>JAAGKN010000618.1_pt1 | contig 239863 bp, 237 predicted proteins | sample 6206371 | NCBI WGS metagenome assembly JAAGKN01 (sample SAMN11533720, study PRJNA540317) | gut metagenome | isolation source: fecal pellets from male and female animal of same cohort | host: Peromyscus leucopus | place: USA:CA | collected 2017 | reverse complement strand
ACCTACCTCAAATTTTAAAGAGCCATTAAAAATAAATAAGTATTGTTGAATATAAGTGTCTAATCTATTTTAGGCACTTTTATTTTTTCTAGGCAATCCATATATACGAATAATTGATTTTTTCATAATGTAATATGGTGATGTATTGTGCGGGCTATTTTATGTTTTCATGGATTACTTTCTACTAAATCTGATTTTTCTTATTTAAGCACAATGCTTAAAAATCATTATGATAAGGTAATTAGCTATGACTTGCCTGGTCATGGACAAAATAAAATGAAATTTAATAGTGAAAATATAAAAAAATTTGTGGTGGATATGTATGACTCTATCGCGTATAAATATGATAGTATTGATGCGATAGGATATTCTATGGGTGGTGTAATTGCCTGTTATTTACAGAGTGTAAGAAGGATAGATCATTTGGTATTGCTGGCCCCTGCTTACCGTTATTTAAACCTTAAGAATTATCATTTTACAAGAGGAACGATAGAAGCTGGGAATACAATTACGGAGCTATTTCCTAGAAAAAATTATTTTCATATTTTTCGATTTACAAAAATCATTTCAGACTTATCGGATGAATTTAAAATTATATATCCGAAAACCTTAATTCTTTGGGGGACAGACGACTATCTCGTCAAGGAGGAATCAGGGGTTCTTCTTTATCAAATGATTCATAACAAGGATCGAAGATTTATCAAGCTAAAATCCCATAATCATTTTAATATTGTATTTTCCAACACAGTTCTAACGATTGTTCATGATTTTTTAGTATAATTTTATCTTTTTTTTACAAAATAATACTAGGTGATAGAATGCAAAATTTTGATGATTTAAAAAAGTATCCCATGCATCAATTAGGACTAGCCTCTAGTGAAAAGGTCAAATATGAAATAAAAGCCTATTTAGATAATAAAACTCACAGCTCAGCCTATATTAAGGTCTGTGCTATGGAGCTGAAACGGCTTGGTCATTTCGAACTTAGCTTAGCTTTAGAGGAAATAGCGAGACAAAAATTATGCTTTGAGGCAATTCTTATGGAAGCCTTTGGAATGAAGGAAGATATTCGTCTGAATTTGAATAATGTCTTAATTCGGGCAGAAGAGGATGTTGCTCTTGCGAGAAAGATAGAGCTTCTTGCCAAGGACGAGCAGGATCATGAGGTATGTATGTTGATGCATGAGGTTGCAAAAACTGAGGCTGAAAATCTTGCGGCTCTGATGGGAATTGTGAATCAAGCGATTGATTTAAAGCTTTAATTCATTTTTAAAGAATAGAACTGTAAATTCGTAAATTACAGTTCTTTTTTTATCTATTGAATTCCTCCTATAAAAGTGGTAAAATAATATAAATGAATTTTTATTCATTCAATTAGGGGTGGTGTTATGGGAAGAAATATGGATAAGAATTTGGAACAACGCCAAAAGACAAAAGAAAAAATAGAAAATGGAGCTTTATTATATTTTGCTAAATATGGGCTAGCAGGGGCGAAAATCAGCGATTTGGCTAAATTTTTAGGGATTGCTCAAGGATTGCTATATCGCTATTATCCTTCAAAGGAAGCCCTATTTAAAGAGGTCTGTGAAAAATGGATTCAGCAGAGGGATGACGGGTATTTAAAGCTTGCCACTTCTCCATTAACTGCCAAGGAAAAAATAATGAGAATTACAGAGAATATAAAAATAAGTTTAGAGAGGGATTACCGGTTGGCTGCAATCTTTACTATTTTTGAAAATGAAAGCTTGGCTCATGGGGTAGCTGAGGGAAGCGCCTTTGCTATGTGGAGTAAGGAGCCTATTGAGATATTAGCTAGAATCATTGTCCAAGGTCAGCAGGAAGGAGATATTCATATGGGAGATGCAATTCAAATGTCTGTTACCTATTGGGGATTGGTTTTTGCGATGGGACATAACCAGATATCTAGTGGAACTATAGCTAGCTATGATATTTCATTGCTGAATCGACTATTGATTAAAAATGTATAAAAGGGGAAAAGTTATGATAGTAGAAGTGAAAAATTTAGAGAAGACCTATAAGAATGGGCTTAAGGCCTTGAATGGGGTGAATCTTGAGGTAAGAGAAAAAGAGATATTTGGATTGTTAGGTCCAAACGGAAGTGGGAAGACAACAACCATCAATTGCATTTTGCAGCTTTTAAATTTTGATTGTGGAGAAGTTCTGTTATTTGATCAGGAGATGACACCTTCTAGATTGGATTTGAAGGAAAAGATTGGTCTAGTGCCTCAGAATGTGGCTGTGTTTCAGGAATTGACTGTTTATGAAAATGTTGATTTCTTTTGCGGACTTTATATCAAAGATAAAAATAAAAGAAGACAGTATGTGGAAGAGGCCTTAGAATTTGTTTCCTTAACGGATTATAAGAAATTTTACCCAAAGAAGCTATCTGGAGGCTTACTGCGAAGATTGAATATCGCCTGTGGAATTGTTCATAAGCCGAATCTTATCATCTTTGATGAGCCAACCGTGGCAGTAGACCCTCAAAGCCGTAATAAGATATTAGAGGGGATTTTAAAGCTGAATGAACAGGGAGCAACCATCATCTATACCTCACATTACATGGAGGAGGTAGAAAAGCTTTGTTCCTACATAGTAATCATGGATAAGGGACAGGTAATTGCTCACGGAACAAAGGAAAAGCTTAAGGATTCCATAGAAGCAGGTGCCACAATAACCATAGAGACGTGTAAGGAGGCTCTTTCCTGTTTTCAGGATAAGAACTATATTTTATCCTCTACCTACAAAGATAATGAGCTTATTCTTCAAACCATAAAGGGTGCATCCTATTTACCTACTATTTTAGATGAGCTTCATCAAAAAAATTATCCAGTTGGGAAAATTTATTCTGAGCTTCCGACCTTAAATGATGTATTCCTAAATCTTACTGGAAAGGAACTTCGTGATTGATATGTTATTTTTAACTAGATTAAAGGTTCTTTTAAGAAGAAAGGAAACTCTGTTTTGGGTACTGATTTTTCCTCTATTGCTGGCAACTGCGGAGTATTTAGCCTTTGGTAATTTTGTGCATTCCACTCCTATTGAAACGATTACGATTGGTATGGTAACAGAAGAGGAGTTCAAGCTAGAGGAGATTTACTTTGATGTCTTTAAGGAAGCTGAGCTTGAAGAGGAAAAGAATTTGTATGAGGTAAAGGAATATTCCTCAAAGGAATTGGCCTCTAAGGCTCTAGAGGGAGATGAAATTCTTCTTTATATATTTCGCACAGAAGATCAGATTCAGGTGGAAGCCAAGAAGAACTCTACTGAGCTAACGATAACCAATTCTGTTCTTAGACAAACCTCAGTTATCCTAGATACGATAAAAGAAGCGTATCAAAATGGCTATCAGGGAACCCCTGAGGAGATTGTGACTGCCCTCACCAAGGAGATTGATTATTTTGAGGATATCTCGCTAGATAAAAATGCAACCTTCTTTACGATTTATTTCTATGCCTTAATTGCGATGGCATGTTTATATGCCGCATTTTTTGGAGTTGGAATTACGACGGACATTCGGGCAGATCGTTCTAGCTTAGGTATCCGAATTTCCTCAAGTGTCGTTTCTAAGCCTAAGCTGATCCTCTCTTATTTTTCAGCAGCCGTTTTATTACAATTGATTTCCTCTATAATTTTATATCTCTATTTGGTTTACATTTTGAAAATTAGTCTTGGTACTCAGGTGGGGCTCGTCTTACTTACAATGGTTCTTGGAGGAATTGCTGGTATCAGCTTTGGGATGCTGGTTGGAACCTTTAAACTTGGAGAAAAGAAGAGCGATGGAATTATCAGTGTTGTATCATTAAGTCTATGTGTACTTGCAGGACTGATGGCTGTTGATATAAAGCATATGGTAAATCGGTATGCTAGCTTTATAAATTATATTAATCCAGCATCCTTAATTACAGATAGTCTTTATGCCTTATATTACTATGGTACTTATGAACGCTATATTTTATATACCTGTCTACTATTTAGCTTCTCAGTTATCATATTAGGGATAGTCTTGTGGAAAACGAGAGGTGAAAAATATGCAAGTTTGTAAATTGTTTTTAAAAATTGTCAAAAAAAATATTGGCTTTATATTATTATACTTGGGTATTTTCACGGCACTTACCGTGTTTATGTTTACCAGCATAGAAGAGGATCGTGGGTATGTTGAAACTAAGGTGAATGTCTATGTAGAACTGGAGGAAGAAAATACATCAACTAAGGAATTTATGCTCTACTTGGACAATTATATCCAGCAGGTATCCTTAGCAGGAGAGGCTCAGGTGGATGACGCCTTATTCTGGGACGATATTGATATGTATCTAAAAATCCCTAAAAACTTTTATGAAAGGCTTCTGGAGGGAGAAACAGAGATTCTTATAATGAAAACTTCACCAGACTCCTTAGCTAGTCAATCCTTGATTTCGGAGATTAATTCTTTTTTCACTCAGGTTAAGGAAAATATTCGTCTTGAGCTATGCGATAAGGAGGTAGCTTTATCCTATACTAGAAATAGGATTTTAGAAAATAATAGTATAGAGGTTACCCTCACAAGAAAAAGCTCTAATCTTCTTAATTCTATGTTTAATACGGGTATATATGTAATTTGTGCCCTAACTTTGTTATTAGTTGGTATAATATCCTTTGAAATTCGAACAAAGGATATTTCCCGTAGATTAAGCATCAGTCCTATGGGGACAAGAAAAAGAAGCCTTTTGCTGGCTTTATGCTATTGCGGGATTTCCATCCTTCTCGTAGGCTTAATCTCTTTAGTGGGTGTCATTCTTTTTACCGATGCAGTTTTACCTAAGCTAGGGTATTTCATCTTAAATATGAGCTTGTTTGCGGTTACTATGGTATTTATGGCATTATTTGTTTCTAGTCTCTTTAAGTCAGGTGTGGCCTTCAACTGTATTGCAGTAATCCTTCCCCTTGCCTCAGGCTTCATTTGTGGTTGTTTTGTGGATTTATCCTTGATGCCATCCTATACCCAAATTTTAGGACACGCTTTACCGAACATCTATATCGTCAAAGCAAATGCCTATATCAATACTTGTTCCTCCTTTGATTTTTTAGAATATCTAGGCATTATTTGGCCCTGCTTCCTATTTATGATTGTCTTTCTTTTAGGTACCATTATAACTACGAATCTTTCTGCAAGGTCTGAAAATTAGTGGAGAAAAATAAGCTAAAAGAATTAAAAAAATAATAAATTTTGTAAGGAAAACCATTTATTTTATGAATTTTTTAAAATAAGTGGTTTTTTTTTACTTTAGTTGAAGAAGTCATAGTTTTATGGTAAAATGATAATGAAGTTTTTTAAGGATTGGTATTAATATTATGAAGAGAATGGCTAGAATCAAGGCAATGCAAATTTTATATACGATGGATTTTAATCAAATGGATATTGATACAGCCATTGCTTTTTCGATGGAAGAGGAGCAGGATGAGCTTGCGATTACATTAGCTAGAACCTGTGAAGCGAATTTAGAGAAAATAGATGACATTATACGACAAGCTTTAGAGCATTATACGATAGACCGTCTCAATCTTGTAGATAAGGCAATCATTCGGTTGGCGGTTTCTGAAATGCTTGGTAAAGAACCTAGAGAGGTTATCATCAATGAGGCTTTAGAAATAACAAAGCTCTACTCTGATCAGGGAGACCATAAGGCTACTAGCTTTAATAACCGTCTTTTGGATAATATAAATAAAATGTTAAAGTAGGTGGGATAATGGAAGAACGGTATTTGACAGTTTCTGCCTTGACAAAATATATAAAATATAAATTTGACCACGATCATAATTTAGAAGAGGTTTTGCTGGAAGGTGAAATATCTAATTTTAAGCATAATTCCCGTGGGCATTTTTATTTTACTCTGAAGGATGAAAATGCGGCGATTTCAGTCACGATGTTTTCTAGCTTTGCTAAAACGGTGAAATTTGAGCCACAGGATGGAATGAAGGTTTTTGTCAAGGGAAATGTTACGGTATATGAGCCAGCTGGAACCTATCAAATTAACATAAGAGAAATGAAAAGCGACGGCATTGGAGATTTATATCTTGCCTTTCAAAAATTAAAGGCAGAGCTGGAGAAGGAGGGGCTTTTTTCACCTGAGCACAAGAAGCAGCTTCCACTTTTTCCAACCTGTATTGGCGTAGTAACCTCTCCAACTGGAGCGGCAATCCGTGATATTATTCATACAGTCTCTAGACGTTACCCTATGACCAGACTGATCCTTTATCCGGCAATTGTTCAAGGAGAGGATGCCAAGGACGATGTCGTTAAGCAAATCAAGCTAGCCAATGAGCAGGGACTGTGCGACGTCTTAATTGTTGGTCGTGGTGGTGGATCTCTTGAGGATTTATGGGCATTCAATGAGCGCTGTGTGGCTATGGCTATCTATGATAGTAAAATTCCAATCATTTCAGCGGTTGGACATGAGATAGATTTTACGATTGCGGATTTTGTGGCAGATGTAAGAGCGGCTACTCCTACAGCGGCAGCAGAGCTGGCAACCCCGTCTGTAGAAATGCTAAAAGGAAATGTGGCGTATTATTTGAGTAGAATGACGAAGCATATTCAGCAGATGCTTTTAAATGCGAAGATGGTTATTGCCAATATGGATAGACGGTTGGATGCATTAAATCCAAGGATGAAGCTAGAGCACCAACGGATTATCTTAAGAGAATATACAAGACAGTTGAGTATTTTGATTCAACGAAGCCTATCTGAAAAGAAGAATCAATATCAAATTTTAATCGGTAAGCTTGGAGCGTTAAATCCTCTTGCTATTATGGATAAGGGATATTCTATCAGTAGTGTTGGGGATGAAATTATTACGGATGTGACTAAAGTAAATCGAGGGGACACCCTTGTAACCAAAATGAAAAATGGTGAAATTGTAAGTACGATAATTGAGGTGAAGCAAAATGGAAAATAAAACCTTTGAGGAGAATTTAAAGGAATTAGAAGCTATTGTAAGGAAGCTAGAGGATAAGAATATCACACTGGAGGAGGCTGTCAAAAGCTATACCGATGGTTTAGAGTTATCCAAGAAGTGCTATGATATCCTAAATACGAACGAACAGCTGGTTGTTCAAAAGATGACAGAAAGTGGCCTAGTAGATTTTCAAAGTGATGCTCAATGAGATTAGACGTCTATTTAGTTGAACAAGGCTTTTTTAAAACGCGAACAAAGGCCTCTTTAGCCATAAAGTCCCAGGCCATTCTGGTCAATGGTAAAATGATTGATAAGCCAAATTATGAGGTTTCTTCAGAAGTAGAGGTTAAGGTCTTAAAAGAGGTAAATCCCTATGTTTCCAGAGGGGGATTGAAGCTAGAAGCGGCAATTCAAAAATTTTATTTAGATTTTAAGGATAAAATTGTTTTAGATATCGGAGCTTCCACAGGAGGGTTTACAGATTGTGCTTTAAAGCATGGGGCAAAGCTTGTCTACGCAGTAGATGTTGGAACCAATCAGCTAGATGAAACCCTGAGAGGTAGAGAAGATGTCGTCATCTATGAACAAACCAATATTTTAGATGTAAAGGAGCTACCTACTAGGGTGGATTACATTGTAATGGATGTTTCTTTTGTAAGCATTGAAAAGCTTTTACCTGCCATTCAGTGCTTTTTAAAGGAGGATAACGCTCTTGTATGTCTAATAAAGCCTCAGTTTGAGGTTGGCAAAATGTATTTAAAAAATGGGGTTGTAAAGGATAGGACACTTCATATAAAGGTGTTAGAAAAGGTCAATACAGCATTTGATTCCATGCAGATGGGAATTGTCAAGCTAGCTCCATCTCCTATATTAGGAGGAAGTGGAAATAAGGAATTTTTAGCCTTAGTCAAAAGAAATGTAAAAAGTAATATTAACATAATAGAAGTTTGTAAGTAGGTGAGGGGAATGCTGTTAAGTTTAAGTGTAAAAAATTTTGCAATCATAGAAGATATTCATATCGATTTTAAGGAAGGTATGACTGTATTGACTGGTGAAACAGGTGCAGGAAAATCCTTAATCATCGATACCATCTCCCTTCTTTTAGGACAAAGAGCGGATTCGGATATGATTCGGTATGGAGAAAAAAAGGCTAGTATAGAAGGTGTTTTTACCTACCAAAATGATAATATTGATTTTTTACTTGAGCGTTTTGGAATTCCAAAAGCTCCAACACTTACCATCCTTCGAGAGATTTTAGATACAAGTAAAAATAATATCAGGCTGAATGGAAGTAGTATAAGCTTGACGATGCTTAAGCAAATTGCAATGTATTTGGCAGACGTCCACATTCAAAACGATACTTACCGACTATTTAACCCTGATAGCTATCTGTCTATGATAACACCTAAGCAGGATGAAGCTTATGATCAGCTGTTCACCTCCTACACCTTGAATTATGCGAAATACCTAGAGGCCTATAAGACCTACGATTATATCGTAAAAAGTCAAAAGAAGACCCAGGAGCGACTGGACTATTTAATCTATGAACGAGATGAGCTTGTGGAATTACAATTAAGAAAGAATATAGATGAAGAGCTGAAGAGTGATATTTTAAAGCTTGAAAATTATGACAAGGTATTTTCAGGACTAACCCAGTCCTATGAATGCTTAGAAAACTCCTATTTCTCCTTAGACCAAATATATACTGCTGCGTCTAATTTGAAGAAAATTGCTGAATTGGATGCCAATTTTCAGCAAAAATATGAAAAAATGTTAGATTGCTACTATATTTTGGATGAAATTAAATCTGATTTAGGGCAACAAATCCAAAGCCTGGATTTTGACCAGGAGGAGCTCAATGCCAAGCAGGAGCGCCTTTATACCATTGAAAAGGCAAAAAACAAGTATAAAATGAATGTGGATGAGCTTTTAGCCTACCTAGAGAAAATCACAATGGAAATTGATATGGTCAATGACTATGATGCGGTATTGCTGGAGCATAAAAAGGAAGTAGAAAATCAGTTCAAAAAATTATGTAAGGCAGCGGTCGCATTATCAGATTATCGCCAAAAGCTTAGCATTGAAATTGAAAAGCAGATTATGAAGGAATGTGCAGCGCTTGACCTAGAGGATACTAAATTTGAAATTCAATTTTCTAAGGCTTCTTTAGATAATCCTTTTCAACCAGACCTTTTTAAGGAAAGTGGAATTGATGAGATAGATTTTTTAATTAGCTTCAATCCAGGAGAGCCTCTTAAATCCTTACATAAGGTGGCCTCAGGTGGTGAAATGTCAAGAATTATGCTCGCATTTAAAAGCTACTTTATGCAGAATTCGGCTTTATCCCTAATGGTATTTGATGAAATAGATACTGGAGTCTCTGGCGCCACTGCCAAGAAGATTGCAAATAAGATGCTTGAGCTATCAAAAGTTTGCCAGGTTTTATGTATCACACATTTGCCCCAGGTAGCTTCCATCGGAGATTATCATATTCATATCTATAAGGAATTGAATCAAAATCGAACAACGACTCATTTTAAATATTTAACCTTAGAGGAGCGAGTAGAAGAGGTTGCATTAATGCTGTCCGGAGACAAGATGAGCCTCTATGCCCTAGAGCATGCAAAAGCTCTTTTAGAAGAGAAAAACAGAAAAGCAATAGACTAAAAAATCTATTGCTTCTTTTTATGATTGACGTATGAATTTAAGGCTTCCGCCACTCCAGATGCCTCATTTGAGGCTGTGATGGAATCGGCAATCTTAAGAATTTCGGGAAAAGAATTTGCCATTGCAACTCCAATCTCCGCTCTTTTTATCATTTCAAAATCATTGCCGGCATCTCCAATTGCCATTGTTTCTGCCATACCTATGCCTAGATAGCTGGCAAGCTTTTCAAGGGCCATTCCCTTATTAGTTTCTGGATTTAAAAATTCTAAGAATATTTTAGAGGATCTTACAACGCAATACTTATCCTTAAGCTCGGGATTTAATCTCTTTATAGCAGATGTGATTGTCTCATCATCTCCAACTAGCATGCATTTAATGAAGGTGTCGCTATCCTTGATTTGGGTAAAATCTACTATATTATCCTGAATATGATTGATTTTCACCTCTACATCGGTATAAGGATTATGCATCGTAGTAATTAAGGTTTCATCACTTTGAAATGCATGGATAAAGGTTCCAAGTCGTAAGGATTCCTGATAAAGCAGCTTTACATCCTTTCCTGTTATATAGCTAGAAGAAATCACTTGCTTTGTTTTTGAGTTTAGTATTTTCGCTCCATTATAGCAAATTACATAGTCATCATCTGAGGTGAGGTTGAGGGTTTGAAGAACAGGTGAAACACCCTCTAATGGTCTTCCAGAGGCAATTACTATTTTACAGCCATTCTTTTTTGCTTCCTGAATGGCTTTTCTATTCTCATAAGAAATATTTTTTTCTTTGTCAAAGAGAGTACCATCTAAATCAATTGTACATAATCGTATCATTTTCATCACCTGCCCCATTATAGCATATCTGGTAAAAATTGGGTATATTTATTTTTTTATCCTGCTCATAATAAGACTGTGGAGGTGTAAAAATGAAGAAAATTATAACCTTTATTATCCTTTTATTTACGACATTTGGATTATTTACGGCAAGTGCCTATGAATTAAACAAAAATGATAAAATTTATGTTGGTGGTCAATCCATTGGAATTAAGCTGAATTCTGGAGTCATTGTAGTTGGATCTTATGGTATTTTAGAAAATGGTAAAATTTATAAGCCATGGGAGAAAGCGGAGCTTACAGAAGGAGACCAAATTGTAAGCCTAGACCATTATGAAATTACCGATGTGAAAAGTCTATTGAAGGCATTAGAGAAAACAAAGGGAAAAGAATGTGACATAACCTACATTCGAAATCATACTTTGATTGAAAAACGTATTACTCCAGTTTATTCTGTTGATTCCTATTCTTTAGGACTATATGTGAAGGATTCTATTTTAGGTGTAGGAACTCTGACCTACTATATTGATGAAATTAACGCCTATGGAAGCTTAGGACACCAAATTACCTCTCAAGAATTTTACAGCGGTGAAATCTATGAGGCAAAGGTAAATAAGATTGTGAAACCTACTAGAACTGAAGCAGGCGAGAAGCGAGCAACAATAGAAGGAAAGTCCATAGGAAATATTCAGAAAAATACCAATACAGGTGTACATGGATATACCAATGACAATTTCAAAACAAGTGATATGGTCGCATTAGAAATGAAAACAAGAGATGAAATTCAGCTAGGTGATGCTGAGATTTGGACCTGTATCCAAGGAAAAAAAGTTGAAAAATTTAAAATAAAAATAACAGGTTTAGCCAAACAGAAGACCAAGGACATCAAGGGGATTACATTTGAAGTGGTTGATGAGGATTTGATTGCCGCTACAGGTGGAATCATCCAAGGAATGTCAGGCTCACCAATTGTTCAGGATAATAAGATTGTTGGTGCAGTTACTCATGTATTATTGAATAACAGTAAAAAAGGATATGGAATATATCTAGAATTTATGCTTGAGGATATGGGCATAACCATAAAAAAGTAAAAAGCGCATTTCGCGCTTTTTATCTTATACATTTGTAGCAAGTATAACTATATAATAGATAAGCATCGCAACAGATACTAGAGCCATAGCTGCTGTAAGAACTAAAATTAAAATTCTGCCCCAGTGAGTTTGCGTTGGATTTTTATATCCTTTTTGCTTAATTTCTTTTTTAGCATCCTTTTTTGCTTTTTTCTTTTGTGCCATATCTTCACCTACTTCAATAAAAATGTTATAATAAGCATATCAAATATATTATATAATATTTTTTAGAAAAATGAAAGGATTTTTTTATGGTTAAGCAAAACAATGTAAAAATAATACTCCATGTTGATATGAATGCTTTTTTTTGCTCCGTTGCTTGCCTACTAAATCCTTCTTTACGAGGAAAGGTTTTTGCAATTGGAAGAGAGAATAGCTACCGTGGAGTTATCTCTTCAGCCAGCTATGAGGCAAGAGCTTTAGGCATTCATTCTGCCATGAGTCAAAAGGAAGCCTATGACCTAGTACCTAATTTAATTATCGTATCCTTAGATCATAAGCATTACTTACATTATCATCAGGAATTTGTAAAAATATTGAAACAGTATTCTGACCTAGTAGAGGTAGCTTCTATAGATGAGGCCTATCTAGATATTACCAAAATTTCTATGGAGCGCCATCCCTTAGTTGTCGCCAAGGAAATTCAAACGAGAATTTTAAAGGAAACAGGCTTGAGTTGTTCTATTGGAATTGCACCTACTCTATTCTTAGCGAAAATGGCTTCCGATATGAAAAAGCCTTTGGGAATAACAGTTTTAAGAAAAAGAGATGCTAAGAAGATTTTATACCCTTTACCAGTTTCTGACATCTATGGTATTGGAAAAAAGACATATCCCATTCTTATGCGTAATGGTATACAAACGATAGAAGAATTGATGGATGAAAAAAATAAGAATAAAGTGATTGAGTTGATAGGTTTAAGATCCTATGAGTATGCTTATCAGCATATTCTTGGCAATTCCTCTAATCAGGTGATTCCAAACCGCCATGGAGATTCAGAGAGTATTTCTACCTCTCAAACCTTTGACCGGATTATCAATTCAGATACAGAGGTCTTATATGAGCTTAGAAAAATGACTAGAGAAATGGTCAATAAGCTAAACCAGGATAAGTATTATACGAAGACTATAAATATTACTTTACGAAGTACAGAGTTTAAAACGATGACCAGAAGCAGATCCTTAGAGGAATATGTAAATGATTTTCCTGCAATTTTTGAGGTTGTAACTGATTTAGTAGAGGAGCATTATCACGGAGAAGAATTGAGACTTCTTGGCGTTGGACTTTCTAACTTGAAGCATAAGGAGCATTTGCCAAAGGAATATAATCTTTTTACGATAGAAACCTATGAAGAGAAGACATTGAAAATAGCTGAAATGATAGAAGAATATCAAAAAAAATATGGAGAAAAGGCTTTATTTCAAAATAAAAATAAAAACTTGTAATTTTACTTGTTTAATGATATGATAACTCGGAGGTGAGGAGAATGAAATTTGGCAAATATGAATTTAAGGATTATATTGTAAAGGCTATGCAGGATTTACAATTTAAAGAATTAACCCCTGTTCAAGAAAGGGTATTAGACTCCCTCACAGGACAAAAAAATCTTTTAGTAAAATCGAAGACTGGTAGTGGAAAAACCCATGCCTTTTTGTTACCTATTTTTCAAAATTTAGAGGAGAATAAAAAAGGTGTATTTGCAACAATCATTTCTCCAACGAAGGAACTCGCTATGCAAACCTATAAGATGGCTCAGCATCTAGCCTCCTTTTGTTCCTCAAGAATTGATATAAAGCTGTTTTGTGGAGGAACAGACCGCCTTAAAGAAATTGAAAGGCTAAAGACAACAACCCCTCAAATCGTCATTGGTACTCCAGGGAAGATTAAGGATTTGGCGATTACGGAAAATGTTTTAAAAATTTATACCTCAACCTATTTTATTGTGGATGAAATGGATATGCTTTTGGATGGTGGATATGAAGAGGACTTGGATGTCATATCACAGGTTTTAAAGGATGTAAAGATGATGTTCTTTTCGGCAACTATGGAGGATAAGGTTTTACATTTTGCAAGAAAATATTTGGCTAATCCAGAATTTATTGATATTAAAAATACGAACGACTTGAATATTGAGCATATTTGGATTCCTTTAAAGCATAAGGAGAGAATCGAGTGTCTTTGGAGCTTGTTAAATACCATTCAGCCCTATCTGGCAATTATTTTTGCCAATAAAAAGGAAACGGTAATAGAGCTGGCAAAGAGTTTATCTAGTCGTGGTTTATTCGTTGGTGTTATGCATGGAGATTTAACTCCTAGAGAAAGAAAACGGGTTTTAGCCGATTGCAATGCCTTAAAGTATCAGTATCTAGTAGCTACAGATTTAGCAGCCCGAGGCTTAGATATTGATGGTGTAAGTCATATTATCAATTATGAATTACCCTATGATTATGAATTTTATTTACATAGAAGCGGTAGAACTGGAAGAATGCATAAGGATGGTATCGTCTATTCCTTTTATGAGGAAGTGGATGATAGCTACCTAGATGAGCTGGCAAAAAAGAAGATAGTACCTAGCTATTTTGAATTTAAGAATCAAGAGCTAGTTCCTTATAAGGGAAGAGCTACTCGTGCCCAACGAATCAAGCCAAAGACGGATTTCCAGAAGGAGGCTGCAAAATACATTCCTAAGCCGAAGAAGGTTAAGCCAGGCTATAAGAAAAAACGCCAAGCTCAAATAGATGAGCTAGCAGAGAGATTGAAAAGAAATTCCTTAAAGAAGAAGCGTAGGAGATAAAAAGAAAAAGGTGATTGCTCACCTTTTTTATGTTATTTTAAAGTTTCTCCAGAGGTAATATGCTTCTCAGAAATCATCTTAGGATTAGAACAAGAGAAGATTCTTACGTTTCTTTCAACGACTAATCCTTCAGGAAGAATGAGTTTTTTACCAATTACATTAATTCCACTAGATAAAATTTTTGGTTTATCCTTATTTGGTTGGTAATCGTCCCCTGTACCAATGATGGAATTGTCACCAATTACCGTCTCCTTATCAATGATTGTATTTTCAATATGGCAATTCTTACCGATGACAACATCATTTAAAATTACAGAATTTACAATCACACTTCCTTCTCCAATTTTTACACCTGGAGAAATGACAGAATGCTGAACCTCACCCTCAATTTGACAACCATTGGTAATCAAGGATTTTGAAATAGAAGCAGTATCTCCAATTTTAGCTGGAGGTAAATCCTCAGATTTCGTATAGATTTTCCAAGATGGATCGTATAGGTCTAAGGCAGTGTCACCACATAATTCTAGGTTGGTTTCTAAATAAGAATCATAGGTTCCTACATCCATCCAGTAGTCATAGTATTCATAAGCATATACATTTTTAGATTCAATCATATCTGGAATAATATGCTTTCCAAAGTCTAAATCTACAATATCTGGATGTGCCTCAATTGCATCAATTAAGGCCTGAGTTGAGAATACATAGATACCCATAGAAGCTTTATTTGATTTTGGCTCCTTTGGTTTTTCAACAAACTTATTAATTTTTAGATTGGAGTCTGTTTCCAAAACACCAAAGCGGCTTGCCTCCTCAATTGGAACTATCTTTGCGGCAATGGTCAAATCAGCACCTGTTTGTTTATGCTGCTCAATCATTTTTGAATAATCCATTTTGTAAACATGATCTCCAGAAAGAATAAGAACATACTTAGAAGCATAACGCTTAACAAACTCAATATTCTTTCGAATTGCATCTGCTGTTCCCTCATACCAGGAATTGTTTGGCTGCAATAAAGTAACAAATGAATCACGACGGTCTAAGTCCCAAGGCTTACCAACACCGATATGCTCATTTAATGAAAGTGGTAGGTATTGTGTCAAAATACCTATCTGGAAAATACCAGAATTACAGCAGTTTGATAATGCAAAATCGATAATTCTGAACTTTCCTGCAAATGGAACTGCTGGTTTACTACGTCTTTCAGATAAGATATCTAAGCGTGATCCACGTCCACCTGCTAAAATTAAAGCTAAAGTCTCCATCTTATTTTCCTCCTAACTATAGCGTGATTTTTTTGTATATATCTAGATATTTCGAAGCAGAAGAGGACCAACTATAATCCTTCTCCATTGCCTGATTTACTAATGCTTTCCAGGCACGCTTGTTATCATTATAGGTATTCAGCGCTAAAAACATTACATCTTTTAGTTCAATTGGATTAAAGTTTGCAAAGCTGAAGCCGGTACCCTCATTGGTGTATTCATTGAATGGGATAACCGTATCCTTTAAGCCTCCTGTTTCTCTGACTAGAGGAAGTGTACCATATCTCATCGCAATCATCTGTCCTAAGCCGCATGGTTCAAATTTAGATGGCATAAGGAAGATGTCACATCCTGCATATATCTTTTGAGCAACAGGATCAGAATAGCCGATATAGCATTTGAACCGGTTTGGATGCTTTGCCTCCATACTGCGGAAGAAATCCTCATACATTTTATCTCCAGAGCCCATTAGTATAAACTTAGCATTGCTGTAATGAATTACATCCTCTATGATTGGCATCAATAGCTCAATTCCTTTTTGATCTACCAGTCTAGACACTAGTCCAAATAAAGGAACATCCTCTGTAGATAACCCAAATTCTGTGAGAAGTGCCTGTTTGTTCGCTTTTTTGCCTTCTAGCACATTCTTCTTAGAGTAGGTTTGATAGATGTTTTTATCCGTTTCAGGATTATATTTTTCTACGTCAATCCCATTCACTATTCCATAAAAATCAAAATAGCGTAAGCCTAATATATTGTTTAAGCGATATCCATAATAATCTGTTAGCACCTCATTTTTGTAGGTCTCAGAAACTGTAGTTACAATATTTGATTCTAAGATTCCAGCCTTCATAAAATTGATGCATCCATCAAATTCCAAAGAAGAGGAATAAGGCATAAATAAAATGCGCATCATATCCATTGGGAAATTCCCTTGATATTGAATATTATGAATACTATAAACGGTTTTAATTCGATTGTATTGCGGATAGTAATGATAGTTTGCTTTTATAATGTAAGGAATAAGCCCAGTCTGCCAATCGTTTAAATGGATGACATCAGGAAAGAAATTGATGACCTTCATCGCCTCTAAAACAGCAAAGTCAAAGAAGGCAAAGCGTTCTCCATCATCTCCATATCCGTATAAGCCATCTCGATTAAAATAGCGGTCACTATCAATAAAGTAAAATTCTACACCCTCATGGATTGCTTCAAACACACCGACATATTCCATACGTTCTGCAATTTTTACATAGGCATAGCCCTTATAGGCAGCAATATTTTTTTCTTTAATTTTCTTGTAGTAAGGCATTATTACTCGTGCATCACAATCTTTTTCCTTTAACGCTTTGGGAAGAGCGCCTATTACATCGGCTAGTCCACCAGTTTTTGCATAAGGAGCACTTTCACTTGCGCAAAATAATACTTTCATTCATTCACCTCATTTACATGGTTAAAATATCACTACTATAATTTTATCATAGCTAAAACGTTTTCTCAAGAACTTTTCAAGATAAAAAATTAAATTATTTTTTCTTTTTTGCTTGCGTAATAATGATAGTTTTGATATAATAAAATACGCGTATGTTCGTATACTATAATTTCTTAGTAAAAGAAAGGATTTATCTAATATGGCAAGAGTTGGAAAGAGAAATAAAACAAAATTTATATTATGTAAGGAGCTAGTAATTTTAATATTAGTTTTAATTGCTATGATTGTTACAACCATATGCTTAGCAATTCCTTCAGAGAGTCAAAAGAAACTTGAAGAATTTAATAATGCGATTACAGAATATAATACGGCAAATAATACATCCTTTTCCACCTTGGGTGAGGATTATGTATTCAAAAAGGCCTCCCTTAATGATGTATCTTCCGCAATAAATGGCTCTAAGGGAACAGATACAGAACCAAAATATGCTTATATTCTATATGGCTCCCTAAAGGATGCAACCATCATAGAGTTTTTATCTGTTATCAATAAGGAAGCCCAAAATAGAGAGGTTGATACAGTATATCTATATTCCTCTGACAAGGTAGAAAATCAAGAGGATAAGGATGATGAGCAATTCCTTGCTGAATTGGATAATGATGAAAAAGTATTCAATGTAGATGTTTTAGAGGGTGTTGAGGAGATTGATTTATTAAAGGCTCCAGCATTCTATGTATATAAAAATGGGGAATTGGTGTTCAATTCTGTTTCAATGATCGAGGATGGATCTTATAACTGGCACTTAGTTATCAATAAGGCCTTTGCGTTATAGTAGTATAGTTTATACGAAAAAACTGAGATGCAAAATCTCAGTTTTTATTTGATTATTTTCCATAAGGAGGGAAAGTATGATAGAGTCAATCAAGAAAAGTATCAAGAAAACTTTAGAGGAGTATTATAAAACTACCCATCACATAGAGCTTTCAGTTGTAGTTGAGGAACCAAAAAATCCTGATTTGGGAGATATTTCTGTTCCTATGTTTGTGGTTGTTAAGGCGTTGAGAAGACCAATGCCAGAGATTATTGCTGAAGCAGTTCCAGTAATCCAAGGAGCCTCTGATACAATTGTAAAGGTCAATAGCGTTGGGGCCTTTATCAATATTATTTTAGATAAAAAGCTTTTAGCGAAGAATGTTTTACAGGCAGCAATTGAGGCAGATAGCTCTTATGGGGCCTCCACTATGGGAAATGGTAGAAGAATAACCTTAGATTATTCTGCCCCAAATATTGCCAAGAGCTTTTCTGTGGGACATTTACGTTCTACTATGATTGGGAATTCTATCAATTTAATTCTTCAAAAGTGTGGATATGAAACCTATTCCATCAATTATTTAGGAGATTGGGGGACTCAATTTGGAAAGATGATAGTTGCTTACCAAAAATGGGGAGACCTAAATAAAATTAAAGAAGATCCTATTAATGAGCTCACGGCCTTATATGTAAGATTTCATAATGAAGCAGAAAATGATTCATCCTTAGAAGATGAAGCCAGAGAAGCCTTTAGAAAAATGGAGCTTAAGGATCCAGAGTATTTAGAATTATGGCGTTGGATTAGAGAAGAATCACTCAAGGAATCTGCTCAAATCTATGATTTATTAGATGTCAAGTTTGATTCCTACAATGGAGAAGCCTTTTACAATGATAAAATGGATGCTGTAGTAGAGGAACTCGAGAAAAAGGGATTATTAAAAGAGGACCAAGGAGCTCAAATTGTGGATTTGGGAGACGATGTGCCACCTGCGTTGATTAAGAGAAGTGATGGTGGTTCCCTATATATTACCCGAGATTTAGCAGCTGTTTTCTACCGAAAAAAGGAATATAAATTTGATAAAATTCTCTATGTAGTAGGGAATGAACAAAAGCTTCATTTTACTCAGCTGAAGCGATTAATTACTAAGATGGGTTATGATTTTGCAGATCAAATAGAGCATGTGAACTTTGGTTTATATTTAACCAATGGGAAAAAGATGTCTACTAGAAGAGGTAAGGTAGTTAAATTATATGATGTTCTTATGAAGGCAATAGGGCTTGCCTATGATTTGATTTCTGAAAAAAACCCAAGCCTAGATAATAAGGAAGAAATTGCAAAGGCAGTAGGAATTGCCGCAATTGTCTTTGGGGATTTAAAGAATTATCGAGGTCTAGATGCAGAGTTTGATATAGAACAATCCGTTAAGTTTGAAGGACAGACAGGTCCTTATTTACAGTACACAGGAGTTAGAATAGCCTCCATTTTAAAGGATAAAGCTTTTGATATTCAAAAGTGCAATATAGAGGTTTTTGAACAGCCTCATTATTTTGAAATTATTAAGCAGATATCCTTATTCCAAAGCATATTAGAAAAAGCAGCTTTGGAAAGTGCCCCAAGCATTCTAGCAAAATACCTTTTGGGTTTGGCTCAAAGCTTCAATAAGTTCTATTCGATTGAAAAAATAAATGCTGAAGAGGAAATGCTAAGAAATTCCAATTTTGCTGTTGCGAAAGCTACTCGTATTGTCCTTAATGAGGGATTACGGCTTTTAGGAATCAAGTATGTCAATGAAATGTAGTAGAAATATTGCAATTTCATAGGGAAATGGTGTACAATGGGTATACGAAATAATTACACTTTTAAAATGTCAAGAGGTAATGCAAATGAAGGTTGGTATATTTACAGACCAGTTTTATCCCTATATTAGTGGAGTGGTCACTTCAATAAAAATGTTATATGAGGGTTTAACCGATTTAGGGCATGAAGTCTACGTTTTTTCTAGTATTGATGAGGAAAAGGTGGCCTCTTGTGAGGAACTTAAAAACTTCAACTTTGTGAATTTACCAGGAAAACCTTACCCATTTAAGGATTTAAAGGATTACAGGTATATTAAAAAACCTAAAAAATTGATACCAATCCTAAAACCTTATCAATTGGATATCATTCATGTGCATACGGAATTTAATATTTCGAAGATTGCAAGAGTTATAGGTAAAACTCTCAATATTCCGATTGTGCATACCCTTCATACGCTTTATGAGGATTATTTAAGATATGTATCTCCATTCTTTGATAAACATTTTCATAATATTATGTTTAAAACCTTGGCTAAGATGTTTGTCAGAAAAATATCAAGAGCCTCAACAATAGAGATTGTTCCTACTAGAAAGGTTTTATCTTTAAGTAAAAGATACTATATGGAAGGAGATATAAGAGTCATTCCTACTGGAATAGAGCTTGATCGTTTTTCCCCAGAAAAATTTACCCAGGAAGAGAAGGACAGCCTTAAAGAGAAACTAGGTATTCCTAAAGATAAATTCGTTTTTGGATATATTGGCCGGACTTCCGCTGAAAAAGGCATTGATATGATTATTCGAGCATTTTCTAGATTAAAGAATCATAACAATTCAATTCTATTCATTGTAGGTGGTGGTCCCCAGCTAGAATCCTTAAAGAATTTAGCTGAATATCATAATGTTTTAGACAGTGTACTATTTACAGGCTTCATAGAGAATGATCATATTCCAATCTATTATCAGATTTGTGATATTTTTGTAAATGCTTCTAAATCGGAAACGCAAGGTCTAACCTATATAGAATCTTTAGCCTCTGCTTTACCTCTTTTAGTCCAAAAGGATGACTGTATAGAGGATGTCATTGAGGACTACTATAATGGGATTTATTTTGATGGAGAAGAAGACTTAGTCACTAAAATGGAAGAAATCCAAAAGGTGCCATCCACCTTAAAGAATATTAAAGCAAACACAATGAAATCCTGCTTAAAGTTTTCAAAAGAACATTATGCAAAAAGTGTAGAAGCTCTTTACAAAGATGCAATAACAATATATAATAATAAAAGAAAAAAATAAATTGAAAAAGATATCATCCTAAATATGGGGGAGTGGTGAAATGGTAGACACGGTTGACTCAAAATCAACTGCCTCTAAAGCGTGTGGGTTCGAATCCCATCTCCCCTACCAGTTTTTAAAAGGATGGTATCTTTCTTTTACTTGTGTGGTCATGGCGGAACTGGTAGACGCGTACGTTTGAGGGGCGTATGGATTATCCGTGTGAGTTCGATTCTCATTGGCCACACCATTTTTTTGAACTTACCCCCGTTTATTAAACTCATTGTCCAATTAAATGGGTTAAGTACATATTAAAATTTGAATTTATTTGAGATAAAAATTAAGATCGGAAAGTAGCTTAGCTTGGTAAAGCGCTAGCTTCGGGAGCTAGAGACCGTGGGTTCAAATCCCATCTTTCCGACCATTTTAAGAGAGAACACAGATAATATGTTATGATTGTCTGTTTTGTATACCTATTTTACTTGGTAAAAGAAAAGAGGTCATTTAAGACCTTTTTTTCGTTTTCTTTTATCTTGTAAATTAAATTTTAATAGTTTCTTTAATCTATCTTTTTGTGATTGAAACTCAAATGATTTTATTTTTCCTTTAGAATGATAAATTAGCCCATATCGATGCTCAGAAGGAAAATCGTTATAGTTTATATTTTTCTTTTCTAATTCTTTTAACACTTCCTCTGAAGTGTTTATTTTATAATCTAACTCAAATTTTCCTTTTAATTGCATTAAAAATTTATCTATCGCAAAAGCTTGTCTTGCTATAAAATATTTATGAGTAGACGTAGGTTGAATTTTTCTTGCATCAAAAATACAATTTCTTTTTAAAGATAAATTATTATCTAAAGCATTCCTATAAAATAGAATAGATAATTCACTGGCGTATAAGGATAATATCTTTTCAATTCTTACATCTTCAATTTTATCATTATTTGACCCTTTTATTAGAATGGATATTTCATCACTAAAAGAATAAGCAAATAAGATGTTCTTTTTTGATGAACAAAAAGAGTAAAAGGTCTTTTTCATTGTCTTAAAGAATTCTTCATTGATCGGTTCTTTTTTCTTTTTAAAATCTCTTGTCATATGTTTTCCATCAAATCGAACAATATAAAAGATATTTTTTTCGAGCTTATAATTAAATTTTTCTTCATCTTTCTTAAAAGGTTTATATAATTCTAAAGCATAGCCATAACTATATTTTTCTTTTACTCTTGTAGTGATAGTTGTCATATATAATCTCCCCTATTAAAAATAAAACCTATTTCAGTATATATCATTTTAGAACAAATAAAAAGTACTTTTTTTACAAGGTTTTACAAAACTTCATAAATAATTAAAAAAAATGAGTAAGCAACTAAAGTTTTTTAGTTTGAAAGAATACGGAAAATAACATTTGTAAAACTATTGCTTTGCATATTATCATCTTTAGTAATATAAATAAGATTCCTTTATGGAAGATTTTGAAGTTCAAGGTCTGAACAAGAGGAAAGTTCTTATATTTAATTTTATTCGACAATAAATAAAGATATTATCTCTCGCATTTTTAAAAAATATAGGGTATAATAAAGATAAATATAGAAGAAAGAAATGATAAAATGAATTTAAAAGCGATGTTTAAACTATCTTATGGATTGTATATTCTTACTGCAAAGGACAATGATAAGGATAATGGTTGTATTATTAATACGGTCACACAGGTTACCTCTGAGCCTAATCGGATTGTAATTGCAGTCAATAAGAATAATTATACACATGATATGATTCTTAAGACTAAGAAGTTCAACGTATCTGTTTTAACAGAAAAGTCTAAGTTTGAAACCTATCAGCATTGGGGCTTTCAGACGGGTAAGACCACAGATAAATGCGAAAATATAGAATTTCAAAGATCTGAAAATGGAGTAATCTATCTTACAAATGAATGCAATGCCTTTCTTTCAGCGGAGGTAATTTCAACTACTGATTTAGGTGCACATACGCTATTTTTGGCGGATGTAGTAGCAGCAGAGGTGTTCAGTGAGGAGGAATCAGTAACATATTCCTATTATCAAAAACACATAAAAGCTCAACCGAAAAAGGAAGAAAAGAAAAAGGGATTTATCTGCACGGTTTGTGGTTATATATATGAAGGAGATACCCTGCCTGAGGATTTTATCTGTCCTTGGTGTAAACATCCAGCTAGTGATTTTATCCCTTTAAATCCAGAGGATAGGTAGACATTAAATTAAATGTGTGGTAGAGGAGGAGAATATGGGATATATTAGAGACCTTAGAAAGAAGATTGGACACGAAACTATTATGCCCTGTGCCTGTGTGATTATTGGCGATGGTAAGGGAAACATCTTGCTTCAGCAAAGAAGAGATGATGGGAAATGGGGCCATCATGGTGGAGCGATAGAGGTAGATGAAAATACGATAGATGCTGCAAAGCGAGAAGTTAAGGAAGAACTGAACCTAGAACTTGAGGAATTAGAGCTCCTAGGGGTTTACTCAGGTAAAAAATATCATCATGTATATCCAAACCAGGATGAAACCTCCTGTATTGATATTTGCTATGTTTGCCATAAGTTTCATGGAGATTTAAGCCATCAGGATGGAGAAGTAAAACAAGCCAAATGGTTCAATAAGGATACCATTCCTTCTAATTTAAGTGATAATCCTAAGGATGCAATTAGGGATTATTTTAAAAAATATTATAATGTAGATTTAAATATTTAATTGTCAAAAAATGCAGGGAAGTGGAACAGAAAAGAAGAGCTATCCTGAAGAAAGGAAGAATCATGAAAATAGAATTCAAAAGTTTCAATGAGTTTACTAGAGGAATTTTATATCAGCAGCTTCTTGACGCTTATTCCTTTAATCCGGAATGCTGTCATGCATGGGAAAAGGACTGGATAGAATATGATAACTTTTTCTATGATCATCTTCGGTTTACAAATGATTGTGGTTTTGTGATGCTGCTTGATGGAGTTCCCATGGGGCACATATCATGGGATCCAAGAAATTTACCTGATTATGTAATTCTAGGTCACAATTGTGTTTTAACCGAATTTAAGGGAAAAGGGTATGGACATTTGTTGTTGACCGAAGCGATAAAACGAATTAAGACTTATGAAGGAATAAAGAAAATAATAGTTACAACGAATGAAATTACGATTCCAGCTCAAAGAAATTATGAAAGCGTTGGATTTAAACTGAAAAATAGAAGAAGCAATCATGAGTATCCCTTTGCAGGAGATTATTTAGATTATGAATTAAAGTTTGAGTAAGTTTAAGGAAAAATGAGATATTTTATAATATAGGTATAAGAAAAGATAAAATTTTTGAGCTTTTTTATCTCAGTTTCTTAAGGTATAATATAATAATCTAAATGTAATGAGGTGCCACTATGAAGGATAAATTGAAAAAAATATTAGATACTATGCATGAATACAATGTAAAAAATTTAGCCTTTACCACCTTTGGTGCTCAAGAGGCGACTATGTATGACGCACTTGTAATAGCTCCTGGCTGGAAGCCTACTAAACTACTCAGTGATTTGTCTTTTCAAATTACTGAACTTGCAATCCATTCCTACATTTCTAGTTACTTGGTTGAAAAGGCTGGCAAAAAGATACTTTGGATTCAGTGCTCTTCTTCAGCAGCGAACCTTATGGATCATTTGATTATCTGTGCAGAGCTGAAGTTTAAGAAATTATTTTTTATAGGAGCAGTTGGAAGTTTGAATGAGCAATTTCAGGTAGGTGATATTTGTACACCTAGTTATAGTATATCAGGCGTTTACGCTAATGCTTATTTAGAGAATGAATTAACAGATTATGTGCCATTTAAAAAAATCTATCCGAATCAAGCCTACATTGACAGAATTATTTCTTTAGCGAAGTGTAATGGATATAATGTAAAGCAGGGGGCTGTGTATTGTACGGATTCTATTGCTTTAGAGTATATGCATTTAGAAGAAATTAGGAGCTTTCAGCCTGATTTAATAGAAATGGAGACCAGTACCTTTTATCTTTTAGCAGATTTGTTAGAGGTAGATGCGATTGCGTTATTGGTGGTTTCAGATAACTCAATTTTAAAACAGCCCTTGATTGGCAGAAATAAAGAGCTTCAAGAAAAATATAATTATGGTAGAAAGGTTATTATACCTGAATTAATTTATAAAATTATAACAGAAATAAGCTAAAGAGTATAATACTTTAAATTTGTCTTGTTATATAGAATATATGAGTTGGTATTTATGAGATTAGAAACAGAGAGATTATATTTAAGAAAATTAAATCATGAGGATTATAGTGCCCTATGTACTATCCTACAGGATGAAGAAACTATGGTTTTCTATGAGGGTGCTTTTTCTGCAAAGGAGGTAGAAGAATGGCTTGAACGACAAATGAAAAGATACCAACAATGGGGGTTCGGCTTGTGGGCAGTCATTTTAAAGGAAACAGATGAGCTGATTGGTCAATGCGGTCTTACAATGCAACCCTGGAAGGATAAAGAGGTTTTAGAGATAGGCTATTTATTTGCTAGAAAGTATTGGCATCAGGGCTATGCTACTGAGGCAGCAAAAGCCTGTAAGGCATACGCCTTTGCGGTTTTAAAGGCCGAAGAGGTATGCTCAATCATTCGAGATACGAATCTTGCCTCTCAAAAGGTTGCAATTCGAAATGGAATGGTTAGGATAGATTCTTGGACAAAAGTTTATCGTGGAGTTACTATGCCACATTACCGTTTTAGCTGTAGCAAACGATAAGTCATAAATGTATGATTTATTGCAAAAAGGAAACACTATAAGAAGAAGCTTATTAGGAGGATACTATGAAGGGTGATTCACTAAAAATATTTAGAATTATAAATCAATATTCAAATTTAAAGAGAAAATATGAAGAAATCAAGGATAATGAAGAGAAGAGAGAGCATAGCTGCTTTTTCGCCATTACAAGTGCTATCCATTCCTTACTAGCCGTAGGATTGGGGATTGCAGGAGCTTGGCTACTTACTACAACTTTTGATTCCTTACTTTTTATATTTATTCTAGTCATAGGAATAATTCTTTTACTTGGCGCCGTTGGACTTTTACTATGGGCTCTGATACGGCTGATTTTTCAGTTTGGATTGAATAGAAAATGGTGGAGTTGGTTCAGTTTAATTATCTTTTTATCGGCTATAGCTGGTATGATATTTAGTGTATTTTATTTTCTGAATTGATTTCAGTAGAAAGGATATTTTTCACCTGAGAAATATCTTTTTTTATTTACAAAATTTAAAAATATTGTATAATAGAGGTATGCCGAAATAGCTCAGCTGGTAGAGCAATTCCCTCGTAAAGAATAGGTCGTAGGTTCGAGTCCTATTTTCGGCACCATTTGTAGAGGACTGGTCTAAAATTATTCCCTTAAAATAATTTTAGGCTTTTTTAATAAATTCAAGTTTTTAAATAGATATAGGATGTGAAGATATGGATTCTAGACCTCCTTTTTCAAGCTTCTCAAGCTATGAGGAATTTTGTCAGTATTATTGGTACCGAGAAGAACTAATTCAAATTTGTAAAAGTATAGGAGCAAGGCATACAGGGAGTAAGCAGGAGCTTCTTAATGTGATTGAGGAATGGTTTAAGGGGAACCTACTTCTGCCAGTTTCACTTCCTAAAAATAAAGGAAAATATCAGGAAGAAATTACCTTAGATACAGGTATATTGGAATGTGATTTTACCTTTAGTCAAAGGATGAGGCTTTTTTTCTCTGAGATCACTGGGCAAACTCCCTTTAAATTTACCGCAGATATGGTAGCTACAGTAAAAAAGGTTAAGGAAGAACAGGATAGTAGCTTTACTATCCGAAATCTATTAGATGTCTATTATGGAAGAGGAGTATACGCAAAATTTGATAATAGTTCCTGCCAGTGGAACCAGTTTGTTAAGGATTTTTGTAGGGATGTAAATAGCGAGAAGTATCATCCTAAAATGAAGGCTGCTGCTTTACTTTGGAGTTTTGTCCGCAATTCTAAGGAAGAAAAGGTTTATAAAAGCTCCTTGCTAGAACGCTATAATGAAGAATTAAAGAAATATAAAATATAGGAGAGGACCTCTAATGAAAAATACACTTTTGGCTTCTATGGATCATCTCCATACGACAAGTATGGGTAAAGAAAGAATCCTTAAAAATTTGAAGCTATCGGAAGCTACCGATGTGATTTTATATTGTAAAGAAGTTATAAATAATCCCTTAAGCTCTGTAATTCTTCAGGGAAAAAATTTTTATGTTTTTCTAGAGGATATTACAATAACGATAAATAAGCATAGCTATACGATCATTACAGCCCATAAAAATAAGACCAAGAGGTGAGGTTATGGAAGAAAATAAACAATTTTTAAAACAAGAAAAAAAACTTCAAAAGCTAAACAAGAAAACCGAAAAGCTAGAACAAAAGGAATCCTTGAAGGTTGCAGAAACGGTGGAGAAGAAAAAGGAGCATCAGAAGCTTTTAAGAAAAAAAGCGGTAAAAAGAAGAGAAAAGAAAGAAAAAGAAGCTCTAGAGGCTCCCATGAAAAAGGAAAAGAAACAACGGATTAGAGCTTTAAATGAGCCACCTCAGCGGCCTGTGCTAGAAGAAATAGGTAATGCTGTAACTCATGGATTAGGAGCAATTTTAGGAATAACAGGTTTAGTTCTTTTATTGCTGAAATCAGATACAGGCCTCAAGATAACTGCATCTATCGTTTATGGATTGAGTATGACGGTAATGATGCTGATGAGCTGTCTTTATCATTCCTTTAAAAAGGGGTCAACTGTAAAAAGAATTTGGAGAAGATTTGATTATTCCTCTATCTATCTTTTAATTGGTGGAACCTTTGCCCCTATCTATCTTGTATATTGGGGAAATATTTTAGGAATTAGCTTATTTGCAGTTCAGTGGGCACTCATTATTACAGGAATCACCTTTGTATGTGTTTTTGGTCCAGGGCGCTTGAAATGGCTGCATTATACACTCTATTTTGCGATTGGCTGGAGTGGACTGATTTTTATTCCAGATTTTATTCAAAATAATTTGCCCCTACTTTGGATGATTTTAGGTGGTGGACTGGTCTATACCCTAGGCATGATTCCCTTTGCTAAAAAAGGAGTTAAAAGCGCTCATTTTATTTGGCATTTCTTTGTTTTGGCAGGAGCAGTGGTTCAGTTCCTTGGAATCTTACTTTATATCTACTAGATTAGGGGATTGTTTATGAAATATAGAAAAAGAGGTGGAATTTATGGCTTGCAAGAAAGAAATTATGGAATATTATTTAGAAGCATTAAATGATGCATCTATCACGGCTAGAAGTATGATGGGTGGATACTGTATCTATAAGGATGGGACCTTAATTGGTGGTATTTATCAGGATAGACTCATGTTTAAACAAACAGAGAAACTGAAAAGCTTTCTAGGGGATTACATCTTAGAAACTCCCTATGAGGGTTCTAAGCAAAAGCTAATTTTAATTGAAAATACAGATAATGAAGCATTTATGAGAGAATTAGCCCAGTATTTATAGGTTGTATTAGGAGATAATAAAGGTGAAATGGATACTAGATACCTATAAGGTAAAACCTATAACAGAGGATGAAGTAGAGGAAGTAGAAGAACTTTGTTCACAAAATAAATTATACTATCAGCATTGTCCACCTATGGCTACGAGGGAAAGTATTATAAGTGATTTACACAACTTACCTCCTAAAAAGACAGAAGAGGACAAGTTCTATTTGGGATTTTATTTAAACCATAAGTTGGTTGCTGTTCTAGATTTGATTTTAAATTATCCAAAGGAAGGAACGGCCTTTGTTGGATTTTTTATGCTAGATATAAGTGTTCAGGGCAAAGGAATTGGCTCGGAAATATTTCAAGAGATTGAGAGAGGGCTTCAGGCAAAGAACTTTAAAAGAATACGTCTTGGCTATGTAAAGGATAATCCTCAGGCCAAAGCCTTTTGGTATAAAAATGGATTTTTAGAACTAGGTATAGAATTAAAACAAGAACTTTATACCATCCGAGTATTGGAGAAAATGATATGAGCTGTTTAATATGTGAAAGAATTCAGTGGATTAAAGAGCATCGTAATCCTTACTTTGTTTGTGAATTAGAAACTGGTTATGTGGTTATGGGTGACCACCAAAGATTTAGAGGCTATACCTTATTTTTATGTAAGGTGCATGAGGAAGAACTTTATCATTTGGAAAAAAACTTTAAGCTCAAATATTTAGAGGAAATGACTTTGGTCGCAGAAGCTGTTGCCAATGTGTATCATCCACAAAAAATGAATTATGAGGTATTAGGAAATGGGGATTCTCATCTTCATTTTCATCTTTTTCCTAGACGAGCTGGCGATTTAGGCTCTTATGGAAATCAGGGCAAAGGCCCTGTTTGGTGGTTGCCAAGAGAAGAGATGTGGAATGACAAGGATAAATTCTCTAAAGTTGAATTAAATGCTCAAACAAAGCTGTTAAAGGAAGAAATTTTAAGGTTAAAGGAAAGGAAACAAAAAAATGAAAACTGTTGAGTGGCTAAAGGATGCTGTATTTTATGAGATATATCCTCAATCCTTTTATGATACTAATCAGGATGGCATAGGAGATATTCAAGGAATTATAGAGAAGCTAGATTATGTGAAGAACATAGGCTGTAATGCCATATGGCTTAATCCTTGTTTTGATTCCCCTTTTAAGGATGCAGGCTATGATGTTAGAGATTATAAGAGAATAGCTCCAAGATATGGGACAAATGAGGACCTGAAAGAGTTAGTAAACCAGATGCATCAAAGGGGAATGCATTTGTTATTGGATTTAGTTCCTTGTCATACGAGCGAGGAGCATCCCTGGTTTAAACAGTCCTCTAAGCAGGAAAGAAATGAATTTAGTGGGCGTTATATTTGGACCGATGGTGCATTTACAAAGCCATCTAATTTGACGGCAGTAGGTGGAGAGTGTGAAAGAAATGGCACTTACGTAATCTCCTTTTTTAATTGTCAGCCCTCTTTGAATTATGGTTTTAGTAAGGTGACCGATTCCTGGCAGTATTCTATAGATTCTAAAGAGGCTTTCGCTACCCAAGATGCAATGATTGATGTAATGCGGTATTGGCTTTCTATGGGAGTGGATGGCTTTAGAGTGGATATGGCAGCCTGCTTAGTTAAGAATGACGACAATGAAGTGGGAACTCAGGCAGCTTGGAAAAGGATGTTTGAAATCATTCGTAAGGAGTATAAGGATGCCGTTTTTGTTTCCGAATGGAGTCATCCCACTCGTGCTTTAAAATGTGGATTTAATATGGATTTTTATTTAGATCATGGCTGGGATGGTGGTAATGGATATCATCACCTTTTAAGAGATCAGGATATAGATTTAAATACCTATAAGATAAAGGAAGATAACTCTTATTTTAAGACAGATTCCTCTCAAAGCCCCATTCCTTTTTTAAAGGAGTATCTTAAGAATTATGAACAAACAAAGGAGGATGGTTATATTTCCTTCATTACGGATAACCATGATATGATTCGTACCTCTAAGTTTTTTACGGACCGGGAAATTCGGTTGATTTATGCCTTTATCTTTACGATGCCGGGTGTACCATTTTTATACTATGGAGATGAGATTGGGATGCGATATCTAGAGCTTCCTACCAAGGAGGGTGGATACCATAGAACAGGGAGTAGAACTCCTATGCAGTGGGATACAACGGCTAATCTTGGATTTTCAAAGGGCTTAAAGGGTTCCTTATATTTACCTGTGGATGGAGCTAAGGACGCTCCTACTGTAGAAACCTCCTTAAAGGATTCTAATTCCTTATACTATCATGTTCAAAGACTGATTGCTCTTAGACATACCCATAAGGATTTACAATCTGTAAATAATTTCGAGGTATATTATGCATCAGAAACATCAAAGCTTTTTGCCTATAAAAGAGGGAAATTTATCATTGTTTTAAATCCTTGCTCAAAGGAGAACGCTTTAGAGATTAAGGAAAAATATCAAATGGTTTATAGTTTAGGTGATGTTAGCCAAGAAACAGGAAAATTCATTTTAGGAAAACAATCCTTCATCATTGGAAAGGAAATTTAATAGTATGGAATCAAAGTTTTATAAGGAAACGACAGAGTATATTAAATATGTGATGGTTGTTGCAAGATATCAGGATTCCTTTGTGTTCTGTAAGCATAAGGATAGGACAACCTATGAGCTTCCTGGTGGACATGTTGAAGCAAACGAGGATATCCTAACAGCCGCTAAGCGTGAGCTAGAAGAGGAGACAGGGGCTATTGATTATGACATAAAATTCATTGGATATTATTCCTATGATGCATATGGAGCCTTATTTTATGCAGAAATTACTAAATTAGGGGAACTAAAATATGAAATAGAAAGTCTTTATTTTTCTGACTATATGCCAGCAGAATTGACATATCCCCATATTCAGCCTCGCGTTTTCCAATATGTTGTTACCCATGCCGATATAAAGTTCAGCTCGAATTATAAAAGAATGATTGCAGGCGCGTTATACTCCTCAAGGGATAACAATCCTGAACTCCATAGAAATGCAGTTCGAAAGGCAATGGAATATAATGCTACCCAGCCAGAGGAACAAGAAAAGAGAAGAGAGATTATTCAAAACACCTTTGGATCTGTGAAGGAACATTTCTACCTAGAGCCTTCTATTCGAATGGACTATGGCTTCAACATTCACCTTGGAGATTACTTTTATGCAAATTTTGACTGCGTATTTCTTGATGTGGCTCCCATCATTTTTGGTGATCATGTCTATGTCGCTCCTAGATGCTGTTTTTATACGGCAGGACATCCAATAGATTATGAGGTTAGAAATAAAGATTTAGAATATGGATATCCAATTCGAGTCGGCTCAAATGTCTGGTTTGGTGGGTCTGTTGTAGTGAATCCAGGTGTGACGATTGGTTCTAATGTCGTCATTGGCTCTGGCTCTGTGGTTACTAAGGATATCCCTTCTAATGTGGTTGCCTGTGGAAATCCATGCAAGGTTATCCGTCAAATTACAGATGAGGATAGGAATTATTGGAAGCAACAGGAAGAAAGCTTTTTCACCAATGAAAAATCTTTTTCAAATGAAATAGTCAACTAAAATTAATTATTGAAAAAATACAAATATATGGTATTATATTTGTATATGCAGATATGGCGGAATTGGTAGACGCGCTATCTTCAGACGGTAGTGCTTATGGCATGTGAGTTCGAATCTCATTATCTGCACCATCTTTGTAGAACGAAAAGGCTACAAACTAAGAAATGCTCAAAAATGATAGGTTTTTGAGCATTTTTTAGTGCAAAAGTGCTATTTTTTAATAAAAAGCTTTAACTTAAAGTAGCTATAGTCTATTTTCTTGATTTCTTTCGTATTTTTTTGCTATAATGATAACACAAACCATTATTCGACATTTATAGGTGCAATTATGTAGAAAAAATTAAAAGAAAGCAGGTTAGCTCATTATGAAAAAAATTCTATTTCTAACAATCATAGCAATCAGTTTTATATTATATGGTTGTAATCAACAAAACACAGAAGAAACAAAGGAACCTGAAGTTCCCGTAATTGATTGGGGAGATTCACAAGAACCTGAAGAAGAGAATAATGAGCCAGAAATTCCTATAATTGTTCTAGAGCCATTTCAACCAGACCCAAATCAACCTTCTTGTGTAGAAGATGAGGTTTGGTTCATTGTGAAAAAAGAATATAAAGATAAGATTATTACAGCAGAAGATTTCCCTATGTTGGATATAAGGAAAATTGAAAGAGATAGTGAAAGCGATATAGTTAAAAATATCTATCCAAATGGGAATATTCCTGAACTATATTATTATACATATTGTATTTATTTAAAAGAAAAAAGTGAGCAATTAGTGTATAGTGCTGTAGAAGCAATTGAAGATTTAGAATTTATTGATGTAGCATATCCAAATGTATATATTTGGCTAGATTAAAAAAATAATTGGGAGATAAAAAAATTGAATAAGACCTTAAAAAGATTAAATGTGTTTTTATTATTACTTGTCCTTGTTTTAGCAATAAACCAAGGAATTTTCTTTATAAAAGATGCATCATTTTTGAATTTTTAAGGGATAAAAATATATTGCCTTTTAGGAAAACAAGGACTATAATATATTAAGAAAAAGGAGAAAAAATATGATAAATGAAAAAGTGGCAATATTAATAAACGAACAAGTTAATAAGGAATTATATTCAGCCTATCTATATTTAGATTTTGCAAATTATTTTGAAGATTGTGGATTGGATGGCTTTGCTCATTGGTATGAGCTTCAGGCACAGGAAGAAATGGATCATGCATTAAAAATGAGAAAGTATTTAATAGATAATGGACTTCATGTGAATTTAGATTCTATTGCAAAGCCTGATAAAAAATTTGAGAAACCTATTGATGTTTTAAAGGCTGGCTTAGAGCATGAACGCTATGTAACCTCTTTAATCAATTGTATTTATGATGTGGCTTTTGATGTAAGAGAATATAAGACTATGCAATTTTTAGATTGGTTTGTAAAGGAACAAGTGGAAGAAGAAAAAAATGCAGAGGATTTACTAAAGAAAATGGAAATTTTCTCTTCAGATTCAAAAGGCTTGTATTCTTTAAATCAAGAGCTTAAGGGTCGTACTTTAGCAAATTAAGTTTTTAAAAGAAAAAAGAAAATATAAATGCTTCAGGTAAATTATTTATATTTTAAACCTATTTTCTTGTTTCGTTTTAGCTTGTCATCTAATAAGTAGACAAGTTTTTTCTTTTTGTTTTGGTTCTGCATTTAAAAATATTTTCGTTGAATCCTTAATAAATTTTTGTTATAAATAAAGCGTTAATAGTCGATTAAATCAGAAAAAGTAATTAAATAAAAAGGGAATAGGTATGAATGAGAAAGTAAAAAAGAAAAATTATAGTATTGGAACTATAGCGCTACTCATAATAGTTGGTAGTATATTTGTGGCACTTGGCATTGCAATATTAGAAATAGCTATAGATGGTATAATTCGATATGGAATCGCTGGAATTGGCGTGGGAATTCTTATGCCAATCGTCCTTATATTAGCACTTTTAGGCTTTGGAATAACAGCTATAGTTATGGGTTCTAAGCAGATTTATCTTTGGGTAAGCCAAAATAAAACCATAAAATATGGTAGAGATGCTACTGCCAAAATCATCGATTATACCTCTGCAAGTCATAGTAGAAGAGTGAATAACTGCATTCGATATTCCTTTACTCTTTCCTATAACGATAATGGAGAAACCAAAGCTTTTAAGACAGATTATTTATATGATATAAATGAATTTAGATATTTGAAAGAACTAGACAAAGTTAAAATTAAGATTAATGGTAAATTTGTTGTAATTAATGAGTGTTTTACTAAGGAGATTTATAAGCTAGATTCCACCTATGGAATAGAAAAAGAATTTTTCAAGCAAAAGCCTGTTGCCATATTGCTTCGTCTATGGCCACTATGCTTTTTTATATCTATGTTTTTATTGTTTGTTTCTCTAGGGATTGGAAATAGCACCTTTGCTACAATAGCTATCATTCTCGTCTTTACCATACATTTTCCTTTTGTAATTCCCTTGGCAATTTACCTTATCAAATGGTTTAGAAGAAAAAAGTAAATTCTAGAGAAAGTATATATTTAAAATATTTATTAACACCATCTTTAAGAGGAACCCTTCATTTCTTTTGCAGATTTACTATAGGTAAGATGGTGTTTTTCTATTTAAGACATTGAATCAATGAATTATTTTAAAAAAATGCAATAAAAACTCTATTTCATGTGTTAAATAAATAGGAATAAGAGATATAATTTTATTAAATCTTATTGTGAGGAGTCTAAGATGAATAAAAAGGAAGTAAATATCCTTCTTTTAAAGATTAAGGAAGGAGACAACCAGGCATTTGAACAGCTTTATAAACAAACCAGTCAAGGGGTTTATTCTTTTGTCTATTCCTATATGGGAAATTATATGGATACAGAGGATGTTCTTCAAATGACCTATATGAAAATTAAAAATAATATATCTCAGTATAGAGAAGATACTAACGGCTTAGCCTGGATTTTGCAAATTGCCAAGAATACCTCATTAAATGAACTCAGGAGTATTAAAACTTATCAAAAAGTTCAATTAGATACAAATATTCCTCCCACTACATCCTCCTCACAATCCTATGAACAGCAGTCAATCGTAGAAGTTATGAAGAAGGTTTTGAGTGAAGAAGAATATCAAATCATTACTTTACATGTCCTTTGGAATTATCGTCATAAGGATATCGCAAGATTTTTGAATGTACCTATTGGAACCGTTACTTCAAAATATAAAAGAGCTATTACAAAAGTAAAATCAGTATGGAAGGAGGAGATAAAATGAAATCCTGGAAAAAACAATTTAAAAAAGAAATTGCTATGCATACTCCAGAATTAAAGGATGAGGTAAAAAAATTTCCTATTCCTATGGAAGTAAAAGAAAAAGAAAAGCCTAAAAAAGATATATTCAAGCTATATTGGACTCTCCCTTCAGCCGCATTAGCTATTCTTATCTTATTTTTCTTTTTATGGTTTTTTCTAAAGCCAGTAAATCCTTCAAGTCCACAAGTGTATGTTTACACTCTTGATATTAACCCATCATTTATATTTGTTACAGATGAAGAAGGTACAGTTACATCCGTATCTTCCTTGAACGAAGATGCAGATGTAGTTTTATCCAGTTTAGACTTCTTAAGCAATATCCCTATTTCTAAAGCAATGACAGCTTGCATTGATTCGGCAGCTAGATTAGGCTATTTTGAAGTTTCTAAGCAAGGGGATGCAGTTTTAGTTTGTGGGCTAAAGGAGGATGAAAGTCAATTATTAAATTCAATAGCCTCCTCTATTCAAGCCTATTTCTGTGAAAAAGGGTTTTATGGTGTTTACATAGAAGAAAGGATGTCCCTAGTAGAATTTTGTCAGGATTTAGGTGTTCCTTCTACAAGCGATATTCATAATTTTTTAAATCATTTTGAGGAGATAGAGTCTTTGTATGGAAATAGAGGGGCAAATGAAAATAATATAGCTTCGCTTTATGAAGATTATATTATCGGAACTCAATTGCTTGATTTTATGAGAGTTTCATTAAAAAGAAATTTAAACCTGATTTATGACAATGCAACCATGATTTTAAATATCGCTTCCCTAAATGCGAAAATTATGGTTCACGAGGAAAATCCAGCATTATTTTTAAAGGATTATTGGAGTGTAAAGCTTTTCTCAGATAAAAATTATACAAATTCTTTTGCAGAAGTAATGGAGGAAATGGATGCTCTGTTAGACGAATATGAAAAAAGCTTTGGTAGTAAGCTACAATCACTTCAGGATGTTACGAGTTTACTAGAATCCTATAAAGGAATATCTTTAGAGGATATCAAAGATTTAGAAAATCTATCGGTAGTGGATTTTTTAAACCATCCTGAGCGGTATATTTCCATTTTAAAAAATATAGGGGAAGATGTTTCTGAGTTAGAAGGTATGCTCATCCCTCCAACCTCTATAGAAGAATATCAAGCTCAGCTTCAGAAAGTATTAACTATTTTAGCAAATCAAAAGAAATTAGAATTTAAAGAAATATATGAAGAAACTAGAAGTAGTATAGATGAAATAAGCTATGAGAATTATATAAAAAATATTGAAAAAGAATATGGTTCCTTACTAAATTACTGGAATAGTCAAAAAAAATAAAATGTTTGCAATAAAATATTTATTTTAAGTGTTTAATAAATGTAAAAGAAAGAAGGAATGAATTATGAAAAAATTTATAAAATTATTTTCAAGCCTACTTATATTAGGTATGAGTGTGGTATTATGCTCTTGTGATACTACAGACGAGAAGACAGAACAAAATGCCTATGTTAGCTTAGACATTAATCCAGCGATTGAATTGATAGTAGATCAAGGGAATAAAGTCATTAGTGTCCGAGGAGAAAATGAGGATGGGCAGGTTTTACTTTATGAAGAAGCAGGGATTACAGGTGTTGATGTTAGTGTTGCCATAGAACGCATAACGAATCTTGCGATTGAGCTGGGCTATTTAGATGAAGCCAATAAGGTAGTAGATACAATTGTGACCTCTGGAAATGAGGAATTTACTTCCAAGCTTTTGGAAAAGGTGAATACAAGTATTACTGCAACTGCATCCAATTTAGGTCTCACCGTTTCAACCGATGGTGAAGGTGCTTATTCATTAGTCCGAAAATTGAATAGTTTTAAGGAAAAATTTCCAAATAACAAAGCAATTCAAACGATGAGTATCCAGAAATTCAAACTAGCTCTTTCTGCAAGTGAGACAGGAGAAATCACTTTAGAGGCTGCTGTTGAATTAGATGATACGGAATTGATTTCAATACTTCAAACAGCAAATGAAAAGATAGAAAGCTTTGCTACAGAAAGCTATTTAGAGGCTAAGAATAAAGCGTTAGCACTCTATGATCAGGCTGCTTCCATCGCAGAATATGGAGTATATACTAAATTTTATTTAGAAAGGATTTTAACACATCCTATGACTGCATATTATGGTGGTGTATACCAAATGTATGCCTCTGCCGCAAAGAGCTTTGATGTCTTGTACCAGGTGGCTAAACTCACTACAAAGGTAAAGGACTATCCATTAAATCCAATTCAGGTTAAAGCTATTTTAGATTCTCTTGGAATGTCAGAAGAAGAAATTGAGCTATTAAAGAATTCCAATGGTGATATTACCATTCGAAGTATAGAGGCATATGTTGATAAATTATTTAAAAATTCTCCTGCCTCAAAGGAATTAGAGGATCTTAAAATAAAGCTTACTCAAGCTTTAAATAGCATTGAAACTAGTATTGAGGAGTTTGTTAATAAGCTTTCAGAGGAGTATAAGCCTCAAATTGAAGCTGCTATTGAAAATACCAAGCAAATTGTTTCATCTATTGAATCTATGCTATCTGTTCTTCCAGAGGGAGTAAAAGCAATTCTAAACAATAGTATAAATGATTTCAAAGAAATTGTTGGAACTATGGAGGGATTGCTAGAGGATGGAAGCTTTGATTTAGAAGATTTAAAGAAATTCTCTGAACAGCTTGATGAAAAAGCTAAGGAATATTTAGATAAAATTACTTCAGATTTATCAAAGGAAGAAGTCAAAGAACTAGAAGCAAGAAAAGCAGATGCTGTCAATAAATTAGCCAATCAAAAGAAGGAATTAGAAGAAACACTTAATAAAGCAGAGACAGAAGCGAAAGCTAAAATAGCAGAACTTAAGGCGAGTCGTACTAAGAAATGAGTAGAGTTATCTAATCAAGCGAAAAAAGAAGTAATATATTGAAATGGAACAAGGGTACCTCCCCTTGTTTTTTTGTAAAGTAAAGTTTAATAGGAAAAAATTAAAAGAATTTCGTTTGCTATTATTTCCTATGTTTGCTATAATCATAGTAGAATATGACATTATTTGATATATGAGCAGGGAAGGAGAATTATTGTATGTTGAAAAAACTTTGGTTGCTTGTTTGTTTTTCTTTATTAGGAATTTTTCTGACGTCTTGTTTAGGCAAGGTTAGCATACATGATTGGTATGTGGTCGATAGTAAATCCATATCATATCCCTTAACCCTCTCTACTCCTATTATTCATGAAATTGATACACATCAGGATTTTATGAATAATTTTGATGAAGAGAATTATAGATATATAGACGAGAATTTTTTTAAGGAATTCAAAATTTTAGTTTTTTATTTAGAATTAGATTGTTTTGAAGACGTATATATTTACGATTTATATCTAGAACATAATGAATTATACATATCCGTTGGAATTGATTCTGGTGGATACTTTTCAGGGGCTGTTAGTCAGGTCTATGCGTATTATATTGGCATTAGGCGAAGTCTTTTAAATAGGGTAAATGAGAATGTATACCTTGATATATTTAATCCTCGTACTATGGAAAAAGGAAGCAAGTATTGCTAATGAAAAGGAAGAAGCTTGAATGTTGAGTAGAAAAAGGGGTAAATCAAAAATAGTAAGAAGTATAGAAGATTTATAATATCTTATATATTTTGCAGGAGGTTAATATGGTTGGAATATACTTCAGTGGAACTGGAAATACAAAATATTGTGTAACTAGACTTGTAAAAGGTCTAGATGAGAGTGCTAAAGTTTATTCGATTGAAGACAAGAATTCTATTCCTGCGATTTTGGAAAATGACGTCATCATTTTTGGTTATCCAATTTACTATTCCTGTCTTCCTAAAATAGTGAAGGACTATTTAGAGAATAATTCGAAAGCATTTAATAAAAAGAAAATATTCATACTTGCTACTATGGGTTTGTTTAGTGGAGATGGGACAGGCTGTTCTGCAAGATTATTAAAGAAATATGGTGCAACCATTTTAGGTGGTATTCATATTCAAATGCCAGATTGCATTGGAGATGTGAAGCTTTTAAAGAAACCACTATCTAAGAATATTAAGATTATTGATAAGGCAAATCAGAAGCTAGATGACGCTGTGCATAGAATTAAGAAACATCATTATCCCCGCCAGGGATTAGGCTTTGGCTCTCATTTGGCTGGTTTGTTTGGACAACGCCTATATTTTTCTAGTAAGACGAAGAAGTATTATACAGGAATAAAAATAGATTATAATGTATGTGTTCGTTGTGGATATTGTGCAAAAAATTGTCCTATGGAAAACATAAGTATTACGAAAGACTCTATAGAGCTTAGAAACCAATGTATTATGTGCTACCGTTGTTTTTCTTATTGTAAAGAACAGGCAATAACGATTTTGGGCAACAAGGTATATGAACAGAGTTATATTGAAAAATATATAAAAGGATAGGAATAAAATGACAAAAGAAAAAGTATTAGAATTTATAAAAAAACAGAAAACAGCGTTTATTTCCTCTATCGACGAAGAGGGCTTTCCAATTACAAGAGCTATGCTTATCCCGAGGAGAATAGAAGAAAATACGATGTATTTTTCAACCAATACCTCTTCAAAAAAGGTTAAGCAATATCTAGAAAATTCCAAGGCTTGTGTTTATTTCTATGAGCGAGGAAGATTCAAGTATCAAGGAGTAACCATTAGGGGGACAATGGAAGTTTGTACTGATCAACCTACCAAGGATAGTATTTGGAGGATAGGAGATAAGCTATTTTATAAGGAAGGTCCTACAGATCCTGATTATTGTGTCTTGAAATTCACCTTTCTTTCTGCTGAATATTATTGTGATTTTAAGATTGTTGAGATTGATTTTTAAGTTTGATATTCCATATTGAGTATTTGTTTTAGATATGGTAAAATTATTTTGTTGATATTCTTAGGTTATAGGGGAGTAGTTTGCTAGCGATAGTAGTTGGCCTACATCATGAACGGATGACACGTTCAGGTTCAACTTTAAAAAACGAGACTTATGCTTATTATGAATTCATAATAGGTGTAGGTCTTTTATTTATAAGGAGGGATTCTAATGCTGCCAAGCTTAGATATGACACAGTGGTGGAGCTGGTTAGTATGTATTGCTTTATTAGTTGTAGGAATTTATTTTTTAGTGAAATTTTCCGATGTTTTTGTGGATGCTGCTGCATCGATTGCGAAGAGATTTCATATTTCCGAGATGATTATAGGACTTACAATTGTGGCTTTTGGGACAAGCTGTCCTGAACTTGCAGTATCTGTATCAGATTCCATTACCTGCTTGCTGGAGGGTGGAAATGCAAATGTGGCCATAGGAAATGTGGTTGGCTCAAATATTTGTAATCTATTAGTTGTATTGGGATTTAGCGCGATTTTTACACCAATTCTAATAAAGAAAAATGTTTGTAAAAAAGAATTTCCAATTTTGATTGTAGTGACCTCATTGCTAGTGCTTTTAGGATTATGCTTTAATTTAGATGGCTCCTATGCAATTCTGCGTTGGGAGGGAATCATCTTTGTCCTTTTGATTTTCGTTTATGTAGGATTTTTAGTTTGGGATGCAAAGCGTCTAATGAAGCAAGGAGTTATCCTTGAGGAAGAGGAAAGTATTGAGCTCATGCCTACCGGGAAATCTATTCTTTTAGTGATTATAGGCCTCATAGGAATAGCAGTGGGCGGAGAGGCTGTCGTGTATGGAGCGAAGCATATTGCGGTAGGAATCGGAGATATGGCAAAACTCAATCATGATTTGGTAGAATCTTTAGTTGGCTTGACGGTAGTAGCTGTAGGAACCTCTTTGCCAGAGCTTGTGACAAGCATTGTTGCAGCTAAGAAGGGGCAAAACGATATTGCTTTAGGAAACGTGATAGGCTCAAATATTTTTAATATCTTATTTGTTCTAGGTATAGCTGGAACAATTAATCCGTTAACTGTTGGGCCACAGATTGTAGTTGATTTAGCAGTTATGCTTTTTGCAACCTTACTGGTATTTGGCTTTGCAGTTTTAGGAAAAATCAGTAAAAAGGGTGGAGCCCTATTACTTGGCTGTTATGCGGGATATTTGATATATCTTATTTGTCGAACGATTTTAGTTTAGATTATAAAGAAAGTAGTTGATGGTATGAAATGGGTAACGATGTGGGGAAATGCACAGTCTACTGTGACTCCCGAACCGGCCTTTTATGCAAAGGATATTACCTTGCGATATCCTGTATTTATTCCTTTTTCAGGGAAAATGTTGAGAATTCATTTGGATAATTTTTGTTGTAATGAGGATGTTACGATTTCTGCAATTTGTGTATCAGTTGGGGACACACTTTCAGATGAACAAAAAGAAGTGACATATTTAACCTATCAGGGCAGAAGGGAGATGGTTATCCCTGCCCACCAATCCATTGTTACAGATGAAATAACCTATGATATGGAAGAAAATAAATATTTAATTGTCTCTATTTATTTAAGAGAGTATACAAAACTTACCTCAGGTGTTGACATTATAGGACCATTATCAAAGGGGTATTTTGCATATGGCAATCATCTGGAAAGTAGAAAACTCAATGTAAATTTATCAAAATCTACCTCTTGGGTTTATTTTTTAGCAGACATAGATATATATACTGAGGATGAGAATTATGCAGTAATATGCTATGGAGATTCAATTACTAGTCAAGATTGGCCAGATGATATGCTATTGGCGTTAAGAGAAAAGAATATAAATAATATTTCCGTTGTACGAAAGGCAGTTTCTGGCACTCGTATCTTAAAGCAGTATGAGTGCATCACCTATCAATCCTATGGTAAATCTGGAAAGAATAGATTTTTGCATGAAATTGAGTCTGTATCAGGAGCTAAGAAGCTTATAATTCAGCATGGAATTAATGATATCATTCATCCTGTTGGAGAGGAAATTAATATGTTTAGACCGATGAGTGATATGCCTACGGCTTTAGAATTGATTGAAGGGCTATCCTATTATATAGAAGAAGCCACCAATCTTGGACTAGAAACCTATTTGGGGACTTTATTACCAATATATGGCTGGAGAACCTATGCTGATTTTAGAGAGCAAATAAAAAATGAAGTAAATCAGTGGATATTGTCTCAGTCTTCCATAGATTTTGCAAAAGAAGTGGGAGAATCTAAAGGAGATTATTACTCTTTTAAAGATGGCTGTGATTCGGGAGACCATCTTCATCCTTCTAAGAGTGCCTATAAAAAAATGGGTATTTTGGCAGCTAAAAAAATTTTAAAATGAAAAACAAATAAGAATCAGTTTATCTAAAGAGGGGCTTGATATTTAGAGAGGGTTTGTGATATAATTCTTTTTGAGGCTCAAGCCTTTCTTTAGTTTCACGCAGGCGTAGTTTAATGGCAGAACTCCAGCTTCCCAAGCTGTTAGTACGGGTTCGATTCCCGCCGCTTGCTCCAAAAATGCAGAGATACCCAAGAGGCTGAAGGGACACGCTTGGAAAGCGTGCAGATCGGTAACACGGTGCAGGGGTTCAAATCCCCTTCTCTGCGCCAAAAATAAGTTAATATTTCAGCTTTTTCATAAAGTTAAGTTAGGGAAGTTAGGTTTTTAGATAGTTGATAAGAGTATTTACGACATACTCTTTTTTTTATTTAAAAATTTTTCCTAATATGCTAACCTTCTGGAGCAGATAAAGCTTTGTGCTTTTTAGCCCTATTTTAATTTTATCTAAGAAGTTATATATTAAATTACTTCATAATACGCCACTTCTTATTTAATGTTAAAATGAATTATGGATTGCTATGAAATTGTTTATTATTTTTTAGATTTAAGATTAAGAAAACTCAAATAATTTATATATAAAAGGTTTTATTATTCGACAATTTTTGGTATAATCAATATAAAATGAGTATTCAATAAATGGAGGGATAATATGGCTAAGAATTTTTTTGAGGAATATAAAGATTTTATAGGGGATTTTATATATGGTATAATAGGTAGCCCATTCGATAACTCTTGTTTAAGGGAAAAAATATCTAAAGAAAAAGCGACTATGTTTAAGATTGAAATAGTCTGTGAAATTAATGAGTATTTTATTGATTTTTACATTCCGAATAATAACAAATATATTCATGCAAAAATTAAAAGTCCTATCACTGATGATGTTCTTTCTTTAACTAAAAATATTTGTTCTTTTTTTACGAAAATTTCTAAGTTTAAGTATTCTGGTTCAGGATTTAATAGGCCAGAAATAAGTGTAATGAACCAACTGGAACAATATAGATACGCTGTACAACGAGGAGTATGTAACTGGATATGTGGAAATGAAAATGGAGAAAAAATAGAAGAACTTTTTTGTATTTTAGAAAAATGGTCAAAAAAGACGTATGAAGGAAGAAAAGTATCTTATTCTTTGATAGTGGATATTAGTAACGAGGAAAAAGATGAAGATTCATTTTTTGAATTTTTAAAAGATGAATTTAGTGCTACTTTAACAGACTCAATTACTTCCGCTTTTATTATTAATAAAAATGGGAAGCTTCTGAAATATTGCTCAGTCATTGATGAAGAAAATCATGAAAAGGTTGGAGAATACAATTTGAATAATAACATACCTTTTCGGTTTGCGAATTTGATATATAAAGAAGTGGTTGATAAAAAAATAGGGATATTCCTTTTAACCAATGGAGACATATTAGTTTCTAAAAAAAGAGAATTAATCCTTGTGAAAAGAAATGGAAAGTGGTTAAATTGTCAGTTATCTTCGTTTGAAAATGCAGTTAAAGATTTTGCTTCATTCTATAGGATAGAACTAAAATTGCTACATGAAATATTTTATACAATGTTAGATATATCATTTTCTCATACAGGTGGATTAATATCAATATTATTAGATGATGTTTTTTTGAAAGGTGATAATCAAATTATATCGACATTTGATCAGCTTGAAAATGAAATTAGTGAAAAAGAACTTGCTGAGAATATAAAAAATGAGAATAAGCAGTTATCAGAAAATGAAATTAAAAGAGAAGTAAAAAAGCGAATTTTGAAAAAGAAAACATTGCTGACTTTGCTGGGAGAGAAGAGAGCCTTTATAGACATTGAACGAAAACTTAGAAGTGAGCTAGCAGCTTTAGATGGTGCCTGCATAATTGACAAAAATGGAGATTTGATTGCTATTGGAACTATTATCCAAAATGATAAAGGATCCAGTGGTGGCGGAAGAGGTGCTGCTGCTAAAAAGTTATCTCAAAATGGTTTGGCAATTAAGATTTCTACTGATGGATATATTGAGGTATTTTTGAAAGGAAGTCGGATTTATTTCATAAAATAATCTAATATAGGCATATTATTAATGAACAATTATAAAGGTTGACTTTTATAAACCTATATGCTATAATTGATTCACTATATTATTTAAGGCGTAGACCAAGGAGACTTGGCTCTGCGGATTACCATGTATATATTTCATTGGTAAGCACGGCGAGGAGAAACACTCGTACAAAAGACCTACAGTATTGTAGGTCTTTTTATTTTAATTAGATTTATTTTAGTAAGTTTGATTTTTTTTAAAAAGATTAATTTATAAATATTAAATAATGCTATTAAAATCCTTAATTATCAGGAAACAATTTAAATATTGAAATAATTTTTGGTAAAGTATATATTATATTTGGTCTTAATGCAATATGTCGATAGTAGATTTTTCGACAAGCATTTTGAATCATACAAAATTTATGGAGGATGTTTATAATTTATGAAAAGACGCATTTCATTTTATTCTTTCATGGTAATTACTGCGTTGTTTTTGGGTATGACATTATTTATGAATCGTGGTGCAATAAATGCTTCTGCCCAGTTAGAAACAAAAACCTATAATTATTACTATGAACACCTTGATACTTCCGATAAGGAGGGAAATCAAGTTGAGTATGAGCTTGCAAGAGAATTTTATCAAGCGCTAGAAAGCATCAATGAATCTGGTGCATTTAAAACGGGTAAAGTTTAATACTCTTTATCATCTATTTTGACCTCTGCTGAAATAAAAGGATGGGTTATGGATGGTAACTTAGATATTCCAAAGGCTTTCAGTGCTGCACGTGATTCTTTTTTAATGGATCATCCTGAGTTGTTTTATATTGATATGTACAAGCTGACCATTAGTGCTGCACGTAATAATGGTGTGTATTCCGCATTTATTGATAGTGGTAGAGAGGCTAATGTCTATCGTGACAATTCCTTTAAATCTGAAGCTGAGGTCAATCAGGCCATTGGCCAATATAATGCTTCAGTTTCCAAAATTGTAACAGAAGCCAAATCTAGAGTTGTAAATTCTGGAAATAAGTTAGACTATTCCTTAGCTATTGCAGTAAACGAAATTATAGCTAAAAATACAAAATATGATTATGGAACCTACAATGAGGGAGTGAATAACGGGAATGCCTCTACCGCATCTATGGCATTTACTTCCTATGGCGCTTTAGTCTATAAACAAGCGGTATGTTCAGGCTACTCTTTTGCCTATAAAGCCATTTTGGACCAGCTAGAAATTCCTTGTGTTGTTGTAAGTGGATATAGCATAGGCAAAGATTCTGAAGGAAATGATACAGGGAATAATGTTGGACATTCCTGGAATTATGTTTATCTTGAAACTGCAAAGAAAGAAGTAGTAACGGATGACAACCAACCTAAGGCACTTGCAGAGGAAGCTCAGGGTGCTTGGTTTGCGTTTGATACAACATGGAATAGTATGCGTGCAGACAAGAATATATTTTCTGCAATGGGATATATTTCAGCTTCCGAGCAGCATATGCCAGATGGCATCATTTCTTCATCCAAGTATGCTCTTACCTATCCTACTCTGTCTTCATTAAGCTATGGACAAGCAGTTAATCCTGATGATATGAATCTTGAACTCGCTATGGGTGGATTTAAATTCCAAAGTATTTATACCTATACAAGCTCTGGAGCCTATGAATTATTTGAACATGTAAGTTATAATGGCAAGAATGCAAAAGAGGTATTAGAAACAGAAAATCTACGCCTTGTATTCCGTGTATTCTATATGCAAAATGGTACGCAGAAATGGTCTTTGTGGCAGGATATGGCAAATAGTGCTCCGTATGATGGGAGTGGTGTATTTCATGAAACTAGAAATACTTCTGCATATATCAATTCAAATGTACAATATACGCAGTTTGCCGTATTGTCTGGTATAAATCCTGATGTGGATGTTCCAATCGTAGAATGGAAAGGAATTTACTATAGTGAAGGTTTGATTAAAGATGAGAATATCGTTTTTATGTCTCAGGAATTTGAAAATTCTTCTTATGGTACGTATACACCTGCTCCATACGTTATAACTGAACTATCAAAGCCTTACTTTGGAAGTGATATTTCAATTAACGATGGTATGAGAGTATCTGCCAATAGTAATCTTATGGCAGATAAGCATGCAATTGAAGTAAAAATTGTATATGATGAACCACTTCATATTTTAGATGAGAATAAGCCTATCACAGTATCTTTTAGTGTTACCCATGAAAATGCGAGAAAATATGCAAGCTTTGTTCCTTATCCAGATGGCTCTAACGTTCAGTTAGTTGAAGATGAGAATGGTGTTAAGAATACTTTAGTCTTCAAATTTAAGCCAAGCTTAATGTATGAGCACAATCGTGAGGGGTATATGTTTACCTTCGGAAATGTTGGTTCAGCCAAGATTGTGGATAAATTAATTGATAATCAGTTGGTACGAACAACCTCAGATAAAGCTCCAAATTATGTGTATTATGTATTTTCTCGTCTTTATATAACGTGTCCTAAAGTCTTTGGTGATGGCAGATTGTGGGTTGAATGCTGTGCACAGCCTACACTTGTAGATAATTCCGATTTATCAGCTATGGACTTTAAGGATGAGGATGGGAATAGTACTTTCTCTGAGGCTGAAAGAAGTCAAATGATGCTGGTTGTTGACAGTGTAACCTCTAATACCCACAATGAGATGCTTGATGAAATCAGCAACAATACCGATATCAATGTGAACAAAGAGGAAATTAAGGCTAGTCAGACCTATGATATTAAATTACAGATTTGTAATAGATATCCTACTATTCCAGATGGAAGCTATGTAAAAATTGCTTTAGGTTTCCCAGAAGGATATGGTCCAGATGATGAAGGTGTTACCTTTAAATTATTCCACAGGAAGCATATTCAGGGAGATGAATATGTGATAGAGGAAATTCCTTGCGTTGTAACAAAATTAGGAATTGTCGCTACAGTTAAAAGCTTCTCCCCTTATATGGTGGCTGTCGTTCCAGAAGAAAAAGCGACCACAAAAACAGTTTATGCCTCCATTGATGGCAAAGGTGGAAAGCTTTCCAAAGAGGACGGACAGATTCAATCCTTGAATCAAGGAGACTCCTATACCTATACTATTTCTCCTGAAGAAGGATATCAGCTTTACAAGGTTACTTTAAATGGTCAAGATGTAAAAGAAAAAGTGACAAAGGATGGAAAACTTTTACTTACCTATGATGATTTAAAGAGAAACAATGAGTTAGAAATTCATTTTATTGCTGCTGAGGCGGCAACTCGTTATGAGGAAAATGGCATTGTAGATCCAGTGAAGGTAATCGTATCTGCAGATAATTCAACTTCTAATATTTATACTCCAGTTGAAGGAGACATTGTACCTAGCAATCCAATTGTTCCAGAAGACACTGATGGTTCAAATATTGGTTTAATAATAAGCTGTGTGGCAGCTGGAGTAGTTCTTTTGGTAGCTGTAGTAGGTGTAACGCTAGTGCTAAAGAAGAGACGTAAAACAGCATAAAATAATTTTTATAAGATTAAAAGCTTTTTTAAGGGCTGTCTGCAATTTTGACAGCCTTTATTTTTTATCTTTAAAAGTATATAATAGATATATAAGCTAGATTCCTATGAAAACTTGCAAAAAAATTGATTTAAGAATTTGGAGGAAAGGAGGAAAACTGGAATGATAAAAAGAATAATAGAGGATTTTGAAAACAAAAGAATTTTTCCTTTTTTTGATTTGGATGTTTATCAAACGGATTTTGAAAAAATAAAAAGAATTTCTCCTTATTTAAGAATTGGCTATATTTCTAAAGAAAAGACGGATCATCCCGAATATGCCATTTATATCAATTTTACTCGTAGGGCTTTTTCCATAAGTGGATTTTTAGAAGGACATTTCCTAGAAAAAACTTTTTTCAAAGATAAATATAAGCATTATAAGAATGTAGAAGAAGTCTATAATACCATTAAGCAAATGCTTCTTGAAAATGAGAATATCAGGAGATGTAATTTTTTTAAAAATATAAATATTCCTTTGGATGATGAATTTGAATAAAATTTCTTCCTTTTTTAAAGATAACATAAAATACGTATTTATTTTATCCGAAAAAATGTTGACTGTTCAACTAATTTTACCTATAATATAGTTGATAATTCAACTAAAGGGGTGGCTGGTATGGATAAGCGATTGCGTTATATTTCAAAAATTAATCGAAATTATGAGCTTTACAAAAGAAAACAGACTAAGGATAATACATTAAATTCTACCGATTCGTTAGCCTTACATTTAATTTGTAAAGAGCCAGGATTATCTCAGGATACTCTTGCAGAACTATTGGGAGTAGATAAGGGACTTGTCACTAAAACAGTAAAATATTTAGAGGAGCTCGCTTTAATTAAGAGAATTAAAAATCCAAAGGATAAACGAGAAAATATGGTATATCCAACTGCTGAAGCAGAGGAGCTGAAGCATCTTCTGATTGACACTGAGCGGGCCTATTATATGGAACTATTTAAGGAGTTTACAGAAGAAGAATATGAAATATTTTTAACCCTATTATCAAAAATATATGTGAAATCAAAACAATTGAGAAAGGGTGAAAATCATGAAAAGCTATCATAAAATTTCTACTTATTTTAAAGAAAACTGGTATATTGTATTGCCGATGTGTATAACAGCTTTACTATTTAACGGATTGATGTGCTTGATTCCTCAAATTGAGGGAAGAACCATAGACTCGATTAAGAGTGAGGATTATGCTGTTGTTCAAAAAATGGTATTGGTTTTTTTAGGACTTGTATGTTTTGTGCAATTGAATCGTTTCTGTAAAAGATACTTAGTTCGGATTTTCGGTAATAAAATGTCTTTACGAATGAAAGAGGTTAGCTTTCAGAATTTAATGCGAAAAGATTTATCCTTTTTTGCTGAGCATGAGGTAGGGGATATCATGAACCGAAATAGTTCAGACATCTATGATACTACAGAGGGAATTCGTAAGATGACGACAGAAATATTTGATACAATTGTTTTATTGCTAGGATACTTTATTTCCATGCTATTCTTAGATTATAAAATCACTCTTTATAGTATGATTTTTATTTCTTTGTCTATTTTGGTAGCTCAATTTATGAAAAAGCTGGTTTATAAAACAAATAAAAATTATAAGGAGTATTTATCCTTACACAAGGAAAAGACTTTTTCTATGCTTTCTAATGAGCTCTATTATCGTGGCTTTGGCGTTGGAGAGTCCTATTTGAAAAACTATGAACAATCCTTAGAGCTTTTACGAAAAAGGAATAAACGAGCTCTTTTATTTCAATCTAGCCTAGAACCCCTGTATAGTATTGTAGCCTGGCTAGGTTGCTTCTTTGTAGTTTATTTTGGTGGGCAAAATGTGATAGCAGGAGTCTACCAAATCGGAACCTTTTCGGCAATCTTAACCACCTATCTGTTAATTGCTAAGAAGGCCGCTAGGATTGGAAAAGTCTTTAATGCCTATCAGGCGTTTAAGGTCTCTTGGGTGCGCTGTAGAGATTATCTTAAAAAAGACCCCGAACATGTCTATGAACTTGTTGAAGAGGGAGAAACCCTTAGATTAAAGGATTTTTCATTTAGTTATTCTTCAGGATTTCATTTACCAATAATTAATTTTAAAGCTAAAATGGGGGAAAGAGTTGGAATCTGCGGAAAAATCCATACGGGAAAATCCTCTGTGCTAAAGGGCCTGAGTGGCTTATATAAATATCAAGGAACTGCAACTCTTTGTGGCAATGATATTTCAAATATTCAAAATAGTAATTTAGAATGGATAAGCTATTCTAGTAATAAAGTTGAGCTTTTCTCTGATACCATCGAAAATAATATAAGTTTAGGTAGAGAGGGGAATCTTGAACGGGCAATCACATACGCAAGGCTAGATCAGGATTTGGCGGATTTAGGCGGATTAGATGCCAAAATTTCTCATACGATTGCGAATATAAGTGGCGGACAACAAAAGCGTCTTCAAATGGCTAGGGCACTTTATCCTGAGGTAAAGCTTATTTTATTAGATGACCCTTTTCAAAGCGTTCATCCTAAAATGGCAGAAGAAATGATTTCTAAATTAGACTTTCAGGACCGAATCGTCTTTCTGGTTTCGAATCAAAAAAATATTTTGTCTAAGCTGGATAAAATAATTTATTTAAAGGAGCATGAGGTCTATACGGGAACCTATGAGGAATTATTGGAAGTTACCAGCTTTAAAGAGCTGATGGAGGAAGAAGTATGAGTGTTGGAAAGATATTAAAAGAGTTTTTAAAAAAATATAAATTTAAAACCCTTCTTATTGTTTTAAGCATACTTGTGGTTACAATTATGGCTCTACTGCCAGCTCAGGTACTGAGAATCATTGTCGATCAGGTGATTCCTTCAGGAGATGGGAACCGGCTACTTTTAGCTGCCATAGTGTATGTAATCACTTATGTTCTAGTAGGAATGACTACATTTGTAAAGGATATATTAATGCTTTCCTTCAGTCAGCAATTTATGAAGAGGCTGCGGTATTTCATGATGAAGCATATCGGAAAGCTGAGCTATACCTCCTTAGTTAATACGGATAGTGGCAATTTAGAAGCCTATTTTAATAATGACGTAAATGCTTTAAATGAGTTGTTTACCTCTGGAGTTGTCAGCATGATTACGGATTTATTAAAAATGGTAGGTATTTTAATTTCCATTTTCATTTATAGTACCATCTTTGGTTGGATAGTACTTGGTGTGATACCAGTATTACTGCTATTTACCTCTGTTGTTCGTAAGGGCATGCTGAAGGCTCAGCTAAAGACAAAATTTTTAGAAGGAAATGTGAATAAAATTCTTTTAGAGAATGTTGAGAATATGGAGCAGATAAAGGTAAATAAGGCAGAAGCCTATGCAGGAAAGAAATATATCCATATTTTGAAAAATCATTTTAAGGCTAGTCAGGCTAGTAATTTCTACGATGCTGTATTTTCTCCGGTGATGCAATTGATACGAAGCACCTTAATTTGTGCAATTCTCCTTTTAAGTGGCTGGAAGCCTGCATTATTTGGTATGAGTATAGGAATGATCATTTCCGCCATAGCCCTTCTTACGGATTTATTTTCTCCTATTGAAAATCTAGGAATGGAGCTTCAGACCATTCAAAAATCCATTGCGGCATTAAAAAGAATCAATGCATTTTTTAAAATGGAGACAGATGAAGAAAAGCTTTCTTTAGAGGTTCAGGATTACACCCTTCAATATCAAAATGTTTCGTTCCGCTATCAGGAAAAAGAAGTCATCCAAGATTTTTCCTTAACCATCTCTCCAGGAGAAAAAATCGTTCTGCAGGGACCTAGTGGTGCTGGGAAATCCACCTTGATGAAATTAGCTATGGGGCTCTTAAAACCAACCCTAGGAGAAGTGAAAGTTGGAAACCAAGCGGTTTATTTATTAAATGATACTATTAGAAAAGAATTGTTTTCCATCGTTTATCAGGATCCTTTCTTTAGTGGAGATAGCATCTATGAGGAAATTTGCTTAAAGGATGCAAGTATTACAAAGGAAAGAGTGAGAGAAGTCTTAGATTATGTAGGGTTAAATTATATTCAGGATATAGACCAAAAGCTGAATCCAGCCTACTATTCCTCAGGAGAATTGGCGTTATTTAATATTGCAAGAATGATGATACGAAATCCTAAAATCATATTTTTAGATGAAATGAACGCAAAATTAGATCCTATTACCAGTAAAACAATCATAGCTTTAATTAATGAGTATGCAAAGGATAAAACCGTGATATCCATCAATCATTATGGAGCAGCTTTAGATAATGCTAAAATTATACAACTATAATAAAGCAAAAAAGATAATCTGTTTTTGAGATTATCTTTTTATTTTAAAGGATTTTCTACAATTTTTTTTACATAGATAAGCATATCATCTGGTGTTTCACAATAGCCACGTTTAATCCATTCATTCACTAAACCAAATAAGGCATAGCTATAAAAACTATTTTGATAGCATTCAAATACATTATCTCCAGATTCTGGGTACATAATCTTATGAATAGATTCATAAAAAACAGTTTCTAAATTTCGACTATATAGCAAGGAAGAAATCCCTTGAATGCTTTGATGATATTCAAAATAAGTTTTTGCATTATTTTTATCAAATTTATTCTTAATTAATACGTTATGTTCCTCTGCCCACCGCATCCAAAGTTTATTTAATTTAAATACTAAGGGGTCTGTTTTATTTTTGAAATATCTAAAATAGGTTGCCCTGCTTACTCCTGATAATTCCGCAATTTCAGGAATTGTTATTTTTTCTAGGGGTTTCTTTTCTAAAAGCTTTATAATTGCATCCGCAATACATTCTTTTAGAAAATCTGTCACTTTAGGATTATTGGCCATATCATACACCTCACTGATACTAATTATGAGAATCGTCTCAAACCTACTCTTTTTTAGAAAAAAGTCTAACTTAAATTGTATCACATTGACAGTACAATTAGAAATGTTTATAATTGAGACGAAAATATCATATTGAGCTTATAGTATATTTTAAATTGCATTTAGAAAAATGTCAAGAAGATAAACCTTTATTATTTCTAAAGCTTTAAAAAAACTAGATTTCAAGGAAGAACTATTTGATTTACCTAAGTGAAAATTGCTATAAGGAGAGGAGTTATTATGGAGTATGTTATTGAAACACAAAGTCTAAGCAAGCAATATAAAACAAAGCTTGCTGTAAATGAAGTTTCTATACATGTTAAACGTGGAGAAATTTATGGTCTTATCGGAAAAAATGGGGCAGGAAAAACTAGTTTAATGAAATTAATTTTAGGTCTTACAAGTCCAACGAGAGGAAGCATTGAGTTATTTGGTAATAAAAATCTAAATGAAGGCAGAAAAAAAATAGGGTCATTAATTGAAGCACCGGGGCTCTACAAAAATTGCACTGCCTATGAAAATATGCTACGCTTTGCAATACTATATGGGGCAGATAAAAAGGAAATCAAGCCAATTCTTGAACGAGTAGGTTTAGGAAATACAGGCTCTAAAAAGGCGGGAGATTTTTCCTTAGGAATGCGTCAGCGGTTAGGGATTGCGATTGCACTACTATCTAAGCCTGAAGTCCTAATCCTTGATGAGCCTATTAATGGATTAGATCCAGCAGGAATCAAGGAGATAAGGGACATCATCCTATCCTTACATAAGGAAGGAGTTACTTTTATCATCTCTAGTCATTTACTAGACGAACTCGCCAAGGTTGTTACAAGCTATGGTATCATTGCCGATGGTAAGCTGGTAGAAGAAATATCGGCGTATGAATTGGAAAAGAGATGCTCTCACTATGTAAGAATTGTCGGAAATAATATAGTGAAAATGCAAAGCATTTTAAAAGATAAGTACCCAAATATTCAAATGGAACTTAAAGAGGATGGACTATATTTAAGCAATCACTTGGATGAGACAGCAGATATGAATGCTTATCTTGTTCAAAATGGAATTCAGGTATCTGAAATTCAGGTATCAAGTAATGGATTTGAAGAATTCTTTATTGAGAGGTTAGGAAGATGAAAAATTTATTGACTTTTGAATTACATAAGCTATTAAGACAAAAAAGCTTCTATATTTGTCTAGCTTTACTTTTAGTTTTTTCTTATATTTCTTTATTACTTGCCAAAGCAATACAAGAAAATGATCCTTCCATGGTACTAAATGCTTCAGGTCTAGGTTCTATGCTTTCTGCCTTTAGTAATTCGAATTTTACGATGATTGGGGGAATATTTTTAGCTTTATTTGTTTGTAGTGATTTTGATGGGCAAACGATTAAGAATGTTTATGCTAGAGGATTTTCCAAAAATTATGTTTTTATTTCAAAATGGATAGTGGGAATTTTTGCCATTCTTATTATGTTTATCATCACCCTTTTCTTTTCTTTCATTGCTGGAAATACGTTATTTGAAGGAATCGCAGAAGAAGGAAACTATATCGGATTATATATAGGACAATTTCTTTTGGCAATTGCCTATGCATCCTTTGTATTTTCAGTCAGTATAATTGTAAAGCGTGTTGGGGTTTCTATTGCCTTAGCCATTTTAGGCCCCTCCTTAATTAGTACAGTTTTGTCTTTGGCAGATGCATTTTTAAAAATTGAAAATTTTTCCATTGCTAGGTACTGGCTAGATGGCTTTGCTAAAGATTTAGTCTCTGTTCAAACAGATTCTTCTAGACTAGTAGTGTGTATCGTATTGTCAGCAATCTATTCTATTTTATTTGTTTTCGCTGGGTTCTTTGTAAATAAAAAAATGGAGAACTAGGATGTTTCGACAAGGAATAAAAAATTTTTTTATCAATTTAAAATATTTTTTTACACCATTAGGTTCAATGTTTTTAGGAATGATGATAGGGATATCGTTCCTTGTTCCAGGAGTGATTCAATCAGGTTTAATTCTTATTGATGGTGTTAAAGCTTTAGGAGAAAATTTACATTTGGATTTTGGAGAAGTTTGGAATACACTATGGAAAGAAATTGTGGCTTTAAACTGGGAATCTCCAAATCAAGCTATAGAAACTATTTTTTCTGAAGATTGGTTAAATCAGCAGGTTACGAATACTTTAAGTGTCATTCTTGGCAAAGATTTTGAACTATTCAAGATGGAAATAGGACAACTAGTTTCTGAATTTGTAAAGGTTCTTCAGCTTTCCGTCATAGTATTTATTGCCTGGTGGATAATAGGCTTTTTGGTTGGATATATTCTCCTTAGATTTTTAGTTCGAAGAACGATAGCCAAAAGAAATTTATGGCAGTACATTCTCAATATATTCGTCAATTCCCTGCTAGTCCTTTGTATGCTAGTTATATGCCTTGTCTTATTTACTATTTGGGCTCCTAGCATCTTATTAAGCTATGGTCTCATGCTTTTATTGTCAGGCTCCTTTTCTCTCTTAGGAGCTTATCTGGTCTATGGCAGAAAAAAGATTTCACTTAGAAAAGTTATGAATTTTAAAAATTTAAGCTCTCATTTTCTGGCAAATCTTTGTATCTTATTGATTGCCTTGACGATGACAATTTTGGCAGTAATTGTAAATATCCTTTTAGGAATTTTTACTGGTCTATCCTTACTGGCAATTGCCTTTTTAGTTATGAATATGAATGCGGAGTCTTATGTAATTCATATGGTAAAGAAAGAAGAAGCCAAGTTCTGAGTAGTGAGGTAACAAATGATTAAATTGCATAAGAAGTTAAAAAAGTAAATGCGCCCAACATTTACTTTTTTATTTTATATTTAAAAGGATAGATATAAATTTATCTTCTTGTAGATTCTCTAACGATCAAATCGGTAGATATTGTAATCAACCGGGAAGGAATACTTTTATCTTCAATTCTACTGATCAAGGTTCTTAAAATTTCAGCACCTAAAAATTGCTTATTTAATGAAAAAGTAGTAAGAGCTGGAGAAAGAGAATAAGACTCAGCAGCATTATCAAAGCCCACCACTAGCGCTTGATCTGGTATTTCAATATTCATTGTCTTGAGAGCCATACACACATTTCTAGCTACAAAATCATTGCAGCAGATGAAAACCTCAGGAAGTTCTTTTAATTTTTTTATTTCATTTAAGAGTGCCTCTGTATTTCCGTAATCAAATTGTTCCTCTGATAAATTGATGTCCTCTATAGGGTTATGATATATCTTAGCGTTTCTTAATCCCAACAGCATTCCTGTATAACGCTTTCGAAAGCTATGACAATGCCGATTATCTCCAACAAAGGAGAATCTAGAGACCTGATATATTTTATGAAGCTGTTTTACGTATCCAGAGATGGCCTGTTCATCGTTCGTACAAATGATATCGTGATTTTGTCCAAAGGTTTGAGTGGTATGAGCGAAATCGTGGAAGCAGACTGGTAGTTCTAACTTTAAAAGCTTAGTGATAAAATCCCTGTCAAAGCATTCAAATGCTACGATACCATCCACATGTAGCTCTTTTATATAGGCACTAAGCCTAGCAAAAGAGTTTTTTCTATTGTTGAAGATATACTGAAAGAGCTCATAATTTCTTTCAAAACAATAGGTTTCTATAGAACTGATTAAAGAAATATAGAAGCTAATGTTGTTTAGAGGCTTAGCGGAAACTAGTAATATCCGATATTTTTTCCCTGAACTATCTAAATTTAAAGTGCTGAGAGACTTATAATTCATTTCTTGGGCTTTTCTAAGAACCAGTTCGCGTGTTTTTTCAGGAACATATTGGCCATTTAATGCCTTAGAAACTGTATTTCTCGATAGATGTAATGCCTCTGCAATGCTTTGAATTGTTACTGCCTTCTTCATAATTCCTCCTAAAATGCTTTTCCCGCTTTATTTACCTTTATTATACTCATTCCTCCTTTTCCGTCAAGATTCTTTTTGTGCATTTGCATAAAAAGCGAGCGAAAAAATTGTGCAAATGCACATTACCATTTTATAACATTGACATTAAGTAAAACATTTTTTATAATCTTTTTGAAAATAGCGCTTTCATTAATTACAAAAACAAATATTTGGAGGATATTTATGAGAAAAATAAAAGTTTTTTTTATGAGTTTTATTTTGGTTTTAGTATTATCTCTTTTCCTTTTTGCATGTAGTGAACCAAAGGACTGTGAGCATAGCTGGGAAAATGAAGAGGTATTAGAGGAGGCAAGCTGTATCTCTGAAGGAAGTATAAGGTATACCTGTAGTAAGTGTCAGGAAACCAAGCTAGAGAAGACAGAAAAGACAGGCCACCAGTCTAGTACGGAATATAGGTATGATGATAAGGAGCATTACCTATATTGCCTAGTATGTCAAGAGCCTTTAGAAAAAAAGCCTCATTCTATCATTGATGATGAAATAGAAAAGGAGCCTACAGCCTACGAACCAGGAATAATGAAGACTAAATGCTCTAGCTGTTCCTATCAATCTACAAGGGAAATTGCTCCTACTGAACACAAAAGAGGAGAAAAGTATCAATATGATAAGGATTATCATTGGTATACCTGTATTGCCCATGAAGATTGTTCTGTGATGATTCAAAAGTCTAAGCATACTCTCGTTGAAGGAGAAATCATAAAAGAGGCTACTGAGGATGAGGATGGTTTGAGAAAGATTAGCTGCCAGGAATGTGACTATGAAGGAACTGTTGCTATTCCTGCTAATGCTCATATCAAAGGGGAACAGAAGTGGGATGGTACATACCACTGGTATACCTGTAGTCGTCATGATCATTGTCCTGCGGAGCTAGAAAAAGAAATCCATTCGTGGAAGGAAACCTCAAGAAAGAATGCTTCTTGTACAGAAGAAGGAAGTGTTTCCTATGAATGTACTGGCTGTGCTGCAGTAAAGACAGAGACATTGGAGCCTTTGAATCATGATATAGAGGAGTATCCCGCTCAAAACCCTACCTGTACAGAGGTTGGATGGGAAGCTTATGAGGCTTGTAAGCGATGCTCCTATTCTACAAAGGTAGAAATAGAGGCTATCGGTCATAACTATGAGCTTATAAATACGGATGCTTTAGAGCATTATCTAGAGTGTTCCCATTGTAGGGATAAGAAAGAGGCTACAGCTCATGAATATAGCTCTTGGACAATTACTACTCCTGCAACACTTTATGAAAACGGCGTGGAAACCAAGTGTTGTAGCTGTGGTCATCTTGGAACAGAAACTAGAGAGCTTTCTGCTCAAGCAGATTTTAAAAATGATTTTTCAGTGAATTCCTCAGATGGCATCTGGAAATATGGTTCTGTTGTCTATACCTGGGGAGAACAAGAGAATTTTGATTTTACCGCCTTGACGAACAAAACAGAGGCAGGTGATGGCTTTGTTACAGATGGTATTGAAATTAAATCAGGCTGGATATATGCTAACCAAATGCTGGCAATTGCTTATACCGTAACAGAAAAAATCAATATCAGCTCTATTATGAGATTCATAGGTGATGCTGAGGCTACAAGGCTTGCTTTAAGGGTTGCAGTAAAGAATCAGGAAGGAATGCTGTATGCAAATCCATCCTTCTATGGAACAGATAGTAATACGTTAGAAGTATCTTTATGTCATTCTTTAAATTTAGGTGACACCCTATATTTTATTTTCTCAAATGAAGCTGCTTCTAATCCAGAAGCGTATCCAAAAGGAGCTTTAGATATTATTTTAAAGCCGGTTACCTATCAAGAGGGATATCAAAGCGATGATGAGAACCATTGGAAGGTATGCGATATTCATTCTGAGTGCTCTATAAAATTTGACCTTCAGCCTCATGAATGGGAGCTTATAGAAACAACTGGCACCTGTACGGAGGCTGGTGATGCGACCTATCAGTGCAGCATCTGTAAAAAAACGAAAACAGAGCCGCTTCCTGCAACAGGTCATAGCTTCGAAGATTATGAATTTGAAAATGAGGATGGCCATTATCAGATTTGTTCCAAATGTGGAACAAGCTCTGAGCTGCTTCCTCACAATATGATAGATAATGGAATTCAAGAAGAGCCTACGGCAGACCAGAATGGCATTATGAACACAATATGTACTGTGTGTGGATATACATCTACTCGAACTATCCCTGCTCTTAGTCATATCAGTAGTGATATCTACGATAAAGATGATGACTACCATTGGCATACCTGTAGTGCCCACCCTGATTGTGGTGTGAAGCTAGATCTAGAAAAGCATAGCTGGCAAGAGATTTCCAACACAGCTACCTGCACAGAGGATGGTATTCTTACATATGAGTGCTCTGTTTGTGGCAAGACGAAAGAAGAAGTAGTCTCTGCTGCGCATCTGTATGGAGAGCTTATTGCTCAAACAGATAAAACCTGTACTACAGATGGCATGCTTGCCCATTATCAGTGTACTAGATGTCAGTCTCTGTTTAATGAGGATAAGGAGTCAGTGACAGAAGAAGACTTACGCATTCCTGCTGGACATGAGCTTACTAGCTATGATGCAAAGTCCCCTACGTGCACAGAGGTCGGCTGGGATGCCTATGAGGCTTGTGAAAACTGTGATTATACGACCAAGGTTGAGAAGGAAGCATTAGGTCATACCTATGAAATATGGAAGACGACAACTGTAGCGACCTTATATCAAAATGGAATAGAAACCATATATTGTTCTACTTGTGATACAGCTGGAACAGAAACTAGAGAGCTTTCTGCTCAAGCAGATTTTAAAAATGATTTTTCAGTGAATTCCTCAGATGGCATCTGGAAATATGGTTCTGTTGTCTATACCTGGGGAGAACAAGAGAATTTTGATTTTACCGCCTTAACTAACAAAACAGAGGCAGGTGATGGCTTTGTTACAGATGGTATTGAAATTAAATCCGGCTGGATTAATGCTGGTCAAATGCTTGGAATTGGCTATATGGTGACTGAGGATGTTCCAGTGAATGCCCGGATTCGCTTTGTTGGAGGCGTAGAGTCTACCAGATTGGCTTTACGGATCGGTGTTAAAAATCAAGAGGGTGTACTTTACGGCAATCCATCCTTCCATGGGACAGATACCAACGTCTTGGAAGTGACAGTGAATTATGAGCTTAAGGCAGGAGATACAATTTATTTTATCTTCTCTAATGAAGCTGGTTCTAATGCGGATGCCTATCCAAATGGTGAGTTAAATATTACCCTAAAACAAAATGATTCCTTTAGAAAGAATTTTTCAACAGAAGCTTCAGATGGCATCTGGAAATATGGTTCTGTTGCCTATTCCTGGGGAGACCAAGAGAATTTTGATTTTACTGCCTTGACGAACAAAACAGAGGCAGGCGATGGCTGGACAGCTGATGGTATTGAAATTAAATCTGGCTGGATCAATGCTGGTCAGATGCTTGGCATTGGCTTTACTGTAGCGGAAGATATAAAGCTTAAAGCCTTGATTCGGTTTGTTGGAGGTGTAGAGTCTACCAGATTAGCTTTACGAATAGGGATTAAAAATCAAGAGGGTGTCCTCTATGGTAACCCTTCCTTCCATGGGACAGATACCAATGTCTTAGAAACAACGGTAGAGTATGAGCTTAAGGCAGGAGATACGATTTATTTTATCTTCTCCAATGAAGCTGGTTCTAATGCTGAGGCTTATCCAAATGGAGCTTTAGACATACTCATTTTTTAACTAAGCATAGAAAAACTATAAATAAGGTGGTTTTAATTTGAAACGTATAGGGGTTTTAAGAAAAATTAATATTTTGACTATAGGTTTGATTTTGACTGGAACGTTTTTAGGCTTATCTAAAGGTGGGGTAAAAGCTCTAGCCTTGGAAAATACGATGTATGGAGAAGCCTATCGAAATCATCTTTCCTATTCCCCACAGAAGGGCTGGAATAATGATCCAAACGGATTGGTGTACGTGGATGGAGTATATCATATGTATTATCAGTACAATTGGGATCAACGGTCCTCTACAACAGATACGGTCTGGGGAAATATGAGCTGGGGACACGCTACTAGCACTGACTTAGTTCATTGGGAGGAGCATAAGGTTGCCTTACCAGCCTATCAGGATGTGGACCAGCAGTGGTATGGAATGATGTTTTCGGGAAGTGCAGTTTACGATGTCAATAATACAAGTGGTTTATTTGAGGTCAAAGAGGATGGAACAATTCAGGATGGCCAAGGAATTGTGGCAATTCTTACTCAGCCTACGGATGTACAAAGACAGATATTGGCCTATAGCTATGATAATGGAGAAAGCTTCCATATCTATGGGGAAATTCTTGGGGCAAACTGTGAAGGAAGCCTTGGGGATAATGAATTTCGCGATCCTAAGGTTTTCTGGAGTGAGGAACACCACAAATGGCTGATGGTAGTTGGTGGGGGAGCCGTAAGAATGTATGCTTCCTCCAACCTAAAGGATTGGGAGTATTTGGGACAAACCGGTTTTTGGGGAGAATGCCCAGATATTTCCTGCTACACAGTGGATGGAGAAAAAAAGTATGCACTCATTATATCTCCTGAGGATAAGCCACAAAGTCACCGATTTAACGAGACTACCCGTAAGGAATTCTTTTATCCTGCAGAGTATTATACGGTAGGAGATTTAACTGAAGAGGGTTTATTCGTTTCCTCCCAGCCTTTAAAAAGACTCAGTGAGGGAGTGGATAGCTATGCTTTTCAATCCTTCAATCATAGTCCTGATGGTAAGGTTTATGGGGTAAGCTGGTCTGCCTGCTGGAAGAATGTGGATAGCTATAAGGATATCCGAAAGACCTATAATGGAGGAATGACGATAGCTTGTGAGCTCACTTTAGAAAAGAATTCAGATGGATATACTATCCTAAGAAAGCCAGTAGAGCAATTTTCAAATTTAAGAACAGAGAAGCTTGCAGAATATGATGGGGTTTTAAAACAAGGAACAAATGCTTTCAGCGATGTTACTGCAGATATTGCTGATTTTGAAATAGAATTTGATTTTTCTAACAGTACTGCAAATAAGCTTACTTTAGAGCTTCGTAAAAGCTTGGCAGAAGAGATTTGTGTTACCTATAATAAAGAAAAACAGGAGCTTATTTTTGATAGAACGAAAAGCTCCCTCCTTGCAGAACATACGCCGTATTACAATTGGAAAAATGTTTTAAAGAATGTGGAAGCAGAAGATAACAAGCTTTCCTTACGAATTTTACTGGACCGAGCCTTCATCAGTGTTTTTGTAAATGGTGGTCAGCAAAGTATTTTCTCTGCCGTATTCCCTTCTGCCGTTTCTAATGAGCTGAGCCTAAGAACTGATGCTGATATCCATTTAAAGACAACAGTCCACAAGATGGCTAGTATTTTTGGGGAAGTGCTGAATCAGGATGCCTTACTAGTAACCTCCCAAAAGCTAGATTTAACGGTTTTAGAAACAAAGAGAATCGTAACCTCATCCTATGCTACGGATGTAGAGGTAGTATATTCGATTCTAGAAGGAAAAGAAAATATAGAATTATATCAGGATGGAAATGTTGCTTTTGTAAAAGGGGTTCAGCCTGGGGTTGCTAAAATTTTAGCAAATACAGAGGAAATACCAATTTACATCTATGAGGATGGCTTAGTTAGTGATGTAGACTATATCTCCTCCTTATATGGATATTCCTATGAGACAGATCAAGGATTGGTCGTAGAGTATCCTCAGGATGCCTTCCTATTTAGTGAACAATATGTAACAGATTTTACATATGAAGCCTCCATAGAAATGAAGGAGAATGGACAGGCCGCTGGGCTTTTATTCGGATTGAGTGAAAACTGTTTTGACTATGTAGTTGCTACAGTAGATTTTAAAGATAATCTAATTAAGCTTTGGCAAGCAGGTATTGGGGATTTAAAGGTCATAGAGTATGATTTTAAGGGGAATCGTCATTGCAAGCTATCTGTTCAGGTAGAAGGAAAAACGATAAAGGTAATGGTGAATGAGGAAAAAACTCCTGTACTGACCTATCTTTTTGAGGAATATACGGGTGGCAAATTAGGACTCAACGTCTATAATGCAGGAGCCATATTTAATCACATTACCTTAGTTCAGGAAAATTCTTTAGAATTTGATGGAACAGCTTCCTTAGAGTTTATGGTAGAAGAACCAATCGAAAAAATTGTGAATATTACGGACCATAGCTACAGATTAAAGGAAAATGAATATACAGTAGACCAGGGAAAAGTAAAGATATCTAAGGAGTATTTATGTACTCTAAAAGCAGATGAGACCTATGTATTTCGAGTAATTACTTCCACATCATGGAAGGATAAAATAGTAAAAACCAGCTTTACCTCTTCCAAGCTTACTTCAGAAAAAAAGGAATATTCTAACACTGAAGAAATCACCTTTACATTGGATGGGGCAAGCACTATTCAATCGGTTTACTTAGACGGCCTTCTTTTGGAAGGTTATCAGATGGAGGGAATGGTTGTTTCCCTACCTAAGGAAATCATCAAAAACCTAGTTAATGGTTCTCATACTTTGACCATATATACAGAAAATGGACGACCAGAGGTTCAGTTTACGATAACAGAAGTCTTTGTAGCTCAGCCTGATGATGCCGAGGTGGCAAACCATATCTTTTTCTATGTCGATATTGCCATTTTTGCTTTCCTAATCCTAGGCTATAGTGCATTTTCCATTTATAAGAGAAGAAAACAAAAATGATGGAGGTGGGAATATGAATCAAGCAATTTTAGATTTAAATAATGAGAATTTAAATAGAGATGAATTCACCAGTGATATGCTTATGATGCCTAAGCATTCGAAATGGGACAAATGGAAGGCAAACTTTAAGAAAAAGGGCTGGATTCTCCTATTTATAATTCCAGCATTACTCTATATCATTCTATTTTGTTATGTTCCTATGTATGGAATACTAGTTGCCTTTCAGGATTACATTCCTGGAGATAGTATCATCGGTTCAGATACAAAGTGGGTTGGCGTTGAAAACTTTAATACCTTCTTTTCAAATCCCAATTTTGGAAATTATTTTTTGAATACCTTTCTATTATGTATTCTTGGATTTATCGTCGGTTTTCCACTTCCGATTATCGTTTCCTTACTGCTGAATTCCTTGACAAAGAAGAAGGCGAAGAAGGGTTTTCAAATCCTCTATTACGCTCCTCATTTTATTTCTCTAGTTGTGTTAGTAGGTATGATGAAGCTGATTTTTGGTTCTGACGGCTTACTAGACCAGCTGAGCATCAAGATGGGTGGAGATGTCAATGGACTACAGCTATTTTTAGATGCGAATGCTTTTAGGCCTTTATTCATCTTTTCAGGAAACTGGCAGGATTTTGGCTGGTCAGCTATCATTTATTTGGCAGCCTTAGCGGGAGTTGATCCTGCCCTACATGAGGCGGCAAAGGTAGATGGAGCGTCTCGCTTTAGAAGAATCTTCAGTGTAGATTTACCAGCCATTGCGCCTACGATTGTAATGCTGATGATTTTATCTGTGGGGAACCTGATGAGCTGTGGATATGAAAAGGTTCTATTGATGCAGACGGGTGGAAATATTGAGACGAGTGAAATTTTATCTACCTATGTATATACCTATGGTTTGTTGGGTGGACAATATGGAGTTGGTACAGCCGCTGGATTATTTAACTCCGTGATCAATGTTGCATTACTGATTCTTGCAAATACAGTTTCAAAGAAACTTTCGAATCACAGTATGTGGTAGTAGGAGGGGAAAATGGAAAATTTAGATTTAAAGTCATTAAAGAAGAAAAATAAAATCAAAGGCAGTAAGACAGATTATGTCTACTATGCCATCTGTTGGTTCATTCTAATCCTTTTAGCCATTATCGTAATCTATCCACTTTATTATATTGTCATTGCCTCTATTTCAGACCCTGATGCCGTTATGACAGGAGAGGTTTGGCTCTATCCAGTGAAGGTTACCTTTAGTGGATATGCTAAGCTGTTCCATAGAGATGACATCTGGCGTAGCTATTTTAACACACTAGTGTATACCCTATTTGGTACCTTGTTTAACATAGCCCTGACCATTCCAGCAGGCTGGGCCTTATCTAGAGACTATTTACCTTTTAGAAAGGTAATCATGCCCTTATTAATCATTACTATGTTTTTTGGTGGTGGACTTTTACCCTATGTGATTTTATGTCGTAGTCTTGGTTTATATCAAAATCCTTTGATTTTAATTATTGGTGGTGGTGTGAGCGTCTACAATGTATTCATGTGTAAATCCTTCTTTAGCTCTAATGTTCCAACAGAGATGCTGGAGGCTGGACAGATTGATGGGGCAGGAGAAATCCGTATTTTCTTTGATTTGGTCTTACCTGTTTCAAAATCCATCATCAGTGTTATGGTACTATTCTACGCAGTAGGACACTGGAATAACTATATTGATGCTTATATCTTCAGTATAGAGGAACAATTCTATCCGTTGCAAACGGTATTGAATGGGCTATTGGACGCAACTAGCGGTGGCGAAGGAGAGGTTGTTTTAGAACAATTGAGAATTGCAACCCAGTTAAAATTCACCTCCATCATTGTTTCAACCCTGCCAATTTTAATCATATATCCTATGATAGAGAAGCACTTTGGACAGGGTGTGCTTGTGGGATCATTCAAATAAAGGAGGACCATATGAGAAAAATTATTATCTATATCTCCGTCCTTGTATTCTGGTTGACTGGTGTAATTTTATTCTGTAATTTAGGAAAGACAGATAAAGCTGGTGATGACCATGAATTTACAGTCCTTTCTGTCAAGGAGGATGCTGTAAAGGATTATAATAGTATGCCAGTATTTCAAAAGCTAGCAGAAGAAACTGGAAAGGATGTTTACTGGATTTACAATACCTCTATGCAGTATTCCAACAATCCTGATCCTGTAGGAATTAGCGGCATTGATGCGATATACCATACGGGATTTTCCAGCTTGAAGCTTTATAATTATGGCAAGCGTAATAGAATTGTTGCTATCGATAAATATTTAAAATACATGCCTAATTTTAGTAAGATTTTAGAAAACAGATTAGATATTAAGGAGGCTATTACTTCTCCAGATGGACATATCTATTCTTTACCGAGAGTAGAGGAAATGGGGCTAAAGGCTTATCCAAATATCTTATTTATCAATAAAATACTTTTGTCTCAAATGATTAGCAATGGGACTATGCCAGTAAAAAATCTAAAGGAAACGGATCTGGTGGATGGCTTAGACCTTTCTAGAGATGAATTTAAAGAAATTCTTAGAGTCTTCAACCAAATGGAAGGCATCGTTCCCTTGAATTTTGTCAGCAACAACTGGCAGGGAAATGAATCTGATTTAATCGCTTCCTTTGGTATTGCTGAAAATAGGGAGCATAAAACCATTGTAAAGGATAAGGTATCCTTTACGATTACAGAAGAAAACTGGTTCAATGCTATTGTAGAGCTAAACAACTGGTATAGTGAAGGCTTAATCCGTTCCGCATCCTTTACTCAAGACCAGGATACCTTTTTAGCGAAGGGACAAAATGGTTCCTACGGAGCCTTTTACTGGTGGGAAAAGGAAACCGTTGTTGCCAACCCTGAGGACTATATCATCGTTTTACCTTTGAAAAATTCTGATGGGAAACGCTATGTAGGTGTAAGCAACGAGCTTGAGATTGAAAAAGGGGAATGTGTCATTTTAGAAAGCTGTGAGGATAAGGCTGGACTACTTTCCTATTTTGATAAGTTCTTTGAAGCAGAGTATTCTGCCCAACTGAACTATGGATCCATCGAGGTTGGAGCCTTTAAGAGCGAAAAGGTAGATGGCAAGCTAATTCCAAATGATGACCATGGAGTTCAAAGTGCAGACGATTTTCGTATGAAAAATGCTCCATATGGTGTACTGTATCTTACGCAAGAAGAGTGGGATACTTCTGTGGAAATGGAAAGTCGTGCAAAGCTCAGACTAGAACGGCTCAACACCTATATTAAGCCGTATTCCTATGAGGAAGCAAAGGGGATTCCAAATTTGAATTATACAGTAGAAGAACTGAATCAGCTCAATATAAGTGAGTCATCCTTAGGAAACAACATCTTAAACTGGATGACAAAGAGTATTACTAAGGAAAAGCCATCCAAAGAGGATTGGCAAAGATTTTTAGAAAATAATCGGAATGCGATCGACACGATTCTTAGAATCAATCAGGATGCCTATGACCGCTATTTATCCGCTACTCAAAAGTAAAGTATAGGAACAGGAGGAATTGACTTGAAGACACAGATTGTTGGAGACTATCTATTAGAATTTTTTGTGATTACCCTATTGCTTCTTTTATCTTTGGCTTTAGTTATTCCTTTCATTCCTATGGTGGTAGGAATAACAGGCTATTTTAAAAGAGATATTCATTCTCGTAGATTTAAAGATATTTTCAGTACGCAAAAAGAGAATTGGAAAATTCTTATCTTTTATACCTTGTTTGATCTTACGATTCTAGTTGTAGCTACTTTAAACATTTATTACTTTAACCAGCATCTTGAAGCTGCAACCTACTTTATTTTAGTAGTAAGCTATATCGCTTTCCTCATTGGTATAGTTTATTTGGTTACAGCTCCTACCATCATCGTACATATGAATGTAACCTTTCGTCAGCTGCTATTTAATGGATTTATGCTAATCTTTGGAGGTATAAAAAATAGTCTATTGGCTTTGGGAATGCTAGTTTTAATCCTAGTATTGATTTTATATTTCCCTTATGTTGTTCCATTTTTAGGATATTTTGTTTTACTTGCTTTACAAAAGCTGATGATGAAGAATTTTAAAAAGCTCAAGGCCAAGGTTTTGGGAGTAAGGTATGAGGACTTAGAGAAAAAAGAAACTGAGGATGAGTATGTTAAAGAACTGCTCAATCTATAGGAAAGGAGAATGCTTATGAAAAAGATATTCTTTTCATTGTGTGCCCTGCTGTTATTTATGACAGGGTGTACAAGTACAGAGGAAAATACAGCTCCAGTCATTGAAGGTGCTTCAGGGATTGAGTGTATTGTAAATACTACAGTAGATTTATTAGATGGTGTAGTTGCCTATGATAAAGAGGATGGAGATATCACTCCTCATATGGAAATCCATGTTTTTCCTGAAGTACAGGTTTGGGATGGCTATGCCATATTTGATAAGGCAGGAAATTACAAAATTACATATGGGGTAGAGGATAGTGCAGGTAATTCTGTAGAAAAGCTGGCAGATATCACAGTATCTGATTGGGAGCTTTATATGGATTTTGCAGGTGTAAATGGATTTTACACTAAGGTCTCTGGACATGCAGTATTAGAAAATGGTGGAATGAGAAATGGTAAATATTCCGTTGTTGCTAGAGATTGTGAGGTAGCAGAGGATGTGGCTATCCAGCGCGTTTTTGAATTGGACAAGGGGACAACCTACACCTTTTTCTATACGTTATCTTCTGAGACCTCTGGAAGGATTAGAATTCTCATTGATGGAGCTTTGGCAGATGAAAAAATGATCGCTGCTGGAGAAAATACCATAAGCTTCACCTACGATACCAAAGTAAAGAATACAATTACTGTAGCTCTATTGCTTGGCGGTTTAGGAGAAACAATTTCCTGTGAATTGAAAAAGGTATCCACGGAGTGCGCACAGGAGGCAGGACTCGTTGAACTAGCTAAAGGCTTCTCTGTAGCTGGAAGATTTGATGGAACTGCCAAGGGCAATGCCTATGCTATCCAGGATGGTACTGCTGCCAAGCTTGAAATTACACAGTCCTCTGCTGAAGCCTGGCAGGGTGGTATGTTTCTAGAACTAAGTATTCCAATGGAAGTAGGAAGAGAATATGTGGTTTCCTTTGAGATTACTAGAAAAGAATCCGCTTCCTGTGTCGTATCCTTACAAAATCAACAATGGGATGAAAAGAAGTATGGAGATATTTCCATTGAAGGAGATAGTCTTGCGACTTCTCATCGGTATGCTTTTACGGTGACAGAGGAGAACAAAGGCTCTCTTTGGCTATATGTTCAGTCTGGCAAATCTGTAAATGAAATTATTCTTTCAAATTTAAGCGTTCAAACCATTCTAGAGGGTACGAAAAAGGAGGAGTTTCCTTTATCCGACTTTATAAATTCCAATGAAGGCTTCCAATGTGAGCTGGAGACCTTTGCTGGTGGATTTAAGTATTTTATTGAAGCCTTTGGGGAGATAGATTATCAACAAAAAATTACAAGTCCAGTATTTTACTTAAACGGCAGTGGTAAAAATTTTGTAATCTCCTTTAAGGCGAAGGCAACCAAGCCAACGGAGGTTGTATTTGCAGCACCTTATGCAGGAGGGTGGGACCCAACCTGGGTATGGCAAAGATTTACGATTACCGAAGAGGAAAAGGTGTATACCTTCTTTGGCAGTGAAGCTGGAAGCGACCGAGAAAATGTCTTTGTATGGCAATTTGGCTCTGTGAAAAATCAAAAATATCACAATGTGACAATAGAAATCAGTGATATCAAAATTTCCTATAAAAATAGTGAATATGATGGGGACTAGTATGAAAAGTTTAAATGAAATCAATGAATATGTCAGAAAAGAAAGACATAGAGTAAATCAAAAATATAGATTGAAATATCATTTAATGCCGCCAATCGGCTGGATGAATGATCCCAATGGACTCATTTATTTTCAAGGACAGTATCATTTGTTCTATCAGTATAATCCTTTTAGCTCTCTTCCAGGCACTATGCTGTGGGGACATGCCACCTCAAAGGATTTGATTCACTTTCAGGAAGAGGAAGCAGCAATCCTTCCTACCGAAGAGAATACAAGTATTTTCTCAGGAGGAGCAATTGAGGTGGATCATACCTTATGTGCTGTATACACGCTCCATTATGAGGATGATGTTACTAGAAGAGAAGAGGTTTACTTGACAAAATCAAAGGATGGATATCACTTTTCTAATCCCATTTGTATCTTTGATAACCACACCTTACCTAAAAATATCAGTCAAGCAGATTTCCGTGATCCTTTCCCAGTTCAAATTGATGATATGTATTATGTTTTTGTCGGGGGTAAGGATATAGAGCTCAACCAGGGTGTAATCGTTGTTTTAAAAGGAAAAATGCTGGAACAATTACAGTATGCCTTTACCATAGGTCCTTTTTATGAGCTAGGAGATATGGGAGAATGTCCTAGCTACCATAGAGTGGATGGAAAGGATGTTCTGCTTGTATCTGGCTGTCATGTTCAAAATCGGGATAATGACTTTAAAAATATCAATTCTAGCGTCTTTATCGTAGGAGATTTGGATTTTTCTCAAGGAAAAATGAAGGTGGATTTCATAAAAGAAATGGATAAGGGAGATACCTTTTATGCTCCTCAGTTCATCAATGGCATTGAAGAACCCATCATGATAGGCTGGATGGAAATGTGGGGAAAGGAATATCCAACCCATGAGCTAAAGCATCATTGGGTAGGAGCCTTCTCTATTCCTCGAAGGCTGTCTATTTTTGACCAGGATATTTATCAAAATCCAGTTGATTCTATTGAAGCTTGTCATAAAACCCAAAAGCTTGATTCTAAATGCTTAGATATTCAGTTTGACATAGAAGCTCACGGCAAGCTTATGATAGTGAGTAGGAATGGCAAAGTTCTAATGGGCTTAGAGGAACAGTTTTATTTGGATACTACCCAGGCAAATAATAAAAATGGGTATATTCGAAGGACGAATGAAGCTTATAAAGCTTGTTCTGTAAGAGTTTTATTGGATGTTTCTAGTATCGAAATATTCATTGCTGCTGGAAAAGAAACCATTACCAGTAGAATTTATTTGGATGGTGAATATCAAATCTCTTATGATTCTTATGTGAAGAATATTAAAATAAAAGAGGTAGGTGTATAAACAATGATAAAGAAAATAGCTTTACTACTTTTATTTCTATTATTTGGTTTAGTGGGCACTAGCTGTTCTAAAGAGGAGGTAGAAACCTTAGGAGAAAGGACCTTATATCCTGTTTCCTCCTATGAAGAAACCTTAGAAATAACGATGGGAGATGTGATGCCCTTTTATGATGATGGGATAATGAATATTTATCATCTGCAAAATAGTCGGGGATCAAATAGTATGTATTATCATCCGATTTCTAGGGTTACAACAAAGGATTTTATCCATTATAAAGATGAAGGAATTGCCATCCATTATGAGGAAAGCTATTCCTCTCCAGATGCCGCCATTGGAACTGGCTCCTTCATTAAAGATAAGAATGGCAAATACCATTGCTTCTATACTGGACATAACGCTGCAGAGGGAACAGGACTTCCCTTTATAGAGGTCATTCGCCATGCAGTTAGCGACGACCAAAAGGAATGGCAAAAGGATGAGCAATTTAATCTTTATGGGGATTGCAATGACTTTCGAGACCCATATGTCTATTTTGATGAACTGGATCAAATATATTATATGCTTGTCACCACAAGGGTCAATGGAACTGGTGTGATTAAGCAGTATGCCTGTGAGGATTTATCCTTAGGAGATAAGGACTGGAAGGATATGGGTGTTTTCTTTTGGAATGATGAGGGAAGCTACAATATGGAATGTCCTTCCTATTTGGAGTATAATGGCTTTTACTATTTAGCCTATAGTGAGCAAGGAGATAACCGCGTCACCCATTATCGGTTTAGAACCAGTCATGATGGACCTTGGAAAAAATTTGAAAGAAACAGCATTGATGCGAGTGGCTTCTATGCAGGAAGATTGGAAAGGGTAGAAGATGCGCTCTATGCCTTTGCCTGGTGTGCTAATTTAACAGGTGGCTTCACAGGAGAATTCGATTGGGGAGGCAATTTGGTGGTTCATAAGCTGGTCCAAACGGCAAGTGGAGAATTGAATGCTGTGATGGTGGATAATGTTTTTAAGGAGCTTTGCAATTCTGTTGAATATAAAACAATAGAGGATAAAAAGCTAGAAAGTCTATCCTTTGCGGCTTCTGAGTTTCGTTCCGTCTGTGTTCAAAAGCTAAGAAGAACAATCACTAGAGTTAGCTTTACCTTTTCCTTAGAGGAACGGGTAGGAGACTTTGGGTTGACATTCAACGTCAAGGCAGCAAACAACCGGCTGGGTAGCTCAGTCATTGCGTTTGAGCCTACTGAAAACAGATTGTCCTGTTATAACGATGTATCTAACATCATCCGTTATGGAAATGCTCTATCCTCTGTTTCCTTCGTCTATTCTAAAAATAAGGAATATGCCGTTGATATTTTAATTGAGGATGAAATTATGACAGTATATTTAGACCATGCAGTAGCAATGACGGTCCGGTTATCGGGGATTGGCAATAAGAATTTTGCATTTTATTCAAATCAAGCTAGTGTAACGTTTGGAGGGATTAGTTTTTATGAGTAAGCTCTTTTCAATTGGTGAATTAATCATTGATTTTCAGTCTGTAGGAACAGGCTCCTTAAAGGAAACTAAGCAGTTTGTCAAAAATGCTGGTGGCGCACCTGCAAATGTCTGTGTTCAAGCTGTAAAGCTAGGTCAAAAGGCGGTATATCTAACAAAGGTTGGGAATGACGGCTTTGGAGATTTTTTGATAGATTCCTTAAAAAAGGAAAATGTGGATGTTCGCTTCATTACTAAAAGTAGCCAGTATGATACCTCTTTGGCCTTTGTAAGCTTTAAGGAGGATGGAGAACGTGAATTTACCTTCTATAGAAAAACGGCGGCAGATTTGTACTTTACGCCAGAGGATTTTAAGGAGGTCACCTTTTCTAAAAATGATATTTTAGAATTTGGAAGTGTAGCTTTAAAGACGAAAGAGGCTAGACAAGCTCACGATTATTTAATCCAAAAGGCGAAGGCCTCCGAGGCTCTAATTGCCTTTGATCCGAATCTGCGCTTCAATCTATGGGAGAATTTGGAGGATTTACGACAGGTTGTAAGAACGTATCTTTCTGTTGCCGATATCATCAAGATTGGCTCAGATGAATTGGAATTTGTTTATGGAAAAGAAAATGAGGTAGTGAAGCAGCTTTTTACTGGCAATCTCAAGCTATTATTGGTAACTTATGGCAGTAAGGGAGCTAGACTTTATTTGGCAGATGGTAGCAGCTTTTATCATCCTGGCTATCAGGTAAAGGCGATAGATACAACCGGGGCAGGAGATTCCTTCTTTGGGGCTTTCTTGGCAGAGCTTTTAGAAACAGGAATCGCTGCTTGTAACCTGGAAAATGCCTTGGATATGGCCTGTAGATGTGGAGCCTACACGACAACAGGATATGGGGCTATCCCTGCAATGGGGGACAAAAAAACAGTTTTAAAGGAGATAAAGTAATATGGCAACAGTTAAACTTGTAAACGTGAATAAGGTCTATGACAGTGGAGTTCATGCAGTTCATGACTTTAACATTTCCATAGAGGATAAGGAGTTTATTGTCTTTGTCGGACCTTCAGGCTGTGGAAAATCCACAACGCTAAGAATGATTGCAGGCCTAGAGGAGATATCCTATGGAGAATTTTACATTGATGACAAGCTAATGAATCAGGCAGCTCCTAAGGATCGAGATATAGCGATGGTATTCCAAAGCTATGCCCTATATCCTCAAATGACGGTCTATGGAAATATGGCGTATGCCCTAAAGCTTAGAAAGCTTCCCAAGGAGGAAATTGATAAGCGAGTTCAAGAGGCTGCCAAAATCTTGAAGCTGACGCCTTATTTGGATAGAAAGCCAAGAGCCTTATCTGGAGGACAAAGACAAAGAGTGGCTCTAGGAAGAGCTATCGTTCGAAGACCTAAGGTGTTCCTAATGGATGAGCCATTGTCCAATCTAGATGCTAAGCTACGTGTCGCGATGAGAAGCGAGATTGTGCGGATTCATGAGGATGTTGGCGCCACCACAATTTATGTAACTCATGACCAAATTGAGGCTATGACGATGGCCTCTAGAATCGTTGTTATGAAGGACGGCTTTATCCAACAGATTGGAGAGCCTAATGAGGTGTATCTTCATCCAAACAATATGTTTGTGGCAGGCTTTATTGGTACTCCAGCTATGAATTTTATCTATGGTTCGATAGAGAAGGGGTATTTTATCCCAGATGGTACAGAAAGTAAGATTCCTTTGACCAGTGACCAAAAACAGCTTTTGAAAAACTATGAGGGACACCGCTTAGTTTATGGAATACGACCAGAGAATTTGATTTTTAGCGGCAGCTCTTTATATGAAAATGCGAAGAAATATTCTTTTAAAATGACAAAGGGAATCGTTGAAAAACTAGGAGATGTCGTAAACGTTCACGGAACCCTAGGAAATGCTAAAATCATTTTAAAAATGAGTATGAAGCATTATAAGGAGTTGAAGGACGAGGTATCTGTAGCTATCGATATAGAGCATGTCCAGTTCTTTAATGAAACCACGACAAGGGTAATCACAATGGAAGATTGTGCCTATGAAGAGGTGGAAAACACAAAGTCCTTAGAGGAGGATAATGTTGTCATTATAGATCAAAAAAAGAAAAAGAAGGATAAGAAAGCTTCTCAAAATTTGAAGGAAAAGGAAGAAGAACCAGCTTCCTTAGAGAATTAGAATAAAGAAGGCTCAAAATGATAGGTTTTGAGCTTTTTTCTTTGTGAGTAAGCGATAAGACTTTCTTGTTTTATTTTAATATTTATGCTACCATAAGAAATAGAATATTAGCTAGATGTTAAGATGGAAAGGAAGTGGTATTATGTATTATGCTTGGAATCCCTGGCATGGCTGTAGAAAGCTTAGTCCAGGCTGTAAAAACTGCTTCGTTCAGTTTTTAGATCAAAAAAGGGGAAATGAAGCGAAAGGCTTTTATAAGGTGAAGACGAAATTTAATTATCCCGTTCAAAAAACAAGGAATGGAGAATACAAAATTCCTTCTGGCGTACAGGTGGGGACCTGCTTTACCTCTGATTTTTTTATAGAGGAGGCCGATGAGTTTCGTCCCGCTGCCTGGAAGATGATTGCAGAGAGACCAGATGTGGAATTCTTGATTCCGACAAAGAGAATTGCCAGATTCTTAGAGTGTATCCCAAAGGATTGGGAAGAGGGCTATCCGAATGTATTTATCTGTGTTTCCATTGAAAATCAAAGGCTTGCAGAGGAAAGAATTCCCATTTTACAGGCTTTACCTATCCAGAAAAAAGGTTTATTTTTAGCCCCTCTATTAGAAGAAATCCATTTGGAAAAATTTTTAGAAAAGAAAGATATTGCGTATGTCTCTGTAGGAGGAGAGTCCTATGCGAATGCTAGACCTTGCCGATTTGAATGGGTGGAATCTATAAAAAAGCAATGTGAAGCCTATGGTGTTCCTTTTGATTTTCATCAAACTGGCTCTAACTTTATCAAGGATGGAAAAGCCTATCGAATCCCTCATCATTTGGAATATGAACAAGCGAAAAAAGCTTTTTTAAAAAAATAGCTTGCTGTAAAGTATACTTTATAGTTTAAAATCAGAATCGAGGTGAGGAAAATGAAGATTTCGATTTTGGCAAAACAGTTAGGTATATCCGTTTCTACCATCCGCTACTATGAACAGTTGGGTTTATTAAAACCTGTAAAGAAAGGCTATTATAAACAATATACTGAGGAGCATAAAGAGGCCTTAGAGCTGATTTTAAGATTAAAGGGAATTGGCTTTACGTTATTCCAGATTAAGGAGCTATTTCTAGCAGATCAGGTAGAGACTAGTGAGTTGAGTGGCGAGGAATATCATAAGATAAAACAGTTGATTCTAAATGTTTTAGAAAAGCTAAAGAAGAAGGAAAAAGAAATTTTGCAGGCGAAGGAAACCTTAAATGGGATGCTTACTAAGCTGGAGGCTATAAAGCATGAAAATCAGTAGCCTAGTGTTATTTATTTTATATACGCTTTTGATGATGCTTCCTTTATTTTCTAAGAATGTCTATGCAAAAAAAACAAGGCCATACCTAGGAATTTGTTTGATTCTTAGCATAACCCATATAATTCTATATTTTATCAATGGTTCCTACTGGTGGTTCTTATTCCTCTGTTTACTGAGCTTTCAGCTCTATGCATTAGGAAATGGAATAGTTATGAGAAAGCTTCATATGCATCACCAGCTGCTTCGCTTTATCCTTGGCAGTTTAATCTTTTGCCTCTTTGTAGTTTAATGGTATTGATTTACTTTTAGTATAAATTGTGATAGAATAAACCATACAAACTATAAAGTTGAGGTAAAGGCTATGAATATATTAGTTGTAAATGATGATGGCATTGGGGCAATCGGCATTAAAAAGCTGGTCCAGGGTCTTAAAAAATATGGAAATCTTACTGTATGTGCTCCAGACCAAGGAAGAAGTGCATCCAGTCATTGTATTATATTGCACGGCAGCCTTAGCTTTGAATTAGAAAAAAAAGAGGATGGGATTTCCTGGTATAAGACTAGTGGAATGCCTGCAGATTGTACAAGACTTTCCCTCTCTTTGCTTAATACAGACTTTGATATTGTGTTTTCTGGAATCAACAATGGACTGAATGTGGGAACAGATATCATTTATTCGGGTACGGTTTCTGCTGCACGAGAGGCCAAAATATCAGGACTTCCTGCAGTTGCCATCTCTACCGATTTTGATGCTTTTTCCATTGTCGATCAGGAACTAGATGCTCTTTTAGAATATATATTTTCCAATCAATTGTATTCCAAGGATTATATCTTGAATGTGAATTTTCCTACGAAGGAATTTACCTCTTCTAAGGGGTATCAGTTCTGTCATCAGGGAACGAAGGCCTTCAAAACTAGATTTGTCAAAAATGATGCTGGTCTATATGAAAATACAGATGAGGAAATTACGTATGACACAAATCCTGAATCTGACGTGTTTTTGGCCTCTAAAGGCTATGTTACCTTTGTGCCGCTACAGGAGGAACAGACCAGCTATGAGGTTTTAAATCAATTAAAGAATAAAAAATAAGGATGCGATTTTGCATCCTTAAATTATTATATCAAGGGTTTAGCTTCGAAGAGGTCGAGTAGAACCGATTTCCTTTAGGCTATCTAGAAGCTTCATATCTGCTTCAGAAATTGTAAAATTAAATTCAAGATTGTCATAGATTCTTTGTTTGTGAATGGACTTTGGTAATGGGAGTGTGTGGTTTTGGAAACAATATTTTAAACAAAGCTTAGGTATAGTTGTTTGATATTTTAAAGCGATGGAGCGAAGTAGTTCATTATCAAGGATTTCTCCTGTGGCGAAAGGAGAATAAGCCTCTACTAGAATTCCATTTTCTTGGCAGTAGGTAGTAGTATCCTTTTGGGTATTTCCAATGAAATAACGAATTTGATTGACCATAGGCTTGACGCCTGAGGCCTCAGTAAGAGCCTTGATTTCCTCAGGATGAAAATTAGAAACACCTATCGCTCTTATTTTTCCAGCCTGATAGAGTTCGACAAAAGCCTTCCAAACCTCTATATTACCCTCCATACAATCCATTCCAACAGAAGTCCAAGGCCATGGCGCATGGATTAGATATAGATCGATATACTCTGTTTTTAAGCTAGAAAGAGATTCTTCAAAATGCTTGTATGCACCCTCATAGGTTTTGATATCTGCTGGAAGCTTGGTCGTAATAAAAATATCAGAACGATCTATGCTAGAGTCTTGGATTGCTTTGGCAATACTCTTTTCATTTCTATAGGAATAGGCAGTATCAATATGTCGATACCCAGCCTCTAAAGCCCATCTTACTGCCCAGTAGGCCTCCTCACCATCCTGGGTCTGCCAGGTTCCTAAGCCGACGGCTGGAATTTTGACTCCGTTATATAATGTAAAATATTCATCCTTAACCATGCTGCTCCTCCATTAGTTTTTTTATAAATTGTTCTAATCTATCACAGGCAGTTTCTATCGTTTGGAAATCCACACAGTAGCTTAACCGCACATAGTCATCTGCCTCAAAGCAATGTCCAGGAATGATAGCTACCTTATATTCCTTCGCAAAGCGGGAACAAAATTCAAAGCTCTTTACTCCAAATTTTTTAATAGATGGGAAGATATAGAAGGCTCCCTCTGGCTTTTCCACCTCTAATCCCATAGATAGTAATCGTTGATAGATGTAATCTCTACGCTCCTGATAGGATTTAACCATAGAAGAGGAATCATAGTCTAGGGCTTCTATCATAGCAGGTTGAATAAAGGTATTTAACGCTACAATCATATACTGATGAATTTTGCAGGCTTGCTCACAAAACTCCTTAGGGGCAATCAGGTACCCACACCTCCAGCCAGGCATTGCATAGGATTTGGAATAGGATTGACATACGATGATTTGGTTCTTCATATCCTTATATCTTACAAACCCTGGCTTTCTATTCTTGTAGATGATTTGATTATACACATCATCACAAATGATATATATCGGCTTATTTTTTAATACATTATGTAAAATCTCATAGGTTTCATCCGTAAATACAGAGCCTGTTGGATTATTAGGAGAGGTTAAAATAATGGCTTTCGTTTTAGGAGTAATTGCTTGCAGAAGTGCATTTTCCGTAATTTGAAATTTTGATAAAGTCGTATCTATAGGTACAACCTTTCCTCCCATAAATTCTACCATCTGTCGATACATAGGATAGGCAGGGATTGGAATGATGACCTCATCTCCCGGATTCAGCATTGTAAATAGGGCACTGGTTAACCCTTCAGTAGAACCATGAGTGATAATGATTTCCTCTGGGGTACAGGAGAAGTCATTTACTCTCTTTTCAAATTCAACTATTTTTTTTCTTAAATCTAAAAATCCTAACGTTGGTCCATATTTTGTCTGGTGTGCTTCTAAGGCTTCAATTGCCTTGGTTGTTATGGCTTGAGGTGTATGAAAGTCAGGCTCTCCTAAGGTTAAAATGACGTTAGCCCCTACACTTCTTGCATAATCGTTAAATTGTCTGATTTCTGATGTCTCTACCTTTTCAATATTATGGTTTAATTGTATATTCATAATCAAATCCTCCTAAAAACTTGTTTGGTTTGTATTATATCATAATTTACTTAGTTTTTCCTTTAAATTAGATATATTTTTTTTAGAAACTATGATAAAATGAAACAAAGGGGTCGTTATAATGTTTCGTAAATTCCGCAATATGTTTTTAATTTGGAGTATGATTCTCTTTGGTCTTATTTGTGTTGGCTGTACAAATAGTAAAGGAGAATTTGATATGAATAATGAAAATAATCAAGAATCAACTTATTATATGGATGTAATAGATTTAAGTTCTAGCATCACATACGATTATATGAACCCAAATTATGGATTTGTTTCACTAGATAGTTCTAGTAGCTATGTTTATGTTTTTAATGGGAAACAGGTTTATAATTTGATTTCAAGTTTCAATACCATTCCAATTAATCATATTATAAGTAAAAATTTAGAACATAGCGAATTAATGAAAAAAATTATTGATGGCATTGATGTAGAAGTTTCCTATAAATATATGAATTCAAATGCTGAAAATGATGATGCCTTTGTACATTTTTATATTTTGATAGATGGAACATTGGTTTTTGAGGATAATAGAAAATTAATGTTATTTTATTCAGAATCCAATGTTGTGGATTATGAAGAATTTAAGAGTAAAGTTATTTTAATAGGAGGAAGAGGAAGCCTCTAGTGAAGATAAGGACAGCTTGGAATTGATGAGGTAGAAGTATGGTAATTACGTTTGATCATGTAAGCTTTAAGTACATAGATAGAAAAATACTAGATCAGGTTAGCTTTTCTATAACTGACACGGATAAGGTAGGGGTTGTCGGGATAAATGGAACGGGAAAAACGACCCTTTTAAAGCTGATGATAGGTGAAGAACAGCCGAAGTCAGGAACAATCATTAAAAGTGGTGGAATGCGTATAAACTATTTACCACAAACACCTCATTTTCCTAACGGAACTGTCCTATTAGAGGCTGTCCTACAGGAGAGCACAAAGGACCATCCCATCGAGGAATATGAGGCGAAGGCTATTTTAAATAAATTGGGTTTAAAACAATATGATATGGTGGTTGACCACTTGTCCGGTGGAGAATTAAAGCGACTAGCTCTTGCTAGGGCGCTTCTTACCCCCTGTGATATCTTGCTATTAGATGAGCCAACCAACCATTTAGATAATGCTATGATATTATGGCTAGAAAAATATTTGATGAAATATAAGCATGGTCTTATTATGGTTACCCATGACCGTTATTTCCTACAAAGAGTCTGTACGAAGATGCTAGAGCTGGATTTTGGAAAGACCTATTTATATGAGGCTAACTATGAGGCCTTTTTACTCCTAAAGGCGGAGCGTTTAGAAAATACAAAAAAGGAACAGGCTAAGCTCAAATCTATTTTGAAGCAGGAGGCTGCTTGGATGAATAGAGGAGCAGAGGCCAGAAGAACAAAGAGTAAAAGCCGGATTGAACGCTTTGAAAAGCTCAGCAGTATTCAGTTTGAGGAAACTAAGGAGATGAGCTTCAGCTCCAAAAAAACGTATCTAGGGAAAACGCTGATTGAAATTAAGCATGGCTTAAAGGCCTTTGGAGATAAGCTTTTGTTTGAGGATTTCTCCTTTTCCCTGCAAAGAACAGACATCATTGGAGTCGTAGGAGATAACGGCTGTGGAAAATCTACTTTATTTAAAATTTTGATGCAGCAAACTCCCTTAGATGAAGGGGAGCTCATTTTAGGACAAACCCTAAAAATTGGGTATTTTTCTCAAAACCTAGAGCTAATAGACCCAGAAATTAGAGTGATTGACTACATCAAGGAGGAACAGTCCTTAATAGAAACCCTAGATGGTAAAATCACAGCCAGTGAGCTGTTAGATCAATTTTTATTTTCAGATGAACTTAAATACTCCAAGGTTAAAATGCTGTCTGGCGGAGAAAAAAGAAGACTCCAGCTGGTTCGTGTTTTAATGAAGAATCCAAATTTGCTGATTTTAGACGAGCCTACCAATGATTTAGATATTTACACCATTGAGATATTGGAAAATTATATTGAGTCCTTTTATGGTCCCGTATTGATTGTAAGTCATGATCGGTATTTTTTAGATAAGCTTTGTAATAAGCTGTTCGTATTTGAAAATCAGCGGATAAAGGAATACAACCTATCCTTTAGTGAATATCTCTCCTTGCCTAAAGATATGGAGGCTTCAGAGTCTGGGAAAAGGGAAAAGCCAAAAAAGAATAAGCTTCCAGCTGCAATTCGAAATGAAAATCAGGAATTAAACGAAGAAATTCCTAAGCTGGAAGGACAGCTTAAAGCTTTACAGGAAGAAAGTAAAAAGGATTCTACAGATTACCTTGAGCTGACTAAAATCCATACCGAAATTCAAAATCTAGAAAATTTATTAGACCAAAAAATCAATCGGTTATTAGAATTGGAGGAACAAATAGAGGCCTATGAAAATGGAAGATAAGAGAATAGAAAAGGAATATTGGAAGCCTGGGAATATGCTCTATCCTTTACCTGCAGTGATGGTTTCCTTAAAGGGAAATCCAGAGCCAAATATCCTTACGATTGCCTGGACAGGAACCTGTTGTACAAACCCACCTATGGTTTATATTTCCGTTCGACCAGAGCGGTATTCCTATCAGCTTTTAAAACAGACTGGGGAATTTGTCATCAATCTTACGACAAAGGATTTAGCTTTTGCGACAGATTATTGTGGTGTGAAGTCTGGAAAGGATACGAACAAATTTAAGGATTTGGGACTGACTCCTGTTGCTTCAAGGTATGTAGAGGCCCCATCCATATTAGAGGCTCCTGTGAATATGGAATGTAGAGTCAAGGAGATTCTTCCTTTAGGCTCCCACCACCTTTTTTTAGCTGAGGTTCTTGGGGTGACCGTGGATAAAAGATATTTAGATGAACAAGGGAAATTTCATTTACAGGCAGCTGATTTACTCGCCTATTCCCATGGAGAGTATTTTGCCCTTGGAGAAAAAATAGGGAAATTCGGATTTTCTGTTAAAAAAACGAATAAAAGAAAATGATTTATTTCAATACATTAAAAAATATTTTATAATTATTATATGAAATTGCATAAAATTTTAAAAAGCTATAGATTTTTATAGCTTTTTTTGATATGATATAAATGTTTTGGAGAGGAAGGATAATAAATGTTTAAAATAGAATATGTCAAGAGAGTATATGAAGCTTTAGAACAAAGAAATCCCCATGAGAAGGAATTTTTGCAGGCAGCCTATGAGATATTAGAATCTCTAGAGCCTTTAGTTGTAAAGCGTCCAGAAATAGAAAAAAATAAAATATTAGAAAGGTTTGTGGAACCAGAACGATTTGTTCAGTTCCGGGTTGCCTGGGTAGATGACCAAGGAGAGGTACAGGTTAACAGGGGCTATCGTGTACAGTATAATTCCTGTATTGGTCCTTATAAGGGTGGTCTTCGCTTTCATCCGAGTGTAAATGCCTCTATCATTAAATTCTTAGGCTTAGAACAGGTATTAAAGAACTCCTTAACCTCCCTACCTATGGGTGGTGGTAAGGGTGGCTCTGATTTTGATCCAAAGGGAAAGAGCGACCATGAGGTTATGGCCTTTTGTCAGGCCTTTATGACCGAGCTTTATCGCCATATTGGTGAAAATACAGATGTTCCTGCTGGGGATATCGGAGTAGGAGCTAGAGAGGTTGGCTATCTATATGGTCAGTATAAGAGAATTCGAAACGAGTCTGTTGGAGTTCTGACTGGAAAGGGGCTATCCTTTGGTGGGTCTTTAGCTAGAACGGAAGCGACAGGCTATGGACTTTGCTACTTTACAGAAGAAGCCTTAAAGGCCTTGAAGCAGGAAACCTTCCAGAATAAGGTCGTTGTTGTATCAGGCTCAGGTAATGTAGCAATCTATGCGTGTCAGAAGGCTCAGCAGCTCGGAGCTAAGGTGGTAGCTATGAGTGATTCTGCTGGTTATATCTATGATGAAAATGGTATCAACTTAGAGGTCATTCAGGAGATTAAGGAAGTAAAGAGAGGTAGAATTAAAGACTATTTATCCTATGTTCCCTCTGCAGTATACACTGAGGGCTCTAAAGGCATCTGGAGTATAAAGTGTGATATAGCTCTTCCTTGTGCTACTCAAAATGAGCTTGATTTAGAGGCTGCCAAGCAGCTCGTTTCAAATGGGGTACTTGCAGTATGTGAGGGAGCGAATATGCCGTCTACACTAGAGGCTGCCAAATACCTGATGGAGCATAAGGTAGTCTTTGGCCCAGCGAAGGCTGCAAACGCTGGCGGTGTTGCCACCTCTGGCTTAGAAATGTGCCAAAACTCTGCTCGGTTAAGCTGGAGCTTTGAAGAGGTAGATGGAAAACTAAAGGACATTATGGTAAATATTTTCCACAATGCTCATAAGACAGCTGTCAAGCTTGGAAATCCTTATGATTTATTGGCAGGAGCGAATATTGCTGGCTTTGAAAAGGTCTGTGATGCTATGCTCCAGCAGGGGGTATATTAATCGATTTAATAAGAATCAGGAGATTATATTTTTAGTAATCTCTTTTTTCTTTTTTATAAAAATATTTTTCCATAAATTGTCATCTTTTTATTTCCTATTTAGAAAAAAAATAATATAATAATATTAGTTATAATGGAGTGAATGAGATGGAATTGGAATTAGAAAACTGGATTTTAACTAAAAAACAGTTATTAAAAGAGAAAAAAATGATTAAGACAGAGACTTTGATGGCTTTGATTCACTCTTTATGGGGTGTAATTTTTCCAGGCTATAGCGATGAGATACTAGATAGTAATACATATATTGAATTAAAAATCAATTGCTTGAAGCAAAGTCTAGCCATCCTTCTACATGATATAGAAGATATTACAAAACAAAGCCTAGAGATAAATGATATTGTTCAGCAGTTTATTCATCGGTTGCCAGCGATTGATGAAACTTTAAATATGGATTTAGAAGCTATTTATGAAGGGGATCCAGCTGCCTCCTCAGCGGCAGAAATCATCCTATGCTATCCAGGACTTTATGCGATTTTTATCTATAGGATTGCCCATGAGCTGCATGAGCTTAAGGTTCCACTTTTACCAAGAATTTTGAGTGAGCATGCCCATAGTAAAACGGGAATCGATATTCATCCAGCCGCTACGATTGGTCACCATTTTTTCATTGACCATGGTACGGGTATTGTGATTGGTGAGACTACCATCATAGGAAATTATGTAAAGCTCTATCAGGGTGTAACATTGGGAGCCTTATCCTTAAAGGACGGTCAAAAGCTGAAGGGCAGTAAGCGTCACCCTACCATATTAGATCATGTCACCATTTATTCTGAGGCCTCCATTTTTGGCGGTGACACGGTGATTGGACCGAATGTGACCATTGGCAGTAATGCCTTTATCACGGAAAGTGTTCCTGAAAATAGGGTGGTCAGGGCCTCAGATAAGAGAACGAAGCTATAAAGGAGGAGTATATGAAGTACTACTTAGGAATTGATATAGGAACGAGTGGAACTAAGGGTGTTTGCTTTGATGAAGGCGGCCATCAGGTAACCTCTAAGCTTGTTGCGTATGACTTAGAAACGCCCAAGCCAGGCTATAGAGAACAAAACCCAGAGGATTGGGTTCAGGCGGCGAAGATGGTAATCCAAAAGATTTCTAAAGAGGGCTATAGGATATCTGGGATTGGACTTTCTGGGCAGATGCATGGATTGGTTTTACTCGACAAAGAGGACAAGCTTTTAAGAAAAAGCATCATTTGGTGCGATAATCGGGCGATTTTGGAGGCAGAAGAGCTCATCCGGCATTTTGGAAATGAAAAAATGAAAGCCATTACTGGCAATGAGGTTGTCGCCTCTTTTACTCTATCCAAGCTGTTATGGGTTAAAAATCATGAACCAGAAATTTATCGAAAAATTTCTAAAATTATGCTTCCTAAGGACTATGTAAGATATTGTCTTACAGGCGCCTTTACAACAGAATATTCAGATGCCTCTGGAATGCAGATGGTAAATATCTATGAGAAAAGGTATTCCAAGGAGCTGCTAGACTATTTAGAAATTACAGAGGACATGCTTCCAAAACTAAAGGAATCCTCGGATATAAGTGGCTATTTAACTTCCCAAATTGCAGAAGAGGTCGGTCTTACTCCAGCCACCTTTGTGGTAGGAGGGGCTGGGGACCAGGCAGCTGCGGCCATCGGGAATGGCATCATAGAGCGTGGAGATGTGAGCGTCGTTTTGGGCTCCTCTGGTGTTGTGTTTTCACCAATCCTAAAGGAGGATTTGGCGGACAATCAGGTTCAGGTGTTTATGCATGCTGTACCAGATACCTATCATATCATGGGAGTAACCAATGGCTGTGGGCTTTCCTATAAATGGCTAAAGGAGACGTTGTTTGAGGATAAGGAGTATAAGGAATTAAATGATTTGGCTGAGGCAATTCCTCCGTCATCTAATGGATTGATTTATCTTCCTTATTTAAATGGAGAAAGAACTCCGCATATGGATCCATTTGCCAGTGGGACCTTCATTGGCATACGTCAAAATACGACGGCTGGACATATGGTAAGGGCTGTTTTAGAAGGTGTTGCCTATAGCTTAAAGGATTGTTTTAGTTTATTGCCAAAGGGAAGATATCATATTCGCATTTCGGGTGGAGGTGCGAAGGGGGGCCTTTGGAGAAACATTATTGCTTCCTGCTTTCATGAGCCTGTAGAAAGAATTCAGCAGGCAGAGGGAGGAGCCTTAGGTGTTGCTATTCTGGCGATGGTAGCGGATGGGGTGTATCCATCCATTAAGGCAGCAACCTCTAAAATCATTCAGCCTTCAGATATTACTTATCCAAAGGAGGAATGGGTTATGGAGTATGAGAAGGGACATCAGCTTTATCAGGATGCCTATTTTAGTTTAAAAAAATTTTATGAACAAGCTTTTAAAATAGAGGAGGAGAAAGAATGAAAGAATATTTTAAAGTTGGAAAAATCCAGTATGAGGGACCAAAATCCAAAAATCCTATGGCGTTTAAGTACTACAATAAGGATGAGAAGATTTTGGGTAAGACGATGGGGGAGCATTTGAAATTTGCAATGAGCTGGTGGCATACCCTATGTGCTAAGGGCTCTGATCAATTTGGCTCTAATACGATGGTGAGAACCTTTGAGGATAGTGATCCAGTTAAGGAAGCTTTTGAAAAGGTAGATGCTGGCTTTGAATTTATGGAAAAGCTTGGTATTGAGTACTTTTGTTTTCACGACCGGGATATGGCACCAGAAATGTCGACTCTAGAGGAATCCAATAAGGTGTTAGATCAGGTATCTGATTATGTTTTGGAAAAAATGAAAGGGACGAACATCAAATGTCTTTGGGGAACAGCCAATTGCTTCAACCACAAGAGGTATATGTCTGGAGCGGGGACTAGTCCGAATGCAGATGCCTTTGCCTACGCAGCAGCTCAAATTAAAAAGGCAATGGATACCACCAAGAAGCTCGGAGGTCAAAACTATGTATTCTGGGGTGGAAGAGAAGGCTATGACACTCTTTTAAATACGGATGTCAAGATGGAGCTAGATCATTATGCCACCTTATTAGCTCTTGCCAGGGATTACAATAAAAAAAGTGGCTTGAATGCTCAGCTTTTGATTGAGCCTAAACCAAAGGAGCCAACCAAGCACCAATATGATTTTGATGTTCAGACGGTTTTAGGCTTCTTAAGAGCCTATGGCTTGGAAAAGGATTTCAAAATGAATATTGAGGCGAACCATGCGACCTTAGCCATTCATACCTTTAATCATGAATTGAATCTTGCAAGAATTCATGGGGTATTAGGTTCTATTGATGCTAACCAGGGTGATATGCTGTTAGGCTGGGATACGGACCAGTTCCCAACAAATATCTATGATGCAACTTTGGCAATGTATGAGGTTTTACAGGCTGGTGGATTAGGAAAAGGTGGGTTGAACTTTGATGCAAAGGTACGTCGTCAAAGCTTTTCTGATGAGGATTTATTCTTAGGCTATATTGCAGGAATGGATACCTTTGCGAAGGGATTACGGATTGCAGCGAAGCTTTTAGAGGACCAGGTATTTGAAAGCTTTAAGAAGGAGCGTTATCAATCTTATACAACGGGAATTGGGAAGAAAATAGAGGATAAGGCTGTGACCTTAGAGGAATTAAGCACCTATGCCTTAGCCCATGATCAGGTAGAAGGAATTTCAGGACGCCAGGAGCTTTTGGAGGCTATTTTAAACCAATATATCTATGAGGGCTAGGCGATGAAGGTTGAGTATTTTAGAGAATATAGCTCCATCTTAGGTAGAGATATGGAGTATAAGGTGTTTGGTCATGCAGGTAAACCCTGCATAGCCTTTCCTTGTCAAAATGGCCGTTTCTATGACTATGAAAATAGAGGCCTGATAGAATCTATGCGTTGGTACATTGACCAAGGGAAAATTCAGGTGTTCTGTGTAGATTCCATCGATATAGAATCCTGGAGTGCAGAAGGAAAAAATCCCCGTTGGCGCATTGAAGCTCAGGAGGCCTTCTTTAACTATATCATACAGGAATTTGTGCATAGGGTTTATGAGATTAACACCTATGGAAATGGAGGCGGAGTTGCCTCTGGAATTATGACCTTTGGCTGTTCAATGGGTGCCTATCATGCTATGAATTTTTTCTTGAGAAAGCCTGATATTTTTGATGCAGTATTGGCACTCTCAGGAATCTATCATTCTGGATTTTTCTTCAAAAATTACGCGGATGATTTGACCTTCTTAAATTCACCGATAGATACCTTGAAATGTATGGCTACTGACCATAGCTATTTAGACCTCTATCGGAGAAGTAGAATTATATTATGTGTTGGACAGGGCTCCTGGGAAGAGGAATGTCTGGCAGATACAAGAACTATGGATTTTGAGTTTCACCGTCACAATGTGCCAGTTTGGTGTGACTACTGGGGATATGACCGCCCCCACGATTGGCCAAGCTGGTTAGAACAGACCCCATATTTTCTATATCATATCTTGGATTAAAAAAAAAAGAACTAGGGCTATTTTGAATAACCCTAGTTTTCTTGTTTTATAGATTCCGTATCCTTCGTTCTTTGAACGTATTTTACATATTCGTAGGTAGAATATTTTTCTGTTCTTTCTACCATAGCTTGATAAACTAAATCTCTTAGGTATTGAGCGTTTTGAATGGTATTCCATTCCTCCTTTGGATAGAAGGGGCCATCGATAAAGGTGGTTAGCTTAGGCTTTCTGCTGAAGCGTCGTTTTTGGTAGCAATTGGTTAAAGCATAGACTGGCTTGTCAAATAAGGCTGCATACTTGAAGCTTCCCTCATCAAAGGGCCGAATCTTCGTATAGAAGGGCCAAATGTGAGCCTCAGGATAAATCATTAGAAGGGCTCTTTGATTTAGCCGGTATTCCAAAGCCTTCAAAAATTTCTTCTTAAGGGAAAGCTTCTCAGATAGAGGAATAACTCCTAGTTGTTCTAATAGGAGTCGGATTCCTGGAATAGACATGGTCTCTGGAGAGGAAATAATGTAGGTTCTTTTAAAGGAAAATAAGATATTTGGGACAAAGGCATCTGCGAGCTTTGTCGTGTGGTTTCCATAAAGAATGGCACCTATCCTTTTGACCTCATTAATCTTTCTTTTATTTCCAAATCTTTGATGATAAATGATTTTTACTAATAAAAAAAGGACAGGCTTGGCAATACAGTAATAAACAAAATTTGCCAGTAGTCTCCAAAATATATTTTTATGGACATATTTGTATTTGGGACTTAGGGGCTTTACTGTAATATTTGTTCCTGAAAAGTCATCATTTTTCAAATCATTATAATATATAATTTTTTGTTTGTTCTTCTTCATAGCTCTCTAATGAAGTCCATAAAAATCACCTACTAGTAAAATTTTATCATTTTTAGGGGTGCTAAGCAAGAAAAATGTTAAATATACTTGATAAAAATTGAGGAATTAAGTAAAATAATAATGATAAAGGAATATGGTAAAATGGAACAAAAGAACCTTTTAGAAGAAAAACCAGAGAAGAAGCCGATGAATCGGAAGAAGACCATTCTCTCTGTTTTAATCATACTATTAATAACAGCTATTGTATTTATAATATTTTTCAATTTTAATGATATCAATACGACGATAGATTTAATAAAGACGGTTGATGGAAACCATATGGGGATGGCCGTTTTATGCTTAGTATTGTATGCTGCCCTTTGGCCTCTGTCCTTATGTCTTATTGCGAAACAGAAGAAGTTTAAAACACATTTTTTGGACAATTATTTAGTAGGAGAATCTGAGCATTTCTTTAACAGCATTACTCCATTTTCTACAGGTGGACAGCCTATTCAAATCTATTTGTTTACGCAGAAGAAGGTGAAGGCGAGCGATTCAACGGGAATTATCGTTGCCAATTTTATTGCCTTGATGATTGCCACTAACATCTTTGCGGTTGCATCTTTATTTTTCTATGGAAAGTTTTCAGAGAATTTTGAAGCCTCCACAGCCTGGATGATAGGCTTAGGCTTTGCGATGAACCTTTTCACTTTGGTGTTTATGATTTTGATGGCCACTTGTAAATTTGTGAGAAATGGTCTTAGAAGAATTATGGAATTTTTTTGTAGAAATAAATTTATTGGTAAGCATTTGACGAAGGCCATTCCTGTTTTTGATACCTATTGTGCCAATGCTCAGGCTGCTGCCAAGGAGATTTTTTCAAGAAAGCTTACCTTTATTGGAGCGGTTCTTTTGAAGGGACTGGCATTGGTATTCTATTATGCAATTCCCTTTTATATTCTAAAGGCTTTAGGTGCTGATTTTGGGTATCGGTTGATGCCTTATATCATTTTAGCCTCTGCCTTTGCGATTACAACGATGGTTTGGGTTCCAACTCCAGGTGGGACTGGTGGCATTGAGTTTGCCTTTACTACCATATTTACGGCGAGTCTATTTGGTGGTTTAGATCAAAGCATTGGCTTTACAGGTATGATATTATGGAGAGCCTTGACCTATTATCTTTTAATGATTTTAAGCTTTATAGCTTATATCATCTATGAAATTTTAGTGAAGAAATGGAAAAACAAGCAGGTTGAGGATGTGCCTGTAGAGAATTAAGGAAGGGGAAAGCTAATTTTTTAGTCGTAGTAAGAAAATGATACATATTTTACAAAGCTGTAATTATAAGGTTTTTCAGGGAGTTTGCTTAAATATGCTCTCTATTTTAAAGCATACAAAGGAGCCTGTCCATTTACATTTAATGACTATGGAAATTTCCTGGTCAACGGTACCTAAGATTCCTGTTGCTTCTGCGGATCGATTAAGAGAAGTGATGAAGGAGGCAAATCCTTTAAATGAGCTAACCTATTATGATATTTCTGATCTTTTTGAACAGACCTTTAAGGATTCTCCAAATAAGAATCCTAAATATACGCCAGGAACTCTGATACGTCTGTTATCTCCTCAGGTTTTGACATGTGATAAGGTGATTTATATGGATACAGACATCATGACCTGTTCCTCCTTAGAGGCCTTCTATGAAATAGATATAGAGCATGCAGAGCTAGCAGTCTGCAAGGATTATATGGGGCGCTTTTGGATTAAAAGAGATTATTTTAATGCAGGAGTCCTTTATATTAATTTAAAGGTAGTCAGGGAAACCGGCTTATTCAATAAAGCCATTGATTTATTAGCGCATAAAAAGTATTATTTTTCAGACCAAACTGCCCTTTATAAGGCTTCTACAAAGCGAGTATATATGCCATTTCGCTTCAATGAACAAAGAAAGATAAAGGAAAATACAGTTTTAAAGCATTTCTGTAAAGGCATTCGCTATTTCCCATTTTTTAAGATTTATAATTTTAAGCAATGGCAGGTTACAAAGCTGCATAAATTCTTTAAAATCCATGACTTTGATGATATTTTTGAGAAGTATGAAAAGCTATTCCCTAATGAGGCAAAATTAGAGTATTAATTTCATTTTAAGTTCCTTAGAAATGAGGGACTTATTTTTTTATAAAAAAATAGATTTTTTCTTGCTAAAAAAAATTTTTGTTGTATAATTATGTCGTCTATAAAAAATGATAGATTTTTCTGGGTATTTATATCCAAAAAATAATGGGGAAAGGAAAAAAAGGAGAAGAATGGTTTTGTGTTCTTCAAGTTCGGTAAACTGCGTTGGCTAAACCAATTATCGAATTGCACAATATTGTTAAAAAATATGGTGCAGTAACCGTCGTAGATAACATTGATTTAACAATCTACGAAAATGAGTTTGTTACTCTTTTAGGTCCTTCTGGGTGTGGAAAAACGACGACACTTAGAATGATTGGAGGTTTTGAAAACCCCGATTCTGGAGATATCATCGTCAATGGAAAGGTGATCAATGACTTGCCTGCTTATGCAAGGCCTATCAATACTGTATTCCAAAGATATGCATTATTTCCACATTTGAATGTCTTTAATAATGTTGCTTTTGGATTGAAAAACCGTGGCCGTAAATTTATGATTGAGTTTTATGGTGGCAAGGATGCCTTGCGTGAGGAAATCATTAAGGATAAGGCAGCTCTTGGTGTCAAGGGCAAGAAGGCTACTGTTGTAACCTATTTAGATATGAACTGGAAGCTTAAGGAAAAGCTAAATGCTTCTGTGAAGCATGCCTTAAAAATGGTCAACCTATCTGGCTTTGAGGACAGAAAGATTACCAATATGTCTGGTGGACAGATGCAGAGAGTTGCGATTGCGAGAGCTATCATTTTAAAACCAAAGATTCTTTTGTTAGATGAACCTCTATCCGCTTTAGATTTGAAGCTTCGTCAAAACATGCAGTATGAACTGAAGGAGATGCAAAGAACCTTAGGAATCACCTTCATCTTTGTAACTCATGACCAGGAGGAAGCCATGGTTATGTCTGACCGAATTGTAGTTATGAAGGATGGGATTATTCAGCAGCTTGGAACCCCTAAGGATATTTATAATGAGCCTTTAAACCGGTATGTTGCGAACTTCATTGGGGAGTCTAATATTGTAAGCGGCATATATGTTAAAGAAAATTTAGTGCGCTTTTTAAATGTCGATTTTGAATGCGTTGGCTATATATTTGAGGACAATGAACCAGTTGATGTGGTGATTCGTCCTGAGGATTGGGATGTTGTCCCTTTAGATAAGGCAAAGCTGATTGGAGATGTAACCTCCTCTATTTTTAAGGGAGTTCACTATGAGCTTTGTGTAGATTTACATGGGATGGAATTTGTGGTTCACACCTATGAGGATGTAAAGGCAGGACAGAAGGTAGGATTGTCCGTAGACCCTTATGAAATATGCTTGATGAAGGTAGATGGCTCATGCAAAAGGTTCAAAACCTCCTAAAAAAGAAGCCTTCCCTTTATAATCATCATTTGGATCGCTTGGCAAAGCCTTATCTTTACTGGCTATATATTCTAGCCTGCCTACCTGTATTGATTATGTTTTGTCTCATGTTCGTTGACGCAGAGGGGATTCGCTTTGAGGGAATGACCTTTACGATGTATAACTTTACAATTTTAGGGACGGAGTCTGTTCTTATGGCCTTCTGGAATTCCTTGAAATACAGTGTGTTAACGACCTTAATTTGTATCTTTTTTGGCTATTTGCTAGCCTATAGCCTTTATAAATCTAAAATAAAAAATAAATATTTAGTTTTGCTACTATTGATATTACCAATGTGGACAAATATTTTATTGAGAATTAATGCATTAGCCTCCATTTTTAAATCAGAAAATATTTTAGCTGATTTATTAGGAATCCCGGGGTTGAATATCATTGGAACGGATTGGGCAATTTTACTAGGAATGACATTTACCTATTTGCCATTCATTGTCTTGCCCATCTATACCTCTTTAGAAAAGATTGATCCTTCCCTAGAGGAGGCGGCTTTAGATTTGGGAGTAACTGAATTTACTAAGTTTTGGAAGGTTATCGTACCATTATCTAGTAAGGGAGTGCTTTCTGGGACGATGATGGTTTTATTGCCTTGTCTATCTGGCTTTGCCATTCCTAAGGTATTGGGTGCGGGAAATATCCTTTTGATTGGAAATATAATTGAACAAAGCTTCATCAATATGAGCTATAATCAGGGTGCAGTTTTAGCTATCATATTATTGATTGTTATTTTAGGTTCCATTCTTATCATCAATAAGGTGGATAAGGAAGGAGAGACGTTACTATGACGAATGAAATGTCTTATCCTAAGGCTACGTTAGAAGAATATGGCTATAAGAATCGGAAATATCTCAAACTGATATGGAAAATTTTGCAGATTCTTTTGGTTGTCTTTTCCATTTTTATGCTTTACATCTCAGTGATTGTGATTGCCATCCAATCCTTTAACTCTAGTGCTTCAACTACGGAATTTCAAAGCTTCACCTTTGATAACTACCTTCAAATGTTTTCGAAGCGTTCGCTTACAAATTCCATAAAGAATACCTTTATGGTATCCATCACAGCGACTTTGATTGCTGCTGTATTGGGAACCTTTATTGCGATTGGCATCTTTTATTTGCCACCTAAGGTAAAGAGTAGAATTATGCTATTAAATAATATCCCACTACTAAATGCGGATATTGTTACAGGAATTTCCTTGATGCTGATATTTTCTTTATTGCTTCCTATCAATACCCATATCTTTGGGTTTTGGACCATTTTAATTGCTCATATTTTCTTTATCTTTCCCTACATCATTTTATCGGTTTTACCTAAAATGAAGGAGATAGATCCTAACCTGATGGACGCTAGCCTAGATCTAGGGATTCGCCCTTTGAAGTCAGTGATTAAGGTTTTAGTCCCTGCAATCAGTGGTGGTATCTTTTCAGGTGTGATTTTGGCATTTACCATTAGCTTTGAGGATTTTGTTGTAGGCTATTTTACGACGGGAAATGGCTTTAATACGCTTTCTATATGGATATATTCTTCCATAGGACGAAAATCCCTATTCCCTGGTGTGTATGCATTTTCGACGGCATTAACTGTCATTTCTATGCTACTCATCGTTTTATATGCAATCTTTATGAAGGGAAGAAGACATCATGCGAAGAAGAATTAGTGCTTTGTTTATCCTAGGACTCTTAATGATTGTTTTATCCTCCTGTCAAAATCGAAATGTACTTTTGTTTTTGAACTGGGGAGAGTATGTAGATGAGGCTATGCTAGAGGAATTTGAAAGAATCTACAACTGTGAGGTTGTGATGGATTTAGGGGAATCCAATGAAATTTTTTACTCTAAGGTCCGTGGAGGAACCACCTGCTATGATGTTGTGGCTCCATCCGACTATATGGTAGAAAAGATGTACCATAACGACATGCTTGCCAAAATAGATTTTTCTTTGCTTTCTAATTTCGATTTAGAAAATCGGATGCCAGGAGTAAAGGGGATTGCAGAAACGCTGGAGACCAAGGAGCCTGGAATTACAGATTACTATGTTCCATATCTTTGGGGTACCTGGGGAATCATGTATTCTACGCTGAAGGAGGGATTAGAGGAGGCCATCCTTTCGTCTTCTAATCAGTGGGCCTGTCTATTTGACCGAAGTGTACTTCCAGATAATACTCAAGTAGCGATGTATGATTCTCACCTACATGCCTATTATGCAGTATGCCGGTATTTAGGGCTAGATACCGCCAAAGAATTAGAACAGGGTGATCTAGATAAAATCTATCAAACGATTAAAAATGTACATTTTGATGCTTGGGGAACCGATGATATCAAAAAGGATATCGTTGCCAAAAATCGAGATTTGGGCTTTATGTGGACGGGAGATTTCTTGTATTATTATTGTGAAAATATTGCCAATGTCGTGATGGATGCCTATTTGGCTGGAGATGTAGAACTCTCTAAAATTATGGATATGGTAAAAATTCTTACAGGTAAGGAGCGTATCTACAAGGACTCCTATCAGGTAGGCTTTGATATCTTCATTCCTACAGATACGGTTGCCTTTTGTGATAATTTTGTAATCCCAAAGACAGCTGCGCACTACGATTTAGCCTTGAAGTTCATCAATTTCATGTGTGGAAGAAGTGAGGGGGTAGAGGAGGTAGACCCTGCCTTTGCCAATACCTATTATGTAAGCTATAACTCGCCTTATTTGGATGTCTATGCCGATATTCTTTCCTTAAAGGATTCTCAATTTACTGACGAGGATAAGGACGTATATGAAGAAGAGGTAGGAAGTGGAGTGGACTCCTATGATTCTAGCCTATACTGGAAGGTCTATGATATGGCTATTGGAATTGCCTTTGAGAAGTATTATCCAAAGGAGGAGAATATTCCTTTGCCAGATGGTGGCGTTAAGCGGTATCGAGGAGACATTTTAAATAGCTTTTCTAGAGGCTATATTAATAAAATCAATTCTACCTTTAACAACGCTAGAGCCTAAAATAAATCTATATATTTATGCTGAAAGTTATTTAATGCTTTCAGCTTTTTATTTTATAAAATAGTTCCTGTCTTATTCTTGCATTCCCCTATCAAAAATAGTATAATAGCATTGTTATGAAAAATGTTTAGGAATTTCTTACTAAAAGTTTAGTAATGAAAAACCTTATTTAGGGAGGGAAACCGATGAATTTAGGACTGAAAATTAAGGAAAGAAGAACCCTTTTGATGCTTACGCAGGAAGAGCTTGCCAACCGTTGTGAGCTAACTAAGGGCTATATATCTCAGCTGGAAAACAATAAGGTTTCTCCCTCGATTGAAACTTTAGAAATCATTTTAGAGGTTCTGGGAACCAACTTTTCCACCTTTTTTCATGAGGATAAGAAACAAGAAATTATCTTTACGGAGGAAGAACAGTATACAAAGCAGTTTGAGGGATATCGTCAAACCTGGTTAGTCCCCACCTCGCAGGAGCATACCCTAGAGCCGATTCTAGTAGAGATAGAACCGAATCAGGAAACCTTCAAGGATTATCCGCATCCAGGAGAGGAATTTGGATACGTGATTGAAGGAGAGATTGTGGTATCCTATGGAGATATGAAAAAGGTTTGTAGGGCTGGAGAGTCCTTCTATATTACAACCAATTCAGAGCATTATATTGAGAATAAATCGGATAAAATAGCCCGATTGGTGTGGGTTTCTACCCCACCTAATTTTTAAGGAATGAGGAGTAAAGCGATGGCAAATAAATTAATTGAATTAAAAAATATCCATAAGGCCTTTGGAGATAATGTCGTAATTGATGATTTTAGTCTCTATGTGAATGAGAATGAATTCATTACCTTGGTCGGCCCCTCTGGCTGTGGTAAAACGACAATCTTGAGAATGATAGGTGGCTTTGAAAGTCCAGACCGTGGACAAATCATCTTAGATGGAGTGACCATCAATACAATCCCTGCCTACCAAAGACCAGTCAACACTGTATTTCAAAAATACGCCTTATTTCCTCATTTGAATGTGTTTGAGAATGTGGCATTTGGACTTAAGAATTTCAGTCGAATCCTTTCAGATATCAAGAATAGTGTTGCTGCTAAATATGAGGATGAAAGAAACAGATGTCTTAGGGAGCTCCAGACGGAAGAGAAGGATAAGGAGACAAAGCTAAAGCTAAAACAACGACTAAAGGAGATTAAACACCAGATTCAGCAGGAAACTACAATTGAGAAAAATAAGCTGATTGAAACTAAGCTAGCTGAGGTAGAACAAAAATATGAGCCTATTTTAGAGGATTTGGATCGGCAGATTGATATAGAGTGGGAAAAGGATGATGAGGTGAAGGAGGCAAAGAACCGCATCAAGGAGATTAAAGGTCTAATTGAGGAGCAGGTTAGTCAGGGAATGCCCGAGTCTAAGGCCTCTAAGCCTTATGAGGCCGAGCTAAAGAAACTCAATAAGATAGCTGTTTGGAGTGAACTAGAACGACTAGAAAAGCTCAAGAAGCAGACGCTTAAGGATAAGGCTTTGGAAATTAAATCTGCCAAATCCTTGATGCTAAATAAAAAACAGATTCGAGAAAAGGTGCTAGAGGCCTTAAAGATGGTAAAGCTTGAGGGCTATGAGGAACGAAAAATTGACCAGATGAGTGGTGGGCAGCAGCAGAGAGTGGCTATCGCAAGAGCCATCGTCAATCGTCCTCGCATCCTCTTATTAGATGAATCACTTTCTGCCTTAGATTTAAAGCTTAGACAGGAAATGCAGTATGAGCTTAAGGAGCTTCAAAGAAGAGTGGGAATTACCTTTATTTTTGTCACTCATGACCAGGAGGAGGCTCTTACTATGTCAGACACCATTGTCGTTATGGATAAGGGAGTAATCCAGCAGATTGGTTCACCTATGGATATTTACAATGAACCAAACAACCGCTATGTCGCCAACTTTATTGGAGAATCCAATATCATCCGTGGAACCTATATGGGAAATAAAAAAGTCAAATTTATGGATGAAATTTTTGAGTGTGTGGATGAAAACTTTGAAGAAGGAGAAGCCTGTGATGTGGTAATTCGTCCTGAGGATTGGGATGTGGTTCCAATAGAGGAGGCAAAGCTGATAGGTGTCGTGACAGATCTTGTATTTAAGGGAGTACATTTTGAAATCTGTGCCGATATCTGTGGAATGGAATTTGTAATCCATGATTATGAAATTGTACAGGTAGGAGATAAGATTGGACTTCGGGTTGATCCGTATGAAATCCATCTTATGAAGGTAAATGAATAGCTTTAAAAAATATTCCATACCTTATATTGTTTGGATTGTAATCTTTACAGGAATTCCCTTACTCCTGATGATTTTATTTGCCTTTTCTACGGTGGAAACCTTCTCTGTCTATAGCTTTAATTTTTCAGAGTATCAGTTTACCTTTCAAAATTTTGAAAGGTTGTCTGAAATGACTTTTCTCAATGCCTTTGGAAGAAGTATTTTATATGCTGTGATTGCCACTATATTATGTATTTTGATTGGCTATCCTATTGCATATTTCATTTCTAGTTCTCACTTTAAGCATAAGTATTTATTGTTGTTAATTTTTATTATGCCGATGTGGACGAATATGCTTCTAAGAATTCAAACCATCAACAATCTTTTATCAGAGAATAGCTTTCTATCCAATGTCTTTCATATTTCCATCAATTTGACAGACTATAAGGCTTTGAAAATTATTCTCGTTATGACGATTGTCTATTTGCCTTTTATGATTTTACCCATCTATACGGTTTTAGAAAAAATAGATAAATCCTATGTTGAGGCCTCTAATGATTTAGGAGCCAACAAACTGAAAAGCTTTGTTAAAATCACTCTACCTTTGAGTCTAAAGGGAGTTATTTCAGGAATTATGATGGTATTTTTACCAGCCGCTATGGGCTTTACTATTCCACAAATCGTGACGAATGGTGACCCTGAATTTCGAATGGTAGGCCAGCTTATAGAACGTCAGTTTAAGTCCTCCCATACCTTCTTTAACATTGGAAGTCTATGGAGCTTAGTGATTATCATTTTTGTCTTAGGGTCTCTTTATATTATCTCTAAGGTAGATGAGGAAGGAGAGACGCTATTATGATGGAACAGCAGATTAAGGTAGAAGTACCTAAAAGTCAAATAGCCCTTAAAATTACTAAGCGAGTGGGCATCATTTTCTTCTTTGCTGCCGTATTACTCGTGACCTACATTCCTATTTTGGTGATTGGACTCACCTCCTTTTCGACCCATACCAGCGGCTATCAAATGCCAGGAGTTACCCTGAAGTGGTATGGAATGCTGGTGCAAAACAAAAATCTCTTCAAGGCCATCACCTTCACGCTAGAGATTACGGTATTATCGACGATTCTATCTACCATTTTTGGAACCTTTACAGCGATTGGAATCAATGCGTTAAGTAAGAAGTGGAAGAAGCGAATGATTATTTTAAATAATATCCCCATCTTAAATGCAGATATTGTTACTGCAGCCTTTCTTTTGATCATCTTTCAGGTGCTGTCGATTGTGCTACAGACCAATATCATCTCCCAGTATGGTAGGCTTACAACCCTAATCGCCCATGTATTGTTTTCTACTCCTTATGTAGTTTTATCTGTATTACCTAAGCTATCTAAGGACAATGACCTATATGAGGCAGCTTTAGATTTAGGGTGTACGCCTAGAGAGGCTTTGGATAAGGTCATTCTTCCAAATATAAAAACAGGTATCTTTTCAGGAGCTCTTTTAGCCTTTACGATGAGTATCGATGATTTCATCATTACCTACTTTGTAAGCGGTAGTAATCAAAACTTCTCCACCTGGCTCTATGGAAATCTAAAACAGCAGAGGAATGGACAGTGGAACCAGGCCTGTGCCTACAATACTATTTTGATGGTGGTTACCTTTGCAGGTATTTTAATTTATCAGATTCTTAAAAACCGAAAGAAGGTGGACAAAAAATGAAAAAATGGATAGGCTTTGTTTTATTGTTTGTGATTGTCCTTATCTTTGTGTTTACAGGAAGTGGAAAGGGTGCAGACCTATTAATTTTAAACTGGGGCGACTATATGTCTGGAGAAGTGATAGAGGCCTTTGAGTCTACCTATGGCGTTACGGTCAAGGAGGTTACAGTAGAATCTAATGAGCAAATGTATCAAAATATATTGAACCAAAGTGCAGAGTATGATTTGGTGGTACCCTCTGATTATATGCTTGACCAAATGCGAGAGGATGGACTCATTTTAGAGCTTGATTTCTCTAGACTGGAGAATTATCAAGAGGATGTCTTTGTTGCTGAGCTGAACACTCTTTTGAATTCAGAGGATTGTCAGGCCTATAAAAATTATTGTTTACCTTACTTCTGGGGGTCTCTAGGAATTATGTATTCTAAGAGAAAGGCTGGTGTAGAGGAGGCCGTTTTAGAGCATGGCTTTAAGGTCTTTTTTGAACAGAACTTACTTCCTACAGGAACTACTGTGGGGATGTACAATGTTTCAAGGGACGCCCTTGCAGCAGCAGAGCTCTATATGGGATATTCCCTAAATACGACGGATAAGACTAAAATAGATGAATGCCTAGAACTGTTAAAGAATACACATTTTGATCATTGGGGAACCGATGAGCTCAAAAAAAATGTCTCTCAAGGCAATCTAGATATTGCCTTAGTTTATTCTGGAGATTTCTTTGACGCCTACTATTCGGATGTAGAGGCAGACCAGTTAGATAATTTAGAAAAGTATTCCATCTATGCCCCAAAGGAGCATAACAATGTGTTCTTTGATGGTCTTGCGATTCCCTCAACCTCAACCAATCCAGAACTGGCCTATAAGTTTTTGGATTTCATGCTGGAATTTGAAAACTCCTATACGAATGCTGAATTTGTGGGTTATTGTCCAACACTAGATTCTGTCTTTCAGGAGGTCTTAGTCAGTGAGGGCTGGGAGGATGTGATGGAGATTGAGGCCTATAATCCTACCAATATCATCAATTATCCAGACGCCAAAGCTGAGGTTTATAAGTACCTAGGTAGTGAAATTTATGCGTATATTGAGTCTAAATTTATTTCTATTTTAGGCTAAATCAAAGTTTATATGTAAAAAGCTTTAGAAATATGTTAAAATATACTAAAGCTTTTTATTTTGTTAGAGGTTGACATATGAAAATTGATTTAAAAGAAAAATCCTTATCCTTAAAGGAAGCATTGAACCAAGCGAAAGAAGGGGATATTCTTTATTTAGAGGATAAGGTATATAAAGAAAAAATTATCATTGATAAACCAAATCTTACTTTACTAGGTCAGCCGAATACTAAAATCACGTATGGAGCATCCCATGGAACGATTCTTCCTGCTGAGCTGGGTGGAGATGGAAAGAAGACCTTTGGAACGACTGGATCTGCCACCTGTACGGTTAAACCAAGTGCTTCTGGGTTTAAGGCGGTTTCCATCCAATTTGAAAATAGCTTTAAAAGAAATCAGGGACCTGGTGGGCAGGCTGTAGCCTTTAAATCCGAATGTGATAATATCACTTTAAGGAATTGTAAATTTTTATCTCATCAGGATACCTTATATATCGATGAAGGCACAGGGAATATCGTTCAGGATTGTTATATAGAAGGAGATATTGATTTTATCTTTGGAAGTGCAGACTGCCTATTTCTCAATTGCCAAATTCATGCCATTCAGGAGGAAAGACAGATTGCCTACTATACAGCTCCTTCTACCCTAAAGAGAAATGAGCAGGGCTTTGAATTTAAAGGCTGTCATTTTACAGCAGATCGAGGGATGGAGCTATCTATTGGTCGTGCTTGGTTTCCAGGTGGAGCTAAGGAGCCTCTTCATCCAAGACTTAAGCTGGTAAATTGTACACTTTTAGAAAAAACCAGTCTAGGTCTAAAACGGATGCATAGAGAAAATCCAACGAATTATGTTTTTACGATTGAGGATTGCAGGCTAGAACAGGAGGAATATGATGAAGAAGAAGCAAAAGGATAAGTCAAGATATCTTTTCTATGTGATAGCAGTTGGGGTTTTGATTTTATTTTTATTGATGGTCATCAGCTCTCTTTTAAATATTGGAGAGAAGCTTAGAAGAATTTCAGAGTATTTAGAATATGGCTTCTACGCTCTAGTAGTTTTATTATTTTATTTTGTAATTATACAGCCTATCATTATCATCATTAAATCTCCTTCACTTTCCATTGCCACCTCACTAGATCAAAATGACCCTAAGGCAGTAGCAATCTATAAAAAGGTAGCAAAAAATATTTGTAAGAGCAATGACCTTCCTAGAGAAGAACTCATTTTATTGACAGAGTATAAAAATAAGCAGGAGCTTTTATTCAACCTTCAGTATGTATTTGAAAGAACCGTGAAGAAGCAGCTCAATCACATTATTTTACATGACGCTAAGGTGGTGATGATCTCTACAGCGATTTGTCAAAGTGCCCGCTTTGATATGATTACAGTTTTTGCGGTGAATGTCAAAATGGTAAAAGAGCTCGTAGAGAAATGTGGATTTCGACCTTCCATGAAGAATTTAAGCAAGCTGACCATCAATGTTTTTGGAACAGCTTTAATTGCTGAAGGATTAGAGAATTTAAAGCTAGAGGATGTTGTCCCTAAAAGCTCCTTAGATGTCTTAAATAATATGCCTTATCTAGGCACGATATTAGAAAGTGTGATTCAGGGTGCTGCCAACGCTCTGATGACACTTAGGATTGGCTGTGTGTGTCGTAGATATTTATTTAATGATGGATCCATTGTGACAAAGGAGGATATCCGTAGACAGGCTTATAAGGAAACCCTAAAGCTACTGCCTATGGTGGTTGCAGATACAATTGCCTTTTTTCCAAGGCGTATTGTAAAATTCTTTACAGGTCGTAAAAAAGATATAAAGGAAGAGGAGTATGGATATGGAGAAGAATAATTTAGAATCAGTATGGGCAGATGGTGTGCCTCAAAAAATAAATCCGGAGGATGTATTACCTCCCAAGCACATTTTAGATATGTGCATTCGATTTACACTAGAACAGATAATCAAGGATAAGGGATATAAGGTATTAGGAGTGAACGATGATTTAAAAAGCTATCCCAATATCTTATTAGAAAAGGAAAATCAACAGTATGCGATTGCGGTAGTACCATGTGTTTATCCGAATTTCATCCAAAAAAATGATGATTTAAGAATCCGCTTTGTTAAAGGCTGCCAGCAACAAAAGGCAGTTCCTGTTCTCTGTCCAGTTTTGATTCATTCACAGGACAAGGAACGAGCAATGAAAAGTATTATGCTCAAAGGGGATTTATTTAGAATCACGAATATTGGGCAACTGATATTGACTGATGAGGAAACTCAGGAAATCCTACCAAAATCTTTAACCTTTAAGCTGTAACCTATTTGAATTTAGCGTGTTAGGAGCACGCTTTTCTTTTTTCTTTATGTCGAAATTTGTCACACCTTTTATTTTGAATATTTTACTTCAGTAAGGTATAATAAGCTTAAGAAAGATGTAGAAAAATGACATATAGGAGTGAAAAAATAATTTTATATTTTAAATTTTATTTGCCATTTTATCTTACAAACTTTGAAGAACTAATGGAGGCTTTTAAAAACTATAAAAAGAGAGGAAAACTAATGAGAAGAGATTTATTAATTTTTATTTTAGGAATAGCTTTGTTGATTGCTGGTAGTATCACTATGACCTGGGAGGCAGGAATTATAGGTATGTTTTTAATACCTATAGGAGTAATTCTATGTATTATCGTGATTGCAATTCAAAAGCCAGTAAAACAGATAGATAAAACGAAAAAAGAAGAAAAGGAATAAAAGGATAAGTATGAAACGTAATGTAATGGTATTTCTTTTAGGATTAGTTTTAATTTTGGCAGGTGGTATGTCAGCAACAGAAGCCTCCTATATGATAGGTGCTTATATCATACTTTTAGGAATTATCCTTTGTTTGATTTCAATTTTGGTTCAAAAACCAGAAAAAAAATCTGACAAGTCGAAAGAAATAGAGAAAGAAGAATAATGAAATGTAAAATCCTTATCGGTTAGATAAGGATTTTATTACTTTTTTCTTAAGTTTTAAAGCCTTGTAATCAGATCTTGCTGCTAGTTTATCGCATAGGCAGATAATCCAGCCTGCTTTGGTAGTAGGAGGAATTAGAGTAAGAGGAAACATATGATGTGCCATATGACGTTTTTCATTTTTGGTAATTGAAAACAGCCTCTGGGCATTTTTTACGGCTCTTTTGGGGTGAAATAATCCATGTAGGTGTATTCCTTTACCCTGCTTATGCCAATCATAAAAATACAAATCATGTAAGAGAGCAGCTCGAATCAGCTCTCTATGATCTAGCTTAATATTATGCTTTACTGCAAAACAATAGGCTAGGTAGGTAACCTTTATGGCATGCGTATAGGTGGAAATGGTTCCGTGATGGTAATAGTTCTTAAGCTTTAAATATTCCTCGTTATATATAATTTTTTTGATTTCCTTAAAAAAGAAATCCTTTTGTTCTTTAGGCAGCTGATATCTTTTTTTCATAGTACTAATATTATATAACATTTTTTAAAAGATTAATAACTTTATTTTAAATTCATAGGTTGTTATTTTATAAAGAAATTTGTAGAACTTAAATTGAATATTTTTTTAAAAATGCTATAATATTAGATAACTTGAAATGAGATGGAAGTGAGTAAGATGGCTTTTATAGAGGTCAAAGAGTTAAGGAAGGTATATGGTGTTAAGGATACGGTTATTACAGCCTTAGATGGAGTTTCCTTTGAACTAGAACGAAAGGAGCTTGTCGTCATCTTAGGTGCTAGCGGGGCTGGAAAATCTACCCTTTTAAACCTGCTTGGTGGTATGGATTATGCAACAAGTGGCACCTATTTGGTCAATGGGACAGATGTCACCAAATATAAGGATAAGGAGCTTGCCTTATTCCGCAGGAATCATGTGGGTTTTGTTTTCCAATTTTATAACCTGATGCCGAATTTGACAGCCTATGAGAATGTAAAGCTTTCTTTAGCGCATTCTAAGGACCACTTAGATCCAAAGGAAGCCTTAGAGCTTGTGGGCTTAGGAAATCGTTTAAATAATTTTCCTTCTCATTTGTCTGGTGGTGAACAACAGCGTGTTTCCATTGCTAGAGCGGTAGTGAAAAAGCCGGATATCCTGCTGTGTGATGAACCGACTGGGGCATTAGATAGCCAAACGGGGAAGAGCATTTTAAAGCTTTTGAAAAGTATCAGCGACAGTGGAAATCAAAGTGTGATCATCGTTACCCACAATGCCAACATTGCTTTGGTGGCAGATCGAGTAATCCGTCTTTCTGATGGAAAAATCATCAAGGATGAAAAAATAGAAAAGCCTCTAGATATTGAGGAAATCCAGTGGTAGGTAATGTTTTAAATGTTAAGGTTGTACGAGAGATAAAAAATAATTTTAAGACCTATTTATCTGTCATTTTGATTGCCGCCTTAGCAGTAACGCTTTTTACGGGAATTCTTGCCAACTATCAAAATTTTAACGATCGACTAGAATACATATATCAAGAGGCAAATATGTGTGATGGTATCGTAATGACAAAGAGCCGAAATGAAGAGCTTGAAGCCTATTTGAGTGAACAAGAAATTTTCTATGAAAAAAGAATCTATCTTCCTACTAAGTCAGGAAATGAAAATATCTATCTTGTAACCTTTGAGGAGAAGTCTACCTTGAACCATCCGTTTAAAACATCAGTAGAAGGTGATATTACAGAGGATATGGTGTTGGTGGATTCGAACTTTCTTAAGAGGAATCAGCTAGAGATTGGAGATATCTTTGAGGCCTCATTGCCCTTATATGATTTGAAGATTACCCTAAAGATTAGTGGAACAATGACTCATCCAGAATCTTTAGAAAATTCGACCTACAATCCATCCTTTATTCAGGTGGGATATCAGGCATTGAAGACTTCTATTTTAGATGCATTTTCATCACCCTTTGTTACAGAAGAACTCATTGAATCTGTTCTAAGAGACTATTTCAACCAATATCTAATAGAGGGAGATGAAGCCGTTTTCTCCTCTATAAAAGAGAAGTTTGAAGATAGTGATAACTTTGTCTATTCCTTGAAGCGGAGTGAGCTTCCTTCAAATATGACAGTTGATGCGGATGTCACACAGGCTAAACAGCTGATTTATATCTTTCCTGTAATCTTTTATTTAGTGGCTATATTGATTATTCTAACCTCCATCTCCCAGCTCATCCATCGTGAATCAAAGAATATTGGTATTTTAAAGGCCTTAGGATTTTCTAAGGGAGAAATATTATTTCACTATATGAAAATATTTATGGTTTTAGGATGTATTGGTTCTATGATAGGTATCCTTTTGGGGCCTTTAATTGTTCCTTCTGTCATGGGTAAAAAATATAATATATTATATCAACTCCCTACGATATCCTTACCATTTTTTAGAGTGGAATATCTAATCAGTGTAGGAATTTTACTCATTATCACAGCCTTTACAAGCTTTTTTGCTTGTTATGAAGCGATGAATCAAGTTCCAGCGACAAGTCTAAGAGGAGAAAATTCTGTAAAAATGAAGATTTCATTTTTGAATAGATTTTCCTTTATGAACAAAATGCCTTTATCTATCCTGATGGCCTTTCGAAATATGAAGCGTAAAATCAGTCGTACCCTGATGGTCATTTTAGGCGTGTTAGGTTGCAGTGCCCTGCTGGTCTGTGGCTTTGGAATTGAGGATACCATCAACTATGGATTAGATTTAGAGCTTGATGAGCTCATCCCTTATGATGTCTCTGTAACCTATCAGGGGGAAGCAAGCATTGAAGAAGAACTAAAAAGCATTGAAGGAGTAGATCTTGTCGATGAATATGCAAAATATTCCATCAGTGTTTCTAAAGAGCACCTCATTTCCTCTTATTTATTTTTACTGCCAGAGGAATCTAAGATATTTAAACCAGCCTACGGGGTAGAAGGGTGCATTTTATCCTCTAAGGTAGCAGAAGAAATAGGTGCACAGGCTGGAGATGAAATCCAATTTATGTTTCAAAATAAATCCTTTCTTGTAGAGGTGACCTCAGTTCAGGATTTTTGTATCAGTCAGGGTGTGTTTTTATCAAAAGCTTTCACAGAAGAAATTGAATTTAAACCTACAGCCGCCTGGATAAAAACGACAGATGAAGGTTTAAATGATCAGGTAGCTTCCACTATATCTTCCATCGACCATGTACTTTCTACGCTGACAATTGCGGAAATGCGAGTACGAGCCGATGATGTAATTTCTTCTATCAAGGTAATGACCTGGACCATTAAAATATTTGCAATCCTGCTGGCAGTTGTGGTGTTATATAATTTAGCCTTATTGAACTTTAAGGAAAGAACCAAGGATATTGCAACTCTGAAGGTTTTAGGCTTTTCTAAGTTTGAGGTAGCTTCCTCCTTTATCATAGAAATTATAACCCTGACCTTCTTTGGAGCCTTGATTGGCTTGTGCTTTGGATATCCACTATTGGTTGCCGTATTATCCATCAATGAGAATCCTCTTTTAAGCTACATTTACCACATCAATCCTTTATCCTATGGACTCACAGTTCTCATCACCTGTGGAACAAGTCTTTTCATCAATCTGTTCTTCGCATTTTTAACAAATAAGGTCCAGATGGTTGAATCCTTAAAATCAGTAGAATAGGTAAAAAACCAGCTAAAAAAGTGAATTACCTCTTGACTATTGATACTAAATTGTGTATCATTATAATGTTGTAACATGCACCACGTAGAAAAGGTCACAAAGGATGAAAAATCTACCTTCATAGTGTGTCTTAAATATGAATCAGGAGGTAATACGACATGTATGCAATTGTAGAAACTGGTGGAAAACAGGTTCAGGTAGAGGTTGGACAGGCAATTTATGTTGAAAAGCTTGATGTTGCTGAAGGAGAAACCTATACGTTTGACAAGGTTTTATTTGTATCTGGTGATAAGAAGCCTTTAATTGGTGCTCCATATGTTGAGGGAGCAACTGTTACTGCAAAATGTGAGAAGCAGGGCAGAGGCAAGAAGATTGTAATCTTCAAGTATCGTCCAAAGAAGCATTCTGCTACAAAGAAGGGTCATCGTCAATCCTATACTAAGTTAGTTGTTGAAGCTATTAACGCTTAATTATGACAACCTATAATGTAATAAGAAAAGAAAATGAAGCAACTCTTGAGGTGAAGGGACATGCGAATTTTGACGTCTATGGAACAGATATCGTGTGTGCTAGCATTTCAACTGCTTGTATTTTTACAGCGAATTTAATCGAGAAATTAAATTTAGGTTACAACATTATCGATTTAGTTTGTGAGGAAGGATACTTTCGCTTACAGGTAAAGACTACAGATGGTACGTCAAATGCTATTTTTGAGAATTTGGAGTATACATTAGAAGAAATTTCTAAGCAATATCCTAAATATTTAAAATATAAAAAATAGGAGGATTTCATATGCTAAAGTTTAATTTGCAATTATTTGCATCTAAAAAAGGTGTTGGTTCTACAAAGAACGGCCGTGATTCAGAAGCTAAGCGTTTAGGTGCTAAGGCTAGTGATGGTGAATATGTAACTGCAGGATCAATCTTATATCGCCAAAGAGGTACAAAGATTTTCCCTGGCAATAATGTTGGTCGTGGTGGCGATGATACGTTATATTCAAAGGTGACTGGATTAGTTAAATTTGAACGTAAAGGCCGCGATAAAAAGCAAGTTTCTGTTTATCCAGTAGCTGAATAAGAACAAGCGGACAGTACCCAAAAAGGCTTTGGGTACTTTTTTTTAAAATTCCTGAAAAAGGAGGAACGTAAAATGTTTGTAGATTTGGTCAAAATGGAGGTAGAGGCTGGAAAGGGAGGCGATGGGATTGTCGCTTATCGCCGAGAGCTTAAAGTAGAGCGCGGTGGACCCTTTGGAGGAACCGGTGGTAATGGTGGATCTATCATCTTTGTTGGAGATGAAGGTCTTTCTACTCTGTTAGATTTGAGATATAATAAGGTTTTAAAAGGAAACCCTGGAGAAAAGGGAAGAAATAAAGGACAGACAGGTGCCTGTGCAGAGCCTACGTATGTGAAGGTGCCTGTAGGTACCATCATCTATGAGGATACGACGGGAAGAGTTCTTGGTGATATCACAAGACATCTTCAGGAGGTTGTCGTCTGTAAGGGTGGTCGTGGAGGCCGTGGCAATATGGCGTTTGCGACGGGAGTTTTGAAATGCCCTGATTTTTGTGAGAAGGGGGAACCAGGAGAAAAGAAGCAGATTCGCTGTGAGCTAAAGATTTTGGCAGATTGCGGATTGGTTGGGTTCCCTAGTGTGGGAAAATCGACGCTGATTGCGGCAGTATCTAAGGCAAGACCGAAGATTGCAGCCTATCATTTTACTACCATTGTTCCTAACCTGGGAATGGTAGAGGTGAAGGATGGACGCAGCTTTGTCATGGCTGACCTTCCAGGAATTATTGAGGGTGCTCATGAGGGCGCTGGTCTTGGCTTACAATTCTTACGGCATATAGAACGTTGTCGAGTCATTGTTCATATCATTGACATGGCTGCGACAGATGGCAGAGATCCTTATCAGGATTATGTGACCATCAATCAGGAGCTAGAGAGCTATCGTATGAATCTTACTAAGCGTCCAATGATTGTCGTCGCTAATAAGATGGACGTTTTAGAGGCTAAGAAGAATCTGGAGGAATTCAAGAAAAAGGTAGATGTTCCTGTGGTAGAAATATCTGCCTATACAAAAGAGAATTTAGATGAGCTTCTTTATAAAATCGCCGATACTCTCGCTGTAACAAAGGAGTTTTCCTTATTTGAGGATGAGGAAGAGGAGGAAGTGGAGTATGGCTTTGCTGAAGAGGAAGCCTTCTTTACCATTGAAAAACAATCCGATGGTGTATACAATGTTACAGGAAACAAGCTTCAGCGTTTATTTGAAATGACTGATTTTGATTCTGATTATGGGCGCTTACGCTTTGCAAGACAGCTTAGAACCTATGGATTAGATGATGCTTTAAGAAAACTGGGGGTACAAAATGGGGATACCGTTCGCATCTTTGATTTTGAGTTCGAGTTCATTGACTGACAAGAATTTGCTGATTACCATCTATCTAGTTTGTGAGCTGGTGATGTCTTTACTTACAGCCTTCTTTTATAAGCTAGATAAGGAAAAAGCCAAAAGAGGTCAGTGGCGCACAAAGGAAAAAACGTTGTTGTTGCTACCTTGGCTCATGGGTGGAGTTGGTGGCTTCCTGGGAGTTTATGTACTGCGTCATAAGACGAGACATTGGTATTTTGTTTTCAACAATGTTTTAGCCCTTATTTTGCAGGGAAGCATATTAATTTGTATGATTGTATTATTATAAAGTAAATATTTATATGACCAGCTTTTAAAAAGGCTGGTTTTTTTATTTGTAATTCAAGGCTTTTTAAATCTTGTTTAAAATTTTAAAAAAAACTCTTGACTTAGAGTTAACTCTAAGATTTATAATAGTTTTAGAATTGTAAAGAAAGAGGTGTTACCTATGACGATTGCAGAAGTTTCTAAAAAATATGGTCTAACCCCAGATACGTTGAGATATTATGAAAAGATTGGATTACTGACTAACGTCCCACGAACCATAAAAGGGATTCGTAGCTATGATGAGGTTACCTGTAGACGGATTGAATTTATCAAATGTATGAGAAATGCAGGCGTAGAAATCGAGATTTTAATTCAGTATATCGGTCTTTTTGAGAAAGGAAAGGGAACCGTAATTGATAGAAAAATTTTATTAGAACAGCAAAGAGATAAATTATTAGAGAAACAAAAGAATATTGCAGAAACCTTAAAAAGATTAGATTATAAAATTGAACTTTACAATGAAATTATTTCAGGAAAAAGAAAAGATTTTACTGAGGACTAAGGAGGAAAATTAAAATGAAATTCGTAAGGTTAAATAATGGAATGCAAATGCCAATGCTAGGATTAGGAACCTTTTTGCTTACACCAGATGAGGCAGAAAACTCTGTAATTCACGCTTTGAGAAATGGATATCGGTTGATTGATACGGCAAATGCTTATGTGAACGAGAAAGCAGTTGGAAGAGGAATTAAGAAATCAGGAGTCCCTAGAGAGGATATATTTTTAGAAACGAAACTGTGGCCTGCCTTCTATGAAGAAGAGGGGGCAGTAGATAAAACCTTAGAACGCTTAGACACGGATTATATTGATTTGATGATTTTACATCAGCCTGCTGGAAATTATCTTGCCGGATATAAGCAATTAGAAAGAGGCTATAAGGAGGGGAAGCTAAAGGCGATTGGAATATCTAATTTTAATGAAGCAGAAATTTTAGATATTTTAAACCATGCTGAAATTAAACCTTCTTTGATTCAAGTGGAGGCTCACCCCTATTATCCTCAGGAGAAATTAAACTCCTTCTTAAAAGAGTATGGTATTGTCTTGCAGTCCTGGTATCCATTAGGTGGAAAAGGAAATCAGAGTCTACTCAATGAAACACTTTTTATTGAATTAGGGGAAAAATATCATAAGACACCTGCCCAGATCATCCTAAGATGGCATATAGAAATGGGATACATTGTGATTCCTGGTTCTAGAAGTAAAGCGCATATCAAGGATAATGGAAATATCTTTGACTTTGAGCTATCCAAAGAGGATATGGAGGCAATTGCCAAGCTTAATCAAAATCATCCAATTTACATTAGGACAGAAGAGGCTTTAAAGGGCTATGCCAATTGGCGTCCTGATGTGGATGGGCAAAAATAAAGAATATCTTAAAGAAGTAGTTTTATTGGAGGATAGGATGGAAAGATGTAGAGTTGTTAGTCATATGTATGTATCCATCGATGGAAAAATAGATGGAGCTTATATGGAAGAAGATGGTTGTGAACCATCAGGAACGTATTATGATACCTCTATATGGACACTAGGAGATTCTATGGCTGGTGGCAGAGTTACCAATACGATGTATCATGCTAAGGCTAAAGTAGATTTAAGCCTATATCAAGGGATAGAAGTTCCTGCTGGAGACCATATTTTACCTGCAGAGCATTATCATTTTTGTTTTGACCGAAATGGAAAATCTATGTGGGAGTCTCAGCATATGGAGTATGGCGGAAGGCGTATGCAAAATGTATCCGTCGTATCTCCTTCTGTGAAAAAAGAATATTTAGCCTTCTTACGGGATAAGAAAATCTCTTATCTGATTGTTTCTTCTTTAGAGGAGGCTCTATTGAAAATAAAGAAATTATTTTCTGTTCAAACTTTAGTTCTTACAGGAGGAGCCATAATCAATGGGGCTTTTCATAAGGAAGGCCTAATTGATGAGCTTTCTATCGTTATGGCCCCTTATATAGAGGGAAACCATGAGGAAAAGGGATATGCTGAGTTAGGGGAATATGTTGGACATAAATACATGTATAAATCCCTAAAGGCACTAGATGATGGCGGAATTCACTTGTTATTTGAAAGGACAAGAGACGAAGGAGGGAATACGAATGAAGATTAAACAGATAGCAGGAAGATTGGGCTTAGGAGAATTTGCCCCTAAGTTTGCGGAACTTAATGATGATGTTTTATTTGGAGAGGTATGGAATAGAGAAGGACTTTCTCCTAAAATCCGTTCTATGCTTACCATAACTGTATTGGTAAGTAAAGGACTGATAGACAGTTCCTTTGAGCACCACTTAAATTTTGCAAAAGCGAATGGTGTTACAAAGAAGGAGATGGCAGAGCTTCTAACTCACATCGCCTTTTATGCTGGCTGGCCAAATGCGTGGGCAGCGTTTCGGATGGCAAAGGAGGTCTATCAGGAGGATGCAATCAGTGGTGGTCTATTTGGGTTAGGAGAACCAAATACTGCCTATGCAAAATACTTTGTAGGCAATTCCTATTTAAACCCTCTTACGAGTCCTAAGGAAACTGTATTTATGGCAAATGTAACCTTTGAACCAGGGTGTAGAAACAATTGGCACATCCATCAGGCTACAAAAGGCGGTGGCCAAATTCTTTTATGCGTCGATGGAATTGGCTGGTATCAAGAGTGGGGAAAGGAAGCTAGAAGGCTTTTGCCTGGAGATGTTGTCACCATCCCTGTTGGTGTTAAACATTGGCATGGGGCAGCTAAGGATAGCTGGTTTAGTCACATTGCAGTAGAGGTACCAGGAGAAAATACCTCAAACGAATGGCTAGAGGCTGTGTCTGAGGAACAGTATGAGGCATTGTAAGGAGGACCAGAAATGAAAAAAATGTTTTTATTCTTTTTAATCCTGCTTGGATTAGTCTCTTGTGGAAATTCAAGCTCTAATGAGTTAGACTCATCAAGTGGAACTGACGAACCTGTTGTCTTAGAAGGAGAAGGGATTGTCGTCTATTTTTCGGCAACCAATAACACCAAAAGAGTAAGCAATATCATTGCTGAGCATCTACAAATTTCTACCTTTGAATTACAGCCTGTAGAGCCATATAGCTCTGCGGATCTAAATTATAGCAGTCCTAGTAGCCGAGTTTCTTTAGAGCATAATGATCCAAATCGGTATGTGGCGCTTACTTCAACAGCCATAGATAATTTTGACGCTTTAGAATATATCTTTATCGGCTATCCAATTTGGTGGGGAGAGGCTAGCTGGGTATTAGATGATTTTGTTAAAAATAATGATTTTACTGGTAAAACCATCATCCCTTTTGGAACCTCTGCTTCCTCTCCGCTTGGAAATAGTGCTAAAAATCTTGCAGCTAAGGCGGGTAGCGGTAACTGGCAGGAGGGAATGCGTTTCAGCTCCACTGCAAGTGAACAAACGATTCTTACGTGGTTAGAACAGTTGAATCTTGAGGACGAACAGAAACAGATGAATTTATATATACAAGGGAAGCAATTGAAAGTGGAGCTTACACAAAACTCCTCTGTTACAGCTTTAGTAGAGCTATTAAAAAAGGGGGATATCACCTATACTGCTACAGATTATGGAGACTTTGAAAAGGTGGGAAATATTGGATATACCTTGCCTCAAAACAATACACCAATAGATACAGTGCCTGGAGATGTAATTTTATATCAAGGGACAAGTCTTTGTCTATATTATGGAAATAATTCCTGGTCCTTTACGCGAATTGGCAGGATTACAGGATATACAGAAGCCGAGCTTAGGACTTTACTAGGTGCTGGAACTGGAAGTATTGAGGTTCGGATTTCTTTACATTAAAATTTAAAAATTCTTTATCTGTAAAGCCTCTTTATAAAAGAGGTCTTTCTTTTCTTATGCGGTAGTGATATAATGAAAGAAAAGAAACGTGTGGTGTTAAAAATGAAATATATAATAGTTATTGATCAGGGAACGACCTCTACAAGAGCAATTATTTTCAATCAAGCTGGAGAAGTGATTGCTTCATCTCAGGAGGAGTTCCGCCAGATTTATCCACAGCCAGGCTATGTGGAGCATGATCCAATTGATATCCTTTCTAGTGTAAGAAGTGTGATTTCAACCGCTTTGACGAAGGCTAGAGTAAAGCATTCTGAGATTTTAAGCTTGGCGATTGCCAATCAAAGAGAAACGGTTGTGATGTGGGATAAGAGAACAGGGGAGCCGATTTACAATGCTTTAGTATGGCAATGTCGAAGAACGATGGAGCGCTGTCTTGAGCTAAAGAGATTAGGATATGAAAGTGTAATTCGCAGGAAGACGGGACTACGTCTGGATTCTTATTTTTCAGCCAGCAAAATAGAATGGCTTTTAAAAAATGTCAAACGGGCATCTGAGCTATTAGAGGAGGATAATCTTTTGGTAGGGACGATAGACACCTATTTGATGTGGCAGCTTTCAGGGGGAAGGATTTATAAAACGGATTATACGAATGCCTCTCGTACGATGCTTTATAATATACATGAGTTATGCTGGGACGAGCAGCTTTGTTCGTTGTTTCGGATCCCACCTAAGCTCTTGCCAGAGGTATGTCCATCTAGTTCAACCTTTGGCTATACAGATAAGGATGTATTAGGCTTTGAGGTTCCAATCTGTGGCGTTGCAGGAGATCAGCAGGCCTCTTTGTTTGGACAATGCTGTTTTGAAAAAGGTGATTTAAAGGTCACCTATGGAACGGGCTGTTTTCTACTAATGAATTCCTTAGATGAGGCATTATCCTCCACAAATGGGCTCATTACTACTCTAAGCTGTCAAACTAAAACAAAGCCCTCCTATGCTTTAGAGGGTAGTGTGTTTGTAGGTGGTGCTGTAATCCAGTGGCTAAGAGATGAGCTGAAGCTCATTACTAAGGCTTCGGAATCAGAGGAGCTAGCAAGGAGTGTTGCCCATACGAATGGAGTTTATCTTGTACCTGCCTTTGTTGGTCTTGGAGCTCCTTACTGGAATTTTGAAGCAGAGGGGATTTTGACAGGTATCACCAGAGGAACAAACAGAGCTCATATCGTAAGAGCAGCTTTAGAGGGTATTGCCTTTGAGGTGAACGATGTAATTGAGGCTATGGAAAAGGATATTAGTCTTAAGGTTCAGTCGATTCAGGTAGATGGTGGTGCTGTCGAAAACGGATTTTTAATGGAATTTCAATCTGATATTACGGATGCCACTATTGTACGTCCAGATAATAAGGAGGTCACAGCCTTAGGAGCCTTTTATTTGGCTGCCCTCGAACAGAAGATATTTGCCAATATAGAAGAGATTAAGGCTTGTAATAAGGGAGAACAGGTTTTTCATCCTCAGATGTCAAAGGATAGAAGAAGAGAGCTTCTTGCAGGCTGGGATAAGGCAGTTCGTAAGTCTTCCGCAAAATAATATAGGGTAAAATAAAAAAATAAATGGAAGTTTTTTTGAATTTAGTATATAATAGCTATTGGAAATTTAAGGAGTATGAAAAGTTATGAAGAAAAAACCTGTAATGTTGATTATAATGGATGGATATGGATTGGCAGCTGCTTCAGCAGGAAATGCAGTAGAAAAAGCGAAGAAGCCAAATCTAGATGCCATTTTTAAAGCCTATGATACAAAGACCCTAGATGCAAGCGGTGAGGCAGTAGGTCTACCAGAAGGTCAAATGGGTAATTCAGAGGTTGGGCATATGAATATTGGTGCAGGAAGAATTGTTTGGCAATCACTTTCCAGAATCAATAATGCGATTAAAACGGGTGAGTTTAATGAAAATGAGGCAATTGTAGAGGCAATTACTCGGGCAAAAAAGAACCATAAGAAATTCCATATTTTTGGATTATGTAGTGATGGAGGTGTGCATTCTCATACCTCTCATATCATAGCAATAGCCAAGCTAGCTCATAGCTTAGGGGTAGAACATGTATATTATCATGCCTTTTTAGACGGAAGAGATGTTGCTCCTAAGAGTGCTAGTATCTATTTGAAGAAGATTATGGAAGAAGGAAAGGTTATAGTTTCTACGGTTGGTGGTAGATATTATGGTATGGATAGAGATAAAAACTATGACCGTATTCAGGTAGCCTTTGATGCAATCACACAAGGGACAGGACCTTTCTATGCTGACCCTCTTGCAGGGATAGAGGCATCCTACAAGGAAGAGATTACCGATGAATTTATGAAGCCTTTTGTTTGTTCAAAGGAGGGAATGGTAGAAAGTGGCGATTCTGTCGTATTTGCCAACTTTAGACCAGATAGAGCCATTCAGATTGCAACCTGTATCTCTAATCCGGAGGGAATTGTTTATAATTCAGAAAAGACCTATCGTATGAACCTAGAACATGCCCCTAAGGATGTATTCTTTGTATCTATGATGAAATATGCGGATTCTGTAAAGGGTCCTTTGGCCTTTGGGTTACAAAAGCTAGATAATCTTTTTGGAGATGTAGTTTCCAAGGCTGGCTTGAAGCAGCTTCGTATTGCAGAAACAGAAAAATACGCCCATGTAACCTTCTTCTTTGATGGAGGTGCTGACCGTGAGATTGCTGGTGCGGATCGTATTTTAGTAAATTCTCCTAAGGTTGCCACCTATGATTTACAGCCTGAAATGAGTGCCTTTGAGGTATGTGATAAGGTATGTGAGGCAATTCACAGTCAAAAGTATGACTGCATCATTTTAAACTTTGCAAACTGTGATATGGTTGGTCATACTGGTGTCATACCAGCTGCCATAGCTGCAGTAGAGGCTGTAGATACCTGTGTAGGAAGATGTGTAGCTGCCCTAGAAGAGGTTGGTGGTGTTGCCTTAATTACCGCAGACCATGGGAATGCTGAAAAGCTACTAGATGAAGAAGGGAAGGCGTTTACCGCTCATACGACAAATGTCGTTCCTGTTGTGGTAACGGATAAGAATATCAAGCTTAGAAATGGAATCCTATCTGACATTGCACCTACGCTATTAGAGCTTCTAGGAGTAGAGGTTCCAGCTGAGATGACTTCTAAGTCATTAATTGTTAAGTAATACCTAAGGAAACTTAGTTATTATAAATTTCATATTACTTCGGGGTTTGGTGAAATTCCATACCGGTGGTTATAGTCCACGAGCATTTGCATGAATAGGTGAAATTCCTATACCGACAGTAGAGTCTGGATGAGAGAAGTGATGAAGAGTAAGGTTTTTAATTTTGCTTTTTCGTATCCCCGTAGAAATATGGGGATATTTTTTATAAGAAAGAAGGATTAAAAATGAAAAAAAACTTTTTTAACGTAAAGCGTATTTGCTTTATCGGAGTCTTTGCGGCCTTATCCGTAATTTTCTATACGGTTGTCCCAAAGATTAAGCTTCCTATATTCCCATCGTTTCTAGAACTGAATTTTTCGATGATACCCATTGTAATCTGTGCCTTTATGCTAGGCCCAGTGGATGGTGCAATCTGCGTATTGATTCGGTTTATCGTGAAGCTTCCGATGACAGGAACGATGTGTGTAGGTGAAACAGCGGATTTGCTGATTGGTCTGCCAGTTGCAGTAGCAGCAGGTGTATTTTACAATTATACCAAGTTTAAGCATAAGGAGCTATGGGCATTTCTTTCAGCCTTTCTGTTGTGGGTGCTTATGGGTGTCTTTACAAATGCAGTCATTAACATTCCATTCTATAAGGCTGTGATTCCTGGAGGGATGAATGCAATTATTGGAGCTTCTAGTGATGCCTTTCGCCTAATTAGTGGTGGTGCTATAGAGGCCATTACAGAGGAGAACTTTATGTTTTATTATCTGTTCTATGCTGTCATACCTTTTAATGCAATTTTAGCTATTGGGATTCTTTTAATCACTTGGCCTGTTCATAAGCGTTTAAAAATTTTATATAGTCAGATTGGAGAATCAAAAGAATTGCCTAAGGAGTAATAATATTTCTAAATTGGGTAAAAATAAAACTTGTAAAACGTTTTCTTAAAAAATGAGTTTAAGATACTAGGAAAAAGTTAACAAAATATAGTATAATACGTATTGGTAAAAAAAACTAAATTATATTTAATATTAAGGAGATGTAAATTTTTATGCCATTTATTCAAAGCATTTATGCTAGAGAAGTTTTAGACTCACGTGGTAATCCAACCGTTGAGGTAGAAGTAGTTACAGAAAGTGGAGCTTTTGGTCGTGCTTTAGTACCTTCAGGAGCATCTACTGGTGAGCATGAAGCATTAGAATTACGTGATGGAGATAAATCACGTTATCTAGGAAAGGGTACAACTAAGGCTGTCGCAAATGTCAATGAGATTATTGCTCCTGCATTAATCGGATACGATGTTAGAAATCAGATTGTCATTGACAATAAGATGATTGCTTTAGATGGTACAGATAATAAGGGCCATTTAGGAGCAAATGCTACCTTAGGTGTTTCTATGGCTTGTGCTCGTGCAGCTGCTGACTATTATGGAATGCCTTTATATAACTACTTTGGTGGTTCAAATGCAAAGCAGTTACCATTACCTATGATGAATATTTTAAATGGTGGTGCTCATGCAGATTTCTGTATTGATTTCCAGGAAATCATGATTTTACCTGTTGGTGCTCCTTCCTTAAAGGAAGCTGTACGTATGGGTGCAGAGGTTTTCCATGCTTTAAAGAAGATTTTAAAGAACAATGGCTATGTAACTAGCGTTGGTGACGAGGGTGGTTATGCACCTAAGCTTGGCTCTAATACAGAGGCTTTTGAGCGTGTTGTAGAGGCAATCAAGGCTGCTGGCTATGTACCTGGTAAGGATATTTGCTTAGGTATTGATGTTGCTGCTTCTGAGTTCTATGATGCAAAGACTGGTATGTATACCTTAAAGGCAGATAAGGGTGTATTCAACTCTAAGGATATGGTAGATAAGTACTATGTTCCTCTAACAGAGAAGTTCCCTATCATTACGATTGAAGATGGTCTAGCTGAGGATGACTGGGATGGCTGGAAATATTTAACAGAGAAGCTTGGCAGCAAGATTCAATTGGTTGGTGACGATTTATTCGTAACAAACACTAAGCGTTTAGCTAAGGGTATCCAGATGGGTGTTGCGAATGCAATTCTAATCAAGGTTAACCAGATTGGTACCTTAACTGAAACCTTTGATGCAATTGAGATGGCTAAGCGTGCTGGCTATACTGCAGTTGTAAGCCATAGATCTGGTGAAACAGAGGATACAACCATTGCAGATATCGTAGTAGGTTTAAACGCTGGTCAAATCAAGACTGGTTCTGCAAGCCGTACGGACAGAATTGCAAAATACAATCAGTTGATGCGTATTGAGGATGATCTAAATGGTCGTGGTGAATTCGCTGGTACTTCTGTATTTGCTGGTAAGGAATCCATCTACTGCATTAAGTAAGATAGAAAAGTAAACATTTTAGGAGGCTAAGTCCTCCTTTTTGTTTGACTAAGAGGTGAGAGGAATATGGTTTCAACAAATGATTTAAAAAATGGTATGGTCATTGAGTATGACGGCAAGCTGATGCAAATTTTAGAATTTATGCATGTGCTTCAAAATAAGGTTGCCTATGTTCGGGTTAAGATGAAGGATTTAAGAACAGGAACTGTTACTGAAACAGCATTAAAGGGAAGCGATTCTGCCTTTAAGCGCTGTTACATAGAACGTAAGGAGATGCAGTATATCTATAATACAGGAGAAGCCTTTGCGTTTATGGATATGGAAAGCTATGAGCAGCTGGAAATTCCTGAGGAGAGACTTTCCTGGGAAAAGAATTTTATGCTGGAAGGCTCTACTGTAAGCATAACCTTCTATGAGGGGGAAATTTTAGGTGTTTCGCTTCCAGATAAGGTAACTTTAAAGATTACAGATACTACCCCTGCTGTAAAGGGAGCCTCTACCGATAGAAAAAGAGCTACCCTAGAAACAGGCTTAGAGGTTACCGTTCCTGCGTTTATGGAAAATGGGACAGAGGTCATTGTTTCAACAATTGATGGCTCCTATGTTTCTAGAGCGTAGGCTTCGAATGAATTGGGCAATTGCTAAAAAGGCAGTTGCTTTTTATTTTAGGTTAGAATCCCTTCCCTGCTGGAAATCTTTTGAATTTTCTTCTTTACAAATTTTTTTCTTTGTGATACAATTCTTTATGGACTTAAAATAGCAGTTTAGCCAAGCGGTAAGGCAACGGACTCTGACCCCGTCATTCATAGGTTCGATCCCTATAACTGCTGCCATTTTGCTTGCTTAGTTCATCGGTAGAACGTATCCATGGTAAGGATAAAAGGCTAGTTCGATTCTGGCAGTGAGCACCAGTCCAAAAGAAGAGCTTAAGATTTTTGGATTTTAAGCTTTTTTATTTTAAATAAATCAGGAAGGAGAACTATATTATGGTCATAACAAACACAACCAAACTATCTGCGGAAGAGGCCTTGGACTCTTTGGTGAAGGTCTCTAAAAGAAATTTTTATTCCCGTTTTATTTTTGCGTCCTTTTTGGCGATTGCGGGTATTTTAATTGTTACAATCGTATCTTTAAATGGCAATGGGACAGATACCTTAGTCCTTGGATTTATGTTTATCACCTTTGGACTTATCTTCTTTCTGATGAACTTTATTTCCATTTTAAGAATTCCTAGAAATGTCAAAAAGAAGAATGCAGACATTATGGAGCATGGAATGGAAAATCAATTTATTTTCAAGGAAGAAAGCTTTCATTTAACCATTAGAATCGGCTCTAAAGCTACTAAGTTTGAGTCCTCCTATGATGTTTTAAGGAGAATAGTAGAATATGAAGATAGAATTTTATTTATGCTTTCTAATACAGAAATTTTCATCTGTAAGAAGGATGGATTTTCATCTCCTAAAGAGCTAGAACAATTTTTCTATGGACTTTCTAAGCATAAAACAAAAATAAAGAAAAAAATTAAATTGCAGAATTAAGTTAGGGGCAAGGGTTTCTCTTGTCCCTTGTTCTATTTTTGGAAGCCTTACATATAGTATATTAGGTGATTATCCATGAAAATATTAATGTTCGTATTATTTTTCTTAGGTGGTTTAGGACTATATGGTGTTGGCGTATCTGCCACAGAAGAACAGGAAACAGAGCCTGTAGTAGAGGAAGCACCTAATCTGTGCTCTGGAAGTACAGCGGCTATTCTTTTTGAAACTAGCAGTAATACCATCCTATTTCAAAAGGAAAAGGACAGAAGACTACCACCAGCTTCTATGACTAAGATTATGACTCTTTTATTGATTTATGAGGCTTTAGATACCAAGCAGATTACAAAGGAAACAATGCTTACCATAGGAGAGGAGCCTACTAAGGTTGAGGGCTCTAAGGCGTTTTTATCCATCGGAGATCAGATTAGTGTAGATGAGCTTTTAAAATGCATCTGTATTGCCTCAGCCAATGATGCTGCCATCGCTATGGCGATGCATTTGGCGGGCTCAGAAGAAGAGTTTGTGAAGAAGATGAATGCCAAGGTAGAGGAGCTAGGACTTAAGAACACCCATTTTTCGGATTGTACAGGACTCTCTAGTAAAAATCACTATACCTCAGCCTATGACCTAGCAGTGATATCAGATACATTAATTGACCACCATCCTGATGTCTTAAACTATACCAATTTGAAGGAGGATTATATCCGCAAGGATACCTCTAAACCATTTTGGTTAGTGAATACCAATAAGATGATTGGTCGTGTCAAGTATTTAGACGGACTAAAAACAGGCTATACCTCCTTTTCTAAATATTGTATTACACTTCATATGAAGCAGGAGAATATGGGTCTTATTACGGTTGTCTTCGGATATGACAAACCAACCACGAGAAATGCGGAATCCTTAGAATTGCTGCGATATGGCTATGCAAATTATAAGTTAGAAAAGGTAGTAGAGAAGGATAAGGTAGTGGATTCAGTAGACCATATCTTATTTAAGAATAGAATCAATGTTGTAGTCAAGGAAGATATCTATCATTTGACAAAGAAGAGTGACTCCTTTACCTATGATATTAAGTATGAATATGAGATTCAGGATAATGCATGCAATGGAAAGGTCTTGGTTTATTTGAAGGAACAAAAAATAGCGGAGGGCATGCTAGTCAGCTATGAGACCATTGAAAGGAAGAACTTCTGGGAGCTGTTATTGAGTATTACCCAAAGATGTTTTTTATAGGATTTGGAGCTTAAAGCTCCTTTTTTCTTTTCAAGCTCTTTTACATTTCTTGTAATTTATGGTAGAATGAAGCAGGTGATTTTATGAAACTACTTATGACCTGCTTTAAGCCTTTTGGTGGCCAATCCTTAAATGCTTCCTATGAGCTTTTAAGCAGAATTTCTAATCCTTATAAAAACCATCCGCTCTATAAGCTGACCTTAGATGTAGTTTATCAAGAGGCAGGAGAAGCAGTAATTGAAGAAATGAAGAGAATAGAACCAGACCTCATCCTTTTACTTGGGCAGGCTGGAGGTAGAAGCTGTTTAACCTTGGAATATTTTGCGTTAAATATGCGGTCTTCAGCGATAAAAGATAATAAAGGAACTGTATTAGAACTTCAGGAAATAGAGAAGGATGGAGCTTCTGCATTAAAGACGACTATTCCTTTAGAACAAATAAAAGATTGTTTAGGAGATACCTTGAAGCTTTCCTATCATGCAGGAACCTATGTCTGTAATGATGTCTATTATCAGGTATTATCTTTTATAGAGAAGAATAGGCTAGAGATTCCTTGTGCCTTTGTTCATATTCCGTATTTAGAGGAGCAGGGAAAGCCTCATATGATGCTTGATGCTGCCTTAGAAACTCTCACTACTTTATTAGATCATTTATTGGAGGAGCCCTATGGAACGTTATCAGGAAATTGAAAGAACGATTATAAAAACCTACCGGGCTCATTTGTGGGCCCCCTTTATCAAGGCCTTAAAGGAGTTTGAGTTGCTGAAACCTGGTGACCGAGTATGTGTGTGCATTTCTGGTGGAAAGGATTCGGTATTGCTTGCTAAGCTCTTTCAGGAGCTAAAGCGTCATTCTGATTTTGAGTTTGAAGTCAAATATTTAGTAATGAATCCAGGGTATAATGAAAGAAATTTAAAAAAGATTCAGGATAATTTGGCATTACTAAAAATTGATGCTGAAATCATAAATACAGATATCTTTGAAATAGCTAATGCTCAGATTAAAAATCCTTGCTATCTATGTGCAAAGATGAGAAGAGGTGCACTTTATAAGTTGGCTAAGGATTTGGGCTGTAATAAAATAGCCTTAGGACATCATTATGATGACGTAATTGAAACTACTTTGATGAATATGCTAAATAGTGGTTCCTTTCAGACTATGCTTCCTAAGCTACATTCTGAAAACTATGAGGGGATGGAGCTGATACGGCCGATGTATTTTATTAGAGAGCGAGATATCATCCGCTGGGTAAATTATAATGAATTATCCTTTATCAATTGTGCCTGCAAGTTTACAGAGAATATTGATCATGCCAAGGATTTGACAGGGTCTAAGCGAGCAGACACCAAAAAGCTAATTAGGGAGCTTACAAAGTATAATCCTTTGGTGGAAAAAAATATTTTTAAGTCTACCTTTAATGTGAATATGGATAAGATTATAGGCTATAAGCATCATAATCGATATATATCCTTTTTAGATGAATATGATGCTAAGGAGGAAGACCAATGAACAAAAAATCTATCAAAGAGCTAAAGTTTTCTGCAAGGGAAGATAGAGATGCTGCCTATACGCTAGGAAGACATTATTATTTGGAAAAGAAAAAGTATCGGAAGGCAGTTTCTTGGTTTAGACTTGCAGCTGAGCAGGGAAACTCTGATGCCCAATGTTTTTTAGGATATTGTTATGCAGAGGGAACTGGGGTCAAGCAGGATTTTAATTTGGCAGCAGGTTGGTATCAAAAATCTGCTGAGCAGGGAAATGATGATGGTCAGTTTAATCTTGGACTATGCTACGAATATGGCGATGGGGTAGAACAGAGCTTTAAGGCTGCTGTAGAATGGTATACTAAGGCTGCAGCACAGGAAAACATCGATGCTATCTTTTGTCTTGCTCACTGCTATGATCATGGCAATGGCGTTGAACAGAGCTATGAACGAGCTTACCAGTTGTATAAAAAGGCTGCCAAGGCCTTGGACGATGAGGCTCAATATTTTATAGGAGAATTCCACTTTTATGGAGATTATGTCAAGCAGGATTATCAAAAGGCTGTCTATTGGTACCGTAAGGCTGCAGAACAAAACTATCCGGAGGCAGAATTTGATTTGGGATACTGCTATGAGAATGGACTTGGTGTTCCAAAGGATGAAGCAAAGTCATTTTATTGGTATAAACGGGCAGCAGAGCATAATCATCTAAAGGGAATGTTTAATTTAGGCTGTTGTTATGATACAATTGAGAATTTTAAGATGGCTAGCTTTTGGTATAAAAAAGCTGCAAAGCTAGGACATGCCAAAGCTATGTATAATCTAGGCTGTTGTTACGATTCAGGGACAGGAGTTAGAAAAAATATGAGGAAGGCCGTTTTTTGGTGGAAAAAAGCAGTAGAGCATTCGATTCCTGAAGCTGGGTATAATTTAGGATTTAGTTATAGAGACGGCTTAGGTGTCAAGAAAAATGAAGATAAGGCCTTCCACTATTTTTCCCTAGCGGCTGAACAGGGGGATTCTGATGCTGCTGCGGATTTAGGGTATTGTTATGACATTGGAATTGGCACACCGGTTAATATGGAACAAGCCATAATCTGGTATCAAAGGGCAGCCTCTCAAAACGTAGCTAGAGCTCAGTATAATTTAGGCTGCTGCTATGAGGCTGCAGATGGTGTATCTAAGGATATGGATCAGGCAATGTATTGGTATCAAAAGGCAGCCATGCAGGGAAATGAATCTGCAAAAGCTGCGTTAGAACGATTGAATCCATAGAAAATAAGCTAGAAAAATTCTAGCTTTTTTATTTCTATAAAGTAAGTGCTTTCAATCTAAAAAACGATTGACATCAAACAAAAAAGGCTTTATAATTAATACCGTATTTTCGTTAAAAGAGGTGTTAGAGTATGTCAGATATCGGCTTAGAAATCAAGAATGTGAACAACCTAATTTCTAGGGGAGTTTGCAACTTAAAAACGATGAGTCTTTTAAAAGAGGTCACAGGTAGCAATGGCTATATTTTGCGCTATTTGAAGCGAGAAAAGGATCAACAAATTACGCAAAAGATGATTGAACAGACGATGGGGATTACCCGCTCAACCGCCTCTACAGTTCTATCTAGAATGGAAAAGATGGATTGGATTAAAAGAGAAGCCTTAGTAACAGATAGTAGAAGTAGGCTTGTTTCTATCACCTCAAAGGGACTTGCTCTATGTGAGCAGCTAGAAGAAGAGCTTGCCTTATTTGAGAAAGGATTAGTAAAGGGCTTTTCTGAAAAAGAACTGGTGGAGTTCGTAAGACTATTGAATAAGATTAAGGAAAATTTGAAGGAGGAAAAGAGACATGATTAAGGTACTAAAGAAAAGTATTAGAGAATATAAGCTTGCTTCCATTTTGACGCCTCTTTTTGTAGCATTAGAGGTAGTTATGGAATGCTTAATTCCCTTAGTAATGTCCTTCATTCTAAAGAAGGCCCAGGCAGACCAGCCAGACACGACCTTGATTATTTGGCTTAGTCTTGGAATTGTGGGCTTAGGCTTTATTTCTTTATTGTTTGGAGTTTTATCTGGAAGCTATGGTGCGATTGCGTCCGCTGGTTTTGCAAAGAATCTTAGAAAGGATTTGTTCTATAAATCTCAGGACTTTTCCTTTGAGAATATCGATAAATTCTCCTCTGCGAGTCTAGTAACTAGAATGACCACCGATATTACGAATATTCAGATGGCCTATGGAATGATTATTCGTCTGGCAGTAAGAGTTCCCTTAATGATGATTTTTTCCATCGTATTATCCTTTGTAATTTCTACGAAGCTAGCCCTGATTTATGTGATGATTATTCCTGTGTTAGCTTTACTTTTATTTTTAATTATAAAGCTAGCTATGCCTGTATTTGATAAGGTATTTAATAAATACGACAAGCTAAATGCTTCCATAGAGGAAAATATTAAGGGAATTCGAGTAGTAAAGACCTATGTGCGAGAGGATTATGAAAAAAAGAAGTTCAAAAACTCTGCAGAAGAGGTTCGTCATGACTTTGTCAAGGCAGAGCGCATTGTTGCTTGGAATCAGCCTGTAATGATGTTTTTTATGTACCTTTCCCTAATGCTTGTGTCCTTTCTAAGTGGCTATTATATTGTAACTACGAATCAAACAGAGCTTGGGATAGGAGATATTTCAGCAATCATCACCTATGGGACCCAGATTTTAATGAGTCTGATGATGCTTTCGATGATATTTGTTATGCTATCCTTATCTATCACCTCTATGCGACGTGTTGTTGAGGTATTGAAGGAGGAAAGTACCATTCAAAATCCAGAGCATCCCATATTTGAGGTGGAAAATGGAGATATCGAGTTTAGAAATGTCTCCTTTAAGTATTCCTCTGAGGCTGAAAAATATGCCTTAGCTGATGTGAATATAAAGATTAAATCTGGGCAAACGATTGGTATTTTAGGTGGAACGGGCTCTTCTAAAACAACCTTTGTCAATCTCTTATCTAGATTATATGATACGTCAGTTGGTGAGGTGCTTGTCGGAGATAGAAATGTAAAGGAATATGATTTGAAAACCCTGCGAGATAACGTTGCGGTAGTACTCCAAAAAAATGTGTTGTTTTCAGGTACTATTTTAGAAAACCTGCGTTGGGGAAAAGAGGATGCCACCTTAGAGGAGGTTCAAGAGGTATGCAGACTTGCCTGTGCAGATGAGTTTGTAGAGCAGTTCCCAGACAAGTATAATACCCATATTGAACAGGGTGGAACCAACGTTTCTGGTGGGCAAAAACAAAGATTATGTATTGCTAGAGCACTATTGAAGAAGCCTAAAATTTTAATTTTGGATGATTCCACTAGTGCAGTAGATACGAAGACAGATGCCTTAATTCGAAAGGCCTTTAAGGAAAACATACCGAATACGACCAAGCTAATCATTGCTCAAAGAATTTCTTCCATTGAAGAATCTGATTTGATTTTAGTTTTAGATGGTGGTCGAATTGTGGGTATGGGTACCCATGAGGAGCTTGTTGAGAATAATCCTATCTATCAGGAGATTTATTCACTACAAAACAAGAAGGAGGATGGTCAAAATGAAGAAGCGAAGAATTAATTTTAAGACTCTTGTCCCTATTGTTAAACGCCTATTTAAAGCCTATAAAATTCAGTGCTGTATCGTCCTACTTTGTTTAATTTTATCTGCGGTAAGCACGATAGCTTCTAGTATTTTTATTCAGCAAATTGTTTCAGTAATTGAATCAGCAATGAAGGACAATCAGGGAAGTCAAGAGCTGTTTACTCAAATTCAGCCAGATATTATGAAGATAATGCTTTCGATGCTGATTGTATATAGTGTAGGAATTTTATCCTCCATCGTCTATAATCAAATTATGGCTGTCATTGGACAGGGCTTTTTAAATAAAATTCGGTTAGAAATGTTTAACAAGATGGAACAGCTTCCTGTCAAGTATTTTGACCGCCACCAGCATGGAGATATCATGAGCCATTATACGAATGACGTGGATGCCTTACGGCAGTTCGTATGTCAATCTCTACCCCAATGTTTATCTACGATTTTAAGTATGCTGTTTGCCGTTGCAATCATGCTAACCTATAGTGTATGGCTATTCTTGGTTGTGATGATTGGCGCTATTGCTATGCTTCTTGTCACTGGCAGGATTGGTGGGAAATCTGCAAAGTTCTTTATGAAGATGCAGATTACAACCGGTAAAACAGAGGGCTTCATCGAAGAAATGATGCATGGAGCTAAGGTGGTTAAGGTATTTTCTCATGAGGAAGAAGCGAAAGCTGACTTTGATAAAATCAATGAGGAGCTCTTTGAGGATACCAAGAATGCAAACCATTTTTCGAATATCCTTATGCCAATTTTAGGAAATATAGGAAATATTCAATATTCTATCATTTCTATCATTGGTGTCGTCTTCTATATTTTAGCTTTGCCTAATGTCTCAGTTACAGGGATTAGCGCTATGTCGATGTCCATCATTATCGCATTCTTACCAATGTCTAAGCAGTTTAGCCAAAGTGTATCTAATATTTCTCAGCAGGTTTCAATGATTGCGATGGCTATGGCAGGTACGCAGCGTATCCTAGATTTACTCTCTGAAGAGCCAGAAAGTGATGAGGGATATGTCACTTTAGTAAATGCTTTAGAAACCGAAGAAGGACTTGTAGAGACAAAAGAGCGCTCTAATCTATGGGCTTGGAAAATACAAAATCTAGATGGAAGCCTAGAATATAGAAGGCTTGCAGGAGATATAGAGCTTCAGGATGTGGATTTTGGGTATTATCCTGAGAAAATTGTTTTACATTCTGTAAATATTTTTGCAAACCCTGGCCAAAAAATTGCGTTTGTTGGGGCTACAGGTGCTGGTAAAACAACCATAACCAACTTAATCAATCGGTTCTACGATATTCAAAAGGGAACCATCCTCTATGATGGAATTGATATATCCAATATAAAAAAGGATGATTTGAGAAGAAGTCTAGGTATTGTCCTCCAGGACACCAACCTATTTACAGGAACGGTTATGGAAAATATCCGATATGGAAGACTGGATGCTACAGATGAAGAGGTCTATGAGGCTGCAAAAATTGCCAATGCCTATGATTTTATCACTAGACTCCCACAAGGCTTCCAAACTATGCTTACAGGAGATGGTGCTAACCTGAGCCAAGGACAACGCCAGCTTTTAAGCATTGCTAGAGCTGCATGTGCGGATGCTCCTGTAATGATTTTAGATGAGGCAACCTCCTCCATTGATACTCGTACAGAAAGCCTAGTTCAAAAGGGAACTGACCAGTTGATGGAGGGAAGAACGGTATTTGTAATTGCGCACCGCTTATCTACCGTTCAAAATTCAGATTGTATTATGGTTTTAGACCACGGAAGAATCATTGAAAGAGGTAGCCATATAGATTTAATTCAGCAAAAGGGAACCTATTATCAATTATATACGGGTGCCTTTGAATTAGAATAAATATAAAGAGTCTATCAGTTTTGCTGATAGATTTTTTATATAAGTTTAAAAGAATTAGAAGCTTTATATTCACTCTTAGTGATTGAATAAGAATAAGAAATTTGTTAAAATAAGGATAGATAAATGATCAAAGCAGATTATTTTTTATCTGATTTATATATACTTAGGGTGGTGATGATTCTATGGTGAAAAAAATGTATACAATGCTGTTATTAATGACATTTATACTTATAAGTTTTATTCTTACTGGCTGCAGAACAGAAGAAAATTTAGGACAGTTTTGGGAACTGAAAGAGGCATACCATCAAAAATTACTTGATGATAATGACATTAAGGAAATAGCATTTTATCATAACAACAATATTTCACTGAATACATTAGATGAAAAAGCGGAAAAACAAATTATTAATTCTAGATATTTTGAGATGGCAGCAGAAATTTATCCAGATGGTTCCAAAAGATATCCAAGGCTTGCCCAAGATGAAATAAAGATTGTTAAATACTATGGAGTTTATCATAGCTATTTCATTGTAATGCTTGAAGATGTTTATGATTCTTTTTTAGAAGTTGAAGAGGATGAAATGATTGGTCATACAATATTTAATTATGTCAATAGTAATAGAATTAAGGTCTGGGTTAAAAAAAAACAGCTAAAATAAGCTTAGCTGTTCATACGGGTCATCCTCATATAAGGTATGAAGCTCTTTGAATATTTCATCTATTTTATAAAGGATTTGATTTTCCTTACAAAAATTAATAAAATAATCCATAAGATATTTATGATATGGGGAATTACATTCATAGGCATTGCCAAATTTCTTAATGTATTCCCTTTTTATTTTAGGAAAATGAGCATCTAGCATCTGATAGAAGTATTCCCGGTTTCCTTCTCTCAGTGTCAGCCCAAAGCCGAAACAGATAATTCCTTTTACCTTTGCTTCCTTACAATAGGCTAAAATTCCTCTTAAATTATCTAAGGAATCATTGATAAAGGGCAGAATGGGAGATAGCCATACATAGGTATCAATGCCTGCCTCTTGTAATTTACATAAGGTTTGAAACCTCTCCTTGGTTGTAGAAACATTGGGTTCTAGAATTTTACATAGAGCCTCATCGGCTGTTGTTAAAGTGATAGAAATTCGAGTCTTTGCTTGCTTATTTATCTTTTTTAACAAATCTAAATCTCTTAAAATGGAAGAGGATTTGGTTTGGATATGAACACCATGCCCATATTTATAAACAAGTTCTAGCATTCCTCTTGTCATATTAAGACATTGCTCTAAAGGGATATAAGGGTCTGTCATAGAACCAGTAGAGAGGATGACCTTCTTGCGTTTCCTTTTCAATTCCTCTTCTAAAAGCTCTAACGCATTTTCCTTGACCTCAATGTCCTCAAAGTCATGATCCATGCCATAGCACTTGCTTCTAGAATCGCAGTAGATACAGCCATGCTCACAGCCTCGATATAAATTTAATCCGTTTTGTTGATTTAAAATTGTGCTTACCTTTTTAAAATGCATACTATCACCATCCATAGTATATCATAAAATAATGAAATATTTATTTACTTTTTAAATATTTTGTTGTATCATAGTAAAGGAAAATCAAAGATGTTAGACGGAGCTGTTTTGTGGTGAATAGAGACCTGTTGGCTGGTGGAAGACAGGAGATACATATAGCTTAGATCACTAACGGAGATGATATATGCAAAGTATATCCGTAGGAAAGAGTCCGCGTTAAGGAGAAATGAGTGCTTGGAAGAATATTCCTTGAACAAGGGTGGTACCACGTGAGATTTGCGTCCTTTGATAGGACGTTTTTTATTTTTTTAGGAGGAAAATGTATGGATTACAAGGATACCCTATTTATGGGAAAAACAGATTTTGAAATGCGAGGCAATCTAAATAATAAAGAACCAAAAATTCAGGACAAGTGGAATCAAATGGATCTTTATCATCAGGTGATAAGAAAGAATGAGGGGAAATGGGAATATACGTTACATGATGGACCTCCCTATGCTAATGGAGATATCCATTTAGGACATGCCTTAAATAAAATTTTAAAGGATTTTGTAGTTCGATATAAGAACATGAACGGCTTTAAGGCAGAATATATTCCTGGTTGGGATACTCATGGTCTTCCAATTGAAAATGCCTTACAGAAGGCTGGAGTAAATCGTAAGGAAAAAACAACAGCTGAATTTCGACAGCTATGTGAGGAATATGCCTATAAGCAGGTGGAAAGACAGAGAGTTGGCTTTCAACGCTTAGGAGTTTTAGGTGATTTTGAGCATCCGTATATTACTTTGCAGCATGACTTTGAAAGAGATCAGATTTTGGTATTTGCCAAGATGGCAGAGCGTGGCTTAATCTATAAGGGCTTAAAGCCTGTATATTGGTCACCTTCTAGTGAATCTGCTTTGGCAGAGGCTGAAATAGAATATCAGGATAAGGAAGATTTTTCGATTTATTTTAAGCTTCCTATCGTAGATAATGCTGAGCTTGCAGGAGCCTCCTTCTTGGTATGGACCACTACGCCTTGGACCCTTCCTGCCAATTTGGCAGTATGTGCAGGACCTGAAATTGAGTATGTGCTAGCAGACACTGCCAAGGGTAAATTTATTTTTGGTCTAGAGCTAAAGGAAAAGTTAACAGAGCTATTAGAGCTTGGTGAGGTTAATATTTTAAAGCTATTTAAAGGAAAGGAATTAGAGGGACTTACCTATAAGCATCCTTTATATGACCGAGTTTCTCCATGTATTCTTGGAGACTATGTCTCAACCTCCGATGGTACAGGATTAGTTCATATAGCTCCTGGTCATGGTGAGGATGACTTTATGGTTGGAAAGACATATGGGCTAGATATTTTATGTCCTGTGGATTCTAAGGGATATATGACCGCAGAGGCTGGTAAGTATCAGGGATTATTCTATAGTGTTTGTAATGAAGAGGTTATGAAGGATATGGAGTCCTGTGGCTGTCTATTAAAAACGGTAAAAATTTGCCACAGCTATCCTCATGATTGGCGTACCAAAAAGCCTGTCATTTTCCGAGCTACTCCTCAGTGGTTTGCCTCCATTGATCCAATCAAGGAGGATATCCTTAAGGCGATTCAGGGTGTGAATTGGAATCCAAAATGGGGAGAGGTTCGTATTTCGAATATGATTAAGGATCGTCACGACTGGTGTATTTCTAGACAAAGAGCCTGGGGTGTGCCAATTCCTATTTTCTATGCTGAAAACGGAGAAGCCATTTTAGACCAAAAGGTGCTGGCTCATATTGCAGATTTATTTGGCCAATACGGCTCTAATATTTGGTTTTTGAAGGATGAAAAAGAATTACTTCCAGAAGGCTTTACTCATCCAGGTAGTCCAAATGGTCTATTTAAAAAAGAGACAGATATCATGGATGTTTGGTTTGATAGTGGGTCTTCCTATATGCTGCTGAAGAGAAGAGGAATCTCTTATCCAGCAGACTTATATCTGGAGGGCTCTGACCAGTATAGAGGCTGGTTCAATTCCTCATTGATTACCGCGATTGCGACAACAGGGGTGGCACCTTATCAGACAGTTGTTTCTCATGGCTTCACTTTAGACGGAGAAGGAAGAAAGATGTCCAAATCCTTAGGAAACACAGTCGATCCAATTAAGACCTGTAACGAATATGGTGCCGATATTTTAAGATTGTGGGTTGCCTCTATTGAATATCGTGCAGACATGCCACTATCCAAGGATATTTTAAAGCAGGTATCTGAATCCTATCGTAAAATTAGAAATACGATTCGATTCCTAATGGCAAACACCTCTGATTTTAACCCGGCTGATAGTCTTCCCTATGAGAAGCTTACCTCTGTAGACAAGTATATGCATATTAAGCTCCAACGATTTATTGAGGAGCTCAAGAAGCACTATGATAACTTTGATTTTGGTGAAGTCTACCGAGCAACGAATGCCTATATCGCAAATACCCTTTCTGCATTCTATTTAGATTTTACTAAGGATATTTTGTATATTGAGCATCCAACTAGTCAAAAGAGATTATCCTGTCAAACGGTATTCTACGAGATTTTAATGGCCCTTCTAAAGCTGTTATCTCCAATTCTACCTCATACAATGAGTGAGGCCTATGACCTACTTCCTACTAAGGAAGCAGAGGATATCTATCTAACAGATATGCCTGATGCGGTTGTGGTTGAGGATCCTCTAGAGAAGCTGTTTGATAAATTTATGCAGTATCGGGATAGCATCCTAAAGGCCTTAGAGGAGGCAAGAGCCTCTAAAATGATTGGTAAGAGCTTCAATGCGAAGCTGGTTATCACATTAGATGAGGAAGCCAAGCAGGTATTTACGAGTCTAGATTTTGATCCAGCGCAGGTTCTTATCGTTTCTATGCTAGAGCTGAAAGAGGGGGCTACCTTCCATGTGGAGGTCACCAAGGCAGAAGGAGAAACCTGTGAACGTTGTTGGATGATTGTTCCAAGCATCAACACCAATGGATTATGCCCAAGATGCCAAAAAATAGTAGATTTAAAATAAATAATTTTAGATGCTTTTACGAAAGTAGGAGCATCTTTTTCTTTCTTTTGGGAACATTTTGACAATTTATCATAAAAATGGTAAAATAATGAAAGCAGTGCAGGTGGTGAAGTAGGATGCTATTCAGATTTTTTTATCTGAAAGAAGGAACAAGAGTTTTCGATAGAACAGACTTGCTGACCTTTTTTCAGGCCAATCCTAATATTTCAATAGAAAAGAAGGGAGATGACCGTGATTTTATCTATCATCATCCTATTTTGGATTTTAAGGCACATTTTATTTTGTCCTCAAAAAGTGCAGTTCCTCATCTTGAACGATTGAATCCAAAGTATTTTGATGTGAATTTCAGAGTGGAATTTGATATTACTCTACCTACGTATAGCGTTGAATTGATTTTAGACATCGCAGAAGAAATTGCAAAGATGTTTAAATTTGCAATTTACAATGAATCCTATGAGGATGTCGTAGTCTTTAGAAAAAACACTCTGGCAAAGACCTTTGAAATATGGAAGAATGCCTATAAGAATAAAAATGAGGATGAAATATCCCGCTTCAGTAGAATTGACCCTGCCAGTCTATCTCAAATTTATAATTACATTTTAAGAAAACCTAAGCTTGAGGTTTTATTAGACAAGAATAAGGTTCAAATTTCCGATTATTTCTTCATGCGTACGGATAAGTCTAGGACTGCCTTTGTCTGTATGTCCTGGGATGGGGATACCCCCTTTATCATTCCCCCAGGAATTGATATTTTTTATTTCAACGATCCAAAGTACAGAAAATATATTGCGATGGACGAGCTTGTTTTAAAGGCGGAAAAGCTTTTTAAAACGATTGATGGATATGGTTCCATTCGAATGGTTGATGCTAAAAGTATGGGAAAATTAAAGAAAATCATTCAAAAGACGAAATTTGCGCCCCTTACGGTCGAGCTTAGAGAAATTTATTTAAACGAAATTTTAGATATTTAATGAATAAAAATTAAAAATAGAAAGGAAAATAATAGTATGGAAAAATCTAAATACATTGATCATACCAATTTAAAGGCGACAGCTACTTATGATGACATATTAAAGCTTTGTAATGAGGCTAATGCTCATCATTTTGCATCTGTATGTGTAAACCCAAGTAATGTAAGCCTTGCCCATAAGCTTTTAAAGGATACAGATGTACTCACATGTACAGTGGTTGGTTTTCCATTAGGGGCTACCCCAAGCGATGTAAAGGCCTATGAAACGACACGTGCGATTCAGGATGGTGCGGATGAGATTGATATGGTCATCAACCTTGGAATGGCTAAGGCACACAACTGGGAATATGTATATGAGGATATCAAGGCGGTAGTAGAGGCTGCCAAGGGTGTATTGGTGAAGGTAATTATTGAATGCTGCTACTTAACAGATGAGGAAAAGGTAGAGGCTTGCAAGGCTGCGGTTCAGGCCAAAGCGGATTTTGTTAAGACTTCTACAGGGTTTGGTACAGGCGGCGCTACGTTAGAAGATGTTCGGCTGATGAAGAAGACCGTAGATGGAAAAGCCCTTGTTAAAGCGGCTGGTGGAATTCGGGATAAGAATACCTTTGAGGAAATGATTGCTGCAGGAGCAGACCGGATTGGCTGTAGCTGTGGAGCAAAGATTATGGAGGAATACGCAAATGAGTAATATACCTACACCACATATCGCATGTCCTGATGAGGGATTAATTGCAAAGACCGTTTTAATGCCAGGTGATCCTTTACGGGCAAAGTTTATTGCTGATACCTTCCTGACTGAGGTCATATGCTTCAATACAACAAGAAATATGTTTGGCTATACTGGAAGATATCAGGGAAAAAGAATTTCTGTGATGGGCTCAGGTATGGGTATGCCTTCCATTGGAATTTACTCTTATGAGCTTTATAACTTTTATGGAGTGGAGACCATCATCCGAATTGGTTCTGCTGGATCCTATGATGCATCCTTAGAGGTTTACGATACTGTTCTTGTTACAGAGGCTTTTTCAGAATCAACCTTTGCTAAAACGGCATTTGGAATTCGTGGAAAATCCTTAAAGAGTACAGCATCTGTCAATAATAAGCTTCGTAGGGCAGCGATGGATCTTAGAATTCCTTTAAAAGAGGCGAAGGTTCATTCCAGTGATGTATTTTATTCCAATGATCCAAAGCGTTGGCAGAATGTCAGAGAAAAATATGGTTGTAAATGTGTAGAAATGGAGAGCTTTGCGTTATTTGCAAATGCAAAGGCAAGCGGTAAAAAGGCTGCCTGCTTACTAACAATTTCTGACTCCTTCATCGATCATCAGGTGACGACAAGTGAAGAACGTCAGAATTCCTTTACAAATATGATGAAAATAGCTTTAGCTCTAGCAGGAAAATAAAAGAAGAAGTTTTTCTTCTTCTTTTTTTATATGAAAAGAAAAGGATGATATCATGGACATATGTCTAAGACAGGAAAAATTTCATAGAGTTATTTTTAAAAAATATCGGGTTAAGAGGATGGTGAAAGAGGAGCAAACCATTCGAAATCTACTCTGTTACTACCAAGAGTTAGCCTGTAAATCCTATCCAACGGAAGCGAAAATGAACCATATTTTGGGATATCTTTATGATGCGAAGTTTAAGGTGAATTTGACTAGTTTTGGTTCCTATAGTGTGATAGAATATTCCTTGGTTGCAGCTGACCCTACGTTTATTGAGGATAAAGACTATACCATTGACGCATTAGAAAAGTATTTTAATGCCTTTGTTGAGCCAGTGATGAGGGGGCAACAGGCAGTCAAAGGTTTATTTGCTCGTGCGTATGAAATATATGAAAGTGATTTACTTTCTAGAGAAGAAAATATGCAGGCTATGGCCTTTAAAAAGGCTATCTCTACCTATTTTGCGGGAACAAATCGTGATTTTAATACTTTTGGGTCCTTAGAGAAACTAGAGAATATAACGCCTTTGGAGTTATACCAGTATTACTTAAAAACATTAGATGAGGAAACCATCAGCTTTCTTTCGGGAAGGGTTGAGGAAAAATTAGAAGAGCAGAAGATAACTTTAACGCCAAAGAGGAACTATCATTTTAAGGAAAGAGGTACTCCTGAGGCTTTCTGCCATCTACCCTTAGCCTCTGAACAATGCTATGTAGAAATCATTTATGAGCTAGGAGTATATGCTGATGATAAGCTTTATTATCCGATGATGTTCTTAAATTATATCTTAGGTGGTCAGGCTTCCTCCCTATTATTTAAAATTGTTAGAGAAAAATATGGATTATGCTATTCCATCAACACCATATATTTGGGGGCCACAGGAATATTAATTTTATCTGCAATCCTGCATCCAAAGGATTATGCGAAGGCTCTTTCAGCTATGGAAGAGGTCTTCCAGCTCCTAGAAGCTGGGGATTTCTCAATTGAGGAGGCTAGAAGCTTCTATAAGGCTGCCAATCTAATGGGAAAGGACTACATTGAAACAGCAATTCAAAATTATCTTTCTGATACCTATTTTTTAGATAGTCCTAAGGCTAGTCTAGAATTAGAAGAGCTGGATAAGGTTACAAAGGCTGATGTTTTAGAGGCATTCCACAAAATGAGGCAATCCTTTATCTTTGTCTATGGGGGTGAATCCATTGAACGATAGCTATGAATATACGACAAAATCTGGCTTGAAGGTTATCTATGTCTACAAAAAGGATTTTTATAAAAGCTATGCAGGAATAGGTGTGAAGTTTGGAAGCGCGGATTTAGAGTATTATGCTGGTCAGGAAAAGGTTCTGTCAAAAGAGGGGCTTGCCCACTTTATAGAGCACAAGCTCTTTCAAATGCCAGATGGGGATGCGATTGAGGCCTTTGCTAGGGTGAATGCCACAGCCAATGCCTATACGACAACCGACAAGACCATTTATTACTTTAGTACTGTGGAAAAAATATATGAGCCTTTAGAAATATTGCTGAGCATGTTTTTTACGCCATATTTTGTTAGAGAAGATGTAGAAAAGGAAAAAAGTATCATTCAAGCAGAAATAAAAATGTATGAGGATGTGGCTGTTTCTGGATTTAATAAAAAAATCCTTTCCTCCCTTTATCCTGGGGATCCTCTTTCTGCCAATGTTGCAGGGACAGTAGAGAGTGTTGCTCAAACTACTCTAGAGGATATGCAGTCTGCTTATGATACCTTTTATACCACCGATAATTCTTACCTTGTGATTATTTCCCATGAACCAAAGGAAAAAGTTTTTGCAGCAATCGAAGGAGCCTTACATAAACTTTCTCTTAAAAGAGGGATGCCTAAGGTGTGTTCAAGAGTGAAGTCTAAAAAGACTTCTAGTGATTTTGTCTATGAGGGCAAGGTTGAGCAAACGATAGCCACACTTGCGATAAGAATGCCTGTGACCAATCAAATTCCTTTATTTTGTAATTATATGATTGGTATTTTAGATTGTCTATTTTCGCCTATGGCCCCCTTTTACCAGGAACTTTATAAAAAGAAGACCTTTACGGCAGATATAGACTATTATGCAATGACATTAGAGGAGGCTGGCTATGTAGTTGTTTCGACAACAACCAATCAACCTGAAATGTTTTTAAGCCTTGTTGAAGAAAAGCTTTCTAGTCTTCAGGATGTAGATTTGGATGAGGAAATCCTAGACTTTTATTTACGTCACCTAAAGGCAAAAGCGATTGCTGATTTGGATTCTATTGAGTATTTAGGAGACGAAATTTTATCCTTGGCCTTAGAAAATATTTCCTATTTTAAGGAAATAGAAGCGTATAAAAAGCTGACAATAACTGATTTTGGAGGGTATATCTCCTATTTTCACAAGGGAATGTATCTGAAGGCAATTTGTAAAAAAAGTGAAAAATAAAGGAAAAGAATCGTTTTTTGAAGGAATTGAAAAGAGATGAAGCTAAAACAACATCTCTTTTTCTTTTTTTCTGTAGATTTTTATTTATTGGGAAAACCATTTTTCTCTTTGTTACGAAATTAGAAATTGGACACCTTCCAAATTTCTTGATATAACCCAGTTTGAAAGGAGGAACATTTTTTTAAATTATATAACACATCCATGAGTCTAAACTGGTTATAGGGAGGTGAACCATGTATAATTACTTCATGCTGATGGGACGTCTTGTAAAGGAACCTGAGGTCAAGGAGCTAGGAGAAGGAAAACGAGTGATGAATGTAAAGCTTGCCGTATCTCGAGGCTTTCAAAATTCTAAGGGAGAATATGAGACAGATTTTTTCACCATTGTTTTTTGGGACTATCTAATCGACTATGCTTTAGATCATTTGAAGAAGGGACAGCCTATCCTTATTAAGGGCAGAATGCAAACTGCAAAGGAGGATTTAGCCAATGGCTTTACGCTATCTTATCCAACTTTAGTTGGAGAAAGAATTATGTTTTTTAATCAAAGCACATAGTCCTAACAATACCAATACTTTTCAATAAAAATAAGAGAGGTTGTGAATTTAAAACCTAAAAAAAGAACATTTGTCAATCCGTAAATGTTCTTTTTATTTTATTAAAAATTTCGATATTATCCTTATATCCTTTGGGATTTAAAGGACTTGGGTGATAAATAGGTATTAATTTGTAGGATTTAGTTCCAAGCTGAATATCAAATTCTTTTCCTACAACATCTGCAAATCTTTGTATTTTGGTTTGTAAGATTGCCTGTGTAGGATGTAAGCCCATAGTCACAAGGATTTGGCAGGGTAGCTGATTGATTTGATTGCAAAGTATGGGCATACAGTTCTTTGAGCACTTTTCTAAGGCTTTTCTATCTTCAATTATGCATTTACAGCATTCTGTAAAATATATATCAGGGATAGAAAGTCCAATCGTATTTAAAAGCTTCTCCAAGACTCTTCCAGTGCCTTGTAATTTACCTGAGGTAGTACAGAAGGCTTTCTTGCTTACAATCCATCCATCCTTTGCAGGACTTTCACCTATAAGTATAAAATTTGTTTTTCCGATTTGTAAGAAATTGTCCGTTAGTTTGGGTAATTTTCCACACGCCGTACAATTTAAGATTTGTGTTTTTACATCTTCCATAGCCTATATTCCTTTAAAAGAATGTTAGATTTGTATAGTATTTGCTTGTCTTACAATAAGATACTTATTTGATAGACTAAATTTAGCTTTTTTGTATTTTCATATGAAAATAAGTCTCAAATGGTTTTAGATTTTGGTTATTATTAAAATATGTATTTAGAATATCACAGCCTCTACGAACCTCTTTGACTATATATTGAACCATCTCATCTATGGAGTATGTGACTTGGGTATCATTTAGTTCAAACGTAGAGTGATTCAAATTTAACAGGGAGGTATCTATTTTTTTGTGATATAAAAAATGTTTTGCCTTAGGCTTTCCCTTTCTATGATTGAAAAGAAGATCATATCCCCAATAAAATATTCTTTTTATGCCTGTTTTACTCGTTGATAGATAATCAAAATAAATCCGAGCTGAATTGTAGCATTCCTTATAGTAGTTTTTCGTACAAAAGAAGCCAAATACTCTTTTGATGGGCTTTTCTAGTAGGTGGTAGTCAGCCTCACTTAAGGAGAAACTATCGAAAAAATAATTTGCTAAATTTATCTTAGAAAGAGAAATTCCTTCATTCTTGTGAAACATGTAGGAATCAATCATTTTTTCCACATACTCCTTGGATTTTCTTTTTGGGGTAAAGGCTTCAATATAAAAAGAAATATTTTTCTCTATGATATGATTCATCAGGAGAGTATAACAAAATAGCTTTTCTTCGTCACTGGAATGGTAGTAAGCATTTTCTAGGCATTCCAGTAAAAAGTTCGGGAATTTTTCTCCTTTAATCTTACTAGAAAGCTGGTAAGAATCTTTTTTAAATGGATTTAGAAGCTTATAAAAATTTTGAACATTGTAAAAAAGAGCATATTTAAAAAATACCTGATTATCTAAGCTTACATCAAAGGTGATGCTGGAGCTGATACGACTTTGACAGCTTTTCATGATATAATAATGAAATAGAATTAGGCTCATCGTATCCTTTTCCTTTCCTTGTTTCCTTTATTTTACTACGATTCTTGTTTTTTTTCTAGTCAAAGCTGTCAGAAGAAAATAAAAATAATGTAAAAGATTAGGGATGCTCTCTTTTATTTTAAATCATTTTATTATAAAATGAATGTATAGCTAATGAGTAAGAGGTGTTTTATGAAAACTTTAACAAAAGAAGATATTTTGACTATCGAACGACAAATGTATAATAAGGCCAGAGATATGGATGTAGCTATCTTAAATTCTTTGACAGAGGAGTCCAGTAAGGAATTTGTTTTAGATTGTCTTATGATGTATATGAACCGGGATGGCGGTTTTGGAAATGGGCTATATATCGACAGCTATAATCCGAATTCTAGTGTATACCAGACCTACGAGGCCCTTCGAATCTTAGATATGCTGAATTTCTCTTCAGATTGCTCCTTAGAACTTTTTGAGGAAATCACCAATAAGGCTGGCAATTACTTGTTCAATCGTTGTCCTTTAGTTGATGGAGCATGGAATCCTACAGTGAAGACCAATGATGATTTTGCCCATAGTGAGGAATTTAACTATTATGAAAATTTTATGCCATTTTGGGGATATCATCCAACGGCTGCTATTCTAGGGTTCTGCCTAACCTTATTTAAACCGACTAAGGCATACTATAAAAAGGCGCTCAAGCAGCTAGGCTATGTATTTTCTTATTTAGAAACAAAGGATGATTTTTCCTATAAAGAATTTATTTCCTTTAATTCCCTATTGGGATCCTTAAGAAAGGCCAATGTTTTTAAAGAGGAAGCTGAGATTATTGAAAATAAACTCAAGCTAGCAGCGAAAAAGCATATTCATGAGCCACACTTTTCAGCACCTTTCTTTTTATCCAACTGTCAAAAGCTTGACCCTGAATTACAGCAGGCAGTTGAGGAGAAACTAGATGAAATTATTGACAAACGAGCTAGTCATGGATTATGGGAAAAGGAAACTGGTTGGGGGTCAACCCGATATCCAGAGGCAGATAGTGCTATGCTCAAATGGTTAGGCGCTAAAACTGTTGAGGTTCTAGCCCTACTAGAAGGATATGGGAGAATAGAACGATGAAAGCTATAGTTTATTTTGGAAACCTTGGAACTACAGCTAAGGCGGCTACACTTTTAGCAGAACAGCTTTCAGGATGTTCTATATATGATGGAACCAAAGATTTTTTCTTAGACTATGCCCTTTGTGAGGATCTCATTTTTGGAGTGAACGTTCGAATGGGAAGATTCAATAAGAAATTTTTAAAATTTTATAAAAAATTAAAAAAGAAAAATTTAAAGTGTAGAATCAGCGCTTTTATCATTGGGGCTGATGTAAATAAAAGAAGTACCTATTTATCGATGATGGAGGCGCTGCTGCCAGAGGATTCTAAGGTTGCCTTTTTTGGTGGTGAGTTTAATTTAGAGCAGGCAAAGGGCTTATCAAGAAGAGTTCTATTATCCTGTATTGAGGACTTTGAAAGAAAGAAGCTTCCTTTACCAGCCCTCTTTCCTGATGCCATTACAGCCTTTGCAGATAGAATAGAGAAGAAGTATTAAAAAATAAAAGATTGACTTTTTTGGTCAATCTTTTTTGTCCATTTAAATTATTTTGCATCCTCCATGGATTTCATGACAGCTCGTACTTGCTTTTCAGATGGAGTACGTCCCATCTGGGTCATCATAGCTCGAATCATCTTTTCATTGATTGGTGGATTCTTTTTCAGCTGTCTAGCAAACAGCTTTCTAACTAAAATAAATGTAACTAAAGCAACTACGATTAGCTCTATAATTAAAATTAAAACAAACTGCCAAACCTCAATTGTCATTTTCCATCACTCCTTAAGCAGTTTTTATTGTACACTTTTTTTATGAAAATATCAACTAAAATTACAAATTCAAATTCGAACAATAATAATAGTGGACAAAAAAAAAGAAAAATGATAAAATATAGATAACAATAAAAGGAGGAAGAAAGATGCCTAGATTTGTTACAGATACTTGTATTGCTTGTGGCGCTTGTGCTGAACAATGCCCAGTTTCAGCAATCACTGTTGAAGATCAAGCTGTCATTGATGCGGATACTTGTATTGATTGTGGAGTTTGTGAATCTGTTTGTCCAGTTTCTGCAATCATTGCTCAATAATTTAAAAGAAATTAGCTGATTTTATATCAGCTTTTCTTTTTGCCCAAAACCCTTCGCTGCCTACACATATATTAGGTAATGGGAGTGATTAAAATTAAAACATTAGAAATTAACTCTCAGGAATTTTTATTAGATAGTGATATTGAAAAGGGCTTTTTAAAAGGCTCCTTATGGGAAAATTTGTTTTCCGGCTATAAGTTTATTGTTACAAGCATAGACGACCTAAGCGAAGAAGAAAAGGTTATGTTTATGCTTCAGGTATATACCTTTGCATCTATAGAATTGACACTTTATGTATGTACTCATCCACAAAACACAGAAGCTATAGAGACCTTGAAGAAGGTTAATATTGAAAAAGATAAACTTTGTGATTTTGTAGAAATGAAGTATGGAGCTTTGAAGGCTTGTTCTGCAACCTTTGATGGCTTTCTTGAACGCAAAAATACTTGGGAGGTACGATAGTTGTGTGGACATATGAGAAGAAGCTAGAATTTCCCGTGCATATTACAAAGAAAAATCTAGCCTTTGCGAAGCAATTAATTACGGCGATTGGTGGACCAGGTGGCGAAATGGCCTCTGCAGTACGGTATTTGATGCAGGCTCCAACCATGCCGGATAAGATTGGGCAAAATCTTCTATTAGAAATTGGTACAGAGGAATTTGCGCATGTCGAGATTCTAGTAGCCATGCTGAAAGGCTTGACGAAGGATGCCACAATTGATGAAATCAAGAAATATGGCTTTGAATCCTACTATACGGACCATGGTCTAGGCATCTACCCTACCGATGCCAGTGGGAATCCATTTACGGTTGCCTACATCGCTTCCTCAGGAGACCCTATCACGGATTTGAATGAGGATATGGCTGCTGAGGCAAAAGCAAGAGCTGGATATGAGCATTTAATGGATTTAACAGATGATGCTGAAATATTGGCGCCTCTTTCCTTCCTAAGACAAAGAGAAATTATTCACTATCAAAGATTTGCTGAGGCTTTAAAACATTATCAGGAAATGTTTAAACAATATCAAGGATAAAGGCTTTTTCAAGCTTTTTTTTTTTGCAAAAAAAAGGCATACCCAAGGGCAGCCTTCTCTTTCCTTTGTTAAATTCATAAAGCTTATGCTCTTTTCTTCTTAAAGCTATTTTCTGTTCCATGGATTAGGCGGTTGTAATTTTTAATATGCTTTATCAGGATTAGACAAGCTAGGATACTATACAAAATAGCTAGTACTAAGGTCGGTTTGGAGATAAAATAAAGTCCAAAATTTGTGACCTCTGTAACACCAAAGGCATATAAGAGCCAAGTAGAAACAATCACGGTTATCGTAGCTCCTGTTGAACCTAAGGATACATAGCCTGTCAAGTAGAAGAGGATGGCAAAGACGATTAAACAACAAATCGCTGGAATCGGTGTTAGGATTAGGACAACCCCTAAGGAGGTGGCTACAGCCTTGCCACCCTTAAAGCCTAAGAAGATGGAGAAGCAATGTCCCAAAACCCCAGCTGCCCCATAGATGAATAAATCGATTTCTGCTGGATTGGTCCAAACCCCTGTTGCTGCTAGGATTTTAATAAGGATGATCACGATGGCCCCCTTTAATACATCACACAGAAATACCAGGTAGCCGACCTTTTTTCCTAAGACCCGAATGGCATTGGTGGTTCCGATATTTTTACTTCCGTATTCCCGGATATCCTTTTTACAAATCAGCTTTCCCAATACGACTCCAAAAGGAATAGAGCCTAAAATATATGATAAAATAATGAATAAGATTCCAATAATTAAGTCGAGTGATTCCATAGCCTTGCCAAACAACTTTTAAAAAGCTGTCCTCCTTTCTATCCATTATAGCATTAATTCTATAAATTGGCAAAGAAAAATAAAATTCCTATTCTTGAGAAAAAAGTAATTTTATGGTAATATAATATTGATTTTGTTAAAAAGGGTGATTTAAATGGCGAATAATACTTACAACGACGAATCGATAACCGTCCTAGAGGGTCTAGAACATGTTCGTAAGCGTCCGGGTATGTATATAGGTTCAACAGATGAACGTGGTTTGCACCACCTAGTGTGGGAAATTGTAGATAATGCGATTGATGAGGCATTGTCTGGCTATGGTAGAGAGATAACCTTAACCATAAATCACGATAATTCTATAACGGTTTCAGACCAGGGACGTGGCGTTCCCTGTGGTATGCATGCAACTGGAAAAAATACGATGGAGGTCATCTATACAAAGCTCAACGCTGGTGGTAAATTTGGTGGCAATGGCTATAAAACCTCCGGAGGCTTACATGGTGTTGGTGGCTCTGTTGTAAATGCCTTATCTAGCTATATGGAGGTTACCTCCATGCGAGATGGTAAAATCCATAAAATGCGTTTTGAAAACGGTGGATCAAAGATTGGACCTTTAGAGATTTTGGGAGAAACAAGAAAGACGGGTACGATTGTTACCTTTAAACCAGATCCAGAGGTTTTTTCTACGACATTGTATAATTATGACACGATTAAAACTAGATTGAGAGAAAGTGCATTTTTAATCAAAAATTTAAAAATGACCTTGATTGATAAGCGAAATGGCAAATCTGAAAGCTTTATCTATGAGAATGGTATTTCCGAATATGTAACTTTTTTAGATGCGACAAAGCGTCCTGTCCATCCAGTAGCTTATTTTGAAGGAAGCTATGAGAGTATAGAGGTTGAAGTTGCCTTACAGTTTGTCGATACCTATAGTGAGACGATTGTTTCCTTTGTCAATAATGTCAGAACAGGGGATGGCGGTTCTCATGAAACAGGGTTCAAATCTGCTCTTACAAGAGCCTTCAATGATTATGGAAAGAAATTTAATCTTTTGAAGAAGGATATGACCTTAGATGGAACGGATATCCGGGCTGGAATGACGGCAGTTGTCTCTGTAAGAATTACGGAAAATCTTTTGGAATTTGAAGGACAGACGAAAGGGAAGCTTGGTACACCTCTTGCAAAGACGGCAGTAGATACAGTCCTTTATGATAAGCTTTCCTTCTATTTGATTGAAAATAAAAATTTATCAGAAACCATCATTAAAAAGGCGATTCGTGAAGCAGAAGCTAGAGAAGAGGCTAGAAGAGCTAGAAATCAGGCTCGTTTAGAAAAGAAGGATAAGAAGGAAATGAATCTTTCTGCTAAGCTGGCCCCAACGAGTGAAAAGAACAAGGAGATTAACGAGCTATACCTAGTTGAGGGAGATTCTGCTGGTGGTTCTGCAAAGCAGGGAAGAGACCGAAGATATCAGGCGATTTTACCACTTAGAGGTAAGGTTTTAAATACAGAGCGTGCAAGCGCGGATGCTGTTTTAAAGAATGAAGAAATTGCAACCATGATATACACGATTGGCGCGGATTATGGTAGTGCGTTTGATTTAAAGAAATGTAACTATAAGAAAATCATCATCATGACCGATGCCGACGATGATGGTGCCCATATTCAGGTTCTATTGCTTACCTTTTTCTTCCGTTATATGCGTCCTTTGATTGAGGATGGAAGAGTGTATATTGCTTGTCCTCCTCTATTTAAAATCACAAAGCGTGGGAAAAAGGAAGAAATCATCTATGCCTGGACGAATGAGGAGAAGGAAGAGATTTTAGCCAAATGCAATATGCAGACTCTAGTTCAGCGCTACAAAGGTTTAGGTGAAATGAATGCAGAACAGCTTTGGGAGACGACGATGAATCCAGAGACTCGTAGCTTGATTCAAGTAAAGATTGAGGATTTAGCAGATGCTGAATCAGAGATAGACATATTAATGGGAAATGATGCAATGCGCCGTAGAGACTGGCTGGAAAACCATGTATCCTTTACCCTAGAGGAAGAATAGGAGGGAAACTATGGCTTCAAATATTAAGAAGAAATTAGATATATTTTTAGCAGAGACCTTCCAGGAAACTAGGCTAGAGGAGGTCGTTGGTGACCGCTTTGGACGTTATTCAAAATACATCATTCAGGAGCGAGCAATCCCAGATATTCGAGATGGCTTAAAGCCTGTTCAAAGACGTATTTTATATGCAATGAACGAGCTTAAGATTACAGCGAATGCACCTTATAAGAAATCGGCCCGTATCACTGGTGAGGTTATGGGTAAGTATCATCCACATGGGGATTCCTCCATTTATGAGGCTCTAGTCCGCATGAGTCAGAGCTGGAAAATGGGTGTAACCCTGATTGATATGCACGGAAATAATGGTAGTATGGATGGAGATGGTCCTGCTGCCATGCGTTATACAGAGGCTCGTATGAGCAAGAATGCGGAATTTTTGTTGAAGGATATTGATAAAAACACAGTTCCATTTATTCCAAACTTTGATGAAGAAGAGATAGAGCCTACCGTTTTACCTGCCAAGTTTCCAAATCTACTTGTCAACGGCTGTATGGGTATATCCTCAGGCTATGCAACCTATATCCCAACCCATAATTTTAATGAAGTGATTAACGCGACTATTGCGAAGCTCCAGAATCCAAATATGACGATTGATGAGCTACTGGAGATTATGCCAGGACCAGACTTTCCTACAGGCGGAATCATTCTAGGAACTGAAGGCATCCGCGAGGCCTTTTTGACGGGTGCTGGTGCTGTAATGGTTCGTTCTAAATATGGCTTTGAGGATATGGATAATGGGGCTAAGCGTATCGTGATTACTGAAATCCCTTACGATACCGTCAAATCCAAAACCGTAGAAAAGATAGAACAGCTTAGGCTAGATGGGAAAATTCCTGATGTAGCTGAGGTAAGAGATGAGTCAGGTCGTGATGGTCTTAGAATAGCAATCGACTTAAAGAAGAATGCGAATGCTCAAGCCATTATGGCATACTTGTTTAAAAATACGGATTTACAGGTTTCTGTAAATTATAATATGGTTTCTATTTGTAAACGCAGACCGATGCGGTTGGGTGTGCTTCCTATTTTAGAAGCCTATATTGATCATTATAAGGCAGTGGTTACCAATCGTACCAACTATGATTTGATTAAGGCAAAGAAGCGTCTGCACATTGTAGAGGGCTTGGTCAAGATGATTTCCATTGTAGATGAGGTCATTAAGACGATTCGGGCCAGCAAGAATAAGGCAGATTCCAAGGTGAATTTAATTCAGCAGTTTGCGTTTACGGAAGAACAAGCAGAAGCGATTGTAATGATGCAATTATATCGTCTTTCCAATCAGGATATTACAATCCTTATGGAGGAAGATAAGGAATTAACAGAAAATATTGCCACCTATGAGAAAATTTTAAGCTCTGAAAAGGAGCTCATAAAGGTCATCATCAAGGAGCTTACCGAGGTAGGTAAGGCGGTAACTGTGGAAAGAAAAACAGTTATTGACAAGCATGCCTCTGCGACGATTAAATTTGATGAAACCGATTTGATTACAAAGGAACAGGTCATTGTCGCCTTATCTAGAGATGGCTATATGAAGAGAACCTCCATTAAATCCTTTAATTCCTCTAAGGCAAATGGTCTTAAGGAAAACGATGCAATCTTATTTTTAGGAGAGGTTTCTACCCTAGACACTCTTTTGATTTTTACTACTCTAGGTAATTTTATTTATTTGCCAGTTCATAAAATTGCCGAGTGTAAATTTAAGGACGTAGGAACCTTTATCAACAGCGTAGTTGCGATTGCGCCAAAGGAAAAGCTGATTCGCTGCTTTGTAGTACCAGATTTTACAGTGGGAGATACAGTATTGCTTGCTACCAATAAAGGAGCGATGAAGCAAACCCTACTTTCTGAGTTTAACGTAAATCGTTATACAAAGCCAGTTCGCGCGATGAAGCTAGGCGCTGATGAGGTCTTAGTTGCGGCAGATATCATTTCCAATCCACTAGAGATTATGGTATTTACTAAGAATTGTGAGGCCTTGCGCTTTAGAGCCAGTGATATATCCTTGTATGGCTGTAATGCAGGTGGTGTAAAATCCATCAATCTAAAGCCTAAAGATCAGGTGGTTTCCTGCTTTTATACCAATAAGGAGGAGGATTTCCTTTTACTCACCAATCGTTCTACCCTAAAACGGATGAGAGTTACCGATGTTGTATTGACAAAGCGTTCTAGGGCAGGCTCAACTGTGATAAAACCAGTGAAAACAAATCCAATCTATTTGGTGGATGCAGCTAAGATGACACCAAATCAGTTTAAGGAAAATGTTATGATTGATATCCGGTATAAGGATGGAAATGATGCTGTTGAGGCCAAATCCTTAAAGTACAATATTTCTGATACAGGCAGAAGTATTTTAAATGAGGCATATCAGGAGCCACAGGGACTATCTTTACCTAAGCCACAGCGACCAGATGCCTTGGTTTCTGGAGATTACTTGATTGAGGTAAGAGAGACCTTATTTAACTTTGAGGATGGAGCAGAAAGCGAAAAGCCAATCTCCATTTCTAAAAAGCAGGATAACATTTTAGATGAACTAGATAAAATTTTAGCTGCAGAAAATAGTATGCCTAAGGAACCAGAGCCTGAGCTATCCTATTCTCTTCTTAAACAAGAAGAACTAGAGGATTCTGTCCCTAAAATTCAGGAAACCTTTCATTTAGAAGAACAGGAATCTACAGATGTTTCGGATGAAGAGGCTAGTCTAAAAGCCGAAGAGGAACAAGTATTTGATTTGCCAGCCTCTAAGGAACTAGAGGAGACCATCCTAGAGGAGCAATCCTCCTTTTTAGACACAGTTGGCTTAGAAGACACTAAGGATGAGATAGAAACCGAGGAGTTTCTTGAGCCAGAGGAGCTAGAGCCTAGTCCATCGTTTGAAGAAGAGCTAGATGATTATAGCTTTGAGGAAAGAGAAGATGTAGAAGAGCCTGAGCCAGTAGAAGAGAACAAGCCTACTCCACCTGTCAAAGAGGTAAAGATTATTGAGGGTGAGAAATACATCGTAAAGGAAACAAAATCCTCTTTATTTATTCGTGAAAAGGATCCAATTTTAAAGGTGGACGAATCTGAGGATGAAGAAAAAGAGATTACCTATAAGAAGGTTTCTTTGTTTGAGGATGAAAATTAAATTTCTAAGAAGCAGACGTTTGGTCTGCTTTTTTTAGATTTAAGAGGGGAAGGTATAATAAATTAAGAAATTTTTAAGGATTTCTTTTTGGGAAAATGTTATAATGCCTAAGGAGGTGTACTATGAACTATAACTGTCTTATTATAGATGATGAAAAAATGCTGGCCGATAGTACAGCGGAATATTTTAATATTTTTGGGGTTAGCTGTATGTCTGTGTATAGTGTGGAGGAGTGCAGAGCCTTTTTTGCAAGCAATACTGCAGAATTGATTCTGCTAGATATAAATCTTGGAAATCATAGTGGCTTTGAGCTATGTAAGGAGTTGAGGAGAACCACCAATATTCCAATTCTTTTTATCTCCGCTCGAACCAGCGATGATGACCAAATTATTGCGTTAAATATAGGTGGGGATGACTACATTCAAAAGCCGTATTCTTTAGGGGTATTGCTGGCTAAAGTCAAGGCTGTTTTAAAAAGATACCGTAAAGAGGACAGAAAAGAATTTAAAACCAATCGTATTTACGTCAATTTTGAAACTCAGCAGGTAGTTGTAGAAGAAAAGCCAGTACGGCTTACGGTTTTAGAATTTAAGCTCTTAGCCTACCTCATTGAAAATCAAAACAAGGTGATTTCTAAGGAGGAACTTTTTGCCGAGGTATGGAAGGATAAATTTACAGGAGATGGAACCTTAAACGTTCATATCCGTAAGCTTAGGGAGACGATTGAAAAAAATCCCAATGAGCCAAAACATATTTTAACCGTTTGGGGATATGGTTATAAATTTGTAGGAGAAGCCTATGAAAAAAATATTCTTTAGTTCTTTATTTTTGATCATTCTTTTAGGAGAACTGATAGGGCTTCTTATTTTTTCCTTTTCCAATCCTGAATTTTCTTTAGATACCATCGAGGTAAATGAGGTACTCCAATCGGTCGCTATGGATTTTAATTTCCTAGATAATCATCAAAATTACACCAGCTTAGACTACGTAGTGCTAGATAGTAAAGGAGCTGTGGTTTTTAGAACGAAGCAAGGACTCTCAGAATCAGAGCATGCAGCAATTTCTCATCGGGATACAATTTTAACAATTGAGCAGGACCAACAAGTTCTTGGTAAAATTCTCATTTATAATACTCAATCCCAAATTTTTATGGAGGAAAAGCAGAGGACGATTCTTATTTTTTCTATCTCAATTCTTTTTCAGGTATCCTTATGGTTTATTTGTGCTTTTACCATCTATTCTAATATTTTAAAGCCTTTTAAAAATCTAAAAGGCTTTGCCCAAAGAGTGGCAGGAGGGAACCTAGATATTCCTTTAACTATGGATAGATATAACCTGTTTGGAGCCTTTACGGAAAGCTTTGACATAATGCGTTCTGAGCTGAAGCTGGCTAGAAGCCGAGAAATAGAGGCTCAAAAGAGTAAAAAAGAATTGGTAGCCAAGCTTTCTCATGATATTAAAACACCAGTAGCGAGTATCAAGGCCTTAGCTGAGGTTGGCTATGCCCTTGCAAGTACGAAAAAGGAAAAGGAAAGGTTTCAGCAGATTGTTGGTAAGTCGGATCAAATTAACACCTTGATTACCAACTTGTTTACTTCAACCCTAGAAGAATTACAGGAGCTTACCGTTACTCCAGCATACATGGAGAGCTCAAAACTAAAAGAAGTGTTACAGAATGCGGATTATTTACATCGGGCAACTATTCCTGAAATTCCTCAATGTCTTGTTTTTGTAGACATAGTTCGACTCCAGCAGGTATTAGATAATATTTTTGCCAACTCCTATAAATATGCAAATACTGCAATTTTGGTTGCTGCTATGAAAAATGAGGAATATCTTGAAATTATAGTAGAAGATTACGGTGGTGGTGTCCCAGAAGAGGAGCTTACCTTAATCAAGGAAAAATTTAAGCGCGGCAGTAATGTGAAGCAGATAGAGGGTGCAGGCTTAGGTCTTTACATCTCAGATTATTTTATGCAGAAGATGAAGGGAAGCTTGGTTGTAGAAAATGGAATTTACGGCTTAAAAATCACCATTTCTATGGCCTTGAATTGCTGAATTAAGAAATTTTTAAGAAAAAATTAAAGTGATTTAAGAAACATTTCTCTATAATAGACTTGAAAGTATAGGAGGATAGTGGAATGAAGGAAATACTTTTAAAAACTGAAAAATTGTGTAAGACCTTCTCTAATGGAGGCGTTCAGCAGCATGTTTTAAAGAATGTAGATTTAGAGCTCTATGCTGGAGATTTCACAGTAATTATGGGAGCTAGTGGGGCAGGAAAATCTACCTTACTCTATGCTTTATCAGGCATGGACACCCCTTCCCTAGGAACCATCACATTTGCCAATAAAACAATCTCTGATTTTTCTCAGGATGAATTAGCGGTGTTTCGTCGTGAGCATTGTGGGTTTGTGTTTCAACAAATCTATTTAGTAGAGGGTATGAGTGTAATGGATAATGTTCTATGTGCGGGGCTTTTGGTGCATAAGGATAGAAAAACCTTAGTAAATAGGGCTAAGGAATTATTTGCAGCTGTTGGAATTGATGAGGCTACACAGAAGAAATTTCCGATGCAGCTTTCTGGAGGAGAAGCTCAAAGAGCTGGAATTGTACGAGCCTTGATTAATTCTCCAGAAATTCTTTTTGCCGATGAACCTACAGGAGCGTTAAATAGTAAGACGGGACTAGATGTTTTAAATACCTTAACCGAGTTTAACGAGAAGGGTCAAAGTGTAGTAATGGTCACCCATGATATGCAGTCAGCTCGAAGAGGAAATCGTATTTTATATTTGAAGGATGGTCTCATTTTGGGGGAATGTAATTTAGGAAAATATGTTCATGGAGATAAAGATAGACATGATAAGCTCACTTCCTTTTTAAAGGATATGGGGTGGTAGAATGAGAAAGCTTTTTCTAATCGTTCATTCTAATATTCGCAAGGCCAAGGGGCAAACGATAGCCATCATTGTGCTTATCTTGTTATCTTCCTTAATGTTGAATCTATGGCTGATGCTGTCGATGGATTATAAAGCAAATTTTGAACGGTATCATGATAAGCTTTTTGCAGAGCACGTTACTTTTGTCGTGGAAAAGGAGGATAGCAGCGTCAATGAGTATCTTTCTTTAGCCCTAGAGGACAATTCTCATATCTCTGAATACGAAATGAAGGATTGTATGTTTATGGTAGGAACCTTTCCCTACAATGGGGGAATCATCAATAGTCAGCTCGTTTTTGTGAATCAAAAAGATTTATCAAATACGAGGATTGGAAAAACAGAGCTGATAGAGAAAAGTGACCTGACCAGCGGCATTTATTTGCCTTTGCTTTATAAATCTAATAAAATTGACATTGGCAAAGAAATAGAAATCTCGGTTGGCAGTACCCCTGTCAAATACACGGTTTGTGGTTTTTTCAATAGCATTATGATGGGCTCTCATAATTGCTCCCTGCTCCAAATCGTTTTAACAGAGGATAAATATCAAGAACTATTGGAAACAGGCTATGCTCCTGAGTCTACCTTATGCTCCATCCGGCTCGTGGACAAATCCGAGAATCTAAACTTTGAGGCCTCCTTAAAGGGAGAGGTTTCTGAGCAATTTCCAAATGTCCGAATGGCAAGCAATAGCTATGCAATCGTCTCCCAATCCAGATATATCTCTCAGATGATCTGTTCTGGAATTTTGATTGCGATGGCATTCTTTGTGCTCCTGATTGCCTTAGTCATTATCGTCTCAAACATCATCAATTATTTACAGGTGAATATACAGGGACTGGGAACTTTTAAGGCGATGGGCTATACCTCAGGACAACTCATTTGGGCGCTATTGTTGCAATTTCTAGGGCTTACCCTTTTGGTTACTTTTCTAGGAACAGCAATTTCCTATAGTTTGTTTCCTGCCTTAAATGAAATGATGATTGCTCAAACAGGAATCCCCTATGAAATCCATTTTCTTCCTTTGCCTTTTCTGATTTCCTTAGGGATTTCAATGGGAACGGTTGCCCTAGCAGTTTATCTTACGGCTAGACGAATTAAGCATATAGAGCCGATTATCGCTCTACGTTCTGGGATTCATACGCATAATTTTAAAAGGAATCCTTTTCCTCTAGAACAGGTCAAGAAAGCTCCCCTCAATTTGATGCTGGCTCTTAAGACTACATGCTCTGGAATCAAGCATAATATTACCATTTGTATCACAATGCTGGTCTTATCTTTAATTGTAGTGTTCTCAGGTCTAATGACGGAGAATGTTATTGCTGATATGACGCCCTTTTTAAATTTAATTGTAGGGGAAACTGCAGATGACTGTATCAATGTGCAGGCTAAGATAGAAGAAGAATTCCTATCCTATATGGAAGAAGATAGCCGAGTGGAAAAAATTTATTTATATAATTCTTTAAATGTATCTCATATAGGAGGGGCAGAGCTTATGGCGACGCTTTCTGAGGATTTTTCAAAAGCAAATAATCAGAATGTTGTATATGAGGGAAGATTTCCAAAATATGATAATGAAATTGCGATTGCTGCTAAGTATGCCAAGGAGCGGCATTTACAGATAGGGGATGAGATAGAGCTTATCGCAAATGGAGTCAAGGAAAAATATCTAATCAGCGGCTATACTCAAATATCTAATAATCTTGGTAGAGATTGCTTGCTGACAAGGGCTGGATATGAAAAAATGGGACAATTGACGAACGTCTCCTATTATATAAATTTAAAGGAAGATACAGACATAGACGCCTTCAATGTAGAAATTAAGAATAGGTTTGGCAATGAGGTGAACGTGACCATCAATGTTGGTGCTACAGTAGAGGCTGCAGGTAAGGTATATGTATCCTTAATGACCATCATAGTTTTAGCAATACTCATTCTTTCGGCAATTATTATCGCCTTTGTTCTATATCTGCTTGTAAGAACGATGCTTAATAATAAGAAAAAGGACTATGGAATACTAAAGGCTCTTGGTTTTACGACAAAGCAGCTTGTAATCCAAACGGCCCTATCCTTTATGCCATCCCTCATTGTTTCTACCATTCTAGGCTTGATTTTAAGTAGTATTGCAATTAACCCTCTCTTATCTTTCTTTTTGAGCAGTATAGGAATCGTGAAGTGTACCTTTGCCATTCCAGTTCCATTTTTATTCATTTCTGGAATCTGCCTCATATGCATTTCCTTTGGCATTGCTTGTCTATTATCCCTGCGAGTAAAGAGAATTACACCACATACCTTGCTTGTTGGAGAATAACAGTATATAAGGAGACAGAAAAGAAGCTGATTTTGAGGATTATAAACAAAATAAGGTGGTATGCTAAGGCATTCTTGTTGAGCGTACTGCCTTTTTTATTTACGGATTTATATTTTTTTCTTTTCTTCCGCATATACTTATGATATAATCAAACTAACGAAAGCGTTTACAAAGAAAGGAATTTAATATGGAAAAAAATAAGATTCGTAATGTGGTTGTCTTAGGGCATCAGGGCAGTGGTAAAACTACCTTAGCCGAAGCACTATATGCAACCTTCAGCAATAAGCCTAAGGGCAGTATAGAAAGAAAAAATACAATCAGTGATTATCTTTTAGAGGAGCAGAATCGGTTAAGCTCTGTAAGGCTCTCTGTCCTTCCTTTTACTCAGGATGGATATACCATCAATTTAATTGACATCCCTGGAAATGATGATTTTATTGGAGAGGCCATCTCTGCAGCCAATGTGGTTAAGGGAGCAATTTTAGTGATTGATGCGGCAAGTGGTGTTGAGGTGGAGACCATCAAGCACTGGCATCTATTAAGAAAGAAAAATATTCCAACCATCATCTATGTCAATAAGATGGATAAAGAAAATATCATCTTTGAGGAGATTCTAGCAGAAATTAGAAGTAAGCTTGGAAAGAATGCTATCCCTTTTTGTTATCCTATGGGGCATAATGAGGGCTTTGATGGGTTTGTCAATGTGGTAACTCTAAAGGCGAGAAAATATAATGGAAGCACCTGTGAGGATGCTGAAATCTATGATGATAAGAAGCTGAAGGTGTTTGAGCTTCACAACATGATGGTTGAAGCAGTTGCTCAGACCTCTGAGGAGCTATTGGATAAATTTTTCAATGGGGAGGCTTTAACTAAGGAGGAAATCCAAACAGGACTTCGTGCTGGTGTACTTAATGGTGAGCTAATTCCTGTTTTAGTTGGAAGTGCCACAAGGAATATTGGTGTGCATACTATGATTCGTATGCTGATTGACTTTTTACCAAACCCATCTGATTTAAATCCAATTGTGGGTATGGATGAAAAGGGAAATCCTGTTGAGAGAAAAACCTTGAATGAGGAGCCTTTTTCTGCCTTGGTTTTTAAGACCTATGTGGACTCCTATTCTGGAACCAGTAGCATCTTTAAAATCAATTCTGGTACGCTAAAAACAGGCGATGAAATTATGATTTCTAACCTTAAAAAGAATATCACAGTCAATCAGCTTTTTAAAATATGTGGAAATAAGCAGACTGCCGTAGCTAAGCTAGAGGCTGGGGATATCGGTGTGATCAATAAAGTAGAGGGACTAGAAACGGCAATGACTCTATGCTCTTTAAAGAATTTTATTGTTTATCCTAAGATTGAATTTCCTGGTGCAGTTTATTTTAAGGCCCTGGCTACCAAAAGTAAGGGCGATGACGATAAGCTTGGTACGGTCTTGGCTAAGATGATGCAGGAGGATAAATCCATTGAGGTCAGAAGAAATGTAGAAACCAATCAGCTTTTAATAGGAAGCTTAGGACTTGGACATTTGAACTTCTTATTAGAGCGCATGAAAAATGCTTATAAGCTGGAGGTCAGCATTTTAGATTACAAGGTGGTTTATCGAGAAACGATTCAAGCAACTGCCTCTGGTACAGGTCGTTATATCAAGCAAAGTGGTGGTTCTGGTTTCTATGGGGTTGTAGAAATGGAATTCTCAAAGGCTCCTGAGAATGTATTTACAGAGGAGGTTTTTGGAGGTGCAGTTCCGAAAAACTATTTCCCTGCGGTAGAAAAAGGCTTTTATGAGGCTTGTGAAAAGGGGTTACTTGCTGGCTTTCCAGTCATTGGGGTCAAGGCCTGTCTGAAGGATGGCAAATACCATGCGGTTGACTCAAATGAGCTATCCTTTAAAATGGCTGCCATTCTTGCCTTTAAGGATGCCTATATGAAATGTAAGCCGATTGTTTTGGAACCAATCATTAAAATTGTGGTTACTGTCCATAGTGATGATGTAGGAACAATTTTATCTGATCTTAATTCTAGAAGAAGTAAAATTATCGGTATGGACATCAATTCTGTAAAGGATCAAAAGATAACTGCCTTAGTTCCAGAGCGTGAAATTTTAGAGTATGTCAATGATTTAAAATCTATGACCCAGGGTAGTGGCTATTTTAACCGAGAATTCTATGGCTATGAGGTAACTCCTCCCTTTGTTCAAGCGAAGATTTTAGAGGAAGTAAAGCTTTAACAATGGAAGAGGTTTTATATGTCAATGATAAGGCCTATCAGGTTTTATCCCTCTTAGGGCATGGCAAGGGTGGCTATTCCTACTTGGTTACAGATGGCAATTTAAATTATGTGCTTAAGCAAATCCATCATGAGCCCTGTGATTATTATACCTTTGGAGATAAGCTGGCTGCCGAACTAGCAGACTATGAGAAGCTTTTAGCAACTGGTATAGCTATTCCCACTCTTTTGGAGGTTGATAGGGATAAGGAACGTATCTTAAAAACGTATGTAGCAGGGCCTACCATCTATGAGCTAGTGGCTAAAGATCAAATGCTTCAAACCTACTATGACCAAATAGAAGAGATGGCAGAACAAGTAAAATCCTTTCATTTAAATATAGATTACTATCCAACAAATTTTGTCGTACAGGATTCTAAGCTCTATTATATCGATTATGAATGTAACTCATATATGGAGAAGTGGAACTATGAAGAGTGGGGCAAGAAGTATTGGTCTAAAACTAAAGAGTTTATGGATACCTTAAAGAAAGTAGAATGACTTTAGTGAGTCATTCTTTTTCTATTTCCAAATTTCCTTCTTTTTCTATTTATTTTCCTTTTTATTTCAAGTATAATAGAAAAGGCTAGGAAGGATCGTTATGAAAAGAAAAATCATTCAAATTGACCAAGAGAAATGTAATGGCTGTGGACTATGTGTGCAGGCTTGTCACGAAAGAGCGATAGAGATTTTTGAGCATAAGGCTCGTCTCATAAAAGAGGAATATTGTGATGGACTTGGAGATTGTCTTCCCCATTGCCCGATGGATGCCATAAGGATAGAAGTCCGTGAGGTAGCACCACTAGAAAATCAGAATTCAAAAGAGAAGTTATCCTCAGAGCTTAAACAATGGCCAGTTCAAATAAAGCTTATCCCAGCTACTGCCTCCTATTTTAAGGATTCTCATCTTTTACTTGCAGCCAGCTGTACTGCCTATGCCTATGCTCATTTTCACAAGGAGTTTATGAAAAAAAGAGTTACTCTGATTGGGTGCCCTAAGCTGGATGGAGTGGACTATAGTGAAAAGCTTTCAATGATTCTAGCCATGAATTCGATTAAAAGTATAACCATAGTACGGATGGAGGTTCCCTGCTGTAAACGCCTAGAGCTTGATGTGGAAAAGGCTATCCAAGCCTCAGGAAAAACTATCCCTTATTCAGTGCGAGTGATTTCTACAAAAGGAGAATTGGTAGAGTGTTACTAGCAGAGGAAAACCTTTTGGTGGGAAAACTGATTGCTTTATGCAATGGCCTAGATGAGGTGGAGGATTCTAAAGAATTAGAGGATTTTGTTAGAAGATCCCTTTTGGCAATTCAGAGAGATCAAGGTTTGAAACCTCTCATTTTAGAGGCAGAAGAGCTCAAGAAAAACTATTTGGCTTCCTGCTTGATTTGTAAGGTGAAATGCGGAAGAACGGAAGATTTCTCTATAAATTCTATTCTTCCAGAGGAAATAAGAAATAAAAAAATAGAAAAATATAGACAGTGGATGAGCCTCTATGAGGCACATATGTCTTTTCAAGATATTGTGTATCATCTGACCAGTTTAAGCTGGTAACAGAAAGGAAGTAGTTTATGACAACATTACAAATTGTAGGAAATGTATTGACAGGGATTGGAATGTTTTTATTTTTCCTAAGCTCATTTTTAAAAAATAAAAATAAGATTGTTCTTCTTCAAACAGGAAATCACGCCTTAAGCTCCATTGGAGAGATATGCTTGACTCAGTATTCTGGCTCCATCCAGGATGCTGTCAGTGTAGTAAGAAACATTTGCATTCTATTTAAAAAGAATACCAAGATATCTAATATTATCTTCATCCTTTTGGGTCTTGGCTTAGGAATTTTAGGAATTATACTCAATGTTTTTGTTTTTAAAAGCATAGAAACTTCTAAAATATGGCTAGAAATTTTACCTATTTTTGCCTCTTTACAATACTCTATTGTTATATTATTGCCAAATATCAAGGTTCCTTATATTAAGGCTTCTATGTCTGTTTCCTGTGTATGCTGGACAATTTATGGCTTATTTTTGAAAAACTACTCTATGGTTGTTTCCAACATCATCATCTTTTTAGTGGCTATCATTTCTGTGATTTTATATTTTATTCAGTTGAAAAAACAGAAACAATCTGTTCCTCAGGAGGAACAACCCTTAGATACATCTCCAAAAGAGGCTGAGCAGGATTCATTTTAAGGATAAAATAGAAGGATTCGTAAGAAATCCTTTTTTCCTATTATTATGTAAAAAATATGATATAATACTTTTTAGAAATTAGGTGGTGGTAGTATTATGGATAAGAAGGAAGAACTAATCAAGTCCTGGATTCGTCTTACTGCGATGATAAGAAATAATCGAATTACAAAAAATTATAATGAAGCAATCATTTTAAACCTTGCGTATGAGGCATATCAAAGGAATGAGGGCATATATTTACAGGATATTTTATCGTTCACACATATGCTAAAATCCTTAGCGAATCGTACCATCAACCAATTGGTGGCTGCAGGTTTTGTCTACCGAAAAAAGGCTCCAGGATCTAATCGACAAATCATTTATTTCGCTGCTGAAAAGGAAGAAGCCTATTTATCTATGCATCAAGAAATCCTGAAGAAGGTGGAAGCTATAACGCAAATTGTTGGAGAACAGGATTTAGAAACATTTATCTCCATCGTCAAAAGATTGAGTGATGGAATGGAAAAAATAAAATGATTGTTTATTTTGTCTTTTTCCCTATAGATTTTATAAAAATTATGATATAATTTGAAGGAAAATGGATATTGGAGGAGTTTTTTATGAATAAGCCTGAATTAGTAAACTCGATTGCAGAAAAAGTAAATACGACAAAGAAGCAAGCAGAGGATATGGTAGCTGCGTTATTTGACACAATTATGGATGCTTTAGCTAAAGGGGATAAGGTAGTCATTTCTGGGTTTGGAACCTTTGAGGTACATGAGAGAGCCAATCGAGTGGGAAGAAATCCTCAAACAGGAGAAGAAATGCTGATTGATGGTTCTAAGGCTCCAGTATTTAAATCTGCCAAGGTTTTTAAAGATTTTATCAATAGGGCTTAATTTATGAATCCTTTTAATTATGTAATTGAAAATGATATAGAGGGCTTAAATTCTTATTTGGAGTTTGGAAATATCAATGCTACAGATGAGAAGGGAATGTCTTTATTGCATTATGCCATAAAGCTTCATAATAATGAAATTGTTCAAATACTTTTAAAGTCCTATATCAATCCTGATATTCAGGATCAGTATGGAAATACTAGCTTTCATTATGCCGTTTTATATAATCGTCTTGGATATTTAAAAATGCTTTTTAAAACGGGAGGAAATCCATTAATAAAAAATCATTTAGGACAGACTCCTCTTTATTTGGCCTGTCTTTATGCAAGAGAAAAGATGGTTTATTTTTATTTAGAAACCTTTCCCTTGGATTTGTCGGAGAAGGATTTTAATCAAGAAACTATGTTTTTGGCTCTCATTCGTTCTAGAAATTTGAAGCTTATAGAAAGCCTAGGTGGTTATGAGTCTCTTCTAGAGGTGCCAAATTATTTAGGAAATACGCCTCTCATCCTTGCCTGTGAAAAAAATAGTAAGGCTGTGGTAGAATTTTTACTTGCTAGAGGTGTATTTGTCCATACCAAAAACCACTTGGGAGAGACCGCTTTTTTTATGGCTGTAAAAAATAATAATATAGAAATTATGGAGCTTTTACTAAAAAAGGGAGCTTTAGTAGATATGAAGAATAAGGATGGCCAGACGATCTATGATTTACCATTAAAGAAAAGAACCTTTGAGTATCTGGAAGAGAAATTATCTTTTTTTAGTGCTAGCTCCTATCATAGACGTTATCCGTTACATTACGCCATAATCCATCAAAACGAGAAGGGGATAGAAGCTAACCTCCTTTTAAAAAATGTAGAACGAACTGATGATTTTGGTTATACTCCCCTAATGCTTGCTGAAAAGCTAATGGATGGAAGGACGATAAAAAAAATTAAGGCGATGCATTCTAAAATAAAAGTAGCGGCTTTTCAGTCTAAGTCATTGAAATAATTTAAAAATAGTCTATGAGGTTGAAAAAGGGATAAATTCATCTTATTTCAACCTTATTTCTTTTAACGGCAAAAAAGTTTTCTATCTTTAATATATTTGAAGTATATTGTTATCTGTATGGACTATATTTAAATTTATCTTGCTTCAAAGTATCATATAATAAAAGAGAGTTATATATTTTCCCTAGATAGGCTAGACAAATATGATAAATTATGATAAAATATTTTTTGTTAATTTGATATTAGAGGTAGCAATGTAAATGAGTATTCTATGGAGAAGGCATTCTGTGAGATAGAGGAAAGGTAGCCATTGCCGAATAGCGTTTTTAGGCATAGGAATGCTATGGGGATATGGGAAATACCTATATCACTCCTACATATTTATGTAGAGGCGCTAAAATATAAGGAATGAATAGACTAGGCGCTTTAGAGCGCTTGTTTTTTTTGGAGGTGGATTCTTTTGAATTTTAAGGAACTGAAGAGTAAATATGGTACTCCACTTTATATATACGATGTGGACCATATGAAGCAAATAATCCAAGCATATCAGACCAATTTTAAATCTTCTTTATTTGAGACAGAGATTTTATATGCATCTAAGGCATTTTGTATCAAGGAAATGCTTAGACTCATCCAAGTAGAAAACTTGTCCTTAGATGTTGTTTCTATGGGGGAACTTTATACTGCTCTAGCTGTCCAGTTTGCCCCTGCTAAAATCTATTTTCATGGGAACAATAAAAGTGAAGCAGAGCTTAAGGCTGCTTTAGACCATAAAGTTGGCTTTATCGTTCTAGATAACCTTATGGAGCTAGAGCTTTTAGAACATCTTTGTGAGGTAGAACAGAAGGAAGTAGAGGTCTTGATTCGATTAAATGTTGGAATTGAGGCTCATACGCACAAGTATATTGTTACAGCTCATGTGGATTCAAAATTTGGGGTTCTTTACAATTCCCTAGAATATAAGAAAATGCTAGAGGTGATTACTGCATCTAACTATATTCATTTGGCTGGCTTCCACTCCCATATTGGGTCTCAAATTTTTGATTTACAGGCCTATCAGGAGGCCATTAAGAAATTAGTTTCCATCTGTAAGGACTTCTCTTACCCACTTATTCTAAATTTAGGAGGTGGCTTTGGGGTTCATTATACAGATGAGGACAAGCCTGTTCCTTTTGCTATTGTGGCAAGATACTTAATTACTGAGGTAGAAAAGGCCTTAAAGGAAGAACAGCTAAAGCTAAGACGATTATGTATAGAGCCTGGAAGAAGTATCGTGGCAGAGGCAGGAATGACACTATATACGATAGGCTTTATTAAGCAGACTCCGAATAAGCTTTATTATTTCATCGATGGAGGAATGACAGATAATATCCGTCCCGCTCTATATCAGGCAAAATATGAGGCAGATATAGTGGGAAAAGAAAAAGAAATCAAAAATAGAGTCGTGACTATTGCTGGCAAATGCTGTGAAAGTGGAGATTTAATTATTGAGAATACTTTACTTCCAGCGGCTACTACAGGAGATCTTTTAGTGACCTACTCTACAGGAGCCTATGGGTATTCAATGAGCAGTAACTATAATAAGGCTCTTACTCCAGCAGTAGTTTTTGTAGAGCATGGCGAGGATAGACTCGTTGTAAAGAGACAAACTCTAGAGGAATTGCTAGAAAGGGAGATATGATGAACTTTGTAAAGATGCACGGCTGTGGAAATGATTTTGTCATTATCGAGGATGAAAAAGGCTTCAATTATGAAAAATTAGCAGTAAGCCTCTGTAACCGGAAAACAGGGGTTGGGGCAGATGGATTAATCATTGTAAAAAAAAATCCATTGGAAATGATATTTTATAATCAGGATGGCTCTAGAGCGAGTATGTGTGGTAATGGCATTCGCTGTTTTGCTAGATACTGCTATGAAAAAAAACTTTGTAAGAGTAAGAAGCTTGAGTGTATTACTCAGGCTGGGACGATGAAAATAGAGATTACTAGTGTCGAGCCATTTCTATGTAAGGTTGATATGGGACGTCCAAATTTTACCAATCAGATGATTCATGTTTCAGATAATATCAATTCCTTTGGGCGAGTATTGACCATTAAACGGTATCATTTGACGATTTATTCTTTCTTTATGGGAACCATTCATACCGTATTATTTGTGGAAAGCTTAGATTCCCAGGTTTTGACCTTGGCAGAGGATATTTGTAAAAATCCTTTATTCCGCAATCAAACCAATGTAAATTTTGTCAAGGTGATTGATGATAAAACGTTAGAGGTTAAAACCTTTGAGCGGGGAGTTGGCTGGACTTTAGCCTGTGGAACTGGAGCGTGTGCAAGTGTAGTTGCAAGTCATAAGCTTGGGCTTACGGGTCCTAAGGTAACTGTGAAGCTTACAATGGGATTTTTGAATATTGAAATTGGAAAAAGAGAAAATGTTATGATGGAAGGGCCTGCTGTACTTACCTATACAGGGGAACTAAAGGAGTGTGTATAAATATGTTAAAGGGTAGTTATGTGGCACTTGTCACCCCATTTTATGAGGATGGAAGTGTCAACTTTAAAAAGCTAGAAGAGCTGATCGAATATCATATAGAGCATAAGACGGATGGTATTGTAGTATTGGGTACGACAGGAGAAGCCTCTACATTGTCCTTTGAGGAGGAAGAGGAAATTGTCCGTTTTTCCTTAAAGGTAGTTCGTAAAAGAGTTCCTGTAATTGTAGGTGCGGGCTCTAATGAAACGGCTAAGGCGGTAAGGCAGTCTAAGCTTTACTCAGAGCTTGGGGCAGATTATCTGCTAATTATTACGCCCTATTATAATAAGACAAATGAGGCTGGCTTAATACACCATTTTGAAATGATTGCTGATAGTGCCTCCTGCCCAATCCTTCTTTATAATGTGCCTTCTCGTACAGGAATGTCTATTCCTATTTCAGCAATAGAGGTTTTATCCAAGCATCCAAATATCTGTGGAATTAAAGAGGCCTCTGGAAATATTAGCTATGCATCTATGGTTGCTAGCTTTTTGAGTGAAGACTTTATTATGCTATCTGGCAATGATGATTGTATTGTTCCTTTGATGTCTATCGGGGCAAAGGGTGTAATTTCAGTTTTAGCAAATGTATGTCCTATTCAAACTCATACATTATGTGACGATTGTCTAAAAGAAGAATTTTCTAAGGCTTGGCAGATTCAAAAGGCTTTACTCCCGATAACCCAGGCTTTATTCTTTGAGACAAATCCAATCCCAGTGAAGGCTCTAATGAACTATATGGGCTTTGAGGTTGGGGGGTACCGGATGCCATTATATGAGATGTCTGACGCCCTGTATCAAAGGATGATTTCAATATATGAGAAGGATAAGGAGCTGATATTCTAATGAAACTTTGTGTGGTAGGTTATGGAGCTATGGGCAAGCTGGTTTGTGATTTGGCAAAGCATGAGCTTGCGTATCCAGTAGCGTTGGAATGCGAATATAAAACTTTAGAGGAAACAGATAAATGCTTTGACTGTATTGTGGACTTTTCGAATCCAGCGAATTTGGATATGATTATCGAATTTGCTAAGAAATATAAAAAGCCTGTTGTCTTTGCAACAACGGGCTATACAGAGGAACAAAACCTGAAAATAAAGGATTTAGCGAAGCATGTTCCTGTTTTAAGAAGTGCAAATTTTTCTCTTGGCGTGATATTGATGAACCGATTAGTCAAAGAAATTACCCCTATTTTAAAGGATGACTTTGACATTGAAATTCTTGAGGCTCACCATCATCATAAGGTAGACGCCCCAAGTGGAACAGCCAATATGCTGTTAGATAGTGCAATTGCCTCTACTGGCTTTGAGGCAAACTACAATCGAGTTGGTTATAGTCCAAGAAAGCCAAACGAGATTGGAGTTCACTCCATTCGTGGTGGTTCCATTGTTGGAGAACATGAGGTTCTGTATTGTGGAGAGGACGAGGTATTATCCATTCGCCATCAGGCTCAATCTAAGAAGATTTTTGCGGTAGGTGCCTTAAAGGCAGCTCATTTTTTAGTCCTGCAACCAGTTGGTCTTTATACTATGGAGGATGTATTGTTTGGAGGAAAAAAGAATGGATGCTAAGGAGATCATTGAAAGGATTCATACCTCTAAAAAGAGAACTCCTGGAAAATACTATTTAAGATGTAAGGAGGAACTAGATTTTTCTACCTATAGCTTAAAGATTTTTGGGACAAAGGATTTATATATTCTTTTTGGAGATTATGAGGAATATTCCCGGTTATTAGAAGAACAAAAGGAAAAGATATTAGAAAGTCAAATAGAGGTAGATTGTCGTAATTCTGCAATTCCTCTTTTAGATATCAAAAATATAAAGGCTAGAATTGAACCAGGTGCCATATTGAGAGATTGTGTAGAGATTGGCGATAATGCTGTAATTATGATGGGAGCCATTTTAAATATAGGTGCCATGGTTGGTAGAAATACAATGATTGATATGGGAGCCGTCCTTGGAGGAAGAGCCATCGTTGGAGCAAACTGTCATATTGGAGCGGGAGCTGTTTTAGCTGGCGTTGTTGAGCCAGCCTCCAGCAAGCCAGTCGTTGTAGAGGATGATGTTCTCATTGGAGCGAATGCAGTAGTCATTGAAGGCGTGCAGATTGGTGCTGGTGCTGTTGTGGCAGCTGGATCTGTTGTGATAGAGGATGTTCCAGCCAATGCGGTAGTTGGTGGCGTTCCAGCAAGAATTTTAAAGATGAAGGATGAAAAGACGAGTGCAAAAACGGGTTTAATTGCCGCACTAAGGTCTTTGTAATGGTCAAAAAAAATAGACGTGCATTAAATAATATTGAACGGCTCATATTTTGGGGCTTTTGATGCATGGATAAGGAGTAAGATTTATGAAAAAGTACAATGTAGGAATTTTAGGTGCAACTGGTGCTGTAGGCAGAGAGATGCTTAAAATTTTAGAAGAATACAATTTTCCTATAGATAACTTAAAGCTTCTAGCAAGTAAGCGTAGTGTAGGAAAAATAATAGAGTTTCAGGGAAAACCCTATGTAGTAGAGGAGGCTAAGCATTCCTCCTTTACAGGTTTGGATTTTGTATTAGGGGCAGCTTCTAATGCGATTGCTAAGGAATTTGCATCAAGCATTCTTGAGGCCAAGGCCGTCTTTATAGACAATTCCAGTGCCTTCCGAATGAATCCTGAGGTTCCTTTGGTGGTTCCTGAAATCAACCCAGAGGATGCGTTTCAGCATCAGGGAATCATTGCTAATCCAAACTGTTCTACCATCATTGCCTTAGTAGCAGTGCAAGGTATTTACAAGCTTTCCAAAATAAAATCAATGGTCGTATCCACCTATCAAGCAACGAGTGGAGCTGGGGTAGGAGGTCCAATGGAATTGAGAGACCAAATGCAGGCTCTTTGTAGAAATGAGGCCTTGCAGAAGAAGGTTTTTCCTCATCAAATCGTGGAAAATGTGATTCCTCAAATTGGGACCTTTTTAGAAAATGGCTATACAACTGAGGAAATGAAGATGCAGAATGAGGGAAGAAAAATTCTTCATGCTCCTAATCTTGCAGTCACCTGTACCTGTGTTCGGGTACCTGTTGTTCGTTCTCATTCGATTTCTATTACCCTTGTAACTGAGGATAGACTAGAGCTTGAAGCAGTAAGAGAGGCAATTGCTTCAACTAAAGGCTGTAAGCTCTATGACTCTAAGGAAGAGGGCTTGTACCCAATGCCAATTGTCACCTCAGACCAGGATTTGGTCTATGTAGGAAGAATTAGAAGATGTCTAATTCATGAAAATGGAATGAGTCTTTGGTGTTGTGGTGATCAGGTTAGAAAAGGTGCAGCAACCAATGCCGTTCAGATTATGATGAAGCTTATAGGGCTTGAATATTAGGAGGGAGTATATGTTAGTAGTGACAAAGTTTGGTGGTTCATCATTATCATGTGCTACCCAGTTTGCTAAAGTTAAAAAAATTGTTGAATCTGATGCGAAAAGAAAAATTGTCGTTGTGTCTGCTTTAGGAAAAAGAGATGCATCAGATACGAAAATAACAGATTTATTATATATATTGCATGCTCATTTAAAGTTTGGTGTGCCTTATGAGGATATCTGGCAGATGATTTATCAGCGTTTTATGGATGTGAAGCAGGAGCTAGGTTTATCCTATGCGATTGAAGAGGATTTAGATTCCTTAAGACAGGAGCTTCATAAATCCATTTCCGAGGATTATCTTGTTTCTAGAGGAGAATATCTTACGGCAAAGCTAATGAGTGATTATTTAAAATATCATTTTGTTGATGCGAAGGATTTAATTTGCTTTAATTATGATGGTAAGGTTAATTATAGCCTGACAGAAAAAAATGTGAAGCTTGCCTTTTCTACCTATGGAATTATCGTGGTTCCAGGCTTTTATGGTTCTTATCCAAATGGCAGTGTTAAGCTGTTGAGCAGAGGTGGTTCAGATGTGACTGGATCTATTCTTGCCAAATGTTTAAATGTTTCTTTATATGAAAATTGGACAGATGTTCCAGGTATTTTGGCTGCGGATCCTAGAATCATTGATCATCCTAAGGCCATCAAGGAAATCACCTATGCAGAGCTAAGAGAGCTATCCTATATGGGGGCAAATGTTTTACATGAGGAAACGGTCTTTCCTGTACAAAGCTTAAATATTCCTATCAATTTAAAAAATACAAATGATCCAGAAAATCCGGGAACCTTAATTAAAAATGTCTGTGAGGATAAATCTGATTTGATTACAGGTCTTGCAGGAAAGAAGGAGTTTGTTTCCTTTAATATCTCTAAGGATCATATGTCAAATGAGGTAGGCTTTTTAAGGAAGGCTTTGACGATTTTTGAGAAATTTCAAATTTCTATTGAGCATATTCCTTCAGGAATTGATTCTTTTTCTGTGGTTGTCTCTAGTGAGAGTGTAGAGAAATGTCAATATGAAATCATCACAGAGCTTAAAAAAGAATTAGGGGCAGAGGTAACCTTAGATGACGATATTGCCTTGGTTGCTATTGTAGGTAGAAATATGGCCAAAAGAAGTGGAATCTGTGGAACAATATTCCAGACACTTGGTCAGAAAAAAATAAATATTAAGCTTTTGGCTCAGGGACCTTCCGAGCTTAATATCATTATCGGTGTTGCTCAAGAGGATTATGAAGACACCCTGAAATCTCTATATAAAGAATTAATGGCATAATATATGGATATTAAAAGGATTCGTATGGACTTACATCAAATCCCTGAGCTTGGAAGATGTGAGGTAAAAACAAAGGATTATATTATGAAATTTTTAAGGGCTTATTCTTGTACGGTATATGAACCTACACCTACGGGAGTAGTAGCTTATATCGATGCTGGAAGAAAGAAGACCATCTGCTTTAGAGCTGACATGGATGGTCTTAAAATTCTAGAGAAAACAGAAGTAGCCTATACCTCAAGGCATCCTGGAGTTATGCATGCATGTGGGCATGATGGGCATATGGCGATGCTACTAGGCTTTATAGCGTGGGCCTGTGAGCATAAAAGCGTGCTCCATAAAAATATTGTTTGCTTATTCCAGCCTTCTGAGGAAGAAGGAGCTGGAGCCTTAGATATTTTATCCTCTGGAATTTTAGAACAATTGCAGGTAGAGGAAATGTATGGGATTCATCTATGGCCGATGCTAAAAACAAATCAACTTTACACTATGCCAGCTGCAATGCTGGCCTCCTCAAGTGAAGTAAATGTTGAGTTTTTTGGAAAGAGTGCCCATGCAGCAAACCGCCAAGAGGGAATAGATGCCTTAAGGATTTCTACAGAATTTATCAGAGAATGCTATGAAGTATTTTCCAATCTCACCGAGTCACACCTTCTTTCCTTTGGAACGCTTAAGGCTGGTGGTGTGAGAAATGCAGTTGCGGATTATGCGAGACTTGAGGGAACGATGCGCTGCTATACAGACGATGTCTTTGTCAAAATGAAGAATATTTTACTTGAGCTTATCCAGAAATTTGAAGATTTGTATAAGGTAAAAATTCTTTTACAGGCCAATGATTTATATAAAAGTGTTATAAATTCAAAAGAACTTATCGATGAATATAGAGAAACCTTATCCTTAGAATCACTTGCAGAGCCATTTTTACAGGCAGAGGATTTTGGATGCTATACTAGAAGGTATAAATCTATGTTTCTGCTTTTAGGAATTGGAGATGCACATTTGCTTCATACCGACAATTTTGATTTTGATATGAACATTTTAGATACTGGTGTAGAAGCATATAAACGTATTGCAATTAAATAAGTAGGGATATACATTTTATATTCCTACTTTTTAAAGCAATCATTTTATGATATACTTATTTAGACGAGGTACAAGAAAATGGATATTTTATCAGTAACATCAAGAACAATAACTTTAGAGGTCAAGAATGATTCTCCTTATTATGCAGCAAGAGAATTCGATGTCTATTTGGATGCGGTCTGGGTATGTAAGGAAACTCGGAATGTATTTACCATTTATGATTTGACTCCAAATACGGAGTATGTTGTAAAGGCATTAGACAGAGAAATTTCCTTCCGTACAAAGGAAGAGGCTGTCTGCTTAAATATCAAGGATTTTCATGCCATAGGAGATGGAATTCACGATGACACAGCTAAAATTCAAGCAGCTATTTCGTGTTGTCCTAAAAACGGATGTGTCTACATCCCAGAAGGAGTTTATTTAATAAGCTCTATCTTTTTAAAATCGGACATGCTATTTTATTTAGAAAAGAATGCGAAAATTATTGCAAAATATGATCGCATGGATTATCCAGTCTTACCTGGAAAGGTGGGAGAATATTCCTTTGGAACCTGGGAGGGTAGTCTAGTAGATGGTTTTGCCTCCAGTATTACAGCCATTGGCTGTAAGAACTTAGTTCTTGCAGGTGCTGGAGAAATTGATGAGCAGGCAACATTAGGGGATTGGTATGCCAACCACAGAGTTAAAAAGATAGCATGGCGTGGCTTCGGTATGTATTTTAAGGACTGTTCTAATGTTGAGGTTATCGGTATATATATTCATAATACCCCTTCTTGGAATATCCATCCATTCTTTTCAGATAATTTGAAATTTTTAAATTTAAGAATAGAAAACGATATTACAATGCCTACAACGGATGGCTTAGATCCTGACTGCTGTAAGAACTGCTTGATTGCAGGCTGCTACTTTAGTGTGGGTGATGATTGTATTGCAATTAAATCTGGAACCTATGAGCTGGCTAAGGAATATAAACGACCTTCCTCTAATATTGTAATTCGCAATAATTTTATGGAGCATGGACATGGAGGAGTTGTCTTTGGAAGTGAATCCTCTGGAGGTATTGATACCATACGCGTGGAACGATGTATCTTTAAAAATACAGATCGAGGATTACGGATTAAGACAAGACGTGGTCGAGGCAGAATTGGTATGATTGATGATGTTGTCTTTGATAATATTTTAATGGAAAATGTAAAGACGCCTTTTGTCATAAATATGTTCTATAATATGGGACCTGCAGGTGGGCACGAGGAATATGTTTGGACGCCTAAGCCTCAGGAGGTTACAGAACTAACGCCAATCCTAGGACATTTTAAATTCAGTAATATGAAATGTACTGGGGTCGCTTATGCAGCAGGTGTATTCTTAGGATTACCAGAGGAAAAAATTAAGGGTTTGGAATTTGAAAATGTTTCCTTTGAGTTTGACCCAGAAGCAGAAGAAGGATCTCCTGTTATGATTGAGCATAATTTTAAGATTAAAAATGCAGGCTTATGCTGTTTTAATGTGGAAAATATAATGACAAACAATGTGACCTTCAACGGGGTTATCGGAGATACAGTAATCGTAAAAAGTAGCTCAGATGAGGAAGAATAGGCAATGGAAAATTTATTGTTTACTTTAAATGCCATCTTACCTATTATACTTCCAATTTTATTAGGCTATGGATTAAAAAGACTTCATTTCTTTTCGGATACCTTTTTGACTGAAGCCAACAAGCTTGTCTTTAAGGTATTAATTCCCATCTTACTTTTTAGTAATTTATATTTGGCAGATTTGACCCAAATCAATTGGGCATTTGTCGGCTATGCTGCCTTAGCCATTATAGTATTATTCTTAATTGGAATGATAGTAGTCATCTTCATTCCCAATCGGAAGCAGAAGGGCGTTGTTCTTCAAGCTGCCTTTCGTTCTAACTATGCCATTATCGGCATCCCTCTTGCTACCGCATTAGGAGGAGCAGTTGCAGGAGCAGAAGCCTCTGTTGTGGCGGCTGTTAGTGTTCCTCTTTTCAATATATTGGCAGTGGTTGCCTTAAGTATTTATGATCATGAGGAAGGACAAAAAATATCTGTCAAAAATATTCTTTTTAAGATTGTTACAAATCCTCTAATTTTAGGTGTCTTCTGTGGATTAGTTGTATGTGGTATTACGATGGGAATTAATTCAGTTCCTGGAAACGATGTAGCAGGGTTTTTAAATGAGTATTTAAAATTCATCCCGGATACAATTTCCACCTTAGGGAAGATGGCAACTCCTCTTGCGTTAATCGTTTTAGGTGGAAGATTTGAGTTTAAGGCAGTTAAAGCCTTATGGCGACAAATTACGGTAGCAGTATCCTTAAGACTAGTGATAGCTCCTGCATTATTTTTAATAATTGCTTATTTCCTTGGATTTAAAGGCTCTACTCAGTTTGCCATTTTAATTGCTTTATTCGCATCCCCAATTGCGGTATCTAGTGCTCCAATGGCAGCCCAGATGGGACAGGATGAAGAACTGGCTGGACAGATTGTAGTTTGGACGAGTGCCCTATCAGCCTTTAGCTTGTTTATCATCATATTAATTTGTGCGTCTATGCAGATATTCGTTTTTTAGCTAATTAATTCATTAAAAAAATCACCCTAGGGTGATTTTTTATGCTTTTTCTAACACAATATTTTTAAATTTTTCAACCTCATCTACCGTTTCAAATTTTGCAGAGAAATACTCATTTCCTAAGGCGTCTGCTAAAGCATCGCTCATTCGTTCATGCATTTTAATTTGAGCAGGATACATCGCTTTGATTTGGTTATAGGTATATTTATAGGCTAGACGGTCTCGTCTTGCAACGTAACAGCAGTAGTATTTAGGATGAGTTAAATCTACATTTACTACCTTATCATAGCACATCACATCTGCATAGATTTGATAGGTATCTACAGATTGGGCGAAATTGATAAGATCTGGAGTACATCCTCCAGGTGGCCGCATATTCACCTCTAACGCTACAATATCCCCAGCCTTTCCTAATCCATGCTTATCCTTGGTTAGGCGGAAAAATTCCAAATGGAAGTATCTAGAGCGAATATGGAAGGCTTTTAGCACCTTACAGCCAGCCTCATAGATATCCGTTGGGACCTCCTTATTTACATAATAGCTTACCTCTAGGTTTTCATTTACAATATCCATAATGGAAGGTGGAAAAATCTCGTTATCGCAGAAGACTACATTGCTGTTAGAATCACAGATTCCGTCAAAGGAGGTTATATTTCCTTCAATAAACTCTTCCATAATATAAGGAACCTGGAAGCCCCCCTTGTAGAAGCTTTTGAGGTCTTCCTCGCATTTGATTTTATAGGTAGCAGCCGCTCCCACTCCGACATTTGGCTTTACGACGACTGGGTAGCCAACCTCCTCAATAAATTTTAGATCTTGTTCAAAAGATTTGCAGAAGACATATCTTGCCACAGGAATTCCTGCTTGAATGTAGTAGTCCTTCATCAAGGATTTGGAGGTGAAGGCAAGAACGTCATCTAGCTTAGCTCCGTTTATATTGAAATCCGTTCTAAGTCTAGCATCCTGTCTTAGCCAGTACTCATTGTTGGATTCTAAAAAATCAATCTTACCATACTTAAAGGCGAAGAAGGCAACTGCCCGATATACCTCATCATAGGATTCTAGGGAATTTACTCGATAATATTCTGTCAATGCTTCCTTTACACAGGCTTTTAGCTCTGGATAGGGGGTATCTCCAATTCCTAATACGGTCACTCCATTTTTCCGTAGTCTGTCGCAGAAATTGTAATAGTTTGTTGGAAAGGCAGGCGATATAAAAATGAAATTCATGGGAATCACTCCTCTTCCTAAAATTTAAAAAAATTATACCATAAATTGGTAGGAATGTGAAGAGGATTCTCTTGTGCAAACGGTTTTATTGCGGTATAATCAAAAAAGAATTTAAGGAGGAATAGATATGAAGAATCCAGTGAAGACGTATAGCTTTTGGCTTAAAATTATTGGGGCAGCGTTATTGATAGCTCTTGGAGTATGGTTAATTGTTGATATTAATACAGGAGAGAAGCTTGCCACCTTTATCGTGCTGATGTTTACAGGAGCTGCTGCAGGAATATTTTCAGGGATTCGGTTTATTCCTCTGATGCGTACTCTAAAGGGGAGTCAGGCAAGAATTACCTGTGTAGTAGAGGTAGCAATTCATGTCGCCTTAGCGGTTTTGATGATTTGTGGAGCAGTAGCGAAAATGGGAGATGGTGATTCCAGCTTTGCGGATTTCATTTATGCCAATTACCGCTACCTTATTGCTTTCTTTTTCTTTACTAGAATTGTATCTTATTTCATGTGCACTGTCTTATTTAAAGAAGAAACGAGTACCCTTCAGTTTTGGGTTCATATTTTGTTGATTGCAGCCTCCTGTATCATCTGTGCAATTGCCTTCGAGGGAAGAACTATCGCTTGGGTGTTTGCAATATTAGCCTTAGCTTGCTCCTTAGGACTTGTCATTGAAGGAGGAATTGGCTATAACCGCTATAGACTTTCCATCGCTAAGAGTCGAATGGTGGAAAAAGAAGAGAAAGAGGAGGAAGCTCCTGCTGAACCACTAGAAATGCCATCTGATGAGGATATCGCCATTCCATTAGTAGATGATGAGCCTCAGGATTCCATTCATGTAAACTAGCTATATTTAAAAAAATCAATTATTTTTCTTTTTCTTGCAAAAACTATGGATAGGGATTATAATAGTAATGCTTATGGGACCTTGGAAAAGGCCTAAAAAGAAAGGAAAAAAATAATGAAAAACAGTAAAAAAATTCAAAGAATGGTTGGTATTGCTAGCCTGGCTGCGATTACAGCAGTATTACAGGTGATTGCAAACTACATTACATTCGGACCTGTGAGTATCACATTAGCCCTGATACCGCTTGTAATTGGTGCTATATTGTATGGCCCTTGGGCTGGTGCATTTCTTGGTGCACTTATGGGAGCTATCATTTTATCGGCTCCATCTACAGCTGCATTCTTAGCAGTTAATCCTTTTGCCACCGTCGTGCTATGTCTAATTAAAACGGGTGCCGCTGGATTAGTTTCTGGATTTATCTTCCAGGCTCTGTATAAGAAAAATTTATCTGTAGCTGTTATCATTGCCACTATTGCAGCACCAATTGTTAATACTGGGTTATTCGCGGTTGGTTGTATGGCGTTCTTTATGTCCACCCTAGAGGCATGGGCAGGTGGATCTAATGCAGTAGGATTTTTGTTCTTAACGATGATAGGAACGAACTTCTTAATCGAGTTTGCCGTAAATTCTATTCTATCTCCTTCAGTAACCTATATTGTAAGAGTAGTATCTAGAAATTTCCATATAGGTGCAAACTTTAATGCAGGTGCAATCTACAACGAAAAAGAATTAGAAGAAAAAGCTCAGCTTGTAACAGAATAAAGATAGGCAAGGAGGAGAAATACCTCCTTTTTATGTAGGAGAAATAGGTATGATATTATTAGTAGATATTGGAAATTCAAATATAGTTTTTGGCTTTGCAAGAGAAGAAAAAATTTTGGAGACTTATCGGTTAAAGACACTTTTAGATAAGACCTCAGATGAATACTATTTTATGGTTAAGCCTATTTTAGAGCATTATCCTGTGGAGAATATCATTATTTCCTCTGTAGTGCCTGTAGTGACGAGTGCTTTAAAAAAAGCTTTTTTAAAGCTAACCAAAAAGGAACCATTGATTCTAGGTCCAGGGATTAAGACGGGAGTTCAGCTCAAGGTAGATGACCCAAAGACCGTTGGTTCGGACATTATTTGTGATGTGGCTGGTGTGAAGGCTATGGCAGAAGAGGCCATCATTGTGGATTTGGGTACTGCCACTAAATATATTTATATGAAGAATCAGGTTTTCTATGGAGTCAGCATCGCTCCTGGAGTCAGTGTTTCTATGAAGGCTCTTGTAAAGAATGCAGCTCTTTTGCCAAGTGTAGAGCTAGTTTGTCCAAAAAAGGTAATTGGAACCTCTACGGTGAACTGTATCCAATCTGGTGTGATTTTTGGGGCAGCTTCCCAGGTCGATGGAATGATTGAAAGGATTCGGGAGGAACAAAATTGTCCAAATGCGAAGGTCTATGCGACTGGAGGGCTATCTAGCTTGATTGTTCCCTTATGTAAGAATGAGATTATTCCTTGTGAAAATCTTACTCTATATGGTCTATTAAAAATTTATCAGTTGAATCAATAAAGAGGTGTTTATGTTAGTTGGTATTATTCTGGGAGCAATTGGAGTTCTTGTGATTATATTATTTCTCTTTGCCTTCCTTATTCACTATCGTGTTTTTGGAAAGCGCTGGGAGCCAGATGGTATAGTCAAATACTATACAAAGGAAGAATATGATAATTTTGATGCTTTAGCAATTAAATTTCTTCATAAGGGAAAATATTTGCATGGCTTTCTATATAGCTATCCCTTTGAAAGGTATAAAGGTATAATTGTCTTTTCCCATGGGATGTGGGGCTCTCACAAGGCCTATCTACAGGAAATAGAGGCTTTCGCTAAAGCGGGATATCAGGTTATAGGCTTTGACAATTATGGTACAGAGCTATCTGCTGGAAAAAATATAAAAGGCTTAGGAAATAGTTTGGCTTGCCTAAAAAGTGCTGTCACCTACGCAAAAAACAATTATCCAAAGGAAAAAATATATGTGGTAGGGCATTCCTGGGGTGGTTTTGCTGCCAACAGTATTGCCAAATATCATCCAGATATTGAGGCGATTATATCCTTAGCGGGCTTCTTAAGCGTTCGAAGGGCTTTAGTCTCCTTACTTCCAAAGGGATTATATATATTGATTCCCTTCCTGATTTTAATTGATTTTATGAAATGTGGAGCTTATAGCTTAGTTCATGCGAAAAAGGTCTTAGCTAAAACGCAGGTAAGAACCCTCCTCATTCATTCTATGGATGATACTATGGTTAAATATGCCTTGAATACAGGCTACCTACAAAAGAAAATTCATAACCCAAAGGTAGAATACCTGATTGTGGATGGAAAGCATCACAATCCTGATTACTCCATTGAGGCAATTGAGTATGCGAATCAGGTGATGAAAGAGCTAAGGGAGCTTCCTAAGGACCAGCAGGAAGCCTTTCGGAAGGAAATTTCTTATCATAAAATGGGCCAATTAGATCAGGAAGTCCTTCAGAAAATGGTAGATTTCTTGAATAATTAGGTGGTCTATGGTATGATTAAGAAGGAATTGGAGGATCAAAGGTATGAAGAAGAACAATCCAAGCAGTATGAATGCTGCCCATAAAAAAGGAATATTTTTAGCCTTTCGAATCATTGTCTATGTAGCCGTTGCTGTAGTTGTTGGACTTGCAGTTTTGTATTTTATTGAAAGTACTAATCAAACGATGTCCTTCTTTAGCTTACATTTTGCAGTCCCTATCATTTTAGCTATGATTGGTATAATTGCGATACTTTTGCCAAAACTAACGAAAAAGAGCTATTCTGGAGATACAAAAGGAGATAACTTTATGACCTTAGTTGGTGTATTGTTGATTCTTTGTGCTGTCATGTCCTTGGGGTTATCCTTCATCCAGCAATAGAAGAAAAACGTAAAAAAATGGAAGATATTTCCATAGGTTTTCCTGTTTACTTTTTCTAAAAAATATGATATAGTTAAATTGCTAGGAAGATGGCCGCGAAGCTCAAATGAATAGAAATAGAATCTGAGAGGAAACAGGTGATGCGTTCTTAATCTTGTATTGATCTAGAACCCTAAATGTTACTAAGAGAGGATTCAAATGGTAGAAGATATAGTCTTCTCGACCTTCCTGGCTATCCTTGTATGAAAACGGTGGATTTTCCACCGTTTATTTTTTTAGAACGGAATTAACATTGTAAAGTTTTGTACAATTTGATATAATATAAAAATTAATGGAGTGTATTTATGAATAAGTTTGAAGAAATGAAGTTAAACGCTAAAATAATTCAAGCGTTGATTGATAATGAGATAAGTGAGCCAACTCAAATTCAAGAGGAGGCAATCCCTCTCTTGATGGAGGGACTAGATGTAATCGGACAGGCTCAAACAGGAACAGGGAAGACCTTTGCCTATGCAATTCCTCTGTTAGAACAGCTCGATATGACGAATAAGCAGGTTCAGGCTCTAGTGATGTGTCCAACAAGAGAGCTTTCTTTGCAGGTAAGCGTAGAGATTCAAAAGCTTGCTAAGAATTTAAAGGTTAAGACAGCTACAATTTATGGTGGGGAATCCTATGAAAAGCAGTTTAAGGAGCTTAGAAACAAGCCAAGTGTAATTATAGGAACTCCAGGAAGAATCATTGACCATTTGAACAGGGGGACCTTAAGCTTTGGGGCTGTGAAATATCTTGTGTTAGATGAAGCAGATGAAATGCTTAAAATGGGCTTTCAAGAGGATATGGAATTTATTTTGAGTAAAGTTCCAGACTCCCGTCAGACGGCCTTGTTTTCAGCTACGTTACCCCCCTTTATAAAGAAACTGAGTCAAAAGTATATGCAAAATCCTCAGATGGTAAAAATAGAAAATAAGACGTTGACCGTAGAAAAGATTGCTCAGCAGCTGTACTTTGTAAAAAAGGAACAAAAGAAGGATTTGCTGCTACGTGTCTTAGATTTTTATCAATTTAAAAGTGCTATGATTTTTGCAAATACGAAGGCTATGGTGGATGAGCTTGTGCTTTTTTTACAGGAAAACCGCTTTAAGGCGGATGGATTGCATGGAGATTTGAAGCAGAATAGTCGGGATCGGGTAATGCAGGCCTTTCGTTTACAGTCCGTCGAAATTTTGATTGCTACCGATGTTGCTGCAAGAGGAATTGATGTAGAAGGGGTAGAGGCAATCCTCAATTTTGACCTTCCCTTAGAAAACGAAATTTATGTCCATAGAATTGGAAGAACTGGTCGAGCAGGAAAGACAGGTATGGCAATCACGTTTGCTACCACTCGGCAAAATAACCATATTCTAGAGCTAGAGGAATTTACAAAGTCTAAGATGATTCGCGCAGAAATTCCTTCTGCAAAGCAAATTAAGCTAAGAAATCAAAAGGCACTGTGCAATTTGATTTTAGAAAATTTAGAGGAGGCATCCTCTAATCATACCTATGATAATCTCCTCATCCAGTTATCCAAGGCTACTACGAATCCTACGCCTATTATCATTCGTTTATTAGAGTTGCTAGATGCGAAGGAGGATAGGGAATATGCTCCAATTGATGCTGTTAGTCCAAAGAGTAAAGGTCGGACAGGAAAGCCTGTTTCTAAAGGGAAGAGCAATACTGCATTCGTTTATGTATGGTTGAATGTTGGCTCAGCAGATGGGATTCGTCCCAATCAGCTAGTCAATTATTTGCACGATGAACTAAAGGTTCATAGAGAACACTTTGGTAAAATTCTGATTCAAAAGAATAAGACCTATTTAGAAGTCAATGAGCAGGCGTTACGCTTTTTTAAGGAATTGAATAAAAAGCGCTGGAATGGGAAAAAATTAACCTATCAGCTGGCAAAGACTATGCCCAGCAAGTAATATACAAGGAGGGAATCCTATGCGTGTAGTAGCAGGAAAGCTTCGTCATCGCGAAATTAAAATGACAAATCTAGATACAACCAGGGAAACCCAGGATAAGGTTAGACAAGCCGTTTTCAATATGATTGGCCCTTATTTTGAGGGTGGAATAGCTTTAGATTTGTTCGCTGGTAGTGGGGCGATGGGAATTGAGGCTTACTCTAGAGGCTTTGAGGAACTCCACTTTGTAGATATCCATCCCAAGGCTTTGGAGGTCTGCAGACAAAATTGTAAGACTCTTGGCATTCAAAATGCCAGATTTTACAATCAGGATTATTTGAAATTTTTAGAGGAAAATCTGGTGAAGATGGATATGATTTTTTTAGATCCTCCCTATTCTATGTCTAACACAGAAGAGATTTTAAGTCAGGTTTATCCTCATTTAGCAGAGGATGGAATCGTTGTCTTTGAGATGGCAAAAAATAGTTTATATTGTCAGGAATTTCAGGATTTAAGGGTTTGGAAGGATAAAACCTATGGAATCAAAAGAATTGTGATTTATCGATTTGATTCTTAAAGGAGTGTGAGGATATGACCTATAAACAAAGATATATGGAGATGAAAAAGGCGATAAAAAAGCTAATCTCCGATAAATATTTTGAAAAGTTTAATTCTAGAGATTTATTTTTTCTAATGGATGAAAAAACGAAGGGCATTGTATTTTTATCAGAAACGTTATTCAATGATTCCTTTGGTTTACAGTTTTTCCTAGATGATGCAGGCTTAAACTATCTTCATGATGCCTATACCACAGAAAATGGCTTTTCCATCAATCATTTTTTTACGGATTCCATTTTACTTTGTATGGTGACAAAGAAGGATTTAACTAGGGATGATGTTGCTTTTTTGAAGAAGCACGAGCTTCGAGTAATGCCAGAAAATAATCTGATTCCCTATTCCTTTAAGGAGGGCTATGGGCTATCCTATTTAAGCTCAAAGGAGCTAGACCATTGTCTAACTTATGTATATTATTTGATGAGCTTACTTAAGAATGAGCTTCAAGATATTTTAGAGGCATCTAAGAACGAAAGAATTACGGTTGCTGCCTTTGACACTACTCATATGACATATGAGGTAAGATATTCTAGAATGGTGGATTTAGAAACCTTCCCTAGATATAAAAAGGCAGAGGGAGAATTTATCAAGGAATTTCAAGATTCTACCTATGTAGATGATACCTGTCAGATTGCACAATGCTATTTACCGATAGACAAGGAAAGAAAGGAGCCCTATCCAAGCATTTTGCTTGCCTATTATGAGCAGAAGGATACCTATACCTATCAGGTTATCCCTTGTACACCCCAGCAGCTTCCAGAGTACATCTATGGATTTATGGACGAGACCTTTAAGGCGTATGGCCTTCCAACCAATATCAAGATGAATCATCGAAAGCTCTATGCGAAATGCTTTAAAACCTTAAAGGGCTTAAATATAGATGTACGCTTTCAAAGAGAAAATGAAGCCATCGATGAGCTTTTATATGATGTGATAGAAAAAGAAGTAAATGGGGTAGGTGAGGTTTTGACATCTAAGGGTGTATCTTCCTTAGTGTCATAGAAGGCGATGAAAAAGAAGGTTATTTTATTATTAATATTCCTTGTTCTAATGATTGCTGGATGCAGCTCTCAAGTGGTAGAAACTGTATGGGTCAATATTTTAGAGATGAATGATATCCATGGACATATTGAACAGGATAGCTTTGGTAAAAACGGAGTATCCAATGCTGCTTATCTTGTGAATCAAATTAGGCAGGAGGATTCCTATGATAATACGCTTTTGATTGGAAATGGAGATATGCTGCAGGAAACAGCCATATCTAGGGTCAGCTATGGAAGAGTCGTGATAGAGGCAATGAATGCAATGCAGTTTGATCTAATGGGAATTGGCAACCATGAGTTTGATTGGGGACTACCTAAAGTGCTTGAATATTTTGATGGGAATGCGGAAAATGGAGAGGCCTCCTTTCCCCTCATCAATTCGAATATTTATTTTGAAAATGAGTTACTCATAGTAGGGGACCATGTGACCTCTGGTGTCATCCTTGAAAAGGAGCATGTGAAAATTGGGGTATTAAGCTATATTGGCAATGTCAGCTCCTCTATCAGTGCGAATAAAAGAGAAGGCTATGAATTTTCTGCCAAGACTTCCGAAATTACAGCTAGTGTAGCTACTTTAGGCAGCCAGCTAAAAGAAGCAGGAGCTGATTTATTAGTTGTCAATATCCATGGAGGAGAATCTAAGGGGATAGAAAGCTATGAGCCAAATCAGCGCTTGGCAGAGCTTAAATATAAAGATAAATATCTAGTGGATGCTGTAATCAATGGCCATACCCATACGAAGCAATCAGGAAGTATTGCCCGTAAGAATGGAGCTGCAATGCCAGTTGTCCAATCTAGTGGCAAGCTTGCAAATTTTGGAAGAATTGATTTGAAATTTGATGTAAATAAAAGAGAGGTCGTTTCCACAAAGATATCCCATAGTATAGTAAAGGAGGCTACAGGCTTCGATTCTACTGTAGAGGAGGTTGTGGATTCCTTCTATCAAAGAGATAAAGCTGTTTTAGAAGAAGTGTACTGTGAAAATAAGAAGAGCTTTGAAAGGAATAGTCCTTATCTGTACCAGTATACGGCAAACCTGATGATGGCTGCTACAAATGCTACCGCGGCCGTTTGCAATACAGGAGCCTTTCGCAATGATGTAGATAAGGGCCCCTTTGATTTTAATCAGCTTTATGCTTTAAATCCATTTGACAATTCTATTATTCTTTGTGAGATTAAAGGTATAGATTTAAAACGGTTTTACGATGCGAACTCAAGGTTTGAATTCGTCTATACGAAGGACTATGGCTCCTCTATCGCAACCAACCAAACCTATACACTGGCAATCATCGATTATGTGTATTTCAGCAATTACTTTGCAGGCTATCGTACAGGAAACTATCAGGATACCAATTGGATCGTTAGAGATTTATTCATTGAGGATTTACGCCTTCGAAAGGAACGAGGCTTTGACATTTATGAGGATTATTTAAGTGTTGAAATTTCTTGTCGAATGTAATAAAATAGTAAAAAAGGGGTATAGTTGCTATGAATAAAAAATTAGAAGAAGTTTTTAAAGAATTAGGTCTTGAGTCAGATGGAAAAATTGCTCATGGATTTGTTGAAGGCTTTGAGGTCAGTGTTTCCTTGAAGAATGTTCTTTATTGTCACATTTCCTTTTACGCAGAGGCGGAGGTCAAAAGAACCATTGCCAATCAGATTAGGGATTTGAAGCTCCCTTATGTGAAATATATGTGTACAGATATGGGAATAGATATCACCAAGACAGATATGACGATGACTAGATTGGCGAAGAACTTTTCTGTAATGCTAGAGAAGATTTTAAATGTTTTGAAAATGAATGAGTGCTTAGGTATGGAATATTGTCCAGTTTGTGGAGACAAGCTAGAAGAGGAAATGAAATCCCTAAGAACAATCAACGGGTTAGTTAAAGTGACCTTAGATCAGAAATGTGTAGAGAACATCAATGCTTCCATTGAGGAACAGAATAAGCAATTTGAGGAACAGCCAAACAATTATCTTAGAGGTACTTTAGGAGCTGTTTTAGGTGCGGCAATCGGAGTATTAGTGTATGTTGTTTTATTTTTCCTTAATTTTATTTCCTCCATTAGCTGCTTTATCGCGGTTCTTTTGGGAGGCTTATTCTATAAGCTTTTTGGTGGGAAGCAAAATAAGATTATGATTGTAATTGTTACTGTGGTTAGCTTGGTGGCTATGCTGCTTACAGTATTTGTTTTATACATGAAGGCTGCTGAGGTATTAGCCCCAGATTATGGATTCTATTCTACAGGTATGCAGGCCTTCTCTGATATGATGACCGTTTCTGAATTTTCAGGTGAGTTCATTGCGAATATGCTGATGACGGCAATGTTCTCACTTTTAGGGGCAGGCGCCCAGATTGCTGTTATGGTGAGAAACATCAAAAGAGAACAACAAATCTAAGTAGTCATAATTCAATCTGAAAATTTTCTTGAAAAAAGTCAGTATAAATGCTAAAATATTTACGTATTATTAAATTGATGAAGAAGAAGAGTAGATATGAAACTTCTGGTACAGCGAGGATGATTGGTGAAAGCATCTGCAGGTAGGCATATCGAAGGACACTTTGGAGAGCTTTTAAAACAAGACGTACCAGGCGTTAACGGATTTGAGTGCTAGTAGTGTATACTAGAAGTAAGGTGGCACCACGATACATACGTCCTTAAAATAATATTTTTTTAAGGACTTTTTTTTGATAATTAGGTAGGTGATGAGCTTTTGATGTTAGATTTACCAGCAGTAAATTTAGGCCGTTATGAGCTTAGGGAGGTAGTTAAGGAAGACTACCTAGATTATTTTGATATTGGTAGGGATGAGGAAACCTGTAAGCATTTGACTTGGGGTCCCTTTTTAAAGCCAAAGGAAGCCTTATGGTGTATTGAGGAGGTTTTTTTAAAGCGTCCTTTAATGGGATTACCAGTTGGCTATGCCATCGTCGATAAGGAGAACGACCATAAGATGATTGGTATGATCGATTTTCATACCTATTATGAAGGAATTAACACTGCAGAGATCGGCTATATTCTGCATAGGGATTACTGGAATCAGGGAATTATGACGATGTGTTTAAGAGAAATGACTAGAATAGGGTTTGAACTAATGAAATTTGATAAAATATTAGTAGGGCATACCCTAGGAAATCAATCCTCTAAGCAGGTCATTTTACAGTGTGGATACCATTATGAATATCAATCCTTAATTAAAATTAAGAATCACGAAAGAATTGCAATGTATTATAGCTTATATCGTTATGAGTATGAAGGGAAGTAGAGTATATGATAACTAAACCAAAGGGGACCTATGATGTTTTGCCAGGTGAGGTGAGCAGCTGGACAAAATTAGAGTCCACCATTCGTAAAATTTGTCAAATCTATAATTTTAAGGAAATTCGTACCCCTATTTTTGAGTCAGGCAAGACCTTCCATAGGGATAGCAATGATACCTCAGATATGGTGACCAAGGAGACCTATGATTTTAAGGATCGTTCCAACAGGGATATCACGCTAAGACCAGAGGGGACAGCAGGTACGGTTCGAGCCTTTATCGAAAACAAGATGTATGCAGAAAGTGCCATAAATAAATTATTTTATATGGGACCAATGTTTCGGTATGAACGTCCTCAAAAGGGAAGAAACCGGCAGTTCAGTCAATTTGGAGTGGAGGCCTTAGGCTCCTCCTCTCCTTTGATAGATGCTGAAGTGATTGCGTTAGGGACAACCTTAATTAAGGCCTTAGGACTTAAAAATGTAAGAGTTAAAATCAATACTTTAGGCGATAGAGAAACGAGAGAGGCCTATCGTTCGGTATTAATTGAGTATTTTACAAATTATAAAAATGAGCTATGCGAGGATTGTTTAAATCGTTTAGAAAAGAATCCTTTGAGAATCTTAGACTGCAAGGTGGACAGGCATAAGGAGTTCTTTAAAAATGCACCTAAGATTAAAGATTATTTAAGCGAGGCATCTAAGACCCATTTCGCCGAAGTTTTACAGGCCTTAGATGATATGAAAATAGCCTATGAGGTGGATGATTCTTTGGTTCGAGGCTTAGACTACTATAGCCATACGGTTTTTGAACTAGAGGTGGATGTAGAAGAATTTGGTGCCCAAAATGTAATTGGTGCTGGTGGAAGATATGATTCTTTAGTTGAGGATTTAGAGGGGCCTTCAACTCCTGGTGTGGGAATGGCCTTTGGAATGGAAAGACTTCTCTTGGCCTGTGAGCTGACTGGAAAGAAGCTTGCCACTAGGGATTATCTTCACATTTATTTTATTTCCTTAGGAGAACAAGCGAAAAAGGCCTGTCTAACCCAGATGAATGTATGCCGGTTAGGTGGTTTGTATTGTGATATGGATTATTTAGGACGAGGACTTAAGGGTCAGTTCAAGGCTGCTGATGCAAACCATGCAATGTTCACTTGTATTCTTGGGGATAATGAGCTAGCCGAATTTAAAATCAATATTAAAAATAACGAAACTGAGGAACAGGAAACCATCTCACTTTATGAGGTTTATCCATATGTTTTAAACAAAATTAACAGCAAGTCTGCTTGTGCAGGCTGTAAGGAAAAAGAGGTAAAAGAATGAATAGAGTAATGATTAAGGATATTGTCCTTGGAAAAGAAAATCACATTGCAGGATTTGTAGAGAATATCCGAAATAAAAAGACAATGTGCTTCATCGTATTAAGAGATATCAGTGGTAAGCTTCAGCTCACCATTGAAAAGGAAAAGCATCCAGAGCTGAATGAGATTTTAGATGCCATTACTGTAGATTCTGTGATTGAGGCTACAGGTCTAATTTTGGAAAGTGAATATGTGAAGTTAAACCATATGGAGATGTATCCAGACTCCATTTCTATCCAAAGTATTGCAGCGGCATCTCCGATTGTGGCTCCTAAGGGAGAAGAGACGAACATCGATCTTCGCTTAGATTATCGCTGGATTGATTTGCGTACGGATAAGAACACCCTGATGTTCAAGGTCCAATCCTATTTTGTTGCCAAATGTAGAGAGTTTTTAATAGAGCGTGATTTTATTGAAATTCATTCTCCAAAGCTGATTGGGGCAGAATCTGAATCTGGAGCTGGAGTATTCAAGGTAGATTATTTTGACCGAGCCGCCTATCTAGCCCAGTCTCCTCAGTTTTATAAGCAAATGGCTATGGCTGCTGGCTTTGAACGTATCTTTGAATCTGGTCCTGTCTTCCGTGCTGAAAAATTTGCTTCCCGGAAGCATGCAACTGAATTTACAGGCTTTGATTTGGAATTCTCCTATATTAACTCCTATGAGGATGTAATGCATATGGAAGAAGAGATGCTAGCCTATGCTTTAAGCGAGGTTGCTAAGAAGTATCAGGAGGAAATTCAGAGGGTTTTCAATATTGACCTTGTCGTTCCAACACTCCCATTCCCACGGATGGATTTACATGAGGTATATCAGGAGCTAGAAAATCGCTATGGCTATAAGGTTCCAGAAAGTGAGAAGGGGGATTTAACTACGGAAGGAGAAAGACTTTGTCAAAAGCTTTCCATAGATAAATTTGGTCATGAATTCTTGTTTGTAACTGGCTATGCCAAGGAGAATAGAGCCTTCTATCATATGCGTGATGCGCATGGAGTTCCTTGTGGATATGATTTGATTTGGAAGGGCTGTGAAATTACAACAGGTGCCCAAAGAGAGCATAGATATGAAATCTTAAAGGCCCAGGCCAAAGAAAAGGGATTGGACAAGGATGTAGAATTCTACTTGGATTTCTTCAAGTACGGCTGTCCTCCTCATGGTGGCTTTGGAATCGGTGTAGATAGAATCACCATGCTGCTATTTAACCAGGGAATTAAAGACGCTATGTTCATTTTCCGTGGACCAGATCGTTTGAATCCTTAAAGAAATGAGGAAAAATTATGAAAACACATATTAGCTGGAACGAATATTTTATGGGAGTTGCTGCCCTTTCAGCCAAGAGAAGCAAGGATCCGAATACGCAGGTTGGAGCCTGCATCGTGAACCAGGAAAAAAGAATTATTGGAATTGGATATAATGGTTTTCCTACAGGCTGTAGTGACCAGATATTTCCTTGGGGAAAACAGGATACAAATTATTTAAATACGAAATATCCATATGTGGTTCATGCAGAACCAAACGCTATCTTAAACTCAACAGCCTCCTTAAAGGATTCTACACTGTTTGTGACCTTATTTCCTTGTAATGAATGTGCAAAGCTCATCATTCAGTCTGGGATAAAGCATGTAGTCTATGGCTCCGATAAGTATCATGACCAGGATTCCTATTTGGCCTCTAGAAGAATGTTTGATGCTGCTGGAATCACCTATGAAAAGATGCCTGCCGTTCAGGTAGAGCTTGTGAGTGAGGTGGAGGAATGAAGCATTTTTTAAAAAGATTTTGGATTGTAATTGTGATAGCTGCGGCAATCAACCTTCCCCTTTTGATTATGGGGTCAATCCGTACCAATCAAAGTGTCACCTTGAAGGGAGATACAACCATCGTTGAAAATTTTGTGGAAATTGATAATGCCTATAGTCAGACAGGCTCCTTTTCTACTATTTATGTAATCAGTCTAGATCACTCTACCATCCTTCAAAATCTGCTGGTAGGGGCAAGTCATACCTCAGAGGTATCAGAGCTTCCAGAGCATTACCTTCATTTTACGGATACAGAGATTGCTCAAATGGGAAGAATTCAGCATCAATCAAGTATTTTATATTCCATCATCCAAGCTTATCAGGAGGCTTCCAAGGTAGATAGCAAAATTCATATTGAATATACCTTTGATGCCTATGTGATTGCCTATTATGACCGAGTATCGGAATTTAGAATTGGGGACAGAATCATAGGAATCAACGACATCTTAGCTGAAACTGAGTTTGAGGCCTTTAAGGAGGCCTTCAATCAGGCGAAGGAAGGCGATGTTTATGTGGTAGAAAGGGATAAGCAAAAGCTTTCTATCCCCTATACCAAGGAGAATATGCGAGTTTCAGGTTATGCCTTTTATACGATTGACCAGGATACTGTGTTCCCAAGCTATGTGGTAAAACCTACAAATGTTGGTGGTCCATCGGGCGGACTTTTACAGACCTTGGCCTTATACAATGCTTTGATTGAAGAGGATATCACAAGAGGACGTAAAATCGCTGGAACAGGCACCATTGAAACGGATGGAACTGTTGGACCCATTGGAGGCATCCAGCAGAAGATATATACCGCCTTTGATGATGACATTGAAATCTTCCTATGTCCTGAGGAAAACTATGAGGATGCATTAATTGCCTACAATAGCTTAAGGAATAAGGAAAGGATGAAGCTTTATAAGGTATCTACCTTTGCTGAGGCTTTGGAGGTGCTGAGAAGTGAATAATTTTATGGATCGATATAAAGAGATAAAAGAAGAAATTCATCAATATGCACTAGAAGAAAAAAATAAATTTCTTTTAGGACTTGTCAGCTTTTTACTTTCTTTATTGATTGTGGTAGGGCCAATCACCTTGCTCATCAATTGTTTTATCTTCAATGATTTCTTTTTGCTTATCATATTAGGCTTAGGGGTTTGCTTCTTTGTCCTATTGTTTTTAACTAGGTTTTTCTATTATCAGGGAATTACCCAAAAAAGAGTAAACGATATGCATGTATTTTATTTGATGGAAGCCCTAGTATGCTTTTCCATTACTGTTGTATGTCTGTTGATTTTATTTTTCATTTAGGAAAGGACCGATATTTATGTGGATTACATTACTGATTCTAGGGTCACTTTTATTTGTTGACCAGCTAACTAAATATTTAGCAGAGCTATTCATCGCAAAAGGTAGTACAGTGACTCTCATTCCACATGTTTTAGAAGGTACGTTAGCCTACAACAAGGGTGCTGCCTGGTCATCCTTTTCGAACGCAACCTGGTTTTTAGCCTTGCTAAGCTTGGCTGCCTCTATTGTATTGGTTTATTTTATTACCAAAAATAACTGGAAGAAAAAGAAATGCTATTCTCTTGCTATAACATTGATGCTTGCTGGCACCTATGGAAATTTCTTGGATCGTTTTTTTTCTGTTATTGGAAAACGGGAAGGGGTTGTGGATATGATTATCTTAAATCCACTAGATGCTTTATGGCGAGCAATCACAAATTCAGGTTTCCCCATTTTTAATGTGGCCGATATGTGCTTGGTGATAGGAATTGTGCTTTTAGCGATTGATATTCTATTTTTTCAGGAAAAAAGGGCGGTTAAATGATGAAGAATTATAAGGTTTCTGCCGATATGGTAAAAAAAAGGTTAGATAAAGCTTTAGTGGACCTATTAGAGGACAAGTCTAGAGCCTACATTTTAAAATGTATAGAGGAGGAGAAGGTTTCTGTAAATGGAAAAATAGAGAAGCCTTCCTACCTATTAAAGGAAAATGATTTGATAACCTATGAACCCTTAGAGGAAAAAAAGCTATCCTTAGAAGGCCAGAATTTGAACCTAGAGATAGTTTATGAGGATGAGGATGTGGCTGTTGTGAATAAGCCTAAGGGAATGGTCGTTCATCCAGCTGCTGGGAACTATGAAAATACCTTGGTTCATGGACTTTTGTATGAGCTAGAGGATCTTTCAACCATCAATGGGGTTGCAAGACCTGGCATTGTCCATCGCATTGATAAGGATACGACTGGTCTTTTAATGATTGCTAAAAATGATAAAGCCTCTCTTTCTTTAACAGAACAACTGAAAGCACATACCTGTAAAAGAACCTATCAAGCCTTAGTCTATGGTACAATCCAAGAGAATAAGGGAAAAATCAATGCTCCGATTGGTAGAGATCAAATGGATCGAAAGAAGATGGCAGTTACTAAAAATGGAAAAGAGGCAATTACTCATTTTACCGTTTTAAAAAGGTTTAAGGATTTTACTTTAGTAGAATGTGCCTTAGAAACAGGAAGAACCCATCAGATTCGTGTCCACTTTTCCTATATCGGACATCCTTTAGTTGGAGATAAGGTCTATGGTAGAAGAAAGGTTATTGGTGATGAGGGACAATTTCTTCATGCTAAAACTATAGGCTTTTTACATCCTTCCACTGGACAATGGATGGAATTTGATTCTGAGCTACCAGAATACTTCAAAGTTTTTTTGAAGCAATTAGAATGTGAATAGAAAACCAGAGGAGAGTACCAAAAATACTTTCCTTTTCTTTTTTAAAAGAATACATATTCTGTTTTTAGCAGAATGATAATAAGTAAATTGACAAATACTAAAAAAAGGATATAATTAAGAAAGAAGAGGTGACGTTTTATGTTGAAAAAGCATGGATTTCTTAGGGTGGGAGCAATTGTCAATCAGACAAAGCTTTCAGATGTCTTTTATAATATAGAGGAAATCAAGAGACTTTTGGATTTGGCAATAGAAAAGGGAATTGAAATTGTGACCTTCCCTGAGCTATCCGTAACAGGGTATACCTGTCAGGACTTATTTTTAAATAGAGATTTATTAGAAAACACTTTAGCAGGCTTAGAGCTTTTAAAGGAATATAGTAAGACCCATTCCATTGTCTTCATTGTGGGGGCTCCAATTAAGATACAGAATGCCTTATATAATTGTGCAGTAAGCTTTTCAGATGGACATATTTTAGGAATTACACCGAAAACCTATGTTCCAAATTATTCTGAATTTTATGAGGCAAGATATTTTGCAAGCGCCAATGACTTGGCTATTTCAGAGATGGAATTTCTTGGAGAAATGGTTCCTGTATCTAATATGCTCTTATATCATGCGAAAAACTATCCTTTTATTACTTATGCAGTAGAAATCTGTGAGGATTTATGGGTAAGCAATTGTCCTAGTAATTTCACCTGTGAGCTGGGTGCAACTTTGATTTTTAATCTATCTAGCAGTAATGAGCTTGTTGGTAAATATGAATATCGGAAAAATCTCATTCAAACGGCCGCTTCAAAGAACTTATGTGCTTATATATATGCATCCTCTGGATTATCTGAATCTACGAGTGATTTGGTTTTTTCAGGGCATGCGATGATTGCAGAGGCAAGTGGCAATGTCACGGAAAATGAAAGATTTAGCTTTGAATCTAACCTAATTTTTCAGGATGTCGATGTGCTACGCCTTCAAAGTGACCGGCTGAAAAAGAGAACCTATGAGCAATCAGGACGTTATATTTCTCCTATGCATGCCTATTTTTCTCTTTCGGAGAAGAGCAATAGTTTGACAAGAAGATATTCAAAGACTCCATTTTTGTCCCATACTGCAGCATCCTTAGAGGAAATCCTCCAAATTCAAACGTATGCTTTAGCGAAAAGAGTTCGTCATTTGAACAATACAAAAATGGTAATTGGCATCAGTGGAGGATCGGATTCAACCCTAGCCTTCTTGATTTGTCTTAGAGTGGTCAAGGTATTAAATTTGACAACGGACCATATTATTGCAATCACCATGCCAGGCTTTGGAACCTCTAACCGTACCTATGAAAATGCAGTTCGGTTGATTAAATCCACGGGAGCTACCCTAAAGGAAATTTCTATCAAGGAAGCCTGTCTCCAGCATTATAAGGATATTGAGCATGATCCAGCGGTTTATGATATCACCTATGAAAATGCCCAGGCTAGAGAAAGAACTCAGATTCTATTTGACTATGCCAATAAGGAAAAGGGAATTGTAATAGGAACTGGAGATTTATCTGAAATCGCCTTAGGCTGGGCAACCTACAATGGGGACCATATGTCCAATTATGCGGTGAATGCTTCCATTCCAAAAACCTTAGTCACGACTTTGATTGCGAAGATGAGAGATGACGCAGAGGAGGGAGTTTTTAAGGATACTCTAACCGATATTCTAGATACTCCAATATCTCCTGAATTGCTGCCATTAGATGATAAAGGGAATATAGTTCAAAAGAGTGAAGGAAGTATTGGACCTTATGTACTACATGATTTCTTTTTGTATCATTTCTTAAGATATGGGGCTAGTGTAAAGAAGATTTATTTTTTAGCCTGCCAGACCTTTGATATAAAGGAAGAGGAAATTAAGAAATATTTAAAAATTTTTATACAGAGGTTCTTTTCTCAGCAGTTTAAGAGGAATTGTATGCCAGATGGAATAAAGGTTGGCTCTATCAGTCTTTCACCAAGAGGGGATTGGCGAATGAGCTCTGATGTAGCAGCATCTATGTTTTTAAAGGAAGCAGCTGAGCTATGAAAATAGGGGTATATGGCGGCTCCTTTAATCCTTGTCATCTGATGCATAAACAGATTGTAGAAGTACTATTAGACCGAAATATCTTTGATCGTATTATCATTCTTCCCACAGGTAACTTTTATAAAAAGAGTAATCTTTTAAAGGGAGAGGAAAGAAAACGGATGCTGGAGCTTATGTTTGAGAATCATCCTAGAGTTATCATTTCCGATTATGAATTTAAGAATAATTTAATTTGTACCTATCGAAGCTTGGATTATTTACAAAATCTTTATAAAGGGGATAAGCTTTATTTTATTTTGGGAAGTGATAATCTCCTCCATTTTGATACCTGGAAGCGGTATGAATATATTCTAGATACCTATAACCTTTTAGTGATAGAAAGAAAAAATGTTGATGCTAAAGAATTGCTGAAGAAATACCAAGGATATCAAGGAGATATTGAGTGGATGGATTTAGACCTGCTGGATATCCAATCCTCAACCATTCGTGAAAAAATTTTTACTGGAAATTTAGAGTCTGTAAAAAATTGTTTAGATGAGCGGGTATTTTCTTATATAAAGACGAAGGGGCTATATTCAAAAACATATCAGGAGCGACCTACGGAAAAATTTATTTCTGATGAAGAATTCTTAAATCATTATAATATGGATGATTATGAGAAGATGAGTGTGACAACAGACATTACTCTATTCAGTGTAAGTGATATCCAGCAAAAGAATTATCGTAAGAAGAATACTAAGAGCTTTAGTATCTTACTTGTAAAAAGAGAGACGGCTCCCTTTATGAATAAGTGGTGTATTCCAGGAGGATTTCTTTCCTTAGATGAAAAGCTTTTAGATTGTGCAAAAAGGGTACTTTTTACAGAGGCTAATATAGACCACGTCTATTTAAATCAGCTTCATACCTTTTCAGATATAGATAGAGATATTAGAGGAAGAGTTTTATCGGTTGCCTATCTAGGGCTAATTGACAAGGCTCAGATAGAAGGAGACTTAAAGTCTAAGGCCGCCTTCTTTGATTTATCCTTCCAGGAGAAGGAGGATAGCCTGATTATTCAATTTCAAAATGGAGATACTATTTTTACCTGCAGTGTCAAAAAAAAGGTGGATGCCTATGGAATTGTCTCCTATGAGGAACTAGAAAACGAGATATTCGCCTTTGACCATTTGAAGGTGATTGCCACCTCCTTAGATTATTTGAAGAATCATATTGAAAAGCAGGATATGATCTATCATTTGTTGCCACCTTCCTTCACCTTAAAGGAGCTTCAGCTGGTCTATGAAGCTATTTTAGGAAAGAAGCTGATTGATTCTGTCTTCCGAAGAAGTATTCAAAGCCAAGTGATTCCTACAGAGGAGTTTAAGAAGGATGGAGGACATCGCCCCTCTAGACTTTACAAATATAAATGGTTGAGGGAAGAATGATGATAAAAAAAGCGATGCTGTACTTAATGCTTCTTATGAGTCTAACGAGCTGTGTCTATATCGGCTTATCTTCAAAAGAAATTCAGCAGCATAATGAGAAAATTCTTGAACAGCTTGGAGATTTTCCGTTTTCAAATTATGAAGGGACCTTTTATTCCTTCCCTGAAGAGGAGGATAAAATGGTTCAATTTCAATGTCAAAATGGGAATTTAGAGCTTTTAATTATAACCAAGGATCATATCATTTATAACACAGGGACTCAAGAGTATGATTTTTCTATATCTACTCTGCAAGAGTCTATGTATCCTAAAAATGGAGAAGGCTATTCCTATCCTGAGGAAATTGAGGCACTCATTTCCTTTATTAAAAAGTTTGATGGTACTTCTAGTAAGGTAGAGGGGAGAAACGGAGTGGAAGCTGATGAAGAAGGTCCGCTAGATGAAATCACGCACTATTACTATGAAATGGATTGGCCGTATTCTAATGTGGCAGGTCTTTATTTCTATGTGAATGCCAAAACCTCCTCCTTAAAGCGTATTTATCTAACTGACCACTCTAATGATGGTGGCTTTGGTAAGCCTCATTTTCAGCTGTGGTTTTTGAAAGAACAAAGAGATTCTTCATTAAAGACGGAGTATGAAAGCCGAAAAGAAGCTGTTATAAAAAGTGGAAAAGGACAGGATATCCTGTCCTTTTAGTCATGATTGGGATTGATTTCATTGGCAATTGGGGTTAAAAAGATTTTCTTTATTTCTGCCAAGTCCTTAGTTTGACCAAGGGTATACATGAGCTTTGTTACTGCAGCCTCACTTGTCATATCATAGGCCTCAATAGCTCCACTAGCAATCACCTTTGTTCCTACCTCATAGATATTAAAATTAGAGCGTTCATAGAGGCACTGACTGCTTACAACGATAGGTACTCCTTTGGCAATGGCATTTTTAATTTCCTTGATAAAGTCTCTACGAATATAGGAGATTCCTCCTGCCCCGTAGGCTTCTATTACAATTCCTTCAATTCCTGCAGATAGTAAAAGAGGGATGATGGAAGGATTGGTAGTAGGAGTAAGCTTAAGTAAAAATACATTAGTATTGATATCTAACACGAGTCTTGGTGGTTGCTGGGTTGTCTGGATCATATTTTTTTGAATGCTGAGACCTGTTGCGGAAACTCTACCTAAGGGAAAGAGATTGATAGATTCAAACGCATCAAAGCTAGAGGTTCTGGCTTTGACAGAGCGGCAGCCAAACATGATTTTTCGATTAAAAGCTAGAAATACCCCAGGAATTTTCGATTTTGCCATTGCAAAGGCACAGCGTAGATTATCAATAGCGTCCGTTAAAGGATGAAGGATTGGTAGCTGAGAGCCTGTGAATACAATGGGAATATTGGGATTTTGGACCATGAAGGAAATCATTGAAGCCGTATATGCCATCGTATCTGTCCCATGAGTTACGATGATTCCATCATAGCAGCTTAAATTATGATAGATTTCCTCGGCAATGATTTTCCATTCCTCAGGCTGAATATTTGAACTATCTAAAACGAGGATAGTTTTACTATCGATGGTAGCTTCTTCATTTTCTAGAATACTCTTTAACAGCTGGTGGGAATCTACGGGAACTAAGCCATCCTTAGAATCAATGCTGGCAATGGTTCCTCCTGTAGAGATTAAAAGTATCTTTTGCATAGGTTCACCTCTTTAAATCAGCTATATTATACTCTTTTTTTCTTGGTTTTACTATCTAAAGACAAAATTTACTTTTCTATTTTTTTATGTTCCTAATTTTTCTTTACATTTTCCGATTTCATGATATAATATTAAATGCGTTTGTTTCATTTTTAAGACAAACAATATTTAGTTAGGAGGAGTAGGCAGTTGCCTACATATTGAATAAAGATGAATGTAGAGAAGTTAGAACATAGCCGCAATAAGATCGTTTTCGAAGTTTCTGCAGAGGAATTTGAAAAGGCATTAGATAAGGCATTTGAGGTTTGTAATGCTAAGGTTACGATTAAGGGCTTTAGAGCTGGAAAGGCTCCAAGACATGTATATGAGAAGAACTATGGAGTAGAGTCCTTATATGATGAGGCTTTAAATGTGATTTTAAATGCAAAGGCTCAAGAAATTTATGCAGATAAAGACTTAGCTAAGGAAATTGTTGGTCCTTTTGAGCCAAACTTTGAAACAGAGGAGAAGCTAGAGCGTGGCAAGCCTTTTAAGGTTTCTTTATCCTTTGATGTATATCCAGAGGTAAATTTACCACAATATAAAGGAATTGAATGTGGTAAGGCAAAGCTTGAGGTTACAGAGGAAGAACTAGACCATGCGTTAAAGCAGGTTATGGCTAAGGATTCTTCTATGCAGCCAAAGGAAGCTCAGGTGATTGAAAAGGGTGACTATGCTACCTTTGATTTTGTAGGTACTGTAGATGGGGTTGAATTCCCTGGTGGCAAGGCAGAAAATTATGAATTACAAATTGGTTCTGGTCAGTTTATTCCTGGCTTTGAGGACCAAATGATTGGAATGAAGGCAGAAGAGGTTAAGGATGTAAATGTAACCTTCCCAGAAAATTATGGCGAAAAATCCTTAGCTGGTAAGGCTGCTGTATTTAAGGTAACAGTTCATGAGGTTAAGAATATGGTTTATCCAGAGCTTACTGATGAATATGTTAAGGGACTTAATCTAGCAGGTGTTGAAACTGTAGAAGCCTTAAAGGAAAGCAAGAAGCAGGAATTGGCTTCCCAGAAGGAAAAGAGTGAAAAGGATCGTCAGGTAGATGAAATCATCAATAAGATTTTAGATAACGCCGTAGTAGATATGCCTGCATCCTTAGAACAGGAAAGAATTCACCAAATTCAAGAACAATATCAGCAGCAAGCAAAGATGTATAATATCCCATTTGAGACCTTCCTAGGCCTAATGAATATTACTAAGGAAAAGTTTGAAGAGGAGACTACAAAGCAAGGAAAACGTCAGGCTCTATTTAATGTTGTGATTTCTAAGCTGATTGAGGTTGAAAATTTAGCTCCTTCTAAGGAGGATTTAGAAGCCTTAGCTACTAAGGATGCTGAAGCTCAGAAGACAACTAAGGAAGCGATGATGCAGAAGAATGCTGCAAGATATTACAGTGATTTGGCTTACCAAAGAGTCATTGAGCTTTTACTGGCTAACGCAAAATTAGTCTAAAATTGAATGAAAAATCGTAGGGAAGGTGTAATGCCTTTCCTTTTTTCAAAAAAAATAATTATTTTTGGCAAAGCACTTGCAAAAGTGCCAAAAATGATATATATTATATTTGTTGACATTTTGTCAACTGAAAGGATGGTAAAATGGAAGAGAATAAATTGGTTTTACCTGCCATAGCAGTACGTGGTGTTGTACCACTTCCAAATAATGAATTTAGAATTGAGGTTGGACGTGCCAACTCTGTTTTGGCTTTGGATGCTGCCGAGAAGATGTATGGTGGCAATATTCTGCTTCTGATTCAGAAGGATGCCACTGTAACAGATGTGACAGAGCATGATGTTGAACGGATTGGCGTACTTGCAAGAATAACGTTAAAGCTTAAGCTTCCTAATAAAAATTATAAAGTGAAATTTAAGATTTCTGATCGTATCTCTGTTTTAGAATTTACGTCTTTAGAGCCTTATTTTGTTTGTAACTACGAAAAGCTTTATTCCTATATGCATAATGATGATGAGGAATCTGCCTTAATCAAGAACATTGCTTCAGCCATCGCATCCTCAGGGCTCAATTTGATGCAGAATATGGAAGAGGTATCAAGACTTTTACAGAATGGGACAAATCCAGCAATCTTGTCTGATGTCTTAGCCTTTAATTTAAAGACTACAGGTCCTGCAACCAGTAAATTTCGTTACCTTGAGGAGCTAGATGCTTCTAGACGATTGGAGTTTATCCTTGAGGACATTGAGAAGGAAAAAAAGATTGTAGAGATTGAAAATAAAATCAATAATGAGGTCAAAAAATCGATAGATGAATCTCAGAAGGAATATTATCTAAGAGAAAAAATGAAGGTTATCCAAAATGAGCTAGGAGATAAGGCTCGTCAGGAGGAGGATGTGGAGGCCTTAAGAAAGGCTATTGAAGAGGCACATCTACCTAAGAATGTCTATGATAAGGCCAAAAATGAACTTCAAAAATATGCCTCTACCAGCAATCAAATGGCGGAATCTGGCGTCATAAGAACCTATCTAGAATGGATTACGACGCTTCCTTGGTATAAGCAAAGTGAAGATACAACGGATTTGAAGCAGGTGGCTGCGAGTCTAGATAAGAACCATTATGGCCTAGAAAAGGTTAAGGATCGTATTGTAGAATATCTTGCCGTCAAGATGATGACTGGAAAAAATCCGAATACCATACTCTGCTTTGCAGGTCCCCCAGGTGTTGGTAAGACAAGTCTTGCCAAGTCTATCAGTGAGGCCTTGGGCCGGAAATTTGTAAAACAGTCCCTAGGCGGTGTGCGTGATGAATCTGAGATTAGAGGTCATAGAAGAACCTATATTGGGGCGCTTCCAGGCCGTATCTTAAAGGGAATGCGCGATGCAGGTACCATTAACCCCGTTTTCTTGTTAGATGAAATTGACAAGATGACCGCGGATTATCGTGGTGACCCTGCTGCAGCAATGCTGGAGGTATTAGACCCTGAACAGAATAAGTACTTTTCTGACAATTACTTAGAGGAGCCTTATGATCTTTCTCAGGTTATGTTTATCACTACGGCAAATGATTTGTCCAATATTCCAGCTCCTTTGCGGGATCGTATGGAAATCATTGAATTATCCAGCTATACAGAAATAGAAAAGTTTAATATTGGATTTAAGCATCTCCTACCAAGAGAGTTAGAGGAGCATGGCTTAACCAAAGAGCAGCTGACCATAACAGAAGATGCTATGTATGCAATCATCCAAAATTATACTAGAGAAGCTGGTGTAAGAGAACTGAATCGTATGATTGCGACGATATGCCGTAAGACGGTGAAGAAAATTTTAATTGATCAGGCCGTGAAGGAAGAGATCAATTGTGATAATCTCCATGAATTTTTGGGTAAGATTCGTTTTACAAATAATAAGAATCGTGGAATGAATCAGGTGGGTATCGTAACAGGACTTGCCTATACCCAGTTTGGAGGGGACACCCTAGATATAGAGGTTACAACCTATCCTGGAAAGGGCGGCTTACAGCTGACTGGTAAGTTAGGCGATGTGATGAAGGAATCTGCTCAGGCTGCTTATTCCTTTGTGAGAAGTCATGCACAGGATTATGGAATTGAAGGTGCAGTTTTTGAAAAGAATGATGTACACATTCACGTTCCAGAGGGGGCAGTTCCTAAGGATGGGCCTTCTGCAGGAGTTACACTTACAACAGCCTTAGTTTCTGCCTTAGCCAATAAGCCTGTGGATTGTCATATTGGTATGACTGGAGAAATTACACTGCGAGGTCAGGTTTTGCCAATCGGTGGCTTACGTGAAAAATCTATTGCAGCTCACAGAAGTGGTTTAACTAAAATCTTCATTCCTAAGGAGAATGAACGGGATATTGAGGATATCCCAGAAGAGGTGAGAAGCGTTTTAGAAATTCAGCCTGTTGCCAATATTAGTGAGATTTTAGATTCTGTATTTCGTTAAATAGTAGAAAAGAGTTCAACAAGAAAAGAACTCTTTTTTCTTTTTAAAAAAAATAAAATTTTTGGCAATACTTTAGGATGAGGTGATAGAATGGATGTAAAGGATTTACAGGCCAATGATCGACCTAGAGAACGACTTTTGAACTTAGGAGCTTCCTCCTTAAGTGATGTTGAGCTTTTGGCTATTCTAATTGGTAATGGCTCTAGAGGAGGCGGTGTCTTTGACATTGCTGTTGAACTTTTAAATACATATCCCCTATCCAGCTTAAAGGATTTAGATTATAAGAAAATTTCAGCAATTTCAGGAATCAAGCAAGCAAAGGCCTGCCAGCTTTTAGCCTGTTTTGAGCTTGCTAGGAGAGCCTCTAAATGGAAGAAGGATGGACTAGTTTTAGAGAAGGCAGGAGATATTTATCAATATACCTATGATGAATTTTACTTAGAGACTACAGAAATTGTATTGGCCTTATTTTTAGATTGTAAGCTGCATCTCATCGATAAACTAAAGCATAAGGGAGATACAGCTCATAGTACAGGTATTCCATTACGTTCTATGATTACTAGAGCGTTAAATTGTAAGGCTTATGCAGTCATATTGGTTCATAACCACCCATCTGGAGATATAGCTCCTTCCCAAGCAGATATAAAGGTTACCTATGAAATTTGGCAAATTCTTTTAAAGCTAGACATTGTACTATTGGATCATTTGGTGGTTTCTGAGAATTCCTATTATTCCTTTGCAGAGCATGGTCTACTTTCCAATATGGATGAATATAGTGAATTGGGTGAATATGATGAAGAAGACAATTTTAAAAGGATGCTTACTGGCTGCATTTCTATGTAGTTATTTTTTTATACCTTCCGTCCAAACTGTTTTAAATCAAAAAATTAATACAGTTACTGTGACTAATTTCTTAGCTAAAAATTTATATAAGAATGAAAAAACGGTTTCCAGTATACCACTTGTAGTGAAGGACTATATATTACAGGATGACCGGCTTTATATATTTCCTCTAGACGAGGTTGTGAGTCTTCCGATTGATGTAATGATTGTAGAGGTAGAAGACACCTACATAGAGGTTGTAAATTTGGATGCTAGATATAGAATCAGCAATATCTACAAGCGGGCAGGAAATCTTTATCAATATGTCAATGGCTTAAATGAACTGGCTTATACAAAGGATTTCTTTGTGGTAGAAGGAGATAACCTAGAAGTGATTTCTGAGAGACTGACCATTTACTATGAAAAGGTTTAAGCTGGATTTCAGTTTTCTTATTTTTTTAATTTTTTTATTTCTTTCTCCAAAGCAGTATCTCATTTTAAAGCTGTTTTTATGCTTAGTGTTGCATGAGTTAGGGCATATAACGCTTATTCTATTATTTCGTTATCCAATTGCTCGATTAAGAATCTCTGTTTTTGGTTTTTTTCTTGAACTTGATCAAACGAAGGAAATGTTTCATAAGGATTTTCTTATTTACCTAGGAGGAATCCTCACTAATTTAATTTGTTATATTTTTATTCCTGATCTAGAAATGAAAAGAATTAGTTTATTTCTGATTGGAATTAATGCCCTTCCCATCTATCCATTAGATGGATTCAATGCCCTTAAGACTCTACTTAGCTATCTATTTCCTTACTATTATTCTTCAAAGGGGATGGCGGTTTTAAGCTTATTTCTTTCAGGAGGACTTCTTTGTCTAGGTCTAGTTCAACAGATGGACCTATATCTCATTTTCAGCTTTGGTTATTTATTATTCTTAAATTTAGATTTCTTGAAAAAACAAAAGATACTTTTTAAAAAATTTTTAGTTCATAAGGCCTTATATCGCTATTCTTATCCAATAAAAAAAATAAAATTTCATGAAAAATATTTACAATTTCTATATAAGTATCATGAGATAGAAATTCATTTGAATCAAAAGGTTATTACTGAGGTAGAGCTACTGCAAATGGAAAGGCTACTTTAAAAAAAATATATTCCAAAATATTAGTTTTGGTGTATAATAAAGGTAAATAATGTAAAATGAGGTAAACATATATGGAGAATTATGGAAGCTTTGAATTTTTAAAAAAGATTTCTTTTGAACGAATTGGTGGAAGTGAAGAAGAGCTTAAAGTTGCCAACATGATTATTACTGAATGTCATAAGTATCAGGTGGAAGCCCATTTAGAAGACTTTGAAGTCGATGGTTATACGATAAAGACGGCTTCCTTGGAGGCAATTGGTGGATATTATGAGGTGACTGGTGTAGGAATGAGTGGATCAACGCCAGTAGAAGGTCTAGTAGGAGAACTAGTCATTTTAGAATCTGATGACCAACTTAAAAATTTAGATTCTCTTGAGGGAAAAATTGTATATATTCCTGGAAGAATGATGGTCAAAACATACAAGCTTTTATGTGAGAAAAAGGCCTCTGGCTTCATTTGTACGAGTGGTTCCTTATATGATGACCGCCAAAATAGTGATTTAGAGCAGATGAGTATTCGGGAACGTCACTACAGCAATGGGAAAATACCTGGAGTATGCCTAAGAATGATGGATGCAGAACGACTAGTTCTCTCTAATCCTACAGAGGTTAAGCTTACTCTATTACAGGATGAATATAAGAAAGTTTCTCATAATGTAGTAGCTACCATTCCAGGGGGAACCAAAAAGCAGGAGGTTTTATGCTTTACCGCTCATTATGATTCTGTTCCTTTTTCTACAGGAGCCTACGATAATGGAACTGGAACAGTTACCATTCTAGAGGCTTTGGCCCATTTTTCTAAAAATAAGCCAGAAAGAACCTTAAAATTTATTTGGTGTGGCTCTGAGGAAATGGGACTTCTTGGAGCAAAGGCCTATACTGAAAATCATAAGGAGGAACTAGCTTCCTATAAGCTTTGTATCAACGTGGATATGACTGGTGTTGTAATCGGTAAGGATATTGCCTGCTGTACTTCTGAAAAGGCATTGCCAGAGTACATCAACTATATGGGGCGTGAGCTAGGCTTTCCTATTTCTGCCAAGCAAGGGGTTTACTCCTCAGATTCTACCCCTTTTGCAGATCATGGAGTTCCAGCGCTTTCCTTTGCAAGAATTGCTCCTAGAGGTGGGGCAGAAATCCATAGCCGAAGAGATGTATTAGATTTTTTAGATAGTAAAAATTATTATAAAACGGTTCAGTTCATCATTCAATTTGCTGAACGTATGGACAAAAGTGTATATTTCCCTGTTGCTTACAATATTCCTGAGGAAATGAAGAAGGAATTAGATATCTATCTTGGAAGAAAAGAAAGAGAAGAATAGAAGTTCTATGATAAGATGTAAGTATTGTAAGGAAGAGAATGATGAGGATGCAGTATTTTGTATAAAATGTGGACGTGAACTAGATAAACATGAAAATAGAGGAAATAAAAGGTTTTATACACTTCGAAAAATTTTTAAGATTTTATCTATCTGTATTTGTGGTATAGAGGTCTTATTTGCATTGGGAGTTTGTTTCACTCCTTTTTTAGAGATGACCTATCGATATTCAATAACGGATAGACCTAGAACTACTTCCATTGGGATGCTACAGTTAATTTATTACTTACAAAATTATCAAGAACCAACCCAAAGCTTTTCTGAAAGGATTTATAATTTGCCTTTTCATTTTTTAGCGAACCAATTTGCAGGTATTGTCTTATTGAGTGGAATTTGTCTTTCCTTAATTGGGTGCATAGGCAGTGTGATTTATACATCTATAAAAGCAGTGAAAGAAGGCAAAAAAGGGCAATTTCCTAATCTAGAAAAGGGATTAATTTTATCTATTGGGTCTTTATTATTTGGTCTAATGATTTCAGGAATGATATTTATGAATTGTGATCCAAGGAATACGTATTTTCCAGTGAATATTACTTTTAAATATGGGTCAGTCATTTTAACTGCTATAGGCATTGGAATCAGTTGGTTAGTTATCCACCATGGGATCAGCTTTATATTAGACTATATTGAAAAGGGGAATAACAAACTATGTATGGATAAATTTTTTGGTTTCCTAGAATTCATTCTCTTAATTTTAATCATCTTTCAAGTAGGTAGTTCTTTTCTAACCATTAAAAGTATTAGCACTGATTCTTATTTTAATCAGCTTACAATTTCAGTCGTTATGCTATTTAGTATGTTAAATCATAAGATTTTTTCCAGAGAATCCCATAATGAAAGCTTTACCCTAGAAGGGGATCTTGCCGTTTCTTATTTTCTTATTGTTTTCTTATTTCTATTGATTCTTGGTATTTTAATTTTTAGCATTATTGCTTTTATGAAAAGAACTTCAAAATTTGTAGAAAATAAAAACAATCATGCTAGTATGAAAACTGGAATGACTCTTTTTCTGTTGGCTATTATTTTTATAAGCTTAATGGGAGCTTCTACAGGCGTGTTTTCTCAGACAGAAGGAGTAGCCAACTATGTATATAACTCTATATATTTACCTAGAACTTTTATTGTCTATATTGCGCCTGGTCCTAGTCTCTTAATGCTTTATTCTACTAGTCTTTTAGCATTAGAGAAGATTTGGGCATATTTAACGAAATATTTTAATCTACAAGTAGAATAAAGAGGGATTGCAAATAATCCCTCTTTATATATTTAAAATAGATTTTTAAATTGTTCGACAATCGCTGTATATTCTTTCTCTTCTAATAGTTTTATATCTTCGATATGTCTAATATTTTGTTCCTTAGCAATATAGATGTAATCTAAAGTATTTTCCTTTAGGTTGTCTAAGTACACCTCTACCATCTTTATCCCCTCTGTTTGAGCTAAATAGACCTCGTGATGGCGACCTAATAGAACATATTCATCCTCTATAATGGCTACGGGTACATAAAGCTGGTCGTAATCTAATGCTGATTTAAGCAAGTTTAAGTGAGATGAATTTAAAAAGAATTCACTGACCTGAAGGATAGAAATAGGAAGCTTAAAGGTCATAGTTTCATCATAGCTTTTATAAAAAGTAGAATCTGTTGTTCTAAAGAGGGAGATATAACAATTTTCCCTTCGAAAGACCTCAATCACATCCTCTATATATTCTAGGGAATCGGTTTTGATTGTAGCTTCCTTATCCTTTAGAATAAATTCATAATGGTAGGTATGATCTCCGAGGAGTACTGTATAGCAATTTCCTAAAATCCTAGATTTTTTTGAATAATAGGAATCTTCAAAATCCTGAATAATTTTCATGTCATTCACCTTCACTTTACCTTTTATTATATAATAAAATTGGAAAATTACCAATAAAAGAGTATAATGGAAATTGGGTGAAGCATATGATATATACTTTGACGTTATCTCCAGCGATTGATGTCTATATAGAACTTGATACTTTAGAGGAAGGAAAAATTAATAGAACATCTAGGGAAAGATTTGTAGTAGGAGGCAAGGGAATCAACGTCTCTTTGGCGTTACAGGCCTTAGGTGTAGAATCTATTCCCATCACTGTTTTAGGAGGCTTTACAGGAAAATATATCGAGGATAATCTGAAAAAGCTTTTTAACCCTATCCTATTTTATACTGAAGAGCCTACACGAATGAATATAAAGATTTTAGAGGAACAAAAGGAAACAGCCATCAATATAATTCAGCCGCTTCCTAAGCATATTTCTTTGGAAATAAAAAGAATTTTATCGGCGTTGATGCCAGAGGATATTTTAGTTGTGTGTGGAAGTGGTAGCTATCAGGACTATGCTTTTTTATTAGAAAACTTAGTCTGTAAAATTATCTTAGATGTAGATGGAAATCATTTAAGGAAGCTTCTTTCCATAAGCCCTTGGATAGTAAAACCAAACGATGAGGAATTGATGGCGATTGCACCTTCGGTAGAAGAGGCTTACTCTATTCTATTAGAGAAAGCAGAGGTTATTCTTCATACCAAAGGAAGTCTAGGTGCAACTCTAAGAAAAAAAGACTTTGAATATAGTTTACTTTCCCAAAAGACAGATATTACTACATCCGTTGGTTGTGGAGATGCCTTTTTGGCTGGCTTTTTAGCTAGTACCCTAGAGAAGCAAACTTTAGAGAATTCATTGGCGTTTGCGATGAAATGCGGCTATTATCGTGGAAAAAAACAATCATTTTTAATTCGAAAAAAGTAAATTAAGCGTTTTCATATGGATTTTAATTTTTTATAGGTCTATAATAAGTTATGAAACAAAGGAGCAGGTAGGAAGATGGAAACGAATCAACAAAAGATAGATTATGATAAATGGCTAGAAAGTGAAAAGAAGCATAAGGATATGTGTGGTTCCTATGACTTTTGTAAATATTGTGATAAAACTTTAGAAAATCCATGCGCTAAGGCAGTAGAAAAGATAGAAAAGGCTTTAAAGGAAACAGCGTATATCAAATAAAAGAATGAAGGAAAAGGAGGAGCTCTTTTAGCATATCTTGTTAAAGGAGTTTTCTTTTTTATAGGAGGACAGTATGAAGGAACGAATTAGAGAAAAGGTGTTAGAAAAGCTAGAACAGAATGCGAAGATTGATTTACATACCTTAAGCTTAATGCTTGGGTTTTCTGAAGAGGAAATCGCAAATGAAATTGCAGAGATGGAGCAGGAAAAAATTATTTGTGGCTATCACACACTAATCAATTGGGATAATACGAAAAAGGAGATTGTGACAGCCTTAATTGAGGTTAAGGTAACTCCTCAAAGAGGAATGGGGTTTGATGTACTTGCTGAACGAATTGCAAATTTTGAAGAGGTGAATGCAATATATCTGATGAGTGGTGGCTATGACCTCTGTGTTTTCTTAGAGGGCAAAAGTATGAAGGAGGTTTCTCGCTTTGTCTTTGAGAAGCTTTCTACCTTAGAATCTGTTTTATCTACATCAACTCATTTTGTCTTGAAGAAGTATAAGGATCATGGAGTGGCTTTGTATAAGAATAAAAAGGATGAGCGTATGCTAGTAAGTGCATAAAGGTTAAGGAGAATCCAAAGTGAGAAATTTTTTAAATTCTAAAATTAAAGAAATTAAGCCCTCTGGAATTCGAAAATTTTTTGATATAGCCAATCAAATTGAGGACTGTATCTCCTTAGGAGTTGGAGAGCCGGATTTCGATACCCCTTGGAGAATTCGAGAGGAAGGAATCTATGCCTTAGAAAAGGGGAAAACCTTCTATACCTCCAATTCAGGGCTATTTGAGCTTAGAGAGGCTATTTCTCAGTATCTGAAAAGGAAGTATGATTTAGAGTATAAAGCAGAGGGGCAAATCCTTGTTACAATTGGAGGAAGTGAGGCCATTGATGTGGCGCTACGCTGTCTAGTGGAGGATGGGGATGAGGTCATATTGCCCACGCCTTGCTATGTATCCTATGCACCATGTGCTACCCTTGCTGGAGCGAAGGTAGTAGAGGTCCCCCTTTCTATGAAGGATGGGTTTGTTCTAACAGAGGAAAAATTGCGAGCAGCCATTACTCCCCAAAGTAAAATTTTACTTTTAAATTATCCCAACAACCCTACAGGTGCCATTTTAAAAAAAGAAGACCTGGAGGCCATTGCCAGAGTATGCTTAGAAAATGACCTTTTTGTTATCTCAGATGAAATTTATTCTGAGCTATGCTATGGCTTTTCTCATTATTCTATTGCAGGGATGGAAGGAATGCAGGAGCGTACCCTAGTGATTAATGGCTTCAGTAAGACATTTTCTATGACTGGGTGGAGACTTGGCTATGTCTGTGGACCAGAGCCTATCATTAAAGAGATGACTAAGCTTCATCAATATGCTATCATGTGTGCTCCTACCACCAGTCAATTTGCTGCCATAGAAGCACTAAAAAATTGTGATAGTGATGTAGAAAAAATGCGTTTGACCTATGCAGATCGCAGAAATTATGTAGTTCGACGCCTAGAGGAGATGGGACTTTCCTGTTTTATGCCAGAGGGAGCCTTCTATGTTTTTCCATCGATAGAGAAATTCAAGCTTACCTCTGAAGAATTTTGTTTAGAGCTTTTAGAGCAGGAGCATGTCGTCGTTGTCCCAGGAACTGCCTTTGGAGATAGTGGAGAGGGCTTTATCCGTATTTCCTATGCCTATTCTTTAGAGGATTTGAAGACCGCCTTAGACCGTCTAGAGCATTTTATTCTTAAATTTGGACTTAGATAAAAAATAACTAGTAATTTATGGTAATTTGGTTTATAATAAAGTATAGAAAAGCTAGCTATAAATAGCTAAATTATAAGACTCTATTTTTGAGTCTTTTATTTTGTTTTAAGGGTGATTTCAATGGAAAAATATGAAATGAATAAGCTGATTACAGAATATGACCAAAAGCTTTTGGATTTAAAATTGGCACTACATGTGAAAGAAAAAGAGCCTGTGTTAAAGGAGTTAGAGACTAAAATCTCGGCAAATGATTTCTGGCAAAACCAGGAGGAGGCTCAAAGAATCATCAATTCTGCAAATCAGGTTAAGGAAATATTAAATGCTTACTATGAAGTAGAAAAGAAGTATCAGGATGTTAAAGACATTATGGATATGGCACTTGAGGACAGTGAGGCGATGGAGCTTTTAGAGGAAATGGTCAAAGAGCTAAAGATTCTTTGTTCAAAGCTAGAGGAAAGAGCCTTACTTTCTGGGAAGTATGATTATTCTGATTGTATCCTAGAGCTGCATCCAGGGGCTGGTGGAACAGAGTCAATGGATTGGGCTGATATGCTATACCGGATGTATACTCGTTTTTGTAGCTTAAAGGGCTTTAAGGTAAATGTCTTAGACTATTTGGCTGGCGAGGAGGCAGGAATAAAATCCGTCACTATTTCTATTCAGGGACCTTATGCCTATGGACTTTTTAAGGGCGAGCGAGGGGTTCATCGGCTAGTTAGAATATCTCCCTTTGATTCTAATGCTAGAAGACATACCTCCTTTGTCTCCTGTGATGTATCTCCGCAAATAGAAGAGACACAGGATGTAGTAGTTAGAGATGAGGATATTAAAATTGATGTGTATCATTCCTCTGGTGCTGGTGGACAGTCCGTCAATACGACAGATTCTGCAGTTAGGATCACACATAAGCCAACAGGGATTGTAGTGACCTGCCAAAATGAGCGAAGTCAAATTAAGAACCGAGAGGTTGCTATGTCTGTTTTAAAGTCAAAACTATTAGAGCTTGAACTAAAGAAGCAGGAGGAGGAGATGAAGTCCATCAAGGGCAGTCAAATGGAAATCAACTTTGGAAGTCAGATTCGTTCCTATGTCTTTTGTCCTTATACCCTAGTAAAGGACCATAGAACGAACTATGAGGTTGGGAATATTACAGCTGTTATGGATGGCGATATTGAAGGGTTTATGATGGCATATCTTAAGGCAATGGCAGGTAAGAATCATGAATAAGGAAAAAGTACTTAAGTGGCTTAGCCAGTATGCTTTTATAGCGTTAGGTGTACTCCTATTAGATTTTGGTTTTTATTTCTTTCAGTCCCCTGCGAAGCTAGTCTTAGGCGGAATGATGGGGATTTCCATCCTATTAGAGCCGTATTGTCTAGCAATAGGGTCTTGGTTTACTAGCTCCATCTTTTTATTTATCGCCAACACAATTACCTTGATTATTGGAGGAATACTTTTAGGAAAGGACTTCTTTTTAAAAACAATCTTTTCTTCCTTATTTTCTCCTCTTGTCGTTTTTATCTTTGAACATACCTGTGACCCAGATTTCTTTTTAAGTGAGGTATCTGCCGGTGGATATTATTGGATTGCCCTGATTTGTAGTGCTTTGTTTTCTGGTTTGGGCTTAGGCTTAGCCTTAAAGCATAACGGAAGTACAGGCGGTCTTGATGTAATTCAAAAAATCATGAGTAAATATATGCATATCCCTTATTCTAAGACGATGTATTTGACCGATTGGGTCATTGTAATGATTTCAGGTCTGTCCTTTAAGAATGGTTTTTCTTATCATATTGAATTTGTAGTCTACGGTGTAATTGGTGTTTTAGCGATTTCTCAAATTACGGATGCAATCGTCTTAAACGCCCGGATGCGAAGAACGGCTTACATCATAACAAATAAGCCAGAAGAGATAAGAAATTTCATTTATGAAAAAACAGATCGTGGTGTAACCTTTGTGGAAGCAAGTGGTGGCTACACAGGGGAAAAGAAAACAATGGTCATCTGTACAATGGAGAAAAATGAGGCCTACAAGATTACAGAGGCCTTAAAATCAATAGACCCCAATGCCTTTTGTTATGTGAGTGCTACAAAGGAAATCGTTGGAGAATACCTATGATTGTGGCTACAATAAAAAAAATGGATAAGGGCTATGAGGTATGCATTGATGAAAAGACTTATCTATTAGAAGAGGAGACTATTTTAAAATATCGTCTTTATTCTGGTAAGGAAGTAAAGGAAGAGGAAGTAGAGCTTTTCATCAAAGACAGTGGAATCGAACAGATTAAGAAGAGGGCGCTTGCCTATCAAATGCGATATTTAAAATCTAGTAGAGAAACGTTGGAGTATTTAATCAGAAAAGAAATAGACGCCTCTTTAGCTCATCAGGCAATTTCATCCTTGGTAGAACAGGGCTTACTTCGAGATGAGCAGCTTGCGGGAGCTATGGCTTCAAGCTATGCAAGGGCCTCCAATGGTCCAAAGATGATTCGTCAAAAGCTCATCCTTCACCGGTTTTCTGAAGATGTAATCGATATAGCTTTAAAGAACATTTCAAAAGACGACATAGAAGAGGGGAAGAACAAACTTCTTAAGAAGGCTCAAAAAAAGCTTGAAAAATATTCGGATTTTGAAAAAAGACAGAAATTACGGCAAATCTTTTATCAGCATGGCTATTTTTCTATGGAGGATTAAGGCCTTTCTCTTGTGTTTTTAGGCTGGTTTTAGTATAATTTACGTGTAGTATTTCGTTAAATAAAATTGATATGAGGTGATGTTTTAATGATTAGAGAGAAAATAGATTCTACCTTTCTCTATTACTTTGACCAAGGGAAGAGCTTGGAGTCCTATCAGATCTTTGGTGCACATTTGAATAAGGATAAGGATGGAAAAATTTTAGGCTGTGAGTTTTGCCTATATGCACCAAATGCAAAATCTGTTTCTGTTGTTGGAGAATGGAATTTTTTTAATACGACTCAGGATAAGATGGAACGGATTGACAAATCTGGAATTTGGTATTTGTATCTTGAGGGAAATTTTGAATGGAAGAGATATAAATATTTTATTGAGACAAAAAGTGGAGAAAAGAAGTATAAGGCAGATCCTTATGCCTTTTATTCTGAATTTAGACCTTCTACTGACTCTAAGGTCTATGATTTGGAGGGCTATCAGTGGCAGGATGCAGATTGGATGTATACCCATCCTAAGACGTATGATCAGCCAGTTTTAATCTATGAGCTTCACTTGGGCTCCTGGAGAAGAAAAGGAGAAGGGGAAAACGATTTTTTTAGTGCAAATGAAATTGCTCCTATGCTGATAGAATATTTAAAGCAGTTTGGATATACCCATGTGGAGGTTATGCCTATTTATGAGCATCCACTAGATGCCTCCTGGGGCTATCAAGGCGTTTCTTATTATTCAGTATCCTCTAGATATGGTGTGCCAAAGGACTTTATGTGGTTTGTCGACCAGCTCCATCAAAATGGAATTGGTGTAATTATGGACTGGGTTCCTGGGCATATTTGTAAGGATGCTCATGGCTTATATTTATTTGATGGGACTCCTCTTTACGATTATGGAGATCCATCTATTCGGGAAAATGTAGAATGGGGGACAGCCAATTTAGATTTAGGTAAGGGTATTACGCGGTCCTTCCTGTTTTCTAATGCCCTGTTTTATATGAAATATTTCCATGTGGATGGCTTTAGAGTGGATGCCGTCAGCAATCTACTATACCATATGGGAAATCCAAATCGTGGAGTAAATGAAGGTGCCTGCAGCTTTTTAAGAGAGTTGTCTAATCTCCTTTTTGCTCAGGATGACAGAGTCTTATTTATGGCAGAGGATTCCTCCAGCTTTGCAAATGTTACAAAGCCTACGAGTATTGGTGGAATTGGCTTCAACTATAAATGGGATATGGGCTGGATGAATGATACGCTGAAATATTTCAAGCTAGATCCAATCTATCGTAAATATCATCATCACCAGCTGACCTTCAGTATGATGTATTTTTACAATGAACAATTTGTTCTTCCATTTTCTCACGATGAGGTCGTTCATATGAAGGGATCTATCCTGAATAAAATGCCTGGAGATTACTGGCAGCAGTTTGCAAATTATCGCTTATTGATGGGATATATGATGACCCATCCCGGAAAGAAGCTACTATTTATGGGAAATGAGCTAGCCCCATATAGTGAATGGGCCTTTAATAAGAGCCTAGATTGGCATTTGCTCAAATATCCTAGTCATGATTCTGCCTATCATTATATGCAGGATTTGACGAATCTTTATAAAAACTCTCGCTGTTTATATGAGCTTGATTATAGTACTGAGGGCTTCCGCTATATTGATGCTGATAATGCTGACCAATCCCTGTATATTTATGCGCGTTTTGCCAAGAATAAAGATGATCACTATCTCATCGTTATGAACTGTACGCCGAACTCCTACTTTGATTATAAGATTGGAGTTCCTGGAAAGTATGATTATATTGAGATTTTAAATAGTGATAAAGATATTTATGGTGGTTCTAATAACATCAATCCTGAGGTTCGAAAGAGCCAGGAAGAGGATTGGAAGCATGAGAAGAATGTCATATTTTTAAACATTCCACCTCTAGGAATTACGATATTGAAGGCTAGAAAAAAGGTAGCACCGAAGCGAACACAGCCAAAAATATCTCCGATAGTCAAATGAAAAGGCTTTCGCCAGATATTATATTGAAACAGCTTTTTTAAGTATGGTATAATCCAAAACGAAGTTTGTAGATTTTTCGGAGGAAATGAAAAAATGAATTATCCAAATTTTAAGGATGTAAAAACATTTAAGCAAGCCTTTGTGCAGAATGTTGAAAATAAGTATGCAGTAGATTTTGCTGAATCAACTAGCTATCAGCAGTATGTTGTTTTAGGTGAAATGCTAAGAATGAATATCGCCAAGGACTGGCATGACACTGTAAAGAAAACAGAGAGTCTCAAGGCCCGTCAGGTTTATTACTTTTCTATGGAGTTCCTAATGGGACGTATGATAACCAACAATCTAATGAATGCAGGAGTATATCCTATTGTCAAGCAAGCCTTTGCTGAGCTCGGCTTAGATTTAAATGAGGTAGAGCATCAGGAAACGGATGCAGGCTTAGGAAATGGTGGCTTAGGCCGTCTTGCAGCCTGCTTTATGGACTCCGTGGCTTCCTTAGGTTTACCCGTTCATGGCAATTGTATTCGATATCGCTATGGCTTTTTTGAGCAAGGAATTCGCAATGGATACCAGGTAGAGCATCCTGACCGTTGGTTAAAGGATGTCAATGTATGGGAGATTCGTAAGGATAATGAGTCTGTTGAAATTCCTTTCTATGGCTATATTGAGATTTCTAGTGAGAATGGAAAGCTGATGGTAAAGCATCGGAATGCTGAATATGTAAAGGCCGTTCCTTATGATGTTCCTATCATCGGAGATGGAAACCATATTGTCAATACACTGAGATTGTGGAGTGCTGAACCAGCTTCCGTTTATCCAGATAATGCCTTTGAATATCATCGAAATTTAAGAGAAATATCCTCTATGCTATATCCAAATGATGAGACAGATGAGGGTAAATTACTTCGTTTGAAACAGCAATATTTCTTTGTCTCAGCAGGGGTTAAATCCGCAATTCAGAAGCATAAGAATATGTATCGTACCTGCAAGAATTTAGATAAGAAGGTATGCTTTCATATCAATGATACCCATCCAGCCCTGATTGTTCCAGAGTTGATGCGTATTTTAGTAGATGAGGAAAGAATTGAATGGGATGAGGCTTGGAATATCACCAAGAACTGTTGTGCCTACACGAACCATACCATTTTAGCAGAAGCTCTAGAAAAGTGGCCTGTTCATTTATTTAAGAGATTGTTGCCTAGAATTTTTACAATTACAGAGGAGATTAATCGTCGTCTTTTACTTGAAATTGCCTCCAAATATGGGGAAAATGCGCCTCAAATCTATCAAATGGCTATTGTCAAGGACAATACGGTTCATATGGCTAATATGGCCATTGCAGGCTCCTTCAGTGTGAATGGTGTTGCTGCCTTACATACAGATATTTTGAAAAATATTGAAATGAAGGTTTTCAATGACTATTATCCAGGAAAATTTAACAATAAGACCAATGGAATTACGCATCGTCGCTGGTGCTTACATATCAATCCTGAGCTAGTTGAAATCTTAAATGAATATTGTGGAGAGGACTGGGTAAAGCACCCAGATGCGTTAGAGAAGCTGCTCCCTTATGCAGATGACCCTGTGCTTCAGGATAAGATTATTCAAATGAAGCGCAGAAGAAAGGAAGCCTTGGCGAATATGATTTATAAATCCCAGGGGGTTAGCCTAGATACCTCCTCCATTTTTGACGTCCAGGTAAAAAGACTTCATGAATATAAGCGTCAGCTGATGAATGCCTTACATGTTATGGCTGTCTATAACCGCTTAAAAAGGGATGCGGAATATAGAAAGAACTACCATCCACATACCTTTATTTTTGGAGCTAAGAGTGCGCCAAGCTATGTGTTTGCCAAGAAGGTCATCAAGCTGATTAATACCATAGCGGATAAAATAAATAACGATTATGAAACAAACAGCTATTTAAAAATTGTGTTTGTTGTAAATTATAATGTAACCTACGCTGAAACCATCATTCCAGCAGCTAATGTTTCTGAACAGATTTCCACAGCTTCTAAGGAGGCTTCAGGTACTAGTAACATGAAGTTTATGATGAATGGTGCTGTTACTTGTGGTACGCTAGATGGTGCCAATGTTGAAATTAAGGATTTTGTTGGAGATGAAAACATCGTCATTTTTGGTATGAACGCCAAGGAGGTTACGGACTTATATGCCCAGGGTGGTTATAATCCATATGAGATTTATGAGAACAATCCAGTTCTCCATGAAGTGATTGATCAGCTGACCAATGGGTTCTTTGAAAATGTTTCTCCAGATGAATTTACGATGATTCGGGATAATCTTTTAACAAGAGATAATTATTTTGTCTTAAAGGATTTTGATGCCTATGTAAAGGCTCAGGAACAAATCAATGAGCTTTATAAGGATACAAAGAAGTGGACACATATGTCCATCGTCAATATTGCAAAATCAAGCTTCTTTACTACGGATCGTACGATGCGGCAGTATAATGAAGATATTTGGCATGTTGAACCAATAGAGGGATAATAAATTAGGGGATGAAGCATCCCCTAATATTCATAAAGGAGGAGAATTTATGATAGATTTAGTAAAAAAAGAAGAGCTGAACAAGGAAATGGAGCGCATAAATCAATTGACTAAGCTTTTTTCAATGGCAAGATTTGGACTTGTGATTGGGGCCATCATTTTCTTTATTTGCTATTTATCCTTAGAACAAAATAGCTTATATCTAGGCATATCTATTGCGTTTATTATACTTCTAGCAGCTATAATTATTTTTACAAACCCATATTACCATAAACAAAAGCTGTTAGCCAATATGGAGCTTGTCTATAAGAAGCATCAAAATCGAAGAAATTTATCCTATCAAAGCTTTACTCCGGATGGTAGGGAGTTTATTTGCTATGAGGATTATAAGGAGCTAGATTTAGATATTTTGGGACCTAAATCCTTATTCCAGTATCTATGCATTGCCAAATCACAGGAAGGAAGAAGAAAGCTTGCTAGACAGCTTACAGACCCAGTAAAGAAGCCTGAGGCCTTTACGAATTGTGTTCATACCCTAGCCTCTCATCCATTGAGCTTAAATTTAGAGGCATCTATCTCAGCTATTTCTAACGAAGCGAAGGACTGTGATAATGAGGAGCTCTTAGGCTTGATGAAGAAAAAAATTACGATTCCACCTTTAGGGATTTTCCTTATGGCTGCCTCCTATCTGGTATTGATTGGTCTTTTATGCTTTTTCTTGCTTAAGGGAATTGATCCTTACTATGTACTATTTTTTATTCCTTTAAACTTTATCATTGCTAGAAAATTTACAAATAATGAGGTATTCTCTCTTCCAGCCACAAAATATGCAGACCTACTTTCTGCCTATACACAAATGGCAGAGGATGTTCTAGCTATGAAAATAGAGGACCCTTATTTTAAGGAGCTTCAGACGATTTTAGAAGAAGAGCTCCCTAGTATTAAGCAATATAAAAATATGTTTGAAATGCTCTCCTACCGCAGGAATCTCATTTTATCGCTACTCGGCAATGGAATCCTATATATGGATTACTGGATTGCCTTGAGATTTAACCTTCATAAAGCTAAAGTTCAATCCATCGAACGAAGTCTTGATGCCCTTTCGGAGTTAGAGCTTATGATGTCCCTTGCCGTTATTGGAATGGACAATTCTACCTATTCTATTCCAGTTTTAGGGGATGAGATTCACATTGAGGAAGGGTATCATCCTTTAGTTAGAAACTGTATTGCCAATGATTTTGAGTTCAAGGGAGGCATCATTTTAACAGGAAGCAATATGTCTGGGAAGACAACCTTCATGCGAATGCTGGGTTTAAATCAGATTTTGGCCAACGCAGGAGGGATTGTCTGTGCGAAAAGCTTCCAAACCAGAGGGTATGCAGTAGTCACCTCCTTGCGGGCAAACGATATGCTGCAGGAGGGGATTTCTACCTTCTATGCGGAAATCAACCGGATGAAGCGAATTATGCAGGAGACCTCAAGTCGTCCAACCTTAGTTCTAATTGATGAAATTTTTAAGGGTACAAATGCGAAGGATAGAATTTATGCTTCCAAAGAAATCATCCAAAAGCTTCTCACTCTAGATACCTCCTTCATCATCACCACTCATGATTTTGAGCTTTGCGATGCTGCTGGTATTCAGAATTATCATTTTGATGAAGAGTATATTGAGGATAAGATTTCCTTTGATTATAAAATTAAAAAAGGCATCTGCCATAAAACAAATGCCTTATATCTACTTAAGCTTGCGGGTGTTTTAGAACCGAAAGAATAAAATGGATTGCTCCATCCTCCTGATTGGTTGAAAATGTTTCTTTTTCACACAGAGCCTTTAAGGATGAAGGGGCATTTTTCATCGCCACCTTCACCTCACAATGCTGGATAAAATCATAATCCTCTAGAGAATCACCAATGCCTATAGCTGGTGATTTTTTTAATTTTAACAGCCAGTCTTCCTTGGTGGAAGGGGCAGGTGTAACCTTGCAAAGGGTTCTATTTTTATCGACAGCTAGAACCTCCAAGGTGTAGCTTTTCAAAGCCGTATTTATTCTTGAGAAAGCCTCATTTTTAACAGCTAAAATCAAAAAAGAAGGATTGAAATCTAGCTGCTGTTTCAATTTTAAATAGCGATTGGGATAAAAGCTTTTTAGCCGTTCTCTATAGTTAAAAACATAGGTTTCTCCCGCAATTGTATAGGCAGTATATATTGCCTCATCCTCTAAAATAGGATTTAAAAGCTTGTAGTCCAATGTCTCATAGGTAAGCATTTCTTGATATAAACAGGCATTTTCTAAGGTGGAAACAATGCGTAGCTCGGGTATATGTATCCGTTGTGTAATCTCCTGTAGAGGAGAGGCTGTAAGGATAGTTATCATATGAAGCTTGGCTAAAGCTTTTAGTGTATTTAATGCAAAATCTGAAATCTGATTTTGTTCATTGCTGAGTGTTTTTTCATAATCTAAGTAAATTTCCATTGAAATCACCCCTTTAATTATCCCATATTCCATATAAAATGCAAAGAAAAACTTTAAAAAAAGTGAGTATTATTATATAATAATACTTAAAAGGCGGTGAATGGCTTTGGAATGCAATTTTTTATTTCAAATTGGCAATATAAATATTGATTTTTCAACCATCATCAGTTTTTTACTAGGCACTGTTATGGGCTTTATCATTTTACTTTTGGTATATGCCCTTGCGGTTGTATCTAGTCTTCGTACCAAAAATTTCATTACGAAGACTCAGGAGGATGACCTTACTACCCAAGAGGTAAAGGATATGGTTGCAAATACTCAAAAATCCTATAAGGACAAGACGTTAAGAGCAGACCAATCCCGTGTACCCTATTGTTATGGATTATGCAAGGATTTGGCCTATGGTATTGCAGTACGGTTTTATCCAACCAGCAAGCATCCTTTCTTAGAGCTCTCCATCAATGAAATTACATTACTGACAGGATATATCACAGAGCGTGTTGATGAAATCTTAAATCATAGAGGAATCCGAATGCTTAGAAAACTCAAGGTTTCCACAATTGTAAGCATTTCTACGAAGAAGAAGGAAGTTGAGGAATCGAAGGCCTTTCAGACCACTATGGCCATCAGTCAAAATCTCAACAAGATGAAATATGTCTTGAATGTTTTAAATCCGTTAAACTGGGGTAGAAAGCTTATCGTTGACCGGATTATGAATATTGTAGTAGATCAGATATGCCTAGTTATCATTTCCATTGTGGGAGAGGAAACCTATAAGATATATTCTAAAAAGGTATTCCATAAGGAAGTGGAAATTGATACAGGCTCTAATGAGTTTATTGAAGAAATGACAGATAAAATTAAAACGGCGGCGATGGAGTTAGATATTGCAAAAGAAGCTAAGCCGGCGGATGTACAGTTTAAAACGAGAGTATGGATGGGAGCTGGCAAGAAAATGAACTATGTGACCTTTCATAAGGCACAGCCCCTTAAAAAGAGTATGGAGGTAGCTCAGGAATGAAAAAGAAGAAATTAAATTTTATTGATATCGAAGAAAAATTTGTGATTCCCCAAATTAATTATACGTTAGAAGGTCTCATTAAAGGAAAAGCGAAATTTAAAAGAAGCGAGATTGTTTCGCCAATCCATGGAACACATGTTGTAGACCGTATGCATTATGTTGATAATAGTGGTAAGGTAGATATCGATTATGGCTATGATTTTGTCCGTGAAGAGAAGCATATCTCCGATGAGGAACAGATTAAACGCCATGGAACAAAGTATTATGAGTTTAGCTTTGTCAATGACCAGCTGACAGAAGAGGAGAAGAGAGGCTCAGATTATTCAAAAAGAGAAGAGAAAAAGGTGATTCCTCCAAGAAAAGAGAATCGTACTCTAGATTCCTTCTTTGTTTCTAGTGAAGAGCTAGAGGTAGAGGAACAAGCTATTGTGGAGCCTATTGTTCCAGAGCCAGTTTCTCCTGAGCCAGTTGATGTTTTAGATGATATGTCCGAATTTAAAATCCATCTATCCTTAGAGGAGGATGAAGAGGATACCTATGAATACAACACCTTTGCAGAAACGATGCCAAAGCCAGATCAGGTTACTATTCCTTCCTATTTAAGATCAGAAGAGGAGCTAAGAGAGCCTAAAATTAAGACAGTAATCCAGCCTGAGCCAGTTCAAAAAGAGGAAGAAATTAAGTTAGAGGATATCCAGTATGGACAGGAGGATTCCTTTCTTCATGAGGAGGAAATTGTCTATAAGGATGAGCCTAAGCTAGAACCAGAAAGGTTTACCCCTTTGGAAACTTCAAGAAAAGAGGTTACTCCGCCAGCTCCTAAAAAGCCGAAATATGACAATTATTCCATTCCTTATAAGGAATTATTTCCGCTTGGTAGTGGGGCTTTAGATGAGCTTCCAAGCTGGTTAGAGGAGAAAAAGGAGATTATCAATCAATCCTTAGAGGCCTTTGGAATCGATGGCGAGGTTATCACCTATACCAAGGGACCTGCCTTTACTAGATATGAAATCATGCTAGCTCAGAATGTAAATGTAAAGAAGATCAATAGTATTTACGATAATATTCAGATGGCTTTACAAGCGATTTCCTTACGTATTCAGGCGCCAATTCCAGGGAAAAATACAGTAGGTATTGAGGTTCCTAATGATAAGGCAGACGTCGTAAAATTTGGAGATATTTTAACGGATGACTATATTGCAAGTAAGAAGAATTTATTGGTTGCAATGGGAAAGAATATAGATGGTACACCAGTTTTCCAAAATATTATAGATATGCCTCATGCTTTGATTGCCGGAGCTACCAAGTCTGGTAAATCGGTTTGTATTAACACTCTATTGGTTTCTTTGTTAATTAAAAACTCTCCAGACCAGCTGAAGCTGATTTTGGTTGACCCAAAGAAGGTTGAGCTTTCCTTTTATAACAATCTACCACATTTGGCTACCCCTGTAATTGATGATCCTTTAATTGCGACTGAAGCCTTAAAGTGGGCAGTAAATGAAATGGAAAGAAGATATGAGCTACTGGCCAATTCAAGAGTTCGAAACATTGAGGATTATGAGCGGAAGCGTCAGACCAAACCAGAAATGGAAAATTTGCCGTTCATTGTAATTGTTGTTGATGAGTTTAACGATTTGGTTATGCAATGTGGAGTTGAAGCAAATGACGCAATTGTGCGGTTAGCTCAGAAAGCTAGAGCTGCCGGAATTCATATCATTTTAGCAACTCAGCGTCCAACGGTAAATGTAGTCAACGGTACAATCAAGGCCAATATTACCTGTCGTATAGCCTTTAGAGTAGCTACGGATGCAGATAGTAGAATTATCTTAGACGAGCAGGGAGCGGAAAGTCTACTTGGCCGTGGAGACATGTTAATTAAGAATAATGGTATGCCAGAGCGTGTGCAGGGTGCCTACATTTCTGATGATGAAATTGGAGCGGTCTGTGATTACATCTGTGAACGCTATGAACCAGACTTCCTATTTACGCATGAGGATTTAAAGAAAAAAGCGATGGCTCCTGGGGCTGGCGGACTAAATGGTAGGGAATCTGCAGCCGAGTCAGAAGAGCTGTTATATCAAATTGGCTTATATTGTATTGAATCTGGAATGTGCTCCATCAACTCCATTCAAAATAACTTTGGATTAGGATTTAATAGAGCTTCTAGAATCGTTGCGATATTAGAGGAGCGGAATATCGTGTCTCCTAAAAATGGAACCAAGGGCCGCGAAATATTAGTGGATAGTTATCAGTTGAAGCAAATGTTTGATGATGTGTTATAAAAAGGAAAATGTTAAATGAATAAAAAACAAAAATTAAAACTGAAAGAGGATATTGCGAATGAGGAGTATATTGATCAGAACAATGAGCTTGTCTTTAAAAAGCTGATTTTTAACCCTCTCATCCGGGCGATGGGGCTACTAATTTTGTTAGTTTTTTCCCTCATCAACAATGAAAGAATTATAAGGCTAGCTGCCCTAACCTCAAATGCAATTTTTTCCTCTGAAAATGTATTAGGCCATGTGACCTACTACACTATACTAGGAATCACCATTGGTATTTGCCTATTGCTATCCCTATTATCCTTAATAGCCAAATCGAATATAGATTTATCTAGTATCTCTATACTGAGAAGAGCTTATCAGGTTTACACAGTATATGACATGGTCATATTCATCTTATCCTCCTTTGTATGCTTATTTTTCATTATTATGATTCTGATTACACCTTGTAATATATCAGGCTCCTCCATGGAAAATACATATCAGGATGGGGACCGAGTCCTTTTATGGAATATTGGCTATAGCCCCTGTGATGGAGATGTGATTGTCTTTGATTCAGCCAAATATACGAACGATGAGACGAGAGAATCTAGATTTTATATCAAAAGAATCGTAGCCAAGGAACAAGACCAAATTAGATATGTTCCACAATCTGTTACAGTTGGGTATCTATATGTTAACGACACCTATGTAGAAACTGTTTCAAGAGGTCAATATGTGCTTATGCTCAACTCGATTGAGTTAAACTATACCTTAAGCTTTCAAGTGCCAAAGGACAAGGTACTAGTCTTTGGGGATAACCGGGCAATCAGCCATGATTCAAGGGCGATTGGTTTTATCGATGAGAGTGAAATTATCGGTAAGGTGCTATTCCGTTTTTACCCATTCAATAAAATAGGTAATCCTGAGCCGGATTACAGATAGGTGGTTGTATGCAAACAATTCAGTGGTTTCCAGGCCATATGGCGAAGGCGAAACGAGAAATTTTAGAAAAAATCAAATTAGTAGACCTAGTCATTGAGCTCAAGGATGCGAGGATTCCCTATTCCTCTACCAATCCGATGATCCACGAAATTGTTGGATCAAAGCCACGCCTTATTTTACTATGTAAAAGTAGTATGGCAGATCCAATTGTCACCAAGGAATGGATTGCCTATTATAAGGAAAAAAATATACTTGCCTTGGATATTGACTCTCTTACAGGATATCATATATCCTCTGTGCTTCCCTATTGTATGGAGGCACTAAAGGAGGTCTATGAGGCTCGCAGAAAGAAAGGAATTCTTTCTAAAACCATCAAGGCGATGATTTTAGGTATTCCCAATGTTGGAAAATCGACCCTCATCAATACCCTTGCTAGACGGAAGGCCACTACGGTAGGAGACCGACCAGGAGTGACAAAGAGTCAAACCTGGATTAAGGTTACAAATGATTTATTTTTACTGGATACTCCAGGAATTCTATGGCCTAAGTTTGAGGATCAAAGTGTCGGATTAAAGCTGGCAATGTGTGGTTCCATTAAGGATGAAATTTTGGATATGGATAGAATTGTTTTAGAGAGTATTCAATATCTAGCTCTTCACTATCCTAAGCTTCTCATGGATAGATATCCCATTAAAATTACAGATCCAGAGGATATTTTACTACAGATTGGTAAGGCAAGAGGCTTCCTGTTAAAGGGAGGAGCGATAGATATAGAACGTACCAATCGTATGTTTATGAATGAACTACGAGGAATGAAGATTGGGGCGATGAGTTATGAGAGACCAGAAGTTGAATCTATATGAATATGAGGAAGCCCTTTACGACCAAGGAAATCAGTTGATTTGTGGGGTAGATGAGGCAGGACGTGGACCACTTGCTGGCCCTGTTGTTGTTGCTGCATGCATATTACCACCGTTTTTAAGAATTGAGGGAATTAACGATTCTAAGCAATTGACTGCCAAAAAAAGAGAAGAGCTATTTAAAATCATTGTGAAAAATGCAGTTGCCTATCAAATTGTCTTTGTGAGTGAAGCGGATGTAGACCTTTTAAATATTTATCAGGCAACCAAGAAAGGAATGCTTGAGGCCATCCGGGGGCTAGAGGTAACCCCAGACCATGTTTTGATAGATGCAATGCCGTTAGGCGAGCTTAAAATACCGCATACCTCCATCATTCATGGAGATGCTAGATGTGCAAGTGTAGCTGCAGCGAGTATTCTAGCCAAGGTTACTAGAGATGAGTTTATGGAAAAAATGGATGTGAAATATCCGAATTATGGCTTTAAAAAGAATAAGGGCTATGGAACGAAGGCCCATATGGAGGCACTAGAAAAATATGGACCATGCCCAATTCATCGAAAGACATATGCACCCGTATCTAAGTATTTTTCAAGACAGCTTTCCTTTAATTTAGAGGAAGAATAAGGATTAATTTATGGACAGAAGCTCCAGTTGGAGAGCCTGTCTTTTTTAATTTTTATAAAAAAAAGAATAAATTTTTATTTTCATTCTATTATATAATAGAAGAATAGAAAAGAAGAACTTTGAATAAAATAATCATTGACAATTTAGATTTTATGAACTAAACTTTAAAAAGTAAGGATGGTGCATTTCGGTGGAAAATATAATTATTGTAGAATCCCCAAGCAAATCGAAGACCATAAGCTCTTACCTTGGCAAGGGATATACCGTGTTGTCCTCTAAGGGTCATATCTGCGATCTTGCTACTACTGGTAAGGATGGTTTGGGAATAGATATAGAAAATGATTTTAAGCCTAATTACAAGATTATGAAGGAAAAAGAGGACCTTGTAAAGACCTTACAGTCTATGTGCAAGGGAAAAAATGTCTATCTTGCAACCGACCCTGACCGTGAAGGGGAGGCAATTGCCTATCATCTTGCAAGGATTTTAGGCTTGAGCTATGATGATCTCAATCGAATTGAGTTTCATGAAATCACGAAACAAGCTGTTAGAAAGGCTTTAGATGAGCCCCATAAAATAAATTTGAAGATGGTAGATTCTCAGGAATGTCGAAGAATGATTGATCGAATCCTAGGCTTTAAGCTTTCCAAGCTTTTACAGAAAAAGATTGGTTCACAAAGTGCAGGTCGCGTTCAAAGTGTCGTTCTTAAGCTGATTGTTGATTTAGAAAAGGAAATTGAAGCCTTTGTTCCAACCACCTATTATGAAATGGAGGCTTTGTTCAATACCTTTAAGCTGAAGCTGGTTGAATTAAACGGCAATCCAGTAGATAGTAAAAATAGAATTCTTGAAAAGAAAATTTTAGAGGAACTACAGCCTAGATTGATGAGCTTCATCGTCAGCAATATCTCTAATAAGCTGGTAAAGAGAAATAGTTATCCTGCTTTTACAACCTCAACGATGCAGCAGGAGGCCTCAAATAAGCTAGGCTTTTCACCAAATCGAACGATGCGAATTGCGCAAGGCTTATATGAAGGTAAAAATATCGGCAAAGAAACTGTGGGTTTAATTACCTATATGCGTACGGATTCTACTCGTTTAGCAGATGTTTTTGTTGAACAGGCTAACCAGCATATCATTAGGAGCTATGGAGAAAAATATTTAGGAGTTCTAAAGATTAAAACTCAAAAAAATATGCAGGATGCCCATGAGGCCATTCGACCTACCTCTATTGATAGAACTCCAGATTCTTTGAAAGACTATTTGACAGAGGATGAGTATCAATTATACCAATTGATTTATAAAAGAACGATTGCCTCTTTAATGGCCCCTGCCAGATTTAACGCAACCAAAGTAGAATTTACAAATACAGAATCTCTTTGGGCAATTTCTGGTCAAACGATGGAGTTTGATGGCTTCTTAAAGGTTTATGGAAAAACTGAAGAGGATGAAAATACGATGCTTCCTGAGTTTTCCTTAGGAGATGGGTATAATGCTACTGAAACTCAAATTCTAGAAAAAGAAACCCAGCCAAAGTCTAGATACACAGAAGCTTCTATTATTAAAGAGATGGAGGCTTTGGGCATTGGAAGACCTTCGACCTATGCTCAAACGATTTTAACGCTGAAGGAGCGTAACTATATCACAATAGAAAAGAAGAGCATTTCTCCTACAGAACAGGGCATCCTGACTGTAGATAAGCTTGACCAATTCTTTCAGGATATCATCAATGTGTCCTATACGGCCAATATGGAAACTAGCCTAGATGAAATAGCCAAGGGAGAGAAGGAGAAGGTTCCTGAGCTTCAAAGCTTTTATCACGCTTTTTTACCACTTTATGATGTTGCAATGGAGCATATGGATGCGATATATCCGATTCCAACTGACCAAATCTGTCCTTCCTGTGGAAGTATGCTGGTCATCCGTAAGTCTAAGTTTGGAGAATTTATTTCCTGCAGTAATTATCCAACCTGCAAATATGTTCAAAAGGAAGAACATGAGGAGCATGAGGTAATTGACACTAATATTCTATGTCCAGAATGTGGGACAGGACATATCGTTCAAAGAGTCGCTAAGACAGGAAAGAATAAAGGGAAGATTTTTTATGCCTGCAACAATTATCCAAAATGTAAGGCAGCCTATAGTGACCTGCCAACAGAGGAAAAGTGTCCTAACTGTGGTGCCATCATGCTGAAGGACCAGGATGGAAAGCTGTACTGCTCTAAGCATTGTGAAAGACAGCAGGAGGACGAAATTTTATGTCCAGTATGTAAAAAAGGACATATGGTAAAGCGAACTGCTACCAAGGGAAAGAACAAGGGAAGTACCTTCTATGGCTGTTCTAATTACCCAAAATGTAAGAATATTATGAGCGAGGACGATATTATCCCGCTCCTATCCAAGGATTAGAGATTCTTAGGGATCTCTTTTTTATTTTCAAATTAATGGGGAAAAGGAAAAAGAGTGTCTCATTCCTTGAAATATACACCCAATCTATGATATAATTTTAAAGAATATGGAGTGAAAATACATGGGATTTTTTGATTTATTTAAAAAAAAGGATAAAGAGAAAAGTAAAAAATATAAACTAGGACTACACAAGACTAGAGAGGGTGCTTTAGCTAGTCTGGGAGAAATTCTTTCGAAGAGCTCAAAAATAGATGATGAGCTATTTGATGCGTTAGAAGAAATCTTTATTATGGCAGATATTGGGGTAGACACTGTTGTCGATTTCATCGATGAGCTAAGGGAAGAGGTATATCATAAAAAGCTTACGGATCCCCTTGTTTTACAGGAAATGATTATGGATAAAATGTTTGAAATATATCTGAATGGTGAAATTGTAAATGCGAATCTAAAGCTAAAGAAGGAAGGCCTTTCTGTCGTTTTATTTGTCGGCGTAAATGGGGTTGGCAAGACGACCTCCATTGCTAAAATTGCCTACTCCTACAAGAAGCAAGGGAAGAAGGTTTTATTAGCAGCAGGAGATACCTTTCGTGCAGGGGCTATTGAGCAGCTCTCTATTTGGGCAAAGCGCGTTGGTGTGGATATAGTAACAAAGGAAGCAGGCTCCGACCCTTCAAGTGTCATATTTGAGGCTTGTAAAAAGGCCAAAGAGGGTGGATATGATCTCTTACTTTGCGATACGGCAGGACGTCTACAGAATAAGGTCAATTTGATGAATGAGCTTGCGAAGATGAAGCGAGTGATTGAAAATGTTTGTCCGGGCTCTCCTGAGGAAACATTATTGGTGATTGATGCAACCACAGGTCAAAATGGAATGTCTCAGGCGAAGGCGTTTAAGGAGGCCACAGATGTTACAGGTGTAATATTGACCAAGCTAGACGGCACCTCTAAGGGTGGAATTGTTTTAGCCATCCGTCATGAGATGGGAATTCCAATCAAGTATATTGGGTTGGGAGAAACTGTAGAAGACCTAGAGGTATTTGATATTGAGCAGTATCTATATGGTCTATTTGCTGATTTATTTGAGGAATAGATTATGACCATCGAAAAAAGGGAAGAAAGTATGGCTCTTTATGATATTTATAGAGAGCTTCTTACAGAGAAACAAAGACAATACTTTGAGGATTATTATTTTGAGGATTTATCCATATCTGAAATTGCAGATAATAGAAGCGTTTCTAGGAATGCTGTATTTGATCAGATAAAGAGGGTTACCCTAATACTAACTGACTATGAGAGGAAGCTAAAATGGCTATCTAAAACGAAGCAGATTTCTAATTTAGTTATGCCGCTGGACCTCAAAGATGAAATTATGAATATTCTAAAGGAGGAATAGAGATGGCTTTTGACAACTTAAGCTCTCGCCTACAAATGGGACTACGCCGGATTACAGGCAAAGGTAAGCTAAATGAGAATGATATAGATGATATGCTTAGAGAAGTAAGATTATCCTTATTAGAAGCCGATGTAAACTATAAGGTGGTCAAGAAGTTCTTAGCCAATATCAAGGAACAGGCCTTAGGAGAAAACATCCTAAAGGGTCTGAATCCTGGTCAGCAGGTTGTTAAGATTGTTCGTGAGGAATTGAAAAAAACCTTAGGAGATGAGGCTGTAGAGCTCACTATGGCTACAAGTGGAATGACTGTCGTTATGGCAGTAGGTTTACAGGGGGCTGGTAAGACAACAGCCGTTGGGAAAATGGCTTTATTTTATAGAAAAAAGCTTAAGAAAAAGCCTATGCTGATTGCTGCAGATATTTATAGACCAGCAGCAGTAGACCAGCTTGTCACCTTAGGAAAACAGATAGATGTCCCTGTTTTTGAGATGGGAACGAAGGTTTCTGCTCAAAAAATCGTTACGGAAGGCTTGAAAAAGGCCAAAGAGGAAGGCTACAATTTAATTTTTATAGATACGGCAGGACGTCTTGAAATCAACGATGAGCTGATGGACGAGCTAAAGGATATTGAAAAAATTGCTAACCCTCATGAAATTCTTTTGACGGTTGATGCCATGGCAGGACAGAACGCAGTAAATGTTGCGTTAGCATTCCATGAGAAGCTCAATATTACAGGCTGCATTTTGACAAAGCTGGATGGAGATACCCGTGGTGGTGCTGCACTCTCCATCAAAGAAATGACAGGCATTCCGATTAAAATCATGTCCACGGGTGAGAAGCTAGATGCAATGGAGATTTTTTATCCTGACCGTTTGGCAGATCGTATTTTAGGAATGGGCGATGTATTATCCTTGATTGATACGGTTACAGAAAACATTGATGAAGATGAAATGAAGTCCATGGCAGAAAAGATGATGAGCAATAAGTTTAATTATAATGATATGCTAAAACAATTCAAAATGATTAAGCGAATGGGCTCCCTATCTAAGATATTAGGGTTTCTTCCAGGCTTTAAAAATATGAAGCAGGCGATGAGTAATGTCGATGACAATGCCTTTGAGAAGATAGAATGCATCATTTATTCTATGACAGAAAAGGAGCGTACCCATCCTGAGCTGATAGATAAGGATTATAAGAGAAGAGAGCGAATTGCCAAGGGCTCTGGACGTTCCATTCAAGAGGTTAACCGATTGAGACAATCCTTAGACCAAATGAAGAAGACGATGAAGCAGATGAATGGCATGACAGAAGCAGATGCGATGCGGATGCAGTCTCAAATGAAAAATGGAAACTATTCTGGTATGGGTCAACCGAAGGCCTATAAAGGAAAGGGTAAAGGAAAAGGAAACTTTAGATATTAGAAAATCCATGTTACATCATGGGTTTTTACCGCTTTAAAGGAGGGGAATGTATGAAAATTGTGATTCTAGGCTGGTCTGGTTCAGGAAAATCTACCTTGGCCAGAAGACTTTCAGAGTTTTATCAGCTTCCCCTCTTGCATTTAGATTCTATCTGGTTCTTACCAAACTGGGTAGAACGAAAAAAAGAGGAATTTCATGGACTGATTCAAGACTTTATGCGGCAGCATGAGAATTGGATTATTGAAGGAAACTACACAAAGCATGTTCCTGAGCGTTTTTTAGAAGCAGATATAATTTTATTTTTAAACTACAATCGATTTACCTGCTTAAAAAGTGTGATTCATCGATATAAAGCTTATAAAAATAAAACTAGACCAGATATGGCGATTGGCTGTGAAGAGAAGTTAGATTTAGATTTTCTTTGGCATGTTTTTTATAAAGGAAGAAAAAGAAAAAAGAGAAAATATCTTACTAAACTTACGACATCGGCAAAGACGGGCATTATCTTTAAAAATCGGAAGGCTTTGGAACTATATTTAAAAAAGCTAGGAGTTGAGGAATATGGAGCTGGTTTGTAAAATTCATAAATTGAGCGAGATAAAACAGCTTCAGGGCTATACTAAGTATGTGATGCTAGAAGAGGATTTAATTTCAAAGGAGACCATAGAGGAGCTTATTAGCAATAAAATCACACCAATTTTAAGCTATTTTCAGATGATGCCGCCCTTTGAGCTAGAGCCATTTGAAGCTAAGCTAAAGGAGCTTCCTTTGAAGGAATGTATCTTTTATATTACGGATCTTGGACTAGCCCATCTTTTGAAACGATTGGGCTATATTCAGCAGGTCATCTATGATCCTGTGACTATGATTACAAATCACTTAGATGCCAAGGAATACTATTCCTATGGCTTTTTAGCCCTTGGTCTTAGTAATGAAATTCCTATTGCAGATGTAAACCAGATTATTGAAGCATCTAAGATACGAAGCTTTTATCAAGTGTTTGGCTCCCGATTGATGCTGTACTCTAGACGACAGCTAGTTTCCTTATATGCAGAAAAGGTTGAAAAAACAATTTCTAAAGGTCAGCCGATGGTTTTAAGGGAAACAACACGGAAAGACATCTTACCTATCCAGGAGACAGAGCATGGTACCTACATTTATCGAGGGTACTACCTTTCTCTTTTGAAGGAGCTGACTACACTTAAGGTGGATTACGCATTCTTAAATCGCGATAATCTGGATTTTGAAAGGTATATAGAGGTAGTTAAGCTTTTTAAAGCTGTGCTACAGGGAGCCGATCTTTCTTTAGCCTTAGAGAAATTTACCCTTTTGAATCTTAAAACCTCAGATGGATTTTCCTATAAGGATACCGTCTATAATAAGGAGGAATTCTAAATGTTTGAGCTTTTGGCTCCTGCAGGAGATTTAGAAAAACTTAAGATTGCTGTCCTTTATGGAGCAGATGCCGTTTTCATAGGAGGCTTACGCTTTTCTCTTCGTTCTAGAGCCTCTAATTTTACATTAGAGGATATTAAAGAGGGTTGTACGTTTGCCCATGCACATCACGCCAAGGTTCATGTGACCTGCAATATTGTGATGCATGAGGCAGATACAACAGATATTTTGGATTACCTAAGAGCACTGGAAGCTGCTGGGGTAGATTGTATTATTGCCTCCTCTATTACCATTTTAAAGATGGTAGTAGAGCATACCTCAATGGAGGCTCATGTCTCTACCCAGGTTTCTGTACTAAACGCAGAAGCAGTCCAATTTTTTGAAGAGCTAGGAGTCAAGCGAGTTGTCTTGGCAAGAGAGCTAACCCTAGAGGAAATTAAGCAGATTCGTTCTCAGGTTTCTACCGATTTAGAGGTCTTTATTCATGGGGGAATGTGTGTTTCCTACTCTGGAAGATGTATGCTTTCCAATAATATGACCAATCGAGATGCAAATCGTGGAGGCTGTGCACATAGCTGTCGGTGGAATTATGATCTATATGTAGGTGAAGAAAAGCTGAATCCAGAAGGCGATTATTTTGCGATGAGCAGTAAGGATTTATGTGCGATACGCGTGATTCCAGAGCTGATGAAGCTAAATATAAATTCTTTTAAGATAGAAGGAAGAATGAAGAGCCTTCACTATATCGCAACCATTGTAAAGACGTACCGGACGTTAATTGATGATGTAAAAAAGAATTGCTTAAAGGATTTTTCCTACTATGAAGCAATGATGAGTAAGGCGGAAAATCGGTTGACCTCTACAGGCTTTCTTTTAGGAATGCCTACCATAAAGGAGCAGCTTTATGATTTGAACCTAACCCTTCCAAGTAAAGATTTTGTAGGTATTGTTTTAGACTATGACCCAAAAACAAAAAAAGCTACGATTGAGCAGAGAAATTTCTTTCTTCCAAATAGTAGCCTTGAGGTATTTGGTCCAAATCATACAATGGTGGTTTCCATTTCCGATATTTATGATAAAGAGGGCAATTTGCTAGATGCTGCAAGACATCCAAGACAGCTTTTAACCATTGAAATTGATGCTCCCTTAGAAAAATATGATTTATTAAGACTCAATTAAGTTCCTAATCTGTAGGTAAGCATGAGAGAGCTTTGAATAGTCAATGTCCTCAATGAAATTACTGATATCACAGATATCTAAATTACATTCTAATAGAGGAATTGCTGAAGTGTTTTCCTCCTTCATTGAGGCTGGATACATGGTGAAATTTAAAAGTCGATTGATACCAAAGTATAGACGTCCCTTGTTTCCATATTGATAGGCCTTATAGACCAATTCCTTTTCAAAATTATATTTTGAGCCATATGCATTATTGAGGGATTGCATAAAAACCTCTGAGATTGTCGTATTTGCTTTGAGCATAGTAAAATTCCTTTCTGGTGGTGATAGTTTGATTATAGTTACAGTTCGCGGTATTGACTTTAAGGTAAACGTCATACATAAGCGATATAACCGAAGAATATATTTGCGAGTAAAAGAGGGTATCATAACCATTACAACGCCTACTAGACTGACTCAGTTTAGTATAAAGGATATGATTGACCACAATTTTAATTCTATAAGGAAGCTTATGCAGGAATCTGATAAAGTAGAAGATAGAATTCACTTTTTAGGAAAAATTTATACCCTAGAATATCATCCATCCGATGCCATAAATTCCTATATTATAGAGGAGAAGATCATTGTTGAAGCCCCACATCCTGACCTGATTGGTAAGTCAGTAGAGCTATTGTACAATGCGGCATTAAAAAATATTGTCGAAACCTACGGAGAGGACATATTTAAAAAATTTGATTTGAATTTTCCAATTCAGTTCGATTATAAGAATGTCAAGGGCTATTATGGGGAATGCTTTCCAAAGAAGAAAAGGATAATACTGGCTAGTCGATTAGCAAAATATGACCTAAAGTATATTCTATCGGTTCTTTACCATGAATGTGCACATTTTAAATATCAAAATCATCAGGAGCAGTTCTACGCCTATTTAGAGGAAAGATATCCCTCCTATAAGCAGATTCAAAAGGAGCTTCGTTCCATCAAATACAATGAAAAATACTAGATACGAAAAAGCTTAAATTTTTGTTGATTTTTAAACACTTTTTAGGTATAATAAATAAGCGTAACAAACGGAGGTAATCAGAACATGATTAATAAAGAAGAAGTATTTGAATTATCTAGGGCAGGTGCTGATGCCTTAAAGCAAGAATTAGAAAAGTTAAAAACAGTAGATAGAATCCAGATTAGAGAAGCCATCAAGGAGGCCCGCGAACAGGGAGATTTGTCTGAGAATGCAGATTACTCCTCCGCGAGAGAACAACAGGCTAATATTGAAGCTAGAATTCTGGAAATAGAAAATATATTAAAGCATGCCAGAATCATGGATGTAAATACAGTTACTGTACGGTATGTTGATTTAAAAAAGACAGCTACCTTCCAGATTGTTGGTACCATAGAGGCTGATCCATTTGCAGGTAAGATTTCTAATGATTCTCCCCTTGGCAAGGCTGTTATAGGTCACAAGGTGGGCGATATTTTCCATGTATCTACAGAAAATGGTAAAGAATTAAAGGTTGAGCTTCTTGAATTAAAATAAATTTTAGGACACTTTTAAGGTGTCCTATTTTTTAAGTAGAAAATATAATTTGAGTAAGGCACGTTTTTCGATTCGAGAAACATAGCTTCTAGAGATACTCATATCCTTAGCTATTTCCTTTTGAGTTTGACTATTTCTGCCAATTCCATAGCGTCTTGATATGATTTCGTATTCTCGGCTATTTAAGCTTTTCAGTGCCTCAGTTAAATCCTCCTGGATGGCTTTCTTTTCATAAGCAGCCATGATATCGACATTTTTGTCTTCAATTAAATCTAAAAGCTCAACCTCATTTCCATCCTTATCCATTGCAACAGGGGATTGCAGGTAGATGAGATTCCTTTTATTTTTATTCGCACGAAGATGCATCAAAATTTCATTTTCAATACACCTGGCAGCATAGGTTGCTAGCTTGTTATTGGCTGTGATTTGGTAAGAATCTACGGCCTTCATTAGACCTATGATACCAATAGAGAGGATATCATCCTTATCCTCCTGGGTATTTTCATACTTTTTGGCGATATGAGCGACTAGTCTTAAATTATGCTCAATCAGCTTCGCTCTTGCTGTTTCATCCTTAGTAGCAGCAAAGCGCTCTAAATACATTTTTTCCTCCTCATCAGACAATTTTTGGGGATAAGACTCACTTTTTATTGCCCCAAAAAGTGGAAGCAAGAAAAACAACATTTTAAAACTCCTTTATTTAAAAGATTATGGAAATAATGTATAATGATTTGTGAGGTATTCAATTATGATAAAAAAACTAATTCCAGACTACTATTACAAAACTATAGAAGATATTCCATACAATAAACTCTATGCAGATGGTATTAGACTTATTCTTACAGATTTAGACAATACCTTAATCTCTTATAAATGTACAGACCCTACCGAAGCTTTGATATCTTGGAAGAACCGCTTGACTCAGATGGGGTTTGAAATTATCATCGTTTCCAATTCAAGAAAGCATAGAGTAGAGCATTTTGCAAGACTTTTAGAGCTCCCCTTTGTGAAGTTTGCCAAAAAGCCAACAAAATTTGGACTCAAAAAAGCCATTCGAATGGCTTCTAAATCCTATGCCAAGGCTGAAATAATGGAAATTGGGGATCAGGTTATGACAGATGTCTTTGCCTCAAAAAGGCTAGGCGTACTGACAGTTTTAGTCAAAGCCATTGATAAGAAGACAGAAATCTTACCTACGAAAATCAACCGCAAGCTAGAAGAACATTTTCTAAAAAAAATAAAAAGAAAATATCCAAAGGTATATCAGGAAAAACTTGAGGAGTATGTGAGGGATAAGCATGATAATTAAGAAATGCATAGGCTGTGGTGCTACACTACAGGATAAAGAGGAATCGAAGGCAGGGTTTATCCCGAATTTGACAGAGGAAAGTGTTCTTTGTAGACGTTGTTTTCGGATGAAGCACTACAACGAATTACCAAAGATTGTAGCCTCTAATGCAGATTATGAATATGTGATAGACGCTGTTGTGAAAAGAAAAGCTCTGATGGTATTCATTGTAGATATCTTTTCCTTTAAATCTACTTTTCACCAGCTGATGATTGAAAGACTTAGAAATAAGGATGTCATCCTAGTAGCCAATAAAATTGATCTATTACCGAAAAGTACAAATCTAGTCAAGGTGGTGGACTGGATTAGTAAGGAATGCCAGAAGGCCTCCTTTAAGGTTTTGGCGATTGGAGTAGCTTCTGCGAAAAAGGGAAGCTTTATGGATGATTTTATAGAAACAATAGATTTAGCTAGAAGAGGCAGGGACGTCTATTTTGTGGGCTGTGCCAATGTTGGAAAATCTAGTATCATTAATGCCTTGCTGAAGCGAACTACCTCCAGGGAGGAGGATGTGATAGCTACCTCCATCATTCCTGGCACTACTTTGAAGGAGATAAGAATCCCTTATTATGAGGATAATTGTGCGTTGGTAGATACACCAGGCTTAATCAATGAAAGGGATGTTTTGAATCAGCTATTGCCAGTTTCTTATAAAAAGATCATTCCTTCTACTGAATTGAAGCCAATTACCTATCAAATTACAGATGGAAATTCCATCTACTTGGGTGGGTTGGCTGTCTTAAGCTTTACCTGTAGTACGGTAGTTTCTGTAACAGTGTATGCCTCAAGAAACCTCTATATTCACCGAAGTAAAACGAGTCGTAAGGAGGAGCTATTAAAAAACCAGACGGGAATTCTTTTATGTCCTCCTACCCTAGAGGAGAAGGCAAAGCTAGCATATGAGAAGCAGGAATTTATAATCCATGGGAAAAAGGATATTTGGTTTTCTAGCTTTGGCTTTGTTCAAATCAATGGCCAGGCTAGAGTAGAAGTAGAAAGCATTTTAGGGACGGAGGTGTATTTGACAGATGCAATCCTTGGGACAGATCAAAAAAAGCGTTAGAAAAAAATTTAAAACAAAGGAATATATGGATCGGTACCATCACATTACAGGAGTTGTCAAGATGGCCAAGCACTTGGCTAAGCTTTATGGAGTGGATAAGCGTAAGGCCGAGATAGCAGCCCTACTGCATGATTTTTGCAAGTATGACTCCTTAGAACAACAGAGAGGCTTGATAACAGAACAGGATATCACAGAGTGTGAAAAGTATCCAGTACTCTATCATTCCTACGCCTCTGCTGAGTATTATAGAAAATATGTAGGTAACGATGAGGATATTTATCTAGCCATCCGCAATCACGTGTTTGGCCGTTTATCTATGTCTCACTTAGAGGAAATTATTTTGATTAGTGATTATACAGAAAAGAATCGAAAATATGCAAATTGTGTCGCTTGTAGAGAAATACTATTATCAGGTAAATTCTATAAGGCAATCTATGAGTCTACAAAATTTACGATTGCGTTTATCGAGAAAAAGGGGTTAGAGCCTCACCCTTTACAGTTTGAGGTCTTAAAATATTATGAAGGATTATGTGAGTTATGACATTAAGAGAGATTATTTTAGATAGCCTTGGAAAGGTTAAGGCTACAAATATTTTAGATTATGATATGAAGGGATATTCTCCATTCTTTGATGAGATGATCATTGCGAGTGTAGATTCTGAGCGACAGGCACAGGCAGGAGTTTCCTACATTAAAGAGGGCGCTCTAAAGGAGGGCTATGCAGTAAGAGGAATCGAAGGAGAACAGAGTCCTTGGGTATTGATTGATTTAAATGATATCATTGTTTCTATCTTTACTAAGGAAGAACGTGAGCATTTCGCTTTAGAAAAGATATATTTAGATATACCTTGTACAAAAATTGAAATTTAAAGGAATTGCAATCTTTTTTAAATATGCTATAATATAATATACAAGATACTAAAGTAGAAAGGAGAATATTATGAAAAAGCTTTGGAAGGCCTTAGTTGCTTGTTTTGCGTGCTTAGGAATTGTTCTTTTAGTAGGATGCTCTAACGTATCTCAAAGCTATGCAGACAAGATCAATGAGGAGGCAAAGGACGATGACGGTGTATACATCACCTTAGATCAGGTAAGAAAGGATTTAGGAGATGAAGCCGTTGAAATTCTTTTATTAAATTCCGGTTTAGTTATTGCAGTTAAGGGCTGTACCTCATTAGATCAAATAAAGGAAAAGGTTGATGCTGGCGAGGATGTTGAAGGAATTGTTATTACAATTTTGAACAAGAATGCCACTGCAGCATCCTATCGGAAAATTACAGCCGATGATTTAAAGGGAAAATAAAAAAAATAGAAAAGTTTGGAAGCAGGTCTGAAGGATTAGAACCTGCTTTTTTCTTGTTCTGTCCGTATTCCTTGTTGAAAAAATGTCATATTTTTTGTATAATAAAAGATAGGTGATTATTTATGAAGCAGTATTTAGAATTGTGTAAAACTATCCTTGAAAAGGGAATAAAAAAAGAAGATAGAACAGGGACAGGTACAATATCCTATTTTGGGTATCAGATGCGTTTTGACTTAAATGAGGGCTTTCCTCTTTTGACGACAAAGCGTGTCCATTTAAAAAGTATTATTCATGAATTATTATGGTTCATTTCAGGGGATACTAATATAAAGTATTTGGTCGACCATGATGTTAGAATTTGGAATGATTGGCCCTATGCAGCTTACCAAAAATCAAAGGAATATCAGGGAGAAACCATTGAGGAATTCGCAGAGAAAATCAAACAGGATGAAGCCTTTGCAAGAACCTGGGGAAATCTAGGACCGGTCTATGGTAAGCAGTGGCGTAACTTCGGTGGTGTTGACCAGCTAGAGGAGTTAATTCAACAGATTCAGCAAAATCCTACCTCAAGAAGACTGATTATATCAGCCTGGAATCCTGCTGAAATCAGTGGTATGGCGCTTCCTCCTTGTCATTGTTTTATGCAATTTTATGTGAATCAAAATCGATTGTCCTGCCAGCTATATCAAAGAAGTGCTGACGTGTTTTTAGGCGTTCCTTTTAATATAGCTAGCTATGCGCTATTTACGATGATGATTGCTCAGGTCTGTGGATTAGAGCTAGGGGATTTTGTTCATACGATTGGAGATGCTCATATATATCTAAATCATTTAGAACAAATTGATCGGCAATTAAAGCGCACACCTAGAGCCTTACCGAGGATGAGAATCAATCCAGAGGTTCGTTCCATATATGATTTTAAATTTGAGGATTTTGAATTGTTAGATTATGATCCTTATAAAGGAATTAAGGGAAAGGTGGCTGTCTAATGATTTCATTAATTTGGGCAATGACGGAGGACCATTTAATTGGGGCAGGAAACCGGATTCCTTGGCATATTAAGGAGGATTTACTTTACTATAAATCCAAGACAAAGGGAAAAACGGTAGTGATGGGAGAAGAGACATATTTCTCTTTAAAGGGATATTATAAAACAAAGCCACTTCCCTATGGGAAAATATATGTTGCTTCTCTAAATCAGGCTTTGGTTCTAGAGGATGCCATAGTACTTCATGATTTGCTGAACTTTTTAAAGCATACAGAAGAGGAAATCTGGGTGGTAGGTGGTGCCACCATCTATCGATTGAGCTTACCTTATGCAGACCGGCTGTACATATCCTTCATCAAAGGCTCCTATGAGGGAGATAAATATTTTCCAGAAATAGACTTTTCCAGCTTCAATTTAACCTGGAAGGAAGAGACCTCTATGGTGACCTACACTCTATACGAAAGAAAGTAAGAACTATGATATTGATTTTTATATTGTTGTGTATTGCTGCGGCCTATAGCTACGCTTTTTACTATACAGGACTCTCTCTTTGGTTTTATTTTTTATGGGTACCTTTATCCATAGCACTCGTTTTTTTAACCTTTTTCCTATTTGTCTTATTGGTATTTCAGTATATGAAGCGAACAGATCCAAAGAAAAAATTTCGCCATCGGCTGATGTATCAAGTATGTCAGATGATTCTTTTTCTTTTAAATATTAGAGTTAAGGTGATAGGAAAAGAACATATACCTAGAGAAACCTTCGTCTGTTACGCCAATCATAAATCTGATTTAGATCCGATTATTCTCTATGCTAGTTTTCATAGAGTATGCTCCGCAGTGGGAAAAAAATCATTATTTCAAAACCCAATTATACGGCAGTGTCAACCCGTGTTTGGCGCTATTTCCTTAGATAGAGATAATGACCGAGAGGCTGCCAAGGCGATGATAGAAGCGATTCGGGCAGTTAGAAATGGACTTTCCTATATCATTTTCCCAGAGGGTGGTATAAAGACTAGGGAAACAGAAGAGATGGTAAATTTGCGGGCAGGTGCCTATAAGCTAGTTACGAAGAGTGAAGCTTTATTGTTGCCAGTTACAATCTTAGGTAGCTCTAAAATTAAAAAAAGAAAAAATCTTTTTAAGGGCTTGACTGTTCAGGTCATTGTTCACAAGCCTCTATCAAAAGAGGAATATGAAAGCCAAACGACTACAGAGCTTGGGGAATATGTTATGAATATGATAAATAAGGATGTTTTAGCTCATGAAAAATAAAATCTTTATAGGTCTCATTCTTTGTTTTATCGTACTAGTTGTTGGAATGAGTCTAATTATATTTGCTGCTAAGGATAGGATTCTTCCTATGATGCATGCAGGACTAGGGTTACTTGTGATAAGTAGTCTTGGTTATCTTGTTTTATTTATAATTTCCCTGCGAAAGTGGTTGCAGGTAAAGGCAAGGTGAAGTTTATGGAATTTGTGTATTGGATGATAGGAATTCTTTTTCTATTGATTTTAACCATTGGTACGATTATCATTGTAAAAAAACAAAGAAAAATCAAACGAAATAATGACATTATAAAACTGTTTTCTATGGCATGTCGGAAAAAGGGTATTACAGAATATAAGCTTGAGCATGTAAAGAAGGATACCCACGATTTTTATTTTGAAAGTGAACATAATATCTATTATATAAAAATGATATACAATTTTGGGAATCAGGAAATCTGTATCAACAATGCAATCAAATGGCAGCTTAGAAAATACAATGAGAAGCAGGAGCATATGACCTTTGTAGAAGGAGTTGAGCCTCTGATGCGCCTTGATTTAACGAATCCAAATAAGAAGGAGCATAAGCTTTTCATCGTTTACCCAAATACAAGAGCGCTTTTAAAGGTAATCAATGAATGCGAAATGGTTTTTGTTTATCCGGATACAGATGTCTATGGTTCAAGAGTAATTCCATATAAAAAGCTCTATGATAACCTTGATTTATTAGAGCTTTAAAAAGGATTCCATAAAGGAGGTGGAAAAGATGCAATTTGATTTGAAAACCTTAGAATTTGAGAAAGTTCTTCAAATCCTAAGTCAATTTACTAAAACAACCTATGCAAAGGAAAAGATCCTTGCGTTAGAGCCAGTGGCAGATTATGAAGAGGTGCTTACGCTAAATCGTCAAACGAAAGAGGCCTATATGGTAATTATGCGTCTTTCCGATATTCCCTTAGGAGGTCTTTATGCAGTTATTGGCAGTCTCCAGCGTGCCCAAATCGGTGGAGTTTTAGAGCCGGAGGAGCTTTTAAATATTGTTGGACTCCTGGATTGTTCTAACAATGTGCTTAAATTTTTTAAATCCTTAGAATCTCTAAAGGTAGAAACTCCTGAGCTTAGAAGGTTTGTTGAGGAAATCACCCAATTCTCTACCTTAAAGACAAATATCACCCTAGCCATTGATCCAGATGGTAAGGTCAATGATAATGCCTCAAGAGAGCTTTTCACTATAAGGAGAAGCATTACATCCTTACAGAACCGTTTGCGGAGTAAATTAAATGAATTATTGGCCTCTAAGGCCTCTATGCTTACTGAAAGCTTGATTGTAATGCGAAACAATCGAATGTGTTTACCAGTCAAAATGGAATATAAAAATACATTCAAGGGTATTGTTCACGATGTTTCCTCCTCCAATACGACCTGTTATATAGAGCCTGCTGGAACGATAGAAACTACTAACCAGATTGACAGCTATACAGCCGCTGAGAAGAAGGAAATTCAAATTATTTTAAAGAATTTAAGTCTTTTGGTTGGGGCAGAGGCAGAAGCCTTACTTAAAAATTTAGAAGCCTTGACTATGCTAGATGTAATTTTTGCCAAGGCTTTAATGGCAAAGGAATATGAATATAATGAGGTTCATATTCAAAATAACTATTATTTTAATCTAAAAAAAGCAAAGCATCCTCTAATAGACTCTACAAAGGTAGTACCAATCGATATTGAATTAGGAAGTAAATATCAGGCTATCATCATCACAGGACCTAATACAGGTGGAAAAACGGTAGCCTTAAAAACAGTAGGACTGCTTCATGCGATGATGCAATGTGGAATGATGCTACCTTGTAGCTCAGATTCAATTTTAAGTGTATTTTCAGAAATTTTGGTAGATATTGGGGATGAGCAATCTATTG
>JAAGKN010000389.1_pt1 | contig 243128 bp, 271 predicted proteins | sample 6206371 | NCBI WGS metagenome assembly JAAGKN01 (sample SAMN11533720, study PRJNA540317) | gut metagenome | isolation source: fecal pellets from male and female animal of same cohort | host: Peromyscus leucopus | place: USA:CA | collected 2017 | reverse complement strand
AAAAGGGCATTATCGGGCAAGGTAAAAGAATATAATCAATCACCCCTTTCTCTTTTTTGAGAAAGGGGTAACCCCAAAGCTACTCCTGTAACCTTTTAGCGTTATGAGATTCTTCGCTTTTGCTCAGAAAGACTAATGGTTATTCTATCTGGTGTAATCGTATATTTGTATTAGAAAAATTTTGCGAAACTCTTTAAAAGGTTGATTTAATTTTTATTAAAATTTGAAATAATAAAATAGTTATCAACCTAATAGGAATTACCGGCGATGAATTTACACGAGCAATGTTTACTGCGCTATTTGACTTATCCTGATGAGCTTTCTTATGCTACAGAAATTTTAAAATTGAATAATAAGATTTTAGAAAATAAATTTATTGTTAAAAATATTCTTGCCAACGGTTCCTTGTTAAATCATACTGATATGATAAGTGGTAAATAGTTCTTGCCATTTACCCGTAAATTGGTATAAAATATATCTGTTAATTGACGGATAAAGAAGGTTGGATTTATGTTAAAAAAATTTATATATATATTGTGGGTTTCTGTTTTAGCAGTTCTATTGTTTTGTTCTCTTAAAAACGGAAGCTTTTTCTCGTTTATAAATTCGATGGAAAATCGAACATTCGACATTCGTCAAAGCCTTATTGCAAATTCTCATTCACGTCAGCATAACAAAGATATTGTAATTGTGGCAATTGATGATGCAAGTTATGAATATATTTTGGATAATTACGGAGAATGGCCTTTGCGTCGTGATATATATGCAGCAATGGTTGATTATATTGAAGCCCAAAAGCCAAAAAGCATTGCATTTGATATGATGTTTGTTAAATCAATGAAAAGCAGTACAGATACAGATAATGCGTTAGTTAATGCGTTTAAAAAATATGATAATCTTTTTACGGCAATGAATTTGGATAATCAACCGGAGGATTTGAGAACTCCACCACAACTTCCGGATAAGCTTGCTGTTAAAATCCAAGGTGCAGAAAATGCAAATATTCTTGAATACCCGAATTGCAGGGTTATATTAGAAGGGATTTTAGATGCAACATCAAATATTGGAATGATAAATGTTTTACGTTCAGAAGACGGAGTTTTGCGCAAGATGCCTCTTTATCTAAAATATCATAATAAATATTATCCGCAATTGGCTTTACTTGTCAGTGAGCATTATAAAGGACATATTGAGAATGTGGTTGTTGATAAAAATGACGGCGATGGGGTTATACTAAACTGGTATGGTCCTGCCGGAACTTTTGAAAATATTCCGATGTACAAGCTGTTAAAAGCAATTGAGGGTAAAGAAAAACTTGATTATGATTTTAAAGGGAAAGTAGTTTATTTTGGTGCGACAGCTGCCAGTTTATTTGATATAAAAACCGTTCCGGTAGATAAAGTTTACCCAGGAGTTGAAGTTCAGGCTACATATGTTAATAACCTTATCGACGGAAGTTATATAGTAAAACTTCCGAAGTGGATTAATTTATTATCTGCTGTTGTTTTAATGATTTTAACAGTTGTATGCGTAATGGAATTATCTTCAATGCTTATGGCTTTTGTCCTTTCTCTAACAATTTATGCAGGTTATATAGTGTTTACGTATTTGATGATGTATTCATTTAACTTATGGCTTGATATTGTAACTCCTCTTGCTCTTGCTTTACTTGCATTTATTGCTGTTGTGATTGTAAAATATTTTATAAAATCACGTGACTTTGATGCCCAATATAAACTTGCAACAACAGATGGACTTACTGAACTCTATAATCACAGATATTTTCAAGAACAAATGCAAAATCAGGTATCCCATGCAAAACGTTATGATGTTCCTTTATCTTTGATAATTATTGATATTGACTTTTTTAAAAAGTTTAACGATACATACGGGCACCAATCCGGTGATGCAGTGTTAAGGCAGGTCGCATTTATATTAAAGAAAAATGTCCGTTCAACCGATATAGTATGTAGATACGGCGGTGAGGAAATGAGTATTATTCTGCCAAATACAAAATATAATGTAGCCGTTTCAATTGCTCAGAAACTTTGTTCTATGGTAGCAGAAAAAAAATGCAAGCTGAGTAATGGCAGAGAAAGCAATGTTACAATAAGTCTTGGTGTTGCTTCATTCGGCGCGGATGGTGAAACTCCTGCAAGTATTATTGAATCTGCAGATAAAAGATTATATAACGCTAAAGAAAATGGAAGAAATCGAGTTAATTAGATTAAAAGATGATAAAGTTTATAGATAAAAATATTAATATAAAAGATTTGCCAAAAGATATTCCAGCAGATTTGTGTTTAATGGAAAACAATGAAAAGCAAATTGGACAAATTTGTGATTTTTTAAATTCGGAAAAGAAGCTGCTCCAAGTAAACGGATTTCGTGGCAGCGGTAAATCTCAAATTGTAAATTTTGTATCAGGGTATTTAAATTCTGATGTGCTTTTGGTTCACTATACTTGCGTAGAAACCACTATCTTAGATGATATGCTGCTGAGTTTTTTTGAAACTTTTAGAAATTACACGTTATTAGGGAAAATTTCTTCTCCAAAAATTAAAGTGGAAAATTTTACACAGAAAATTAATTCGTATTTTAATACAATTACCCAGCCAATATTGATTGTTATTGATTCGTTTGATGCTATTGTAAAAGAGAATAAAACCGAAGTTTTGAATTTTATTAAACACCTTGTTAAATTTCCTAATGTTAAAGTTGTTATGATCTCTAAGGCTTTTTCAGCAGATGACTTTACTGATATAGAGTTTGACAGAGTGACTCTTTTAGCTTTTTCTCAAAAAATATTTGAAAAATATTTAAAAGATAACGGAATTAAGCAAATCGGAGTTTTGTCAAATGAGTTATATAAACTTTCAAAAGGATATTACAATTATTTACAGCTTTCTATTAATATTATAAATCTAAGGCAATATTCACTTGTGAGTTTTTTAGAATTATACTCAAAAAGTTATATGGCATTTCCTGAATTTATTATAAGAGAAGCTCTATCACTTATTGATCCTGTAAGTGCTCATTTATTTAGATTGCTTACTGTTATGAGAATTCCGATTCATGTAAATTTGTTAAAATCATTGCATTTGTATGATAGAGATAGGGTGATGTTTTTTGTACAAAACTCTATTTTATCTGTGGATGGTGAATGTTTATTTTTAAAAGATTCTCTGAGGGAAGTTTTGGAAAACCAGATTCCTGAAAATGTTATGATAAAGCTTCATAGTGCGTGTATAGATTTATATAATACACAGCTGCCTTTAAAACCTCTAGAAAGGGATTTGATGCTGTCTCGGCAGACTATGCGTAATGAAATTGAATACCATAGTATGTTTATTCCTAAAAAGCCGGTACTGAAATCTCCGGTGTCTCAACCGCTTCTTGTTGAGCCTGTTATTGTATCAGAACCTGTAAATACAGTTGAAGAAAAAGCGCAGGAACCTGAAGTTTCTAAAGATGAAAAAATAGATAAAATAAGCTTTATTATTGAAGATGAAGCTATATTGGATAACATTGCCGATTCTATAAAAGGGTTTATTGATACAACTGTACAGGATTCTAAGCTGGAAAAAGACAGTCTTGGTATGAACTTAGCACAAATTTTAAATGCCGCAATAAAAGAAGAAAAAATTTATAATTATAAACGGGTTATAATGCTTTATCAAAGCGCATTATTAAAGACAGATGATGAAGATTTTTATACATTCTTGCCTTCAATTTATACAAAACTCGCTAAAGCTTATCAGAATCTTTCTGATTGGTACGAAGCTTTAGAGTATTATACGCAGGCACAGGATTTTTATTTTAATGCTTCTAATATGAATAAATTTTATGAGATTAAACTTGAAATTGCTAATGTTTATTATTCAATGTATAAACATGAAAATGCAAGATTCATATTATCAGAACTTGAAAAGGTTCAGAGTATTCCAAATGAATTAGCTATAAAAACTAATCTTGCTTTGGCAAAACTTTGTGATGATGTAAATATTGAATATAGCTATTATAAAAAATCTTTGCCGCTTGTTGAACTTTCAACTGATAAATCTGTTATAACTGAGCTTTATTATAAATACGCTGTTGCAAGTGATGAGAAAGATGATCCGCGTACGGCTGCAGAATTCTATAAAAAATGTATAGATATAGATTCTAATCCTAAGCATAATACATATCTTTCTATGTCATTATCAAATCTTGCAGAACTTTATGATGAAGCAGGTTCAACAAAACTTGCTGTAAAATACTACAGCGAAAGTATCAAAATAGATACTGTTATGAAAAATTATAACGGATTATATTATTCTGCAATTCATCTTGCTGAAATTTATGCTTCAGTTAGTGATGATAAATCCCTTGAATATATGACAAAAGCGTTAGAATATGCTAAACTTTTAAAAGAACCGTTTTACATCGCAGGTGCTTCTCTAGAATTGGGTGATTTTTATTATTTACGTCGAAATTTTGAATTTGCGTATAAATATTTTATAGGAGCATATACTGTTGCAAAAAATTCATTTACAAGAGATAATTTAAATAAAATTATAATCAGGATTGAAGATGTTAAAAAACGTGTAAAAGAAGCAGATTTTGTAAAATTTCAGGAAAAATATGGAAAGTAAAGAATTTTATTCAGAATATATGAAGTACTTTTTAGAAGAAAATTCGAAAGTGAATTTAATTTCTAAAAATGATGAAAAATATTTATGGGAAAAGCACGTTTTTGATTCCTTATCAATGGAGGCTTTTTTTGAAAAATACGGGCAATGTAAAACGCTTCTTGATATTGGTACCGGCGGCGGTTTTCCAGCCCTTCCTGTTGCATTAACATATTCAGGAATTCAGGTTACAGCAGTTGATAGTATTGCAAAAAAAATCAGGGCTGTTCAATCAATTGGAGAAAAACTTGGACTAAAAAATCTTAACGCTGTTTGTACCAGAGTAGAAAATCTTGATGGTAAGTTTGATGTTGTAACTTCTCGTGCTGTTTCTTCTTTGAAAAATATTTGTGAGTATGCACTTCCAAAACTCAAAAAAGGTGGTTATTTTGTCGCATATAAATCACGCAAAACTCCTGAAGAAATTGAAGAAGCAAAATCTGTATTAAAAAAATATAAAGCTGAAATTATAGATATTTTAGAATATGAACTCCCTTTAGATGAAAAATTGACTAGAAATTTAATAATTATTAAGATATAACCTTGCATTTAAGTATTTTTCTTTATAAAATCAGGGGGTAAGTGCTGTTACCAATTGTTTCCAAGTAATTTTGGTAGTTAAAAAATAAAAGGGGTATATGTTTTGACTATTATTAATGATGTTTTTACGGTTCATACCAAAGGTAATACTGATATAATTGATATTACACCGCAGATTAGAAATGTGGTTTATAATCATCAATTACAAAATGCTGTTGTATTTGTTTACGCACAAGGTAGTACTGTTTCAATTACAAATATCGAGTTTGAACCGGGATTACTTGTAGATTTGCCGGAAGCTTTAGAACGAATTGCTCCGATTAATTCAGTATATCATCATGATGAAATGTGGCATGATGGAAATGGTTATGCCCATGTTAGAGCTTCAATTGTAGGTAATTCTACTCATGTTCCATTAATTGATGGGGTTTTACAGCTTGGTCAATGGCAGCAGGTTGTTCTGATTGATTTTGATAATAAAGCGCGTGCTAGACAGGTTAATGTACAAATAATGTATTAATTCAAAAACTTTTTTAATGTAACATTGTTATCAGATGCTAATTCGAATCTATAAAGTTATTGCGATGACCTGGAAATAATCGATAACAGCATTTACCCCCTAGGCTTGGAAGTTATTGGTAATTTCGTGGATGTATTCAAGAATTTGAGCAAAATATTTTAAATCAGAGTTTCCATTGATAACTAAATCAGCTTCTTTTCTGAAAGGTTTAACATATTTCTCACCGGCATCAGCTATATAGTGCCAATGTTTCATAGCATTTTCTTCACTCTGGTTACGTTCTTCAATTGCACGATTCATAAAACGACTTTTTCTTAATTCATTTTCAGTTTCAACGTAAATCTTAACGTCAAAGACATCTTTAACTTCTTCATACATTGTTGCAATGCCTTCAACAACAATGATTTTTTGAGATGGTACATCAATTGCTTTAGGCATAGATACACCGGTTCCATTTGGAAGATACATTGGCGCTTTTATATCAAGCCCATCAGAAAGATCTTCTAAATCAGAACGAAGAATCTCTAATTGGAAACTCGTCGGAGCATCTACATCGTATCCGTTATCTCTAAGATTATCAAAAGTACCATATTTATTTATTAAAGCAGAAATATCGTTAAAATAGTTGTCTGTACTCAAAATTGTAACCGGCATGGAAAGTTGTTCAATAACATTTTTTATTTCGTGGCAGATTGTTGACTTCCCAGAAGCGGATTCGCCTGTAACTCCTATTAGTAGCCGCTTTGTCGGGTTGTTTATTAATCTTTTTGAAAACTTGTTTACAAAATCAGGGTTAATGTTGTTTATTATTGGGTTTGCTTGTTTTTTGTCATACAAAAATATTTGTTTGAATTTTGTTTGAAGGTAGAATGCTAACAATTCCCTGCCTGACTTTGAATTAAAATCCGGTTTATAGATTTTATCGTTAGAATTTAATTCTTTTCCAATTACTAGTTGCATGTTCTTTTCCATAATTTTTGAGTATGCACAATATAATACATGAGAAAAAACTTTTTTGCTAGTGGTTTATGAAATTATTAATAAATTTAACTTATGTTGATATATTAAATATAAAATGATATATTTATTATTGTAAATAATTGAAGGAGAATTTTTATGAAAACTAGAACAAGGTTAGAAAATCGGGGGGGGGTAACTTTTTAGGGTTCTCCTTGCAGCGTTTTAGCGAGTTATTAAATTTAAGATGTCATGCTGAACTCGATTCAGTATCTCAGAGTCTAGATTCTGGATCGGTGTCCGGAATGACAAAGAAAATAGCCTTTACCCTAGCTGAAGATGCTACGCACGAAATTCTGCCGTCAGTATTGCACAGCAAGTTGTGGCTTGATGTCATAAGTGCTAAAATCGGTAGCACGATGCCCACTCCGGCTAAAGCAGGTTTTACATTAGCTGAAGTTTTAATCACCCTTGGCATAATCGGTGTGGTTGCAGCGATGACTATTCCGGGGCTTATGACTGCCCATTTAAAACACGTTACTGAAACTAAGCTTGAAAAGGCCGTTTCAACATTGAACCAAGCAATAAGACTTTCAGAAGATGAAAATGGGCAGATGGAAAATTGGGATAAAACTCTTTCTCATAAAGATTTCATTAATCGTTATTTTGCACCACATATGAAGATTATGCAGCTTTGTAATCCTATAACTGATTGTGGGTATAAGGTAAAAAATGCAGCTCAAACGTGGAAGAATTTAAGAGGTGTATACAGTTCATATTCTGGAGCTAATTACCGAGGACGTACTCCTATACTTGCAATGGATGGTATAGTTTATACGTTTAACTTTCTAAATGATGGTAACGCAAGTGAAGTTGATAATGATAAAACTATTATTATTGATATTAATGGTTATCAAAAACCTAATCAATTTGGTAAAGATGTGTATTTTTTATATCGAGTTGAAGAAGCTGATTCAATAATCCCGTATGGTGCAGATAAGTCCAAAGAGGAAATAAAAAAAGATTGTTCAGTTACCGGTACCGGAATGTATTGTGCGGCATTAATTAGAGATAACGGTTGGAAAATACCTAACGGTTATCCTCTTAAATAATTCAAAAATCTTTTCAGGAGAGATAATAATATTGACCCCTTCCTTGCGGAGCTGAGTTATTTGGATGGCTTGGAAATAATCGGTAACAACATTTACCCCTGTGCCGCAGGTCGTGAAATTAAGTTTATGTGTTAAAAACCGGTAGCAATATTTACCCCTCTATGTTATAATGTAGCTAAAAAGGAACTATCTCAATGGGTGATGAAGATAAACAGTTTGACGCCACCCCCAGAAAGCTGGAACAGGCTAGAAAAGAAGGGCAGGTTGTTAAGTCGAAGGACTTTTCAACAGCTGTTTCATTGCTTGTTTTGTTTTCTGTAATTTTTGGGCTTGCTCCTTTTATCTGGGATCAAATCGTGCAGGTTTTTACTCTTTTGTATGAACAAATTCCAAATGCCCATGTTGAAAAAATTGGGTATATGTATGTGCTTTTGATTGCTGCAAAAGGTGCTGCACTTATTATTGGACCGATTCTTGCAATTGCTTGGTTTGTTGCAGTTATGGCAGATTTTATTCAGGTTGGACCACTTGTAGCTACAGCTCCTTTGATGCCGAAACTTGATAAGCTTAATCCGACTAAGTATTTTAAAAATATTATGTCTATAAAAACCCTTTTTGAATTGTTTAAAAATATAGTAAAGGTTATTATTCTTGGTTATATTGGGTGGATGGTTTATAAAGAACACATTGAATCTATTTTGATGCTTGCATCTGTTGATAATAATTTTGCAGTTATGATTGAGTTTGGTAAACTTATTACGGAATTTATTTTTAAAGCTTGTATTGCGTTTTTGGTTATTGCAGCAGCAGATTATGGGGTTACCAAGTGGAAATTTTTAAAAGATCAAAAAATGTCTTTTAAAGAAATTAAAGATGAATATAAAAACTCAGAAGGTGATCCAAATGTAAAAGCGCAACTTCGTCAACGGCGTATGCAAATGCTTCAACAAGGTGCAATGGATGCGGTTCCAACAGCCGATTTTGTTGTAACAAACCCAACTCACGTTGCGTGTGCTTTAAAATATGTTGCAGAAGAAATGGATTCACCGATGCTTATTGCAAAAGGTACTGAGCTTATTGCCAAAAAAATTATTGATATAGCAAAAGAACATAATGTTCCGGTCATTGAAAATCCGCCTGTAGCAAGGGCTTTGTTTAAAATGGTTGATATTAATCAGCCGATTCCACCTGAACTTTATAAAGCTGTTGCAGAAATTTTGATGTTTGTTTATAAAATGAAAAATCCTTCAAATAAACGACCGCGAAATTAATTTATTGTAGTATTATTGATGTGTAAAATTATGGCTAACGAAGATAAAATAAAATTACAACATTATATAGATATCGTGCAAAAGGTTGCAAGAGTTGAACATAGGCGTATCCCTTCGCATATGGTCGAGTATGAAGAATTGCTTTCAATCGGGATTATAGCGATTCAGGTCATGATAAAAAATAAAACCCCTGAGCAGTTAGCTAAATATAATTCAGCATATATTGCAACTGCTGTACGTTGGGCTATTCGAAATGAATTAAGAATAAGATATAAATGGTATTCATTAAAACATAAAGCAGAAGATGAATACGACTGATGAAGAAGCTGTAGAAGGCATGGATATGAAGCAGGCAAAAGTTCGTGAAGCAATTTACGAAACTATTTTGTCTATTGATGGACTTGCTGCTGCAGCAAGTGATAATGATTCACCGTTTGATTTTGTAAAAGATCCTCATGCAATGCCTGATGAAAATGCAGAAATTTCTGAAATGGGTAAAATGATTAGAACTGCAATTTCAAAACTTCCGGCAAAGGAAAGAACAGTTGTAGAATATCGTTTCTATAGAAATATGCAGGTTAAGGATATCGCAACGCAGATCGGTTTGTCGCCTTCACGTGTAACTCGTATTGTACAGGCATCTTTAAATACTGTTCGTGAATATTTGAATGCGCATGAACAGTACGGTTATTAGAGGTTGATCGTTCTTTGACAAAAGACTATGTTATCAATTATCTCAAGATTTGGGTCCGTTTTGTGGGCTTTGACAGGTATTATGCCTCAATTATTTCAACACGTTTATCGTCGATAATATCGATTGGTTGATTTAATTTTTTGATATAGTCACAAGCTAATTTGTTTTTATCAATATCAAATTTTTTGATTACAAAATCAGGGTTTTTGTTACTTTCCAGATAGCCGTCGCCGCCTGTAGCGTAAAAATCATCGGCAGCTACTGTGTATTTTTTATTAGAATCAGGATTATTTACATCAATTTTATGAATATTATTATTCTTATCGATGAATGTCATTTCTAATAGCTCACCTTTAGTATTAGCCTTATATGTTAATCCGGATACGAGTAAAATTCCGGGTTTATTTGAACTTTTGGTAAGTGATGTTAAGCCAACTTTTATTGAATCGACAATTTGTTTTTCAGTTAAGCTTAAAATCATCATTTTATCTTCAAATGGTGTGATATCAGAAATTGCTCTTGAATCAATTGTTCCTATAGGAAAGCTGCCGCGTATATTTCCTGCATTTAAAATTCCAATATCTGTTCCGAGTTCATGTCGCATAGCATCGGCTATTAGATTTCCGTGAGGATTATTTTCAGCAAGTCTTTTTGTTGGAGGAGGCAGAGTTTTCCCTACTTTGCCAATGATTTCCGGTTTTCCGATTATATTTTCAACTGAATCTTTAATAAATAAAGGTCGATTGTATTCTCTTACTTTAATAATATTATTTTGAGCTTTCTTGATTATGCCATCTTGGTCAAAATCAACATTTAATATCCCGACGGTTTCACCATCTTTACCGGCTTGGGTAATAATTACCGGTTCTCCTTTTTGAGAATAGAATAAATTTTTGCCTTCTTTTATTCCTTCAATTAAATCATGGGTATGAGCTCCAAAGATAAGGTCAATACCTGAAGTTTCTTGTGCTAACCTTGTATCATTTTTAATGCCTGCATGAGACAATACAGCAATATGTTTTATTCCTTTAGCTTCAAGTTGTTTAACTTCTTCCTGAACAAGTTTTATTGTTTCATCAGTATTTTGGATTGTTAAGTCTTTTAATGTATCATTCATTTTTACACGCTTTAGCATATCCGGTGGAGCAATACCTATAAGTCCGTATTGAATTCCATCTTTTTCAACAATTATTGATTTATTGATTTTACCGTTTAAAGGTGAGTTTGGATTGACATCAACATTTATAGCAAGCATTTTATATTTTGCATCGCCTAATAATTTAGCTAAATTTGTTGGGTTTGTTACATCGACTTCGTGATTGCCAAGTGCTGATGCTATAAATCCACTCCAATTTAAGAATTGGTTTGCGACTTGGTTAGATGTATAATTCGCTCCTAGAATTATGTCGCCAGAGGAAACTTTAAATTTTGATACATTATCTGTTGAATTTGTATAGAAATTTTGCGTAAAGTTTTTGGCAGGAAGTCTGTCAAATTCTTGAGAAATGTTGTAAATCCTCTCCATGTTTGTCATTTTACCGTGGATATCATTTATATAAAACCAACTTGTATGTGTAAGAACTGGTTTCGAAAATTCCGGTGCTGTTGTTGAGGTTTTTGTATATACAGGAACCGTTTCTGTCGGGTAAATGTTTTTTGTATATTGCGGGGTTGGGTTTGTTTGAGATGCATTAGTTTGCGGCACTTGATTTTGTTCTGGCTGAGTTGTGCCAGCTTTTATCATTTGAGATTGATTAATATTGGGTATGTTTATCATTTTTTTACCTTTTACACTTTACTTTGATAAAAACTCCTGAAAATATATTTTGCTTAAAAATATATTTTTGTTAAGAAAATTTAATAGCAAATTTTTAAGCAGCTGAACGCATATCTTTAAACATATTAACGCCTTCAATCCAGTTTGGAACGATATTTAAATCGTTTTCTACAATATGTTGAGGTAATGCTGCATGATGAATTTTGGGCAGTAAATAATCTTCAGAGTATTCGATTGCACGAGGAATATTATCATCAGTATCGTTGCAAATGAATGTTACTTTTCCGCGACTGTCTGTTTTATAATCTACGATTGTTATTTCATGCCCATTTACTATAATATTGTTGCTGTCAGTTTGAGTGTAGCCGATTATTACAGTTTCACCTTCGTTCAGAGCATCAATTAAATGACGTTTCATTGTTCCCAAGTCTGTTTCATAACCAATAAGGCGCGCATTTTCATCAACTGTTTGATAGGTGACAGATAAAATGTTTTTATCAAACACAACTGATTCTGTGAATGTTTTTTCAAATTCAATAAGCCCTTTATCGTTTTGATTAAACTTTCCGGCACGTTTGTCTGTTAAAGTATTATAAGACTGTTGAGAACCTATTTGCATAAATGTAGACTGCATTAAAACATCTAATGGTGTTCTTTCATAAGGGTCTTTGTTTGTTGTTTGGATTTGAGCTCTTAAAAGAGCGTTTTTATCCGGTGCAAATTTTAAAGTTGCGTAATTGAAATCTTTTGATTCATATGGAATTTCAAATGCATTGAGAAGCCAAATTGCATTAAGTGTTTCATCAGCAAGGTTTTGGAGTTTGATTTTTTTATCAACAGAAAGTTTTGGTGAACTTAATTCCTGTGCAAATCTTGCAAATTCGGCAGGCATTTGTTTTGCCAGCTTGAACTCTGTACTTGCTGCGACACAAGTTCCTGAATGTGTTACATTAATATCTTGAGTTTTTTGTTGTATTTCAAAAAGATTTGTTTTATCTTCAGTATTTGCTTTTATTGCTGCTTCACGGTATTCAGTCGGAACATCTCCAAACTGTTGAGTGATAAGATAAGGGTATGCAATAGTTGCGATTGTATCTTTCAACATTGTACCGGCGTTTAAACCTTCTGCTCTTGGTTCTGTTACTATTTTATATAAATTGTCAAGTACTGTGCTGTTGTCATTAGAGTTGGAATTTAATAAAACTCCGGTTTTTAATAAATTTTCAGTTACTTTTCTTCCGTTTCTGTCAAGGAAAGAGAGAATTGTAGTATATTTTTCTTTTTCTTCTTTACTTGAAAGGGTTGTTCTAAGCTCAATATTTTTTACTTGTGGAGTGTTAAGAAATGTAGAAGCTGTAAATGATGGTGTTGCCACAGGTTTTGATACAACCTTGTTATTTACAGAATTTGTAACACGGCTGATTGTGTTATAATTATATTGCTGGGTATAAGAATTTACTTTTTCTACCATGATAACTCCACATATATAATAAAAAACAAATTGGGAAAAATTTGCCAATAATGTAAATAAATATTAAAGAAGGGTATCATTGAAAAACTCAAAAGTCAAATCATTAACCAAAGAACAAATAATTATATCAATTGACAGATTAACAAGGTTTAAAAATACTGAAGTTAAATATCTTCGGGTTTTTCGAGAAATTTTAACAAATAATTTGATTTTCCCAAAGTTTAAGAAAATCGAATTAGAAGAAATGGAATATTGTGAATTAAAAAATTGGGCACAGTATGTTATAAACTATTCCTTAAAAGAGCTCGGATGTGTTTTTGATGATGATTATTTAATAAATCAAAGACTTTTAGATTACGAAAAATCAGTATTTAATTTTAGTTGCGAGGTTGAGGATTTATTAGAGAATAAAATTAATTATAAAGCTTTTTTGCGATTTGTTGATGAAAGTTCACCAAAGAATTTACGTTGGTTAAAGGCTTTATCTGATTCTATAAATATTGAAGAAAAACGTTTTCTAGATTCTTTGCGTTTCCCAGTGAAAAAAGTTGTTATAGCAGAAGGCGCAACAGAAGAAACATTATTGCCTGAGTTTGCAAAGCGCTGCGGATATGATTTTGATAAAGAAGGTGTTTATATTTTGTCAGCTGGTGGTAAAAATCAGGTGGTGAAATTATATTATAAACTTGTCGAAACTTTAAAACTTCCGATTTTTGTGCTTTTGGATAAGGATGCGCAGGAAAATTTAGAGGAAATTAAACCAAAATTACGTACTATTGATAGAATTCACTTACTTGAGTGTGGTGAGTTTGAAGATTTGTTGCCGCTGGAACTTGTACAACGAACTTTAGATTATGAGTTGAGTAATATTTCTATTATTGAACAAGAAATGTTTAATGCTGACGAATCTCGCGTAAAAATACTTGAAGAAGTTTTTAAAAATCGTGGGATGCATGAATTTAAAAAAGTAGAATTTGCCAAAATGGTTAAAAGAAATATAAAAACTCAAGCAGATATTTCATCTGAAATAGTTGCAATTATTGATGAAATAAGAAATAGCGAAACCCGGGTAATAGATTTATAAAATTTTTAAAAAAAGTAGTTGACATTTTATTTTTTTCAAGATAGAATAACACTCGTAAGCCGAGAGGCACTAGCCCCCATCGTCTAGAGGCCTAGGACAACACCCTTTCACGGTGTAGACAGCGATTCGAATTCGCTTGGGGGTACCATATTAAAAGCCACTTATAGAGTGGCTTTTTTTAATGTTTAATTAAAATAACTTTTATTAAACCTTTCTTTTCTCTTCGTTGAGCGTATTCTGTAAGTGTCCTTGAGTTTCCAGCTCCGGGGTAAGCTATTAAATAATCAGAATTCTGTATCATATAACGATTGGCTTGAATGATTGCAAATTTATACGGTACTGTTTCTAACCCTTCCGGGTAAAAAGTTCCATTAAATTCTTTCGGTAATTTTTTCTTCTGGTTAAGAGCATACGGTGTGAGTAAGTTTAATTTTATATTTTCATGCCGTTTTTTTATTTCTGTCAAAGCACTTATGACCAAATGGTCGAAATTGCCGTAATGACCTACGGTAAAAATCGTTACGCCGTATTTTGTGATAAGTTTTTATTTAGGTTTCATAAATTACCCTCTTTTTATATTGCTATGCAATATAATCATAAAATTATTTATAATGCAATCTAATATACAGCATAGTCTTATATTTAATTAGAATAATAAAATGGATATTCAGAAGATAAAAAAAGAACTAGGTAAAAGAGTTAGGGCGTTTAGGACTTATAATAATTATACTCAAGAGCAGTTTTGTGAAATTATAAGTTTAGAACAGCCAAATTTGTCTAATATTGAGACAGCTAAAAATTTACCGGATATTTCTACTTTGTTTTCAATAATGGAAAATGGACAAATAGAACCAAATTTTTTATTTGGTTTTCTTAATGAAAATTTAGAAAAATATAAACCTATTGATTATGAAATCCTAAATATGTTATTAAATCTGTCTGAAGAATCAAAAATAAAACTAAAGGGTATTATTGAACTACTTAAATAAATATTTATATGGTGTTGCAAAATTTGATTGTTTGTGCTATTACTTAGTTATAATGATTAGATTTTTACAAAACCGACGTAGCAGATATTTTTTGAAAGGCTTGTTTAATTAAAACGAGAATGTTTGCGTGTCGGAAAAATAAAGTTTAAACAAGACCTTTGAAGAATTCAGAGGTCTTGTTTTTTAACAAATGTAAATAAATAATTGTAAAATAGGCAATTAATATTATTGATAGAACTTAAAGGAAAAGTGAAGGTTAAAGTTATGAAAAAATATAATATTCGACGAAACTCAACTGTGAAAGCGAATGCTCCAATCGTGAAATTAATGAATTTAATCTGGGGCTTGTAATACATTAAGTTGAGTGGTAAATGTGTTTTTCTATGTAAATAGTTTAATATATTTACCCCGGGAATAGGAAAAATGATACCAAAATTAACAGCAAGTACAATTTACTCTACATTAGGAAATAATAGTTCTCTTGTGCCATTGGCAATGAAAGATATTGCCAACAGCTGCGGGTTAACAACAGCTTCATACATGTCAGGAGATAAGGCAGAGGGAAAAGATAGATTTATTGATGAATTTGGAACTCAGGCAATTTGGCTCTGGGGAATTCCTGCTTACAAAAAGGCTATAGATTTAACATTGTTTAAATTTACCGGGTTAGATGCTAAAGTTGATGCAAGAATCTTGAAAAATCCGGATATTTTAAAAGCCGCAATTGATTCAGCACCAACGGATATGATTAAAAGTAGCTTGAAAAATGTTGCTAATCATCAAAGTAAGTTTAAAGCTCTTACTATTGCAAAATTTGCAGCATCAACTGCATTGACTGCATTGACTTATTTGGGATTGACAAAGTTTAGACATAATTATACAGAAAATCAAATCAAACAAGATATTATGAATCAGCAGAAACTTAAGAAAGACAGCTTTGAAAAAATATCTTCACAAAATGTTCCGTTTTCTTCTGCTTTTTCAAATGTGCATGGTGTGAATTCTAAAGTTCTGACATTTACCGGCGGTATGCAGGATTTCATTTTTGACCCTGTAAAAAACCTTATGATTGTAGATGGTATAATTACAGGTGAAAGACTTTCACATTCTAAAAACCCTCAGGATTTCTTTGGATATGTAATCAAAGAAGGAAGTTTCTGGGCATTTATGTATCTGGCAGGTCCAATGATAGCAAAAGCGTTAGAAAAGGCTGCTGACAAAAAAGGTAAATCGATAGACTTAGATGCAAGAGTAATCTTTGATGAAAAACTTCAAAATGCATTTAAAGACGGTTCTATAAAGAATCATTTAGTAGAATTTAACGCAGCAGATGTTTCTGATGTTGATATCTACAAGTTTGCGGTGAAACCCGGAAATAAAAATCTTGTTGTTGAGTTTGCAAAACAGTCTGATATTATAGAGCTTGTTAAGGACTCTGATAAAGTTGATACAAGAAGATTTATCAATCTTGATGATTTAAGAGGGGTAAGTAAAAAACTGGAAAAACTTATGGGACAGTATGAATCTTCAGGTGAAACTTTAGATGAATTTTTAAGATCAGTAAAAAGTCTTAAAAAAGCTGCTATTTGGAAAAATATTGGTTCTTGTATCGGGGCATTGGGTATTTTAGCTCCTGCAATTATGCTTTTAACAAGAAAATTTGGCTCAGGTTCAGATTATCAGGTGAGAAAAGATATCGAAAAGAAAATGGAATCATCTTCAAAATAATTGACAACATATTTTAGCTAATGTAAAATGATAATAGTTATCAATTTTGGTGAAAAATGAATTATTCAAAGCAAAGAGAAAAGATACTTGAGGTCCTTACTAATAAGCCTATTCATCCTACGGCGGATGAACTTTTGGAGTCTTTGAAATGTGAAAATTCAAATGTAGGATTGACAACTCTTTATCGTAATCTAAATCAGATGGTGGCTGCCGGTATGATTAAAAAAATTGACGGGCTTGAAAGTTCTGCGCATTTTGATCATAATACTTTTGAACATTATCATTTTATATGTACCGAATGCGGACGGGTTTTTGATGTTCCATCAAGTGTAGCTCCTTCAGTTGTTGAAAATACCCGAATGGCTACGGGATTTGATATTATAAGTCATGATATAGTATTTCATGGTGTATGCAGTGAATGTAAAAAGAGAAAGGAAAATTAATTATGGAAAAATGGGTTTGTACAGTTTGCGGTTATGTTTATGATCCGGCAGAAAATGATAATGTAGCTTTTGAAGCTTTACCTGATGATTATACTTGTCCTCTTTGCTCAGTTGGTAAAGACCAATTTGAAAAAGAAGATTAATTAAACTTTTGTATCGCGCCCAAGGATTTATCCTTGGGCGCGATAAGTTATAGTATAATATTTTTATGAATGCTAAAGAGTTGATACAATATTTTAAATCTATAGGGCTTGAGGTGCACACGACTACAAAGGCACGTGGGCATCAAGGTTTTTATATGAGAAATAGAATTGATATTTCAAAAAATATTTCAGAAGAAAGGTTTATCCCAACTCTTTTGCATGAATTTGCGCATTATGTACATTCAAGAATTGAACCTCTAATGGAGAAGAATAATGGTAGTTTAGAAGTACTTTTTAATATTAATGATGATTTAGCTGTTATTGAAAAAGAGCTTCTGGCTGTTACTAATTTAGTTGATAATCAGTCACGGTGTGATAAGTTAAAACAGCATAAAAAAATAATAAAAGAAAAAATTATTGATTATGAAAAAATTATCAAAAATCGTTATCCAAAATTTATGCGTTCTAAAAAATTTAAGGAATTTGATAAATATATTAAAAAATCTAAGGCCAGGTATCTTTTAAAATACGATAGGATAAAACTGGTTTCAGGAATTTTATTTAAAAAGGTGGAAGTTTATACGATTGATAATATTGAAAAGGATTTTGTTGATATGCCGGTTGAATTTGTGGCCTATATTCGTTTAAAATCCTGTCAAAAAAGGCAGAGTAGAGTTAGTGCTAAAATAAATCGTTTGCAGAAATATTATTCAAAGCCGACAGAATTATTTGCAAGATTTGTTGAGGGGCTATATTTAAACCCCCATCAGGTTAAAATTACAGCCCCTCAGGCTTATGAAAGATTTATGATGCTTCTGGATAATGGGTATTATCCATATTTGCAGGAAGTCATTAATATGTATTAAAGCCCTGTTAGTTTATTGAATAATTTACGTATGTATGTTTTTTCTTGAGGTCGTTCTGCATAAGCCCTTTCTTGTTCTGCTAATTCCTGTCCGACTTGTTGGTAAACGTAACGTAAAATATCTTCATCACGTTGCTCGTTGTTGTCATATTCTTCTCTAATTTTTACAAGCTCAGAATTGTCAAGAAATTTGCCGCCGCAGTTATAACAATCGTCAACTTCAACTTCTTTAAGAATGCTGGAATGATTTTTAGTCATTTTAGAACCGCAATTAGGGCAAACTCTTGTTAAATTTTCATTTGCTTTACTAAAAGTTTTCCCTTCAAGTTTTTCTAAGATAGTTGAAATATCTTCATTTTTTTCGTCAAATTTATCAAATTCTCTGTTATCAAAATATATGCCGCCACAACCTTGTGTACAGATATCAAGGTTTATGCCTTCAGATTTTATAAACACTTTTTCCATTTCTTTGCCACAAGCCGGACATGTGATTTGTTTTAATGTATCAGCCATCGTTTCCTCGCTATAATTATTTGTATCCATATTTATATTATATCTATATTGTGGTCTTTTCATCATACAGGTAAATTATTTTGGCAGATTTTTGTTAAATCTTTGTATTATTGAGCAATCTATTGTACAATATATATAAAGGTAGGATTATGGCAGAGTATATTGTAAAAATAGAAGATGCAGAACGAATTATTCGTCAAGTGTTTAGTGCAATTGATGAAAAAAATTATAAAACTGCTGGAGAGTCTTTAAATAAAGCTTATGATATTTTTAAAAAAGAAAATTCGAATGAGGGAATTTCTATTTGTTTGAGTATAATGGCTTTTTTAGAGTATTCGGAAGATAAATCGAAATATGAACAGGCTGCGGCTTTAATGCGAGATGGTGCTTTTATGGCTCAACGTTCAGAAAGTATTACAGCAATTCTTATAAATGAATTTGCTTTGGGAAATATAAATTTTGCAGAGTCAAACAAAGATGTTGCTATAATCCATTACAATAATGCATTAAAATTAGCTTCTGAGTATGATAAATATTCGCTCGCGGATAATATTAATACTCGTATTCGTCAGCTTCAAAACAACATGGATTATTCTTTGCCAACTAAAAGTGATCCGCTTGTTTCGCTTGTTAAAATTAGCCGTTCTATTACAGCGTTGACAGATATTGATGAACTTTTAAAAGTTATAGCAGAAGAAACAAAAAATGCTATTCAAGCAGACAGATGTACTGTGTTCCTTTGGGATAAGGATACAGATGAATTGTGGTCAAAAGTTGCTTTGGGTTTGGAATCAAGTAAGGAATTACGATTTCCTGCGGATAAAGGGCTGGCGGGTTATGTTGTTAAAACCGGTGAATCTTTAAATATCATTGATGCTTACAAAGATTCTCGGTTTAATCCTGAAGTTGACCATAAAACAGGTTATAAAACAAAAACGATTTTATGTATGCCGATTATGAACAACAATCGTGAGATTATCGGAGCTTTTCAAGTTTTAAATAAGATTGATGGTGTTTTTACCAAAAATGATGAAGATTTGCTTATCGCTATTGGCGGAAGCGCGAGTATTGCATTAGAAAATGCTCAACTATTTGATAAGCAGCTTCAAATGTATCATGAACAGAAACTTTTGTTTGATAGTTTTATTGATACTTTGGCAATGTCTATTGATGCAAGGGATAAAATTACTGCAGGTCATTCTACCCGTGTTAGAATGTATTCAACTCTTCTGGCACAAGAAATTGGTATGGAAGATAAAGAAATTGCACTTTTAGAAAAAGCTGCAATCCTTCATGATATTGGAAAAATTGGTATAAGAGATTCTGTTCTGCAAAAAGATGGAAAACTAACTGATGAAGAATATAAGCATATTCAAGAACATGTAAGGATTACACATAATATTCTTAACCGAATTTATATGTCACAGGATTTTAGAATTATCACAGAAATGGCTTGCTCACACCATGAAAAATGGGACGGTACAGGTTATTACAGACATTTGAAAGGTGAAGAAATTACACTTGGTGGTAGAATTCTTGCTGTTGCTGATGTCTTTGATGCTATTACATCAAAACGTCATTATCGTGATAAAATGCCTATTATAAATGTTATTGATATTCTTTTAAAAGGTGCAGGTTCTCATTTTGAAAAACTGCTTGTTGAGACTTTTCTATCTATTCCAGTTACGAAAATTATCCGTGTGTTTTTATCAGAATCTAATGGTAAAATTAGCAAAGATGATGAGATTTTACTTGGTAAATATGATTTATATGCAATCCATAAATTAGGTGTAGCTGAATCATTTACAGATGAAGATAAAAAAGTATTTGACTTGTTTAATGCATATTATACAGGAACAATATTTGAAGACAGGGGAGATAGTTAATTATGAAAAAATATATTATAGCTTCAATATTATTATCTTCTTTAATTATAAATCCGGTAATAGCATTTGATATTGGAGTTTTAAAACCGGTGAATCCTCTTGATAACAATTCAACATCGTATCAGGAAGTTATTAATCAGCCGTCATTAGAATTAAAACGTGGAACATTGACTAAAAATGCTATAAAAAATCAGTATACAATTGCAATGGATAAATTTATGCAAAGCAATATTCGTTCTTCTTATCAGGACTTTAAAATATTGATTGATAATGTTGTTCCAAATGATTATATTTATATGCGGCTTTCAAAAGAAATGGCGGCTATTGGATTTTTCTCCTTAGCGGAGCTTTCTATGTCTAAAATTCAAGATGATAAAATAGCATCATTATTGGAAGAAGATGTTAAAAATTACTATTTCCCAAATTATCAGCTTACTTATAAAGACCAAATTTATTTGGCTGAGATTTTTTCAAATATTATGTATAATAACCAGAGTCGAGAAGCAACAGGAGAACTTTTGAAACAAAATTCACTCCTGTCAGAGTCTGATTATGCAAATTATATTGCGGCATTTGGAAGTATGAAAAACGGTGATGTGAAGCAGGCTGAAAAATCTATAGAATCAGCAATTTCTAAAAACCCTAAAAATTTAAATTATAAAAGACTTAAGGCTGAAATTTATTCACAATCTTCAAAACCTCAAGATGGTGTAAAATACTTGAATGCTTTAAATAATAGTGATATTAATACGATTATTTTTGATAAAGAATTACATTCTTCAGGTCAGTATATACTTTATAAAGCTGCAAAAAATGATTATTGGAAAAAATATCACCTTGCATATTACTATTATGATGAGAATGAGTTGAACAAAGCTCTTAGAGTTTTACAAACCTCAATATCAGGTAAAAAGAATATCAATAAAGATGTTTTTGCACTTACTGCTAAGGTTTATTTTGAACTCAAAGAATTTGAAAAAGCTCAGGATTACGCTTTAAAAGCTATAGATATTGATCCTTCGCATTCAGAAGCTTTAATGGTTATGGGAAATATTGCACTTCGTAATAATGATTTAAAATCAGCAGAATCTTATTATAAAAAAGCTGCGGCAAAAGATTCATCAAATATTGCAGAAATTAAGCTTGCAGAAGTGTATTTGAAATCTAATAATCTAAAAAAGGCAAAAGATATATATTCTAAAGTTTTGCGAGTAAGTTCAAAAGCTTATGAAGCATATTATCAAATGGCACTTTTGGAAAAAGATAGGGAAGAAGTATATCTAAAAAAAACTATTGCGATAAATCCTAATTTTAAAGATGGATGGATTGATTTAGCTCGTCTTGAAATTAATAAAGAAGCTTACGAGCAGGCTTTGTCTTATCTGAGTATTGCAAAATATATTGATGAAAATGATTATAGATATTATTATTATCTCGGACTTGTCTTGAAAAATAAAGGACTTGTAGCAGAAGCTGATAAAAATTTTGAAAAAAGTTTAAATCTGAATCCTAATTATAGTTTGGCAAAAGAGGAATTGAAAATATGAAAAAAAATATTTTAATTGTTGAAGATCATGAATTAACCCGATTTGGTTTGAAAACTACATTCGAAGATGTTGATTTTGTTGATGTTATTTATGAGGCTGCTTCGGCAGAAGATGCTCTTGAAATCTTTAAAAATAACTCAATTGATATTGTAATTATGGATTTAGGTCTGCCAAATATGAATGGAATCGATGCAACTCAGGCAATTCATGAATTAAATAAAGAAACAAAAATTATTATTTTAACCTCCCATAATGATGAGAAAGAAGTTTTAAATAGCTTAAAAGCCGGAGCAAATGCTTATTGCTCTAAAGAAATAAACTTACAAAGGCTTGTTCAGGTAGTTCAATCTGTTGCAGATGGAGCTGCTTGGTTTGATCCGAGTATTGCACATATTGTTCTTCAAGCAACTGCAAATTCTGATGTTGGTAAAGAACCTAACCTTAATTATAAGGATTATGATTTGACTGCGCGTGAAGCACAAATTCTAAAACTAATGACAGAAGGACATAGCAATATGGAAATTGCCCAAAATCTTGTTATAAGTGTTAATACAACAAAAGCACACGTTGCAAGTATTTTGCAAAAACTTGAAGTTGATGACAGATTACAAGCGGCTTTAAAAGCTCTTAAATACAAAATTGTATAAAGGATTTTTATATGTCTGATTTGACTAAAGTTCTATTAGTTGACGATAATCCTAAATATATTGAAGATGTTTTACCATTTTATGGTTATGAAGTTGTTTGTGCTTATAACGGGAAACAAGCTATTGAAAAGCTTGATAGCGGTGAGCAATTTGATTTGGTACTGCTTGATGTAATGATGCCTGAAATGAACGGCTGGGATACTTTAAAAACGATTAGAAAAACTTCTTTATATAAAGATATTCCTGTTATTATGGTAACTGCAGTTTCAGAGGATCAAAAAATGATTTCCGGGCTTAAAATAGGTGCAGATGATTATATTGTAAAACCATTTATATTACCAAATCTTTTAGCCCGTATAGAAGCTGTTTTAAGAAGATCAAAACGTAGTGAAAATAATACTTTATCCCTAAATGTTACAAATAATCAAAATAATAAAGATATATTCTTGACTGCCAGGGAAAAAGATGTTTTATTATTAGTTACAAAGGGCTTTAACAATCAGCAAATTGCTGATAAAATGTCTGTAACGCCGTTTACTGTAAAATCCCACTTGCGCGTTATTTTTAAAAAACTAAATGTTAAAACCCGTACACAAGCTGTGCTTGTTGCACTGCAAATGGATTTGAACCAGAAATAATAAATATTTTAAGGAGATATGAATGTTAGATTATACTAAAGAAGAATTATTGTCTTTAATTGAACGTACCCCGGAAAAATTTAATGAATGGAAAAAAGATAGAGATGATGTTGATTTGAGTGAAGTCGATTTTTCTAATATGATAATTAAAGAAGTTGATTTTTCTGATGTTGACTTGAATTCAAGCTCTTTTTCAGATTGTAATCTTGCATTAGTAAATTTTTATGGCGCTGACTTAACAGCAGTTGATTTTACAAGAGCTGTTGTTACTGAATGTGATTTTACTGAAAGTATATTAACCGGTGCCGATTGCAGTTATGCAGAAATGACATATTGTAATTTTACAGATTGTGATATGGCAGGCACTGTTTTATCAGAAACAAATTTAACAAGTTCAGATTTATCAGCTGCCGAAAATTTAAATTCTGCAAGATATGATGACGATACTATATGGCCGGATGATGATATGCTTCCGGAAGGTTTTGATATGGCTTGCCGTGATGATTTATCATCTTTAAAAGATGATGAGGATTCTGTTGTAGAAGATTACTAATATGTTGTGAATAAGGAGATTGTAATGATTAAAGTTGCAGTATGCGGTGCATATGGGAAAATGGGCAGAGAGGTTTGCGAAGCTGTAGAAAATGATACTTCTATGTCACTAGTTGCAAAAATTGATATTCAAGGTGATGCATATAAAACAATAGAAGAAGCAAAACGTTACTGCGAAATAGATGTTCTTGTTGATTTTACACAACCTAAATCTATATATGAAAATGCTAAATTTTGCTTGAGAAACGGTATTAAAATTGTAATTGGAACTACGGGGCTTAAAGATGAAGAAATTGAGTTTTTGAATAAGCTTTCAAATGATAATAAAACAGGTTGCCTTATTGCTCCAAACTTTTCTACAGGTGCTGTTTTGATGATGATGTTTTCTCAAATGGCTGCAAAATATTTTGACAATGCAGAAATTATTGAACTTCATCATAATCAGAAAAAAGATGCTCCTTCAGGTACTGCAATTAAAACAGCTTTAATGATGTCGCAGGCAAAAGAAACTTTTAAAAAGGGTAATTGTGATGAAACAGAAACAATTGAAGGTTCCCGTGGTGGAACTTCATATTCTGATATTCAAATACATTCTGTTAGAATGCCGGGTTATATAGCTTCTCAAGAAGTCATTTTTGGTTCGTCCGGCCAGGTTTTCAAGATTAGACATGACTCAATGGATCGGAAATGTTATATGGGCGGTGTTTTATTAGCAGTAAAACATGTTAATGATAAAAATGATTTCATATATGGTTTAGAAAATATTTTATAAAACAAAAACCCCGCTTGTTGCGGGGTAAAAACTTTTCTAGGAATTAGGAATAGGAATAAATTTCTCTCTTTACTTTATTTAAACGGAATTTAAATGCTCTCTTCTTTTTGTTTCTCTTAATATCTCTCGTGTTTATTTAATGTCTACATATATATAAAGTATATATAGTTTATATATATTCAAATGTTTGAGCTTTTGTTACAAAAATTAATAAACCTCTTCCAATGAGAAAGAGGTTTATTAATTGATTTTTATTTTAATCAGGATGGTATTATTATGTTAAAGCAAAAGTCATATCTGCTTCAACACAAATTTTACCATCAACTCTACCGATACCGTGAGCTTTGCAGATAGGTCCTTTGATTTTTGTTAATTCGATTTCCATATCAAATCTATCACCAGGTCTTACGATATTTTTAAATCTAACACCATCAACACCTGCGTATAATGCTAATTTACCTTTATTTTGAGGTAATGATAGCAATACAGGTGCAGAACATTGAGCCAATGCTTCAAGTTGCAATACGCCAGGCATAATTGGGTTACCAGGGAAGTGTCCTTGGAAGAATCCTTCATTCATTGTCATATTTTTGTAACCTTTTGAATATTTTCCAGGTACACATTCTGTAATTCTATCAACTAACAAGAATGGATATCTGTGAGGAAGCATTTCCATAATTTGTTGAATATCCATAGATATAACTTCATCTTTAATTTCTTCTGTCATTTATTTCTCCTTATATTTCTATCAATTTATCTTTTAACATTTTTGCAGTTTTAACGTGGACTGCATGACCGGCTTCTTTTGCAAGGATTTGGCAACGTAGATTTAAAGGATTTACTCCTGTTAAATATAAATCTCCTATTAAATCAAGCATTTTATGTTTTATTTGTTCATTTTCTGAACGTAGTTTTGTTGTATACCCGCCATCATCAGTTAGTCCAACAGTGTTTTCTTGAGTTACACCTTGCGCGAAACCAAGCATTTGATATTTTTTCAAATCTCTATAAAATCCGAAGGTTCTTGCTTCAATTATTTCGTACTTATTTTTAGGATTGAAGTTTACAAATTTTCTTGTTAAATCAGGATGAGCATAATTTACTGCATATGAAATAAATAACTCATCGCTTGGAAGTATAACAAGGCTTGTTTTGCCATTAAGATAGTATACGGGTTCACTTACTGTGTAAAATTTTTCTCTGGCAAGAAGCGGTTTATCAATTCCTGCCTGCTTAAATGCTTCTACCCAAGGTAAAGAACTGCCATCAAGTATTGGTACTTCTTCTTCTGTCATACAAATATCTACAGAATCAATATGACAAAATGCAAGTGCTGCTGATAAGTGTTCAGTAAGCATTGCACGAGCTTTTTTTGTACCCATAACAACACAATGGTCTGTTGCGAGAACATTATCAACGGTTGCGGTAAAAGAATCTTTATCCTTTACAAAATATCTTATTTGACCGGAAGTTGACGGGAATAAAGTAACTTCACAAGGTTTATTTTTCATTAAACCATTACCGGATATTTTAACTTCCTTTTTTAACGTTACCATTATACTTCCTCTTGGTGAGCTTCCTCAAATGCTTTTAGCATTGGTTCAAATTTTCTAAATTTTGCAAAGATATCTTGAGCATCTTTCATTGTTTTCAACTGTTTGATAAAATCTTTTCTTGGAACAGCTGGAATACCTACAATAATTGATTTTGCAGGGAATGATTTTGTAACACCTGCTTTTGCTGTAATAATTGTATCTGAACCGATTTCAATGTGATCAGCAAGACCTGCTTGACCGGCAATAACAACTCTGTCACCGATTACGCAGCTTCCTGCAATACCTACTTGAGAAACAATTAAACAACCTTTTCCGATTCTACAGTTGTGCCCAATCATAACAAGATCGTCGATTTTAGTATTATCGCCAACAACAGTATTTTCGATTGTACCGCGGTCGATTGCTGTATTTGCACCGATTTCAACATTGTTCCCGATTACAACAGAACCTATTGATGGAATTTTAAAAATAACTTGTTCAACATCACCTTCTTTAATTTCTCCATCTTGTCTGGCATTTTCTATATTGTTAGGATTTTCTGTTACGAAGCTAAAACCGTCAGCACCTAATGAAACTCCGTGATGAAGAATTACGTCATTACCGACTTGAACTCTGTCACCGATATTTACGCCTGCATGAAAGAAGCAATTGTTTCCGATTTTGGCGTTACTACCAATGTATGCATTTGCTAAAATTTTAGTATTATCACCAATGACAGCATTTGGAGAAATTACAACATTTGGTCCGATACAAACATTTTGACCTAATTTTGCAGAAGGATCAACTACTGCTGTCGGGTGAATATCTTTATTTACAACAGGTGGAACATAAAATAAGTTTAATAATTTCATCATTGCAAGTCTTGGTCTTTCAACCTCAATAGTAGTGAAACCGTCGATTTGAACACCTAATGGTACTAAAGCTGCTTTAGCTTTTGATTTTGCAAGGTTTGCGATTTCTTCTTCACCAAGGGCTAATGCTAAGGTGTTTTCATCACTTAATAATGGTGGTGCGATATGTGTAATTTCAGGAGTTTCAACCTTAGTTAACATACCGCCGACAATTTGTGTAATTTCATCTACTGTGAATGATTTCATTATTTTATCTCCTTATCAGTTATTCTTCATTTTATTTATGGTATTTGTTGTTGATTTACCTTCTACAAATGTTATGAATTCAACTTTTGTATTATTTTTACGCATAATATCAGCTTCTGGGAGTGTTTCCATTGTGTAATCTGCGCCTTTTGTATAAACATCAGGCTTAATTTCATCCAAAAGCATTGCCGGTGAATCTTCATCAAACATTACAACATAATCAACACAAGATAATGCGCATAAAATCTCTGCTCTGTCTTGTTCATTATTTATGGGACGTTCAGGACCCTTGATTGAGCGGACTGATTTGTCAGAGTTTAATAAAACAATACTATAATCTGCAAAAGATTTGGTCTTTTGTAAATATCTTACATGACCAACGTGCAAAATATCAAAACAACCATTTGTTGTAACTACGGTTTTGCCGCTTTGATGCAGTTTATTGACAAAGTCTGCTACATTTTCTCTTCTAAGAACTTGTCCCATAATATACCCTCTAATTCTTTAATTATACAATAAAAACAACTAACAAGACTTGTTTATTAACAAAAAGTAATAAAAAATGAGCCATTTGACTCATTTTTTATTTGATATTATTTGAAGTTTTTCCAACATATGAGGATGGATTTACCCAGCTTTTTAAAAAATCAGGTAATTTATTAAATTCTTTTTTTAGTTTATAAGTTTTGACACCAATATTGTAATTCCTGCCAGAACTAAGTCGTTCTATTATTAAACGGCTTGCTCTTTCCGGGGTTGGATTTTTAATTATGATATTTGAACTTGGTGTATATATTGGGGTAATTGTAAGTTTTGTTATATTCATTCTATTTCCCTTTTCGTGTCATATCTATCCAAGGAGCCCAAATTGAATCCGTTAGATGTTCGCTATTGTATGCAGCTTTGTTAAATGAATCAGAATTCTCTCCTATCTTCAAGCTATATCTTGGAAATTCATTTTTTAATATTGATTGTGCTGTTTTTTTTACAAAAGAATTAAAGGCAGCATCTTTTGCTGCTTTAGTGGCTTTTGCAGCTTCAATTTTTTTTTGTTTTAATATTTGTGCGACTGTTTTTTTTGTCAGTAGGTTAACTTTTACCATATTTATCCTTTTTTAATAAAGTTCCATTTCAATAACTTTTTGACAGATTCGGACGGTGTTTAATGCTGCGCCGATTCGCAAGTTGTCAGCTACGCACCATAATGAAATACCGTTGTCGAAAGCAAGATTTTTTCTGATTCTGCCGACATATACAGGGTCAACGCCAGACGCATTATATGTTGTCGGGTATTCAAAGTTATCAGGATTGTCGATAACTTTTACCCCGAATGTATTTTGCATAATTTCTCGGACTTCTTCAGGTGTGACAGTTTTTTCAAATTCTATATCAACTGCTTCTGAGTGTCCGTTGTATACCGGAACTCTTGCAGCTGTACAAGAAATCGGTAAATCCGCTGGTAAGTGAAGAATTTTTTTTGTTTCGTTAGCAACTTTCATTTCTTCTTTGGTGTAGCCGTTTTCGCAAAATACGTCAATTTGTGGTAATACATTAAATGCTATAGGTTTTTTGAAAGCATCAGGGGTAAATTCCTCGTGGTTTAATGCTGCCTTTGTATTTTCTGTTAATTCATTAATTGCTTTTAGACCTGCTCCTGATACTGCTTGATATGTTGAAACAATTAAGCGTTTAATTTTGAATTTTTCGTGAATTGGCTTTAAAACAAGCATTAATTGTGATGTTGAACAATTTGGGTTTGCTATAATTCCTTTATGTTTTTTTAAATCCTCGTCATTAACGTAAGCGATAACAAGCGGAACTTCAGGATCCATCCTGAATGCGGACGAATTATCGATTAATACTCCTCCGCGTTTTACAATTTCAGGTGCAAACTTTTGCGATGTTGAGCCACCTGCAGATGCAAGAACAATATTTACATTATCAAAACTTTCAGGCTTTGCTTCTTCTACAGTATATTCTTTTCCTTGAAATTCAATCTTTGTACCGGCGCTTTTTGCGCTTGATAAAAATTTTATTGAATTAAAATCTATTTTTAATTCATCAATAATTTTTGTAATCTCTCTACCTACAACGCCTGTAGCGCCTAAAATGGCAATGTTTGCTTTTTGTTTTGACATTTTTAAGTTCCTTCTACCAGTGTATGAATAATATCATACTACAAGAATAATATCGGAGTATGTTTTAGTAAAGAAAATTAATAAGAATTTACAAACTATTTTATTTCTGCCATTTGGTGGTTAATACTAATCTGCTTTTTACGGACTCCGTGTTAAACACTGAGTGACAATTTAATTTGAATTACTGAGATTGTTTGGAAATAATTGGTGGCAAAATATTCTTTGGACCCCCACCCTAGCCCTCCCCCTTGGAGAGGGAAGATTATTACTTTTGAGGTGACTTGGAAAAGTTGGTAATGACACCTACTTCCTAGCCTAAATATTTTTGAAGGGTTTCGCGATTAAATACTTCAACACTGTTTTGAGAGTGGATAAATACCATTTCTGAAATTATAGATTTCAGTGTGTCAAAGTCTGAAAATGCCATTTTATTACGTAAATCTTCCATGTTATTTGCAAGAAATTCCATAATAATTGTTTTATTATTATAAACAAGGCTTGAAAAATAATCAAAGGATTCTTTTGATTTGATACCTTCTAAATAGATAATATCAGGATTTTGAAATTCTATAAATCTTGCAGCTTTATCCATATTAAAGCCGACGTTTTCATTGAATTCGCATTGATTTACCCCTTTTAGCTCGTATTTAGAAATACTTTCAAGGGTCATAATATTTTTACATTTCGATTTTGTACATTCTAAGAGAAGAGAATAAATAACGTGTGTTTTTCCACTCAAAGATGAGCCGCAAACAAGTATAATTCCAGGTTTGTTAAGAGCTTGTTTTATTTCTGCTAAGCCGGATTTTGATGTGATAATTTGCTCAAGTTGTTTTGGTGGTTTGTATATTTTGAGAAAAATTCGTTCACCCATAATTGTTGGAAACGTTGAAACGCTTGCGAGGACGATTATGTTATCAACCTTAAAGCATAGTTTACCAAGCTGTGGAACTTCTGAAACTGATGGGTCAAGTTCTGACAGAGTTTTTAGTTTAGCAGCAAAAGATGTAACAAGGGCAGTTGGAATAATACCTTTATTAAACAGTTCACCATGTTTTTTGAAGTTTACACCAAGTCCTTTTTCTTCACCCTGGAAGGTTACTTCGTGGATTCCTTCAAGGATTGCTTGTTTTAAAATTGCCCGAATAATTTTTTGAATATGATTATCACTTAAATCTTCTTTATGAAGTTCATCTTGCCAATCGTAGGATAATTCTTGATTTGTGGAAATGTTTCCGACTGTAACGTCAAGTTTGTAAGATTCATCAATTTTTTTTAGAATACTTTCTTCATATGATAAAACCGGATCGATTTCACATTCTGCGCTTTCCATAATCTTATCTATTGCAAATAGATCTCGAGGATCCGCCATTGCGACAGTTAATGTGTTTTCAATTTTAAATAATGGAATAATTTTGTACCTTCTTGCATCAGAGTAGTTTATATATTTTAAACACTTTTGATCAAGTTGATAATCATTTAAATCAACAAAAGGTGTGTGAAGTTTTGATTCAAGAAATTTTATCAATTGTTCTTCTGTTAGAAAGCCTGAATTTATTAAAGCTTGTCCGATATTGATATTTTGAGCATTTGCAATTTCTTCTGCTTGTTCAACAACTTCATATTGAACAAGTCCTTCTCTTACCAAATCATATTTTAATGTTTCAAGTGTTTTATTTGTAATTATATTCATCTTCTATTAGCCCAAATATTTTTGAACGGTTTTTACAACATCATCAAGGTCAAATGGTTTTGTAATATATTCATCTGCACCGGTTTCTTCACCTATAAGCTTGTCTTCTTCTTGAGAACGAGCGGTTACCATTAAAATCGGGATAGTTTTATATTTCTCGTCAAATTTTAGCAGCCTGCTAATTTTGAAGCCGTTAATTCGTGGCATCATAACATCCAATATTATTAAGTCAGGAATGATTTCGCGAGCAAGTTTTAATCCGTCTTCGCCGTTATAAGCACAGTAGCATGTATAATCGCAGCTTTCTAATACAAATTTTAAGCTCTCTACGATATCCTGCTCATCATCTACAATAAGAATCTTTTTCATTTTCTCCCCTAAGTTAGTATGAATATCTTATAGTTACAGTATAACATATATACAAAGCAGGGGCAATATATTATTATAACTTATTTGGTAGTTTTTAATACATATGATGCCGCATTTGTTGCTGGTTCAACAGTATTGTCATGGAGCACTATAGGATAAATGTCTGTCATATGGTTTGCATCGTTTTTTACTATACATGGGTTTTCCGGATCCAGTTTTGTTTTTGTGTCACCAGAGCAACTAACTTCTTTGTTTGGTAATGAAATCCCGTTTACATCAATAAAACCACTGCAAAAATAACCATTGTCCCACTCTTTATTAATTTTTGTTGTCAACGATTCTCCTGGTTTTAGTGTGCAATTTGCATTAAAAGCATCATCCCCAAATCCTAATATTGTTCCATCTGATAGTTGGAAAATATATGCTGTTGTTACTCTTATATTGGAAGATTCTTTGATTGTGTATTTTGTATTACTATCCTGGGTAGGATTATTATCCACAATGTCCATTACACCTAAGTAAGTTAATCCTTGTAATGTTCCTTTTAGTATTGAACATAAACTATGATATTCTTCAGGATTATCTTTTTCTGGATCTCTGCAATCAGAACTATCGCCATAGGTAAATTCATATTGGGCTTGTGCCATTCTGCCGGCTTGGCTCAGTGTTGAAATACTTTTTTTGAATTGGCTTCTGAATTTTAAACTGTTTGTATTGGCAATTAATGTTGGTATTGTCATTGCTGCTACTACACCGATTATTCCGAGAGTGATTAATACCTCGGCTAGGGTAAAACCTGCTTTTGAATTTACTGGTGGCATGGTTATGTGCGTTACACCTTTTGCTAATGTAAAACCGGAAATTTTCATATTTATTAACTATCCTTTTAAATTATTTCTTTAATTTTAAATTATTAATTTAAATTTGTCAATATGAATTTAGGTTAAGGTATTCTAAATTTATGAATTTATCTAATGAAATACGAAAATTAATGATTGATTGTGATGTGACAATTACTCAATTAGCACAGGAAATTTCTAAAGCCAAAAATAAACATTATACTGTTCAAAATTTATCCCAAAAATTGAAGAATAATACGCTTAATGCTCAAGAAATAGGTATTATTCTGGATGTTCTTAATTATCAAATGTTTTTGTATCCTAAAAGTAATTAGTAAAGTAACGAATAAGTTATGAAATATAAGAGTTAAACTTTGCACAGATGTAATATTATTTTGATTTTGTTAGATTAAAACTTATTTTTATCAGTTCATCCAATACTTCTTTTTCTATATTGTCAACTTCAACAGTACACCAGTGTTTTTTATTCATATGCCAAGCTGGTTTTACTGCCGGATATTGTTCTTTTAAAACTGGAATAAGGTCTGGTGGGCACTTTAAATTTGTTATTAATATTCCGTTTAGATATGAAATTGTTGCAAACCATTTGTTATTACTTTTGTGGCGCATAACAATAATATCTTTGTATTCTTCACGTAAAAACGGACGGGTTTCAATGGCATCTTCATCTATTAGAAACCTTTTTACAAGTGATTTAAGATTCATAAATAAGTTCCCTTGTTTTAATTCTGATTTCTTCATCGATTGCAAAAATTTCATCAATTGAAGGGCTTTTTAGAATATTGTGTGATGACATTATTTTATCTGTTATTGTGTAAATGTCATAAAGTTTTATTTTCCCATCCAAAAATGCAAATACGGCTTCTTCGTTTGCTGCATTAAGACAAACTGTTGCGCTGCCGCCTTCTTTACCTGCTGAATATGCCATATTTAGTGAAGGAAATTTCTCAAAATCAGGTTTTTCAAAATCAAGATGGGCAATTTCAGAAAAACTAAAGCTTTTTGATTTTATTCCTTCAAATTTTTCAGGGTATGTTATAGCATATTGAATCGGAATATGCATGCTTGGCAGACCAAGTTGTGCTATTACGCTGCCGTCTTTGTATTCTATTGCAGAATGAATTATACTTTGTGGGTGAACTACAACATCAATTTTATTGTATGGCATGTTGAATAAGTGATGTGCTTCAATAATCTCAAGCCCTTTATTCATCAATGTTGCAGAATCTACTGTGATTTTTCTGCCCATATTCCAACGCGGGTGCGCAAGTGCTTGTTCTACCGTTGCGTGTTTCATTTCTTCAACGGATTTATGCAAAAATGGACCGCCGCTTGCTGTTATAATAAGTTTTTCAACTTGTGCTAAATTTTTTATGCATTGATGGATTGCGCAGTGTTCACTATCTACCGGAATAATTTTTACACCATTTTCTTTTGCTTTTTGCATAACAATATCTCCTGCCATAACAAGAGTTTCTTTGTTTGCAAGTGCAATGTCTATTCCGTTTTTAATTGCTTTTAATGTCGGTTTTAGCCCGATTTTTCCGGATACGGCAACTAGGATTATGTCATTTTCTTTATTTGAACATATTTCTTCTAAACCTTCTGAACCATAAAGAGTTTGCATTCCGTCAAGTTTAATTTTCTTATTTGCGCAAATATATTTTGGTTTAAATTTCATTGCTTGTTTTTGTAAAAGTTCAATGTTAGAACCACCTGTCAGGGCAATTATTTCAAACTTATCCTGAAGTCTTTCAATAACTTCAAGTGCTTGGGTGCCAATAGAACCGGTTGAACCTAATATGCTGATTTTAATTTTTTTTGTATCCATAATTTTATTATATTACAAAAGTTCTTTTTCTATTATTTTACTGTTTGCTGCTTCTGTTGAAATCGGAAGTGCAAAGTGGAAGCTTGAGCCTTTATTTTCTTCACTATCACACCATATTGTACCTTTGTGTGCTTTTATAAGCTGTTTTGCAATTGGAAGTCCTAAGCCTGTTCCACCAACTTTTCTTGATAGAGAATTTTCAATCTGGGTAAATTTATCAAAAGCTTTTAATAGGTTTTCTTCTTTTATTCCAATGCCTTCGTCTACAACGCTGACAACAATGTAGTTTCCGTTTAGTTTTTTTAATTCTTCTTCAAAGTACGGATTTGAATGGATATCGTTGGCATTTTTAAGTGTAGAACGAATAGTAATAGATTTCCCGCCGGGTGTAAATTTAATTGCGTTTGACACAAGGTTTGTTAAGACCTGCCCTAGGCGTTGTGAATCAGCGTAGATATTAGGAAGGTTTTCTTGTTCGTTTGTCTTAAAGATAATTTCGTGTTCTTTAGCTACACAATCAAAGTTTGTTTTTACATTTTCAATAACTGAATGAATATTCATAATTTGTAATTGAAATCCATTTTTCCTGCTTCAATTTTATTAATATCAAGAATATCATTGATAATACTTGTAAGGTTTTCGACATTTCTTCTTGCCATGTCAATAAATTTTGTAGCATTTTCTCCCAGTTGTCCACACCTTCCGCTTGATAAAATACTTAATGCGTTTTTAATGGGTGTTAAGGGTGTCCTTAGTTCGTGAGATACAATTGATATAAACTCGGATTTTACCCGTTCCAATTTTTCCAGTTCTTCATTTTTTACTATTATTTCTTTATATAATCCTGCACTTTTTAAAGGTAAAGATACCTGTTGAACTATTGTTTGAAAATATGTTGCATCATCTGTTGAAAACGGTTTTTCTTTGAATATTTCAATGCATCCGAAGAAGTTATCGCCGGAATCTATTGGCGCAAACATATTATCATATTGAAAGATTGAAAATGTCATTTTATTGTTAGGGTTTTTGATATATTTTATTATTTTTAAATGTTTATCATCAATTTCAAATGGAGCTTTGTTGTTTTGAAATAGAGATTTATAATTTAAAACAGCACGAAGTTTTAATCCACTCAGTAGTTCATCAGAAATATCGTAAAGTGAATTTATTATTAAAACCGGTTCTTGTTCATAACCAAAAGATATTGTACAGGTTAAATCAAAGCTTAATGATTTATCTAAACCTTCTATCATATAGGTAATGAGTTTTTTTGTATCCAGAGTTCCAGCAAACTGCGAACTCGTATTATATAAAACATTTAGCCTGTATAAACTGTCTGCAAGATATTTATTTTTCCCCGAAAGATGATCTAGTTTTTCTTTATTTTCTATATGGGAATTTATTTCAATAAGTGTAAGTTCATCTGAATAATTTTTTGCAATAATTCCGCTTATAAATTTTGAAATATCTTCACTGATATCAGTTTTATCTGTGAGAAGTAGTATTTGAATATTTTCCAGTTTTGATTTTATTTTTTTAATTGTTAGATTAATGTTAATATTTCGTGTTTTATCATCAATAATTACAATATCTATTGGGGGAATTTCTATTATATCATATATAGATGTCGGATTACAACAAGAATTGAAATTATTAAAGTTTTTGTTTAACAAATTCTTGAACCTTATATTTATATCTTCGTTATCTGAAATTAATAAAATATTCCCCATATTTTTATTTTATGCTGAGTAGAAATTTTGGCAAGTTATTAAAAATTTTTTATAAAATTTGTGAAAAATTTGTAAAAAATTGTAAATGGATATTGCTTTTTGAGCTTGAAAACTCTTCTGGTAGAATGGTTTTTGGTTTTGTCAAGTCCGTACTTTTACTTAAGTAAAAGTACGGACTGTTTTTTATAAAAAATGCGTTTATACTAAGTATGTAATCAGTTGAAGTAAAACTAAGCACAACTTAGTTTCTATTACTGATTATGATAAAATAATAGGAAGTGTGTTAATGGGATATTTTTAGAACATAATCTTTAAATCTTATCTATTTTAGCTATTTCAAATTTGGACATATAACTCTCAATCTATCTACCCGTGAGGGGGCAAATAGCCAGTTTTGGCTTGGCTTTTGGGGTGCTCCCTCTCTTTTATTGTCGGAGTTATTATTAACAACTAAAAAAATAGCTTAATGTAATATTAAACTACATAACTATCTGATAGAGGTGTTTCAATGCGATTATCCCCGAAAAAAATTAAAATCTTAACTTTATTAGCTCAAGGTTTTACGGATAAAGAAATTTCCCAGAAGTTACAGATGTCAACCAGAACTATACAAACACACATTTCCTCAATTATTTTAACATTAAATGCGAGAAACAGGGTTAATGCAGTCGCTTTATATATGCATCAAAACCCAAAATGTAAAATATTATGAGGTATTTATGGTTAAACGAATTGTTTTACACTGGAGTGCTGGAAGGTACTACCCTACAGAGTTTGAGAAAAATCATTACCATTATTTGATTGATGCTGAGGGAAAAGTTTATAAGGGGAAGTATAAACCTGAAGATAATGATAATTGCAATGATGGAAGATATGCAGCACATACCGGAGGTGGGAATACCGGCTCAATTGGAGTTTGTATGTGTGGAATGTATGGTTATAAATCGAAAACTTTTTGCGGAGATTTTCCGTTGACCGGTGTTCAATTTGAAGCATGTATGAAATTTATTGCTGAATTATGTGGTAAGTATGGTCTTGATGTAAATAAAAATACTGTTTTTACACATTATGAATTTGGTCAGGCTAATCCTAAAACTACAAGCTTTGGGAAAATAGATATTACCTATATACCATCATATCCTTGGGTAACTAAAAATGATGCCGGGGATTTTATCCGTTCTAAAGTTCGTTGGTACAAAGAAAAATATATAAGAGGTTAATTTATGGATGTAAATTATTTTGATTTATCTGGTGGAATCAATCAGGCTTCCACTAAAACTGAGCTGGGGTTAAATCCAAAAAAAATTTATTGGACAGATTCGGAAAATATTGAAATTTATAATAATAAAGGTTTGAAAAAGCAAAAAGGAAATTCATTAATTATAGAATTGCCTGAAGCTGAAAAAATTATTGGTATATTTGAAATGGAGTCTGATGAAAAGTTTAAACTTGTTATCACAACTGTTTCGGGAAAAATTTATGTGTATGATGAAAGAACAAACTCGCTTGTTAAATTAGAAAAAACATTAACAGGGCAAAATGTTATTTTTGCAAAGTTTCTTCGCGGTATTGTTGTTGCTACCGAATCTGATGCAATGTTTTATATTAAAGATAATGAAAAATTTGATATTGTTGATTGTAATTTAAAAGATAGAGCTGGTAATATTTGTTACCCTGATTGTATTACGGTTTATAAAGGCCGTGTATGGTGTTCTAAGGATTCTACAATATATTATTCTGCGCTTGGTACATATGATGACTTTACGACAGAAGAAGATGCAGGATATATAAATGATTTTCATACTGATACTGATGATATTGTAACAATGAATACATATAAAGATTATCTCGCTATTTATAAACGGGAAAGAGTATATTTATTATCAGGTTCTAATCCTAATAATTTTGCAATTTCTCTTTTTGCTGATAAAGGTGCCTATGCGAAAAATGCTATTGTAAATGTTGATAATAAACAATTTTTCTTAAGTAACGGAATTTATGCCCTTGAACAGGTTGGTGAATTAAATCAAATCAGACTTGGTTCTGAAATTTCTCAAAATATTAGGGATGAATTTAATAAATTTGATATCTCAAGGCTTAAGGATTCTTTTGTCGTTCATTATAAAAATAATCATCAGGTGTGGTACTTTTTTCCTTATTTGGATGATGATTATTATCATACTGTTTGGATAAATGATTATGTTAATTATGCTTGGTATAAACGTGTTATACCGCAAAATATAACCGCAGCTTGTCTTTTTAATTTAAATGTTATAACAGCAGATGATTCAGGCAAAATTTATATTGAAGATTTTGGTACAACTTTTAATGGTGAAGTTATTAAATTTATGTGGAAATCTCCGTTTTTATCTCTTGGTAATGTTCTGCATAGAAAACTTGTTGATGAATTTTATTTTGTATTAGATGACATTCATGATAATAAATTTAAATTTTCTCTGTATAAAGATTATGACAGTGAATATCAAGATGATGTAGAGCTTATTTATAGTAAGCATTTTAACCATTTTATGTGGGCGGGAGAAGATACGCCGGATGAATTGGAATATTGTTGGAACAATGGCGAATCAGAAGTTCCGGTCTGGCCGGTAACATCTAATGCTATGGAAAAGGCGGAAATTTGTGGAAGTAATTACTCAATTCAGCTTTGTATTCAAGGTGATGATATTGCAGATAACTGTGCAATTATCGGTCTTCAATTCAGAGAAATTTATAATGATGATTAACTAAAATACCTACCACTCATTATATAGTTTACAGTTTTTTTGAAAAATGAAAGGAAAAAGAAATGACAGATTCAACAAAAACAGGTTATTCAGTTTTTATCCCTCAGGTATGGAGTCAAAAATTAAATCAAATGTTAGAGAAAAATTGCGTAATGATGCAATGTGTTAACAGAAATTGGGAGGGCGAAATTAAAAATCAGGGTGATACAGTAAAAATTATCACACCTGCAGATGTAACAGTATCAACATTGACTTCTGATAATATTGAGTATTCAACATTAACTCCAACATCACAAGACTTGGTGATTGATCAGAAAAAATTCTTTGCTTTTAAAATTGATGATGTTTCACAAGTTCAGGCAAATTCCGATATTATGGAAGCGCATTTAACAAATGCGAAAAAAGCAATAGAAGAAGTACAGGATTCATTCTTATTATCTTTACATACAGATGTAACAGAAGCAAACACTGTAGGTTCTGAAGAATCTCCTGTTATTTTAGATAAAAATACAATTTATGAACAATTTGTAAAATTATCATTGGCTTTGAAAAATTCAGATGCAGTATATTCTGGTGTGAAACCTTGGGTTGTTATTAACCCGAATATTGAAGCTTACTTATTACAAAGTCCTGAATTTATTTCTGCTTATAAAGTTGGCGATCAAACATTAAGAGAAGGTTCTATTGGTAGAATTGCAGGCATGGATGTTTTAGTAAGCTCAAACTTAACAGATGTAGATGACAAATATTATGTATTAGCCGGTACAAATGATGCAATTACATTTGCATCTCAACTTGCAAAAATTGAAAGCTTAAGAGATAAAGACAGCTTTTCTGATTTAGTAAGAGGCTTATATTTATACGGTGCAAAAACTGTTCAGCCTAAAGCTCTTGCTAAAATGATTGTTTCAGTGAGTGAAACAACTGCAACTACTCCAGTTGAACCTTCTGAAGATCAAACTGAAACCGGAACTGAAGGCAGCGAAAATTTGTAATTTAAAATGTACTCCCAAACTTGATTTAAAGGGAGGGAGTACTCTTCCAAAATAAGGAGAAATAAGTGTTTAAAAATTTAAAATTAAAAATAAAAGAACTTGCCAAAAAGGCAGTTTTTACTGCAGAATTGGAGCTTGGTTCAGGCAAAGGACAGGAAAAGAAAAAACTGGCAATAGAATATGTTGTTAAAAATTTACCGTTTCCTGTAATTGTAAAAAGTATTATTTCCGTACTTTTATCAAGTTTTATCGACGATGTAGTAGAAATTTCCGTATCATATATGAAATCATTACCAGCAAAATAAGGAGAATAATCTTATGCAAAACCAAATTGGCGGATTTGTTCCGCAAAATTTAAACGGTATTTCATCACCTGCCGTAAATCCACAGGCAGCCCCTAATATGGGATATAAAAATAACTTTTATCAAATGGAGCAGGCAATAGGAGCAGAGGTAAGTAATGTGAAAAATCTTGTGCAACAAGGTATTATTACACAGCAGCAAGGACATAACCTGTTGGCTCAATTAGTGGGAAAAGCTCAACAGCTAAATATGTACAAAAATTCACTAGCTTTAAATTCTAATCCTACTGGAAATAGTTTACAGCCTAGTTTACCTGTCAATCCTCAATCTATGCCACCTGCAATGACTCCTATAGAAATGTTCAATCAAGAACGTCCCGGTTTTTTTGATACCGATGGTAGAGGAGATGTTTTAAATTATATTAAGGGTTTTGATATGGACAAAGATGAAATACTTCGAATATCTCAACTTGTAGAGGGGTTGGAAAACTCCGCAGTTGATAAATATTTGAAAAAGTCTGCTTACGAGAAATCATTAAATGACGAAAACGCTATGGCAAAAAGTAAATTGACGGCTTATGCCCAAAATGCACCTTCAGACCAGAATTTTAACAGGATTTTTACTCGTGAAGACATCGGCAGAATGAGTGGTGAAGAATTTACAAAAAATGAAAAAATGATTATGGACCAGTTGAAAAATGGTTTAATCAAATAAATTTCATAAATTCTTCCACAGGTATGTATCCGGACGGGATATCCTTATTCCGTTCGGATTTAAAAAAAAGGAGAACAAATGAACTTTTTAGAACTTATAAATAAATGTTTACTCGAATTAAATTACAGGCAGGTTAATGCATTTTCTGAACTTATTAAAAATGATCATAAACGTATAAAAGTTATTATGAACATTATTAATAAAGAGGTTTGTAATGTTGAAGGTTGGAATTTTCTTTTAAGAAGAACAACCTTAACATTGAAAGCCGGAGAAAACGAAGTTGTAAATACTGTTGATGGCAGAATTTTGTATTTATTTATAGATGGTAATAAATATACCTTTGTTGATAATATTGAATCTTTTATGTCAGGAAATGCAAAATCAGGAATATATTCAAGTTTTTCAGATAAATTAATTTTTCCAAAATTTAGTACGAATAAAAAAATTGACATTGTTTATTATACAAATAATTGTGTCATAAATAATGATGGACAAGAACAAGTAGATTTGGAAAATGAAAAAGATGAATCCCTTATTCCCATGCCATTTGCAGAACAATTATTAGTTTATGGAACATGTCTAAGATTAAAGGCAAATCCTCAGTATTATAAATTTTCATACTGGATGAGCATGTACAAAGAAGCTCTTGCAAATTTAAAATCAAAGACTTCTGCAGCTTATTTAAATGCGCCTGTTGTAAAGCTTTTCAGGAATTAGGTCAAAAAAAACAGGAAGTCCTTTTCATTCCCCCCTGTTAAGATTTACACTAGCCGAAATATAAATAGCATGTTTATTATACAAACTATTTAGTAAAAATACAAATTATAATAAGAAATGTAAAGATATGAAACAATTAACACAGCAGCAAAAGAGGTTCGTAACAGAGTATATAAAAGCGCTTGACGGAGAATTGGCGGCAAAAAAGGCCGGATATAAATGCAAAGATCTAAAGAGCTTTTCACAAGTTTTACTTGCAAAAGACTACATAATCCGTGAAATAAAAGATCAGTTGAATCTTCAAATTGAAACTTTGAGTGTTCAAAAAGGATATGTTATTCAAAAACTTTTGCAGATAGCTGAATTTTCACTTGAACAGGAAGAAATTCTGGACAAAGATGGGAATTCAACAGGCAAAAGGAAATTAAGAGATTCTTCTGCCGGATTAAAGGCATTAGAAGGACTTTGTAAATATCTGGGTTTTACAACCGTGCAAAGTGAAGATGAGTATCGTGAAGCAAAAATTATTACAATTGCGAATCTTGATGATGAAAAAATTTGATGATGAAAGGTATATTCAATGAAAGAGAATAAAGATATTGAAAAAATATTATTAAACGATTCAGCTTATGAAAAAATGGTTAAAAACAAAATTGAGCGTGAATTTAAACAAGAGCTGGAAGCAGCTAAAATTTTGAAAAATAAAATTATAACAGATATTAAAAAAGTTCCTAAAGAAAAACTTTTTACAAAGGCTTCTACTTATGAAGTAATAAATAAAAACAGCAAGACAAAATCTTATATAAATGGTGTTCAGGCAGAAGGATACTTAGGTGCAAAAGTTTCAGATAGAATAAAACTTCTGGAAGGTAAAACGGATTCTTTTGTTTGTGGTCCTAATTTTGTAAAATTTGTTAAAACTAAGTTATAATTATGTGCAAATTCCTCCAAGTAAATGAAACAATCTCTTTTTTGCACTATATCCCCTATGTCGAAAAATGTTATCATAAATATTTCAAATATTTTCAAGATGATTTTTTACATATAAATCTTGGTAATTTAATTTGTAATGTATTACCTTTCTTTTGGATTATCTTGGATTATTCTGATAATTTTATGGGGTTTGTTTTTCTGGATAATTTTGTTGGGAATGATGGAAAAGTATTCAGTGCCGAACTTACAACTTGTTTTGATAAAAAGGCTTGGGGTGCTTTTACTCGGTATAGTGCAAAGATTTTTTTAAAGAAATGTTTTGATGAATTGGGTTTATACAAAATTAAAGCCCAGATTTATCCTGATAATTTTAGAATAAGAAATCTTTTAAAGGATTGCGGATTTGTATATGAGTCAACTTTAAAAAATGAAACATTAAGAGGCGGAAAACCGCAAGATATTGAGGTTTATTCGCTGTATAGAAATTATTATTACAAAACTACGAGGTAAATATGAAAAATAATATTAAAGATAAAAAAAATCTTGATTATGTTGAGGAGCAGTATTTGCTTGGAAATATAATTGAAAAATTTGATTACTATAATGATAAAAGGAGTACTCAGCTTTCTGATAATAGTCTTGTACGTCATGCAATTTATGATTCATCTATTCCAAAGGTAAATGCGTGGGATTGTATGATTCAATTGCCGGATATTTATGAATTGGCGCAGACTTTGAAATCACATCTTATTCAAAATTTATATTCACACCCTGATAGCATGTTTGATGTTGAAGGAACTGATTTTGAAACCCAAAAGTTTGCAAATACACAAAAGGCAATGTTAGTTAATACTTTTGAATCAATGAAGCTTGAGAATGAAATAGAAAAAATTGTGGATTCTGTAGTTGAAACAGGAGAAACAACCCTTTTTGTCGGCTGGGAAACAAAAACAAGAAAAACTCGTCGAGCAATTACATTACAGGAACAGCTTGAACGAAATACTGATAAAAATTTTGTTGTTGAAGATAAAGTTGTTTACGATAATGCAAAAGTTAAGTTCATTAGTTATGAGGATTTTGTTTTTGATAGAACTGAAAGTGATAACTGGGATGCGTGTGCAAAAATTTACAGGACTTATCAAACTTTGGATGAGATTAAGTCAAATAAATCAAATAATTTATTAAATGAAGAAAAACTGGAAATATTGAAAGGAGTGGTGGCAAAGAAATCAAGACAACATAATAATAAATTAACAACTTACGAAAGAAAAATTGAACTGTTGGAATACTGGGGAGATATAGAGCTTTCTAATGGTGAGATTTTAAAAAATAAATTAATTGTCGTCGCCGGAAGAAGCGTTCTTATTAGATTTGAAGACAATCCGTTTATTATAAATCCGTTTATACATGCAAATATTATTGAAAATCCAGCAACAGGTAGAGGAATTTCTCCATTAAGGGTTGCTTTGATTCTTAATAACATATCATCAACGATTTTAAATAAACAGCTTGATGCTTTAGCATTAATGATGAATCCGCCATATCTTGCGCCTAAAGGATGTTTTAAGGGTGAACAAGATATCCGCCCTGGAAAAATTGTTGAATATGATGCAACACTAATGACTTCACCGCCTACACCTATTGCATTTGATAAGGCAATGCAAGGTTGGGAATTCTTAAATTATTTCAAGTCAACAATTGAAAGTACAACAGGAATTTTCAAGAATATGGCAGGAAATCTGCAAACTGCACAACGTACAGCAACAGAATTAAATTATTCTGTTGGCGGGCAGGAGGCAAGATTGAATATGATTCTTGAAGCAATTAATAGAAAAATAATTGTGCCTATGGTTGAAAAAACAGCAGAAATTATTTCAAATTTCAAACTCGGTAATGAATCGGTTCTTGCAAATGACAGAGGTAGAATTTTCCTTGTCGAAATAGATGATAAGATTAGAAAATCCAACTATGTTTATCGTTATGGCGATAGAAAAGCAACATTTGAAAGAAAAGCAAGATTAAAAGAATTATTTGAAGTTGTTCAATCTTTCTTAAAAATCGATTCAGTTGCGCAGCGTATTGATTGGCTTGAATGTTTTAAATTTGCGATGGAACAGTATGGAATTGAAAATGCTAATAACTTCTTGACTGATAACGAGATGCAAGGTCAGGATACAAATCAACAAATGCAGGCAGGAGTTCCTAATATGCCGCAAATGAAAATGCAATAATTTTGCAACAGGTAATACAAATTAATAAGATCTTTGAGGTATCAATATGAAATATAAATTATTAGATGCACAGAGAAGATTTTTAGAAATTCCACACGATTTTTCCCTGGACGTTGCAGTATATCAGGGTGGCTATGGCTCCGGCAAAACCTTTGCCGGAGCCTTGCTGGGGATTTTACTAGCGGTAAAATTCCCCGGAATTACAGGTCTTGTCGGTGCTCAAACTTACACGCTTGTTCGTGATACGACTTTGAAAACTTATTTTGAACATCTTGATAATATTGGATTTGTTGATAAAGTCGATTACAAATGGGTCAGCGCAGAACAAAAACTGGTTTTTCATAATGGTTCACAGATACTTTTTAGGCATTTTGATGAACCAAATAAATTAAAATCTTTAAACCTTGGTTTTGTTGAAATAGAAGAAATGTCAGATGTTCCTTATGACACATTTAAAATGCTTTTAGCAAGAATGCGCCAAAGGAAACATCAAAAGTGGCATAATTTCACATATAGAATTTTTGGACATACTAATCCGGAAGTTCAAAAGGGGTGGATTTATAAAACATTTTATGATAACCCAGCACCAAATTATCGGTTAATTTGTGCTCCTACAACTCAGAATACTTATCTGCCGGAAGGCTTTTGTGATGAACTTAAAAAACTTTATGATAAAAGTTATTATGAAATTTTTGTTATGGGGAAAGCCGGAGATTATAGTACAAATCTTGTTGTAAAAGATTTTACTGATGAAAATGTCAGAGAAATTCAATATCAATCGGATTTGGATATTCATATAAGCTGTGATTTTAACGTCGATCCGATGGCTTGGGTTCTTGCACATAAAACAGAAGATAAAGTTTTCTATTTTGATGAATTAGTACTGGAAAATACAACAACATCAAAAACTTGTGATGAGTTTTATGCACGATATCCTAATCATAAGGGGAAAATTATTATAAACGGAGATGCCTCAGGGGATAACAGAAGTTGTACAAGTGAATATACCAATTACGTTATTATCAAAAAGAAATTAGAATCTTTTGGATATGACGTTGATATTAAGATAAAAGCTTTCAACCCGCCAATAAAAAACAGGATTGCAGCATTTAATGCAAAAGTTCGAAATGCTGATGGAGATGTAAGTTTATATATTTCTCCAAAATGTGAGAAGCTTTTGTATAACATTTATAACTTGCGCTATCAGGAAGGTTCATCCAAAATTGATGTTCCTACTTATACTCAGATAAAACAAACTAAAGAATTGAAGTTTTTATCACATCCGTTTGATGCGGCATCTTATCTTGTGGATTTTTATTGGCCGATTGTACTTTAAAAGTTTTTAGAAAGGAAAATTATGGAAAATTTAGTAACATATGCACCAATGATTGTAGTGGTTTTAGCCTTTTTGATTCAGGAAAGGATTTTTGTAACACCGGAACAGTTGGAGCGAAAACATAGAGAAATAATAAAAGATGTAGAAAAGCGTTTTGCAACAATAGACAGTTGTGAAGATTTGAAAGGTCAAATTTCAGAGATGAAAGATAAAATTGATAAGATTTATGACTGTTTAATATTGCAGTAGCGGTAGTGGCAGCGATTTAGCCGCCACATACTAGCAACGAAAGGAGCAAATTATGAAACCGAAATAAAAATAGCTACTTGACTATCTTGTCAAAATATGAATTATAATTCAAAATAAAATTATGAAAAAGATTTTCTTCAAGATAATATTTCTATTATTTTTAATTTTTAGCATATGCTATTTAATAAAATATAATAAAATTTTTTCTGTAATTCCAAACTTTTTACAATATTCAAAAGAAAATGCAATAGAGAATATGGAAACAAAAACAATAGAAAAGGTTTATAATATTTTGGATGTTTCAGAGCCAAATGCAAGTAAAATAATGAAAGATTTCGTTTATAAAGATTTGGAAAAGAATGTTAATGATCAGGTAGAATTAAACCGACTGAAAGAGCTTGTTAAAAGTTTTCCAGTAAAAGCTTTTGAGTATGATTTAAATGATGATGGTGTAAATGAAATAATTGGATTACCTCCGCAAATAATTTATTATTTTGGACCTTGGGGAGGAAGTATTATTTTTTTGAAAAAAAATAATGGAATATATGAAAGAATAGAAGATCAAATATTATATACATATGAAGATAAAATAGTCATATTTAAGGAAAAAACGAATGGATATCATCATATGCAATTTAAGAAAAAAGGTCAATCTGAATCAAAACATTTAATAAAATATGATAAGAATCAAAAAAGTTTCAAATTTTATTTTTTTGAAGGGCTTGATAAATAATTTAGGTTAATATTTAAATCTCCCTTGCATTATGAATCCATATTAAGAGTAATTAATCGTTACTTTTTATTTGTGTTGTAAATATTTTTTATAAAAGGAGCAAATTATGAAACCGAAATAGAAATAGCTACTTGACTATCTTGACTGAATATGAGTTATGATTCAAAATAAAATTATGAAAAAGATTTTATTTGTAATTATATCTTTATTTTTAATATTGGTATCTTTATTGATATATTTAGGGATTCAAGTTTTGGGTGAATGCTCTTCAAAAAAAATGATTGAGCTGGATTTATTAAATAATTCAGAACCTAAAGCTAATAAAATTTTATATGGATATTTTAAAGAAACATCTAGATTGATGCCTATAATGAATACTTCAGAGATTGAATCGGTTAAGTTAAGTGATATTAAAGCTTTTGAAGTTGATTTGAATAGAGATAATCAAAAAGAAGTTGTAGGTGTTGTATTTTCACCATTGACAAGGGGTAAATTAGGATATGAACTCTTTATTTTACAAAAAAATGATAAAGATAAATATTATAATCTTTCGAATAGTTTAATCTTCAATCCTGCGGAAAGGGTCTATATACTAACGACGCATCATAATGGGTATCGAAATATAATAATTCCGGGATCAAGATACTTTGGATATAAATATTTTGTTGTGCGATATGAAAATAATATGTATTATAATGATAAACTTTTTAAAACTTTTACATATTACACATATTTTAATACTCATTAATTAATATTTTCAAGATAGTAGATGAATGTATATGATATAAGATAATTTTTTATTATCTATAACTGTTGTGTAAATTTGTAATTAGAAAACAAGGAGAAATAATATGAAAAAATCATATGAAGAATTTTTAAGAGATTTAGGTATAAGTGAATCTAGTGGAAGATATGATATAAAAAATAAATTTGGTTATTTAGGTAAATATCAAATGGGTGAACAAGCTTTAGTTGCTGCCGGGTATTATAACCCCAAAAATATATACAATAATAAATGGGACGGGGAATTTACAGGAAAAGATGGTATATTTAGTGTTAATGATTTTTTAAGTAATAAACAAGCTCAAGATAATGCAATCCAAGATTTTCAACGTTCTCAATGGCAGGAATATAAAAATCGTAAAGACCAGAATTATATTGGTAAAGTTATAAAAAATCAGGAAGTTACACCTTCTGGTATGCTTGCTGCTTCTCATTTAAAAGGGACATCAAGTGTGGACTTATATTTACGCAATAATGGTAATATCTCAGATATTACTAGATGTGATGCTAATAAAACATGTATAGAGGATTATATGCATAAATTTAGTGACTATGATGTTTCTAAAATAACTAATTCTAGCTATCAGAAAAATAAAATGCAAAATATTTCTCAAAATCAAATTAAAAATAGTACAAGTCCAAACTCAAATAAAGATATATTAAATAATTTATTAAATCCTAGTTTGAATTTAAAGCAAGAATCTATATTGAAACACAAATCTAGTTCTACAGGCTTTGCTGCGCCGTTGGATTTAAAACAATCATCGTCATTATTTACGGCAGATGAGGTTGGTAAAATGAGCCGCGAGGAGTTTGACAAAAATGAAGTCGCAATAATGAACCAATTACAAACCGGCGGTTTTAATACTCCACAAGAATCAAAAAATTATGGCGGCTATAGAAATACACATACAGGAGATAATCGAATATTTACAGCAGAAGATATAGGCGGATTTTCCGGCAAAGAATTTAGCCACCATGAACCTGCAATAAATGCACAGATGAAAAGTATAGGAATACCAACGAATAACGAAATACAAAATTCTTTTGGTGCAATATATGTAGAACCTTATACACGCACAGATGGCGTTCAGGTTCGTGGATATTATCGTTCAAGGTAAGTGAAATTATAGGATTTATCAGGCAGCGGTAAAACCGCCTGATGATATCGAGGAAAGGAGCGAATTATGAAACCGAAATAAAAATAGCTACTTGACTATCTTGACTGAATATCAAAAATATTAGAAACTAAAAGTAGTATGAAAAATTTTCAAATAATAATAATTTCGATAATATTTTCAAGTCTTTGTGCTATGAGTATATCTTTAAACTATAAAATCCCGGAATTAGATGTGGGGGATAAAATTTCTGATTATGAAAATGAAAAAGTACAAATGGAAAATTTGTATATTAAAAATAATTTAGAATTTGAAAATCCTGTAATAAACAGAAATGTTGAAAAATGTTTACAGTCCAGAACAATTTTAAAAACTTATGATATGTTGAATTATTCAGAACCAAATGCAAGTAAGATAATGAAGAATTTTATTTATGAAGATTTAGAACGAAATGTTAAAGATCAAGTAGAATTAAACAGGCTGCGGAATCTTGTTAAAAATATTCCGGTAAATGCATTTGAATATGATTTAAATGATGATGGTATAAAAGAAGTTATAGGTTTACCTCCATTAATTTCTTTTTATTCCGGTTCTATTGGAGCATCTTTTTTTATTTTACAAAAAACTGGTGATGTGTATATTGAAATAGAAAATTACATACAGTATACATATGAGGATGAGATAGTCATATTGCAGGAAAAAACAAACGGATATCATCATATGCAATTTAGAAAAAAAAATCAACCTAAATTAATCCATATAATAAAATATATAGATAAGTCTTTTCAATCTGTATTCTGTTAAGATTGAAATGGTGGATTTGTTGTATATGAACCTGATGTAAGTAATCATGAATTACTTTAAATTTAATGTGTGAAATTTTAGATATGAAAGGATAAAGAATGCATAAAACAATAGATGAATTTTACGAAAGTTTAGGTCAAAGAGAATCTAGTGGTAATTATAAAGCTGAAAATCGTTATGGTTATTTAGGTAAATATCAAATGGGTATTCCGGCAATGATTGATGCCGGGTATTACGTGCAAAATCCAGGTAGTAATACTTATGCTAACAAATGGAATGAAGGTTATTTCACCGGTAAAGATGGAATATATAGTAAAAATGATTTTTTAAATAATCCATCAGCTCAGGATAATGCTCAAAGACAATATAAACGAGCTCAGTGGAATCAATTAAAAGCAGAAGGAGCAGATAAATATATAGGTAAAGTTGTAAATGGTGTTAAAATCACACCATCAGGTTTATTAGCTGGTGCGCATTTGAAAGGTGCTACTTATGTTGGAAATTATCTTAAAAATAATGGTAATATCGCTAATCGTAAAGATGGATTTGGAACAAGTATTGAAGAATATTTGCAGCGTTTTAGCGGGTATGATGTTTCGTCGATTACTGGTGTGGCAGATCCTGAAGATATTTTAGATAGGGTATATAATAAGCCACAATACGATGTATTAAAAAAATCCCCTGCATATAAGTATGGTTATAAATCTGGACCAACGGGTTATGCACCGTCATTGGATTTAAATCAGTATCCGCCATTATTTACAGCAGATGAGGTTGGTAAAATGAGCCGCGAGGAGTTTGACAAAAATGAAGTCGCAATAATGAACCAATTACAAACCGGCGGCTTTAATACTCCTCAAGAATCAAAAAATTATGGCGGCTATATAAATTCCCATACCGGCGATAGTCGTATATTCACCGCAGAAGACATAGGTGGATTTTCCGGCAAAGAATTTAGCTATTATGAACCTGCAATAAATGCACAGATGAAAAGTATAGGGATACCAACGAATAACGAAATACAAAAATCTTTTGGCGCAATATATGTAGAACCTTATACACGCACAGATGGCGTTCAGGTTCGTGGATATTATCGTTCAAGGTAAGTGAAATTATAGGATTTATCAGGCAGCGGTAAAACCGCCTGATGATATCGAGGAAAGGAGCAAATTATGAAACCGAAATAAAAATAGCTACTTGACTATCTTGACTGAATATTTGTAATAATAGACAATAAAGATGGTTGGAAAATTAAAGGTGGAATAATGAAAAAAGTAATAATAATTTTAATAATATCAGTTCTTTTTTTACTATCGATGTTTGGAATCTTTTTTTCTATTTATTTTTATGAAAAAACAAAACAATTGAATAAAAAGGTCATTGATTTGTCATCAAAATTAGAGGTACAAAGGTTAAATATCCTGGATTTACAGGAAGAAATTACAGAAAGTAAATCAACGTCTAATACTCAGGCTGCTCATTCACTTGAAGAAGAAAAACTTCAGATTTGTATGAGAAATGAAAATTATACAATTTCTGGTATGAATTCTTGTGTGTATGATTCAATTAAAGACTTGGAAAAAGAGATTAATAATAGTCTTATGCTTTTAAAAAAAGTAACGACTAAAGAACAATATGTTGAAATTCAAAAGGCACATAATGAATGGTTGATGTATAGAAATACTCAGAGTAAATTAAATTCTGAATTGTTATTAAGTAAACAAGGAACAATATATACAAACTATCTTGCTGGAATGGATTTAGCTAGTGTTCAAAAAAGAGCAGAAGAACTCAATAGCTTGTATTATTTTTATTCAAAATAATATTATGCCTTATTTTGTTAGTACTTGATAAGAATAAGGAGAAAAAATGATTGATGATGAAAATTTTAAAACGGCACTTGATTTTGTGTTTAATTCAGAAGGAGGTTTTTCAGATAGAAAAAGCGATCGTGGTGGACGAACTAATTTAGGAGTAACACAAAGTACATATAATTATTATAGAACCAAACGGGGATTACCATGTAAAGATGTAAAAAATATTACTAGAGAAGAAGCAAAAAATGTTTATTATGAAGATTTTTGGAAGGCATCAGGAGCTGATAATATTGATAATAGAGCTATGGCAGTTGCTATGTTTGACACTGCTGTTTTACATGGTGTAGAAAATGCAAAAGCATTATAAAAACAAGAAATTTATAAAAATATTCTTGGAACTCCTATTCATTATAATATTAACAAAAACTTATCAGGATTTCCAACAGGCTATGCCGCATCATTAGATATGGATAGTAATCAATCCCCATCATTATTTACGGCAGATGAGGTCGGAAAAATGAGCCGCGAAGAGTTTGATAAAAATGAAGTCGCAATAATGAAACAATTACAAACCAGTGGATTTAATACTCTACAAGAATCAAAAAATTATGGCGGTTATATAAATTCCCGTACCGGGGATAGTCGAATATTTACCGCAGAAGACATAGGTGGATTTTCCGGCAAAGAATTTAGCTATTATGAACCTGCAATAAATGCACAGATGAAAAGTATAGGAATACCAACGAATAACGAAATACAAAATTCTTTTGGCGTAATATATGTAGAACCTTATACACGCGCAGATGGCGTTCAGGTTCGTGGATATTATCGTTCAAGGTAATTGAAATAGGGATATGAGGCGGTGGCTTTGCCACCGCCTCATCCTAACAACGAAAGGAGCAAATTATGAAAAAGAATATATTAAAAGATTTAGAATATAGACTACTCACAGAAAATTTAACTCGTGAAGAAAAAATTAATTTAATTAATCAGGTATATCAAGATTATAATCGTCAAATTGATGAAGAATTAAACTTGTATTTAGCAAAACAATATACTGGCGCAACACTAGAGATTGGCAGCGCAGGAATACCAGTAGGAGCAGTTTCAAGGTTGTATGGGAAAGCTCTTGTTCCTGTCGGTAAAAAGTTGTTATCATCCGGACCTGTTCAACAAGTTATAGGGAAATCTTTAAATAAAGGATTGAATTCTGCGCTAACGGCACTTGAAAATGACTCTTTAATAAATTTACCACTTGTCCCAAAAGGTATTCAAACTAAAATGGGCAGAAAATATCCAAATGATATTTTGACAAGTAGTATTGATAGTGCAATAAATGGCGGCATATATGGTTTGGGCCGAGGAATGGTAGAAGGTGAAAATCCAATACAAACAGCAACTAAAGATGCTGCTTTAGGTGCCGGAATAGGTGGAGTTTTAGGTGGTGTTACAGGACAGCTTGAAAAAACTGCATTAGCAAATAAGTTGAAATCTTATAAAACTATCGAAAAACCTACAAAAGCTGATAGAAAACAACATATAAATGATGTTAATAACTATTACAGATATTATGAACAAGATGTGAATACCCCTAGAAATGATATTGGGAATATTAAATTACCAAGTTCTGGTATGAGTGAAACTAACAGACAAAAATTTGATAAATCTACAGAAGTAGTGGATTTAAGTAAAAATTTACGTCAGGCAAAATATATTCATGAGGAACTGCCTGTACATGAACATAACAAATTTGATATTCAAAAATTTCATAGGCTCTCTGATGGAAGAAATGATTATTTGGTAACAGAAAATTCAAAGGGTAGTCATTATTTTTACAAAATAACAGATTCCACCCTAACCGGCCCAGAGCCCGAGGGGTGGAATCCTAATAACATTATACCTGATTCATTAACAGGTTTCAATTCCTCTAAATGGTTAAATCCACGTGCAAGTGTCGGAATAGAGTCATTATCTAACTTTTCGAATGTTCATAATACTACACAATCAATAATAAATGATTATGGGTTTGGAAATATACCACATTCAGAAACAACACAAAAAAGTAATCAGGGTCATTATTATTCCAACAAAAGAACAGATTCCACCTTAAAGAGCCCAGAGCTCCAGGGGTGGAATCCTAATAACATTGTACCTGATCCATTAGCAGATTTCAATACACCCAAGTGGTTAAATCCACGTGCAAGTGTCGGGATTGAGGCATTATCTAACTTTTCGAATGTTTACAATACTACACAATCAATAATAAATGATTATGTCGCAAGAGATTTCCCTCATTCGAATACAATACAAAAAAGTAACAATGAAACATCTTCAATTGTTCCAAAAGTTCCTGTAACACAAGAGAAAAGTCCGACAATGCTACAAGGACGAATTGAGCGTAAATGGAATGCTAAAGATAAGGTTGAAATTCCAACAGGCTATGCCGCATCATTAGATATGGATAGTAATCAATCCCCATCATTATTTACGGTAGATGAGGTCGGAAAAATGAGCCGCGAAGAGTTTGACAAAAATGAAGGGGCAATAATGAAACAATTACAAACCGGCGGCTTTAATACTCCTCAGGAATCAAAAAATTATGGAGGCTATATAAATACACACACCGGAGATAATCGAATATTTACAGCAGAAGAAATAGGCGGATTTACCGGTAAAGAATTTAGCTATTATGAACCTGCAATAAATGCACAGATGAAAAGTATAGGAATACCAACGAATAACGAAATACAAAATTCTTTTGGCGTAATATATGTAGAACCTTATACACGCGCAGATGGCGTTCAGGTTCGTGGATATTATCGATCAAGGTGATAAATAGGGGCTTTTGCCCCTGTTTTTAGATGTTTATTCAATGCTTGCTTTTTTTTTTCTATGATATTATAATTAAGTTTGTAAAATGAGGATAATAAAAGGATGAGCGAGTCGGGTCTTGGAATAATTATTTCCAATTGGTTGATAGTTTTTATACTGTTACTTGTTAACGGTTTTTTTGTAGCTGCAGAGTTTGCTATTGTCAGGGCTCGTAGAACTAAGATTGAACAGCTTACTAAAGATGGTAATGTGGATGCAAAACTTGCTTTAAAAGCGCTTGAAGATATGAATTTCTTTATTGCAGCTGTGCAGGTTGGTGTAACAATTGCAAGTATCGGTATTGGTTGGTTTGGTTCTCCTACTATTGAAATGATGATGAAACCTTTACTTGATGAATTCCCGTCTGCTCATGTTTATTTGGCTCCGTTAACTGCAATTATTGCATTTTTAGTTGTAACTTTTTTACATGTTGTTATCGGAGAACAAGTGCCAAAATGTATTGCACTTCAATACCCAGAAAAAATATCTTTATATGTTGCAAAACCTATGGATTTGTTTATGACTCTTTCAAAACCTTTTGTTTGGTTTTTGAATTTGGCTTGTAATGGAATCTTAAGACTTTTCAGGGTTCCGGTTAGTACCGCGCGTGTAGTTCATACTATAGAAGACTTAGATTTACTTGTGGACTCAAGTTATGATGAAGGAGTTTTAAATGAAACTGAAAAAGATATGATTCATAATGTATTTAAATTCTCTGATTTGACGGCTCGCGAGGTTATGATACCTCGGACAGATATGGTTTGTGTACCTTTAGAAATGTCTTTAGAAGAACTTAATAAAGTTGCTACTGAAAATCAATATACGAGATACCCGGTCTATGACGGTGATATTGATCATATTACTGGTTTAATCCATGTTAAAGATTTATATTCACTGGCATTAAAAGATGAAATCTGTCCGATAGAAAAGATTCAACGCCCATTGATGCTTGTTCCGGAAACTATTACAATGGATAATTTGGTGATGGAATTCAAAAAAAATAAAAGTCAGATGGCTATTGTCGTTGATGAATTTGGCGGAACCTCAGGTATTATTACTTTAGAAGATGTTTTGGAAGAAATATTTGGCGATGTGCAAGATGAATTTGATGAAGAAGCTGAATTTGATATCAAAGAAATAAAACCTAATCATTACCTTGCAAACGGTATGATGCGACTTGATGAATTAGCAAATTATTTTGATGTCCCCGATGAAAAATTAGAAGATGAAGACGTTGATACAATAGCTGGTCTTGTGGTTAAAGAACTTGGGCGTTTGGCACAGCTGGACGATGTTGTGAAATACCATGAATTCATGTTTACTGTTAAAGAGATTGATGGTGCAAGAATTACTAAGTTACTTATTGTAAAAGAAGAACCGGCAGAAAGTGTAAAATCTGAATAAGTTATAATTCATATAAATGTTTGGTTTACTTTTTAAGTAAATTCATTAAAATTGTAATATGAAAAAGTTCTTATTTGCGTTTTTATTTAGTTTTTGCTTTATGTTACCTGTTTTAGGTGAAGATGTAGATTTACCTGCAAGTGGAGATTTGTGGGATAATTGGAGTGCAGGACAAAGCTTTTACGGACAGGATAAGAGTGTTTCAGATGAAGATTTTGATAAAACAGTTGAAGCTTTGAAAAGCAAAAAGAATAAACGTGCAGAACGTTTGAGAAAGAAACAGATACCTAAAGGTGAAGAATTTTCACAGGCTAATGAAACAGAAATTATTAATGAACAAGCAAATCAAGATACTTTACCTATTATTACACTTCCTATAGAATTATCCTTAAAAGAAGGTGCTTTACCTGTCGGGCATTATCAAGTAAAGGGTGAAAACATAGATGATAGGGTTGTTATAAGACTTTATCAGGCGCAGTATTTGATGGCAGAATTTCCTGCTATTAAAACAAATGATGATTTTGATGAAGAAACAATTACCTTTGGTAAGTGGGTTTTAGAAGGTGAAGATAAAATAAAAATTATTTTTGGTTCTCTTGATTTTAATGCGTATGCAATTGTAGATATTAAAAAATAAATATTACGAAATATTACAATACTAACAGAAAATCCTAAAGTTTGCAGTAAAAATGCCGTAAACATGATTAAGCAAGCAATGACTATATGTCGAAAGGATTACGAAAAATGGGATTGGCAGCTTCACAAGCTAGATTTTTATGTATAACAGCACGAAAAGCTGATTGTGAATACAAATCAACTGAACTTGCTCAGCAAAAGCTTGATATAACCAAGCAGTTGGGTGCCATTTCTAATGAGTATTCTAACGCTATGAATGCAACAAAATTAATGTGGTCAAATGATGCTGTTGGTGGAAGTTATGGAATGGCATATAGTTTACTTATGATGCCTTCAGCTGCTAATGATTTTAATCCATATTTGGTAACAACATCATCAGGTGCTGTAGTATTAAACGGACCTTATGCAGCAGCAGCAAAAGCCGCAGGTATTTCTAAATCAGGCGGACTTGGTTCTCAAGAAGGCAGAGATAAGTTTATTTCAGCGCTTGTTCCTTATGGTATTGTTACTGAAGAAACAGCAAGAGCTATAACATTAAATGATTATGCTGTTGATTTAGATAAAGTTAAGAAAGATAATGTGGTTGAATTTACCGGTGTAACAACTAATGGCAAAAGTGTTGATTGGAATCCTGCAGCAGGTATGGGCAGAGATCCGTTAAATAAAGCAAATGTTGATGCAATGACATTAGCTGATTTATGCTTGAGTGAAGCTATTGGTCAACAAACTATTGATTGGGCAAAAATGTTTGTAAATCCTGGTGAGATGACTGAAAAAGAGCATAATGCAGAAAAAACACGTCTTAATAAATTATTGCTTGGTGTAAATCAAGGTGTCAGTGGAGTTAACAGCGATGTAATTAATCAGTTAACAAGAGATTTAAAAAATTATAAAAATAATTATAACGGAGATATTAATGCTCAGGCATATAAAGATGAATGTGCAAGATTAGAAATGTTAATATCTCAGGCTGAAAATATTTCAAATATCGATGCTAACGGGAAGTTAGTTGATAAAGATGGAAATTTAATTACAGATAAAGATGGTAATACATTTACTCAAAGTCAAGCTGTGGCAACTATTCAAGCTCAGTTAACTCAAGATCTTGCTCCATATAATTCATCAACAGGCGGTGGTGTTTCGATTGATGGTAAATTTAATATATCTGCAAATTCATTGGAAAGTGGCAAAAATGGTGGTAAAACATTCTCTGTTGTCCAAGATGGGGTAATAAATCATTATAAAGATGAAATTAAAAATATTACACTTGGAGATATTTTATCAGGTAATGTTGTCATTGTTTCTAATGCCGGCGGAGCAAATAATGCAAAAGCTTTTGCTGAACAAATGGTAAAATTATTGGATTCATTTGCCGGAATTTTAGGTTATTCTAAGACACAAGATATGACTGGTATAGGTTTAAATGTTGATGATGCATCAGCTGAAGCCTTAAAATTTGCATATGATATGGTTAAAAATTCTTTCTTAAGAACTACGGATATGTCAAATATCGGTTCAAGAAAAAATGACCATGCTATGACTGAAAACAGTGCATATATAAACGCTGTTGATAGTAATAGAATTGGTACAGATGATTCTAATCAATATTATGCTGTTAGTTTAACAAATATGATGAGTTCATTTTTGACATATTATGATAATGCCTTAAATGGTGTAAATTCTCAATTTGTTGTTGGTAAAACTCAAGATACATCAAATTATGTAACTGATTATTCAGGTTATTATTATATGGCTCAAGGCTCTAGTGATGCTGTAAATGAAGTTCATAAAAAATCAGCTGATTTTTATGATGAATTGTATAACAATATTCTTGAACACGGTTGGAGAGAAGATTCTGCAATTGACGATAGTGAATATCTTGAAAGCTCATTAAAGGATGGACGGTATTCAATGAGTTCATTAAATAATGATGGGTATTATTACCAAACAAGATATAATGAAACAGGTTATATTGTTGAAGTATCAGATACAGATGCTATAGCAAGAGCAGAAGCTGAATTTACATCTAAAAAAGCGGAATTGACATATAAAGAAGATTCAATTGATATGAAAACTAAAAAGCTTGATGCTGAAATTTCTTCACTTTCAGCAGAATACGATACGGTAAAATCACTTATATCAAAAAGTATTGAAAAAACATTTGCAATGTTCTCAAACTAAGGGGGTAAATGTTATTACAAATTATTTCCAAGTCATCTCAATTCACAATCTGCGATGCTGGGGGTAAATGTTATTACAAATTACTTCCAAGTCATTTCAATTCACGATCTGCGATGTTAGGGGTAAATGTTGCTACCAATCGTAACCTAAAGTAAGCAATGTGATTCAGCTTCTGTAATGGCAAATACCTACCTTGATTCAGGACATATTATCTAAGACTAGGCATTTGAATGTGTACTGTCAATTATTTCAATACTTCAATAACATCATAATCTGCCAGATATGGAAGGTGAGCTTCTGTTATTAGTTCTCCGGGCAATAAAATTGAAATTCCTGGAGGGCATTCAGCTACAACTTCCCCCGAAAGTCTTCCGACAGCTTTAATTTTTGGTACGATTTCTTTTTCTGAAAAATAAGCTTCTCTAAGACTTTTTTTAATCATTGGTGTTAACATTGGCATATGTTTTTTATTTTCAAGATAATAAATATCTTTATAATCGTGTGTGTCTATTTTTTTTAGGCATTTTACGAGGTATTCAAAATCGGAGCGTTTGTTTCCAATATTGCAAAGAATTAATATACCTTCATCAGAGGCACTTTCAACTTCTATACCAAAATCAATTTCTAAAATTGATTCAAGTCGTTTGCCTGAAAGACCATCTGCTTTAATAAATACTTTAGTAACATCCGTTTTATAGCTAAACCCGGATTTTAAATGGTGAATTGAGTGCATTTTGTCAATTTCAGAACGAAGATATTTAGCATTTGCAATAGCTTTAGAAAGTTGTTTTTGTCCTCTAAAGCTTTGAAGATTTGCCCTTGCTGCATCTAAACTTCCAAGCAGCATAAGTGATGGGCTTGTTGTATGTAAAAGCATTAATGCTCTTTCGACATCTTCTGCATTTATTTGTGAGTTTTCGCTTATGTGAAGCATTGAAGATTGGCTCATTGAACCACCAGTTTTATGTAAAGAATGAACAACAATATCTGCACCAAGTTTTAAAGATGTAACTGGAAGTTTTTCATTAAAATTCCATAAGCAACCGTGTGCTTCATCTACAATTAGTGGTACGTTGTATTTTTTACAAATTTTTGCAATAGCTTCAATGTCGGATACAACCCCTTCATAAGTTGGGTTAGTTATCCAAACCATTGAAACGTCATTGTTATTTTTTAATAATTCTTCGATTGATTTAGGGTTTATGTTTCCCCAGATTCCCCAGTCGCTAAGCTTTTCAGGGATAATCCATAAAGGGTCTGCGCCTGATATTATCAAACCTGTTAAGATGGACCGGTGGCAATTTCTGTTAACTATAACTTTTTGCCCTTTTTTAGTTAATCCCATTGCTATTGCAAGGTTCCCGATAGTTGAGCCATTTAATAAAAAGAACGTTTTTTTAGCTCCAAAGGCTTCTGCTGCAAGAATTTCGGCTTCTTTTATAGGGCCTGTTGCAGGAGTAAGTGTTCCAAGGTTATCAAATTCATCTGTGGTATCAACCATAAGGGCTTTTTTACCGATTAGTTTTCTAAAATCAGGTAAAGTGCCAAGTCCTTTTGTATGACCTGGAATATGAAATTGATATGTAGGATTGTCGTATGCTGTTTTTAGAGCTTCAACAATCGGGGCTTTTATTTTTGTTTGTTGTTCTTTTTTTACTTTGTTCGGCATAATAAAAATATACTACAAAAAATTAAAAAAACTATAAGATTATGTTATAATCTTTACACATGCAAAATTTTATCAAAATTTCTGTTATTTTAATATTCTGTTCTTTGTTGTCTCCTTCGGCGGAGGCATTTGATGATATTGCAGAAGAATTGTATGAAATAACCCATAAAGATGAGGTTGTTTTGAGTTTTGCTGAGGAACCTGTTTTAAAAGATAATCTTGTTTTGGAAGCTGAAAAGTATGAGAATGTCGTCAGTGAAAAAGAGAAAAAACGTTTATTTAAATTTGATTTTGATGATGACGATGATGATGGTTCTATGGATAATGCGGATTTTGATTTTGAGATTTTTAAGATTTTTGATAGAGAAAAAAATATCAGTGAGGATACTTTATTAGGAAAAATTTATAAAAGTAATATTACAAGAACTGATGTTACAACATTTTTATTACAGGATGATTTAACATTTAATTATGAAAAAGGGCCTGTTAGCAAGCTTCATATGTATGGCGCATATAGAGGTGCATTGAATATGTTGTGGGATTCAAATTATTCAACAGATTATGATAATAGTCTTACTCAATTGGGTATGTTTGGTTCATTTCGAAATCCAAATTATAAATTTAAATTTGCGGCAAATCCTATTCCTAAAACAGGTTTGAATTATGCTGACAGGTTTGTTTCTGACGCTTATGTGTTAAATACAAGCATCCCTAATCATCAAATTATTGCCGGTTATTCAAGAGTGCAATCAGGTGTAGAAGGTGGGGCATCTACTTATGTATTACCTTTTGTTGCGCGTTCTCAGATTGCTAGAAATTTTAGTAATGTAAAATCTTTATCTTTAAAAGCTATTGGAAATTATCAATATGTTGACTATAATTTTTCGGTTGGTAGTTCCGGAAGATATATTACAAGTGGAATGCCGGGTGCTGAATTTAACGGATGGGTAAATGTTAAGCCGTTTGGAAACAAAAGTAAAAAATATGGAAAACTTGTTTTAGGGGCAGGCTTTAATGGTGGGCATAATCGTATAGATTATGCTGTGACAAGCGGGTATATCGGATATCATCATAAAAATTTATGGACTAATATTGAGGCTTCATTTGCAGATGGTTATAATGGTTTTAATGGTATTAGTAAAAATGAGGCAGGGGGCTGGGCTGCAACTTTGGGTTGGAAGTTTAATCCGCATATACAGTTAATTGGACGTGTAGACCAATTTGATCCAAATCGTAATGTGTCAAATGATTTGAAAAATGAATATACTATTGGTGTCAATTGGTTTATAAAAGGTCAGGCATTAAAAATCATGCTAAATTACGTGTTTTGTGATTGTGAAAACCGTGAAGATAGCCATAAAATAATTCTTGCAACCCAGATTGTTTTGTAGCCTTATTTATAATCAATATATTTTTTCCAATATGTATCAGATGCAGTAACATCTTTACCTTTTGCAGATTTTCCGGGTGGTGCTATATTTTCTATAGGAAAATTAAACGGGCAATTATCCAGAGCAGATTTTGCATTAGTGTACTTATTTGTTGTTGTATCATATGTCGGACGGGTATTTCCTAAGTTATCAGTATGCAAAGCATCTGCATTACACAGAACTATTTGACCTGAATAATTGTTAGAATTATCTTCATCATCGTAAACCCATTTTGCAACCATTTTAGCATTCATTGGCATAAATGCAAAAATATCAATATTATATCTGTTTGGATTGCCTGAACCGTTGATGTCAACGCAAATTATTGCATTTTCATAGTTAAATGTCCATATACGACCTTTTGAATCCAGCCAAATTTGTCCGTTATCGCATAAATAATTACTTCCGGCAAGTTTTTGCAAGTTTCCGCCATTTAATGCAAATCTGTAAGGTCCTGGACTACCGCCACCATTTCTATAAATTGTAGATAATTGTGTTGCTATTGCAGCTACACCTGAGTTATTTTCAAAGCGGTTACCACCATTTAGCATTGACATAAATTCTGTCTGCCAGCGAAGAAATTTTGCATAATCTACGGGACTTGCAGGGGTAAGGCTGCTTGCATATTCGCCAACATCACCTTTCTGGTAATTTAACATGGCGCCAATTTGCTTGATGTCACTATATGTTGAACGGAATTGCTCTTCTAAAACTTTTGACCTGTAGTTATATGCAAGTGTTGGAATGGTCAAAGCCGAAATAGCTCCGATTAATCCCAGTGTAACCATAATTTCTGCCAGAGTAAATCCGGATTTTTTATTAAAACCAAGCACTATAAATTCCAATCCTCAATTATCTATAAATTTATATACTTATTATAACGTATTTTTTGTTTTACGTCTAGAGGGCAGGGTGATTTTTATAAATAACCCCGTTACCTCGTTTATATTTTTAATAAAATTTTTAATGTATCTTTATCTTTGTTTTTTTCGAAGGCTTCTAAAGCGTTGTCAATGGAGTAGGTTTGTGAAATTAGTTTAGAGAAATCAACTTTGCCTGATTTTAAAAGTCTTAGTGCCGGAGCAAACTGCCCGCAGCGAGAACCCAGAACTGTAATTTCATCGATTACAATAGGTGCAAGGTTAAATTCTTTTGAAGCTGCAACTGTACTTTTTAAAACTAAGACTCCGCGAGGTTTTGTTAGTGCCAGTGCTGTTTCGAATCCGGAAATTGAACCTGTAGCTTCAACTACAACATCATATATTTTTTCAACTTTAAAATCATTTAGAAGTGATATTTTCACCCCTTGTTCTTTTGCTATATCAAGTTTGTTTTGGTGTTTACCTACCAATGTTACATCAAGATTTTGAGCATTTAAAGCTAAGGCTGTGATAAGTCCAAGCTTACCATCACCTAATACAATAACTTTTTCAAAAGGTTTGATGTGGTGTTGTTCTGTAATTTCCAGAGCTGCAGCAAGAGGTTCTACAAAAACTGCTTGAGTATCCGGAACGTTTTCCGGTACTTCAAAAAGAACTTCTATAGGCATTGTAAAATATTCTCCAAAAACGCCGTCTTTTCTCCAGATTCCTAATGTATGGCGGTTTGGACAGTGCCGGTATAGTTTTTTTGCACACCAGCTGCAATTCGGGTCTTTGCAGCCATAGCTGATTTCAGGAACTACTCGTTTACCGACAAGTGATTGATCTTCATCGTTTACTTCTTCAACTATTCCGACTGCTTCGTGTCCAAGAATTCCGGCATAACCCATGTAACCTTTTGTAATTTCATAATCTGTATTACAAATTCCTGCTAATGTTACTCTAACAAGAGCTTCACCTTTTTTAGGAATAGGTTTTTCGTAATCATTTACTAATTTTAGTTCTTTATCAAAAACTACAGCTTTCATTATATTCTCCTTAATCTTCCAGTTTTTTCCAATCTTGAGCGGCTTTTGTCAGAATTTCTTCTGTTGAAGCCTTATCTAATAAAATTTCCTGTGTGGCAGCATTTATTATGTTGTTAATTTCTTTTTGGTTATTTTGAGTTCTGTATACAGGTTGAACTTTATTTAATTGTTTTGCGCTTATGACTCTTGCTTTTGCCATTAAATCGTTTTTATCATATTTTGTATAAAAATCATTTTGTAAAGTTGTATTATTTACAGCTAAAATGTTTGTAAGTTTTGCAAGCTCCAGTTGGTTTTTATCGTTTGTTAGGAATAATGCAAATTTTAAGGCTTCGTCTTTGTGTTTTGCACGAAGTGGAATTACAAAATTCATCAGTGAAAAATCGTTTTGACCCAAACTTCCTGTTAATTGCGGTGCAATATCAGTTTTAGCGTAAGTTGAAGGAGCATTTTCCTTTATCATATTTAAAAAGTTTGCTCCTGCTCCAAGCATTACAATGTTTCCTGACATGTATTTTTCAAGAGATTCTTGAAGGGTCATTGTTACAGTTTCTTTTGGAATTAGACCGTTTGAATAAAGGTATTTGAACATATCGAAAACATTAATTGCAGTTTCTGAATTTAACAGAGATGAAGATGATGCTCCAAACTTGTTTAAGATTTTCAGCATAGTGTCGTTTTCAGTTATATTTGGTAGAAAAATATACGCATTAGTTTTCATTCTTACTATATGAGCGTTTTGAGCGATTTCAAAGTATGTTTTAGGTACAGGAATTCCTGCTTTTGCAATTAAATCTTTGTTGTATATAGTAATTGCACTTGTAGCATACCAAGGTATTGAGTATATTTTTCCGTTATATTTTAAAGAATTTAAAATTTCCGAATTGAATTGTGTGGTACTTTCTTCAGGAATTTCATAAAGAGCACCTTTATGGGCAAGTGTTGCTGAAAAATCAGGATTTAAATTAACCAAATCCGGCGGGTTCTCACTTAAAACGGAAGCAAGAGTCCGCTTTTCGCCTTCAGAAAATGGTACATCTACCCATTTTATTTTTATATCAGGATTTTCAGTTTCAAATTCTTCAATTATTCCGTTTATGTATGGCGCAAAATCATTCATTTGAAGTGTCCAGAAAACTACTTCATTATTATCTTGTTTTGCAGGTTTGTTTTTAAATAAAAAATAAGTTTCTGTAATTAGTACTGTTGTTATAAGAATTACTATCCAAAGTTTTTTGTTCAAAATATTTTTCCTTATGCTAACTTCACAATTATTTGTAATAAATATTTACCCCTGTTATAATTATACTATGAATAATTTATTTACGGAACTTGAAAATCAAAATAAACAAATCCCTTTAGCAGAAATCTTACGACCAACAACTTTAGAAGATTTTTTAGGGCAAAGTAATGTTATTTCTTCACGCAGTCCGCTTTTGAATTTGTTAAAGACAAATAGGTTATTTTCTTTGATTCTGTGGGGAACCCCGGGGTGTGGAAAGACTACACTGGCAAGGCTTATTGCAACTAAAACAAATGCTGCATTTATTGAAATTTCTGCGGTGACATCAGGTGTTAAAGATATAAAAGATGCTGTAGAAAAAGCTAAAGAAAATCTTCGTTCAGGTCAGAAAACAATTTTATTCATAGATGAAATTCATCGATACTCAAAAACCCAGCAGGATGCATTATTACCTCATTTGGAAAACGGAACATTATTTATGATTGGTTCAACTACAGAAAACCCGTCTTTTCAAGTTGTCCCTGCACTTTTGTCAAGGCTTCAGGTTATCAGGTTAAACTCTATTGATGATGAAAGTATGGCAAAAATTATTAAAAAAGGATTTTCATATCTTGCAAATAATTACACGCTGATGGAATGTGAAAGCGGAGTTTTGGATTTTATTATAAATCTTGCAAGAGGGGATGCTCGTTATGCATTGAATATTGTTGAAAACGCATATTTTGCAAGTGATTTAAAAGATAATAAAAGAATGCTGACAGTCAAAATTATTGAAGAAATTTGTCAGCAAAGAAATACCAGATATTCACGTCAGGAACATTATGATTGTGCATCTGCATTTCAAAAAAGTTTAAGAGGGACAGATCCTGATGCTGCTATTTATTACCTTGCTAAGATGATTGTGGCAGGTGAAGACCCAAGATTTATTGCAAGACGTTTGATTACCTGTGCAGCAGAAGATGTAGGAAATGCAGATTCAAATGCTTTAAATGTTGCAATGAATGCTTATAAGGCTGTTGAACTTTTAGGACTTCCGGAAGGGAGGATTCCGCTTGCGCAGGCAGTGATTTATGTCGCACGCGCACCAAAATCGAATGAAACCTGTATGGCAATTGATGCGGCAATTTCTGATATTACAAACGGAAAAGATTTTCCGCCGCCGATGCATTTAAGAGATGCACATTATAAAGATGCTGCAAAATATGGTTTTGGAGTTGATTATGTATATTCTCATGATGCGCCAGAGTATGAACAGCAATTTTTACCCGATGAACTTGTCGGACGTAAGTATACTAAATAATATTAGCAAAACTCAAGAAATATTCCTCAATAATATTCATCAGCATAGGGAGAATCCAGATTAAAATTGCAGCACCAAGTACCGGTTTAAACAGGAAGCTTAATTGAAATACGTTAACTTGCGGTGCCGTTCTTGAAATTACACCAAGGATAATGTCTTGAGCCAGTGTTGCAAGAAGGACGGGTGATGCTATTTGAAGCCCCATATATAAAGTGTTTGATGACATTTTTATCAGCAAGTCCATTTTTACAAGCTGCGAAAGCGGAACTTGTGCCGAGTAAAGCGGAAATATTTCAAAGCTTCTTACTAATGCTTTAAAAAGCCAATAAATTCCTCCAAGATGGATAAATATTAAAATCCCCATCAATGAAATCATTTTTGTCAAAATTGAAACTTGAGCAGATGTAGTCGGGTCAAGTGCTGTAGCTGATGATAGTCCCATTTGCATATTGATCATTTCTGCCCCGCAATCAATTGCAATCGTAATTAATTGCGCCATATAACCTATCATTGCCCCGACGACAACATTTAGCAGCAAGGAAAGCATAAAAGAATCACAATGAGTAAGAACTTTTTCAGGAGATAAGAATGGTACAATAAAAATAGTTACAATTAGTGCTAATGGGATTTTAACAAGAGATGGGATATCTTTTCTGTTAAAAATCGGGCAGAATCTGAAAAAACCTATCATTCTTGCAAAAACCAGCGCACCTGCCATAAAGTAGGTGTTTATTTTAGGAAACATTTGCATTATTGCTGTATAAAGTTCGTTCATTTGTTATCTTATCTTCCAAGAATTTTTTTAGTTTCGACCAAATTTGGTTTTGGCATTGCTGTTTTTGGAGCCGGAGTGTATTTTGATTTTTGGTTATGATCAATATATGGAACTTTACCCGGATTTTTCATTATTTCATCAATGTTGTCTATATTTTTGAATTTATCTCTCATCTCATGTTCAAATGGGGTTGTGTATTTGTAATAGTCTGGCTCTAGTACAAAACTTTCGCTTTTGGGAACAGTGTTAAATGCAAGTACCATTCCTTCTTCAAAAAGGTTCGTTAAAAGTTTAATAAAACCGACACCGCCAATAATAATTACAAGAAATACTCCCAAAATTTTAGGAGCAGCAGCAATTGTTTGTTCCTGAACCTGTGTTACTGCTTGCAAAATACCGACAACAAGACCAATACCCGCTGCCACAAGTACGCAAGGCATTGATATTGAAAGCATTATTAAAAAACCTTTTGCTAAGTATTCCAGTAGAATTTCCATTTTTACGTCCTTTTAGTTGTAACTTGAAACAAGTCCTTGTACAATTAACGCCCACCCGTCAACTGCAATAAATATCAATAGTTTAAACGGCATTGAAATAATTGTTGGTGACAGCATAAACATCCCCAGTGCCAGCAATATATTTGCAACAACGAGGTCTAATATGATAAATGGTACAAATATTATAAAACTTATTTCAAATGATGTTTTTAATTCGCTTATAATATAAGCCGGAGCGACCTCCCAGATTGAAATATCATCTGGTGATTGAGGTTTTGTTTTATGGGCAAGCTCGACAAAAAATGTTAGATCACTTTCGCGTGTTTGCTTTAACATAAATTCTTTTAAGGGTTTGGAACCTTCTTGAATTGCCGCAATCATATCTTGGTTTCTTTGATATGGAACAGAGCCCATATCGTACATTTTTTGGAATGTTGGTCCCATAGTATAAAAGGTTAAAATGATTGATAGACCGATAATTACAATAGCAGGTGGAACTTGTTGGGTTCCCATTGCTGTTTTTAACATTGCAAATACGATAACAAATCTTAGAAAACTTGTCATACAGCAAAAAACAAACGGTAGTAATGAGAATAATGACATTACGATTAACGTTTGTAATACAGGATTAAGATTTTGTAACTGATCCATATTATTTCATCCTTATAATTCGTTTATTTTCATAGCCATTTCTTTCATAGTAGAAAATCCGCGGCTTTTTGGTGTGTCAAAATCAAGTGTAACTGTTTTAGCTTCTCCGGCTCTTTTATCTAATGCCGGTCGTTTGTTAACTTTTATCGGTTCAAGGTGAACTTGCGGTCTTTGTTGTTGTATCGGTTGAGGAATTTCAATTTCTTCCGGTTGAAAAACAGGTTGCTCAAGTTCAATTTTTCTAAATCTTTCCAAATCTTCAATTCTTTTACCGCTTGAAGAACTGTCAAGTTTGGAAATAAGTGTTGTTCTGTCTACATCAGAGGCGATAAGAAATTTTTCATTCCCGGCTCTGACAATATGTAGAGTTTTTCTAGGGTTAAGACTCATAGATTCTTCAATACTTAGAAAATTTGTTTCTCCTTTGCGCATAGAACCGTCTGTGAATTTTTTATATACAAAAACGGCAAAACAAATTAAGCCTGTCATTGCCATTGTGTATACTGTAAAATTAGCTATATATCCACCCATAAATCTGTTCTCTCCCCTTAATAATTTAAATTATTAAATGTTTTCGTCTTCAAGTTCAAAGTCGCTGTAGTCAAATTCTTCTTCATCACTTACGAGTTCATCACCTTGTTCGTATGATTCTTCTGAATCTTCATAACCAGTACTTTCGTCACTATATTCGACTGTTTCATCATTTTCATATGAACCTTCGTTAGAATATTCTTCGCTATATTCATTTGAAGTTGTACCGCCTCCATCTGCGATTACATTATTGATTTTTACTCCATATCTGTCATTTACTATTACAAGTGAACCGCTTGCTATAGGTTTTCCTTCAACTTTTAAAGTTACGTTATTGTTATATAGTGATGTTAAATCGACAACAAGTCCGTCTTCTATATCTTTTAGTTCTCCGAGGGTAATTTTTACGGCATCAAATTCAGCATACATTTCAACTTCAATGCTGTCCCATATATTTTGATGTGTTTCACCCATATTATTTCCTCCGTCATTTTCTTCAGGTATTAGTAAATCCATATTGGGGTTTAGTTGTACTGCTAAATCCTCCCCGTTAATTGATAATGTAAGTTGTTCAATATTGCTATTTTCAAAAACTACAACATCATCATTTTCTAAATTTTTCAAATCATAAAGTGAAAATCTTGTTTTTCCTACATAAACTTTTGCAAATGTTTCTGATGTCGGAAAGTCATTTTGTGAAAATTTTTCACCGGATGAGGTTACTATTTCAGGATTAAGTAGTGTTAAAGGCATAGTTATTATCACTTTTCCTGTTTTTTTATTGTATTCTTCTGCTTCTTTAATTAAAAAAGTCAAATGAATCAAATCAAAATTACTGCGTTTTAGTTCAGTTTGAGGTGGTTCGTTCAATGCCGGTTTTAAATGCTCAAATAAAAAATCATTAAATGAAGTAATAACTTTTGCTTCTAGTTCTGAAATTTTATTTATATTAAATTTATTTTTAGATTCTCCGAGAATTTTGTTCAAAATGATTGCGATTGCCTTATCTGTCAGACGGAAAAACATGTCATATTCTTCATTAATTCTTATTTTTGTAACAAAACAAGATTCGTTATCTATAAGACAATTTATATTTTTACTTATTCCAATCAGTTCAAGTTTAAAATTTGGGTTAAAGAATTCATCATAAGATTCTTGAACCATTGCAGGAAAGATATTTTGGTACCAGTTGTATTCTTTAAACAACTGTTTTGTAGATATTGAATTTTGTAATTTGTCTTCCATAACAACTATCCCTTGATTTATCCCCGGAAATATCTGGACAATATTCCCCATAACTACAATATTACATATTTGGTATGATTACATCAATCTTTCAATGGATTTTGGGGTAAATATTGCTACCAATTATTTCCAAGTCAGCACAATGGCTCAGTTCCGCAGGGTGCTGCTGTGTGGTGTAAAATTTTAGCAATAATGTTATCCTGAAATATATCTATAATGATAAATTCCGATTTGTCAATATTTATATATCCAATCCGGTAAACATCTCAAGTGAGGTAACATTTTTTAGTGCCGGATATTTTTCGATATCGTAATTTTGCACAAAATCTATTGCTTCATTCCTTGCTATTTCAAGGATTTTTGCATCACGGACTATATCGGAAATTATTAAATCCGGTAAACCGCTTTGACGTGTTCCTAAAAATTCTCCCGGACCTCTTAGTTGTAAATCTTTTTCTGCTATTACAAAGCCGTCATTAGTTTCTGTCATAATTGAAAGTCTTTCACGAGTTTCTTGTGAGCGGGAAGATGTTATCAAAACGCAATATGATTGTAATGAATTTCTACCGACTCGTCCTCTTAGCTGGTGAAGTTGTGAAAGCCCGAAACGTTCAGCATTTTCGATTACCATAACTGTGGCATTAGGAACGTCAACTCCAACTTCAACAACTGTTGTTGATACAAGAATATTAAATTTACCTTCTTTAAAGTCTTTCATTACAGCATCTTTTTCATCGTTTTTAAGTTTACCGTGTAGCAATCCGATTTTGTATTGCGGGAAAACTTCATTTTGTAATTTCTCAGCTTCTATGGTGGCAGCTTTAGCTGATAGTGTTTCACTTTCGTCAATTAGCGGATAAACAATATATGCTTGCCGTCCTTCATCTATTTCTTTTTTTATTAAATCCCAAACGGCTTTATGAGAACCTGTAAGGCTTGTTTTTATTGGTTTTCTTCCTTTTGGCAGTTCATTTATAACAGTTAAATCTAAATCTCCGTGAACAGTAAGTGCTAGTGTTCGTGGAATTGGTGTTGCTGTCATTGTAAGTATTTGCGGATTTTGAGATTTTTTCTTTAATACGTTGCGTTGTTTAACTCCAAACCTATGCTGCTCGTCTACGACAATTGCTCCAAGGTTATTAAATTCAACGTTTTCTTGTATAAGTGCGTGTGTACCGACAGCAATATGCGTTTGCCCGTTTTTAAGTGCAGTTTCAAATTCACGTCTGATTTTTTTGCCGTGGCTTCCTAGGAATAACCCGACACTCAAGCCCATTGGAGTAAGCCATTGGATAAGATTATTGTAATGCTGTTGGGCAAGAATTTCAGTAGGTGCCATAAGGGCACCTTGATATCCGTTTTCAATTGCAGCAAGAAGCATAATTGTTGCAACGACTGTTTTTCCGCTGCCAACATCTCCTTGTAAAAGTCTTTGCATCGGAGTATCGGAATCCATATCGTTTAAAATTTCATTTACTGCCTGCTTTTGACCGGAAGTTAATTCAAATGGAAGATTGTTTATGAATTGTTGCACAAGCCCGTCTTTGTGGACTTTTAAGGCATATGAAGATGTGTTTTTTGCCGTGTTTTCGCGAAGTTTTATAAGTTTTAATTGGACAAGGAAAAGTTCTTCAAAAATTAGGGAAAATCTGGCATGTTCTAACATATTAATCGATTCAGGAAAATGTATTTGCTCAACTGAAACTTTTTTATCTAAAATTCCAAGTCGTTTTTTTATTGGTTCCGGAATAATATTTACAATATCGTTTTTGTAAAGTTCAATTGCGTTAAAAATGGCTTTTCTAAGTGTTTTTATGCTCAAACCTTCGCAAACAGTGTAAATAGGTACAATTCTTGCTACGTTGAGGTTTTTACTGTCAGAATCATCCATGAATTCGCCGCTCATTATAGAGTATGTTGGTTTATCCATGGTTAATTGATTGTTGTATGTATTTAGTTTTACTGTACCGGAAACCATAATCCCTGCGTTAACCGGGAATTGCGCTTTGGTACGTTCAAGCAGATATTTGTTTCCTTTCGCTTGGAAAAAGCTTAATTCAAATTTGCCACTTTCATCTTGTATAACTATTTTTATTACTGATAAATTATTTCTTGTATTGAATGCTGAAACAGATTTGATATAACCAAAAACGCTTGTAGTTTGCCCTTCTTTCAGGTTTTTAATAAGTGTTCTGGAAGAATAGTCAATGTGTTTTTTGGGAAAATACATCATCAAATCCTGAGCTGTAAAAATTCCGAGTTTATTTAATTTATATGCTACTTTGGGTCCTACGCCTTTGATATACATTACGTCAACTTCTGACGGGTGTTTTTGCCGTTGAAGTTGCATAGTTTCTTCTTCCTGTTTTGCGGCTTTTTCTTGGGCAATTTCGGCTTTTATTGTTTTGATAAGTTGTTCTATTGATTTTCGGCGCTCAGGAACTGATGCGTACGGATAAACCTCAAATGCTTCAATTAGAACTGCCCAGCGGGGGTTTTTTTTTGATAATTTATAATTTTTTTTGCTTCTTGCTTTATAAAACTGGAAAATTTTTGCGTTTTACCGTGAATATCGATATAACGATATTTCATTTCAATATCTATTGCGGCTTTAATTTTATCAAGATTTTCAACCATATACTGATTTTACATCAAGATATTATGTGTGACAATGCTAATTCTAATTATTTTAAAACTACAACATCTTTATACATATTGTTATTTGGAGCATTATTTCCAAGTTTTATGATTTTTTCGAATGCAAATTTTAGCGGGTTTGTATTTTTAAAACAAATATATTCTTTTACTTTTTTTATAGAAAAATCTTCCAATGTGCGAGGAAATGCAACAGTTTTTCTTGGTGTTAAACGGATGAATCTTATAACAGTATTTCCATCTTTGTTTTTATCAATTTCAAGTTTTAGTCTTTTGGGGAAGTGGGCACTTTCGATATTTTTTCTTGCTTGGTTAAGTTTATCAAATTTGTTGTGCTCAATAGCATATTTAACTACGTTTTCTAAATCTTTTGAGTATAGAAACTTTGCTTGAAATTGAGGATTATATTGTTTGTAAGTATTATTTGGTATTTGCATAGAATCTCCTTGGAAAGATAAAAATCCCTCAAGATAATTTTTTGCTATTTAATATTGTATTTTAAGCGGATAATTTGACGGAATTTTCCAACTATTTTGTCTTATTAGTTCAGTACAATAAAAAGCTGTGGAAGATTTATTGCAGCCGTAATTACCGGCAGTGATTAGTGTTTCTTTTTCTCCGTCCCATCCATACATGTATGGCTCAAGTCCTTTTTTATAATGGTGTTTCCATCCTTTTTCTGTCGACATAGGATTGAATATGAAATAAAAAGCACAAATTCCTGCTTGTTTTTTTTGTTGAAGGCATTTTTCAGGATTTTTAGGAAAGAATGCAATATCTCTGGTGTCACTCCCTCTATAACTAAATGCTGAACCGTCTGCTAAAAAATATAATGTATTATTCATATTAGTTTCAGCATTTTTAATTTTTTTAGTTAATATTACTTTCATATAAGGCGCAAGATATTTATTAAAAACCGCGTTTACAGCATCTGTTTTGTCTATATAATTTCCTTCATTATCAAGTGAGTGTTGTGAAGCAGCCCAATAATCATCCCATCCTTCGTATTCTTCATTATCAACAATAGAAAGGCGTATAGCCTGATTAAAAAGGGAATAAAATTTTTTAAGACGAGTTTCGGTAATGTGTTTGTTGTAGCTATAAATAAGTGTTGGCAAGGTTAATGCTGAAACAATTCCAATAATACCTAAAGTTATCAAAACTTCCGCAAGTGTAAACCCCTTATACTTTCTCATTTATACTCTCCTTATCTCCGATTGCATAACTTAGTACATCAAGAGTGTAGCATAAAAATACGGAAAGTATCCTATAATCTGCGAAAATTAATAAATTTATTAACATTATTCACTGTATATTCATTGCAGAAAATTTCCTACAATAACAAAAAAAGGAGAATAATGTGGCAAAGGATAGTTTCGGGCAAAAGTTAAAACAGATTAGAAAAGCAAAAAATTTAACTCAAGAAGCTTTGGCAGAGCTTGCCGGAATTAATGAAAAACACATTTCAAAGATTGAAACAGGCGTATATTTCCCAACATACAATACTCTTAATAAAATTTTAAATGCATTGAATTTGAAAGTTGAAGATGTAGGGCTTGATTTAAGTTCTTTAAAAACTAATGACAGTCCGTTTTATATAAAATCATTGCAAATTTTAAACGATGCAAAATCAGAGCAGGAGCTTGAATATTACTTTGGAATTTTGCGTCAGGCTCAAAAAGGTATAGAACTTTTAAAAGAAAGTTAAAATAGGCTTTGTTGCGCGGATTCGGATTTTATTTTATAACCAAGATGTCTGTAAGTTGCAGGAGAAACTTTTCTGCCGCGCGGTGTGCGTTGTAATAATCCTGCTTGGAGTAAGAATGGTTCACAAACATCTTCTATTGTTCTTGAATCTTCTCCGATTGCAGCAGCTATTGTTTCAATGCCGACAGGACCTCCGTCGTATTTCTCAATTATTAGTTTTAGAAGGTTTCTGTCTGTAGTATCTAAACCAAATTCATCAATTTTTAAAATATCAAGAGATTCGTTTGCGATTTCTTCTGTGATTTTGCCATTGTATTTTACAAGAGCATAATCGCTTACTCTTTTTATGAGTCTGTTTGCAATACGTGGTGTTCCTCGGGAACGTCTAGCGATTGCATAAGCGCCTTTAGTATCAATTTCAATATTTAAAATTCCTGCTGTACGTTTAATTACTTGAGCAAGTTCTTCATTTGTGTAAAATTCCAATCGGTGTATAATCCCGAATCTATCTCTTAATGGACCAGAAAGTTCACCGGCTTTTGTTGTTGCGCCGATTAGGGTAAATTTTGGCAATGGAACGCGTAAAGTTTTTACGGTCTGGCTTTTCCCTGTTGTCATATCGAGGTAAAAATCTTCCATTGCAGGATATAGAATTTCTTCGGCAACTTTATTAAGTCTGTGAATTTCGTCAATAAAAAGGATTTCGCCGCCTTGAAGAGACATTAAAATACCTATAATATCCCGCGGGCGTTCTAAAGCAGGAGCTGATGTGATTTTGATTTCAACTCCCATTTCTTGAGCAATAACACCTGCAAGTGTTGTTTTCCCAAGACCGGGAGGACCGTAAAATAATAAATGATCAAGCGGCAGTTCCCTTTTTTTTGCTGCTTGAATAGTTATTTTTAGCGTATCTTTTAAGCTTGATTGACCGATATAAGTATCAAAAGATTTTGGTCGGATACAATTTTCGAAATTTTTATCAAGCTCAACTGCTTCCGGTTTTACAACAGGATTTTTCTTTTCTGCCGGTTTTTGTATATTATTAAACTCATTATTGTCTGAAATAATACTCATCTCAACCAGCATTATAGCATAAAATTTTTATAAAATACTATTTCCCTCTCAAAGCTTACTCTTATAATTATTCATATTTACCCCTACTCTTAAAATTTCCTCTTTTTGTATTAGTTTAAAAATACCGTGCTATGTTATAATTTAGATGTTATGGAATGTCCAAAATGCGGAGCAGAAATTAGTAAAAGTGCGATGGTGTGCCCAAATTGTAAAAAGGTACTTAAAATCGTCTGCCCTGTTTGTAAAACCGTTAATGAGAAAAATACTTGCCGTAAATGTGGTGAAATTCTTGTAACAAAGTGTGCTAAATGCGGCAAAATTAACTTACTAAAAAATCCTAAATGTGTAAAATGCGGATATTCAAATGAAATTAGTGCAGTTTTAGGTGAATCTAATACTGATAGCTTTGCTGTTGTAAGAATTGATTTCCCTAATAGTGATGTTGTCAAAGCAAAATTAGGTTCTAATCAGCTTTATCAAAAATTCAGAGTAAATTTTGACGCTCTTATTGCATCTTATGTACATTCACTGAATGTAAGACGACAAATCGTTAATGGTGATGTTTATGTTATAAGGTTTAATAAAGATTATACCCTTTCTGCCTCTGCAAATTCTGCCATTCAGGCAACAATTGAACTTTTGAATATGATAACAAAACTTAATGTTAAGCTGCTTAAGAAAAAAGGGGTTGCTTTAAAGTGTAATTTTACTATTATGCAAAGGGATTCAGATAAAAATCCTTATGATATTGATTCGAAATTCCATGCAAATATGGTTTATCAAAATTCTTCAAAAGAAATGAAAGCTCTGGATTCTTTTCAGGTTATAACTGATGAAAGTTTTTATGAATATTATAAAGATCATTACAAAATGGAATCTTTAAATTCTGCATTAGTAGATGGAGTTATGAAAAGATTTTATGAAATGGATTTGAAAGAATTTGTAAATATTGGTGATTTTCTTCAAAATGAAGCTCAAAAAGAACGTGACGAAAATGAGGATATAGAAATTCCGAATTTTGTTCAAACTGCGCTTATTGACCAGGAAAAAATAACTCAAGATGCCTTAAAAGAAGAAAATGCTCTATCAGATGATGAAATTTATGATATTGAAATGATAAATTTTGAACAAATTAATTGTGCATTTATCAAGACAGAAAGCATTAATGTTTTAGATTGTGTTGTACAAACACTTCAGCAGGTTCCAAAAGGCGTTTTAGCGCTTAAAGCTTCTTCGATGTATCAGCCTTATACATTAAAGCTCTTGTCAGCTGTTGATGAATTAGGAATATATGATACGGTTATTCCTGTTACCTGTCATGATGATATGAAATATTCACCGTTTTCATTTTTTAGAGAATTAATATCATCAGTTTTTGAGTATACTATTTCGCAAAAATTATTTGATACAAATGATTTTTCAATGTTTTCTACTGTTGATAATTCAGGGCTGGTAAGAGATTTGATTAAACTTACCCAACGTCCTATGCAGAATATGGAATATACAAGAGAAGAATATTGTAATGTATTTTTGACATTGCTTCAGGCTATTCCTAATACTTTAATTTATATTGAAAATTTTGAAAAAATTGATGACAGTTCTCTTTTTGTTTTAGAACAGTTATTTGATCATATTGATGAATTAAATATAAGTTATTTGGTTTCATATGATAAAGATTATTCATTGCACTGTAAAAATCTTCACTTCTTGTTATCAAGACCTTATTATACTGAAGTAACTCTTACCCCTACACCATTTGAAGTTATTGTAGGCGGAGATGTCAATTTTTATAAGAATATAATGACAGATTTTTATTTCCAAAGAATTGCCAAATATGCTTGTGGAAGTACGTTATTTTTAGATTTTGCGATTCAGTATTTAATTGAATCAGGTGTTTATGAATATACAGAAGATTCAATAATGATGGTTAATCCAAAAACTATAATTATTCCATCCGGTCTTGATAAACTTATCAAGCGCCGTATAAATTTATTGAAAGATGATGAACAGACTATTAAATTTTTAACAATGCTAGTTCTTTTGGGGACAAGGGTTGATGAAAGAACAATTAATACTCTTGGTTTTAATAATTGGGAAAAAATAGTAGAAAATCTTGCCGGCATGGGGTATTTGTATTCATATAACAGTTGTATTTATTTTTCTAATTATAATCTGCTTAGAAAATGTTTACTGGAAGTTATAAAATCTGAGGATTTAAAGTCTGTAGCAAATGATTTATTTAATCTTGTTTATATTGATTCTATGCCGAATCCTGTAAAATCTTACCTTTATGATCTTTTAGGTAAAAATAAGGAAGTTATTTTTGAATGGGAAAAACTTGCAAATATTAACTTATCTATGGGCGATTTTTCATCATACTTGAATTGTTCATCGGAAATTTTAAAATCTTTGGATAGGTATGCGTCAGATTTTTCTGCGGATGAACTTTTGAAATATAAATTGACTTTGTATGAAAATGTTTCTAATAATCTGTTTGAATACGAACCGGATAAAACCAGAGAACTTGCGGAAGAAACACTGGAAAGTCTTAAAAAATCACAAAGTTCAGATAAATATATTTCACTTTGTACAAAAATGATTCAGGGGTCTATTGCTAACGGAGATTATTTGTATGCAATGAATTTAACACATAGCGTACTTTCAGTTCTTGATAAATCTTCAATTGATCCGGCATCTTCTGATTTTAATTTGTATTTCTTATTAATGTCTGTAATTTATGTCAAGATTTTATTTAATATCGGGGCATATAATGATTGTTTGGATATTGGATATAATGTTTTAAATGTTTTGGATTCTGAGAAAATCGAAAATATAAGGTATAACAATGCACTTGTATCAAAAGAGGAATTTAAGTTCCTTATTACAGAATGTGTTGGTTATATTGCTCTTGTTGATGTGATTACAATGAAAGAGGATGTCGGAGAATTTTTAGATATTTCTAAAAAACTTTTAACATTTTTACCTGACTCTTATTCTATATTTGTTCAGCTGCAAAACCTGATTCAAGGTAAACCTGTTTCAATTAATCCTAATATGACAGGAAATGATGATATGTTTTCTGCGATTTTATATAACATTATTAATTCTTTTGTATCTTATAAGGGAAATCCGGAAAAGTTTGCGCAGGAAATTTATAAGTCTAAACTTATGGCAAAAGAATCAATGCTTCATTGTTTTGAACTCTTTGCTGATCTTATGATCGGGTATGCTTATGTAGAATTAAATTCATTTAAAAAAGCATCAGCTATTATTTATAAAATTATTAAATCGGCAAAAGCAAGAGGTATGAATGCGATTGTACATGCAGCTTGGCATGTGATGAGTATTTTAAATATCAAAGAAGGTAAGTTTGATATTGCATATGGAGTTTTGAATAATTCAAATATTCAGATGGAAAAAACAGGAGTTATCAGTGAATATTTGACAATGTTAAATAAAGTTAATATGTATAAAGTTTTGATGTGTACAAAACAGCACGATCAGGCGCAGATTTGTCTAAATCAGGCATCTTATATTGTCCAAAAATACGGACTCAATTTCAATCTGAATATTGACATTAAGAAAATTCTGTTGGAAAATTCAAATACAAACAGAACAGCTCAACAAGCTCCTGTTCCAGAAGTAAGAGTGTCAGAACAAAGGATTGAGAAAAGTTTTCCAGATTCATTTAATGAAGACGATGGTGATGTCGTTAATCCGATGGAATTTTTCTCAGAATAATTTTAAAATATCCGTTTAAAATTCAGAAAGAGAGGAAAAATGAAAGTATTATTTGCGTCTGCTGAAGTTGCACCATTTTCAAAAGCCGGCGGACTTGCTGATGTTGTCGGAAGTTTACCTAAAGAACTTGAAAAAGACGCTGAAATTGCAATTTTTACCCCTTTGCACGGCTGTATAGATAAAGATAAATATAAAATAAAAGAACTTGAAAATTCTGAAATGTGGCTAACCTTTGGTAATCAGCCTCATAAATTTAATCTTTTTATGACAAAGCTTCCTGGGACAAAAATTAACGTATTTTTCATAAAAAATGATTGGTATTTCTCTTGTTTTAAAGAAGTTTATCCAAAATATTTAGATCCTCGTTATGAGCACGAAAGATATATTTCATTTTCATTGCTGTTATGGAATATGCTAAAGCTTTGAATTTTAGAGCGGATGTGATTCACGCAAATGATTGGCATACTGCAATGATTCCTATGTATTTGCATTCAAATTATAAATTTGATCCATTCTGGGCAAATACAAAATGTGTATTTGAAATTCATAATCTTGCATATCAGGGAATCTGGTTTGAAGATGTTATTGATTTTGCCAATATGAGAAAAGATATTGTTTATAATCAATGGGGTTGTGAACATTTAATCGAGTAAACTGGATGAAAGGTGCAATCTTATATTCTGATAGAGTTGTTGCTGTTTCTCCTACATATTCTCGCGAAATTTTGGGCTCAGAGTATGGTGAAAATATGGATTACACGTTAAGAGGTGTTCAATATAAACTTCGCGGAATTCTGAATGGAATTGATTATACTGTGTTTGATTCTAAAAAAGATAAAGCACTGGTTAAAAATTATGATGTAAAAGATTTAGATAAAAATAATAAAAAAGAAGAAAACAAAAAAGCTGTTTGTGAATATTTCGGACTTGAATATAATCCTGAAAGACCTTTAATTGCATTGATATCACGTCTTGTAAGTCAAAAAGGTATTGATTTAATTCGAGATATGCAATATGAACTTCAGAACTTAGAGGCAGATTTTGTATTTTTAGGAAGCGGTGATAGTGCTTATGAAAACTTATTCATATGGCTTGCTAATAATACGAAAAATATCCGTACATATGTCGGTTATGATCCGAAACTTGCAAATCTGATTTATGCAGGCAGTGATTTCTTTTTAATGCCGTCGAAATTTGAACCTTGCGGATTGAGTCAGCTTATTGCAATGCGTTATGGCTGTCTGCCTATAGTAAGGGCAACCGGCGGACTTGAAGATACAGTTACAGGTTATCCTTTAGATAATTCTAATGGCTTTAAATTTTGGTCATATAACGGTTGGGATATGTTAAATGCTATTAAATGTGCACTTTGGGTTTACAAAGATAAATATGTCTTTAATGCGATGAGAAAATCTGCGATGGAAGCTGATTTTTCTTGGAAACGAAGTGCAAAACAGTATCTTGATATGTATAGAGAAATCGCAGCCCTTTAAAAGTTACATTGACACCGTAAATTTTATATTATATTATAGATTTATAACAAGAAAAGTGAGGTTATAATAATGGATCAAATAATTAAAGTAGCGTGGGATTTGAACGAAAATACTGATAACAGATATAAATTAGTTTATGAAATTGCTGAACTTGCTAAAAAAATCGTTGACGAAAATCAAGCAAGAAAAGCTCGTGAAGATTTCGGTTTTGAAGAAATTCACGAAACTACTTATACTAAAGAAAATCCTGTTGAACACGCTTTGATGGTTAAAGCTTCAGAAGCTGATGACAACAGATTAGTAGGTTAATAAAATTTTTAAAATACACAAAGGTCAAAAGGCTTTTGTGTATTTTTATGGGGTAATAAAATGATGAAAGATACGTTGGATTATATTGAAACTTATACTGATGGTTTTAAACCTGAAATTGGTATTGTGTTGGGTTCCGGTTTAGGTGAACTTGCGGATAAATACTGCGAATTTGCAATTCCGTATGATAAAATCCCGGGGTTTGCAAAATCTACTGTTGAAGGGCATAAAGGTCAGCTTGTTTTTGCAAATATAAATGGTAAAAAGGTTGTTATGATGCAAGGTAGAAACCATTTCTATGAAGGTCATTCTATGCAGGATGTAACATATCCTGTTAAGGTTATGAAAAAACTGGGGGTAGAAACTTTAATTATCACAAATGCAGCCGGCGCTGTAAATAAAAGTTTCAGACCCGGTGACTTGATGGTAATTACTGACCATATCAATATGATGGGAACAAATCCTTTAATTGGACCAAATGATTCTGAACTTGGAACAAGATTCCCTGATATGTCCGAAGTTTATAATAGAAATCTTATAAAAATAGTTGATGCGGCAGGCAGATTGTTAAATCTGGATTTAAAACACGGTGTTTATATGGCATCAACCGGTCCAAGTTACGAAACTCCGGCAGAAATTAGAATGGCAAGAACTTTAGGTGCTGATGCTGCAGGGATGTCAACTGTTCCGGAGGCAATTGTTGCAAATTACTGTGGAATGAAAGTTATAGGTATCAGTTGTATTTCAAATTACGCATCAGGTGTTTCTACTAAAAAGCTTACACATTCTGAGGTTATAGAAACAACAAATAAAGTGAAATCTAAATTTAAAGAATTGATTTTATTATTATTGAAAAATATATAAATTATTTCAAAATATTTTTAAAATAATCGGCATTGTCTTTGATTTTCACTGTACAAGCAATGCCGTTTTTTTCTTGAAATTCCATTATAAAAATAATGGCTAGAAACATTAGTTGTTTTCTTGAAGACTTTGTATCCTTTCCTTTTGCACGATATAGATAATTGAATATGGATAAAATTGCTAATAAATTTGTAATAGAAATGGAAGATTTCTTTTACGATGAACACAAAATAGAACCTGAACTGTTGAAAGGTTCATTACTTGAGGTTTATGAATCCTTAGAACAAGCTGATAAAGAAAAACTCTTGCAAATAGCAAGAATTTTAAAAATCTAATTATTTTTATTTAAATTATCTAATTCTGTGTTTAAATTTTTTATTTGAACTTCAAGTTGTGTTCTTTCATCTGCAACAGTGTTAAAAGCTTTTTCAAGGGTTTTGATTTTAGCTTCCAAAACTTCAACTCGTGAGGCGTTGTTCATACCTGAAATTGATGTTTTTTCAAGCTCTCTTTGATAAGCTTTAACTTTTTCGTTTTGAGCGGAAAGGAACATATAAACAGTTCCGGCTCCGACAAATATTCCTGATAATAAAATAAGAATTGTATATATTGAAAGCTTCGTTGTCTTATAAAAATATGCACCTTGTTCACTCATACCGGTTTGAGTTTGAGCATCAAGAAGTTTGCTATACAAAATATTTATATTTACATCGTTTGTGATATTTATTAATGCGATATATAAAATTCCTAAAAGTATAAAAACACTAAGGATTAAAAATATTCTTCTCATGTTAAACTCTCCTGTTTTTGAAGTAAGTAAGAACCTTAGATAACTTTTCATCCGGTTCAATGTTTAATTCAATTATCTCCGGTGAAAATGGTTTTGCAAATTTCAGGTAAAAGGATTGCAAAACTTGTTCATCTGTTTTAATTTTTCCTTGTCCTGCACCATAAAGGGTATCATTATAAACCGGATGTTTTTTGAAACTTGTGTGAACTCTTATCTGATGGGTTCTACCTGTGATTAGAGTAAGCTCAACGTATGTTGCCTCTTTAAATCTTTCAATAACATTTAAAATTGTTGTACTTGGCTTGCCATCAGGAGAAACCGTCATTTTATGAGGCTGGGTTTTATGCCTTGCTATAGGTTCTTCTATTATTTCTGTATCAAGCGGATAATCACCTTTTAAGATTGCATGATATTTTTTTGTCAGATTATGGTTTTTAATCATATCTGCCAAATATTCGTGGGTCTTGTTGTTTTTGGCAATCATTAAAAGTCCGGAGGTATTTCTATCTAATCTGTGTACAATCCCACGCCTGAATTCTCCGTTAATATCGGAAAGATTTTCGCCAAATTTATATAATAGTGCATTGACTAAAGTTCCGGATGTTTCAAGTGGCGTTGGGTGGGTAAGCATTCCGGAAGGCTTATTTATGACTGCCATATTTTCATCTTCCCATATAACTTCAAGCGGGATATTTTCCGGTTCGATTTTTAAAACTTTTTCCGGTATAAGATTTTCGAATTCTATTATATCACCTTCTTTTAAAATATAAGAAGGTTTTTTAACATCCTTGTTAATGGTAACTTTACCTGATTTAATAGCTGCTTGGATTTTTGATCGTGAAATTCCCACATATAGTTCAGACAGGTATAAATCAAGTCTTATATCATCTGTGTTTTCGTCTATTAAAAGAATCATAGTTTATCTTCCTTTGTAGAAAAGCAAGATTCCGACAAGTGCAATTACACCAATTGTAATAAATATGTCAGCAACGTTAAATATCGGGAAATTTATAAAGTTTAATTGTATATAATCTCTCACAAAACCAAGAACAATTCTTTCGTGACAGTTGCTCATAATTCCTGCACAAAGCAAAGAAATAAATGATACCGAAATTAGATGAATTCCTCTAATATTGTTGTGAACATACAAACACAATAATGTAGTAGCAACAATGGATACAATAATTAAGAATTCTCTTGCGTTTTGAAGTAAGCTAAATGCGGCTCCTGTGTTTTTTAAGTAATGCAAATTAAATATTGCATTTGAATAGTGGTGACCTGATGTTAGGTTATCAACAATAAGTTTTGATGAGAAAAGGGCTAAAAACAGCCAGAATATAAAACATAATATAAAAAATAAATATTTACCTATTGATGTATTCATTATTAATCCTCAACTTTTATAAAATTATTTTTTGGAATTACATTAATCCGTTTCATAATGCAAGCAAGTCCGGCCATATAAATCCTGAAATTTTCATCACTTAAATTTTGAACTTTTGAGATTGCAATTGATGCAACTGCATATTCATTAATATTATCTGTATTTGCACTTATAATTCTTTCTAATGTCTGGTTTTGGCTATTAAGTGCGCGCATTTTATTTTCCGGAGTTGTTGTTGGATAAGTTACAGGATCTTGATCAATTGAACCTATAATAAATGTTTCTTTATCAGCATCAACTTTTAAAGATACAGTATAGTTTTCACCTGCGGCAACGATATTTGGTGCTTGAAGTTCTATATTCATAAATCTTGCATCACCATATAATAAGGAAGATTCTTCATCTTGTCCGGTTTCGCCTGATATGTACCAGTTATCGTTTATTTTAGACATATGATAAATCCCTTTTGCTGTTGAATGAATTTCGCCAGCTAAAGGAACATCTGCAATGCGTTCTGTAACAGTACCTGATGCGGTTTCTAAAACATCAACATTTGCATTATCGCCGTTTATGTCAATAGATAATATTTTAGTAGTATATGTTAAATCACTGCAAGATTCCCAGGTAGATTCAACACTTTTAAAGTAAGCCTTTTTATCAAAACCATCGTTATTAATATAATTATCGGCATATAGTGGTTCTAAATTTTTTAAATCATGTTTATTTGCGTAATAATTATGTTCTTTAAATAATTTTTTAATACTTGCAATATCTTGTTTTTGTTCGCGTTTTAGTTCGTGTCGGTAGTTTCTATCTGAAATTAAAGAAGCTTCTGTTCTTAAACTTACAGACGGAACGATAAATGAAGCTAATAGTAATGAGATTATAATCTTTTTCATAGTTTAAGTATAGTTGAAAATTGCAAAAAAGATAATAGTATAAATAATGGATTTTGTTAATATTTCTTAAAAGAATGTAATTCTTATTTAAAAAACGGGTTTATATAATATATCGGTATAAATATAATTTTGGTGAGGATATAAAAATATATGGATATTGCCCTAAAGCAAGGTTTTACAATGGATTTATCAGAACGTGTAAAGATACTTACTGATATGTGTCGAATTTCAAATATAGAAAAAATGTTATCTGATTGCTTTGAATCAATGCAGGAAAACCGCGGGTTACATTATATTGGTGAATTTAATAAAAATGATGTGATGGGGTAGGGGTAAATATTACTATCTTTCCTAGCACTTATAATCTCAATTGATGACCTGAGGTGTTTACTCATATATTTTTATAAATTCGGGGTCTTGCTAAAGGTGTCCCTTTTATTATTATTTTACTTCTGGATTTTTCATGCTATTATAATACTGTTATAGTAAAGGAAGTAGAAATGAGTTTAACAGTATATTTAGGGATAGACGTAGGTTCAGTAACTACAAAATTAGCACTAGTTGACCAGACAGGAAAATATGTCGATAGTGTTATGCTGAAAACTGCCGGAAAACCTGTTATGGCGGTTCAAACCGGTTTGAATAAATTATATGAAAAAAGAATAACAGATTACGAAGTTATGGGTGTTGGTACAACAGGTTCAGGGCGTGCTTTAGCGGGTTCACTTGTTGGTGCTGATATTGTGAAAAATGAAATTACTGCACATGCTGTTGCCGCCAGTACTAATGTTCCTGGAGTTCAAACAATTTTAGAAATCGGTGGTCAGGATAGTAAAATTATTATTCTTCGTGATGGTATTGTAACAGATTTTGCAATGAATACTGTTTGTGCGGCAGGTACAGGAAGTTTCTTAGATCATCAGGCGCAAAGATTAAATGTTCCAATTGAAGAATTTGGTCCTACAGCTTTGAAATCAACAAATCCTGCTCGAATTGCAGGTCGATGCGGTGTTTTTGCAGAATCTGATTTAATTCACAAACAACAGCTTGGTTATCCTGTAGAAGATTTGTTATATGGTCTTTGTCAGGCACTTGTAAGAAACTATTTAAGCAATCTTGCTTTAGGTAAAGAACTTCTTCCTACAGTTTCATTCCAGGGTGGTGTTGCAACTAATACAGGTATGGTTAAAGCGTTTGAAGAAGCTTTAAATACAAAAATTGTTGTTCCTGAAAATCATCAGACAATGGGTGCAATCGGTGCGGCATTACTTGCAATGGAAAACCATCAATATACAGAAGTTCCGACAAAATTCAAAGGCTGGAATGTAGCTGATATGCATTTTTCATCTATTACTTGTGCATGTACCGGTTGTTCTAATAACTGTGAAGTTATCACAATAGTTGAAGGTGTTAATGAAGTTCAACATGTTGAAAAAATTAAAGATGTTAAAGGTAATATCATCGCTCGCTGGGGTGGAACTTGCGGGCGCTGGGATATAAGTTAGGAAATTATTTTAATGCAAAATTTTGGGCAAAATACTCAACGAACTTCTATATTAAAGGAGTTGTCCGGCGCTAATGCTGAACTTGGAGAGGCTTTTGCCCTTATTATTAACGATATGGTTGTTCAAAGCGGGATTACCAACCCTCAAGCTGAAGTTTTTGATGTAGTACCAAATTCTTGGAGAATTCTTGCTGATAAACCTAACAAAACTCCTGAAGAAATTAAGCAACTGGATGAATCTTTTAAAGCAGAAGTTTATTCTCTTGCAGAATCTTATTTATTGTTTATGGCGCGGGAAACAAGAAATCTTACCGGTAAGCTTGATTATGCTCAATATGAAATGTATATGTTGAAATATCGTTTCGGGCATTATGATGTAATGAATAAGCCTGAGTATTTGAACAAAGTTAAAGTTCAAATAAGAAATGCATTTAATAAAATTTCTGCGCATGGTGAATCAACGGGTGATGGGCTTATTGATAAACACGATATGGCTGCGTTTATTTATGCTATTTCTACTAAATCAAGAAGAGATTCTAATGGTAATTTTGCAGGATTTGAAATCAATGGTCTGATAAAACCGGAAAATTATGCAGTGGACGACAACAATTTATTATCTTCTGATGATAACCTGTTCTCTGTAAAACTACGTATTGCATATAAAGTTTTAAATAATAAATTGTAGAGGTTTAGTAATGAAAAAAATATTATTATCACTTGTATTAATATTAGTATTCGGAATATTTTCTAATGCTTATGCTGTTGAAGATATTGTAAGCCTTGATGAGATCGAACAGACTGAACAAGTTCAATTATCTGAAATTGCACCGCTTGAAGTTCAGGTATCTTTTGATTGGCTGGATATTTCACAAGCTCAGCGTGATGAAAGTATTGAAAAATATCGTAAGTTATTATTTGATGAAAATTCAAGCAGAATTTATTTTACAAAAAATGAATTCAAGACAAAATTTGCAAATTATTTTAAAGATAAAGATTTTAAACATCACTATTTCCTTACAAATAACGGTGTAACAGAAGATGAAGAAGCAAAATACTGTGCATTTTTTTATAAGAAAAACACTCTTGTGATGTATGCAATTCAGTATAAAAATAATTCAAAAAATGCGTATTATTATAATGCTTTTGGCAAACTTTATTATACAGATGTAATTTCTGATGAGTATCCTAATTTTCCGTATACATCAATGCAATACAATCGTAAAGGTGAATTAAAAAGTGCAATATATTTTATATCCCGTGATATTCAGTATATGTTTGGACCGGAAAAAGAATTTCAAGGTATCTGGTATAAGGATAAGATGTATGATAAAAACGGTAAACAAACTCTTACCCGTTCTAACTGGGGGTAAATAATTATGATTTACTCTCGTCTTATATGAGAGGGCAGAGTGAGGGGGGGAAATATTAATATTCCGGATTCCAGTTTGGAATGACAAGTTTGTAACAAAGTTCTATCCCTTCCAAGGGTAGTCATTTAAGATTTTCCAACCATCTCGCCGAATTTTTTCAGCACAACATGTACCTTCGCCTGTTGATGAACAATCTTTATTTACTTCTTTGTCTGTTTTTTCATAACAATACGGTCTGATACCGCCGCCATTTTCTTGAGTTCTGGAAAGCCAAAATACATCTTTCCCAAACTTATTAGGCTTTTCACCTCTATCATCACCAGACCAAGTTGAAAGAAATATTATATATCCATATCCTTCAGGTGTTGTAAATGTTGCTCTTAATCTTGGCTCTATTGCGTACCTGTCACTTTTTGGTTATTTGTCTGAGTAAATGGAGTGTATGAATTATAGCCGCATTGTTTTGGTGATTTGCGATAGGTGTTAACTTTTATATATGGTGCCCAATAAGTATTGAAATACTGGAGTGAATCCATATCCTTTGTTTCATTGAAATTGATTTTTTTACGTTTCCAAAGCCTGAAAATATTGCTAAAATAAGTGATGTTTTAGGTGTTGAGGTTGCTGAGTTGTATGATAAAGAAATTTTGTTTATCATTTATAAGTTTTTGCAAAGTATGGGTAAGTTATAAAAAAAAACTCCCTTATAGGGAGTTTTTAAAATTTATTTTGTAACTATTGATAATATATAATTATCTGTAAAGTATTTGTTTGCAACTTCAATTATATCTGCATCAGTGACGCTGTTTATCAACTTTTCATAACTGTCTTTAAATTCGTAACCGCGGGTTGAAGCTTCATACCAACCGGTATTTGAAGCTTTATCAAGGTTTGTTTCAAGTCCTATCACATAATTTCCTAAAAGTTTTTCTTTTGCATCTTTTAATTCTTTATCTCCGACATATTCGGTTTTTAATTTTTTTATTTCTTCAAAAAGTCCTGATTTAGCTTTTTCTAAAGTCGCAGGGTTAGTACCGATGTATAGCATAAAGCTTCCGCGTAAAACATTTGGAGAGTATCCTGAACCAAGTTGATAAGCTAGTCCTTCTTGTTCTCTCAAGTCTTTGAATAATCGCGAACTCATTCCTGAACCAAGCAATGAATCAATAACCTGAAGAGTTGCATAATCTTTTTGTTTCAAAACTCCGTCAACCTGCCAGCCTAAAAGAATCCAGGCAGTTTCTGTTTCCATTTTTAAGGTGTTTGTTCGTGGCGATGTGAGTTGTGGAATTCTTGAATTATGGTTTTGGTAATTAAAAGTTGTACAATCTTCTTTTGATGTGAAGATTTTGTTTAATTCCTGAATAGTTTTTTCTTTATCAATGTTACCGTTGACAGAAATTACAATGTTTTCAGGGTTAAAAATTGAATTGTAATATTCAACGATATCTGCACGTTTGATATTTGGAATATTTTTTTCAAGAACTTTAGCTGATATTGAATAAGGTGTGTTTTTATAAATTAAATCGCGATATTCTTCAATTGCTTGTTGAATAGCTACATCTTTGTTTCTTTTTATTGAATTTAATTTATCAGATTTAACTTTTTCGATTTCAAAGTCGTCAAATGTTGCGTTATTTACTACTTCATTTAAAAGTTCAAGAGTTTTATCGTATTCATCTTTAGTTGTTAAAACCGTTATCGAGAAAGCATCTGCTGTTGTTGATGGTACGATTTTTATTCCGTTATCTTCCAAAATTTGGGAAAGCTCTAAAGATGTATAATTTTTAGTACTTTTAAGCATTGTTGAGGCTGTCATATTGGCTGTTCCTGCAATCTTTTCAGCTAATTGACCGCCTTTTGCATAAATACTTAGCGCGATAATATCATTTGACGTGTTAGGAGTGTATAAAAATGTTGCACCATTTGAAAGTTTATATTTTTGAGTTTCTCTATTTTCGCTTACAAATTCAGCAGAGCCTGTATTTTGTGTGATATTTGCTACAGGTATATTTTTAGATTCTTCCGGCAGAAGAATCGATACAGCACTTTTGTTTATTCCTAAATACTTATTGGCTGCTTTTTTTACCTGTTCTTTGGTTACGCATTTTATATTTGCAAGGTAGTTATCATAAAACTTTATATCATTAGTTAAAGCCATTGTGTAGCCGATTTCGGTTGCAATATTTGTAATTGATTCTCGCGAATAATAAGTACTTCTTTCAATAATATTTTTAGCAAGGCTTAGCTGCTCGTCTGTTATTCCTTTTTCTTGAATCTTTTTAATTTCTTCAAAAATTGTATTTTGAACTTGTTTACATTTTTCAGGTTCAAAATTTGTTGTTATATAAAAAATTCCATCATCGCGCATTGTTGAATTCCCTGCATCAACAGAAAATGCCAGACGTTTTTTTTCTTTTAATACCTGATAAAGAACTGAAGAACGACCTTCTCCAAGTATTGTTGCAAGAACATCAAGAGCGTAAGAATCATTATTATCAATTGGTGTTCCGCGGAAACCAATTACCATATAACCTGATTCGGTTTTAATATAATCAACTTTTTTTTGTTGCTTTGCAAGCGGTTGTTCTTTTTGGTAAATTGTTTTAGTTTGTTTTTTATTTTCCGCATTAAAAACTTCTTTAATTCTTTCTAATGCGTAATTTGTGTCTACATCACCAATTACAATTGTAATCATATTAGATGGTGCATAATGTGCGTTATAAAAATTCAAAACCTGATCACGTGTAATTGTTTCAATAACATCACTGCTACCAATTACTTTGCGCTTGTAAGGATGGTTTGTGTAAAGCATGGAATTAAGGTTTTCTTGCAGAATTCTTGTTGGAGCTTTTAAATCTTTATTGATTTCTTCTAATACAACTTTGCGCTCTTTTTCCATTTCATTTCTTGGAATAAGCGGATGCATCATCATATCTGCATGAAGTTCCATAGCTAAATCAAAGTCTTTTGATGGAATTGTTACATAATAGTGCGTAAAATCTTTACTTGTGGCAGCATTTGTAATTGCGCCTTTAGTTTCCAGGATTTTGTCAAATTCTCCGGGTTCATGATTTTTTGTTCCTTTGAAAAATAAATGTTCAAGAAAATGTGCAACTCCGTTATTAGCATCATCTTCATCAATTGAACCTGTTTTTATCCAGGTATCAATGGTTACGATTGGATTATTACGAACTTCTTGAATAACAACGGTTTGCCCGTTATCAAGTTTAAACATTTGTGCGCCTGCTGCCCAGACACTATTTCCGCAAAGTACAATTGCTGCAAGTAAAATATATTTTTTCATTTTATCCTCTTTTTAAAAAATAATTAAGCATGTTGTTTTTAATTTCAACCCCCACCCTGTCCTCCCCATCAGAGAGAGATGGGTTTTTAAGATATGCCACTCATCTCGTGCAGCATATTGGTTGATTTAAATTTTTTGGGAGATTTCATTATAATATATTCTTTTAATACTTCAAAAGTCACAGTGCATACTTTCTCTGTTGCTTTTTCTTCGTATTCGCTTGTTTGGTTAAAATCATTAATCGCCATTTGTTTAAAAAAGTCACGAAGTTTATATGGTAATTGTTTTTTATTATAATGAATTCTCGATGCGCATTTTGTGCAAACCATTCCGCCAAGATTTGGTACAAAATACATTGTTTCATCTTCAATTTCTTTATGGCAGCAAAGACAAGAATTAAGTTCTATTGAAAAACCTGATTCTATCATCATTTTTAATTGAAATTTTATGACTGCGATAAGAATTTCAACTTTATTTTGTGCGCTTGATATTGTATTTAATGTTTTATAAAGTAAATCATAAATGATTTTTGAACAAGGATCATCTTCGATTCCAAAATTATGAACCACTTCGGTTACATACATTGAATAACAGATTTTATCAATATCTTGTCTTGTTTTGTAAAACGAATTAACGACTTCAGCCTGACAGATTGTGTCTAAATTTCTACCTTTATGGAGCATTAGGGTGTTGGCAACAAGCAAATCCATACGGGCACCCAGCTTACTTTTAGGTTTTTTAACCCCTTTTGCTACCCCCCTGATTAGTCCTTTTTCTTTTGAATACATAACAATAACTTTGTCGGATTCGCTTAAGTTGTAGGACTTTAAATTAATTGCGTCTGTTACAAAACTGTTTTGCATTATTACTTATATTAAATTTATTATTTTTGAGCACTTGTACCGTGGTAAATACCTCTCATGAGTTGTTCTAGTTCTGATTTATTATCAGAATAAGTTAGAGCTACTTCTTGAGTAATTTTACCTTCGTTATATAGTTTATATAATGACATATTCATTGTTGTCATATTATTAAATGAACCTTTTTTAACAAGTTCATAAATTTGTTCCAATTCATCTTTTTGAATAAAGTCTTTAACTGTCGGTGTAACAACAAGAATTTCTGCTGCAGGAACACGAGTTCCACCTTCTGCTGTCGGTACAAGTTTTTGAGAAATTGTTCCACGTAAAGTATTTGCAATTTGGCTTCTAACAAACGGTCTTTCGTTCGGGTCAAATAGGTTGATAATTCTTGCAACTGTTTGAACAGAGTCGTTTGTGTGGATTGTTGATACAACAAGGTGACCTGTTTCAGCGGCTTTCAGATGCAGACTCTACAGTTTCCCTGTCACGAATTTCACCGATAAAGATAACATCAGGGTCTTGTCTTAATGCGTATTTAACACCATCAGAGAATGAGGGTGTATCAATTAGAAGCTGACGTTGTGACACAATGGATTTTTTATTAGAGAAAATGAATTCGACCGGATCTTCTATTGTTACAATGTGTTTAGATGTAGTTGCATTGATGTAGTCAATCAAAGATGCAATAGTTGTTGATTTACCTGAGCCTGTAGGTCCTGTAACTAATACCAGACCATTATTGAATGCTGCAAAGTCTTCCAGAGTTTCAGGTAAGTCTAATTCTTTAAATGTTTTAATGTAGTAAGGAATTGCTCGGATTACCATAGCAGTTTTACCAAGTTGACGGCTCATATTGATACGGAATCTTGAACAACCCGGAATTTCATAAGAAAAGTCAATATCAAAGAATCTTGTAATTCTGTCTTTAAGGTGGGTTGGAGCAACTGTTCTAATGACAAACTCTAAATCTTCACTTGTCAAAGGCGGTAGATTGATTCTCATAATTTGACCTGATACACGAATTGCGGGTCTTTCACCTTCACAAATATGTGCATCAGATGCCCCTACAGAAACGGCTTGTCTTAAAAAATCTTCTATATAGAAATCATTGTTACTCATAAATTCTCTTCCTTACATCCACCATGTAATATAACATATTTTTTAGTTTTGCACAACAAAAAATGATATGGTATCATTCATGTGTTGGAATTATGAAAAATCAAGAACAGTTAAGGGATATTACTCAAAATAAAAACTTTGTGATGTTTTTTGCATCGGTAATTTTTATGTGCGGTATTTTAGCGAGTTTTTACGGGTTTGCAATAATTTACTGTTTTATTTTTACGATTTTAATGTTGGTTCTTTTATATCTCAAATTATTTGATATTAAAAAAGTTTTAATTTTTACATTTATTTTCTATTTCGGATTTTTCTTAACATTTTGTAAGATTAAAAACTATGATGAACTATTGCATATGGTTCCGGTGGATATAAATTTAACAGGAAGGGTTATTAGTATTCCTGAGGGAGATGATAAGATAAAATTTTTTATGCAGGTAGATAAAGCTGGAGACAGAGATTTACAAGCTAAAACTTTAGTAACTGTTTCACAAGCTTCTAAGCTTGCTGGTAATATAAATATAGGAGAGAAAATTTCGGTAAATGGAAGATTAAGGAAACCATTCACGTCGACTAACCCATCTCAATTTGACTATAGTTCTTATTTGCGTAATTTTAATGTATTTACATCCTTTTATGCTTCAGCAAATGAAGTTAAGATTTTACCTGATAAGCCGGGAGTAAAGTGGAAATTTTTAAGAGGATTAAATAATACAAGAAATCGTATTCTAAAAGTACATTCAAGATATTTGAAAAGTCCTAATCTGGAAATATTAGGAGGAATTGTTTTTGGTGATGATGCAGTATCACCTCCGGATTATATTAAAAACTCATTTATCAATTCAGGTTTGCTGCATATTTTAGCTGCATCTGGTATGAATGTTGCTTTTATATTTTCTTTCTGGTTTGTTATTTTGAAATTTTTACGAGTACCTTATAAGCCAAGAGTGTTTTCCGGAATGCTTGTTGTTATTTTATATACATTGATGACAGGGTTAGGACCATCTGTTATCAGGGCTGCACTTATGCTTTTATTTGTATTAGGCGGTAAGCTTATAGATAGGGATGCTCATTCTGTTTCGCTTTTGTCTTTGGTTGCTGTTTTAATGTTGATTTATAACCCTGCTTATATAAATAATGTGAGTTTTCAATTATCATTTCTTGTAACATTAGGATTATTGACAACTGCGGGAATTGTTTCACAAAAAATTACAAAAGTTCCTGATTGGATAAAAGTTCCGGTTCTAATTCCAATTGTTGCACAAATTTGGGTTGCACCAATTCAAATGTTTTATTTTAATACCTTTAGCTTATACTCTGTACTTGCAAATGTATCGATTGTAAGCATATTGAGTGTTATAAGTTTTGGAGGTTTTGTAAGTTCTGTTCTTGCAGTGTTTCCACCTATTGCAGATATTGTTTGTAAATGTTTTGATTTTGTTTTGAATTACTTATTGACAGCATTAGTTTTTGTTTCAGATTTCTTTTCAAATATGAAGCATAGTCTTATCCAAACAACTCACCCGAATATTGTGCAGCTTTTTTTATATTATGGGATGCTTTTGGGTGTTACTATGTTTGTGAAATTTGATAAATATAAACAAGCTTTTATTTCACTTGTTTTAGTTTCTGTGCTTTTGTTTTGTACGACAATAAAGTCGACAAGTAATGAACTTGAAATTGTTGCATTTGATGTGCAAAATGCGGATTCCTTTTTGATAAAAACTCCAGAAAATAAATATTTTATGATAGATACCGGAAAAGCACCGTACGATAGTGGAAACTCTCAGGCAAAGATTATAATGCTCAAATATTTGAAAGACAGAGGAATAAAAAATCTTGAAGGTGTAATTGTAACCCACTTTGATAATGACCATTCTGGAGGTGTACCTGATATAATAACAAATACCAGGGTGAAAACACTTTATTTGAATTCTAAAAATATTGAAACAAAAACAGCCTGGAAAATTTTTGATACTGCTAAGAAGGTTTACCAAAAATACGAAATAGCCCAGAATAATACAGAAATATATTCAGAAAAAGATTTGAAAATAAAACTATATAAAGCAAATGTTAAAGGTGAAAATGAGAGTAATGAAAATTCAATAATTACGCTTTTATCTTATAAGGATTTCGATATGATTTTTATGGGTGATGGTGGAATTGTATCTTTTAATCAAATTAAAAATAATATTCCGCATAATATTGATGTCCTGAAAGTTGGTCATCACGGTGGACCGAGGGTTGTAGATGATGCAATGATAGAGCATTTAGGAAATAAAGTATCAGTTGTATCAACAGGTGTAAACTATTTTGGTCATCCTAATAAAGGTACTTTGGATATTCTCAGAAATACAGAAATTTTACGTACTGATATTATGCATGCAATAAAAATTTCTACTGATGGAAAAATATATAAAGTTTATTCTTATGATACCCATGATAAAAATTTCAATTTAAGAGAAAAATTTGACGCGCAATAAATCATATTTTTAATAGTATATTGACAAAAATATTGTACGTTTTACACTAATTAACATTTTCTGAAATTCACTATTGACAAGGTTTTTGGATGATTGGTAAGCACGTACTATTCCTCTTGGGGTTGAAATTTTAAATTTTTGTAATATTATGGTTACATAATCACATTCGAAAAGAACGAAAATCTTATCAAAAGTAAGAACAAAAAAGTAGTTTTTGACGAATTTCAATTTACAACTAGAGGATTACATTTTGAAAAAATTATTACTATTCACTATTGCACTAGTGTTCATGTTTTTCACGCCTGTGCAAGCAGCCAATGTAAATACCGTGAAGGCAGCGATAGTAAAACATTCTATCGAAATGGGTGTAGATCCAGCAATTACATTAAGTATTGCAAAAACAGAATCAGGATTTAGACACGAAGCAAGAAGCTCTCATGGAGCAGTGGGTGTCTTTCAACTTATGCCTTCTACCGCAAGAAGAATGGGGTTAAATCCATATTCACTTGATGATAATATCAAGGGTGGTATTATGTATTACAAATCAATGTACAAAATGTTTGGTTCAATGGAGCTAGCTTTAGCAGCTTATAACGCAGGACCAGGTAATGTGAAAAAATACCGTGCAGTTCCTCCGTTTAGTGAAACAAAAAGGTTTGTAGCTAAGATTATGGCTGATTACAGACAATTTAAAACTCATCCGGATCCGGCAATGATTGCTGCAAAAAACGGAACACTTTCGATCAATGGAGCGCAAGTCTTAGCCCAAACTCCGGCAAAACAAGCTCCTTTACCTATGGTAAAAATCGAACAGTCAAGAAACTTAAATGTTGAATTGATTAAAGAAATTCCGATGGAAGTGGAAGTTAAATCTCAATCAGTTGCAATTTAGCGGTTAGTTAAAGACTCTATATTAAATTAAAAACGGCTAGGTTTAACCTAGCCGTTTTTTAGAATATTTTTAACATAATAATTATTATAGACAGTTAATAAATATTGCACCATAACGTAGTGAACAATCAATGTAAGCGAAATAGCAGCAGGCGGATGTTTGTTTGAACGTAAGTGAGTTACATCCGCTTATATTGAGCAATACAATTGATTAGTGAACGAAGTTCGGGTGCTGGCTTTTGCGGAGCTTTTGCCACCAAAAGCTCCCCTGTCTGGAAGACCCGTCGGAGACTATAATAATAAATTTTATTACCAATAATAATTATTATGAAGATGTAAGTTAACAAAGGAAATATTTTAGTATTTATATCGTGTAATAATTAGTTCTTGATTCCCCTGTAAATAAATGTAAAATTATTCACTAGGACTAGTTAAATAGTATTATATTTTTTATCCGTTTGTGGTATATATAATTTATACATAAATGAATTATATTTAATATAGTTCAGTAGATTGGAGGCAAAAATGGCAGTAGGTCAATTCGTATTTATGTTACATAGTCACCTTCCTTATTACCGTAAAGCAGGAATGTGGCCGTTTGGTGAAGAAAACCTTTATGAATGTATGGCAGAAACATATGTTCCGCTTCTAAATGCAATTTCAGAATTGTATGATGAAGGTATTAAGGCAAAATTAACTGTCGGAATTACTCCGATTCTTGCTGAACAGCTTGCTGATGAGCATTTACAAAATGGATTTGTTGAGTATTTAGATTCAAGAATTGAAAGTGTAGCGAAAGATTTAGAAAGATATCCGGATCCTGAAGTTCCGCATTCACAACATTTAAAATACTTGGCAAAATATTATTTTGATTGGTTTAACAATATTAAAAATTCATTTGTTAATAAATATGGTAAAGATTTAATTTCAGCTTTTAAAAAATATCAAGATTTAGGTTGTATTGAAATTACAACGTCTGGTGCAACTCACGGATTTTCACCGCTTCTTGCAACTGATAATAATTTGAATGCACAATTTAAAATTGGTTCAGATACTACAAAAAGATTTTTTGGTAAAAAGGCAATGGGTTGTTGGCTTCCAGAGTGTGCTTACCGTCAAGGATATGAATATATCGGCAAAGATGGTCAAAAACATTGGCGACCAGCTATAGAATTAACTCTCCAGAATAATGACATTGAGTATTTCTTTACAGAATCTCATGTTATTGAAGGTGGAAATTCTATCGGATGTCGTCGTGTAGTCGGAATTTATGGAAATATTGAATACATTCCGCTTCCGGAACGTGAACCAACCGGTTATGATACATATTCAGCTTATTGGCTTCCGGATGCGCAGGTTGCAGTAATGGGTAGAAATGACAGAGCAGGTTATCAAGTTTGGTCAGCTGCAGACGGTTATCCGGGTGATGGCTGCTTTAGAGAATTCCACAAGAAAGATGATAAATCAGGTATGAATTACTGGAGAATTACTTCTTCTAAAACTGATTTAGGTGATAAAATGCTTTATGATCCGGTTATTGCACTAAATAAAATTAATGAAAATTCTGATCACTATACAACAATGCTTTATCACTTGTTGAATGATTATAAAAATTCTCATAACGGTAAAGAAGGCTTGATTATGGTATCATTTGATACCGAATTATTCGGACACTGGTGGTTTGAAGGTGTGGAATTTATTAAACAGGTTATTAAAAAATTCCATCAATATATCCCTCAGGTTGAACGTATGACAGCAGGTGAATACTTACACGCTCATCCTCCAATAGAAGCTATTCAAATTCCTGAATCTTCTTGGGGACAAGGCGGACACTTCTATGTATGGAACAACCACTTAACTGAATGGATGTGGCCTATTATTCACTCTTGCGAAAAACGTATCACTGCAATTGCGGATAAATATCAAACAATTCCGTCAGATAAGCTTATTACATAGAGCATTGAATCAGTTGGCAAGAGAAAATCTATTGTTACAAAGTTCAGATTGGCCTTTCTTGATTACAACATGGCAGGCTAAAGATTATGCAACAGATAGATTTAGAGAACATGTTGAAAGATTTGAACTTATTGCAGATATGATTGAAAGCGGTAATATCAATGAAACAGAGTTGGCAAACATCGAAAGTATTGATAACTGCTTTGCAGAAATAGATTATCGTGTATATATGTCAATTGAAGAAGGTGTAATTCCTCAACAATCTAAAAAATTAGCACCTTTATATAAAGATTAATAATATTTTTTACAATTCATTTTACAAGTCTTGGTAATTACCAAGGCTTTTTATTTTTGAAAATATATTTTTTAATAAAAAAGTGCTTGATTTTTAAAATTCAGCAAATATAATAAAGGAGTAACCAAAACAGGTGGGAGCGTAGCTCAGTTTGGTTAGAGCGCATGCCTGTCACGCATGAGGTCGCGAGTTCGAGCCTCGTCGTTCCCGAATTAAAAAAGACATCCATTAGTTGGATGTCTTTTTTAATTCGAAAATGATAGAGGTGAGAACCGCATTTAGCAAATCCAAGACTAGTCTCGTCATTCTCGAAATAAAACCCATCAATTTTAACTGATGGGTTTAAGAAGTCATAATTTTTATTTTCGTGCTTTGACTTTTTTTACAACTTTTTTAAAGTACTCACTGTCGTCTTTATCTTTTTGTGCGCATGTTATTCCGTTTAAACTTTGTGTTCCGTTAAAATTACAATAAGTATCTGCATCATACTTTTTGCCTTTCCAATCTGTATTTTTATCACCCATTGTATAAACATCCCCATCTACATTTTCAAAGATAAAAACATCATATCCAAGCATGTTTGGCGGATTATTGTAATTGTTTAAGTCTACTAATATAATTCTTCCTTTCCAGCCTTCATATGCAGGTCCGTCATCAAAGAGTAATAATGTCCCATCTTGTAATAATATCTGCCCATCGTTATAACTCCCCGCACTAAGTTGGCTTGTGGAATTCATATATTTATAACCTTTATCTATATAGTAAGACATACAGCCATTTCCAACTTTGGTTGCGGTTCCGCTAACGTTATCTGAGCAGATAGTTGGAGCACTTAGATATCTAGCAAATATTCTGGGAAATCCGTCACCTTTATAATTAAATGTGTAATCTGCCGGATTTGTAGAAATTTCATCATTTACAATTTGTCGAATAACTTGTTGCACTGTGGAGTATGATTTCAAAAATTGCGAACGTAATTGGTGTGCTTTATAGTTGGTTATTAATCCCGGTATAGTTATTGCCGCTACAACTCCAATTATACCCAGAGTGATTAAAACTTCTGCTAAAGTAAAACCTGTTTTTATATTCATAATTACCTCCGAATGTAACAAAAATATAATGAAAATATTATATAATATTCAACATATGAATATTATATATCATATTTGAATATAATTATCAAGTTTATATACTAAAAATATGGATAATTCTGATAAATTTTTGATAACTGATATGGATAATCGTGCTATTTTGAAAGTTTTGACCGCACGAGATTACTCTACTCAGTCGAGTATAATTGAACAGTTAAAGGTAAAATGCGGAGTTACGATTCCTCAACCGACATTTTCTAATAAAATTAGAAGAAATGGGCTTAAAGTTAGTGAGTTACAAATGATTTGTGATTTATATGGTTATGATTTAGCAATTTGTCCGAAACAACATTATAAAGATACATAAAAAAAAGACCCGTTTTACGGGTCGTTTTTATATCCTAATTCCTTAATTTAATTTATTTTCTTTCCTTTTGATTCCTAATTTCCAACGAACTTTTTACGCAATAAAGTTTGTACCGAATCTGTTTGCACCGTGGAAAAATGATTGTTTCATCATTTGTGTCAGTGTTTTTTTTACAACTCTTTTATCACTTAATTCAACTTCTTTTAAAGCTTTTGATGTATCTTTATATGCACTTGTAACTGCGTCAGAAAATAACAGCATTGTAGCCATTTCTTTATCCTCTCTTTATTTAAACTTTTAAACTAATTTTCTTTTTCTTTAATTATCTCTTACATATATATAAAAACTTCCTATAAAAAAATATTGACTTTTTATATTCACTTTATATAAAACTTGTTACATAAGTTAACAAACTCTGAGATTTGTTAAAGAATTACATAATTATAGCCGAATACTATAGTAATAAGTTATGAAAGGATTGTTCTAAGAAATGGGAATTTCAGCATCACAAGCAAGATTGTTGACCATAACTGCAAGACTGACTTCTAATGAATACGAATCTCAGCAAATTTCTAATGCAAAAATGAGATTAGCTATAAAATCAGAACAGGCAAGCAGTGAATATATTGCTGCATTGAACTCAAAACAATTTATGTTCACAACTTATGATGCAAAAGGGGATGCAATAACTTCAGAATTGACCCCAAATGCTTTATATCAATATGCGGATATGAAAAATCAATATGCTCTTGTAAATTCAAGTGGCCAAATGTTGGTATCTTCAGCTGATGCTAAGAATTTTAAACTCGCAAATAATTTAGATAAGTTTTTAGAATTGAATGGTATAAATAAGGATTATAAAACTGCTTCAATGGCAGAAAGTGCTAAAAAACTAAATTCATATAGTAATGAATATGATGGTGGATTAAAAGATTATTATGAAGCTTGGGAAGCGGCTATTGAAAATGCTAAAACCAAGACATATACTAATCCTTCAGGTGGTGAAATTTCTTCTGATGAAGCATATAGAAATCAGAAATTTGCAGCTTTCCAGCGTTATAATGAAGCATTAGAGGATTATCAAGAAAAAGTATCTTTATATAATTCAGGCTTAACAAATACAAATGTTACCGGAGCTTTAGAAGTTTTGAATAACGCAAAAGAGGAATATTCTCATTGTGTGACATTTGATGAATGGGCAAAATTAAAGGCTAAAGATGCAGAGCCGGATATTTATGAAAATGTAACGGAATATTATAGGGTTCTGGATGATTTCTTATCAGAAGCAGAAGATTTAGGTTGTAATTCACTTCAAGATACTTATACATACTCAGATGCTACAAAAGCTCAATGGTATACCAATTTGTGGTATAGAATGAACGGAGCATCTTCTGAAAAATCAGCTCAAGGTAATAAAGAAACTAATTTCGCAGTTTTAGATAGTAATTTAGCTTCAAGCAAAGATTGGCTTCAAGATGCTTTAGGTCAAGGCTTGATTTCCCTGGAAGTAGCATCATACGCAGATACTACAAATCTTATTCCTGATGAAAGTAAACCGTTAAATGTTATTCTCCGAGGAATATCTTGGACTGCTACAGAGTATGGCTCTTGTAAGGATTTTACAGAAATTGATGATGATAAAGCGATAGCAAAAGCTGAAGCTGAATATCAAAGAAAAAATACCGAAATTTCAGCTGAAGATAAAAAATACGAAAATAAAATTAAAACATTAGATACTGAACATAATTCATTGCAAACAGAATATGAATCAGTTCAATCAGCAATGAATAAAAACGTAGAAAGATCATTTAAAACTTTTTCATAACTTAGACTTATAAATATTTTTCCCCTACAAATTTTTACACCCCCTTCAATTTATAGTATAATTAAACTACAAAATGGAGGGTTTTTATTATGCATAAAGTAACTTTAATAAATGGTGACGGGATCGGTCCGGAAATTTGTGAAAGTGTTATAAAAATTATAGCATCAAGCGGCCTGGTTATTGATTGGGATATTCAAACAGCAGGAGCCGATGTTATTGAAAAGGAAGGTACACCTTTACCTTTACGGGTCTTAGATTCAATAAAAAAAAATAAAGTTGCATTAAAAGCTCCTGTTACAACTCCTATTGGAAAAGGGTTTCGTTCCGTAAATGTTCAATTACGAAAGGATTTGGATCTTTATGCTAATCTGCGCCCTTGTAAAAATCTTCCGGGAATAGAAACAAGATTTAAAGATGTTGATTTGGTAGTAGTAAGAGAAAATACTGAAGATTTATATGCCGGAGTAGAAGAACAAATTGATAATGATACAGCGCATAGTATAAAAATTATTACACGAAAAGCTTCTGAACGTATTTGTAAATTCGCTTTTGATTACGCTGTGAAAAATAACAGGCATGAAGTTTGTTGTGTTACAAAAGCAAATATTATGAAGTTATCAGACGGCTTATTTCTGGAAACCTTTAGAAATGTTGCTTTGCAATATCTAGATATTAATTCCAAAGAAATATTAGTTGATAATCTTTGCATGCAGCTAGTACAAGATCCATCAAGGTTTGATGTGCTTGTTCTGCCAAATCTTTATGGAGATATTGTATCGGATTTAACAGCCGGTTTAATTGGAGGTTTAGGTGTTGCACAAGGTGCAAATATCGGACTTAATTGTGCAGTGTTTGAACCTGTTCATGGTTCTGCTCCTGATATTAAAGGTCAAAACAAAGCAAATCCGACAGCTCTTTTAATGTCTGCTATAGAAATGCTTAAATATCTTGGCGAATTTTCTTATGCTGAAAAAATTGAAAATGCTTTGTTTAAAGCATTATCTGAAGGAAATAAAACTCAAGATATTGGAGGAAAACTTACTACAAATGAGTTTACGGATATAGTTATAAGTAATATGTAGTTTTTTATTGAGGGCAAAAAAAAGACGCTTAAGATTATTAAGCGTCACATTACCTCATTAATATAATGTAAAATATATCCTTAGATTTCAAACAGGCTGTGGAGTCTAGCCTGAATATCTTCTTCTTCTAATTCTTCTGTTAATCTGTTTAGATCAATTGCCATTTGATAATAATTAGCTGCATCGTTTGTAAAACCCATTTCCTGACTTGCTCGTCCTGCATTAAAGTATGCCAGGGTATAGTTCGGATTAAGTGCAATTGCTTCTTCAAAGTAATCAAGAGCTTCTTCTGCATTCATTAAACCGTCAAGGTATAAAATTCCAAGATTGTTTTGAGCAAATTCATTGTCCGGCTTTAATTCAACGGCTTTGTGATAAGCTACAAGTGCTTCTTCAAGATAGTCTTTTTCCCAAAGTGCGATACCTACTTTTGAATATGCTCGAAAATCTTCAGGATTTAATGTTATTGCATCACAGTATGAACGAATAGCTTTATCTAAGTCGTAGTCTGCCATATAAATATCGCCAAGCGCTATATATAAATCATAATTTTTAGGATCTAAAATGATACCTGCTTGATATGTTGAAACTGCAGCTTCGACATTACCTTTATGCTCAGCAAAAATTGAACCTAATGCCTGGCAAACAATTGATGTCCATTCCGCATCAGGATTTATTGAAATTGCTTTTTGGTAATGTTCAATTGCATCCTCGTATAATTCTGCTTTAGCATATGCATAACCTAACGAATTATTAAAAAATGGATTTTCCGGTTCTTTATCCACAGCTAATTTGAATGCACTTATTGAATTTAATTTATCATTTTTAGACATGTATAAATGTCCAAGTTCATAGTAAATTTGAGCTGTATCAATATCAAACTCCAGAAGTTTTTCATAACAATCTATTGCTTCTTCGGTATTTTCCGGAAAGTATGTTTGCATAATTGTTGCAAGTTTTACAAGAATTTCGCGATTTAAAGGATTTGCTTCTAGAACTTTTCTATAACAATTTACAGTAGTTTCAATATCTTTATTTTTAAGTGCTAAATCACCTATTTTATTATAAAAATGCTCAGAATGTACAGTGTTATCAATTGCTTGTTTATAAACTTTTTCAGCTGATTCATACATTTTAAACTTTTCAAGGAATTTACCTACAGTGTTGTATGAAAATATTGAAACATCGTTTGTCATGTTTTTATAAAACATTTTCATTGTTGGTCTGTCCCATGCAAGCATGACACTACCTGTTAGAAAGTAATATAAAAATCCGATATAATCTTTATAACTACCGTTTTGAGTATTTATTTTTTGTAGGAATGATTGCGATAAAATCATTCTTGGACGTCCTGATGTTAGTGGATTCATTGAAATAGCAGATTTAAATTCTTTTTCTGCCGATTGATAATCCTGTGCTAATTGCATGAAGTATCCGGTATAAAGATGTGCATCTTTATTGTTTGGGGAAAGGGAAATTGCGGTTTTGCACTGCTCAATTGCAGTATTAACACTGATTTGTCCTTGTTCCCACATTAAAGTAGCTAAACGATAATATGTTTCCGGAATTGTCGGATCATATTTAACAGCATCTACATAATGTTCCATTGCTTCTTGTAGGTCATTGTTTCTTTGACCGATAAGATATTTTTCATGCGCAATTCTTGCTTTCTCTAATGAATCTTTTGCTCTTTCTTTATTTTCTATGTTGTCTGTGCCTATCATCGGCATTAAAACTTGTTCTGACATTTCGAAGCTCCAATAGTATATATAGATTTACATGACATATCGGGTGTGAATTTTTCATCTTTAATTATTGTCAGAAAATCTCATACATATATATTAGATAATGGGGCAAAAAATAAGGCTGTTTGGATAACAGCCTTATTTTTTAATTATTTCTGCTTTGAATTTTCATAAGTAAATTAAGAATTTCTATGTACATCCATATAATTGTTACCATAAGTGAAAATCCAAAATACCATTCAAAATTTTTATTTAGTTTATGAGAAAATTTTTCTATATTATCAAAGTCAACAATTAGGTTGAATGAAGCTATGGCAATAATTACAATGCTAAATACAATACCAATTAGACTATTAGAAAATATTTGCGGGATAACAATATTAAAAAATCCTAAAATGAATTGTATTAAATATATTCCAAATATAGCAAAAGTGGAGTTATAAATTACCATGCGAAATTTTTCTGTAGCTTTAACCATGCCAGTTTTATATAAAAAGAACATGCCAAATAAGGCAAAAATTGTACCAAGCGCAGCTTGAGGTGCTATTCCAGGGTAAAAATTGTTTGCAATTGCTGAAAAATAACCCAAAACCAAGCCTTCACATAATGCATAAAGCGGTGTAGTAACGATTAGCGATTTATTTTTTGGACCGAAACAAATGAAAAGGGCAAGAATTAATCCTCCAAATAATCCGCCTTTATAAAGCATAATGGCTTTATCTCCGAATCCTGTTAATTGTAAATACCACGTATAGGTAAAAGTTACTGCCATAAAAATACCTAGCAGGCATGTTTTTAAGATGGTACCGTTTATAGTCATAACATGATCATTTTCAGAAAGTTCATTAAAAGAATTTCTCAAATTTTTTTCAAATAAAGCAGGATTAGTCATAATATAGCTCCTTTTTAGTACAAATATCACCTAAAACAACCACATAATACCATATAAAAAAGAAATCTCAATTGTCCTATAAAAAAAATAAAAAAGTACTTTACAATAAAATTTTTTTGTTATATATTAAAGGTGTCGACAGAAATGTTACAAATAATCCTCAGTAGCTCAATGGCGGAGCATTCGACTGTTAATCGAAGGGTTGCTGGTTCGAGTCCAGCCTGGGGAGCCATAAAGGAGATGTCATTAGGCATCTCCTTTATTGTATATTGATTTTATTTGCAGTTGTTTTTATAATGAAAAGGTATATTAAATGATTAATTCTTTTTAGGGTTGACAATCTTTGAGTCATAATTTATCCTATATATATGAGGATTTCTGTACTGGTTGATAATAATACAAACATGGGTAACACTCTTACTCCTGAACACGGTTTATCTTTTTATATAGAAGATAATGATAAAAAATTAGTGTTTGATTGTGGTACTAGTGATGCATTTATTAAAAATGCATATAAAATGGGTGTAGAGTTAGAAAACGTTACGGATATTATTCTATCTCATAGTCATAGTGACCATGTAGGTGGTTTTTTAAAACTTCAACTTCTTTATCAAAAATTCAGAGACATTGGTTTAGAGTTTGGACCAAAAAATATTTTCTCCCATCCTGATGTTTTTACAGAAAACACTATTGACGGGCTTTTTGAGGAAGAAGAAAATATTCATTTTAGTAAGGATACTTTAGATAGTTTCTTTAATTTGGTATTGGCTAAAGAACCTAAGGAAATTTCTGAAAATTTATATTATTTAGGAAGTATTCCTATTGAGAAAGCTGTAAAACTAGATTATTCGCCGGATGAGACGGCTTTAGCGTATAAATCTGAAGATGGGCTTATTATTATTTCAGGTTGTTCTCATAGTGGCGTTGAGAATATTATTGAGCATGCAAAAAAAGTTACAGGTGAAAATAAAATTAAAACTCTAATCGGCGGAATTTATCTGATTAACAGATCAGGTGATGAAATTAATGAACTTGGCAGGTATTTGAAAACTCAAGGCATCAAAAAAATATATCCATGCCATTGTACTGATTTAGAATCAAGAATAATACTTTCCCGTTATGTTCTTATTGGAGAAGTTAGTGTCGGCAGGGCTTTTTCCTGGAATTAAAACTATAATTATTCCCAGTCCGGATAATAGTATATTGTAATTATGTCAGAGGTTTTTATTCTTGCATGACCTCCCATAATAAAGTTGGTGAGAGAGCCTACTAATGGTATTATAGTTAATGCCCATTTTAGAGGATAAACTATAAAACATCTGTTTTGTCCCTTTTTTGTGTAATAGTCAACTAATTTTGAACTTTCAAGATTTGGAATTTCGAAATTTCCTAAGATGATTTCTGCGGGAAATCCGTTCATTCCGCTAGTAATAATTGTTTCTATTCTAGCTGTTACAATTTCATCTTTTTTTAAGATTGTTCGTCTTTTACAATATGTGTCGTTTAGAATTTTGAATTTTATTATTTCCCCTTCAATTAGTTTGTCTTTTGTTGAGATTGGGTCAAGTATTCCCATCTTTATAGGCACACGATAAGTACTTTCAAAGTTATATGGAAGTTTATTTTGAACTTCTATTTGGTTCTTTATTTGTTTTTCAGGTTGAAGTTCTTCTGAAAAAGTTAATTGAGGAACTAAGAACAGTATGTAAAATAATAACAAAATATATTTATTCATATTTTATTTCCTCGTTTGAATGGTATCTTATTTTTTCTTCAAGTTTTCTTCTGTTCTCAATTGAAGTTAACAGGAAATTTTGATAGTATTTATTATTAATATATTCATTATTTATAAGATATTGTGGATATTTGTATGTGATATATTCATAGATTCTTGCAAGTCTTTTTGATGTAAGATTATGCCGTGAAAACCTATCAAATCTTTTTTGAGGGAAGGTTTTGTTAATATAAACTATAAGAGCTAAAGGATTGTAACCTGATTTCACCAAAAAATCAACAGCTCTTTTGTCTGCTGCTGTTTCAAATTTTTTCGAACTTAAAGCTACTTGTATTGAGTCAACTGTCCCGCCCCAAGCTCCGTCATATGACTTTATTACAGTGGAAATTTCTCGAGAAATCATTGCTGCCAATTCATCATCTGTTTCAATTGAATTATATAAGCCATCATAGATTATTACTTGACGTTTTGTTAAAGCTTTATCTGTAGTCAAAGTTTTCTTTTGAGTTCTTTTATCATAAGTAAAAACTACACGTCGTGGAATTTTATTACTGTTTAAAATATTTGTACCGATGTTGTTAATTCTGTTTTGTATATTGTTTGTTTTTGCCAGTTCCAAATTTGCTTCATCTTGAGCAAAACATAATACTGGCAGGAATATTAGCGTAAATAATATAATAAACTTTTTCATAAAACCCTCAATTCCATATTGTTAAGTATATTCTAAAATTTTTATGGCGACAAATTGTAAAGTAAAATATAGAAAACGGGCTATATTTTTTGATTAATATTTATAGTATTTAAAAAAGGTTGAAACCGTGGTAGAGCATCTAATTTGAGCGCGTATGTTGCAGTATATAAGAAAGAAAATTTCTAAGGTGAGTAAAAGCAGTTGCACAAAAAGCGTACAAATGTGCACCTTATTCGTTAGATGTTCAAGCGCAGATGAAGGTTTGGAAAAATTATAAATATAAAGTTTATATTAATGCCCAAAATGCTATGGTATAATAGTTTTATAGAAGCGGTAGTTTAATAAAGGAGATAAAGATGATTCCTATTTTTGATTCAAAACGCCAATATGCACAAATTGGTGAAGAAGCTGAAAAAGCAGTATGCGAAGTAATGAGATCCGGATGCTATATCTTAGGACCTAATGTAAAAGCTTTGGAAAGCGAATTGGCTGAATATATCGGCTGCAAATATACTGTAGCTTTAAACTCTGGTACTGATGCATTGCATATTGCTCTTAGAGCTTTAGATATCGGTGCAGGCGATGAAGTTATTACAACAGCATTTACATTTGTAGCTACAGCTGAAGCTATTGGCATGGTTAATGCAAAACCTGTATTCGTTGATATTGATCCTGATACATTCAATATTGACCCTAAAAAAATAGAAGAAGCAATTACTCCAAATACAAAAGCAATCATTCCTGTTCACTTATATGGTCAACCTTGCGATATGGATGCTATTATGGCTATTGCTAAAAAACATAATTTAAGAGTTATTGAAGATTGCTGTCAAGCTATTGGTTCTTTATATAAAGGTCAAAGAGTTGGTACATTTGGTGATATCGGATGCTATAGCTTCTATCCTACTAAAAACTTAGGAACAATGGGTGATGGCGGACTTTGTACAGTTAATGATGAAAAACTTAAAGATAGATTAATTGCTCTTAGAAACCACGGTTCTATGGTTCGTTACCATAATGATGAACTTGGTGTTAACAGCCGTCTTGATGAAATTCAAGCTGCGATTTTAAGAATTAAAGCAAGACATATTGATGAGTGGAATTCTCAAAGAAGAGAACATGCTGCATACTATAATCAATTATTTGCAGACTGTGCAGATATTCAAACTCCTGTAGAATTGATGATACATATTGTGTTTACCACCAATATACAGTAAAAATTCCTAACAGAGATGAAGTTCATAAAATGCTTGGTGAAAATGGTATTGGCGCTATGTTATATTATCCAATTCCGCTTCACTTCCAAAAAGTTAATGCTTGGCTTGGTATGGGTAAAGGTTCTTTACCTGTAACAGAAGAAAATACAGATGTTGTAATTTCTTTACCTATGTTCCCGGAATTAACAAAAGAAGAACAAGATACAGTTGCTAAAACTTTGATTTCTTGTATCGAAAAATCAAAATCAGCAGCTGCTGTATAGTTAATTGGGTCATTCAGAGCCGGATTAAGAATCTAATAAAAAAATAGGCCTCGCAAATTTTTGCGAGGCCTATTTTTTTATCCTATCCAACCCATTTTGTCGGTGGTTTTCTTAAGTCCGTTATCCATTAATATGGTATTTTCAGAATGCTGGGCTATATTATCTGTTTGTTTTCCTTGGAACATAACTAGTAATAGATTATATAATGGAGAACTTTTAGAAAGCGTTGTGTTATTAGTCAAACCGGTATCAGGTACATTATATAGACTATTAAAGTCTGTACCTGGTTTGGAATTAAGTTGTACTCCTCCGATTTGTAACATCTTTTTTTATTCTCCTGATTTTTTAACAGTAAGTGTGCATTGAAAAACATCCGCCTGCAGGGTTTCCCATCTCGTTGTAAGCTCTTAGATTACCAACGCCAGGATGTTGATAAAATGTTTTATCTCCGACATTTATTTGTTCATTTGGGTTGTTCATTGTGCTATAATATGCATTACTTACATTTGTGCTGAAACCGTTACAGTAAAACATGCCTTCAATATATTGTTTTAATTGTCCAAAGGTATTGCTTACGATATTTCTGGTTTCTTCATCAGATGTTCTGATTTCGCTAAAATTTGTTTTTACAAATTTAGGATCCGATGCAACGATATTTTGATTATAAGCAATCGCTGAACTTGTATTATCATTAAAACTCATGACTATATCCTTTATACTCTGCTCTATTATATATAAAGTATATAAATAGTAAATAATTGCTTTTCTAAAATGTGATGTTTATAAAACTTAATAATCTATTATTTATATTTAATTTTTTTATTCCAGGTTTTACAGGAGATTCCGAATTATTTTTGCATAATTCATGTTTCCCTTTGAATTCAATAAGTACATTAGAAGGCGGATTAAATAATGTAAAGATAAAAACCTTATATCGTATTGCCTCAGCTCTTGATGTTAATGTTGAAGACATATTAAATTGTAATTCCCAAGCAATGTTAACTTTTGTAAAGTGTAAAATGTGCACTATTATTGCTCTTTCGGGTAATAAAAATTTTTATAAAAACACCTTATTGACATATAAAATTTGTTGTGGCATAATAAATACATAAGATTTAAGTGTAGTCGAAACACTAAATATAAATAGTTCATTAACCCCAAAAACATATAAACTCCTAAATAATAAACACTAAAAGAGACCATTAGGATGCAGAAAACGACCCACTCACTTGTTGAGTGGTTTTTTTTATGGGTAAATACTGCTACAATTATTTCCAGGTTATTGCAATTCACAACCTGCGGTGGGGATAAATATTACTAACAATTGCTTATCTGTGGTGCAAGGGAAGAAAGATATTTTCAATTATTTCTAAATTCGCTAATAGGTTCGGAAGTTGTTTCATTCTTTGTGACAGGTGTTTGTTGCGGATAAGCTTCATTTTCGTTTTGAATAGGTTCTGGTTGAAGATTTTCTTCGGAATTTTGTTGTTCTTGCTGACGTTCTCTGTAACCGTTTAAAAATTCATTAAATCTTTGATCATTGTTATTTTTAGATGTTTCAGCTTTTTCAATATCATCTAAAATATTTTTTAATTCAATTTTATAGTTTTCAGTTTGTTTACATGTATTATAATAATCAAGTGTATTAAATAACGTTCTTATATTTCCTGCTGCGACACTTTTTTTAGCATCATCTGAGTCAAATTTTCTGTTGGTAAGTTTATATAATTCAATTGCGTTATGTTGTGCATAATTCAGATAAATACAAGATGAATTTTTCATAAGAATATCTTTATTTTTGTTGAGCTTTTGGTTTAGGAAATCTGCAATAGACAGGTATTTATAGTATTTATCTTCAGGAGTAAGTTCGTTATTATCATCAATTAATTCAAAATCGATTTTTTGTCCCAAATTTTTTGTTTCTTTATATGTTGCAAATGAATATGTTCCAAGTAGTATACCGATTATTAAAATACTTATTCCAAGTATTAGTAAATCATTGTTTGTGTTTTTATCCATAACCCGTATTCCCTTTACTATTAAAGCTCTTTTATAATATATAATAAAAGATGTAAAAATACCATTCAAATGAATTATATTAAATAAAGAAGAATGTAATATAATAAAATAAAGGATGTTGGTGTAATATGAAAAAAGTTTACTTTTTATTATTATTAGTGATGATATTTGCAGGTTGTCAGGTATTGGCAGATGTTGTTACAACAAAAAGACAAATAAATCGTCCAACTGTTCAAACCCAACCGAAAACTCAACAAACAACCGTACAAAAAAGAACTACACCGAATAAAGAAACAAAGCTTTCTAATAGTGTAAAAATGTGTAAACCGTACAGTGAGCATTTATCATCTAATGTTGGAGGAATTGATTTTTCGTTTAATATTACAATTGCAGGATGGGTAAATAATAAATGTCGGGTTGATTTTATTGCTCAATCAACAGGTATAAACAGTTTATTTGAAGCATTATATGGAGTTAGTCCATCTCAGGCTCAAATTCAGACATTTGAACCTAAAATTAAATGTGAATTTACAAAATCACAATTAGAGCGTGTTGGCGATTCTATTTTGCAGGAAGAAGAAAGAAATCATGGAGCTAAAAATAATATGCTTAAGAATCCCGGAGAAATTGATATCTCAGGTTTAGTGAATATGACAGGCTCAGATGCTGCCTTGATGGATGTTATTTTGAATGATAGAGCATGTACAATTTTAAATGCAGGAGATTCTCAAGGTATGTTTGAATCTTTGTTTAATTTTTAAAAGGAAAAAGGAATTAAGTTATGAAAAAGGTTAAAGTTTTAGTTTTATTGTTATCATTATTGGTTTCAACTCAATGTGTTGTAAATGCTTTGCAAACAAACAGCATTGAAAGTGTTAAAAATGTTAATCAAAATACAGCTTCTCAAGTTCAAAAGGGGGTTACACCGGCAAATCCTCTTGATTATTTGAGTAAGTATAATGAATTAATGAGTAGATATTCAAAAAATTTCAGAGAATGTGAACCTTTGCATATGAGTCAATATATAGATATTTTCGGCTTAAAATTTAGTTATAAAATTGATGTTAACGGTTGGATAGATAATAAATGCTCATATTATATGACAGGAAATATTGGTGGTATTGGTAAAGATATCAGAGAAGTTTTCAATGTGAAAGTTTCTGATGATGTTATTTCTGCTATAAAACCTGAATTGAAATGTGATTTTACTAAAGAACAGCTAAATGTTTTGGTAGAAGGTTTTATTGCGGCTCAAGAAAGAAAGATGGCAGAAACAACCCAAGCTTCATTATCAGCTGAAAAATCTATTGAACATAAAAAAACTAAATTATCTCCTGCTGAAGAAAAATTAGTTGCAATGTTTATGACAGAAAATGTATGTTCTGTACCAAATAAAGAAGAATTAATGGAGCAATTTAACAAATTAACAGCTCCAAGTTTGTAATATGAAAGAACTTTTTTTATCAACTGAAGATAATATACAAATTGCAATTAATCATTATGAACAAAATAGTGATAGTGTTATTGTTATTTGTCCTGGTTGGTTTATGACGAAAGATTCTTCCATATTTGTTAAAATCGCAGAGGATTTTGCTAAATCTTGTGATGTTATTTCAATGGACTTTCGTGGTCATGGAAGAAGTGGCGGTTTTTATACATTTACGGCGCATGAAGAAAAAGATCTCGATGTTGTTGTAAATTTTGCAAAAGAAAAGTATAAGAACATATATTTATGTGGTTTCTCATTGGGCGGGGCGCTTGTATTACTTCATGGAGCAAAACATAATAATGTTGACAAAATTATAGCGATATCTGCCCCTTCAGATTTTATGAAAATCGAAAATCGTATGTATTTATCTAATGCGTGGATTCCGACTTTATTTCATAAATTTGAACCTCTTAGGTGGATTACAATAAGACCAGGGGTGCCTTGGCTTAAAAAAGATAAGCCAATCGATTTTGTTGATAAAATTAAAGTTCCGACTCTTTTTATTGCAGGAGAAAATGATCCGACAGTATTTCCATGGCATACGGAAATTTTGTATAATCAAGCTTTATGTTTAAAAGATTACAGGCTTTTTAAAAATACAAGACATGCAGAAGATTTGTACCATGATTTTCCGCAGGAGTTTATTGATATTTGTTTAAGTTGGTATAATAAATAAAATTATTTGTTTTTTCTGTCGCCGGTGCCGGAGCGGTATCCACAAATTGAGTAAATAAATGGTAAAGCTCTTTCAATGTGAATTTTATCTGCAAACGGGATTTTAGCAAGTACACAAATCGCAACCGCATCATCGATATTTGCAATCATATCTTTTAATTTAAGTTCTCGTTTTGGTTTTTTTGCTTCTTTATCACTTCTTAGATTGTTGAAAATAGCCATAGCTGTATTTGAACCGATTGCAACTCCGGCAATAGAAGCTATAATTTTAACAAAATTATTATTTATTTTTTTATTTTTAGATTTTTCGCAAAGTTTGATTGAACCGTCAACAAGCAGCATTGGAAGTGAAGTTAAAGACATTTGGAAAGCGCCTTCTTTCCACTTTTTTATCCTATCAGATTTTGGTTCTCCAATTGAGCTCATAAGAATTCCGCCGATATTAGCAGAAGCTGCCATTGTGAGCATATGCTGAACTTTATATTTTACTTTAAAAACATTAGGAGCTTTTTGCATTTTCATAAATGTAATAAGTGGTATTAGTACCCCTACAATTGATCCTGTTGCTGCTAATATTTTATCTTTTTGAGTAATATCTTTACCGTTATTTTTGGTTTCTTCGGATTTTTTCAGGTTCATATGACCATATGAAATCTCCCTGTTATTAGCAAGAAAATTTGTCATATGTTGTCTTTGGTTAATGTGTGAGGTTATAGATTCTATTGCCATAATTAAAAACCTTATTACGTGTGAATCTTACACTAAAGAAATATCAATGTAAATAGTTATAAGAAGTATATAATTTTTTATTTATGTTAATATGATTTGTAAGAGAATAAGTTATGAAAAAGATTATAATTACATTTTTTTTATTTATAGTATTTACTCCGATAAAAGCGTGCTCAGAAGTCGTTCATATATCTATGGAAGAAGCGGTGTCGCTTGCTCTTGAAAATAATCTAGATTTAAAGTCAAAACGTAAAAAGGCTGAAGAGTTAAAGCAGGATATAAAAATTGCTAATGCGTTGAAAAATCCTCAATTTCAATCTAATTTTTTAATGGGTAAAGTAACAAGAGGAAATTCCAGCCAATTTGGATTAGCGGTTCCTGTTGAAGTTGGAAAGCGTGGAATTCGTAAAAAGATAGCTCAAATTAATTTAAAAATTGCAGAAGATGAAATAAGGGCAGCTGAGCATGATTTAAAAATAAATGTAATGCGGGCATATTTTAATATTTTATATAGAAAATCTATTGTTCAAATATTGCAAGAACGTGAAAGATTATTTCGCAGTATGCAATTAATTATTGAGCAAAAAACTAAAACATCTGCGAATTACAGTGTTGACGTTTTGCAAAATGACATGAAATACAAAAAACAGTTGGTATTTTTAAATCAGGCGAAAGCAAATCTTTTAGGTTCTCAATTTGAGTTGAACAGTGTTATGAATATTAAGGGTTCCGAAATTATGTATGATACTGTTGAAACTTCTTTATTTGCAAAAGATCTTGAACTGTTAAATATAGAACTTTTGCCTTATCAAACAATTGAAGATACTGCAATGGAGTATAGTTATTCGTTATCAATTGCAGAATCAAATATTGAAAAACGTGCAGCAGAGGTTTCGCAAGCTAAAAGGAAGCTGATCCCGGATGTTACAATAAGCGGAGGGTATGCCTATCAAACAGCTCATCAAACCAGAGCCGAAGCCTTACCTGGAGCTTATGTCGGTGCTGGTGTTGATATTCCTCTGTTCTATTTTTATGGTCCTGATATTAAGAAAGCTAAAATTATATTAGATAGGGCAAGTATTGATAAGGATTCGTTTGAAAATCATCTTAAATTTGCACTTAAAGAAGATTATAATGAGTTTAAATATGCAAAAGATAACATTGCGCATTATAGTGAAATATTAAAGGATTCAAATGCGGTTTTAGAAAATTATAAACAACGTTATGAAAAAGGACAGGCTAGTTTACTTAACCTTATTCAGGTTGAAAACGCAAACCAAGAAACTGTAAGGGAATATATAAATGCTGTTCAGGTTTACTATGAAGCATATCTTGATTTAATGCATAATGTTGGTCACGATATTTTGTTAAATGATAAAGATCTTTAATTTATACTAATGATAATTTGTTGGTAGAACTTTTTACTTGTCTAAGTTGTTCTGCGCGTTTTAGAATTTTATTTGCGCTTTCATCGTTGGGTTGTGCTGATAAAAATTTACGGTAATATCTTTTTGCTTCATTTTGTTTACCTAGTTTATCAAGACATAGTCCGATTTCTGAATATATTTGTGTGTAGTTTGGGTTAATTTTTAATATATTCATATAAAGAGCAAGAGCTTGTTTGTATAATTCCATTTTCATAAATAAGGAAGATTTCCTTAAATATGCATTAATATATGACGGCGAGTTTTCGATTAATTTTTGATATATCATTAATGCCATATCCTGCTCATCACATTGTTCGTGAGCTTGTCCTAATTGAAAAATTGCATCTGGATTTTCAGGGTTTATTTGAATAGCTTGAATAAAACATTTTATTGCACGGCAAGGCATTTCATCCTTCAGGTGGCAAAGACCAAGTTCATAAAAAGTTTCGAATTTGTTTGAATCCAGCAGAGCTGCTTTTTCCAGATTTTCTATTGCCTTTTTAATTTTTCCTAAATTTTTGTAACAAATGCCTAATCCTAAATATGTTTCGGAATTGTTTCTATCCATTAGAATAGAATTTAAATAAGTACCTGCGGCTTCTTTGAATGAATCTTTTGCTCTTAATAAATCGGCTTTTTCCTGAAGTGTTTTAGTCAGTGTTTTACAAGCCGGGGTGCTCATATATTTTAATTTTTCGTTACTCAACTCTACTTCCTCTTTATGTTACTATTCTAGTTTTTTTTCATGCGCGTAAGAACCATCATAAGATTTAAACATTAATCAACCATTGGATTTATTCTCGTTCTTGTGCTATAACATTGTTATGAAAAAGTTTTTAATTTTATTAGGGATAATGGGAGTTTTATCTACTCAAAGCTTGGCATTTGATGGAGAAGTTGAGTTAGAAAATGTTGAACAATCTAAAATTGAGCTTCCAAAATTTGATTATAAAGACAAAGATTCTCTGGTTATAAGTGATAAGGAAATAATGGATGAGATTATAAAACTTCAACGAGAGAAGGATTTAGAAGATATTGATAATCTTTGGAAAGGAACGGTTGAAAATAATCAGGTTATTGGATTTGCGTTGAAAAAACTTGCCACACCTGAAAGCCAAAGAAGAATTCATTCTTCACTTATGGCAAAAACTTTGTCTGCAATTGTATCAGGAGCTGCATTAGCACCTTGTTTGATTGGTGCTGATTATATGGTTCAATCAGGTTCGTATGCGGCAGGAAGAATTGCGCAGAATTTTATAAACCGTAAAAATGTTCCGCAGGAAATACCTCTTACCGATACAGAGCTGATTGAACTGGCGGGACTTGTTGAAAGTCTTCAGGACAAAATTATTAATGCATATTATAATTATAAAAGTTCTTTAAGCCAGTTAAAAGAAGTTCGTTCAAGAGAGCTTTTGTATAGTAAAAATTATGTAAAAGCGATGGATGAGGAAGATTTTTTAGAAATTGCAATTTCATCGTCTTTATATAAAGATATGCAGATTGAAGAATTTAAATATATGCAGCTTGCAAAAAAATATCATCTTGAATTACAGCGTTTAGCAGGAAAAAAAGTTGTTGATGGATTAAATTTGTATCAGTATAATTATGATACTGCGTTGATTGGAGGAAACAATGTTAAGAAATAGGTTATTGTTGGTTTCAATGATATTTACGTTAGCGACGGTTCCTGCTATTGCAGAGAATTTATCTAATGTTGAGTTTCCGAAAGCTCCGGCTTATCGTGTCGGAATATCTGAACTTCCAGAAAAGCAGTATGTTCAGGCAATTGAAAATAGAGTTAAACCTGAAAAGAAGTTTGCTAAAATAGATAACTCATATGATGATAATATTGCTGATATGACTTATGCAGATTTAAGTATCAAACGATTATCAAAAGAAGTTGCGCAGGATTTAGAATTTGAAGAACAAGATATGCTCTCTGATTTATCTTTATTATGGCAGGGTGCAGCAGTGCAAAGTGATACAATAAATTTTGCATTATATAAACTCGCAAATCCGGATGCAGATAAACCGGATGAAAAATCAGTAAAAAATGTTTTAAAGACTATCGCAAGTATGTCAACACTTGTGGGTGCAAGTATGGGAAGTCCTATTTTAGCAGGTTCGTCTTTGATCGGCGGTAATATTTTTAATATTTTTGCACAGGATACTAAAGCATTAAATTATAAGTATACTCGTGTTAATGATGCAGATATGATTATTTTAATTCGTAAAGTTGAAGATTTACAACAAAAAGCTGTTGATTTATATTACGATTATATGAGCGCTAAAAAGCAGTTAGAATTTAGTAACGATTTAGTAAAAGAAAATCAACGTAAATTTGAGTTGGCTCAACAAAATAATGCCGCAAGAGAACTAGTTGTTATTACTGATGCTTATTACCGTACAGCTTTAGATAAGCAAAGAACTGCAAAATCAGAGTTTTTCTCAAAACGTGCTGCATTGGAGCAATTTGTAGGTAATGAAGCATTTGTTCAGTTTGAATCAGAATTAACAGCTCGAGAAAATGGAGAAAATGTTAATCCGGTAAAACATAATAATCTTACTGAAGATGTTACAGATGTTCAGGCGCAAGAATATGCTGAAACAATTCAAAGTGTAGAAAATTTTATAAATACAGTTCAAGTTCCTGTAATTTCAAGTGGGGATGATACTGTATCACAAATTGTTGAAGATGAAAATGTTGTAATTGCGGAAACTGATGAAACTTCAGAAATTATGACAGGATCTTCTTCAAATATAGAAGATGAAGATGAAAATAAGAAAACAGGAATATTTCGCCGAAATAAAAAAGAACCAAAGATGAAAGAACCTAAAAATTCTACTAAGGGATTAATTTTTCTTCACGGTAATAAAGATGAGCAAGTGAAAAATTCCAATAGGCAGAATACAGATATAGAGGAAATTCCTACCGTAGAAACACAAAAAATGCAAGGATCGGTTGTTGATACTTTAGGGCTACCGCCTTTAGATGAAATTAGAGTTCCTGATTTGACGCGTGAAGGGTATTCTATTCATTCATATTATGATGGAGATGAGTATAATGCAGATCCTTCCTTATCGTTCTAATTGCGGACAGGTAAATATGGATATTGATTCGAAGTTATTGGAATCGGCAATAACTTCAGGTTGTAAAGAACCGATATTCAGACTGTATGGATGGGATCCTCCATGCATATCTTTAGGGCGAAATCAGAATGATAGTTTTCTGGATAAAGAATTTTTGAAAAAAAAACAAATAGATATTGTTAGAAGACTTACCGGTGGCAGAGCCTTATTGCATGATAATGAAATTACATATAGTTTCATATGTCCTGTGTCTTTTTTGAAGAATGGAGATCATGTTATATCTTCTTATAAAGAAATTTCACAAATTTTGATTGATAAGTTTAAAAAACTTGGCATTGAGCTTGAATTTGGAGTAGAAAAACCTATTAAAACTGGATTTGATTATTGTATGTTAATATCTACAGGTGCAGATTTATGTTATAAAAATAAAAAACTTATAGGTTCTGCTCAATGTCGTAAAAATGGTTATATACTTCAGCATGGTTCTATTTTATATGATTATGATAAAACTTTACTTGAAACAATTTTTAATGAGCCTGTGAATACTGATGATATTACAACTGTTAAGGAAATAAATCCTGATTTGACAAAAGACCAAATCCTTAAGATAATGAGTATATAAAGAGGGAAGATTTGATGTTAAAAAAATATGATGGTTTTACGCAAAGCCAGCAGCTTTTAGTCATTGGTATTATATTTTTAGTTTTATTTGCACTGATAGCTGCACCTTTATATAATTCTTGTAAGAAAAAAGGAATAGTAACAAGGCTTCAAGCTGTTTATTCGGTTTTAGAACAGGTTCAACAAAAGTATTTTTTAGAAACAGGTGAAAGCATATCTAATTATGATGATAAAATAACTGCGGAAGCCTTTGCTAAAACTTACTTTGTACCATATTTACATCCTAAAAAAAATTGTGAAGGTGCTTCTCAAACCGGCTGTTGGAAATATTCTACATATACAGACTTGGCTAAGAAAACAATCTCTAATCCTTCTGAATATTCTATAGTATTAGAAAGTGGTACAGTAATAGGCTTTAGCAAATCTAAAGAAGGATTTTTGACTATGCTTATTGATATAAACGGTCCTGCGGGTGAAAATAAGTTAAGTCGGGATATTTTTTTAATGTATATTTATAATAATTCACAGCCAAAAATCTGTCCTGTGGAAGAATATAAAAAATATTATATATCAAATGGTATTCATCTTGGTGGATATGATAAATGTGGGATTCCTCATGATGTATTGTCTTATGAACAGTTATTTGGCACGACTTTAGAGGATGGTTGTAATAAAAATGCTTTAACAAAAAGAGATGGTTTTGGGGTTGGTGCAGCATGTGCAGCTTTAATAAAACTAAGCCAGTGGCATATTGATAAAATTTATCCTTGGTAGTATAATTTACCAAAAAGGGATATATTATGAACAAAAATTTAAAAGCAATGGTAATGGCAGCAGGCATGGGTTCACGTTTAGAACCTATAACATTGATGTTTCCAAAACCTTTAATCCCTGTAATGAATCGTCCTTTAATGGATATTATCTTATCTCAATTACATAATGTTGGAGTTAATGAAGTTATTTCAAATACTTATTATTTGGCAAATCAAATTATAGATAGATATGAAAATAATAATTTAGGAGTTAAGTTTAATTACATAAAAGAAACAGAACTTTCAGGAACGGCAGGTGGAATGAAAAAATGCCAGTTTTTCTTTGATGAAGGTGAAGATTTTTTAGTAATGTCAGGGGATGTTTTAACAACAGCTGATATTAAAAAAGGTATTGAAATTCATAAAAGCTCAGGTGCTATTGCAACAATTGGAGTGAAACAAGTGCCGCATGAATTGGTTTCTCATTTTGGGGTTGTTGTAACCGATGAAAAAGGCTATATTACTGAGTTTCAGGAAAAACCTGCACTGGAAGATGCTAAAAGTAACTTAATAAATACCGGAATTTATATATTTAATTATAAAATTTTTGATTATATTCCTGAAAATACATTTTATGATTTTGCAAAAAATGTATTTCCAAAATTACTTGAAGAAGGTCAAATAAACACTTTCGAGGTAAAAGAATATTGGAATGATATCGGAACAATTAGTCAATATAAACAATCCATTCAGGATGTTTTTAATGGAGTTTGTGGAATTGAACATTCTAAGATAAATGAAACAAATTTAGGCAATTATATTGCAGGCGATTCTAAAATTCCATCAACAGTAAGGTTTGTTGGAAATTCTGTTGTTGGTTCAGGTGTAAAATTAGGCGAATATATAAAATTAGAGAATTGTATAGTTATGGATGGTGCAGAAATAAAAGCTGGATCAGAATTATCTAATTGTATAGTCTTTCCTTCAGTGTCAAAATTAACTAAAAAATCGGTTTCTAAAAATTCATCAAAAGATGTTTTAATGGTCTAAGCCCATTAGGCTTCATGCTGTTTTCATTTTTTAAGATTTGCGTATTTAAGATTTAATAAGATATTTGTTGTCTTATTCTTCAATAAAATCTATTTTAATATTTTCTTTTTTTAGTGTAGGGACGCTTGCTGCAAGTAGTATTTTTGTGATATTGGTAATTTTTTCAATATCGAAGTTTTTGTTAGTTTTTATTATAACATTTGCCGTTACGGTATAAGGTTCATAAAGTGTCAGGAAGGGAATTTTTATATTTACTTTTGCATTATAAACACCTTCTATGTGGCTTAATCTTTTTGAAAGATTTTTATTTAATAAATTTTCAAGTTTTTTTAATTTCTTAGGTTTAGTAGTTGTAATATATAAGTATGGGTTGAAATTAGGATAAATAAAAACATCCTCAGTAATTATGTTTTTTTCTGCAAGTTCAACAGCGGTGTAATCAATGTAATTTTTTGTAGCGCCTAAAATATCAATATAATAATTTGAACCATCAAGATAAAGAATGCTCGGATAAGAATAGTTAGCTATTATGGCTTGGATATCATTGACTTTTTGTAAATTATCAGTTCTGGCAAATGGTATAGCGCGACAACTGTATGCGTTCAGTTGAAAGCCGCTCCAAAACATCCCGATTCCATAGGTTAATATTATCAGGATAGTAAAAATTTTCTTTTTCATATTATAAGTATAATAAGTTTTGGAAATAAAACAATACATTTTTAACTTGATTTTTTTGTTGGTTGATGTTATTCTTAAATTGTTCATCTGTTGTGTGACTATGATACTCTGCCGATGAAGGTATGACTAAATGTGATATCGGAGGAGAGTAAAGGTCGCGCAACTAAGCAAGGCGAGGTTTAGCTAGTGTAAGCTAGTAATCCTATGAATAACTGAATAATTACCGCGGGACTATGGCGCAGCGGTAGCGCAGGGGACTCATAATCCCTTGGTCGTGGGTTCGAATCCCTCTGGTCCCAAATAAAAAAAGAGCTTATATAGCTCTTTTTTTATTTGGGATTACTGGTCCAGTGTACTTCTTACACAAGGCGTGTTGTTCATCTGTATTTTTTTGATGTATTTTTTTGATGTATTTTTTTGAGTGGTGCGATTAGGTCATATGGTGCGATTATTTCGGGCAATCGGCTGTGTGTGCGAGTTTGAGGGGTCGGAAGTAATCAAACCATTTGACCTAAAAATGGTCAAAACTGTCGTTTGCGGGTCAGGGTTGCATAATTAGTTTACTCATTACTCTACCCCTCTGCCGTAGGCGAGGGTGCTGCGGTTATGATTATCCAAAGAGTAATTTGAGTATATTTATTAGCCGTTGTATTTCAATATAAAATAATAAAATATTGGCTTAGTATCTGTTTTTATTGTATCTGTAAGTTTTAAATTATCTTTTAAAAACTCTTTATATTCTATAATTTCAAAATTATATTTCTCAAATAATTGCATCATTTGTGATATTGAATGTTTATAGGTTTCAATATAAATATCATTGTCATCAATATTCATGTGCGTATAAGCATAATTTCTATCCGGATGAACATCAGATATAAAGCATTCTCCTACTATTTTTATCATTTCCTCGCTAACATCAAATCCATCAAGATATACTAAACCGTGGTAATTGAATACCATAATTAGAATCACTTTTTTTCTGTCTTTCTAACTTCTAAAGCCTTTGTTAAGCTCCATTCTTCATGAAGCTCTTCTTTAGCTCAATCTATAAAATTTTAGATTTCTGGTTTTATATTATTTCTTAAATACTGTGATATTTGTACTATCAACATCAATATTAGGAGTCATTACCACTTATACTGGCATCAATACTAAATTCGAAAATTCGCGGTTCTGAATTTTATAAAACAGCTTATTTCTTGCCATTTATTACTCCAATGATAGTAATTGGTATTGTTTGGGCGTGGATATTTGATCCCAATATAGGTTTATTAAATCAGTTTTTACATATCCATATAAATTGGCTGTATGATAGCCAATTTGCAATGTCGGCTTTAATTATCGTATCAGTCTGGAAGAAGCTTATTGGGTATAATATGATAATATTTTTATCAGCATTATCAGAGCAGTATTACAAAGTTTATTTGAGGTGGCAAAAATTAATGCGGCAAACACTTGGCAAATATTTAAAAATATAATAATACCGATATTGTTGTCAACAATCTTTTTTGTTGTCATAATCACTGTAATCAGTTTATTTCAAGTGTTTGATTTAATTTATCTTATGATGCATGGACCGTTTGGTTCTACCAATGTTCTTGTATATGCAATTTATAAAAACGCATTTGAATATTTTAATATTGGTAAAGCAAGTGCAATTGCTTATGGTATGTTTGTTATAATCTTGTTTATTACGTTGCTTCAATGGCATTTTCGAAAGAAATGAGTATATTCTGAAGATTAATTTATAAAAGTCTTTTATAATACAAATAGAGGATGAATATAATTTTTAATTGAATACAATAATTTTTGTAAATATATTTTTAATGCTTGAATATGATTTAAATAGCAAATTTATTTTATATTTTTTAAATTGCTAAATGTTATGAGTAATGAATTTTGCAAGTTTACAAGGATTGGTGAATATATGGAAATGAAAAGATTTAATCACAGTTTGATGTTAAAAAGATTAGCTGTTGCTGTTTTAATTTCTCTAAATGTTAATTCTGTCCAGGCAGATGAGGTAACTTCACATCGAGAGTTAGTAGATTCTATAAAATCTGCTACCGGTGATAGTTTAGTAAATTTAACAGCTGATATTATTACCGAAAATATGACCATAGATGGTGTTCAACCTGGCAGAGATGTAACTATAGATGGAAACGGGCATTCTTTTACGGGTGCTAATTTAATACCATTATTTAAAAGAATCGCGCCTCCGCCTTTATAATAATCATAACCAGAACTAGTTGTTGAATTATTAATAAAGTATCCTTTGATTGAGTTGCTTTTATTGGAACCTAGATATATAGCTCCACCACCATCTTCTGCTGTATTATTGATAAAGACACCTTCAATATTTTCAACATTACTTTTTACATCATCCCCGGTTGATGCCCAACTGTAAATAGCTCCACCAATCCAATTTGTTGCTGTGTTGTTTACAAATAAACCTTTTATTTCTTTTATATAACCATGATAGTTATGATTATATATAGCTCCCCCAGCACTTGCTGTATTATTTATAAAATTACCCTGAATAGATTCAATAGAACCACCTACGTTTATCTTTATAGCCGCGCCATAATCTTTTGAACTATTGCCAACAAAATTACCAGATATTTTACCAATATTACCATATATATTATTTATTACAGAATCTTTATTATTATAAAAATTACCTGCTATACTATCTATAGATTTGTCAAAATCATTGCTATTAAACCTACTACCATATATGTAAATAGAGTTATCTTTATTGCCGATAAAATCACCGGATATACTGCCAATTGATTGAGAGGTTGTATTCCTTCCTTCCATAAGAATTCCTTTTTCGTTATTGATGAAATCACCAATAATAGTTTTTATATCCCCAGTAGAATTATTTATTGCTACACTATTATTAATAAAATCCCCAATAACATTAGTATTTTGTCCTTCGGCGTTTGTTACTGGAGAATGAGGATTTTTTACTTCCATATTGTAATAATGTGCGATAGATTCTTTTGTTTTTACTTCGATATACTCACCACCATCAACACGTTGATCCGCATCAATGAGTTCCATATTTGTCTTATCATAGTATTTTACAACATCTTTTAATTCATATTTTACTACTGTTCCTTCCGGTAAATTGGTCACATCTTCGGGGGTGAATTCGCTCAGGCTATATTCACTTTGAGGCAGAGCTGGGTTTTGTGCGTGCATTTTATCCAATGTCGGTGTTGGATCATATACTTCATCTGCTATTACAGGCGTACCAAACATTACGGCTCCTATCAAAGCTGCTGCGGACATTGTTTTAATACTTGCTTTTCTAGTCTTTTTCATAATCTCACCTCATATCTTATACATCAAAATACTCAAAATGTGACTTCAAATTTGAAGTTCAATAACTGCGAGTATTTTTTCGCATTCTAAGCTTAATTCCTCATAAATAAAATTCACTTCATTGCGGTCAGAACAGTCATATAATCAAAATCTCAGGCATATGCACCATTTTGAGTATTTTGATGTATATTTATTCTACCGGTTAAGTTGTCGGTTATTGTATCTTAATTCTTTAATTTTCAGGGCTATTTTTTACATTTTGTTATACTGTATATCCTTACAGATATATTATATCACTGTTTTTATAAAAATTCAAGTGTTTAAATTGTGTTAATTAATGTAAAATCTACTTGGCTAATTGACAAATTAATTTTATCAGGTATGTTACTTCTAATACAAAAAAGGATTTACAACTAAAAAAAGGAAAAATTATGATTACTCAAATGACATTTACCGGTAGAGAAACAATGTTAACTAAACCTGCTAAGAAAATTGTGAGCGAAGCTCATGAATATGTTGGTGCAAGTAAAATTTATGATACAGCTGAAAGTGCTGTTAAAGAAGCTGCAAAAAATATAGTAAAGAAAGCTCCGGTAGATTATTCAAATCAAGCAGCAGCAAGTTATGCTTTATCTCACGGCACACCAAAAGAAGCGTTACCGGAAGCCGTTGCACGAAGCATAGACTTTACTGTTTAATATTTATTAAATTCAATTTACAATAAAAACGTCTTTGCCGTTTGGTGAAGATGTTTTGTTTTTTTGTTATAATCAGAAAACAGTAACGGGAGAAAGAGTATGAGAGAGGAATTGTTATCTATAGTAGAAAAAAACAGTAGGATTGACTTTGCTGAACTTGCGGTATTGTTGGGAGTAAGCGAAGAAGATGTTCTAAAAGAGATTGAGGCACTTGAAAAAGAAGGTATAATCTGCGGTTATCATACGCTTATTAATTGGGAAAAAACTACTATTGAAAAAGTTACAGCGTTAATTGAAGTTAAAGTTACACCTCAGCGCGGCAGAGGATTTGATAATATTGCAGAGCGCATTTATAATTATCCGGAGGTTAAGGCTGTCTATTTGATCTCAGGCGGATATGATTTACTTGTTATTTTGGAAGAAAAAACATTAAAAGAAATTGCAAATTTTGTATCTGATAGATTATCTACTCTTGATAGCGTTTTAAGTACTGCAACTCATTTTATATTGAAAAAATACAAAGATCACGGAACAATTTTAAATAAAGAATCAAAAGATGAAAGAGAGGTTATTACCCCATGAGGAATTTTCTTTCAGACACAGTTGTAAATATAAAACCATCAGGAATTCGTAAGTTTTTTGATATCGTAAGCGAGATGAAAGATGCAATATCACTTGGTGTTGGAGAACCGGATTTTGATACTCCATGGCATATTAGAGATGAGGGAATTTATGCATTCGAACGTGGAAAAACATTTTATACCTCAAATGCAGGCTTAAAAGATTTAAGAATAGAAATTTCCAATTATCTTAAACGGACCCAGGGTATTGGTTATAATCCTGATAGTGAAATTTTGGTAACTGTTGGCGGTTCTGAAGCGATTGATATCGGGCTTCGAGCAGTAATAAATCCGGGGGATGAGGTTATAATTCCGCAGCCGTCTTATGTTTCTTATGAACCTTGCGCCGTACTTGCCGGTGCTAAACCTGTGATTATAGATTTGAAAGCTGAAAATGAATTTAGACTGACTCCAGATGAACTTTTGGATGCTATAACAGAAAAAACAAAGGTTCTTATTTTACCGTTTCCAAATAATCCGACAGGGGCTATTATGGAGCGTGAAGATCTGGAAAAAATTGCGAAAATTGTTATTGAAAAAGATATTCTTGTAATGTCGGATGAGATATATTCAGCGTTAACTTATAAGGATAAACATATTTCTATCGCATCTTTAGATGGAATGAAAGAAAGAACTATTTTGATAAATGGCTTTTCAAAAGCTTATGCAATGACCGGCTGGCGTTTGGGATATGCTTGTGCGCCTGAGTGGCTTATAAAACAAATGACAAAGATTCACCAGTTTGCAATTATGTGTGCGCCGACAACAAGCCAGTATGCTGCAATAGAAGCATTAAAAAATGGTGATAAAGATGTTGAGATGATGCGTAAATCATATAATCAGCGCAGAAGATTTCTTATGAATGCTTTTAAAGAAATGAATCTTGAATGTTTTGAACCGTTTGGTGCATTTTATGTTTTTCCTTGTATTAAGGACTTTGGTATGACAAGCGAAGAATTTGCGACAAAATTTTTACAGGAAGAAAAAGTTGCGCTTGTACCTGGAACTGCATTTGGAGACTGCGGCGAAGGATTTTTAAGAATTTCATATGCTTATTCTTTGGATAATTTAAAAATAGCAATGAGTCGATTGAGAAATTTTGTAACACGGCTTCGTCAAAAATAGCTTACTATTCTTTTTGATTACCTAATCAGGTGATATTTTCTTATTGTTTTTACGATTAAATATTCTTGTTTGGAGTGAAAATTATGAGAAAATTATTTCCATTATATTTATTGTTATTTTTTAGTTTTATAGTTTTAAGTCAAGTTGTAAATGCTGAAAATATTCATTTTAAAGATTCAATTTATGATTTGAAGTATAGTGATATAAGTTCTAAATCAAGAATTATAGAAAATGAATATTATAAAGTTAAAGAAAATCGGGATTATTGGACCAGTATGATTGGGATATATTACAATCCTGAAATATCCAATCCGTTAAAATATGCAGCTGATGTTGATAAAAAAATAGAAACAACTGAAAATCTTGTACTTTTAAAATTTGTGCAAAATAAAAAACAGGATATTGCAGTAATAAGTTATCTTGAAAATGTAATTCAAGATGATAAAACCTTTTTCATTTATAATATATATAAATATGAAAAACATCCGAAAAAAGGCATGATGATACTTCGGTTTGCAAAAAAATATGTTTTTAATACCAAAGAAGAAATAACACATATTGCACAAGAAGTAAAAAAGATTAATAATGATTATATGGAACAGATAATAATATCGCCAATTCCACAAATCATTGTTAAGCATATTCCTTAAAAAAGAAAAGCATCCGAGTATAACGGATGCTGCGATTATTTGGTATAATAAAGTAGGATGCAGTTTCAGGCGCACTGAATTTATTCAGTGCGCCTGAAAAGTTTTTATTATCCTTTAAAATATGCAATAACAACCATAATAACAGTTACGACTACTGCAAATATTATTGTACTTAGAACCCCTGTTCCTTTTGTTTCAGAATAAGCGGTTCTATTTATTGAATTTTGAGTATTTTCTGTCATTTTAGCCTCCTATTTTCTTGCCGCAATAGCGCAGGCAATTGCAAGAGCAATTTCCATATCGTTATTGCTTGTAATTTTCTTTTTTGGTACGTATTTGTCTTCTTCTATTTCTTCAGGAAAATATTTGCCGATAAAGCTTATAACTTTTCCGCTGAGGTTCATAACAAAAATCATTATGCTAAGAAAGAAGAATACAAAACCCATACCAATAATCATTAGAAGGAATCCTTCCTTCAATAATTCGATATTCATTATTTGTCTCCTATTAAATTGTAAGTATTATCTATGTTTTAAAGATAAAAATAGGAAACTAAGGGGCTCTTGTGCAAATCTCATTTTTTAAATAGGAAGATATTTTATGAGAATTGCTATATAGTATTTTGTTATAATTGGTATTGAAAATTTGTTGAATTAATTTTCGTTGAACAGTTGCTTTATCAGTGGAACTGCTATTAAAATTATTTTTTCTATTACTTGAGTTTGAAATTTCTTGTCTTTGACGGTTAGTGCAAACTATATTATGTTTGCCATCATCTGTGTTAAGTATCAATTCTTCCTGAGGAACAGTTATTGTATCTGTTATTTCAGGGGATGATGAAAAATTAAATGCATGAAATTCTATTCCACAAGCGTTTGCGCTTAGTGAAATAAAAAAACATACACATATAAAAAATAATTTTAATACATTTTTCATAAATTTATTGTTGTAGTTTGTCGGAGATGGGACTTGAACCCACACAGATTTCTCCATACGCACCTGAAACGTACGTGTCTACCATTCCACCACTCCGACATGGTCTATGTTGCACTTATTATATTATAAAAATTTATAAATTACTACTTATTTTACCTAGTAATATGTTTATAAAAATGAACAAAATTTTTTTATAATCGTTATAATCATGTGAAGTCTGATAGGAGAAAAGGTATGAAGAAAATTATTTATTTTATATCATTAGCGTTTATATTTATGGGAATACCAGCTTTTGCTGCTCATGGACCTCACGGTGGCGGTCATGGACATACGCAGGGAGGAAGACCTCCAATGCATGCTCATGTTTCTGTTGGACATCGTCCACCAATGCATATGTATCATCATGTTGGCATGGGAAGACCATTACCGCCGCCTGTATTTTATAGATCTATAGTAAGACCTTATTATACTCCGATGTATTATCCTGCAACGACTTATACAACATATACATACAATCCCTATGAACCGGTAACACCTGTTGCACCTACAGCTACAACTGTAATTGTTAAAGATAACTATGCAGGTATAAATACTGCCGCAAATGTTATTAATACTGCTGCAAATGTAGCCGCAACAATTAGATATATTACCTGGTAAATCTCTAAAAGTTAAAGCTGCGTATGCAAAGTATACGCAGCTTTTGTTTATCTTATTTTATATTATTAGTATTTTCAGCTGAATGTGGACTATTTTTGAATTCTTCGTATACCTTTAAGTATTCTTTACTTTTTTCAGGTTCTTGTAATTTTGCATAATTATCGATTTTTGCTTGCGCTTCTTCCGGGTTTAATTTATTAACCATAAATGAATATGCTTTTAAATCAGCTTCATTATTTGGGGTAATTTTTGTATCTACTTTTTGGATATTTATTCCGTATTTTGCAATAATTGCTTGGTATTCTTTTTCTCTATTGTCTTCAATATCAACCAAAATACCATCTTTTGTTACCTGCATTTTGTCTGGAGTGGTGAATTTTGCTGTTTCTGCTCCAATTTCACGCATCGTTTGGTGAGATTCTGGTCCTTTTTTTTGCATTTCTGAATAAGGGATTAACATTGTTCCAGAAAATGATGGATTCATATTGTTTACTGACATATTCATTTTAACCTTCTTTCTATTGTGTACGCATTAGCTTAAAGTTCTATAAAAAAATAAATTGCTTATTTTTATCATTCTTTTTACAAATATTTATAAAAATCTCATCTATATGGATGAGATTTTGAACATTTTGTTAAAGAATAATTTCTTCTTGTCGATATAAAGAATATAGATATGGAAAACGAAAGTTTTTCATACCTCCTCCCCAAGTCTGGTAGCCGTTCTTTTTAAGACGGCTTTTTTTTATGCAAAAAACCTGGTAAAAAGTTACATCTTTACCTTATTTGAGATAACTTGGAAATGCTCGGTTATATAAATTTATCCCACTTGCATTTCTTTTTCAAATCCAAATAATGAACTTACAGATTCATCATCATGGATTCTTGAAATTGCTTGAGCTAAAAGCGGAGCAACAGAAACTTGTTTAATATTAGAAGGCATTTTGCTCATATCAAGCGGAATAGTATTTGTTACAATACATTCAGTAATTGGAGCAGAACCAAGTCTTTCAACTGCAGGACCGGAGAATACAGGGTGTGTCGCTCCAACATAAACTTCTTTTGCCCCCTTTGATTTTAGAAGTTTTGAAGCTTCACAGATTGTACCTGCTGTATCAATAATATCGTCAAACATTAAGCATACTTTACCTTCAACTTCTCCAATAACGTTTGTGGCAATAGCTTCATTATGTTTATCACGTCTTTTATCAATAATTGCGATCGGGCATCCTAATTTTTTTGCAAAGTGGCGTGTTCTATTAGCCCCGCCCATGTCTGGAGATACTGCTACCATATCGTCAGGATTGATGTTTAAACCTTTAATATAATTTACTAGAACATTTGTTGCAAAAATATGATCAACAAGAATATTAAAGAAACCTTGAATTTGACCTGTGTGTAAATCCATTGCCAGAACTCTGTCTGCACCTGCTGTTGTTAACAAATCTGCAACAAGTTTTGCAGTAATAGCTTCACGACCTGAAGTTTTTCTATCTTGTCTTGCGTAACCATAATAAGGAATTACTGCTGTAATTGTTTTTGCACTTGCACGTTTAAATGCATCAATAATAATAAGTAATTCCATAAGGTTTTCGTTAACCGGATTACAAACTGGTTGAACAATAAATACATCATCCCCTCGAACACTTTCTTTTACCTGAACATAAATTTCACCGTCAGCAAAGTTTTTAACAACCATCGGTCCGACTGTTGTTCCTAGATAATCAGCGATTTCTTGCGCTAATTTCGGGTTTGAACGTCCTGCAAATAACTTAATGTCATGTGTAGGGTTGATTGCTCTTTCAAGCTGAGGATAAGTCATTTCTTCGATTGCAGCCATTAATATAATCCTTTCCTGTTTCCTTCCTGCATAGTTTATTATAAATCTGTCGAATATTTCTAACAATATTTTTTTAAGTTTTGTAATATTAAAATCCATAAATTTTAAAATTTGCTAGAAAAATAAAAGACGGGTTTAGCCCGTCTTAAATTTATTCATAATATTTGTTTATATCGGTTATGTATCTGTATATGTATGCTGCTGCAATTGCTCCAAGTATATTTGCTAGAATAGTTATTATTGTAAGCCACATACAAGAAAGTTTGAGCATCCATAATCCTATTGCAACTGCGGGGTTAAATGCACCATAACATATTACGCCGCCTGCAATAAATGCCCCGACAGTAAGTGAAGCCCCAATTGCAAGTCCGTAATATGAATTTCCTTCTGTTTCACGTGAAGTTGTTGTTGAAAGTGCAACAAAGCATAATAAGAATGTAAATAAGAATTCACCAATAAGAATTTGTGACATGCTATATGTGCATATTGTCATTTCAGGAATATCAGTGATTAAATTAATTAGGAAAAATGCACCAATAGTACCTAAAATTTGGGAAATGACATATGGGATAAAATCTTGAGCAGGAAGAGCTCCTCTTAATGTTGCGGCAAGTGATACTGCGGGATTATAATGCCCGCCAGAAATAAAGCCGCCGGCATAAACTAATACCATTAAAACAAGACCAATTGCTATTGCTGCAATAACTCCATTCCCAGGTAGAGTTGCAATCATGCCAATTGCAAATACCAGAAAAAATGTTCCGATAAATTCAATAACATATTTTCTAAAATTATCCATTATTAACTCCTTATGTTTTACATAAGAAAGTATAAATTATTTTTCATTGATTAAAATTAGACATTAGGGTAATAATTGGGTATTATACATTATATTCCATAATATAGTCATCCATTACAAAACCTTCTCCAATATCGGTTACAACAGAATCTATTGTTTTAAACCCCCATTTATCATAAGCTGTAATTGTATTTTTATTATATTTATTAACTGTTAACTGAATCGATTTATAAGATCTTTCTTTTGCTATTTCTTTTATTTTTTCGAATACTTCTTTCCCAATTCCTTTATGGCGGAAATTTTTCATAATGTACAATTTTGAAAGAAATAAATAATCTTGTTTTTCTGAAATCCCAAAGTAGCCGATATTTTCATTATCTTTTGTTATAAAATAATATGTATATTTTTCGTTTTTATATTGGCTGGTAATAGCGTTTTCAGATTGGAACTTTTCCACCATATAATCAATTTGTTCAGATGTTAAAATCTCAGTCCAATATTCATGCCAAATTTGTGAGGCAAGTTTGGCAAGGGATTTTATATTTTTTATCTCTACTTTTTTAAAATTTATCATGTTTTTTAGCAAAATTATTTATGTCCATGTTTATTATATCACATAACTAAAAGGAGAAAACATGAAAGTAGATTTTAAAAATCCACCTAAACCAGTAAAAAGAGTAGTGAAAAGAGCAAGAAATGTTGTTGTAAAAGATGTTAATTTTAAAGAAAAATATATGAAACTTGCAAAATCTCCATTAAGTTCAATGATGGAAGTTTTAGAACGTAGAGCTGAAGAAATGACACCGCAAGAGTATTTAAATGCCAGAAGATATTTATCTGATTTGGAAATTTTAAATATGTTTGAAATATAATAAAAAGCGCCCGAATGATTTAACTCGGACGCTTTTTTATTGAACAATTATTATTTTTTTGTAGGAATTCTCATTCCGTAGAATGATCTTACAACAAAAATAATTGCGATTATAAAAAATACAATACCCACAATCGGAGCGATTGATCTGAAAGATTCATTGATTGCAATTTCCATAGCAAGTAAACCAAACAGAGTTGTAAATTTAATAATCGGGTTCATTGCAACTGAAGAAGTATCTTTGAACGGGTCACCTACAGTGTCGCCAACAACTGTTGCTTCGTGAAGAGTTGTTCCTTTTTCTTTAAGATCAACTTCAACAATTTTCTTTGCATTATCCCAACATCCGCCTGCATTTGCCATAAATACAGCTTGGAATAAACCAAATACTGCAATTGCAATCAGATAACTTACAAAGAATGATACTGCTAATTGAGAATCAGCGTTAGGTGCTGATAGGCATGCAAGTGCTAATGCAAATGCAAACAATGCGATAAAGATATTAACCATACCTTTTTGAGCGTATTGAGTACAAATTTTTACAACTTCTTTTGAATTTGCAACATTTGCACATTTTTCATCAGCATTACCAAGTTTAATATTTTCTTTAATGTATTCAACAGCACGGTATGCACCTGTTGTAACAGCCTGCATTGAAGCTCCGCTGAACCAGTAAATTACAGCACCGCCTGTTAATAAACCTAACAATGTATAAGGATTTAACAGGTTCAAAATCATTTCAGGCTGAATACCTAAAGTGTTTTTGATAACAAGAATCAATGAGAAAATCATTGTAGTAGCACCAACAACCGCTGTACCGATAAGTACAGGTTTTGAAGTTGCTTTGAATGTATTTCCCGCACCGTCATTTTCTTCTAAATATTGTTTTGCGTTTTCAAAATCAGGTTCAAAACCGTATTGTTCTTTGATTTCTTCTTTAATATTAGGAATTTCTTCAATTAATGACAATTCGTAAACTGATTGAGCGTTGTCTGTTACAGGACCATAAGAGTCAACAGCAATAGTTACAGGACCCATTCCCAAGAAACCGAATGCAACTAAGACCGAAAGCAAATACTGATGGATAAATCATCAAATCTTCCGGAATGAATGTACTAGCATAGTATGCAAGTCCCATAAGAAGAACGATTACCATACCAATCCAGAAACCTGAGAAGTTACCTGAAACAATACCTGAAAGGATTGTTAAAGATGAACCGCCTTCACGTGAAGCTGTAACAACTTCTTCTGTGTGTTTAGCTTTAGGAGAAGTAAATATTTTAGTAAATTCAGGAATTAATGCTGCACCTAATGTTCCGCAAGAAATAATACATGATAATACAAGCCAAATATTATGACCCATATCAGAAAGCAGCCAATGGCTTACACCAAAGGTCATACAAATTGAAAGGATTGAAGTAATCCAAACAAGTCTTGTTAACGGAGTTTCGAAATCGAATTTTTCTACGCGAGGAGCATAAACAAATTTATCCCAAAGTCCGTTTACCCAATATGCTGCAACAGATGTTACAATCATCAAGAATCTCATTACAAAAATCCAAGCTAATAATTGAACTTGATTTTCAGCACCGCAACAGCAAGTAAGATGAAGCTTACAAGAGCAACACCTGTTACACCGTAAGTTTCAAAACCGTCAGCTGTAGGTCCGATTGAATCCCCTGCGTTATCACCTGTACAGTCGGCAATTACACCAGGGTTTCTAGGGTCATCTTCTTTAATACCAAATTGGATTTTCATCAAATCTGAACCGATATCTGCAATTTTTGTAAAGATACCGCCTGCAACACGAAGAGCAGAAGCACCTAAAGATTCACCGATTGCAAAACCGATAAAGCAAGCACCTGCAATTTCGCCAGGAACAAATAAAAGAATAATAAGCATCATGATAAGTTCAACTGAAACAAGAAGAACTCCGATACTCATACCGGCTTTTAAAGGAATATTCATAATGTTTAGAGGGTTGCCTTTTAAGGCGGCAAAAGCAGTTCTTGAGTTTGCTAGAGTATTCATTCTGATGCCGAACCAGGCAACTGCATATGAACCCAAAATACCGATAACAGACCAGCCTAAAATTGTTAAAACACCGGCAAGTCCCATGTGTTGTAAGTATCCAAAGTAAAATGCGATACAAAGACCAATTAAAACTTCTAATACGAATAAAAATTTACCTTGTTGAATAAGATAAGTTTTACAAGTTTCAAAAATAGTATTGCCGACGTCATCCATAGCTTTATGAACGTCTAATTTTTTGATTTGACCGAACATCAACAAGTCCGAAAATCAAGCCGATTACAGAGATTCCAAGTCCTATCAAAAGCAATGCGTAACTGCTTGGAGATAAAGATTTAATACTTGGAACAACTAAATCGGCTTCACTTGCAATTGCAGGTGAAATACCAACGGCAAACATTGTTAAAAGAGCCATTAGTGAAGTAAACTTTTTAATCATTGTCTCTCTCCTTTTTCAAAAAGTTTGTTCACACATATTTATTATAAATAATAATACTGATTTGAACAATAATTTAACATTTAGACATGAAGCTTATTTTTTGCTATTCTTTTAGTATGCACGGTGCTTTAAAATATATTTGGATGACTTTAGTGGTATTTACCCTAATGGGTTTAATATCGCTTATCCCGTTTGATAAATATCAAAGGGCTTACCTAAAAGAGTACCATCGTATAAAATCAGAACCTCAACGTAGGGTTGATGCAACTTACCGTTATATTGAAGCAATTGAAAGCGGTTTAGAAGATATTTCAAATGGAATTTCTTCTGAGCCTCCTAAAAAATATTATTTAGAAGCAGAATTTAAAAATATTTCAGAGCAGAAAGTTGAAAAATATAAAAAGCCGGTATACGTAAGAGATAAACATAATCCAAATATTTGGTATCGTTATCGTGAAAAATAGTATTGTTTACCATGCTTTCATATACCCCAAAAACTTTAATCGAATTATAAGTTTTCATACTTTTAAATGATTGTATAAATTGTTGAATATTATAGAATAAGAATGTAGAAAACGAATTGGGTAGGTTAATGGAACAAGGTTTTGATTTTTCTTCATATAACAGTATAAAGCGTCTCTCAGAAGATGAGCTTATCGCTTTATGGGAAAAATATCTTGCGGATAAGACAAATAAACAAGCAAGAGATACACTAATTGTTCAATATATCTATCTTGTGAGATACGTTGTCGGGCGTGTTAAGGTTTCGCTTCCTGTAACAATTTCTATTGAAGATATTGCAGGATATGGTGTTGAAGGCTTAATCAATGCAATAGAACGTTTTTCACCTCAGAAGAATACAAGGTTTGAAACTTACGCGCTTATAAGAGTTCGTGGTGCTATATTAGATAGAATTCGTTCAGAAGATTTTCTTCCAAGAAGCGTAAGAAAGAAAATTAAAGACATTAAGCAGGCTGCAGAAGTTTTGAAACAACAGCTTGGCAGGCCTGCAACTTCAACAGAAATTGCAAATTATCTTGAAATGGATGTTGATAAAGTTAATCAAATTATGTCAGAAGATGTTGTTGTAACATCAATTTATGACAAGCGCGGTACCTCAGATGATAGTATGGAAATCATTGATACTATTGAAGATTCTACAAAATTAAATCCGCAAGAACGTATGGAAGAAAAGAATGTAAAAACTGATCTTCAAAGAGCATTACAGCGTCTTCCGGAACGCGAACGTGTTTTGATGGTTTTATACTATCAGGAAAACATGACAATGAAAGAAATCGGGGAAACTATCGGAATGTCTGAATCTCGAGTTTGTCAGCTTCATGCGCAGGCGATTATGAAGCTTAAAAATATTCTAAACGAAAATCGTTCATCTCGTCTACAACAGGCAATTGTAGGTTAAGTTTTAGAACTTTTTTATTTTATTTAGATTTTCACGTGTTTTTTCAAGCGTTTTTACTATTAGTTGCAATTCTTTGATAATTGATTTGAATTTTTTTTCTTTCGATATCATTTATCTTAACTGTTTTATAAAGAAGCGGTGTTGCAGCCAATTCGATTAGGTTGTTACCTTTGTAGATTAATTCTGTAATATTTTGTTCGTAATAGCTGAGTTGAATTCTTAGTGTTTCAAGTAGCATGATTTCTCTGTTGTTTATTAAGCTCTTTATAGTGTCTAAAATTATGTGGAAGTGTTCAAAAAAATAACTATTATATAGCTATGGAAGATAGTAAAAGTATCAATAGTATATTAGGTGCTATAGTCAAAGCTCTTAGAACTCAAAAAGGTCTGACGCAAGAAGAGCTAGCTGAGGCATTAGGTTTACATGAAAAAGGCGTAAGTCAAATAGAATCTGGACGAAATTTTGTTACTGGTAAATTATTAGCAAAGCTTTGTAACTATTTTAATGTAGCGCCATCAGTTTTATTTACTCCAAAGCCTCAAATCATGTTAGATAAACATATTGATTATTCAAAAGAAATTATTCGTATGCTTCCTGGTTATAGTGCTGAAAAGCTTCATGAACTATATAATATTATGCTTGTTATGAAAAAGTAGTTTACATGGCATTCTCCTTTTGTTGCATAAAGTAAACTCTACATTAATTATAACAATTATGATGAAAATATGCAACATTCTAAGGAAAAACTTTTGATATATAAACAGGCTTTAGGCGAGGTTGTTAAGGAATTACGGGTTAAAGAATCTGGAGTATCTATGACAAAGTTAGCTTACGGTTATGACATTAATAAAAGTACATTAAGTCGTTTAGAAAATGGTGAACTTGATAGTCATTCGTCTACACTTTGGAAAATTGCAGAAGCCTGTGGAATGAAATGTTCAGAATTGATAGTTCGTTTAGAAGATAAACTCGGTAAAGATTTCAAGTTTATGGATGAATAAGAATTTATAACATATCAATTCTTTGTAGTTTTTCTGGTCAGGAAATCAAATATTATTACTTGTTCATAATTGCAAAGCATTAGATGGTCAAGTGTTTGAACAAGGTGATGAAGTCCCTGAGCGTCCTCATCCAAATTGTAGATGTAGAGTTGAGCTAATAGAAGATATAGATTCAGAAAATGACACAGAAAATGTGCCATCCCACGAGCCTGAATCAGAACAAAAACCCCCTCAACCTAAACCACCTGAAACCTCATCTCAAGGTTGGATAATGCCTTGTAATGGTCCTATTACAAGTCCTCATGGTTATCGTATTCACCCTGTTTATGGAATTAAAAAATTACACGACGGGGTAGATATTGGAGTACCTCTAAATACCGCAGTTCAAGCGGCTGCGGGAGGAACAATAAAAGAGGCAAAGTGGTATAATGGATATGGTAATTATATAGAAATTGATCATGGAAATAATATTATTAGTTTTTACGGACACCTAACTTCTTTCAATATTAAAAAGGGTGATATAGTTGAACGAGGCCAAATAATTGCCAAAAGCGGCAACACCGGAATTGGCACTGGAGCTCACCTTCATTTTGGTGTTCATAAGAATAATATATCAGTAAATCCATTAATTTTTATTAGAAAGTTCTGAGATATATAAGTTTATTTTCATATATATACACTCTTTTAATTCTAATAAATTTTTTAATTTATCTGAATACTTTAGCTGATATTTTTCTATGTAATATTTATATAAAAAAATATCAGCCTCTGCACCTGGTTCTAATTCTAAATTATATTTGTTTATATAAGGCTGAATTTGTTCAATAATTACATCTGGGTATAAGCTTATCGTCCCATTCATTGTTGTTAATTTTTCAAGAAAAATTTTATTTTGCTCATTATTATTTTTATTATTTAAATAACTTTTATAAATAATATCAGCCTCGTTATCAAAATCTAAAAGCATTTGTTTTAAAGTTTTATTATTATATGTAATTCTATCATACAAAATATGTTGCAAAGCTTTATCCATATCTGCTTGATAATCTTTCTGAAAATTCTTAGGAATTATTCGGACATATTTATCTTGTAAATTTTTAGGTACTGGTTCATAATGCTTCAAATTCCTAATTTTATCATAACTACAAAAATTTAAATCATAACCTAAAGATGTGCCATTTACCAAATAGATATCATTAATAACTTGTTTTTCACAAGCAAAACAATTTTCAAATAAAAATATTATAAATATAAATAACAAAAATATTTTTTTCATAAAAACTCCTGTGACCTTATTATATTATATATGTAAATTTTGCACAAGGTTTTGTATTAAGGATGAATAAACGATGTGGGGTTTAATATTACAAAATCAATTCGGTGGTTGAGGTTTCCTTGATATGAAACATTATCATCAAATGGCATCATTGAGCCAAATCCGGCTGCACGAATTTTTTCAGGCGGGATTTTAAGTGTTTTTATAAAATAATCTGCAATTTTTTCGGCACGAACCATTGTAAGTTCCCAATCCGAACGATAACAAGAATTCTGGTAAGTGTTTTTTGAAATATTACTTTCTATTATACAAGGTTTGTCGATAAATTTTAGAATTTCTCCAATAATGTCAAGTAGACATTTTGAACTTTCCAGAATCTCATCGCTGTTTTGGTCAAAAAATAAAAAACTATCAAGGCTTACGACAAGTCCGCGCGGAACCTGTGAATAGATAATAGAATCCTTTACCGGAATATTATTTTTGAAAATGTTTTCTATGTTTTCTGTAGAATTTTGAATATAGCCTGTTTTTGTCAGGTTTTCTAACCCAAGGCAGGGAAGTATAAATCCTGAGAGGATTATAAGATAAATAAAATATAATAATTTCCTAATTTTATTTTTCATGCAACAATCCTCTCAATTTGGATTTTTGCCAAAAATAAAACAAAAAACTATTAGCCGATTTGTTATGGTTTGATTATAGATAGAACGTATGTGTCAGTAAAGTATGTTTGTGCACATTTCAATATTTGTTCTGATGTAACTTGTTTTACCATATCTTTAATTTTATCTATATAGTCAAATCCAAGGCCTAAAACGCCGTATTTAGCAAAAGAACAAGCTTGTTGGATGTTTGTTTCTTCTAAGAATGAATATTTACCAAGCAGATTGTTTTTTGCATCTTGAAGTTCTTTTTCTCCGACCGGAATAGTTTTAATTTTTTCAATTTCTTCGTTAAAACCTTTTAGTGAAACTTCTATATTTGTCGGTTCTGTTGCAATATAAATCATAAAGTTTCCGATAAGTTTATAGGTTTCATATGAACTTCTGACAACGTAAGCCAAACCTTTTTTATCGCGAAGTTCAAGGAAAAGTCTTGATGACAATCCACTTGCTCCAAGTATAATATTTAGTAAAATAAATGCAGGATAGAATTCTTCATTGTAAGTTTGAACCGGCCAACCTTTGATTATGTGTGCTTGATTCAAATCAGATTTGATGTTTATAATTTCTTTTTTATCTGTTAATACCGGTTTTGTAATATTGAAATTATTGTCTGTTGATGGTGGTAATTGGCCTAATGTATCTTCAATTTGAGGTAGAATTTGTTCTTTTTCAAGAGTACCAACAATTGCAAGTGCTTTTTTACTGTCATTTAAAATTAGGTTATAGGCAGACAAAATATCTTCTTTTGTAATAGAATCAATGGATTCTAGAACCTTTGTCATAGAATTTCCATAATAATGGTTTTCAAACATTGAAGAACAGTATGAATCCATTGCTTTAGCGCGTGGAGAATCTAATTCTGCTGTGATTTCACCTTTTAATTTAAGTTTTTCTTTTTCGAATTCGTCAAATGTAGAATTTGTTATAACTTCATTCATTAATTCAATTGCTTTTGAAAAATCTTCGTTTAGGCATACGAAATTTAGTCTAAGATAGTTCGGGAATAATTCACTTGAAAAATCAATTGCAAGTTTTTCAAATTCATTAGCAAGTTCTTCACAGTTGTAATTTTTTGTGCCCTGAAGTAAAAGACGTGACATTAATGAGTAAATACCTGGTTTTTCTTCCGGTTCGTTTATTGAAAAGTTCAAACATAATGCCATTCTCGGGGTGTTTTTGTTTTGTTTGTATATGTATTTGATATTATTTTGTAATTTAGCAATTTGTTTAGTCATTTTTTAATCTCTCCACCTGATAATTTTAGCATAGTTTAATATAAAAGACAAATAATTGGAATTATGATATACTAGCCATATGGTTAATATTATAAAAACAGCAACAGTTGTAGGAATTAATGCATACGAGGTTTCAGTAGAAACAGATGTCGCAAATTCTCTGCCGGGGATGTCAATTGTAGGCTTACCAGATGCTTCTGTTAATGAAGCTCGTGATAGGGTTAAGTCTGCTATTAAAAATTCAGGGTATTCTTTTCCTTCTAAAAAAGTTGTTATAAATCTTGCTCCGGCAGATTTGAAAAAAGCCGGTACAAGCTTTGATTTACCGATTGCAGTCGGAATATTAACCGAAGAAGAAGTTATGGATTCTGAAAAAACAAAGGATTATGCATTTATTGGGGAATTATCGCTTGATGGAACTTTGCGTGGTGTAAATGGAGTATTACCGCTTGTTTTGGGGTTAAAAGATGCGGGAGTTAAAAATGTTATAGTTCCGGAAGTTAATGCAAAAGAAGCTGCACTAAATGGCGAAGTGAACATTTATGGGGCGAAGCATTTAACTGATGTTGTTAACCATTTTATTGAAACAAAGATTTCTCAGACTGTTGTTGATGTGAAATCTTATTTAAATTGTGTTTCAAAACAGGATTATACTTTTGATTTTAAAGATGTAAAGGGACAGCAAAAGGCTAAAAAAGCATTAGAAATTGCAGCAGCTGGTGGGCATAATATTTTAATGACAGGTTCCCCAGGTTCTGGAAAAACTCTTATGGCAAAGTGTTTCCCGTCAATTTTACCACCGCTTGAGTTATCAGAAGCACTTGAGCTTACAAAAATTTATAGTATTTGCGGACTTTTAACATCGGAAGAACCTTTGATGATGAAACGTCCTTTCCGTGCAGTTCATCATACCGCTTCCTCTTACGGTATAATCGGAGGCGGAAGTAATCCAAAGCCCGGGGAAATTACTCTTGCTCACCGTGGGGTATTGTTTCTTGATGAGGTGATTGAATTTCCTCGAAGTGTATTAGAAGTTTTGCGGCAGCCTTTAGAAGATGGTGAAATTGTTATTTCTCGAGCTAAGCATTCAATAAAATATCCGGCAAAATTTATGCTTCTTGGTGCTATGAATCCTTGTCCCTGCGGCTTTTTAGGAGATAAAGAAAAGCAATGTACTTGTACAGATTCTCAAATTAGTCGTTATCAGGCAAGATTATCAGGTCCATTGTTAGATAGAATTGATATTCAAATTGAAGTTCCAAGATTAACCTCCGTAGAACTTATGTCAACTAGCGTGGCGGAAGAAAATTCTGAATCTATTCGGAAACGGGTCGTCAAAGCTCGTCAAATCCAAGCCGAAAGATATAAGAATGATCAGATTTTAACAAATTCAGAGTTAACATCAGAACTTATAAAAAAATATTGTAAAATTGATGATAAATCAAAAGAATTGTTAAAGGTTGCTATAGTTAAATATCAACTTTCCGGCAGGCGTTATGATAGAATTTTAAAACTTGCAAGAACGATTGCTGATCTTGATTGCAGTAAAAATATTACACAAATCCATCTAATGCAGGCGCTTCAATATAAAGGCTCATCGCTATTAGGTGATAGTTAAACTTTGTGGAATTTATTTTCGGCTTTTAGTTTAGAGTAAGTTTCAAGATCTCTATATTTAATTATTTTAGCAGGATTACCTGCTGCAACTGCACATTTTGGTATATCTTTTGTTACAACAGTTCCAAGACCAATGACAGCTCCTTCTCCAATTTTTATTCCGGGAATTATTGAACATCGTGCTCCTATCCATACATTATCTTCAATTATTACAGGACGTTTTATATAGGTACTGTCATATGGTAATTCTTTTGGTTGCATATAATTATGGTTCGCAGACCAGATTATAACTTCCGGACCAAAACTTACATTGTTTCCTATTGTTATTCCACCTTGCCCAGAAAGTATTGAACGCGCACCGATACGAACATTTTCACCAATTGTGATATTTTTAGGGCTAAAGAGTTTTACACCCATTGCAAAAATTACTCTTTCTCCACAAGAACACAAGCGTTTTTTGTAAAATAAATATCTTATTTTCCTAATATTTGCTGTTATATTCAAATATTTATATAATTTTTTGAACATATATATTTCGTATTATTCGTTGGTTTTTTAATTTTGTTATCTAACTATATGTTATATTATCTAATAAATAATTAGATAGTCAATATGTATTCTAACAATATGTTAGTTTTTAATTTATGCTTTATCTTTTATAATAAAAAAATGCAGGATATAAGAAAATTTTTTGGCAGCTTAGTTAAGAAAAATCGTAAGTTATTAAAACTTACGCAGGCTGAATTAGCTTTCAAAGTTGGAGTTGATCCAAAATATATAAGCCGAATTGAAACCGGTGCATCGTATCCTTCATTATCAATTATTGAAAAGATATTTAATGTTTTAAATATAGATATTGGAACAAATTTTCAATGTAATGCATGTACAAATAAAGAAACTATGATAAATATTATCAATGATTATTTGAAAAATGCATCAATGCAAGATGTTCAAGTTGTTAAGAGTATTGTAGATATACTTATAGCTAAAGATTAATTTATTATATTATTAAAAAATTCTTTCAGTAGTTTGATTTTTTCGGTTCCAATTGCGGTGAAGTCTGTTTGTTCATTGGTTAATCGCAGGTAAAACTTACACTCTTGAAAAACTACCATTTTGTTACTGATAAAAAATATAACCTGAGGCTTTTTTTCAGCTGTTCTGAAATCTTTTATTTCTTCAAATTTAATTTGTTTGTTATTTATTAATATAGAATCTTTAAGGATTTTTATTTCATCTTTGTTTTTAAGCTTTCTGATGATTAAAAGACGTGGTAAATAGATTAATGTGAATACAAATGTTGATAGAATACAAGGTATTATTGTAATGCGGTGTAGCAGGTAAAGATAAATAATAAATCCTGTAATTAATCCGTATAACGCTAAAATTCCCAAAACAATCATTGTCTGGTTTTCATTTGCTATCGGTTTAAATTTGTCTTTCATTCATACTCCAAATAAGTTTTATGTTTTATCAGAAATTTCGTTTACATTATATTTATCCATAAGGTGATTTTTCTTGTAAGATGATATTGCAATTCCAATACCTGTACCGACTATAGTTCCACCTGTAAGCCCAAGGATAGTTTTAATTATAGAATTTTTATGGGATGTTGAAAACATTCCTAGCACTGCACAGATTGCAGCTGAAAGTATTGTAAGATTTATCAAAGTTCTTTCTTGGGAATTGTATTTTTTTACAAATTCATCTGCTTTTGATTTTTCTATTGTGTAACTTGGTATATTTTCAGGCTTTGCCGGACTTTTTCGGAAATCCAGGCGTACCTTATTATTATCAATACTTGGTCCTATTTGTAATCTCATATTTGTAAACTTAACTCTTCTTATTTGATTTTTAAATTAGCTTATTTTCTTAAAAATTTTGCTTGTAATCTATTAAACAATTCTCCTGCATATTCCATTTTAAATAATAAATTAAGCGGAATATATATACCCAGACAGATAATTGCTATTAAACTAATTTTTATGATTTCAAACGGAATCATAGGCAGGTGTAAAAGTTTGTTGATTTCTATTGAACAAATAAAACAAACTCCAAATGTTATAATACCTGAAATAATCATTTTAAACAAGTTTGTAAATAATGATTTATAATTCATTTGAATTTTTTTTGTTATGAGAACACCGAGAACAATGGCATTAAACAGGGTTACTAAAGATGTAGAAAGGGTAATGCCGCCAATTCCCAAGTGCATTTTTGAAATCAATACCCAGTTTAAAAACAGTTTTAATATGATAGATGAAAATGCAACGATAAACGGAGTTGCAGAATCGTTAAACGAATAATAAACTCTGGTAATAGAATCTCTAAAAACATAAGGAATTATTGAAACAGACAAAAACCATAAGGCTTCTGTTACCATAAATGTTGCATTTGAATCGAATACTCCGTGTTCAAAAACTAATCTTACAGCATCTATACCGACAACAAGTATTCCTATAATAATTGGGATAGCTCCAAAAAACAGAACTCCTACACCTTTATTAAAGTAGTTTTTAATACCGTCATAGTCTTTATCTGCAACTAATTTGGCAAAAATAGGAAATAGCGGAACCAGAAATGCTGTAACTAAAATTCCTACAGGAAATTGGAAAATTCTATTTGCATAACCAATAGCTGTCCACGCACCTTCTGATATTGCAGATGTGAAAAACATATCAACATAAATGTGAATTTGTCCGACTGTTGAGCTTAATACTGCCGGAAAAAGAAGTTCACAAATTTCTTTAAAATAAGGATTTTGTCGGAACTCGAAATTTGGCTGGAGTTTATAACCAAGTTTTCTTATATTCGGATATTGAATAATAAGTTGTAAAACTGCACCAATTGTGGTAGCCCAGGCTAGAACATAACCTTTTTGGTCATTGGGAACTGCGATTACTGCACCGATTATAGCAAGGCTCATTATTATCGGTGACAAATTTGGCAGCATAAATTGTCTATATATAATAAGGATTCCGTAATAAATACCGACAATTCCACCAATAACAAGAAGCGGTGTCATAATTTTTAAATGAGCTGCTGCCAGGTTTATCATCTCTGATGAACCGCCTGAGATAATTAATCCCATTATTTGTTTTGGGAATAAAAATATTATTGTAGATAGGACTAGAAAGAAGATTATTGTTGCATTCATAAATGTTGAATACAAACGATTAACTTCATCTGTCGGTTTATCTTTCAGGTTAGGTATTAATTTAGAAAATATAGCAACTGTTGCACTATGAAATGGTCCGCCGACTCCGCCTAATAAAATTAATGAAAGCGATGGGATTTGATAAGCGTAATAGTAAGCATCAGAAACTAATGATGCTCCATAATAGTTTGCTATTATGATATCGCGTACAAATCCGATAAGTTTACTTACTATTGTTACCACGGCGATAAGCCATGCGGCTTTTAGTACGCCCGGTGTTTTATCTTCTTTAGTTATTACAGTGTTTGTCATTTTCACCAACCGGTTCAATATATATTCTTATTCCACCCTGTTTTTCAGGGTAATAAAATTTTACCGTATTCATTCCGCGTTGTAAATATTGTGATAAATCTATTTGATTATATCTATGTGCGGTGTCAAGTTCTATTGTTTCAGCTTCATTGTTAATTCTTGTTTTAATGAATTTGGTTTTATATTTGTTGTCAACAACAAGGGTAGCTTTTCCAGTTTTTGTATAAAATTGCTGTATTATATTGTTATTTTCATTTGATAATACTACAGGCTCTGTGGCAAGAGTTATGCCTGAATAATAGTGTTTTAAAATTTGGTCAAAACTCATTTTAAGTTCTGTGCCCATAAATCCTGCTCCATATTGACTCATTCCGACACCGTGACCGAATCCACCGCCATATGCTTTTATATAAATTAAATCACCATTTTCATTATATTCTTGTTCAAATACTACATTAGCACTTGGCAGAGCTTTGCCTTTATTAGTAAAAAGTCTTCTTATAACAAGTTCTTTTTGAACAGTATAATTTTGCTCATCGGTGATAATTTCAAGTTCAATTATTTTTCCAGAATCTCCGCGTTTTTTTACTTTTATTTCTTTTATAATTCCTATAGTTTCACCTTTAGATACAGCAGGTTTTATAAAACCTGTAGTACTTTGGGCTGCAATATTAGCTTGAACGGCATCTTGAATTTCCTGTCCGTTCCATTCTCTTTCCCATCGGAAGTATGGCGAATTTATATCAAACGATTCAGGTTTTGATTTATAAAATTTTGCAGCAGATTTTTCGTTATCAAGAGGTTCAGTTGTTTCATAATCTGGTTTGGCAATTAAATATGGTTTAGATTCAGACGGGAATTTTTTAGAAATTGGGTCAGAAAATGCGTTTGAGAAACACTCAGTATAGCCGCCGGCAGTTGATGAATATTGAGCAAGGATTAAGTTCCAATCATAAAGAGCAACGATTCCAGAGGTTTCATTAACTGCTTGAGTTGATAATGGTTTTTCTGTATTGGCGCCAAAATAAACCTGACTTGCTACAGAATCAACAACATCATAGTTTGGATTAGCTTTAACCCGTGGTGATAATACGTAGTTTCTTGCAGCTACACTTTGAGCTTTAAGTGCTTCCAATCCAAAACGTACAGGCATTTCATTTGGTACGACACCTTTTAAATAATCGTCTAATTTTAGCACGTTTACAATATGAAAGTTTCCGTCTTTAGTTGAGGGTACAAGTTCAATTTTACCACGGTAAAGGGCTTCTTTCCCAGCTCTTGTAAGTTTTTTTATTCCAAAAAATCCAAAATCTGTTTTGAAAATAATTGGTCCGGAAACTTTTTCAATAACTTTGTCTTCAGAGTCTTTTAGAATAAAGATTTTTCCATTCATTGAAACTTTTATATAATTAGAACTATCATAAGTGTTTATATATGTATTATTATTATATAGTTCAAATTCTCCGGTTCCGAAGATCTCAGCAGTACTCCAATTGTATGAAGAGAAGTTATTTGAACCGATTCCAACTCGTACGATTTTTTCTTTCGGAATTATTTGAACAGGTTGTGATTCAGTTATTTCTGTTTCAATAGGTGAAACCGGATGAATATCCTTAAAAAATGCACCATAAGCCGGTATATTTAATGAAAGAATACTCAAAACTATTATAACTTTTGTTAATATATTAGTTTTTAGCTTCAATTACGGTACCTTCTTTTGTGTCTTTTAAAATTATTCCAGATTCATCCAAGGCAATTCTGATTTTATCGGCAATGTCCCAATTCTTTTGGGTGCGGGCATTTTTACGAAGTTCAATAATTTCTTCCATAGAATTAAATTCTTGCCCTAATACTTCTGAAACATGTGACACAGCTTTTGCTAAATTATCTTCTGAAACTGAGGCTTTTTCGAAGGTGAAACCTAAAGCACTGCCAAGCTTGTAAAGTATTGTATACGCATTGTTTTCATCTTTGTTTGCGCGGGTAGCAAGGTCAAAAAGAATAGCAAGGGCTTTTGATGTATTCAAATCTTCATCCATTGCATCAATAAATGCTTTGTATTCTTCAGTTGTAGTTATATCAAGGTTTTCATTAATTGTTGTTTGTTTAGCATTTGTTAAACGTTTTGCACCCGCTTGAGCTGCAGTTAAAACTTCATCAGAAAATTCAACAGGCATTCTGTAATGATTTGTCAAGATAAATAATCTTAAAGTATTCGCATCATAATTTTTTAGCATATCATCGATAGTTAAAAAATTCCCTAAAGATTTTGACATTTTTTCTTTGTTAATAGTTACAAAACCATTGTGAAGCCAGTAATTAACAAACTTACATCCATTTGCGCATTCTGATTGGGCAATTTCGTTTTCGTGATGAGGGAAAATTAAATCTGCTCCGCCTGCGTGGATATCAATTGTTTTGCCTAAGTGTTTCCTGCTCATAGCAGAACATTCAATGTGCCATCCTGGGCGTCCGATACCCCAAGGTGAATTGTATCCGAATTTTTCATCTTTTTTCCAAAGAGCAAAATCAAGCGGATCTTCTTTTAAGTCACCTACTTCAATTCTTGCGCCGCTTTCTAATTGGTCAATCGGCTGTTTTGAAAGTGCTCCATATTGAGGGAATTTTTTAACTCTGAAATATACATCTCCGTCGGCTTCGTACGCATAACCATTGGTAATTAAATCTTTTGTAATGGAAATCATTTCACCCAAAGTTTTAGTTGCAAATGGTTCAATATCCGGTGCTAAGTTATTTAGCTTATTCATAGAATTGGTGAATTGTTTGTACCAGAATTGTGAGACTTCACTTGGAGTTTTTCCTTCTTTTTCAGCTTTTTTAAGGATTTTATCATCAACATCTGTGACATTACGACAATATGTAACATCATATCCTTTGAATTTTAAGTATCTATATAAAACATCCCAAGTTATATAACATCTTGCATGTCCAAGGTGTGCGTAATCATATACGGTAGGTCCGCAGACATACATCTTAACTTTATTTCCTTCAATCGGTTTAAATTCTTCAATAGTGTTTGTGTAAGAGTTAAATAATCTCATAATAAATCCCTCATTTCTAATGCAATTGTACTACAAAAATTTTAAATATATTAATAAATGTAAAGTATGTTGTTTTTTATATCAATTTTTGGTGAAAAAATTTTTTTATATTTATATCTAAGAAATTGGGGAAATTAAGGAGAATTAAAATGGTTGAAAAGGCAAAAAATGTTGGTGCTACAACACCTAAAGGTTATACTGCGGTTAAACTTTATAATACAAAAACTAAGGCAGCAGAGGCTTATTATATTCCTGTAGGACAAAAAATTACAGTTAACGGTAAAACATATGATCCTAGTAAAACAAAAAATAATGAATTTGTATTTACAGGTCATACAGGTCAAAAAGGCTTTAATTTTCTGGGTGCAGCATTAAGAGGTATGGATGTTAATGGTGATGGCAGAATTGACAAAAAAGATACTGATGATAATATTGGAAAAAGAATAAATAGAGATAAAAAAGTTCCTAATGGCTATTTTGTTGATATGCTAGATCCTTGGACATATGATGCTTATGTTGATAAGGGGAATGGTTATGTAAGTTTCCGTAAAGAACATATTGGCGAACGCGAATATTCTGTTTCCATTGATAACGGTGAAAATCAATAATTATTTAAAGTATTCAATATTTCAAATACCGGTTGGACTAAGTTTTCGACCGGTATTTTTTCATCCAGTTCAAGTGTGATTGTTGGTATATTTCGTTCCAATCCGCAATAGGTACCAAAACTTCCCGGAGTTGGGTAACCTATATTTTTTTCAACAGGGTAATTTATTATATCTGATATTTTCTGAGCGATATTTTCTGCAGGTCCATCATAATTTACAATTTTATACGGTGCGTGAAGTGTTAAAATAACTTTTGGATTATATTTCTCAATAATATCTACTACAAATTGTGTTTCTATTTCACTTCCTGCAGATTTCCCACAATAGTAATTTGCCGGATTATTTCCTGCTTTACTCGTGTCTTCTCCCCAATTTTTTGTAGGAAAATTCCTGTTTAAGTCAACTCCGTTAGAATTTGTTCTGGTGTTAGTTGTAAGTCCGTCCGGGTTTAAGCATGGGATGAATATCTTGCCATGTGATTTTGAGGTGGTGGCATAGGTATATAGATATTTCTCAATCAAGAATTTTCCCTGTGGCTCGTCACCGTGAAAAACTCCGATAATTAAAACTTGATTTTTATATGGTTTACCGATTAGCTCAATCGCATTCCCAAGCTTTGTTTTAGTGCTTTCTAATACAATCATATAATCTCCTAGCTAAACAGGGCTTCTATGAATTCATCCGGATTGAAGGCTTTTAAATCATCCATTTTTTCACCGACACCAACAAGTTTGACAGGTAATTTCATTTCTTTTGCAATTGCGATAATTATTGCGCCTTTTGCACTGCCGTCAAGTTTTGTGAGTGCTGCAGAGGTGAGGTTTACAGCTTCTGAAAAAACTTTTGCCTGCTGTAACCCGTTCTGACCGGTATTAGCATCTATTACCAGGATACTTTCTCTTAAATATTCCGGAGCTTGCTTATCAATTACGGTTTTAATTTTTTTCAATTCTTCCATAAGGTTGAATTTATTTTGTAACCTTCCGGCGGTATCGATAAGTATGATGTTGTAGTTTTCTTTTTTAGCTTTTTGGATTGCTTCGTAGACGACTGATGCCGGATCCGCTTTATCACGTCTGATAATATCAGCTCCTGCCCTTTCAGACCAAATATTTAATTGTTCTTCAGCTGCAGCTCGAAAGGTATCACCAGCCGCAACAAGAACCTTTTTCCCCTCTTGTTTAAATTGGTATGCCATCTTTGCAATTAGTGTTGTTTTCCCTGCGCCGTTTACTCCTGTAATAAAATATATATTCAGCTCATTTTCTTTGTAATTAAGCTTGGTTGAACCTGCTTCCAAAAGAGTTTTTTTAAATTCTTCTTTTAAATAGCTTTTTAGTTCTGATGGTTTTGCATTTTTGTATCTGCGAAGATTATCGACAAGTTCAGCCGCATATTTTACCCCCAAATCTGCGCTGATTAATGTGTCTTCAATATCTTCAAGCACGAATTCAGAGTATTGTTCTTCTGTATCATCGACATTAGATAATACATTTCCAACAAGGGATTTTGCAGTATTAGAAACTGTTTCTTTTAGGTTTTCAAATTTATTTTTAATGAATCCGAACATATTTAAATAATAACATAAAATTAATTATATTAAAGCTTTATCGGGTAGTCGCTTGGAATTTTCCAACCGTTTTGTTTTATTAATTCTGTGCAGTAAGCGCGTGTAACTCCGGATTTTGCACATCCGTATCTGCCGTTCATTAAATCTTCTTTTGTTCCATTCCAACCGTATTTATATGGTTCTACGCCATTACTGACATATTTGCAATCGGTTTTGTTTGAACAATTAGGACTGAAGAAGAATGTGAAAACGTATTTTCCGGTATAGTCTTCATTAACAATACCTGTTTCTGTTAACTTATACTTTGTTGCATCCGGGAAAAAAAGCCATGATGTGGAGGAAATTGCAACCATACTTCCGTCTTGAAAATATAATTGAATTTTACCAGCTTTATTTGTCATTTTAACATCAGATTTAATATATGGTACTAAGTATTTATTTACCCAAGCCGCAGCTGTAGCTTCTTCAGTATCATTTCCTTCTTCATCTGTTATGAAACCATGTCCTAAAGCATCCCAGCCTGTTCTATCATCATAATCATATTCAGCAAGTTTTATTGCCTGGTTCATAGTTGTGTAAAATTTTACAAGTCTGGTTTCAATCACTCTTTTTCTATGTGCGGTCATAAGACCAGGAATTGTAATTGCTGCAATTATTCCTATAATTCCTAATGTGATTAGTACTTCAGCAAGAGTAAAACCTGTTTTAATGACTACGTGCATAGTATCTTCTGCAAATCGAAAAGTATTTTTATTCATGCGATCCTCCATATAACCTATCGCGAACGCGATAGTATATTTGTTATATTACATTCAAAATCATAAATATGCAAGAGGGAAAGAAAAAATTTATATATAATGCATTGGCAAAGACTTCTAAACGTCTGCGCGGTAATAAAAGTCAATTTATATTAGGTGCGGAATACGATATTCCATCATCTGTAATTAGTGATATTGAACGTGCCGTAAAAGATCCGCAACTTACGACTTTATTTAAATTATCCTCAGCATTTGGATTAACTATTTCTCAGTTTATGAAGGAATTGGAGAAAGAATTACCTAACGGTTTTTCAGTAAGTGAAGAATAACAAAGGCGCCAAGCAATTTTTGCTTGGCGCCTTTGTTATTTAAAATTTCTAAGCAATGCCGTTTTCAACAATCACTTTTGCTAAAACTCCATTAATGAATGAAGAACTGTCATCTGTTGAATATTTTTTAGCTAATTCGACAGCTTCGTCAACAACAACTTTCATTGGAGCTTCTTTAATGTAAATAAGTTCTGAAATTGCGATTCTTAAAATATCTTTATCCATTTTAACAAGTCTGTCAAAATCCCATCCAGTAGAATATTTTTTAATAATATTATCAATTTCGTCGTGATTTTTTTGGTAAGCTTCTGCGATTTGAACTGCATAATTTTTAACTTCATTTTGAGATTCAAGAGTTGTGAATTCTGCTATTTCAAGTGCTAACAATGCTTTTTCAGCAACTTCAATCATTTCATCAATTCTGCCAGTCATATCTGATGTCATAGGCAATGGAACAGGAATGTTTGCAGCTTCAAGCGGTCTATTTAAATTTATTTCGTGTTCTGCTTCATAATCGTCAATTTTGTTTTTCATATCTATCAAGGCACCAAGTGAGATTTTTAAATCATCTTGAGCGCTACTTGAAAGTATTCTAACAGATTTTAGAATAATATCGTCTAAATTTTCTTTTGAATAGGTTGTAATTTTTTTATCGAATTGAGAAAATAGAATAAATGCTAATTCTCTTGCTGCTCTGCGCGCTTGCATATTTTTACCTCATAATCTTTCATATCTAATATGAGATTATGTTATCACGAAAATAATCTTACGTAAAGTTTAATCAAATTTCACGATATCTTTTCCTCGTATAAGATTAAGCATAGTTTTAAAGACCTCTTTTTGAAAATCAAAGAAATCTTTTACTTTATATTTAATGATTTCCAGGCGTGAAGCTTTATCCGGACAAATGTTTTCTTTACCGGGCGCAGTTCCGAATTCTCTGCAAATAGGAGCACGTTCTGAGTATATACTGCATTTTGCATCATTTTGGATAAACGGACAATAATTATATATCTTTTTGGATTCATATTCATTTAAAAGACGGTGAACATCTTCCATACTTTGAATATTTAATTTTTTTAACATTTCCGGTGAAATGGTTGCCAGCATATTTCCTTTTTGATCATAACCAATAAATATGATTGGTCTTGTACTATATATTATTGAATTATATGTATCCTTTGGGTCATTTATTCCCATGTTAAACGAGCCAAATATTTCTCTTTGGATATTATCTTTGTGTTTTTGTAAAAAGTTTTCAGGAAGTGGAACATTTGCACAGCATCTTGCTCTGCATTTTGGAATAAAGCATTTTTCAGGATTGGTTAAATATGTTTTTAAATTTTTAATTTTCATAAACATAATAAAGCTGCGCAAAATATATTTTGCGCAGCTTCTAATTAATTTGTGTTAGACTATTCAGCAGATTCGTCGCTGTTAATATCTTTAATGCTCAATGCGATTCTATGTTCTTGAGGTGTGAATTTCTTGATAAGAACTTCTACACTGTCACCAACTTTGAATTTGTTGAACGGATTGATATTTTCTTCTGCCATTTCAGAAACAGGCAATAAAGCTTCAACGCCAGGGAAGATATTGATGAATGCACCAAAACCTGTAACTTTATTTACTGTACCTGTAATTACTTGACCTTCTGAGAATTGTCCTTCGATTTGTTGCCATGGATCTTCGCCCATTCTTTTTAATGACAATGAAATTCTTTTTAGTTCGTTATCTATTTTGATAATTTTAACTTCTAAAGTTTCACCTAAAGAAATTACATCTGAAGGATGTTTAATTCTTTGCCAAGAAATTTCAGAAATTGGAAGTAAGCCATCGATTCCATTGATGTCAACAAATGCACCAAAATCAGCGATTCTTACGACTTCACCTTTAACTATCTGGTCTTCTTCAAGTTGCTAAAATATTGTCAACAACTTGATCTCTTTGTTCTGCAACAGCTTGTCTTTGAGATAAGATAAGTTTATTTTTCTTAGGATCAGCTTCAAGAACTTTAACTTCAATTTTTTGGTCTAATAAACCGTCAAATGGAGTTCCTGTTCTAAGTTGAGATGATGGAATGAAACCTTTAAGGTCTGCAACGTCAACTAATACACCGCCTTTAACAACTGAAACAACTTTTGCAAGGATTGTATCGCCTTGAACTTTTGCATCGTTAAGTTGAGCCCAAGCTTGTGCAAATGCAAGTCTTTTCAATGATAATAACATACCGTCTTCATCGTGTTCTTCTTTTAGAACGTAGAATTCTTTAACGTCACCAATTTCTAACGGAGCTTCTTCTTCTGCTGAAGAAATTTCTTTGTTAGGTAAGAAAGCTTCTGTTTTAGCGCCGCGAACGCTTACTAAGTAACCGTCTTGGTCTTTTCTTAATACAGAACCTTCTACGATATCTGCAACTGAGTGACCGTTTGAAAAACTTTCTTCTAATAGTTTTTCGAATTCATCTAATACTTGTGTCATTTTATTTTTCTCCTTTTCTTTTTTAGTTCGTTCTGAACTTGATTCAGAATCTGTCTTATTGGTTTTACAGATCCTGAGTTAAATTCAGGATTCAATATTTAATTGGTTAATTACTTTGTCTATTATATCTTGAGGAGTAGATGCTCCTGCTGTGATTGAAATTTTTTGTGATTTTTCAATCAAATCGTTATATTTTTCCAGTTCTTCACTTGTTTCAATATGAATTGTAGAAGTGATATCTTTTAAAATTTCTGCTAAATGAGTTGTATTTGCACTTTTTTTAGAACCTACTACAATCATTAATTCACTTTGCGTCGCAAGTTCTACAGCTTCTGCTTGTCGCATTGAAGTGCTTTGACAGATTGTATTTGCGATTCGTAATTCTTTACTAATAGGAGTTAGGTATTTAACGATTTCGTTTAAAGTTGAAAGCATTTGTGTTGTTTGTATTACAACACCGATTTTTTTATGATTTTTTAATTCATTGTAAAAAGGAGCAAGTTGTGCAGCTGAGTCTGCAACAATAACTTTGTCGCAGTATTGAACAGCGTTTGCTCTAATTGCGATAACTTCAGGGTGTTGAGATTTTCCAACAATAACAACATAATATCCTTCTTTAGCAAGTTCAATTGCCTGCTGCTGAACTTTTTTAACATCAGGACAAGTTAAGTCGTATACTTCAAAACCTGCTTTCTCAATATTTTTAAATACTTCAGGACTTTCTCCGTGACTTCTTACAATACAAATACCGCTGCCGGTTTCAGGCAGCTCTTTTAATGATTGAATCCCAACTGCATTTAATTCTTCAATTACTTGCGAATTATGTATAAGTTCACCAAGTACACAAACATTACGATTAGGGTTTTCTATTTTTAATCTTTTAGCAGTTTCAACGGCTCTTTTAACTCCGTAACAAAAACCTGCAAATTTTGCTAATTTAATTTCTTTCGGCAATTTGTAATTGTCTTCTTTCGTTGGAACTCACAAAGACATAAAAATTCTTTGCTGTAAGAAGATTACAACATAAAAAGTGCGTAATGTCAACTTTAGGCATTAAACCGGAAATTTTTATTTGGGAATTTTTTATTTATTTTGGTACTCATACCAACTTTATTTGAGCCGAAAGGCATTCCAAAATCTTCATCATTTTCATCCATTGCAGCCATTGTAAATGCTGTTTTGGGAGGTTCTTGTTGTTTATTATATTTTAGACGCCATTCTTCAGAACCCGGTGTTAATACTTCATCATTCATTCCGATAGGTGAGCCTTCTTGATGTTTTTGGGGTTTTTCTACTACTTTGAATGATTCATCCTGAGTATTACTTATTCCTGCAAATGTTGTTCCTTGGTTAGTAATTACAGTGCCATTGGATAAAGTTTTAATTGTTTCTCCGGCTTTAAATTGTGTTTCCGGAACGTCATTTGATAATTTTTCTGTTTTCCTGTTTTGCAATGTATCTTGTACAGCATTAAGTTGACCTGAGTCAGGTTGTTGAGGTTGTTCAATGGTATCTTCTTTTTTAGAATTTTGGGTCTGTTGTGTTGTTTTTACTCCTCTAACTGCATTTCTTTCGTTTAAAATTACAGTCCAGTCATCAAGTGAGAAGTATTTTCTATAACTTGCAAATTTTGAATTACTCATAGAAGACCCGTTTGCACGTAAGAAACTTTTTAATATTTTTGTATCAATATCGTTAAGGTTTGAGATTACTCCGTCTGATATCATCTGATGTAGAGTATCTTCCGGAAGCATATTAAGTAATTCAGCTTTAACCATTTGATTTGTACATTTTAGATATAATGTTTTAATAAGATCCGGATCATTTTTTCTATCGTTGGCAAATGAGCTAACAGAATCAGATGAACCGTATCTTGCAAGGGCTTCAATGAATTTTTCTTTTGCTGTTGTACCAAATTTTGATGTGATAATATCATAAATTTCATTGATATTATTCTGTTCCATGATTTGTTTAAATTTTTCACGTATTTCGGTTGGAATATTATTGCTGTTTTTAGATGTAATTACACTTTCAATAACTTGAGTTTCATTTGCAGAAAGATAATTATTAAGTGTTCTTTCGATGTTAGACTCTTTTACGTGTTCTTGGTAATTTAAAATCTTTTCACCAACAGCATCTCTTTTGGCTTCTAATGCCGCTGTTGAATCATTTGCAACTGATGTAGTTGTTTTTGACGTTTTTGTTGTAGTATTAGAAATTGTATCTTTAGATGTATTACTATTTAGCTCAGTAGTGTTTGATTGATAAGTTTGTTTAATTGGGTGGTAAGCACTTGTAGTAGCTCCTGATGTAAATGCAGGAGTATTAAGTTGTTTACTTGTTCTTGTTGGTATAGATGTTTGGTTGTTAGCAGTAGTTTGTGGAGTAGATTTGCTGCTAGAAGTTGTGCTCCTGCCGGATTTGTCAGCAGATGCTGCGGTTGATGATTGCTGAGATTTAGATGAAGAAGTTTTACTTGCTGAAGATGATTGGTTATCTGAAACAACAGGTGGAGTTGTTTTTGATAAAGTTTCTTTAGAAATTTTACCTGTTTTAATAGCTGTGTTTACAGTAGTCTGAACTTCCGGCGGGAAATTTTGAGCTGCAGTTTGAATGTAAGAATTATATTGAGTTTTATAATTTTCATCTTTTACGTATTTTGAACCGGCTGCTAAACCTTCTAAAAATGCCGGATTTTCGGTACTGGAAGATAAATCTTTACTGTATTTGACTCTTATTTCATCATCAGGTGCTGTTTTGATATGTGATTCTGAAAATATTGCTTTATTTGCATCTGAAACTTCTTCAGAATTTCCTAATTGTTGCATTATTGAGAGGTTGTCTTCATAGCTTAAGGCTTCATGCTTTGCAGCGTTTATTATATCTGCATATTGGGAGTCTCCACGGTTAGCACTACATTTCACCAGTTCAAACCTTTCAGGGGCACTGACACCTGTTAAAATACTTTTTGTTCTTGGCATCACAGCATCATATACCGCTTTGCAGACATTGCTGATAGCATAAATTTCAGCTTCAGCTTGTTTGCCATCATCATTATTTGTGTGTACAGCTATTTTTAAATCACGTAACTTTCCAAGTTCTTGAATATTTTTTTCAGAGTAACCTAATTTTCTTAAATGTTCGATAAGTATAGTGAAATCTTCGGTACTAAGGTTTTGAGCCATAGTTTCAATTTCTATTTTAGGGGTTTTTTGGGTTACTGTTTTTGTGATAAATTCGTCAACTGTTTCAAAATTATTTTGTTTTGCAATTTTTTCGTAATCTACTATTTCGCGAAGTTTGTTATTTGGGTCAAGTTCACGCATTTGTTCTAATACACTAACTATTTTCCCTCTTCTGATAGGACTTCCATTAAGTCTTTTATCCTGCTTAACAATTTCAAGTAATTCATCTAAACTTGCATCAGGATAGTCAGCACGGATTTCGTTTAACACTTTCATTTGTCTATTATTTAATTTTGATGACAAAGTTATTTCTTCAAGTTTTGTTTCTGTTAATTGTCCTTTTTCTGCTAAGTTGATACATTCCGCAGCTATTTTCAATAAATCATTTTTATCTTTATTGTTAGAAACATCAATAATATTGTTATCACCCATTATAAATTTTATAATTTCTTCAGTTTTGTTATTTCTGAATTCAGCTTTTTCTTCTTCTGATAACTTAGAATATTCAGGGTATTTTTTTGTAAAATAGGCATCTGCGTAATTATGTAATTTTTCTTCTTTTGAAAGTTTTTTCCAAGCATCACTGTTGCGAGTTTCTTCCGGAACTAGCTCAGAAATTTGGTTCGCTTTTGTAATAATAGCATTTGTTACATTTACTTCTTTACCTTTATTGACAAGTTGAACTTTTTGACTATCTTTCATTTTTAGGAACTTGTCAATGGTTATCTGTTGGTTATTTAAAGTTTCTAATATATCAATATATTTTGAAAATACTCGAGCATTAGATGTAGAATCCAGGCTACTATCCAGGCCTACTAAGTCCTTTAACGTATTAACTTGTTTTTGGCGATATACTTTTTGTTCTTCTGGCGATAATTTTGCATATTTTTTATCGTTTCTTAGTAAATATAAATTCATATATGCATCAGTTTTTTCATCCTGAGACATTTTTTTCCATTCAGGTGAGTCTAATTCCTCATCTGTTACTAATGGGGTTATATCTACTGCTTTTTTATTCTTATTATTTTTTTTGTCAACAGTTTGTAATTGTTCTAGGATTTTTAATCCTTCTTCATCAAGTTTTCCGCGTTTTTTTTGTTTTTGCAGGGTTGTAATAAGTTTATCAATAGAACCTTTAAAACCTATTTTTTCAGCATATTGTTCTATTTCATTTTGTTTGTATTGCGTTTGTTCAGATGTTTTTTTTGTTGTTTCTTTTGGATCGTCAGAAGTTTCTTTTGATGGGGGTTCTGCTGATGTGGCAGATGTTTTATTTACAGAATTTTCAGCTAAGGTGATATAATCTCTTAGCTGTTCTTTTTTTGCATCTTTTAAAGCCGGAAAATGTTCTTTTAATAGTTTGATCTTCTCTTTTTGAGATAAAGATTTATCAAGAGAATTAAGAAAATCGATGATTTCTTTTGATGTATCATTTTCTTTTGTTTGTGGTTTTTGTTTGACATCTACGTAACCGGAACCGGAATTAACTGCGACATCCTGATTTTGGGGTGTCGTTGCTTGTTTAACTTCGGTTTTTTTTACTTGATTTACTTCCAATGCCATGTTTTTACTCTAAATATGTACACTACTTCATGAAAAAAATTTTTTAGTGTGGATTTCAGGAAACCTTAAAATGTTTACAAAAGTTAAAATACTTTTGGCATCATTAATTGCGGCTCATTAGTTTCTTCAAATTTTATTTTTGTTAAATTAACATAATCGGTATTATTCGCAATTAAATGAATAATTTCATTCGCTGCATCATCCGGTAACCTGATTTCATATATCATAGTCATTAATTCATCGTCTACTTTACTTGTTTTTTCAACTACAGCACCACAATATTCTGTAGCTCCAATGTTATGGTAAATAAGCTTTGTTACTTCTGGAACGCGTTGAAAATTCCCATCTTCATCTAATGATGTATAATCGTGAGCAAGCATAACTATTTTATTGCAGCAATCGGTATAATTTTTGTCTTTAGCTTTTTCTCTTAAAAAAAGCATTGTATAATCTTCGCGTTTTCCAGGAACTTCTACTGCTTTAATTAGTCGTCCTGCGTTTTTTACATTATTTAAATATTTGTAATAATCTTTAGATTTAGCGGAAGCACTTGATGATGCTCCAATTTCAGAAGGTGAAGCATATGCCAAAAGTTCTGTTTGATCAATGTTTTGGTTAAATTCGTTGCTTGCAGGTGCTTTCGCATTTAATGAAGTTGTTGCAAGTGCCATTAATACTGCAACTGGTACTGTAACCATTTTTCCTGCAGATGGAGATTTGTTTGAGCTTCCTTCTCCAATATTGTCTTCAGTTTTTTTTCTTGCTTGAAAATTTAATGTATACTTCCCCGCATCAACTCTGCTGATAGGTAATACTGCCATACTAGACTCCTTTTTTGTTATTCAGTTTTCATTATTTTGGGCTAACCCCTTAACCCATTCTTAACTCTTATTGCCTGCAATTATAGCAGTTTTTTAGCTGATTGTAAAGATATGTTGAATTTTCTACACGCTAATTTTAGAGTTTTGTATTATAAAACTTGGATATGAAAATTTTTGCTAATTTGTGTATTTTTGTGTGCAAAATATTAAAATTTGTCTATATGTGATGTTATACCTAACTTTTTGTTGTTATCGATATCTATAATTTGTTTAATTATAGTGTGTGCCATAAGTAGTAAATAAGGATTAATTTCTGTTGTTTGTGACATATTAATTCCTGCTGACTGATGCGGGGTTGGTAAAGTTTTTGAATTATTTGGACTATATGAGATAACTGAATTCATAGCATAGAATTTCTGCTCATTATTTATTCTTAAATTCAGTTCATTTTTTGGAAATTCATCGTTACATTCTAGCATAATCTGGACTGAATTTGATGTTTCTAAAACCAATGTTGCCGTAATTATACCAAAATGAAGCGTAGAAACTGTTATGACTAAAATACTGTCACTTTCAGATTTTGAGTCACTTTGCTGTTGTATTTCAAGGTCAAACCCTACTCCGTCTTCTAATGGAAGCCATGGCAGGTAAAGCATTAAAAGGAGTTTTAATGTCTTTTGCGGGTTGTTTTCTGAAGCTATAGAAACACTTGCATTGATAAATTTTGCCATTTCTTTCATTTGCGAAAGATCTGTTATGCCTGATTTTGCTGCTTCTGTCATTGATGTAATAAGTTTTGTAATACCGTCTTTACCGTTTTTTTGAAGTAGAAGTGCAACTTGATTAAGATCAATCATTCCGCCTGAAAGAATTTCCAATGTTTTTAATGAGGAATTAACTTGACTTGATAGTTGTAAATTTACCATTTCTTTAGCTGCTGAAGTGCTTAAGCCTTGTAATTGCGCAAGTATTTGTGCTTGTAGTTGAGAAAGATTATTTCTTTGGGCTGCCATTTGATTTGCAAACATTTGGTTAAATTGCGTCTGTGTCATTCCACGTTGCAGCATATAAATAAATTCATTAACATTTTTTGGCATTCCCATTGTTTCTTTTGCATAAATAGCTCTATCTATGTTTTGTAGATTGTTTAACTGGATGTTTTGTGTAATTTGAATATTTTGGGTGATATTATTTTGAGCTATATTTGATGTCTGGGATGACGTATTAGATTGTGAAATCAATGCCGGTTGAGCAGAGGTAGATGAATTAAAAGTTCCTTTCGCTTGAAACATTTGTCCTTTATAATTTTGTGAAAAATTATTTAAAAATCTTTGTATATCAATGCCTGCCATATAACTAATTTAACTGATTTTTAGTCAAAAGTCTAGTTGAATAGTATTTAAATTAATAATTTTGGTTATACACATAACACCCAGAAGATGTTGCAGGTACAACAATTCCGTCATAAAATACCACACCGTACATATCGTGAATATCTTTTTTATCAACTATACAAGAACCCGCATCTGTAGCCGGGTCTTTATATACACCTTTTGTACAAGTAGTTTCTTTGTTAGGCAGGGCTGATCCATTTACGTCAATTATTCCATAGCATCCGGTTCCATAACCATCTTTATCCAGATAATTGTTCCATTAAATAGTGAACAAATAGAATGAAAAATTACTTATTTTAGGGCAAAGGATTAGGTTTGAAGGCTTAAAAAAAGGATTATCTCAAAAGGAGCTTGCTGAAACAACAGATTTGTCACGTCGAGCTATAAGTTGTATTGAGTGTGGCACAAATGCCCCAAAATATTTAACGCTGCTAAAAATAGCAGAAGCATTGGAAGTTGATACTGCTGTTTTATTTTCTAAATCTTTATAAATTATTTCTAATGTTTTTTAAATGTTTTCTATTGGCATATATGACTGCGGGTAACTGTAATCTTCAAGGAAACCAAGATTTTTGTATAGTCTTAAGGCTTGAAGATTGTTAGTTTCTGTTGTTGTGTTGATTTCAGAGATTGGCGTTCCGTAAAGCTTTATTGCATTCATAATATAATCCATTGAATGTTTAAGCATAATTGTTGAAAGCCCTTTGCCTTGATGGGCTTCTTTAATACCTACAAGAGGAATATTTACAATAGAACCGCCGGTAAGGTTCATAAATGCAAAACCTACCGGTTCGCCTTTATATAAAAGAACACTTGTAGAATTCGGCATAAATTCTGCATAAACATCTTTTACAACTTTGGTTATAATATCACGTGTACCTTCTTCTGTTGTAAATCTAGGGTCAAATAAAGCATCTGAACTTTCTTTGAATGATTCATTTATAACTTTTACCGCATCTTCAAAGTATTTATCTTTCCAAGAAACTACTTCGTAATCTTCTGGAAGTTTTACAATTCTTGCTCTGTTGAAAATTTCTTTTGATGTGTTTGAAGCAAACTTAAATCTTAGAACTTCAATGCCAATAAATTTGAATCCAAGTTTTGCAATTATATTTATTAGTTCTTTTTGTTCGCCCAGCATTGGATAACATACTATTTTTTCTCTGCGTAATGTTTTAGTTATGTCTAAGAATCTTATCAAAAGTTCTTTTGCTCTTATGCTGTAGTCCGTTTTATCCGCGCTATGTATAATGTTAAGTTCTACAGCTTCAGAAATTGCTGTAGTGTATACCAAAAAAGCAACGGGTTCATCTGATTCGTATAATACAATACACTTAATCAAATCTTTGTCAATTGCATCTAAAAAACCATCATAATCAAGTGGTTCCAATTCAAAATTATATTCGGTTGCGGCTTTTTTACGAAAATCTTCATAGAGATTTTCGAAGTTTCCAAATTCTTCTGCTGTTAAAATTCTTGTATTATACATTTAATCTTGCTCCTTATAAGTAGTGGTGCATTTTTTCTTTTTTGGTGTCTATATATCTTTGGTTGAATGTCGTAATTTCAGAAGATATTTTTACAATATCATTTACTTTCAGTCCATATCCTTCAAGTCCAATAATTTTTTTAGGGTTATTTGTAATAAGGTTGAAGTTTGTATATCCTAAATCAACAAGGATTTGTGCGCCTGTACCATAATCTCGCAAATCAGATTTAAAACCTAATGAAAGATTTGCTTCTATTGTATCTTGTCCTTCTTCTTGAAGTTTATAGGCTTTAATTTTGTTGCAAAGTCCGATTCCTCTGCCTTCGTGGTCTGTAAGATATACAAAGCACCTTTTCCGTATTCGTTAATATAATCCAGAGCGTTATTAAGCTGAGAATTACAATCGCATTTTAGACTGTGGAAAACATCTCCTGTCAGGCACATACTGTGAACTCTTACCGCAGGAATTTTATCAGAACCATCATCTTTAACCAGTGCAACGTGTTCAGTACCGTTAATTTGATTTTTATAAGCGTAAAGTTTAAATTCTCCGTATGGGGTTGGAAGAGTTGTTTCAGCTTCACGGGTTACAAGTTTTTCTGATTTTAGTCTGTATGCAATTAGTTCAGCTACAGATATGAATTTCATTCCGTGTTCATCGGCAAATTTTCTTAAATAATCACGTCTTGCCATGTGTCCGTCAGGTGCCATAACTTCGCACATAACTCCTGCTGGTCTGTGGTTCCAAAGCTTTGCAAGGTCAACAACGGCTTCTGTATGTCCTGTTCTTTCCAAAACTCCGCCGCGTCTTGCAACACAAGGGAACAAATGTCCAGGACGTCTTAAATCTGACGGTACAGCATCCGGAGCTGTTGCAACTTCTACTGTTTTTGCTCTGTCGTATGCTGAAATTCCTGTTGTAACTCCGTATTTTTCTGCAGCATCAATACTTATTGTGAAGGCTGTTTTCATACCTTCTGAATTTTGTTCAACCATTTGCGGCAAATCAAGTTGTGCTGCAATTTCATCGGAAATTGCAAGGCAAATTAAGCCTTTAACTTCTGTAGCTAAAAAATTAATTAACTCAGGTGTAACTTTTTCTGCTGAAATTATTACATCTCCTTCATTTTCTCTATCTTCGTCATCTGCTACAATAATTGGTTTACCTGAAGCAAAATCAGCTAAAGCTTCTTCTATACTATCAAATTTAAAAATTTTATTTTCCATTTATACAAATCCGTTCTCTTGTAAAAAACTCATACTTATATTGCTTTTATTATCATTCGCGGATAAAAATTTTTCAATATATTTGCCTAAAATATCGGTTTCGATATTAACATAATCTTCGATTTTTAAATATTTTAAGTTCGTATTGTTAAAGGTATGTGGGATAATTGCGATTTTGAACTTGTTGTCTGAAATATTTGCAACAGTAAGGCTTATGCCATTAATTGTAATAGAGCCTTTATGTATGATATATTTTTTCTGTTCTTGAGGAACTTCAAACTCCAAGTTGTAAAATTCAGCAAGTTTTTCTGTTGATAATAATATCCCCTTACAATCAACGTGACCAGAAACAATATGCCCCCCAAGTCTTGAATTTAATGTTAGAGCTCGTTCAAGGTTAACTTTATCCCCGGGCATTAGTGAATTGAAATTGGTAACATAAAGGGTTTCCTCACTGACTTTTGCGCCAAATCCTACAGGGGTTAATTCTGTAACAGTTTGGCAAACTCCATTTATTGCAATGCTGTCCCCGATTTTTGTATCTTCAAGTACTGTTTTACATTCGATTTCAAGAGATGCTCCTTTAGCATCTTTATTAAATGCTTTAACTATACCTACTTCTTCTACTATTCCCGTAAACATAACTCAAGTTTAACATATTTTCCTTATCTTTTGAAGAAAAATAACGAAAGCGTTACATTTTAATATACGTAGGCTTCTTTTTGAAGTTTTAGCTCAAAATTGCTTCCTGCAGGAATGGATATGTTACCGCCTTTGTTATTTAGTCCGGTAATCGGTGATAATACAGTACAAATTGCGTACCCGGCATATCCTACGACAATAGGAATGGGGGATAATATTACAAGTATGGGGTTATCAGACATTTTATTTGCTGTAGTTTTGGTTTTCTTGTAAAAAGCTTCACCTTTATCTATTTGTTTTCCGACTCCTGCGATGTATTGTCGTTTTCCTTTTATATTATTAAAAAATATTTTTTTAGCGTTAGCTTTAGTCACTTTTCCTTCTGTTGCATAAGTCTTGCCGTTATATGTAAGTCCTGTAACTTTTATAACAACAAGTCCGCCGTTTCCTGTTTTTTGAGGTAAATGGGAATCTGTGACCGTTCCGTAAATTGTTGTTCCTGCAGGAATTGAAGTTTTCCCTTTAAAGACTGGTGCTATTGTTTTAAAAGATACAGTAGAACCTTCTTTTAACCAATTTGATACTGTTTGATTGGAACTAACCTGAAATTTTGTTCTATTTGGAATTTTTACAGCACCAGACTTGTCTATTTTTGTTATAGCAGGAGCTTTTGTGTTTGTTGTGTATATAGGTGTTGTTTTAGGAACAGAATTCTGGGAAGATGAGTTCACTTTTGGCAGATTAGGCAACACTTCATATTCCAATTTTGATGAATTATACTTTCTTTTTATTTCCTCATCAACAGACATATCTAGTTCCAGAGAATACGCAGGAAGAATTCCTATATTTAATATTAAACAGGCTGTAATAAGTCTTTTTATCATGATTACTGTTCGCTTGAGTTGTTTTCAGGAGTTTGTTCTATAGTTGTTTGTTCAGGAGTTGGTATAAAAACGCAGACAGCTAAAATTGCTAATGAAATTACAATGCTTACATATCTCAATACCGGAATAAATCCCATAGCAATATTGGCAATCCACCATGCAGATACATAAAATATTGCTTTATATTTATCACCGATTAAGTCCCATATTCTTTTTACATAATTTAGCCAACAAATATATGTAACAATAAGAATAGACATTATAGAAAAAGCAATAATTATAATTGCAGTAACTTTATTAACATCAAAGAAATTCTGAGCAAATACTGCTGTAATAGCCGCAAAAATACTATAAATAAATATAACAATTGACGTTATTATAAATTGTTTACGTCCTATAGCTTCATCAGCTTTAAAAATATTAGCCATTTTCTTTTCCTCTTAAGTTTTTATTTTAATAATTCATTAATTGCTTTAGCAGCTTTTTTACCGGCTCCCATTGCGTTAATTGCATTTGATTCACCAACAGGAGCAACATCTCCGCCTGCGTATATACAAGGAAGGTTAGTTGAACGGTTTTCCGAATCAACTGTGATGTAGCCTTTAGAATCTGTAAGAATTTCTAAGCCTTCACTTTGTGCTGATCTTTGGATAATCGGATTAGGACCTGTTCCAAGTGCAACAATTACAGTATCAACATCTTCCGTTATGAATTCTCCTGTTCCGACAGGTCTTCTTCTACCTGATGCATCAGGTTCTCCAAGTTCCATTATTTCAAATTTCATGCCTGATACGTAACCGTTTGTTTCAAGAATTTCAACAGGAGCATGTAAAAATTTGAACTGAACTCCTTCTTCTTTAGCGTGCCTAATTTCTTCTAAACGTGCAGGTAGTTCTTTTTCTGTACGTCTGTATAAAATAGACACTTCCTCAAAGCCAACACGAACAGCAGTTCTTGCTGCATCCATAGCAACATTACCGCCTCCTATAATAGCAGCTTTTTTGCCAATATTAAGTGGAGTTACGCAATTACTTCTACCTGCTCCCATTAGGTTGACACGAGTTAAAAATTCATTTGCGGAAAATACTCCGTTTAAGTTTTCTCCGGGAATATTCATCATTTTAGGAAGTCCGGCACCAGAACAAATAAATATTGCATCAAATCCGTCTTCTTTTAATTGCTTTAACGTAATAGATTTACCAACAATTACGTTTGTTTTAAATTCTACTCCCATAGATTTTAAATTTGTGATTTCTTTATCAAGAATAGTACGAGGAAGTCTAAAAGGAGGAATTCCATAGCGTAAGACTCCGCCAAGTTTATGTAAGGCTTCAAAAACTACGACTTCATGTCCTGCTTTTCTTAAGTCTGCTGCTGCAGTGATTCCTGCACAACCGGAACCAACAACTGCAACCTTTTTACCGGAAGGCTTGATATCTATAGTTTCTGCATTTGTATTATCACCTACATATCTTTCTAAAGCGCCGATTGCAACGGCTTCTCCTTTTATACCTAAAACGCAGTTACCTTCGCATTGTCTTTCTTGCGGACATACTCTGCCGCAGACCGATGGAAGCATACTTGTTTGGCGGATAATTTTTCCTGCTTCTTCAAGGTTATCTTCTTTTAATGCTTTTATAAAATCCGGAATTTGAATATTTACAGGACAGCCTTGAACGCATCGTGGGTTTTTGCAATTTAAACATCTTGATGCTTCAAGCTTAACTTGTTCAAGTGTTAAATTGCTTTCAACAGGTTCAAAATTTGAACGTCTTTTAATTTTATCCTGCTCTTGTACTTTTTGCCGTTCTATAGCCATAATCCGTCCCTTCTTATATTCTATATAAATTACTAATATACTAGTGTAAAAACGAAGTTCGTGCAAGTGAAATTTTGTTAATTATATTTATTAAATTGTGCCAATAGGCAGTCGACTATTGTCATATGATTTCTTACATTAAAAGACATGTCTAGTGAAATATTATTCAAATTTGCTGAAAAATTAAAAAGATTAAGAAAAGAAAGAGGCTTGTCTCAAGAAGCCTTAGCTTTAGTTTGCGAAATAGATAGAACTTATATTGGCAGAATTGAAAATATGAAAAGGAATCCAAGTTTAGAAATCTTAAATAAAATAGCAAAAGGTTTAGGTATAAAACTTACTGAGTTATTGGATTTTGATTAGCTTTACATATCCTAACAAATACTAAAATTATCTTTTGTTATGTGTTATCATTAAAGGGTTAATATTTTAGAGGTTAGGAAGATATGGGTTTGGAAATAATTATTTTATTACTGTCAATTCTAATTACAGGACTTGTGGTTTGGCTTTTTGCATCTAAGCATTATCGAAAAATGTTGTCTGAGCTTCAAGAGGAAAATCTTCGATTAAGAAGTCAAGCAGGGCTCAATGAAAATATAATCAATGAAGTTAAAGTTGCATTTTCGAAGATTGCGCAAGATTCTTTGAAAACACAGCAGGAAGCTTTATTATCTGAACATGCAAATGATTTGAAAAATAGAATGGAATTGTTTAAAGCAGAGGAAATAACTCCTGTTAATCGTTTGCTTAAAGAATTTAAGGAGAGTATAGATAATTATCAAAAATCTCATCAAAGTGAATCTATGGAGATAAAAAATGCTATTGCAACAGCAGAAAAATACGCAAGAGCATTGACTATGAACCAAAATTCAAAGGGCGAATTCGGTGAAGAATGGCTTGAACAAATTTTTAAATTTGCAAATTTAGAAGAAAATGTTCATTATTCAAAACAGTTTACATCAGATGGAGTAAAGCCAGATTTTGTTGTGAATCTTCCAAATAGTAAAAATATTATAATTGATTCTAAAGTTATTCTGAAAAATTACATAGAATATCAGCAGTCTGATGATAACGAAATTTTGAAAAAAGCATTCATTACAGATATTACAAATTGTATAACAAGTCTTGCTAAAAAGAATTATGAAGAAATCGAAACTCTTTATCAACCCGGGTTTATTTTGATGTATGTCCCAGTGGAAACTTGTGTAAATATGATTTATACGGATTATGATTTTAGAAAAGTTTTAGAACTGGCAAATTCAAGAAATATTATCATCATTGGTACAGCATCACTTCTTGTTACTTTACGTTTGGTTAACCAATTGTGGGCATCTCAGGTTCAGTATGATAATGTACAGAATATTATTACCGTAGGCGAAAATTTGTATAATAATATAGCATCTCACGCTCAAAATCTTTTGAATATACAACAAACTATAGATAAGGCAGCGGCATCTGTTAAAACAGAAATTAATAGATTTACCGCACGTAAAAACGGTAGTATATTTAAAGAAGCAGAAAAATTAAGACAATTTGGTATAACTTCAAAGGAAGTTAAATCCGGTAAAAAAATTGTTGAAAATACAATTCCATTAGAGTTTTTAGAAGATTCTAATATGGAAGATAATGTAGAAGAAGTTCAAGTATAGGAGTTTAAATATGAGTGAGTATTTTATGGAAAACAAAAAATTCCTTGGTTTAAAAGGAGTTTTGGGCAGGAGAGATTTTATTGTAAACTGCTTGATTATTGATATTTTAGAATTGGTATTTTGGGTTACACCACTTACGGTTATGGCATTTTTAAAGCCAGAAGTAATGTCTACGTTTTATGGTGCTTCACGACCGCTTTGGGCTTCGCTGTGTGTTGTTGTAATCGGTTTGATTTCTTGCGGTTTGTATTTTCCAAGTATTGTAAGACGAGTTAGAGATATTATCGCAGAGGATGATGATAATAGAATTTATCTTATTTCATCAATTCTTACAGTTATATTATTTGCAGGTTACACCCCGGTCGGTACAATGAGTTGGGGACGTTGGATTACATTATTTGTACTTCTTTTTTTAGTGTTTAAAAAAGGAAATATTACTGGTGAAAAACCTAAAAGTGAAGTTATAAAATTTAACTGGGGGGCTTTTGCCGGAACTTGGGTTTGGGGGCTTGTGAATAAAACTCCGGTTACTCTTATTATGCTTCCATTGTTATTTACCTGTGGTTGGTTTCCGTTTATGTTAATCTGCGGTTTAAAGGGAAATGAATGGGCATATAAAAATAAATATGATAATGTTGAAATATTACACAAATCTCAATCTGATCAGGCTGCAATATTTCTTATTTTAATGCCAATTTTGTTTTTAATTTCATCTGTCGGACTTTCATTTGTCGTTGGAACTTCTGTATATAAATATTCAAAATCTCATCCTGAATTTGCATCAAAAATTGAATCTAAATTCAAGGAATATCAGGCTGAAGCTGTTGAAACTTCGTTTGATAAAATTGAGGAGGTTGATGGTGTTTATAAATTCTATATAGATCCGGAAGACTGGGCAGATACATCTGAAGCATTACAAAAAGCTTTGATTAAAAATGCTGTAAACTATGTTTTAATAAAACAGGATAAAAAATACTTAACACTTGAAAATCTTGTGGATTCAATTGATACGGTTAATCAAATTAAGGTATACAGTATTTTTAACAATGAAATTCTTGGAGAATTTTATTTGGATAAATCAAAAGTAGAGGAGTTAAAAGTAAACAGTAAAGATATTAAAAAATCTAAAGAAATTAGGCAAATTTGGGATAGTGGATATAAGCTAAATAATCATCCGACTTTACCATAGACTTAAAAACTGCGGATATTTTATCCGCAGTTTTTTATTATGTGTTCATCTAAAATATTGCAGGCTTGTGCTATAAAATCTTCACAAGGTCGTTCATTGTAGTATTGTTCTGTCCGCTTAGATGGTATTGGATTGTCATCGGCATCAACGCCTAAAAGCTCTCGGCAAATAATTGTTCCATATTTTTCCTTGAAAATTTTTGCAAGATTTTGGATTCTGGTATAGTGTTGAGCTTTAATCTCATCATTATTATTTTCCGTATAACCGGCTTCTAAACCAGCTATCATAAACATTGCACTAACTGCTCCGCAAACTTCACGCATTCGCCCCATTCCGCCGCCAAATGAAGATGATAATTTAAGTGCAGAATCTTTATCAATGCCATATTTACATGCGTATGTTAAAAATACTGATTGCGCACAATTATATCCTTGTTTAAAGTATTCTCTAGCTTGCTGTTCGTTATTCATAAATCCCTCTTATACAAATAATTCATATAATATTACAGATACAGATGTTGCAAGGTTTAGAGATTCAACAGACTGAGCCATTTCTATTTTTACAGAATCTGTTGCAAAATCAATTAATTCACTAGACAAACCATTGGCTTCACTTCCAAACATTACCAGGCATGGGGTTTTTATTTTAAAGTTTTTTAGTGTATTTTTTGCTCTTGGTAAAGTTGCAACCCTGCTAAATTTATCAAAAATTTCTTTCAATTCATTTATGTTATTGATATGAATAATTGGAAGTTTCCAGAGGTTACCAACGGATGCTCTAACGGATTTTGGGTTATAAATGTCAACACTTTCTCCAAATAAGATAATTGCATCGGCGCCAAATGCAACAGACGATCGGATAATTGTTCCCAAGTTTCCTAAATCTTTAATATTTTCTAATAATACCGCTTTTTGAACCGTTTTTAAAATATCTTTATTATAAGTTTTTTGAAATCCGACAGCTATTGCTTCAGGGGCAGATTCAGTTGTAGAGAGTTTTTTCAAAACAGCTTCTGTTGTTTCTATAATCAAATATTTTGCAAAGTTGTATTCATTGAGTTTGTTTTTATCTACGAAAATCTTTTCAATTTTGATTCCGCTCTCGAATGCTTCTTTTATAGCTTTGTAGCCTTCAAGTAAAAATTTACCTGTTTGGTTTCTGTATTTTTTTTGTTGGAGTTTTGCAGTTTCTTTTACCAGTTCGTTATTTACACTTGTGATTTCCATTATGCAACCTCAAATTCTTTAAGCCATTCTTTTTCTTGTTCTGTAAGAAGGTTAAAATTAATTAATTTTTTCTCAAAATTCATTTTAACAAATGAATGAATTTTATTATTTTTAAAGAAACAAGAATTTTCAAGACGAATTCCAAAATAATTCTGTTTATACAGTCCAGGTTCAATAGAAAAGCACATACCATCTTTTAATTGTGTCTTTGCAACTTCACCAGAACTTAAATTCGGCGGATATTCGTGGACATTGATTCCAATTCCATGTCCCAATCCATGATTAAATACGAACCCGTCAAGTTCTTGGGAATTGAAAAATTCATGAACGGATTTATCGATTTCAAACCCGTTTTGAGGATTTTCAAAATTGTATGCCTGTAAGAATGCTTTTAATACTATTGTGTAGATTTTTTTATGAAGTTCAGAAGGTGTTCCTTTTACAAAAACCCTTGTAATATCAGTAGCTAAGCCACCTTCAAAATATCCGCCGCAATCGATTAAAACCAGACAGCCTTCGGTTATAATTTCTTCTTTTGATGATTTAGAATAATGTGCTAAAGCAGAATTTTTATCTTTTGCAACAATTGAATTGAAACTCAAACCTACAGCACCTTGATTTTTGAATTCTTTAGCCAGTTGGACAGCGATATCAAATTCTGAGATATTATTGTTATTTTCAATATATGCTCGTATTGCTCGCACTGCGTTATCTGTACGCTCAAATGCATCTTTTAAATGCTCAAGTTCGGCATCTGTTTTTTGAGATTTCATAAGTTGAACCGGATTTTCTTTTATTTCTATGGCTTTATTGCCTAAAAGTTTATAGTCATAAGCGTTTATTTTAGATTTATCAACATAAACATCTTTATCGATACTTTTTAAAAAGTCTTGAAGATGGAGTAATTTTTCACCAATAAAAAGGATTGCATTGCTGTTAAAAATCAAACATTTTCCTTTGATCTTTGCAGAATAAACTTGAGAAAAGTTTCTCATATTAAACAAGTAAGAAACCTCGTCAAGATCTGTAATATAAAGAGCTTGCGAAGGTGATAATTTCTGAGAAATCTGTGCAATTTTTTCTTCGCTTGAAAGTCCTGTAAGTTCAATCGGCAAAGTTATATTGTTATCAGATGAAATTTTAATATCATTGTCAAGCGGGTCAGAATCTAAAAGCTTTATATGGTGTTTAGCAGCAAGTGCTTCTACTTTTTTTTGTGAATTTTTCTTGGCAAAAAGTCCTAAGATTTCATTGTCAGGAATTCGGTTAAGAAGTTCTTCTAGATATTTTTGTCCCTGTTGAAGTTTGACAACTGTAATTTCTGTATGGTTAACTTCTAGGTCAGCCTGAATATGGTATCTTCCGTCAACAAAAAGATAAATTGTACTAGGGGTAACAAGGGCTTCGCCGGTAGAGCCGGAGAAGCCTGTTAATTTGTATCTTGAATTTTCTTCCAATGTATTATATTCAACTAAAAATTCGTTAGTTGAATTAACCAGCAGATAATTTAAGTTATTATCTGACATAAAGTTTCTTATTTTGGAAATATTATTTGTCATTTAGTTTTTGTCAACCAATTCAATTAAATGCCATCCGAATTGAGTTTGAACAGGTTGGGAAATTTCACCTACTTCAAGAGCGAAAGCTGCATCTTCAAAAGGTTTAACCATCATGCCTTTACCAAAAAATCCAAGGTCACCGCCATTTTGTCCGGATGGGCAAAGCGATTTTTCTTGAGCGATTTGAGCGAAAGATTTTCCGTTTTTAATTTCGTTGTATAATTCTTGAGCTTCTTGTTCTGTTTTAACAAGAATGTGACTTGCTCTAACTTCTGTTGTCATAATATTCTCCTGTTTTTACTACAGGTGGATTATAAAATAAAAAGGTTTGTCTTGCAATACGCTTAACAAACCGGAAGTTATAAAACATGAAAAATTTTTGAAAATAAGGTGTAAGTTCAAATCATTTTAAACCAAACCGCTTAAAGAAAAAATCTTATCGCAACCCCGAAAAAGTGCCTGGTTGACATGAACTTACATTAATATAATACGCTGTCATGGGGGTATATTTCACCATTCCGGAGAATAGAATTTTTGAATCGTTGATGGCTAAATTATACTAGTTAAAAAGAATTAGTTAACAAAATAAAAATATCTTGATTTTAAAAAATGTTTATAGTAATATTTTCTTGTGAAAATGAAATAAGTGAGCGGAAGTAGCTCAGTTGGTAGAGTATCTGCCTTCCAAGCAGACTGTCGCGAGTTCGAGTCTCGTCTTCCGCTAATTAAAAGACACACACTTAACAGTGTGTGTCTTTTAATTAGCTTAAAGATAAAGCGAGAATTTATAATTACTTTTTTATTTTGTGAATTTGGAAATTATATTATCTAACCAAGAATTTTTTAATCCCATAGCTTCTTCTATATGAGAATTTGGGAGTTTTGAAGCCATTTCAAATGAGTCGATTTCTTGCTCGTTTCCAAAAAGACTAATACTTTTTTTATTATCTTTTTTCTTTCCACGCATCATAAAACCGGTATTACCACCGCTTCCGCCATCGTTATTCATATTGGCTGCAGCTTTGATTACCGGTTGTGCTCTGCCTATGTTTGCATCGAAACTCATTTTCCCATTCCTTATATTTTTCCCTTATATATATAAAGTATCAATTTTCTGAAGTTTTGTTACAATTGAGAAAATATTTTTACAAAAGTTAATATTTTTGAGTTGCGAAAATATGTGTAAAATCTACACTTTAGTCTATTATTACTTTTTGTTACAGTTTTAGTAAGGGATGAAATTATATAAAAAAATATACGTTAATATATAAAAGAGAGTTTTGAGGACTAATATGTCAATAGTAATTAACACAGATTTAGATTACTTAAGATCGCGATTAAACATTCCTGAATCGCGCATGGCGATTTATGCTGAAAAAACTGTTGACGAAATTTTAAAAGCTGAGGCAGCTGCAGGTAATCAGGAAGCAATTCAACTTGCTGCGGATATGTTTACTGATGTTAATCAGCTTATAGAATTGTTTCAGCTTGCAGATCCTCAAAATAAACTTGTAATAATGAATGCAATGACTTCTTCACAGTTGGAAAAACTTGTTCCAATGCTTGAGGTTGATGATTTACTTCAAGGATTGAACTATTTTTCGCAAGATAGTTTACTTGATTTGATGAAAGATATACCGAAAGAGGAGCTGATTAAAGCTGTATTTGAAATGTTTTCTCAAAAGCAGATTATTGAATTTATGCCTGAAAAAGAGCTTGATAAGCTTTTAACTGGTGTTGATATGGATAAGGAAATGCTTTTACAGGGGTTGAAGTATATTCCTGAGATGTACTTGCAGCAAGTTGTTGAAAGTATCACTGGAGAAGAAGCTCAAGGAAATTCATCTGAACTTATTCGTCAAATCGGTCAATTGGGAGATTTGGACTATAAAAATGCATTAACTAATTTTCAACCTGCTCAAAAACAGCAATTAACATTTATACTTGCTAATCAGGAAAATAAATTATATGAAAAATTCAGTACGGATGCTTATACTCATATAATTAATCGTGAGCGGAATAAAGAAGAAACGGTTAAATCCATGCAGGTAGTAAAACCTGAATATTTGCAGCGAATGATAATAGAGTTACCGCAAGATTTGCTGTCTGTTGTTGTAACACAAATTGATACCGAAAAATTTGCTGATGCGTTAATAAATAAATTCCCTGAACTTTTGGCACAGTTTGTTGCCGGATAGTTTTAAAAATTTATTAAATCTTTAACTTTGACATTCAGGCATTGCGCGATTTCAATGAGTAAATCAAGACTAACTGTTCGTTTTGCTGTTTCGATTTTGGCAAGGTGTTCTCTTGATATATCTAGTTTTTCAGCAAGTTCATTTTGCGAAAGACCTAACTCTTTACGCTTATTAAAAATTTCTCTACCAAGATTGTAAATTTTTGTAGTCTTATTGTTCACAAAAATATTTTATGTTACTATCTTATTAAAGTATGTAGTCTAAAAGAGAACAAAAGGCGGTCCTTATGTTAAAAAAGAAAGGTTTTACTTTAGCTGAAGTATTGATAACTCTTGGTATAATAGGTGTCGTTGCAGCAATGACTATTCCTACACTTATTTCAAATACAACAAGTGCTAAATATCGTTCACAATTTAAGAAAACAATTTCAACGTTATCTCAAGCTGCCAGGATGTCACAAGCTCAATATGGTTTTGACTATGCCGGACTAACAAGGAGTTGTGGTTCAAACGCAGCATCTGAACATCCTGATAGTGAAATGTCTATATGTGCAATGTTTAATGGTTCTCTTGCAGGTGCATCTTATTATAAAGTATTAGCTGATATTCCTATGAAAAAAAATAATAGTATTTTAACTTATTCTTTTGACTCGCCAGTGATTAAATCTTATGGTGGAAATGTTGATACTATGCGTGCTTATTTATTGTCTGACGGTACTATTGTTGCTTTTGCATCCCAGTTAGGAACAACACCTTGTACTTTGCCTATTGGTGAAGTTATGCAGGATGTTTTTGCAACTGGTAAGTATGATTATATGGCAGATTGTTATGGGTTTATTGATGTTAATGGAGCTGCGTTACCTAATAAAGAGGTTTCCTGTTCTTCCGGATTGAATACTTTAACATCAAATACTTGTATTGTAAAAAATGATGCCCAACATATGACTGATATTTTCCCTATAAGATTCCACGACGGGATTGTAGAACCGGCATCTGCTGCCGCAAGATATGTTTTAAAAACGGCTAAGTAAAATTATATTCTGTCTTTTGTTAATACTGATAGTGCAAATTTCAGAGCCTGGTTGGCAAATTCTTCTTTCATTTGAATACGTGGTAATTCAGGCGGAAGTTTGGCTTCGCGGATTGTTGTTATGTTATTGTATTTAAGCCCTATGTATATTAACCCGACTGGTTTTTCATCACTTCCTCCCGTAGGACCGGCAATTCCTGTTGTGCAAAGTGCAATATCCGCCCCTGTTGTATTTATTAGACCTTCTGCCATCGCTTGAGCGCATTGTTCACTTACTGCGCCATATGTATTTAAAATATCCCAGCTAACACCTAAAATATTGTGTTTTGCTTCATTTGCATAAGTTACAAAGTTTAGATGAATAAAAGCAGAGCTTCCTGGAATATCCGTAAGTTTTGAGCTTAAAAGCCCGCCGGTACAAGATTCTGCAGTCGCAATAGTAAGTTTATTATCTATTAAAAATTTTGATAGTTTTTCTTCAGGTTTCATACTCATATTATAATATTTTAAAACAAATTTGCATATGCTTAACTGTGGTAATTTTAAATATTATTTTTCCGGAGAAATACAAGCGGAAATTGCATCAATTAAACGTTTTACTGGAACTATTTGAATTTTATCGTTTTTAATAGAACGGTTTGCATATGGAATTATAGCTTTTTTAAATCCTGAAGTTACAGCTTCATTTAGACGTTTTTCGATATTATTAACAGGATGAATTTCGCCTGATAGTCCTATTTCACCAATAATTACTGTTTGCGGGTCAACTACAACATCCCTTGCACAGGTTGCAATCGATATTGCAATACCTAAATCTGCGCTAGGTTCATCAATTTCGATTCCACCCATGACGTTAACGTAGACATCTTGTTTTGCAAGGTTTAAACCTACTCTTTTTTCAAGAACAGCTAAAATTTGCAACAGCCTGCTGTTATCAACACCATTAGTAACCCTTCTTGGTGTTGGATAAGGTGTTGTGCCTACAAGTGCTTGAATTTCTACAAGAAGCGGACGTGTACCTTCGTTTGTAACTATAATTGCACTGCCTGGGATAGTGTCTTGCGAACGTTCGTTTAAGAATAATTCGTTAGGATTTTTAACCTCAACAAGTCCATGGCTTTGCATTTCAAAGATACCAACCTCTGATGTATTTCCAAATCGGTTTTTCATTGAACGAAGCATTCTGTAGGATTTATACTTATCGCCTTCAAAATATATTACAGTATCAACCATGTGTTCTAGAATCTTTGGTCCTGCAATATTTCCATCTTTTGTAACATGTCCGATTACAATTACTGTAATATTTTGAGTTTTGGCTATTTGCATCAATATATTGCAACATTCTCGAATTTGAGAAACACTTCCTGCTGAACTGGATATAGTCTGCGAATAAATCGCCTGAATACTATCTATTACTATTGTATCCGGTTGAAGTTCTGTTATTTGCTGACGTATGCTTTCAAGATTTGTCTGAGGGTAAATATAAAGTGATTCTGCATTTATTCCAAGACGGTTTGCACGAAGTTTTAATTGGCTTGCAGATTCTTCTGCTGATACGTAAAGAATTTTTTGCCCATTTTTACACAACTCTCCGCTTGTTTGAAGAAGAATTGTTGATTTACCAATCCCTGGATCTCCTGCTATTAGTACAAGAGAACCTTGGACTAGTCCTCCTCCAAGAATCCTGTCAAATTCTGAAATATTTGTACTTACTCTTACTTCTTCTCCAATATGAATATCAGTTATAAGAGAAGGTTTTGTGTCATTTGCTATTCCTTGTGGTGAAATATTTTGAGGTTTGAGATTGTTTTGTACTTCTTCTACAAAACTTGCCCAATTTCCGCATTCAGGACATTTACCTAAATAACCTGCTGATTCATAACTGCATTGCTGACATATCCATTTTGATTTTACTTTTGCCATATGTTTATTATAGCACAATAAAAAAGCGGGATTTTAATCCCGCTTTTTAAATTATTCTTTACCTGTTTTGTTTAATGTTTCAACATCACTGACTTTCATTGCGTAGTATGGAACTTTTTGTCCTTTTTCATTAAGGAATAGTATGAAATTATCAGTGAACATGAAGCTTCTACCTCGTTCAATTGGTATTGCCATACATTTCATCATGATTGCAGCTTCGCTTTTTAGTTTTACGCCTTCGTTATTCATTCTGAAATCTACTGTTTCGATTGTTTTATCAATTTTAAAATCAGTTCCTTTTATTTGATGACCTTCTAAATCTGCGAAACTGGTTTCTTGATATAATTTAATATCAGGAATTCTAATTTTATCATCTTTTGTAAACGTTTTGTCGCCTTTAAAAGATTTTGATTTTTTATTTAAATCAGTATAGTATTTATCAAATGTTTTGTCATCGTTAGTTCTGTATAATACAACTTCATCCTTGCCTTTAGTAAATAATTTTACTGCAAAGTCTTCATTTGAATTGTAGAATAGTACGTTAACATTTTTGCGAAGAGCGGCTTTGCTGTCTTCATCAATTCCGAAATAGTCAACAAGGTTAAAGTTTTTAGCAAAAGGACCTTGAGAAAGTTTATCAAATGGTTTTATAAATTTGAAATCTTTCTTAAGCATTGCATAGATGAAAATCTTATCTGGTTGATATGAGAAATCAAACATATCAAGGATATCACTTGTTTCGTTGAATTTTGTTTTAATTCCTTTTTCTATTTCAGTTTTTAAAGCAGGAGAAACTATTCCTGTTTTTGTGTAGTATGAATCTTCACTGATATTAGATTTTTTAAATTCTTTTTTATTCAGTTGTTTTGCAATAACAGAATCATGATTGATAAATTTAATTTGTTTATGAACAACATTATCAACGGCTTCGTTCCAAACTATCTGGAAAGTCCCAACCCAAATTCTATTAGGTGCAGTACTTTCAGTTTGCATTGTCGGTAAAACTTCAATGCCTTTTGCACTTACTGTATTTGTTAATCCGGTTAGAATCCCTGCCAGTATAGCAAGGCTAATTAGTAACTTTTTCATTTATTTCTCCTTCTTAAATCCTACATTTAATGTTTTCCAAAAACTTTTGAAAAATCCTTGAGGGTTATTTTGATGAAGTATCGGAGCTGAATCATAGTATTTTTTGTAATTTACTATAATATTTTCCGGTAAATCCTCACCTCTTTCTAAAATATACGACAAAAATTCAATATAGTCATCCTGTTCTTCTTTATAAAGAGAATCGTGATGCCTTATATCTTCATCTGCTTCATAATGTATAAGTGCATGATAAGCTGCGATGAGACTTTCATCGTTGGTGTCTTTAGGGTATAAAAATAAAGCTTCTCTAACGCTGCAATAGCCTAGCAAAACCCTGCGCAATAAACCTGCAACAGTTTTTCTGTCTGTAAAATTTCCTGACATGATTATTTTACTAAAATTTCAACCATTTCTTTTTCTACAAAACGCATCATTTCAGCATGATTACCGTTGAAGAAATTATTAGTAAACTCGTTAAGCATATCAAGAGCCATTTCGCGTTTGTCCATAGTAGCTTTGTAGAAGAATTTTTTACCAACTTTGTATCTTACAAGGATGCTTTTTGTAACAAGTCTGTCCATAACTGTTTTAATTGTAGTATAAGCTCTTTCTGTACCGTTTTTGGATAGTTCATCAACAACATCTTGAATTGAGATATCAATATCTTCATTAGTTGAAGTTAAATTCCAGAAAGTGTTTAAAATTTCGATTTCAAGAGATCCGCAAACCATATTTTCCTCCTATTAATTTTAATTACTATAATTGTAATATATAATAAAAAATAATCAAGTGTAACTACAAGAAAATTTACAATTTTTCATGGCTTGGCAATAGTTGATAATGATATTTACTCGCCCCTATTTAGAAGTCCATTTCCATAAAATCATCATCTTTTTTATAATTTTGTTTTTTTGTTCTGATTCTTTCGTTTTTCTTTTTTGTTTTTGGTGATATGCCACGGTAGGCATTATCAACAGAAATTTTTGTAATAACCTGATTGTTTTTTCTATCATAGAAAGTCAACCAATATTTTCGATTGATATTATCTACAGCAAAAGACACTTCACCTGCGATTTTATCACCTGGTTTTATTTGACGAAACATTAGTTTTGTGTTGCCAAAGATTGACGGGCTGAATTTTGCGTTATAGTCGTTAACAAGTGCCATATCAAAGCTTGAAAGAGTTTTATCAGACATGTTTGATATCAGTACTGATAATGTTATTGTATTAATTTCCCCAAATGGATCTTTTTCGTGTTTTACATCATTAATATTTATTGTTAACCCTTCGTATAAAAGTTCTTCTTGTTTTAGAGCATCTTCTTTATATACAGGAAGATCTAAAGGAGTGTTAATTCTTACTTTAATTTCATCTCCCGGAGCAATAAGAACGTGATTTCCTTTTCTTATAAGAGCGACAGTTAAACCAGCGACCCCTCCTACAGCCGCCCCTCCGGCAATTGTATAACCCTGAGATGCTATAGCAGCCCCCAGTCCCATCCAATTCAGTGCCATAAGTCCGCCAACGGCTCCTCCGGCTACGGTGTAACCCAAATCTTGAGCAACAATTTTAGCTCCTTGACTTATTGGATGAAGTTTTGTTGTCATTGAACCTTCAATTGGAATTTCCCTACCGTCAGGAGTAACCAGATAATCGAATGTTAAATCCATCGTGGCTTCTTTGCCAAATTTACCTGGTGCAGTTGTATTTATCAATTTACCATGAGCAAGGGTACCTTTTGGAATTACTATACCTTTGTTGCTATAAACATCATCTGTTACTTCTGCAAAAAACTCATCACCTTCTATTGAAAATGAGGAATCAAGAATTTGTGAAACTGTCATATTTATGATTTCTTTACGATTAAGGGTTTCAATTTTCCCTGTAAAAATATCATCTTGTTTTGGTTGAAAATCTCCGGTTTCAGAAACAGAACCTTTTAGTGGTTCTGCGGCTTGAGTATATGATGATAACAATAATAATGTTATTATAAAGCTCAATAATTTTTTCATACTTATATTTTACTTTCGGTTTTGTATATTTTCCAATTAATCTTGTTGATTTTCGACTTCTCTTGCCATTTCTTCTATTAGGCTGTTAACTTTTGCAGGTTCAAAGCTAGAACATGTATTCCAAATAAGTGTTGGGCGGGGTTCATTAAGAAGCGGGCTTGGAAATTCATTGTTGCAAGTGCCTTTAAGCATATTTTTTGAACCATCAACACAGGAAGTAAAGTTTTGACAACAGCTGCAAATTTTTAAAATTAGACCGTAATCTTCCATTTTTGATTTTAATTGTTGAAGTGCATCAATCATTCTTAAGTGTGAAGATGTGGTATATTTTTTATTTTTGTAAATAAATCTAATTTTTGAAAGTCCGCTTTCTGTTGAAATAAATTCAAGTTTACAGCTTCTGTCTCCGTGTTTTGTTTGAACCATAACATCAATAATAAGTTTGTCTGTTTCTTTATCTGTACCAGCGCCTATTTTTTTTAGTAAAAATCTTACGGGAGGGAAGTTTCTGATAATATGACAAATTGAATATAATGGATGTAACAGAAGTAGTAAGATTTCTTGAGTATTCATTTTTGCATTGATTAAACTTATTCCAAAAATTGCAGGCAATAAAATTGCTGAAAATATTACTACGTTACATTTAACAATAAACGGATAATTATATGAATACATAATTAAAATTGCATAAATTGCAACAAGTGTCCAAAAATTAGGGTTTATTAAAGAACAAATATGTTCAATGAAAGGAAAATTTATGGTTTTTAAATTTCTAAAATTGTTTTTTAGAAGATTAAATCTTTTAGTTAATCTCGGTTTTTTGAACAGGCAATCCTGTCCAAGTACGTATGATTGAATATTAGGGTTATAAACGCATTTATGTCCAAGTTGAGATAACATAAGGCTAAATTCAAGTTCAGAATTGATGTCGTGGAATTTTATTCCATCAGTTTCATCAAGTACTGATTTTTTTATAATAAATAAACCTGAATCAATTTGAGTAGCAAGTCCTAAAAGAGTACGTGCCTGTTTAAAGAAATTAGCCTGGTATTTTTTATGAACGGCTTTAATTTTATCAACTATGTCTAGGTGTTCTCTATTGATGTTAAGTTCACCTGTTACTGCATCAGATTTGTTTAAAACAGCATTCGCAAGAGTTAAGAAGTCCGGATCAATTTGTCTTATACCATCAATAAATACATATGCATCAATAGAATTATCTTTTTTTAATTCTTCTAAAAGCATTGATATTGCTTGATTTTTACCTAAAGTACCGACATCTTGGATATTTAAAACATGAACAAAGTTATCGTGTTCAAAAAGTTTTTCAGAACCATCGTTGCAGTCGTCTAAAATTGCATAGACTCTAAAGTTTGCCAGAGGATAATCTTGCATTTTAATTTGTTCAATAAGCTGCCATAGGCAATCTTTATGATTGTGGCTGTATATAATTACTGCAAAATTTCTTTTAATATCATCGTGTTTAGAATATTTTCTTTCAATGTAAAACTGATTATCTTTCAGGTTTCTAATAGAAAGAATGGCAAAGTAAATTGTGTAAAGAATTACATACAAATAAAGAATGTATAAAATAAAATCCATAAATTAGTCCTCTTTTTTTATACTAATTTTATTAGAAAATTAAATAAATATCAAATATTTATAATTCGATATTTATTGCACCTTGTCTAAAAATTCTCAGTTCTTCGTTCATAACCCCGGCAACAGTAGATTCCAGCCCTTTTGCGTAGTGTCCGTAATCTTCTATAATTAAGTCTGCAAGTCCTGTCATGTTTTCTAGTGCTTGTTGGTATGTTTTAGCTGAGGGTTGATGAGAAAGATTTGCACTTGTAGTAGCTAAAACATGCCCCGGTATAATTTCGCAAATTTGTTTAAAAACTTCATTATCAGGGATTCTTATGCCGACAGTTTGCATTCCGGAAGTTATGTAATCAGGTGTTTTATCATTTTTATCTGTTACAATTGTCAATGCGCCTGGAAAGTATTTTTTGATAAGTTTGTGTCCGATTTTTGGTAATGGTTTTATATAATCAAGAAGGTTATAAATTTCATTAGACATTAAAATAAGTGGTTTTTGAGCTTCGCGTTTTTTAATTTCATAAATTTTTTTTACAGCTTTTTCGTTCTCTGGCAGGCAGCCTAATCCCCATACGGTATCTGTAACATAGGTGATTACGCCCCCGTTTTCTAAAACTTTTATTATTTCATCTTTGTTTTTTAACATACTTACCTCCATTCTATTTTATCATATAAATTTAACTTATCTTGACATTTTTGAAAACATCATTATTATTAGGATAGGTAGAAGATTTTAATAAAAAGGATTTATATTATGTCATCAGGTTCATCTATTATTGCAAATATTTCATCAAATTTGTCTAACACATATGCATATTTGGCTTCACTTTATCCGGAAGATGGTGTGACATATAAAAATATTACAGCAGCTCGTAATGATAATACTAATTATTTAACATTAAATCAGCCGTTTGCTACATATTTACAAAATAATTTCAAAACTCTTGATAAAGATGGTGATGGGATAATTAGTGCTGATGAGATGAATAATCTGACAAATACAATTTCAACATCAGGAGTATCAAGATCAGAATTAACACAGCTTGCGGCATCAGGTGCTTATTCAAGCTGATATGGTAAATAAGATTTTAGAAAATTTTGACGAAATGGATACAAACCATGATGGTAGAATTACAAGTGCAGAAATTGCTTCATTTACTCATTCTTGTAACAAACAGGAAAAAATTGATGAAGAAAATTATAGAAAAGCAACTCAAACGTCCGTATTTTATGGAGATGATAATGCTTCAACTGATGTTTCAAGCTACAGTATTTTAAGCTATAAGTATAAGAATTTTAATTCTAAATAAAATTTTTCTTATTTTATCGCAGAATCTATCAATTGCGATGATTCGGCAACAGAGTGTAACATAATATCTAATTATGCCTAACCCTCTCCTTGGGAGAGTGAATAATGTAAACACCTATTTACCGATACAGAAATGGTCGAAAATGCTGTTTAAGATATCATCAGTAATAACTTCACCTGTGATTTCATCAAGAGAAAGCAGTGCTGATTTTAAATCAATATAAATCATATCTTGAAGTTCTTGAGTTTGAGCTGCTGACAATGCACGTACTAAAGCTTCTCTGCATCTTTTTAGGCATTCCTGCTGACGTTTATTTGTGATATATTCTGTGTCTTCAGGAGAAATTTCACAAACAAAATCACGCATTTTTGATTTTAAATCTTCAAGTCCGTCTTTAGAGTATGTTGAAAGTTTTGCTGTGTTTGGAATTTCTTCATTAAAGTTTTCTACTAAGTCAATTTTATTTGCAACAACAATATGTGTTTTGTATTTTATAATATTATATATTTCTTTGTCTTCTTCAGTTATGCCGGAGTTAGCATCATATAAGAACAAAATCAGATCAGCTTCTTGTGCGGATTGTTTTGAGTATTCAATACCAATTTCTTCAACTTTATCAATATTTTCATCTTCTCTTATACCTGCTGTGTCAATTAGTGTAACTGCAACTCCAAGGTCAAGGTTTTCTTTAATTATATCCCTTGTTGTTCCGGCAATATCAGTAACAATTGCTCTATCAAGGTTTAGGAGAGCATTAAAAAGAGAAGATTTTCCGACATTTGGTCTGCCAACAATAGCAACTTTTATTCCTTGGCGTAAAATGTCAGATGATTTTGCACTGGCTAAAATTTTATCAATTTCAGTAATGTTTTTATTAAATCTTTCAATAAGGTATGAATATTCAGGTTCTGCTACATCTTCCGGGAAATCAATTCCTGCAACGATTCTTGATGTTGTTTCGAAAATTTCGCCTTTTATTTCGTTGATTTTTGTTGCTAGAACTCCTGAAAGATTTTTGGCGGATTGGATAGCAAAATTTGAAGTTTTTGCATGGATTAAATCATCAACAGCTTCAGCTTGTGATAGATCCAGTTTTTTGTTTAAAAATGCTCTTTTGGTAAATTCTCCGCGTTCTGCAATTCTTGCACCATTTTTTAAGACTACGTCAAGAATATTTCTAACAACGTTAACTCCTCCATGGCATTGGATTTCAATAACATCTTCACCTGTATAGCTGTTCGGGTTTTTGAATGGAAGTATAACAACTTCGTCAATTTTTGTTTCATTATCCATTATCCAGCCGTGACAGATTTTTCCGGCAGGTAAGGCTTTTCTATCTGAGATTTTGAGTGCAATTTCAAAACTTTTTTCGCCTGAAATTCTAATAACCCCGACACCGCCAGTGCCAAGTGGTGTTGAAATCGCAGCTATTGTTTCAAATTCTTGTAAGATATTCATAGAATGATTATACTATAAAACTTTTATATTTTGACAGGGTAATCTTTTGGAATTTTAAAATTATTTTTGAATATCAATGCTGTACAAAAGGCAGATGGGTATATTGCATAAGCCGGACGGGCTTCTTTAGATGCGCAGTATTCTTTAAATTTTTCTTTATCATATGTACCAATAGTTTGATATGAAAAATTTCCATAACCGTCAGATGCGTATTTCATAAAAAATGTATCTCTACCGCTAATTGGGTGTTTTCTTCCCGGGTTAAGAATAACGTCAATATAGAACATTTCTCCATTACCGGCTTTTACAAATCCAATAATAGTTCCATCAATCATTGAAAAAATAAATGAATTTCCGTCTATGTTGCTGACTCTTCTTGTACCGTCAGCTGAATATGCTGTAAAAACAGTTCCTTTTTTATATCTATGTGAAACTTTAAATACCGGAGCAAAATATTCTTCAAAAACGGCTTTACTTTTTTCCCAAGAAAACCCGTTTACATTAACACTGTCTTGTTCTAAGTTATTTAAATTGAAATTTCCATCAGAATTTGCTTGAGCCATACGTATCCCTTGTAATATTGTTGAATGCAGTTTGAATAATCTGGTTTCTATAGTTCGTTTATTGTGCGCACTTATTAAGCCCGGAATTGTCATGGCTGCGACTACTCCGATTATACCGAGAGTGATTAGAACTTCAGCGAGTGTAAAAGCTTTTTTCATTGCAAACCTCCATGTAGGTAATTCCGAACAGTATAATTATAATAAACGATAACATAAAATTATGCAAGCGGAAAATAAAAAGAAGCGTTCTGTAATATTAAAAGCGGTAGCTAAAACAATAAAAGAATTACGTTTAAAAACAGGAAAGTCAATCAGTTTAATATCAAATGAGCTTAATGTGTCAAAATCTATATGGTCTGATGTGGAGTTAGGTAAGTCTGATTTGCAGTTTACAACTTTTTGGCGTATTTCGGAGGCTCTCGATATTACCCCCGAAAATTTAATTAAAAAGATAAGAGAAAATCTTTCAGAAGAAATTAATTTTATAGAATAAATTCAAATATCATCATTTTGTATGATTTCAAAATTTTTAGAGGTGCTAATATAGCAATATACTCCTTAGAGACTAAGATACACATATCCCTAATCAACAGCTATGCACCTCAGTACATAGCTTTTTTTTGCCCGCCGAGCAGAGTCACGAGCGTAAGCGAGAGTCGAGCACGCGTCGACAAGACGTTGAGTCTTGGCGCAAGTGAGAGCGTTGACGTTTTATGCGAGGCGGGAAAATCGAGCAGAGTCACGAGCGTAAGCGAGAGTCGAGCACGTGTCGACAAGACGTTGAGTCTTGGCGCAAGTGAGAGCGTTGACGTTTATGCGAGGCTGAGAAGCCGAGTAGGGTTGAATTTTTGAGAGAAGGAAGCAGATAAGTTTGTTTGCTTTACTAAATTGAAATTTCTGCTATAATATAGTTATATAATAAGAAGGGGGAAGGAATGAAAAAATCTACCGTTCTAGGGATAGTTTTAACAGTAATTATAAGTTCTGTTTTTAGTTGTGCATTAGCTGCAACTTATACAAAGTTTTCAAGTAAATTTGTTAAAAATTTTCAAGATTGTGATAAATATCAAGAAACAATAGCATCTGAATTTGAAGGTAAAACCTTTACCACAGAACGTAAAATTTTAGGGTGGAAAAATGGATTTTGTAAATATGAAGAAACTATTACTTCACCAAATGATAAATATCAATTGAAATGTTCATTTTCTTCGATTCAGGTTGATGAATTGTATCAATCAATGAAATCAAAGTCAAAAGACTTAGAAAGACATGAATTAGAAAATTATGTAGAACAAAAAGATCCTAAAACTGGAAAAACAAATTATGTAGTGGCTGGCAGAACAACTATTAAAGGTAATAAAGCTTATATTACCTGGGCAAAATATCAAAATAACCCGTATTTTTGTGTCCCAACAAAACTTAAATAATTCTTATAGGACAAGGGCGGAAGATTTATCTTCCGCCCTTGTTGGTTGTTTATTATAATATATGCAGAAATTTAAGCTTTTTGAGTATTTTTATTTTCGTTTTCAGCTGCTGCTTTTCTATTATGGATATATTGACCGATTTTGTTAGCAGGTTTCATAACAAGTACCGGTACAACGTATCTGTATACCATACCGAATACGAATAATGATTTCAATACGCCCATACCATCAATTAAAGTTGTAAGCTTTCTATTTTTCAATACATCAAGGTTAAAGTCTCTAATGCTTTTATAAACTTGTTTTTCAACTTTTTCTAATGGTTTTCTTCCGCCTTTGTAATCAGGTGAAGCAATTTTTGCGTTAATTTTATCAATTCGTGTATTAACCAAATCAGACCAGTTTTCCATCATGAATCTAAGATCTTTTGGATTCCAATCACCAAGTGTTGAAATACGTTTTGCTTTTTTGTTATCCATCAGGTAATTTGCAGTAAATCTTGTTGTTACACCTTCCCACCAGTTGCCGAGTTTAGCATCAAGAAGATAAGCGCCTGCAGTTGAAACTCCCCAGGTTAAAACGTCGTTGATAGCTAAAGTTTTACGTTTTTCAGGATCTAGTTTATCATTTTCTAAAGTTTTTATAACATACATACTGGAAATTAAAGTTGAACCAAGAGCAGACATGTGCGTTGTCATATTGTTCCAAGCTTTACCTTTTGTATGTTCAATGAAGCTTTTTGCAAATTTGCTGTTATAAAATCTTTTATAATAATTATTAGCAATCCATTCTGTGAATTTATCATAACCTTCGCCAACAACACTTGCAGCTTTTGAGTTTGCAGAAGTGAACTGAGGTTGATAAGTTCTAGGGGCTGCCGGAATAGATTTGATGTTTGATTGATATCTTCTAATATTATTTAATTGAGGTTGTTGTGTAATTTGCATTATTGAACACCTCCTTTAATCATTGAAAATGCAGGATTATTTTTTACGATATTTTTATTAACATCATTATTTTGAGTTTGTGTATTTTGTGGATTCACTTCTTTTTTCTTACCTTTTTCTAAATGGAAAACGTATTTTAAAATTGGTGGAATCAATGCAATTGTTAACATTGCTTTTGGAACTCCAAGTACAAGTGTATCCGGAATCATTTGTGCCACTTTACTAATTTTTTTATAAGGTTTTGATTTTTCAAGTTTACGCTTACCGATTTCTTTAACATCAAGTAATTCTTCAAGACCTTGTAAGTATTTTTTAGGGTTTTCTTTGATTTTTCTGAAGGCTTTATCAAACGGAGCCATTACAATAGATGAAATTACAAAGCCTATACCTGCAGAAGAAATAGCGTGAGCTGCTGCATACATACTATCTTCTTTATCATCTTTACCAGCCATTGCTATGTTTGTTAAAGGTCTTGCAACACCTGCAACTACTAAAGCTACAAGAGTTGAAGCTACAACTGTTTTGTTTTCGAAGATTTCAACCATATTTTGAAACTTCTTTGATCTGAAGATTTTGTCTGTAAAAGTATTACCGAGGTTTTTAAAATCGTTAGCGGCAGCTCGGTTCATATTTATACCCGTAAAGCTGCCGCTATATCCTCTGTTTATACTCTTGTTGTCACATAATTCCGCACTCTTCTGTCTGTATTCAAGCGCAATCTCATTCTTTCGCTTGTGGTTGACCGATGAGCCGGTGGGATAATTTTTAATTGAGTCTATATTCATTTCGCACCACTTAATTTATTAACTGCTACACAATTATTTTAAATCAAAGAAAAATAATTTTTGTCAGATAATTACGAAAATGTTACAATTAAATGTTAAATCTACGCTTATTCAATCCATTGTTGAAATTCAAACATATTTATTATAGTATATCATGCAAGTGAGAGGGTTCTTTGTGAGCAACGGGACAGATTTTGATTTAAAGTTAATAGCTCAAAATTGCGGTTTGTTTGGTAATTCTGATACTGGTTCTGTGATTGAATGTATTGATGGATTGCGAAAATCTTATTCCTCTATTGAACTTATAAATATATATAATTACATGCTAATTCATGCTGTTGAACCTGATATTATTATGCATTTAATTCGTTGTGTTGATATGTATCGAGATTCTTCAAGTTTAGAGTATCTTGTTGATATTTTGCTTTTGAAAAATGCTCGTGATTTGGATTCTGCTATCTGTGAGAAATATAACAGCGTAAGAGTAATGTGTGCAAAAGCTATTGCTAATCAAAAAAATACAGATGTTGTATCATCTTTATTGTATTGTTTAAATAATAAAGATGAAAATTACAGGGTAAGGTTGGCATGTGCTGATGCATTAGGGCGAATTGGTGATAGATATGCTGTTGCGCCATTAATAGATGTTGTGACTGATGAAGATGAAAAATCCGTGTACTTGCGTGAATCTGCTGTTTCAGCTCTTGGACTTTTGGGTGATTCCAGAGCTATAGATCCTTTAGTTAGTATTTTAGAAACGAAACAGGGGATTATGGATAAGTTTTCTTTTTTGAAAGAACGCGCAATAGAAGCTCTTTCAAAAATGGGATTTAATGATAATGAAAGGGTATTCAAGGCTTTGAAAAATTCATTGTCAGATGAATCTGCACAGGTTAGAATCAATGCAATTGAAGCTTTAATGGACAGTGAACACCCGAAAGCTTATGATACAATTAAGCATTGTCTTGAAACTGATTCAGATACAGAAGTCAAGAAAAATGCGATGATTGCTTTATACAATATGTCAGATAGAAGTATTTTAGATGAAGTAATATCTTCTCCGAATTATCCTGATATGTTAAAAGTAGAAGCTGTTTCCATTATTGAGGAATATGAAAATGATGAGGAAATAGAGGAATGACAAAATCAATTATACTCTTATCCGGTGGGTTGGATTCGCTTGTTAGTCTTGGATTAAAACATGAAGAATTAAAAATTGAACTCGGTTTAACATTTGATTACGGACAAAAATCTGCCTCAAAAGAAATAGAAGCTTCACGAAAGATTTGTGAATATTATGATATGAAGCATAAAATTATTACTCTTGATTGGTTAAAAAGTATTACTCAAACTTCACTTGTTTCTGATAATGATGTGCCTACAGGTTCGGAACTTGATAATTTTGATAATTCCGCAAAAGCTGTCTGGGTCCCTAATCGCAACGGATTGTTTTTAAATATTGCAGGATGTTTTGCTGATTCTTACGGTTATGATTATATTTTAATTGGTGCAAATAAAGAAGAAGGACAGACTTTCCCTGATAATACACAGGAATTTATTGATTCTGTGAACTATGAGTTTAAATATTCAACACAGATTCATCCAAAAGTTGTTGCACCCTTGATAAATTGTGATAAAAATGATATAGTCATGTTAGCTTTAAGAAACAATATTCCGTTAGAGTTAACGATGAGTTGTTATCAAGGCGGAGAAAAGCATTGCGGGATATGTGAGTCATGCTCAAGATTAAAAGCAGCTCTTGTTGCAAACAACGATAATCATTATATAAAGGTTTTATTTAAGAAATAATATGAAAACATTATTTGTAGATGAAGAAATTAAATATATAGGTTCACAACTAGTGCCTCATTGGATTTATAAGAATTTTAAAATTCAAGGAGATGCAATTGTTGCATTTTGTGGTGAATGCGAAGTTAAACTGACCGAAATGGTTGATATTGAAGATGTTATTAATAATGAACCTATTTATAGTAAATATATGCTTAGTTTTATTACTGAACAGTTTAATGTTGATCTGGTTGAAGGTGTTTTGAGACAAAGACTTTTGATATGTTGTATCAAAGGAAGCTCTTGAAAAAAGAGGTTTTGTTGTTAGACGAAGCGGTGATGATTTGTTTGTTAACGATAAAAAATTATCTGTTTCTATCGCAACAAAATCATTAACTTCAGTTTTGATTCATACAGGTGTTAATATTTTGTCTGAAGGTGCACCTATTCCTGTTTCAGGTTTGGAAAGCGACTTGGGTATAAAAGATATTAAAGATTTTGCGCTTGAAGTTATGAAAAATTATAGTGAAGAAATTGAAGATATTGTTTTAGCAAGTACAAAAGTGCGGGGTGTTTAATGTTAAAAGATACTGATAAATACGAAGCGTCATCTCATTTTTCATACAATGATTACAAAAGAAAAACAAAAAAAGGTCCGAATAAAGATGTTCTGGTTTTTGTTTCTGTCTTTGTAGCTGCACTGCTTGTAATATTAGGTTTTGCTAAGATTTTGTCGCCTGATGTCGATGTTGCGATTTCCGTAAATGATGAAACAACGATAAGTCAGGATGATGATAATAGTGTTTCTTCTGCTATTGATGAACGGCTTCGTAAGCTGAAAATGGAAGATGAAGGTAAAAAAGAGGGTGAAGAAGAAATGTTTTCACCTGAACTTGATGAAAAAGTTGTTCTTCCACATCAAAAACATAAAACTGTTGGAGAAATTGAAGCTGAAAAAACTGAAGTTAACCATGTAACAGTAAATGATTTAAGTGATGCGCACGATGTAAATAGTAAAAAATTAGAAAAAGCTTCTGAATCAGTGCCAAAACCTGTTCAAAAATCGACATCAGTACCAATGCCTGAGCAAATTGTTAATGCTAAGGTTGTCGTCGGTTATTATGCTTCAGAAAAACAAGCAGAAGTTGCAAAAAGTATTATTCAAGATGCGGGTCTTGGGGTAACACCATTGGTAAAAAATTTGAATGGCTATTATACATTGCAAGTTGGGTCTTATTCTTCTCGTGAAAAAGCTCAACAAGCTGCTAACAGCCTTTTGAAAAGTAATTTTCCTGCACGTGTGATTGTAGAGTAAATAAAAAAAGGAGAAAAAGTAATGAAACATAGATTACAATTAGCAAATCGGGGGGGGGTAACTTTTTAAGCTTCTCCTTGCAAGTGTTTGCAGGTTTTACATTAGCGGAAGTATTAATCACTCTAGGTATAATTGGAGTGGTTGCAGCGATGACTATTCCTGGTCTTATGTCTGCTCATAAAGCAAAAGTTTTGCAAACTCAATATTTAAAATCTTATTCTATTGTTCAACAACTTATTCGTAGAATGGAAAATGATGATATTGCTATGGATTCTGGCATGTTAAGTCAAGTGAAAAATTATCTTTCCGGTGCAACTTATTGTGGTTATTCTTCTATAATTCTTAATCACGAACCTGATGATTCTCCTTGTTTTTATGCCAAAAGCGGTTTGTATAAAACTTTTGACGGGAGACGTAATGTAATGGCTGGGGAGATGGATGATGCTCAGTACGTGCTTCCGGATGGTATGGTTTTGTTATTTGAATGGGATACTTTACATTATAATGATGGTTCACATTGCTGGATATTTGTAGACATAAATGGTTATAAGAAGAAACCTAACAGATGGGGTGTTGATTTATTTACATTCCAGGTTATTGATGGCAAGGTGTTAGCTTTTGGGGATAAAGGAACAATATTAACTGCAAGTGGTACAAGCGAAGAAGTTACAGTGGAAAAATATTGTAACATAAATAGTACAAATCCCAGAAATGGTTTAGCTTGTGCTCATTTAGCCAAATCTGATACATCGTATTTTAATCGTGTTGTACGGTTAAAATAATTTGTTTGTGATATAATCAACCTTGTATAAAGGGAGAAATAAAGAGATGTTAGATTTTATTCACACGCATGGCATGTTTATTTCAGGTGCAATTCTTTTGATTGCATATATATTTATTGCCAGCGAAAAAATTCAAAAATCCGTAGTGGCTTTAGTTGGTGCATCACTTACTATGTTACTTGGATTAATTCCGTTATCGCTTCATCTTGAAGATAACGTAAAAGGTGTATTTGAATACGTTGATTTTGAGGTAATTTTCTTACTTATTGGTATGATGATTATTGTAAATATCGCAAGTCGAAGCGGCGTATTTAAGTGGATGGCACTTAATTTGCTTAAGGCTACAAAAGGACATCCAAAAACTGTATTATTTGCATTAGCTGCATTTACAGCTATTGCTTCAGCATTTTTGGATAATGTTACAACTGTTGTTCTTATGATGCCAATTACTTTTGTTATTGCAAAAGAATTTGATACAGATCCTGTTCCGTTTTTGATTACAGAAGTTTTAGCTTCTAATATCGGTGGTACTGCGACATTGATTGGTGACCCGCCAAATATTATTATCGGTACCCGTGCAGGCTTAAGTTTTATGGATTTTGTAAAGGAATTAACTCCGGTAATATTTGTAATATTCCTTGTAGCAATTGGAACATTGATTTTCTTATTCAGAAAAGGTTTGAAAGCTACTCCAGAAAAAATGGAACATATTGCAAATCTTGATAATTCTAAAACAATTACAGACAAAGAAATTGATGATTCGTTCAGTTATTACTTTGGCACTTGTAATTTTAGGGTTTATAACTCACGATATTACTCATATTTCAGCATTTGTATTTGCTGTTGCAGGTGCTTCTTTCTTGCTATTGTTTGAAAAACCAAAAGAAATTTATAGAGATGTAGAATGGTTAACAATCTTCTTCTTTATTGGTTTATTTATTATTATTGGCGGTTTTGAAGCTAACGGTGGTATTAAATTCCTAGCAGATCAGTTGATTATTCTTACTCACGGAAGCTTGAATGCTGCAACAATGATAATTCTTTGGGCTTCTGGTATTTTATCAGGTATTATTGATAATATCCCGTATACAGCTACAATGGCTCCTTTGATTTCTGAGTTGGTTAATCCGGCAAATTCAAATGCTATAACAGGTAACACTCAGGCTTTATGGTGGGCACTATCATTAGGTGCTTGCTTAGGCGGCAACCTTACAATTATTGGTGCGGCAGCTAATGTTTTAGTTAGTGAAACTGCGGCATCAAAAGGTTATAAAATTTCATTTTTACGCTTTATGAAATATGGTGTATTAGTTACTATTATTTCATTAGCATTAAGCTCAGTGTATTTATACGTTAAATATTTACACTAAAGTAATAATGGTGAGATAAAAAGAAAAAAGCCGCCTTCAAAGGCGGCTTTTTATAATCTCATACAAATAATACATGACACTTTTTTGTAAACAAATTATAATATTATTGCAAGGTATATAAAAAACATTATAATATATAAAAAAGAGGTGACTATGAAAAGATTATTATTAATTGCTGTAGCAGCTATGATTCCATCAATGGCTAATGCTGCAATATCTGTTGATCAAACTACAAATCCTGCGGTATTGAAAAATAGCGGGTTTTCTGCACAAACAGCAGATGTAGTTAGTGTAAGTAAAGCAAGAGCAACTAATCAGGAATTTTATACTGCTGATGAAGCCGCTTACAGAAAACAAAATAAATTTGTAAGATTCTGGAGGAAGTTGTATGTATATACAGATCCTGCTGCGGAGGATTATTCATTCTATCATCATGATACTGACACAACACCATCTTATACGGATTTATAAAAAATGCTTAATATTATCTGGTGCTTTCATGTTGATTGGAAGCACCAGCTGTAATATAGTCGGTGCGGTAGAATTTGGGGCAATAAAGTATCACGATACTTTTATTGATTATTCAAATATTGATAAGGTGTCAACTGAAAAGTTGGCAGATTTTTATTTTAATAAAGCTCTTGGGTCTAAAAATAATGATGAAAAAAAAGACCTTTTGCAAAAAGCTAGCGGAGAATATTTTATATTAACTCAAATAGAACCGGATAATTTGTATCCATTAGTGCAATTAGCCAGGGTATACGATTTTGAAAATAAAAATAGTTATTCAAAAGCATACTTTTTTAGGGCTTTAAAAATTGATAAAAATAATGCTGCAACAAACTATTATTTCGGCGATTATTATTTTACAAGAGATGATTACAGGCGTGCATTATATTTTTATAATACAGCTTTTGAAAACGGATATAAAGAAAATTATGATGTTATAGTTAAAATGGCTGTTATGTACGAAAAACTCGGAGATTTGTTAAGAGCTAATCAATATTATAAAAAAGCTTATCTGATTAAACCGGAAAATCTTGAATTACCTGATAAAATAAGAGAGTTAGAATCTTTAAGATATAAAAATACGGGATATTATAATTATAGAAGGAACAAGAAATAATAATGAAACTTAGAGACTTAACAATTTTAATCTTAGCTTTATTTCTTGTACCATTGTGTGCGTTTGCAGATGATATCGATTCTATGATTTTTTATCCACAAGATGTTCAGGTAGAACAAGATAAACCAGATGTTTTTTCTCCATTAAATGTAAACTCTGGCGAGATAATTTTTAAACAAAATACACGGAAATTTGATAGTATTGATCCAAGTTTTAGTGCAAGTATTTATCCTGGGGGGCGTGGAGCTGATAAGTTAGTGATATACACTCCAAATTTTGGTATTCATACCGGTACAAATGAGTTTGGAACTGAATCTATTGTAGAAGGTAATACTGTTACAACATTGAGTGGTGCGGATTCTACTATCCCTAAAAATGGTATAGTTATAAGCGGTCATGGTGTTGCTAAAAAGTGGATTACTCAAAATATTACAGTAGGATCTAAAGTTTATGTAGATATAATGAATAAAACAATAACTGTTTATACAACTTCTGAAAGCTATACATATGAGGCAAAATCAAAAATAAATGAAGCCTTGTCTATGATGGAATATTATAAAAATAATCTTGCAAATTATAATTATAATCTGCCCAATAGTCATATTCAAACTGCCCAAAATTATCTCAAAATTGCTGAAAATGAAAAACAAAATAGTATTATTTTGCAGCAATATACTCACGAAGCAATTGATGCTGCGAATATGGCGATAAAAACTTCGCTTCCATATATGAAAAATGAACTCAAAGGTACTTGGATTCGTCCAACAGAAGTAACAAAAGAACAAATTATTGCTACTTTGGATAAAATAGAAGATGCCGGTTTTAACAATATATTTCTGGAAACCTATTTTCATGGAAAAACTATTTACCCAAGTAAAACAATGAATAAGTATGGATTTACCGTTCAATATGAAAAGTTTAATGAATTTGATCCGCTTGAAGTTTGGATAAAAGAAGCTCATAAAAGAAATATAAAAGTCCATATCTGGTTTCAGTCTTTTTATGTTGGAAATCAGCCGGCAGAGGCAAACCCTACAAGTATTCTGTCTGTTCGTCCTGAATGGGGGAATAAAACAAAAAGATTTGCAGATAAACCAATTGCAACAAAAGCTGTAGCCGAACATAACGGATATTTTATAGATCCTGCAAACCCTGAGGTTCAAGAGTTCTTACTGGAACTTCTTGACGAAATAATAACAACTTATAATCCTGATGGTATAAATCTTGATTATATAAGATATCCAAATACGAATGTTGCAGGTGATATGAATTCTTGGGGATATACGGATTACGCCAGAAATGATTTTAAACTCCTTTATGGAACTGATCCGATTGAATTAACGACATCTGATGTTTTGTGGCTTGACTGGAATCAATACAGAAGAAATAATATTACAAACTTTGTCAAAAAAGCCGGTAAACTTTGTCGTAGTAAGAATGTTTATATCAGTACAGTAATATTCCCCGATATTGCTTCTGCATTAGCATCAAAACAACAAGATTGGAGAAGTTGGTCTGCTCATGGCTATATTGATGGGTTTACTCCTCTGTTTTTAACGAATGATTCTAATATGCTTGTTTCTATGATGAATGATGTTATGCGTATAAAATCTCCGCAAACAGAACTCTTTGCAGGTTTGTTTATCACATTTATGGGTGGAGCACCTGAAGATTTGATACGCCAGATTTATCAGGCAAGAATGATGAATGCAAACGGAGTAATTGTTTTTGACTATGCTCACACAACTCCTGTTTATACTACAACATTAATGGCAAGTGCTTTTAATGAAGCCAAACAGAAAAATCAAACTATTGCCGGAACTCAAAAAAAAAAGTGGTGGCAAAAAAAGAAGAAAAACGCGAAAACAGTTCAGGAAAAGTAATTGTAACAACTAACTCTAAAGGTCGCTGGGTTTTTAGCAGGTGATAAATGCATGATAGATAATCAAGATTTATTTCAGCAAGATTTTAAAAATAAAAATTATAAGTCGGCGTACGAGAATTTTATAAAATGGAATAAGTTACAAGCCGATAAGATCGAAAATTTTGAAAAATATTTAAAAATATCTAATGATATTTATCAAAATCTTGAACAATATACAGAAGATGAATTATTAAAAAAAGCGTCAGTAGCAGCTAATATGATGCAGTATTTTTTTGTACAAAATCTTTGTTTGTTAATACTTATTAAAAATCCTGAATGTTTGGAAAGTTTATATATATGGGCGAAATATGCTTTGGAAGATGAATATTACTGGGAGGCTTATAACACTATTGAACAGGTCTTTGAATATGATAAGCCGGATAAAGATGCTGGAAAGTATTTAAGACTTGCAGCGGAAATTTATTCAAAAATATACTTATATGAACAATTGAATGAAAATGATAAAATATTATGTAAAGAACGAATTTTAAAATATCTTACAAATGCTTCTGAGCTTGAACCTGATAATATTGAAAATTATATTGCATTGACAAGATTTTACAGTCTTGATTTCCAGAATGCAGATAATGCAACAATTATTAAACTTTGGAATAAAATTATAAAAATGGAACCGGAAAATAGTTGGTTTTATTCCTCTAGAGCCTCTGTGAAAAGTCTTGTGAAAGATTATAAAGGAGCGATTTCAGATTATAAAAAAGCTATCAAACATGGTGATATTGATTATATGACATATCGTGAACTTGCTAATAATTATCACTGGAATAAGCAAACAGAAAAAGCTAAAAAACTATATCAAATAGCAATAAAAGAATATGAAAATAATCCTGAAATGCAGACAGAAATGATTATAGGACTTGCCGCCGTAAACGAATGGCAGAGAAATTATATTGAAGCTGAAAAAATTTATTTAGAACTTTTAAATAAATATCCAAATAATTTGCGTATTCGTGCACTTCTTGCAGATGTTCAGTATTGGACGCAAAACTATGAGCAAGGAGTAAAAAATGTTGATATAATTTTAGCCGAAAATAATCCTGATTATACAACAATGTATCTTACAAAAGCGATTTGTCTTGATAAATTGAAAAGATTTAATGAAGCAATTGAGTGTTGTGATAAAGTTATTGAGGAGTATCCTGATTATTTTGCATCTTACGTGGATAAATGTCTGGCTCTGTGCAGTTTAGAAAAATATGAAGAAGCTCTTATTTATATCCAAAAGGCAATTGAATTGAATCCGGATTACTCGGATTCATGGGTACAGTTAGGTTATGTACAATTTTATTTAAAAGATTATGAAAATGCGTTTAAAAATATAGATAAAGGACTCGATATTAATTCTGATAATTTATATGCCAATAGAATCAAAGCTTTCTTTTACTATCTTCTTGATGATATGAAAAATGCTCTTTCTAATATTAATTCTGCACTGGGAATAAATAAAGGAATATCATATGAGGCTGAAGAATTGTATCTGCGCCATTTGATTTATAAAAAACTGGGAAAAGAAAAAATGTCAAAATCAGATTATAATAAAACTTTTGAGATAAATCCGAATTTTGATATAAAAGATTTTGAAAGCAAGTTAAAATTATAATAAACAGAAAGCACTGATTTAATTATCAGTGCTTTTCTGAGTAGTGGTGATGGAATCAATAATTCGGTTTATTTATTATTCATTACAACCAAATGCGATAGTAATGTGTTCTCTTGGATTAACTGCAGATATTTTGTATCCGCGAGGATCAACAAGGTAAGCAAATTCATCACCTGTAGTTTGGAATAAGCCCATTGTACCTGATAATGCAGTTCTTGTAACGTCAACCGGAGCTTTAACAGTTTCGAATATACCGTCTCCTAAGTTTCTTGCAGCTGCACCGAATTGACCTTGGAAAGCGTGACCTAGCATATAACCTGCATCATTAGATACGTTTTCAACAGCGTTACCTAAGTTAGTAACTATACCGCCTGCAGTTCTGCCAACAACACCAACAAGTGAACCTGCCCATGTGAATGGTAATTCAACAAGTCTTGCAACAGGGTTAACGTTTTTAGATTTGTTAACTTGAGCTTGAAGGATTTGTTTAGGTAGTTTAGTTTTGCAGTCGCCGTTTTTGATTTCAGTGAATGCAAGTTTTAAAGCGCCTTTTTCACATCCTGAAGGTCTGATAACTTCAACAACTTGACCTGTTACAGTTGAACCGCAAGGATAAGTTACACCGTTAATTGTAACGTCTTCAAGAGTGTTAGCTCTGAAGTATTGACCTACGTGAGAAGATTTAGCTGTCAATTGGTCTATCATTGATAATTTCAATGTAGGAATTTTTACGATTTCTTCGTGTTCAACCAACGCGTTTTTCTCAATAGGGCATGCAGGACAAATATTGTTTGCTGTTTTAGGGTTAGTATCATAGCCTAAAGCTACACGTACTGTTTGCATCATTGATGCGATATCAGCACGAGAAGCATCTTTGTTAGGTAAAATCATGTTTGGAGTTGGAGAATCTTTTAATGCTCCGTTTTCCAATGATTTTGCAACAGGAATTCTGGCCCAATCCGGAACTTTGTTACCGTCAGCGTAACGGCTTAAAATTTCATCAGCTTTACATTTATCAATGTCACAAGTCATACCTTTTGCAATAGATGTTAAAGCTTCAACACGTGTTACATTAGCCTTAGGTTTAAATGTTTTATTAGGATAACCGGTTAAAAGGTTTTCATCTACAGCTTTAGCAATAGCTGCATTAGCCCAGTTGTTTCTAGGAACGTCTGTGAACATAGTTTGTTTGTCAAGGTCACAATTTAAGTTGAAACCTTTAACCAGCATAGTTGCGAATTCTGCACGGGAAATGTTTCTGTTAGGTTTGAACATTCCGTCAGGATAACCTACAACTACATCGTTTACAGCAAGTTTATCTATATCACATGCTGCCCAGTGGCTGTTTGGAACATCCGGGAACATACAGCCGCCAAATGGAGCAGCAGCACCTGTAATGTTATTTTGAATTTGTTGTGGAATTTCGTACGGTATTAATGACTTTTTTACTGCATTGATAGAGTTTGCAGATTGAATATCAATAGGGCATGAATTGCCGTCCATTTGGCATTCGTTTCTGTTAATCATAATACCGTTATGTCTGTTTGGACATTCATTAAGGCATGGCATTTGAGTTGCAGCACCTGTAATTTGTCCTTCTGTTGCAACTGTTGCGCCTGCTATTGCAGCAGACATCGCGCCAGCCGGACAGCCTCTCATAGCCGTTTCGGTTGAGAAAATGGAGTTTGCAGGTTCTCCAACATAGTTGTTTGAGCCATAAACGCCTTGTGGATATCCGTAAACTTGTTTCATTTCAGCTCTGTCAGGTTTACCTGTTTGCGGACAAAGTGCTGTTGAAGGAACAGCTGGTTTATCACAGCTGATATCATCAGAGCATCCACAGTCTGTTTTTACCGGGCATGGTTGTTTTTTTGCGCACGGATCTTTTTTACATCCGCAGTCAGTTTTAACTTTTTTGCATTTGTTGCAAGTTGGAGCTTGCGGTGCTTCAAGCGGGCATGCAGGTCCTGTAACCACAGGTAAAGGCTCTGCCGGTGCCGGTGTGCTGCACGGGCAAGCTGCCATTACTGAATTCAAGGAACACGTTGCTATTCCAACGGCAATCGCAGCTGCCACAGTTAGTTTTTTAATTGACATTTTTACCTCCTTGTTTAGTGTGAGTTTTGTTTAAAATAAACAAAAGTTTTATTTAAAAAACAAACTTATACCAGATTATGTACTTTTCATAATGTTTAAAACATTAGCAAAACTACTTATTCAACTGGATAATATTTAAATTGCTAATTTTGTAACAAATTATGTAAAACTAGCAATATTTTGCTAATAATATGTTTTTATATATATGTGAAGGTCTGAATAGTTATGTGTGAAGGTGTATATGTATAGCAAAGAATTTATGAAATTTTTGTATGGTTATCAAAAAGAAGATTTTAAACCAAAATCTTCGGAAAAACGCGAAATTCGTTTTAAAAATAATCGTGGTGGAAAATTGGCGGAAGTCTTTGTAACTGAAAATAATAAATAACTATTTTTTATTACCTGTTTCTTTTAAATTTGGCTCAACTTGTTTAAGATTTAGCAGTATTGCATTATTTTAAATACGTTGTAAAATTGATATATAAATTAAAAGAAAAATAGGATATTTATATATGACAAAAATTGAATATTTAGAGAAGCTGAGGGACTTTTTTACATCATCAAAGGTAGTGAAAGTTTTTTATTTAGTTGTGTTTACTGTTCTTGTGACTGCTATTATTGCATCACAAAACTTCTTTTTTCAAAGTATTATTGATAATGGAATAAGTAAAAAAGATATTATTGCTCAAAAAACTTTAACTGTTGAAGATGTAAAAAGAACAGAACAACATAAAAGAGAAGTTGCCCAAAAAGTTGAACCTATTTTAGTGCCGGCAGAGGATGATTTTATTAAATCTAACCTTGAAACTTTACAAAATTCTGTATTGCAGATAAGAAAAAAAGCAACATCAAGTAAAGAAAAAATTGATGAACTTAATATTCTATTTGATTTTTCAGATAACTCTAAACGCGATTTTATTGTAGATTTTCTTTTAAATGTTGATGAACCAAGTTTAAGAGAAGCTTTTGATAAAGCAACATTATCACTGGTGAATATTTTACAGCAGGGGATTACAGAAAATGATTATCAAAGAGATAATATTAAAACTCTTATTATGAATAATCTTGTTTCAAATGTTTCTAAAAGGCAAATTTCAGTTATTTCAGCAATGTTAGAACAGGTAATTGTTCCAAATCTTGTTGTTGATGATGCGGCAACAGAAATGGCAAAGATGAATGCTCAAGATGCTGTAAAACCATATAAAGTGACATTTCAAAAAGGAGAAAAAATTGTATTTGAGGGAGAACCTGTTACAAGACTTAAGCGTGATGCTTTAAGACAAGCCGGATATAATGTTTATGAACTTAACTTGCAAGGGATTTTATCAATTTATATTTTAGTTCTTTTAGTTACAATGATTTTCATAGCTTATTTAAAAGTTTTTGAAAAGAAATTTTTAGAGCCAAGATACATGTCTTTAGCCGGAATGATTGCTGTATTAACGTGTTTGACTGCAGTTGTCTTGCCGACAGGAACGTCGCCTTATATTTTGCCAATTCCCGGTGTGATAATGATTTCTGCTATATTTTTAAGTCCAAGAATTTCATTTTTATTATCAGTTTTATTATTGATTGTTTTGACTGTTGGGATGCAGTTTGATTCCCAATTTATAATAATTTTTACTGTACTATCTTTAATTGGTATGATTACTATTTCAAAAATACGTTATACCAGAAGATTTGATTTGATCAAAGTAGGCTTTAATCTTGGCTTAGCCGGTGTATTGATTATGTTAAGTTTATATTTTATTGATAAATGTTTGATTGAAATTAGTAATTATTTGATTTTGAAAAATTGTGTATATATATTTTTAAATGGAATTATAAATTCAATTATTGTACTTGGAGCTTCACCTTTATTAGAAAGTGTTTTCCATATTATAACTCCATATGGTTTAGCTGAACTTGGTGACCATAATCAACCATTATTGAAGCGTTTACAAATGGAAGCACCCGGTACTTATCATCACAGTTTGATGGTGTCAACTTTATGCGAAGCTGCCGCAGAAGCAATCGGAGCGAACCCAATATTGGCGCGTGTCGGGGCGTTTTATCATGATATTGGTAAACTTAAAAGACCACTTTTCTTTGTTGAAAATCAATCTTATTTTAGTATTGAAAATCCTCATAATAAACTTAATCCAAGATTAAGTAAGATGGTTATAACGGCACACCCGAAAGATGGATTAGAAATTGCGAAGAAAAATGGTTTGCCAAGTGTAATTTGTGATTTTATTATGCAGCATCATGGGGAGGGAATTGCAAAATACTTCTATAATCAAGCTGTACAAGAAGAAGGTCTAGAAAATGTTAAAGAAGAACAATTCCGTTATACCGGTCCGAAACCTAATACTAAGGAAACTGCAATATTGATGATTGCAGATGCTGTTGAATCTGCTGTTCGAGCAATGAAAGGTGCCACTGCTGATGAAATTGAAAATATTATTGATAAAATTATTGTAGAAAGACTTAATGATGGTCAGCTTGCGGATAGTCCGCTTACCTTGAAAGATATTAAGATAATTGCTATGACATTTAGTCGAATTCTTAGAGGCATGCAGCATAACCGTATTAAGTATCAGGAAAATATCGCAGAAGAATTTGCAAAAAATAAAATCGAAATGCCAAATAAAATTTTGGATGAAGATTTTGAGAAAAAAATAAAAGAATTGGAAGAATCTAAACTGCCGAAACCAACAGAACCAAAAGATTCTGATTGGGCAGAAAATGAAAATAAAGACTTATGATAGAATATAATATTTATATAGAAAACGAATATTCACATTGGAATATTGATATTGAAAAATTTACAAGAACAGTAGAAGAAATTTTAAAGTTTTATATGAACTGTCCTGAAATTTATGAAAACTGCTGTTTAAAAAATTATGAATATGATACTGTTGCGTTTGATTTTCTGTTTTGTGACAGTTCAAAAACACATCAGATTAATAGAGATTATCGTGGAAAAGATTATCCTGCGGATATTATTACTTTTGCAGTGTTTGCAGATTCTCTAGAAGAAGAAAGGTTTGTCCTTGATTTGGAAATTAATTTAGGAGAGATTATAATAGGATTAGATAAGATAATTGAGGAAGCAGCAAAAAAAGAAATTTCTAAAGAATCTGAACTGACATTTATGCTAAGTCATGGAATCTTACATTTGTTAGGTTTTGACCATAGAAATGAAGAAGAATTTCAGTTTGTTGTCGACCATCAAAAACAAGCACTTGAAAGTATAGGAATTAAGTATGACAAAATTTAAAAAACAAAATTTTTCTAGTACATTTAAAAATGCAAGAAAAGGTATGAGATTAACATTAAAAAGTGAACGTAATATAAGGGTTCATTTTTTTGTAGCTGCATTAGTATTGGTAAGTGCCTGCTGTTTAAATTTTTCAATTACAAAAATTTGTATTTTATTGTTGGCAATTGCAGCTGTAATTTCTGCAGAGATGTTTAATTCGGCAATTGAATTTTCACTGGATGCAATATTTCACAATAAATATTGCAGAATGGTTGGAATGGCAAAAGATATTGCAGCCGGAGCTGTTATGATCGTAACAATTATGGCGGTTATGATTGGTGTCTTATTGTTTGCGCCTGCAATTATATCTGTATTGGTTTCTTAAGTAATAGAAAAGTCCTTACAATTTGTAAGGACTTTTTATCTTTTACCGAAAAGTTTTTTATAAACAATAATTAATTGTTACTTAATACTAAGCGAAGAGCCGCTAAGTTTTTAATAGATAACATTGTATGTTTGTTGTGTTGTTCTTCTGAAATATTAAAGATTCTGATGATTCTTTGTATCTCAGCCAAGTCTTTATATGAATTTATTCTATACACATTTTCAATCGGATCTGTTACAACTGACATCAATGTGTTTAATTCTTGTTCTTTCATTACCTGTTATCCTCTTTCCTATATACTCTTATATAAAGTATTTTTTTTTGAAGGAATTGCCTTTTTGTTAAACTACGTGTTAATAATTCTTAATAATGTGATAGTAAAAGTGGTGATTTATGCCAATACATCAATGTTTTGGGCTTTTTGGCTTGTTGTATTGTTAGGATGCTGTAAGTTATATGGTCCATTCCCATAAACTAATTGTGCAAATTCTGTCTGGTGAGATTCTTGTGTTGGTAAATATTGTGTTTGGTTATATGAAAGTGTTCTATAAACCGCAATTCCGGAAGATGGATTTGTGTTGTTATAGTCTTCAATTCTGTCAATAGGCGCAGTAGTATTTGAGCCGGTGTAAACGTGAATCATAATTCCTATATCCCTATTAATATTATAAACTATGTGTGGGAAAAATATAACCCCTTTTTATAAAATATTAACTATCCTCCGGCCGAGGAGCTGCCTCACAATAATGACATCGTTTACTCTTGCATCAAGACTCAACGTCTTGCTGACACGTGCTCGACTTTCACTTTGCTTAAGGTTCAGCTCGGCTTGCAAAAAAAAAGAGGCTTAGTGATTAAGCCTCTTGGAATGTAATCTTGTTTCATTCCTCGTAATAGTGAAGTGTGAAGTGTGTGCTTAAGTCTTTGTCGATTCCTCAATTTAAGCACTCCTCGTGTTTACATATTAATAAAGTTTTTTTCGTATATAAAATTGCTATATTTTTGATAGCCTTCTTAATAATCCTTAATATACTGAAAATTTTATTATGCTGATTTATACTAGAGTAATAAATATACAGTTACAGGAGATTTTTAATGAATATTTTAATATCCAATGATGATGGGATTGCTGCAAATGGTATTAGAGCACTTACTGAAGAATTATCAAAAAAACATAATGTTTATGTCATAGCTCCAGATAGAGAAAGGAGTGCAGCAGGACATTCTTTGACGCTTCATACTCCATTAAGAGTTGAGGAGCTTGATGAAGGAAAAAACGGAGCAAAAAGAACTTGGGTTACAACAGGAACTCCGGGGGATTGTGTGAAAATAGGTATAAATGCAATTTTAGCTAAGGACGAACAGCCGGATTTCGTTATATCTGGAATAAATCATGGACCGAATTTAGGTGCTGATATTTTGTATTCAGGAACCGTGAGCTGTGCTATGGAAGGGGCAATGTTAGGGGTTCCAAGTATTGCGGTTTCTTTGGCTTCTATGCATATGGAGTATGAGGATTTTCAGTTTCCTGCACGTTTTGTAAGTTCTTTATTAGATAAAATAAAAGAGTTTCAATTTCCTAAGAAATGTATTTTAAATGTAAACATACCAAAGCTTGATGTTGAAGATATTGCCGGAGTAACAATTACAGAGCTTGGACGGAAAATGTTTACAGATGCATATGAAAAAAGGGTTGATCCTCGCGGTAAAGTTTATTATTGGATGGCTGGAGAATTGATAACAGAACCGGATGATGCTTTAACTGATATTGCAGCGGTTCGTAATAATAAAATTTCTATAACTCCTGTGACATATGAAATGACAAGAACTGAAACTATGGATGATTTAGATAAAGTTCTTTGTGGTAAAGGTTCTTGTCATTGGTATTAAAAAAAGCCCTGCACTTAAAAAGTGCAGGGCTTTTTTCTTAATTTTTATTCTTCATCGTCATCATCTTCATTTTCTTCATCATCTTCAGATTTAGAATTTTTAGAATCTTTTTGCTTTGCAATTAAGTCTTGTAATTTTTCTTTAATTTCTTCACCTTTTTTTTGAAGATCAGAAACGGCATCATCTGCTTTTACTTGGATTTGTTTAGCAGTTTCATCAGCTCTTTTAACCATATCTTGAGCTGTATCTGCTAATATTTTTCTTGTTTCTTCGCCTGATTTTGGAGCTAACAGAACACCTGCAATAGCACCAATTGCACCGCCAACAACGAAACCTGCTAAAAATCTTGATACTGACATATTTATTTCTCCTTTAATTGTCTTACATTATTGTAAATCTGATTTGAGTAAATTACATTGCCTAAAAGTTTTATTTTCTTTTAATTAATGAAAATACAGTCATAAAGCCTTTTAAAAAGCCACCAAGTAAGCTTTCTGAAAATGCTTTAGTTTTAGTTATTGCATTTTCAAGGCTTGTTTTTACACTTCCAACACCTTCATCTGTACTTTGGATAATTGAATTAATTGATTTCATAGTGTCATTTAATTCTTTAAGTGTTGGTTTTAATTCTGTATTTAATATAATTGATGTTTCATTAGTATTTTTAGCAAGTTCTGATAAATCTTTGAGTAATTTTACCAGATAGAAGCCAATAAAACCTAAAACAATGGCAGTTACTACAGCCAAAAAAGTTAAACCATTATTAAGTATAATTTGTGATAGTTGAACATTCATTATTTTATTCCTTTTGTTTAGTAATCAAATTCGTTTTCGTTTCCGCTGTTATTTTCAGAGTCTTCTAATTCTTTAGCTTTTTGCATCTTTTTAGATTTAACCGAATTATTTAATTTTCTGAATTGTCTTTCTAGCTTATATTTCATCAAGTCAATAGATTCCAATGCTTGACGTTTAGCGTCTTCAATTTGTGGTGCGTGTTTGTCGTAGATGTCGCAAACAGTGTCTTTAAGCTCTTTTCTTGAGTCTTCACCCGGTTTTGGTGCAAATAAAACACCGGCAACAATTCCGCCGACAACACCTGCTATAACACCCATTGAAAACATAAATGCTTTGTTTTTACTCATAGTTGTAAACCTCGTCTTTCAAATTTCTTCATAATTGTAACATATTTTTTTACGGATTTCAAGATTATTTAAGATAAATTTGAGAGTTGACATTTTATTGCAAAATATTTAAAAAACTGTTATAATGATATTATAGTATTGATTAAGAGGATATAAGGAGTTATAAATTGGATTTTAAGATATCAGAAGGATTAAGGAATGCCTTTACCTTAACTGAGGTTTTGCTTGCTATAGCTATTGTTGGTGTTATTGCTGTATTAGTTCTGCCTGCAACTGTATCAAAATTTCATAATGAAGTTTTAGTACAACAGCTTGATCGTCAAGAAAAAGCAATAAAATCTGCTCTTGATACACTTGTAGTTACTGAAAATAAAGCTAATTTTGGTGAAACTATGATGTATGCAGGTAGTGTTGATGCGGATATGGATGAAACCGCAGGAAAATTTATAAAGAAATATTTGAAAGTCGCAAAATACTATGGTACAGCTGCATCTAATGCTGATACAATTAAGTCAGAGTGTTTTGCCTCAAGTTATTTTGAATATGGTAATAATGCTGAAAATAAATACGATAAAAAGCCATATGATATAAGTGGTGATTTAGTAGGGGCTTGTGCAAAATTAAAAAATGGGGCAAGTATATGTATTGAGCCACAAAAAGGACAACAAAATGTTCAGGTCGTTATGGATTTGAATGGTCCAAAAGGTCCAAATATTGTAGGACGCGACTATAATAAATTTTCAATTCCGGCTGTTCAATTTATATCATTTTCAACCGGAACTACTTCTGTAGAGGTTACTAATCAGGCAAATCCGGATTTGCAGCCTGACCCTGACAACCCTTGTGAAGTTGGGGATTTCGGTACACCTTGTTGTACTTATTATATGAATAAAGGGGTAATAAATACCGGAACTCATGAGTGTTGTAACAATCCAGAGATTAGGCCTTTAGTTCCAGCTTGTGCTTCTGATATTCAATTGACGTTAAATTTATATCCAACATCGAGTTGTAATTTAAAAGACTCTTCTTGTAAAGCCTGGGTTCAATCTGGCTCAACTGCAAAACAAAATGGGTCAACCATATCTGAATTGCCAGCAACTCCGCCTAATATAAGTTTATACTGTGATGGTAAGTATTCTGGTAGTTTATCAGGTGCTGCGTTGAAAGAGCATATTAAATCACAGGCAAGTGCTTACTTTACTCTGAATCATTTGCACGATGTAAATGTTGTTTATACTAGTGGTGAAGGTATTTCATCTGCGAAGTGTTCAGTAGTTTTTGAAGGTGACCATTATAAAAACTACGCCTTTAATGGGGTTAATTGGAGTATTAAATATTACTAAAAAAAGAGGGAGTTTTAAACTCCCTCTTTTTTTAGTTCAAAATTTTTTTGACAGATAAGATTATTTCTAAAGCTGAAAATATTTGTTTATATGGTAACTTTAGAATAAGACAAACAAGTGATGTTATAATATTTTTACTGCAAAGCTCTTTACATTCATGTTTCTTATCTGCTATGAATTGAACAAAGCAATTTAAACTATCTAATGATTTTGTTAATTTCCCGTGGGTATTTTGTATGCTTTCTTTTAGCACAGGTTGAAACGCTAATACTTGAGCATTCATTTCTTTTACTTGAATACCAAGTTTTTGGATTTTTGATATAATCCAGCTTGCAACAATTATTTCTGCTATAAATGATATTGTAAAAAATAGAGTTAACATCTTTCAACTTTTCTTACTTTGTATTATATTAAGTTTATAATAAGTGATAACATATCATTTTTGAATACGTCTAAAGGACTATTTTATGAAAAAAATCCGATTTTTTACAGCTTTAATATGTGCAAGGTTTGTTTATTTGGCAATAAGAATATTGAATAAGTCTTCCGGAACATCTTTTGTAGGGATGGTTACGTTAAAAATATGTCCTGATTTTTTGAGATATTGCCGCAAGTATATAAAATCTAAAGCTGTTACAGTAACAGGAACTAACGGAAAAACTACAACTTCAGGGCTGTTAGCACATATTGTGGAATGTGATAAGTCAGATCTTGTGCATAATGTTAAAGGTGCAAACATGTTAACAGGTATTGCTAATGCGTTTGCTCTTAAAATTAATCCGTTTAAAAAGTTTGATTATGCGGTTTTAGAGTCTGATGAAGCATATTTAACTAAACTTTATGATGACTTTAAGGCTGATTTCCTTATTGTTACAAATTTATTTAGAGATCAATTAGATAGATATGGTGAGCTTTCTACAACCGCAAGTTTTATCCAAGATGCAATAAATAAAAATAAAGATTTAAAATTGATACTAAATGCAGATGATCCGCTTGTTACTAATTTGGGAAAAAATAGTAAAACTTTTTATTATGGGCTTGAAGATGTTGAATTTTGTTCAGAAGTTCATAATTCTTCCTCTAATGCTCCGACTGAGATTTTTAATTGTATTTGTGGAAATCCGTTAAAATATAATAAACAATATTTTGCTCAGGAAGGTCATTATTACTGTGAAAGCTGTGGCTACAAAAGACCGGAAATCGATTATAAAGGTTATGTGAAAATATATTCTGATTATTCTGACTTAACTATCAAAACAAATGATGGCGCGGAATATAATTTTAAACTAAATCTTGTGGGGCTTTATAATGTTTATAACGCTTTGGCAGCGATTTCTCAAGCTCTTGCGCTTGGTGTCAATTACAAAGTAATTAAAGAAGCTGTTGTATCATATAAATCTATTTTTGGAAGAGCTGAAAGACGAAATATTAAAGGGCATGATACTTTGATTCAGTTGATTAAAAATCCAACTGGTGCAAGTGAAGTTTTGAAAACTGTTGATTTGTCTTCCAATATTGTAATTGCAATCAATGATAATTATGCAGATGGCAGAGATATTTCCTGGCTTTGGGATAGTGATTTTGAACAGTTAAAAGATGCAAAAAAACTTATTATAACCTCAGGTATTAGAGCAAAAGATATGGCTTTACGGCTTAAATATGCTGGAATAGAACAAGATAGAATTATTGTGGAAGAAGATATACAAAAAGCAATTGAAATTGCTTCAAGATCAGAAGATAAAGAAGAAAAAATAACGATTCTTCCATCATATACAGCTTTATTAAAGATTAGTAAAATGAAATTTTAGAAAGGATAAGAAATGCTTTTAGGTGTAAATATTGATCACGTTGCGACATTAAGAAATGCAAGGGGCGGAATGGATCCGGAACCGATACAAGCAGCAGAGGTTTGTGAAGCAAGTGGTGCTGATTCTATTACTGCACACTTAAGAGAAGATAGACGTCATATTATGGATAGTGATGTAAAAATCCTGAAAAAAGTTATAAAAACCCGTTTAAATCTTGAAATGGCTGTAACAGATGAAATGCAAAAAATTGCTCTTGAGTTAAAACCTCATTCAGTTTGTCTTGTTCCGGAGAAAAGAGAAGAAATTACAACAGAAGGCGGCTTGGATGTAGCATCTAAATTAAGTAAAATAACAAAATTTGTTACTCCATTATTGGATGCTGGAATTCTTGTCAGTGTATTTATTGATCCCACAGAAGAACAGGTTAGAGCTGCTGCAAAATGCGGAGCTCAGTTTGTGGAACTTCATACGGGGCAGTATTCTCTAGCGTTTGGTACGGCTGATGAGCAGGAAGAATTTGATAAACTTAATGAAGCTTCAAGACTTGCTCATGCGCTTGGTTTAAAAGTTAATGTAGGTCACGGTTTGAATTATAAAAATGTACAAAGAATGCGTCAGATTCCTGAGATTAATGAATTAAATATTGGTCATAGTATAATTTCACGTGCAGTGTTCACAGGTTTATCTGAAGCAGTAAAGGAAATGAAAGATTTGGTTAAATAAAATGGAAAAATCAAAAGAGCAAATTATAGAAGAAATGCAGCAAGTTGTAGCACAAATGGTTATTGATGATTTGGAAGATAATCCTGATTGTGCTAACGAATATTTTGATTGTGATTGCTGCGGTAAGAATAAATGCCTTGCCGGATCAATTCAATACGAGGATTATCGATTGTGTAACGATTGTGTGCTTCTTGCAGAAACCGGGTTTGCACTTGGTAAATTTGATAATATTCAGCCCTTGATTGATGCAATGGAAGACTCAAGGCTTGAGGAAACCTGTAATTTTATAAAAGATGAAGAAGCCCGAAAAAAGCAACTTGATGAAAATTTAAATTAATATAATAAACTGGCAAAACTAAAAAAGGCGAAGATAAAATCTTCGCCTTTTTTATCTTTAATTATTAATTAACTTAATGCCATTAATGCTTTTACTGAACGAGCGTTTTCTTTAACTTCTTCATCAAATCCTTCTGATGAAATTGTGTTTTCTAAAACTCTCATAGCTTCTTCTTTATTTTCTAAAGAAAGAAGTTCGTTAATTGTACTCATTGCAACGATTGTTGACATATCATTAATGCCTTTTCCTCTGTTTGCAATAACAACATTTAATGATTCGTGTTCATTTCTTTTTACTAATGCACGAGATGTTAATTCTCTAACTTCATCGATTGAAGAATTTGTACCGATTTCTTCTAAAACTGCTACTGAATCAGGGCTAGGATTAATTGTTAATGATTCAATAATATTGCTTACTTTTGTAAAGTTTTTATTGTTTTTCATCATGTCTTTCCATTCATTTAATCCTCCTTACGCAGCCTGTACCATATCTGCTTCTAGTGCTGATAATGCATCACAAAACATTGGTTTTACTTCTGATATAGGTTCCATTTTTGCCATTTTTGCAATTTCTCTTTCATGGCTGTTTACGAAGAATGATTTAATATCTCTTGATAATATTTCTTTTGTTCCGGCTAAAGATACTTCTTTTTGACCTAATTCATGAATTTTATTCCAAGTATTTACAATACCTTCTTTCATTCTGTTTCCAAAAGAAATGATTGATTCAATACCTTCATAGAATTTATTTCCGAAATCACTGATAGAACCTACAAATGTAGAATAAACTCTTTTGGAATGAGCTGTTAGGTTACCTGTGAAACTGATTTTATTATCTTCCTTTTTCTTGCTAGATTCAAAAACATCTTCTGTTAAGATATTTCTTTGAAAATTAGATGCTGCAAAAGGATTAGATGTTCTTGCAACATTTTGTTCTGTTACGCTCGTATTGAAAATACGATGGCTTAACTGATTGATTTTTTCAATTGCTGACATATATTAAACCTCTTTCTATATTATCCACTTTTTTAGTCTATCATAGTGTTTATGATTTAAATCCACCTTTTGAATGATTTGTGTTAAAATATGAATATGAAATATAAAAATTTGGAAGAATTAATAGCAGTAATTGCAAAATTAAGATCTCCGGACGGATGTCCTTGGGATAGAGAACAAACCCATGCCTCATTGAGACCGAATATGATAGAAGAAGCTTATGAAGCTGTTGATGCAATTGATGACAATGACTTGGCACATTTAAGAGAAGAACTCGGGGATGTGCTTTTGCAGGTCGTTTTACATTCGCAAATTGCAGCAGAAAACGGAGATTTTACAATAGAAGATGTTGCCAAAGAACTGAAAGAAAAACTCATACATCGTCATCCTCATGTTTTTGGTAATGCAAAGATTGATACAGCAGATGATGTAAAAGTAGCCTGGGATAAACTGAAAGCCGAAGAAAAAACAGAACGAAAATCTGCTATGGATGGTATTTCTCGATGCCAGGCTGCACTTATTTCTGCTCAGAAAATTTCTAAAAAAGCAGTGAAAACAGGTTTTGAATGGCCAAATGAAGAATCTTTATATGAATGTATTATGTCTGAATTTGCAGAATTTAAGCAGGCAAAAGAAGAAGGCGATAAATTTCATATGGAAGAAGAATTCGGAGATATTTTGTTTGCGACAGTAAATCTTGCAAGATGGAATAAAATTGATGCGGAGCAAGCTTTACTTAAGGCAAATAAAAAATTTGAAATGCGTTTTCGTAAAATGGAAGAACTTGCAGTAAAGCCATTAACTGAATATTCATTTGAAGAATTTGATGCGCTATGGTGTCAGGCAAAAAAGGAATTGATAAAATAATGAAAGATGTTCAAAACACACAAGATACACGCAATGTAGATATTCAAAAAGTTGGAATTAAACATGTTGAACTTCCGCTTACTATTCAGCGTAAAAATAAATCAGATAAAGTTGTTTATGCCACAGCACGTGTTTGTGTGTCGCTTCCAAAAGCATATAAGGGTACTCATATGAGTCGTTTTGTTGAAGTATTAAATGAATGGCGCCAAAAAAAACTTTTGGGTGTGGATATAAAAGGATGTCTTGAAAAAATTATAAAAAAACTTCATGCTCAAAGTGGAGAACTTGAGTTTAATTTTAAATATTTTTTGGATAAGCAGGCTCCGGTATCAAAATTATCAGCTCCTATGTGTTATGATTGTTCATTTGAGGGACAAATGGATGGTGAGGATTATAAATTTATTTTAGGCGTGAAGGTGCCTGTTACAACGTTGTGTCCGTGTTCGAAAGAAATTTCACAGTATGGTGCTCATAACCAAAGAGCAATGATTTCTGTGAAGGTTTCATATGAAGAAACAGAACATATTTGGCTTGAAGATTTAATTGAACTTATTGAATCTTGTGCATCTTGTCCATTGCACCCTCTTTTAAAACGTCAGGATGAAAAATTTGTAACAGAAAAAGCTTATGAAAATCCGCGTTTTGTGGAAGATGTTTTAAGAGAAGTTGTTGTAAAACTTCGTAATCATCAGATTATTAAGTCCTTTGAAGTAGATTGTGAGGCTTTTGAAAGTATTCATAATCATTCTGCGTGGGCGTATCAAAAAGAAGGGTAAAATGGTAAGGTAGTAAATCTTGCTTAAAATAGTGATATAATTTACAACAAAAAGGAGAGAAACTTATGAAAATCAGAACACAATTATCAAAACGGGGGGGGGTAACTTTTTAAGCCTTTCTCTACAGGCATTTGCAGGATTTACTTTAGCTGAGGTTTTAATTACTCTAGGTATAATCGGTGTAGTTGCGGCAATGACTATTCCCGGCTTAATGACAGCTCACAAAAAGCTGGTAACAGTTACAAAGTTGCAAAAAGCTATTTCGATTATTAATCAAGCTTATAAATTGTCTTTTGAAGATTTAGGAGAGCCTATAAGTGCATTTAATATGGGTTCTGATGAATATTTTAAAACTTATTGGGCACCATATGTTAAAATTATGACATTTGGAACTGATTATAAGATATTTGGTTATAAAACTCAATTTCCATTTATTCAAACTGATGGACGTAATATGGGTTGGTCTGTAGCTTTACCTACCGCTAGGGCTACTTTTCAGACAATGGATGGCTTTTTATATGTTATATCAGTTGCTGCCGGCTATGATAGTGAAGGTAATTTACAAGAAGATACTAATAATATTGTAATAGTTGATATTAATAGTTCCCAAGGTCCTAATAAATTAGGTCAAGATGTTTTTATATTGTCTAGAATTCCTGATGGCAAAGGAGTTCAGCCTTATGGGTATCAAGTTAAGGATCAAGAAATAAATAATAATTGTTCTAAAAGTGGTAGTGGCTGGTATTGTGCAGAAAAAATACGGCGAACAGGGTGGAAAATTGGAAAAGATTATCCGTGGAAGTAGTTATAGTTATGGTGTTGGAATAGTAACACCAAAGTTTATACTTGTTGTACTGGCGTTTATTTTGAATCCATTATTAATTTGTCCTTCAATAAATAAACTTGCTTTACCAATTTTTTGTGAGATGCCGCCGAAACAGCCGGCGCTAGTTGTGACATTTCCTGTTTGGTAATTTACTTTAGTTGCAACATATGGTGTTGCATAGATATTGGTATTTTTGCCTACAGGAACAATTACTGTTGCAGGTTGAATTCGAAACTGGACGTTTTTTGAACCTTCTCCGATGTTATTTCTTATTCTAAATCCGCCGGATATCGGACTATCTCCATATGGTACAGAGCCTTTGAAATCTATGATTGCACCAGCTGGTTTACCATCAAAAGTTAAACCTATTCCTGAATATACGCCGAGATTTCCTTGACCGGTTTTAAAAGTATTGTCAACACCTGCTGTTGTAAAGTTTGAACCGTCGCATTGTTGAAAACTAGATACTGAAACTTTTGTTGTCGGATTAATTGGCATATTTTTCCCCGTAGTTATCCCCTTGTATTTATATAAACAAATTTGTTTAGTATATTGCGTGCAAAAAGGGCAAAGTTACAAAATGTAACTTTGCCCTTTTTGTAAGAGTTTTTATTCAGTAAGTAATTTGTCAGCTAATTCTGTTTCTAATGTACCATTTAGTGCCTTACTTACTTTTTGTAGTTTTTGTGCGATAAGTTCCATATTATCTGTCCAAACAAAATTATCTTGAACGTATTTTTCTGCTTTTGCAAAGTCGCCGTCAATTTGAATTCTAACGATTTCAGCTAACATTTCTTTTGCGATAGGAACGACCTTTTCTATATTAACAAGAATTTTACCATCTTTTGTAATTGTGTATGCTCCTCGTTCAGCGAAATATTTATTTTGCATAACCGTACGAACTCTGTGAGCTTGTGACATTGTAGGTTTAGATTTTAGAAAGTTATCTGCAATTGTAGTTACGATAATTTGAATTCTTTGCTCTTGTGTGTACATACCCAATTCTGTTAATAAATCCACGAAAGCTAAAGCTCCCATATCAGCTTTGTTTTCTTCAATAATATTTCTATATTTACCTAATTTTTCGCTGCCTTCTTTTGGTCCAAGTGAGTGAGCGTTTTCGTGTCCTATTGTGAACCAGTGGTCAGCTTCATCAAGGTAATATTTATGCTGAGATTTATCTAATATTGCATCAAGTCTTTCTTGTAATTTCTTTTTATCACTTATAAAACGGATTTGTCTATGGTAAACATTACGTCTACCGCCACCGATTGTAAGTGATAATTTATCAGAGTTGGGAAGGTTTTCAGCTAAAGTTATTCCGCCTCTGTATTCTCCAACATCACCTGCTGCCATGACCATATCAACATCAACCATTGTTTGCTCGGAATCTGCATCAGCTGAAATTGTTTGGGTATATTCATTATTATATGGCATATTTTGTGCAAGTGTTGGGAGATATTGCTTAATTGCAAGAAGTGTCTTTGTGCCTTCTTTATTCACAATACCAACTCTGCCACCTAAAAAGTCTTTAGGAATCGGAGTTATTCCATGTTCTTTTAAAAGATTAGACAGTTCTTCATTTTCAATGATAGTACCGGTCATTTCATCTTCATAATTTTCACGTGTGATTGTGAATTCAAGCGGAGTATCTTGTAATGTTGCCCATTTTTTATCAGCGTAAGCATCTAACATTGGATCTGCTGTTCTTAGAGCTTTTGCCTGTAATCTTAAAAACTCGTTAAAATCTTCATTTGTTGAAAGTTCTGAAGCACGGTTAAGTTCATATGCAGCTTTTTTAAAATCTTCGTTAAAATAATCAATATAATCAATACCTGCTAAATCTTCTGCTGCGCGAATTACAACAGAACGTTGTGTTAGGATTTCTTTTACTTCTTCTATTTTTCCTTCTTTCAACATTCTGATAAGAACTTTGTGAAACTCATCTTTTGATAAATCTTCAGGATAAACTCCTTTACCGGGTTTTTCGTCAATGTTTTTAATCAGTCTTATTGGGTTTGACATCGTATCAATTGCGTTTACTCCCTTTTGAGCATCAAAAAGAATTTTAGTAAGAGCCGCTTGTTTATTCCCTTTTCTAGCTTCTTCCTCTAAAAACTCTTTAACCTCTAGGTTATGTTTGCAATCTAATTGCATATTGATTCTTTCAATGTATGCTGCAGCTTTACAAAGGTGTACTAATGCTTTTTTATCACCTTGAGCCAGTGCCAAATATTCAGGAGCATCGGCTTTTAGAAATTTTTTTGTTACTAAATAATCCTTATGTGTGCGTTTTTCTAACTCTTTTATTGATAAATTTAGTTCAAATGTTGACATTACAAAGCTCTCCTTATTAATTATAATTTATATAAGGATTATATCATTAAGCAGATAAATTTACAATTATTAAAAATATAATATTATTTGTGGTATGTTTCGCCTTTAATTATCTTAAATGCTCGATAAATTTGTTCAACAAGAATAAGTCGTGCAAATTGATGTAAGAATGTCATTTTAGACATACTCATTTTTAGATTAGCCCGTTCTGAAACATTTTTTCCAATTCCGCAGGATGAGCCTATAACAAAAACTATTTCCTGAATACCGTCATTTGTAAGACTTTCTATTTTTTTTGCAAAATCTTCACTTGAAAACTGTTTACCATTTATTTCCATTGTTATTACAAAATCAAGCGGTTTGATATTCGATAGAATTTTTTCACCTTCTTCAAGTAGTATTTTATCAGTCAGGTTTTCGTCTTTTATTTCTATTGGGGGAAGTTCTAAGACAGATACAGAAGCATATGGTGTCAATCGTTTTAAAAATTCATTTATCCCTTCTTTTAGAAATTTTTCTTTAATTTTTCCGAGTGCAATTATTTTAATTTTCAATTTTTGAGTTGTCACTTTCTATATAAATTGATTGAGAAGGGAATGCAAAATCAATACCTTCTTGTCTATATAATCTAACTACTTCTTCTATGAATTCCCCACGAACTTTTAGAAATTTATCGTAAGAACCCGATTTTACATAACCCCTGAATCTGATATTTATTGAACTGTCGCCTAAGTCATGTACAGCAGTTACAAATCCGTTATGGATTTCGTTATGATTATGTGCAACATCTTTTAGAATTTCTTGTGCTTGTTTTATTTTTTCATTACTTGTTGAATATGTTACTCCAAATGTGATATTAATAAATCTTTTTTTTGCTCTGGAAACATTTGTAATAATAGCATTTGCAGCAATATTATTTGGAACATTTATTACAAAATTATCAAGGTTGCGAATTTTTGTTGAGCGGATATTGATGTCTTCAACTGTTCCTTCAATATCGTTTATTTTTACATAATCTCCGACTTTATAAACGTGATCTGACAGAATTTCTATACTGCCAAATATGTTAGCCAGCGCATCTTTTGCAGCCATACCTACAGCAATACCACCGATACCGAAACCTGCAAGAATTGATGATACAGAATATCCCTGACTTTGTAAAAATCCTGTTAAGGCAATAAACACCAATATTGCTTTTAAAAGTTTCATTATAATAGGCATAAACCTTAGTAGTGGAGAATTTGATTCTGTGTTTATAATTTTGTTTCTGATTTTATTGTCTATAATATCTAATACTTTAAATAATATGATTAAAAGTATTATGTTTATTCCTAATGCTATTAAGCCTTTTTCCCAGTTTGGCATAAATTTCTCCTGTTTTTTTTATTATATGATGTTAAAACTTTTATGTAAATATTTTATAAAAATTTTTACTTATGCTTAAAATTTGCTACACTGTATTATTATGTATGTGTTCAATAAGCATGATAAAAATATAATAAAAATTCTTGTTTTTATAATTTGTCTTATTGCGGGATATTATTTTGCAAAGCTTTATCAGCCTCAAAGTAAGACCGTACGAATTTATAAGCTAGCCTTAAAGGATTATAATAATAGGAATTATTCGAATTCTTACTATCTTTTTTCAAAAGTTAGTAATATGTCAGAACTGAAACCTTTTGCAATTTATCGTCAGGCATTATGTGCCAAGGCTTTAGGTGATAAAGCATCTGAGTTAAAAAGATATCAGCAATTATTCAAATCGTATCCTAAGAATAAATTAAGTCCGGAAGCAAAGTATCAGGCAGGTCAGCTTGTTGTAGATGATAATCCTGATTTGGCATTGAAATATTTTAATACTGTTTCAAAATCAGATTTGGGTGAAGATTATCAAATTGCTGCAAATTATTATAAAGCACGAATTACAGCATCAAAAATGAGATATTCCGCTAAGAAAAAAATATTTTCCAGAAAAAAAACGGCGAAGGTAGAGGAATCTTTTAGAATATACTTAGAAAAATATCCATCAGGCAGGCTTGCGACAAATGTTGCTGCTAATTGGAAAAAATTTAATCCGAATATGAAACCGGAGGATAAGGTTTTAATTGCCCGAGCGTATTATCTTGCGGGCATGTATAAAGAATCTGTAGAAATGCTGTCAGATGTAAAATCGGAATTATCTTGGGCACTTTTAGCTGTAAATGCTTATTCTACTCACGATTATCAAAAAACAAAAAGTCTTGTCGAACAAGGTGTTGCAAGTTTTCCAGATAAGGTTGCAGCTGAAGATTATAACAGGGCAGTAGATGATTATTTAGACTTATTTGATCAAAATTCAAGGTTTAATTATTTGATAAAGCTTTTTGGAATTTCAAAAGGAAAACATAAAGATTATATTTGGAACTTAAAATGTTATAATGGTGTATCTGCTGATAAATTCGCCTGCTATAGTGATTTGTACAAAAATTTTCCTGATGGTAACTATGCCCAGAATGCACTTTTACAAATGATTCTTATTAGTGTGAAAAATAAAAATTATGCCGGAGCAAGAGAGCTTGTTCAAGTTTTCTTAAATAAATATCCGGATTCAGAAAATATTCCTGTTGTAATGTTTTGGGCAGGTAAAATTGAACAAAAGTATAATAATACACAAGCTATGGCAGCATATTTTCAAAATATTATAAATAAATATCCTGACACGTATTATGCATACAGAGCATATTGGATTTTAAAAGGGGTTAGGACTGCTGTTATAAATACTAATCTCGATTATAAACCGGTTGTATATCCTTACAAATATCCGAATGATAAAAATGTTTTATCAATATTAATGAAGGTTCAGGATTACGATATTATTACCAAGGTTATTGATGATGATTTTATAGCAAGCTGGGTTGAATATCAAAAAGGTAATTATGCTTCATCTATGATTATAGCCCGTGATGCGATGGAGAAACTTAAAGAAAAGCCTGCAAAAAATGATTTAAGGTGGCGTCTTGTTTATCCTCAGAATTATTATAAGCAGGTTAAGCATTATGCTGATGCATATAAAAATAATGATGCGCTTATGATGGCTTTAATCAGAGAAGAAAGTTCGTTTAATTCTGAGGCTCAAAGCGGAGTCGGAGCTATAGGATTAATGCAGTTAATGCCAACAACGGCTCATGATATTGGTGCTAAACATAGTATTATATTTAATACGAGTTATTTATTTAATCCGGAATTAAATATCAGACTTGGAAATCTTTATTATTCAACAATTAAAGGAATGTTAGAAGGTAAGGATTGTTCAGCTATTGCAGCTTATAATGGTGGTATTGGGTCTGTGACAAGGTGGAAAAATACGCTTCAATATAATGACACAGATGAATTTGTGGAACAAATTCCATATGAGGAAACTAAGAATTACGTTATAAAAGTATTTAGAAGTTATTGGAATTATACAAGAATTTATCAGAAGCAGTAAAAATCATACTTTTGGCTTATTACATTAGAACGGAAAGTGATAAAATAGTAGTTATGAAAAAGATTTTAGTTTTATTTACAATATTTATTATAAATTTAATTATCGCAAACCCAAGTTATGCTATTAAAATAGGTTTGTTAACCCAAGTGGAAGAAGCGGGTGTCGGTACAAATGTTAACGGAAGAATGATTGATGTTAATACTAATAAAACTGTTTGTACTGCTGATGCTATGAAAGGTTATATGCTTGTACCGTATAAAAATGAGATTGCTATAAAATCCGGCGGTCATTTCTATACACTTGGGACGAGTGCTATTGTAGTAAGACCGGATACTGATGGTTATGTAAGTACAAAAGGTAAATGGTATCGTGGTAAACTTATGGTAAAGAATATCAACGGCAAGCTTACGGTGATAAATGATATAGATTTAGAAAATTATATAAAAGGCGTTGTACCATCTGAAATGCCGGCAAGCTGGGAATTTGAAGCTTTAAAAGCTCAAGCAATTGCTGCCAGAAGTTTTGCACTAGCTAATCTTGGTAAACAAGCCAAAAACGGATATGATTTGAAAGATAATACTGAAGATCAAGCATATGGCGGAGCATCGTCAGAAACAAATATTACAAATAAAGCGGTAGATGAAACGCATGGGCTTGTCTTAACTTATGATATGAAAATTATTTCAGCTTATTATTTCGCATCAGCCGGCGGCATGACAAATACCTCAATTTGGGGCGGGGATGTACCATATTTAAGAGCTGTTCCATCATTTGATGATGGTGTAAAGAAAAATGGGCATGGTGTTGGCATGTCACAGCATGGGGCAAATAATTTAGCAAAACAAGGTTATAATGCTTATCAAATTTTGCAATATTTCTATCAAAATGTAAAATTTGCTAAATTAAATAATGAGTCTTAAATTCTTTATTTATAATTGTTTTAGGAATGATATATCTCGGTATATATGTTTATTTCTGCATTTATAGAAAATAAATCTCTAAAACCCTTGACAGACTTAAAAAAAATGTTATAATAAACTTGTCGATTACACAAATACTGCGGAAAATGGTTACTCGCTCCGTGGGATTAAGGAAGAAGGAGGTTCGTAATGAACAAAGAAGAATTAGTAAAAGAAGTATCAAAAAAAGCAAAAGTTTCTCAAAAAGCAACTGCTGACATCTTATCAGCTACATTAGAAACAATTCAAAAAACAGTTTCTAAAGGTAAAAAAGTTACTTTAGTTGGTTTTGGTACATTTGAAGCTCGTAAAAGAGCTGCTAGAACTGGTAGAAACCCTCAAACTGGTGCAGCTTTGAAAATCGCTGCTAAAACAGTTCCTGCATTTTCAGCTGGTAAAAAATTCAAAGAAGCTGTTAGCAAATAGTTTTTGATACTTATTTAATAAGTTTTGACAGCGGTTAATCATTTGATTAACCGCTGTTTTAATAGTTTATTTTCTTTACAATTGCTTGAACACTCTTGTTGTTAGTGATATTATTATTCTTATCATATAGAAAATTGGGGGAATGAGGTACATATGAAAAGTTCAACAATAAGAAGATCAACTTTATCGCGTGAGTCAATTGAAGTGATAGAAAATTTAGCTAAAGAACAGCAGAATGAGGATTCTTTAGGTGAATATATAAGACCGGATGAAGAAGAATCAAATCATAATGCATCAATTATTAATAAATCACAAGAAATTGATTTATTATGGCAAAGCTTTAAGTCTGCACAACTTAATACTAATTCGCCTGTTATTTATATATTAACCGGGTTTATTATTGGTGTTTTGTCTACTGTGATTTTATTTGCTTGTGTAAGAGCTTCATCTATTAAATCAAACGGTATAAAAGCAGGTTTATTCGGGATAGAAAAGGTTAAATCTGAGAATAATCAAACATTGGAACAACAAGCTAAAGATGCGCAAGATGAAATGAATAATAAAGTTTCAGTACCATCTGAAGATGATTTTTCAAATCCTGTAGAAACTAATAATGAATCTTCTCACTTAGAAGATGTTGCAACTGTTGATACATCTAAAATGAAAAAATATATTGTAAAAAGCGGTGATACGGGAGAAAGTATTATTAAAAAATATTATGGTTCATACTCTCCTGAAAAAGCTGAGCTTATTATGAGGGCAAATAATCTGCAAACTCTTGATAGAATAAATATTGATCAGGAACTTTTAATTCCTGCTGAGTAATGATTTTAAGGAGAGTAGTATATATGAAACTGGTTAATAAAATCTTATGTTCTGTGGCATTGTTTATTGGCTTAACTTCAATGGCTGCATATTCTCTAGAAGATATTTGGCAAAACGATTTGCGAACTAAGTTTTTGAATAATGAAGCTGTAATTATGGAAATAAATATCCGTTCATTTAATTCAAAAGATTATAACGGGGATGGTTTTATTCAGGAAGAACTTGGAGAGGAACGCGGTACTTTTGTTAATGCTATTGAAAGGTTGGATGAACTTAAAAATCTTGGTGTAAATACTTTGCATATTCTACCAATTACACCAACTGGAAAATTAAAAGCTCTTGGTACTGCAGGGAGTTTATATTCCGCTGCAGGTTTTGATTCAATAAACAAAGATTTATATGATAAAAATTCTGAGTTATCGTTAGAACAACAGGCAAAAAAATTTATAGAGGAAGCTCATAAACGAAATATTAGAGTAATTGTAGATGTACCAGCTTGTGCATCGTATGATTTGTATTTGGAGCGTCCTGATTTATTTGTTACATCTCCTTCTGGTGAGCCTGTTGTCCCGGCAGATTGGACAGATGTAAGACTTTTATCTGTAGGGACAGAAGACAAAATTAATGCTAGTGTTTATAATCTTTATAAAGATTTTGTGAAATATATGTTAACCCTTGGGGTAGATGGAATTAGAGTAGATGTTGCACACTCTAAACCGGCTATTTTTTGGAAAGATTTGATTAAATATTCCAGAGAAAAAGATTCAGAGTTTTTGTGGTTGGCTGAATCTTCAGAACTTTGGTCTGAGGCGATTTCTCCCCAAGCTGTTTATACTCCGTATGATAAACTTTTAGAAGCCGGATTTGATGGATATTACGGAACATTTTTCGGTCTGAAAGATTGGAAAAATTCAAAAGAATTATATAGTAATATTTCTAAAACATTAAACAATGTCAAAAATTTTAAAGTCCACAAAAGTGTTATAGGAAGTTTTACAACACATGATGAAGTTAGTCCTATACTTTTAAGAGGGCCGGAATTAAGTGACATGATGATTTGGCTTAATGCAACTTTGCCTGTGAATTCTTATTTTGTTGACGGATTTCAAACTGGGGATGATTATTATTATAGAAAAGGTAACAAGCTTGCAGATAATTCAGATACTGATGATGATATGTATTTTACGCATCGCGGAAAAATTGATATTTTTAATTTTTCACGAAAGCCTGGAGGAAATTATGCTGAGCTTAAAAGCAGTTTTATACTTGGAAATAATGTAAAAAAAAGTATTCTTCCTGTCTTAAATGAAGGTTCATTTACACCATTAAAAACAACTAATCAAAAAGTTTTTGCTTATATGTTTTCAAATAATGTGAAAAAAGTTATAACTATAGGGAATTTAGATTTTGAACATAAGACAAAGGTTACGGTAAAAGTTCCAAAATTTAATCCTAAAAAACAAAATGTTTTACCTATAAAAATTTCTACAATGCCGGATTCAAAAAGCGGGAAAGTTATACTTAATGTTAATCCTGGAGAAATTGTTGTATTAATTATTCATGAATTGTTATAAATAAATTGTAAATATTATATAAAGTAGTAATGCTACTTTGCAAATAAAAGGAGAGAAACTTATGAAAATCAGAACACAATTATCAAAACGGGGGGGGGTAACTTTTTAAGCCTTTCTCTACAAACATTTGCAGGATTCACTTTAGCTGAGGTTTTAATTACTCTAGGTATAATCGGTGTGGTTGCTGCGATGACTATTCCGGGACTTATGACTGCATATAGAAAACATGTAGTCTCAACAAGACTGGCATCCTTTTACTCAAAAATAAATAATACAATGAGGCTTTCCGAGGAATCAGAAAACGGTGAAGTTTCAACTTGGCCAGTGATTCCTTCAACTGCCGATCCGGAAGCTCAAAAACAATGGTTAAGACAATATATTTCACCTTATTTGAAGTGCCATGAAGATACAATATCTGCACCAGGCAGGTTAATAATAACAATTTATGATGGAACTTCATTTTCAATGTCTGGTTCCGATTGGAGAGTTTATCCTTTAGGTTACAAAAAAAGAGAGAAACCAGGAGAAAACTTTTTCTTTTTTGAATTTATGCCAAATGGGTGTACTCTTTACTCAGAGGCTTGTACTAAATTAAAAGGTAATTATGTAATGCCATATATGTATAATTTTGATAAGTTTTCAAGAGAAGAAATGTCGGAAAATTGTAAAGGAAAAACACTTCATGGTGTCGGAGGTGGAGCATATTGTACTGTTTTGATTCAGCAAAACGGCTGGAAAATCCCAAGTGATTATCCTCATAAACTGTAATTATTTCTGTTACTTGTAATTTTTATATATTTTTCATATAATTTTCTTATGGAAAATATAAAAGAAATTAAGTTAAGGGATTTTGTGATTGGCGGGGATAAGTTAACTATTCTTGCTGGTCCGTGTGCAATTGAAAACAGAGAAATTTTAGAAGAAACCGCTAGTGGTTTAAAACAAATCACAAAAGAATTGGATATAAATTTTGTATTCAAATCATCTTTTGATAAGGCTAATCGTTCATCCATTACATCTTTTAGAGGACCAGGTCTTGAAAAAGGTCTTGAAATGCTTAAAGAAGTAAAAGATAAGTACGATTTGCCGATTGTAACAGATATTCATACGCCAGACCAAGCGGCAGCTGCAGCACAGGTTGCAGATATATTGCAGATACCGGCATTTTTATGCCGGCAGACTGATTTGCTTGTAGCAGCAGCAAAAACCGGTAAAATTGTTAATATAAAAAAGGGTCAGTTCTTAGCTCCGGAACAAATGGGAAGTCTTGTTAAAAAAGTAGAGGATGCTGGTAATAATAATATAATGCTTACCGATCGCGGAACTTCATTCGGATATAATAATTTGGTAGTGGATTTTCGAGGAATCCCAATTATGCAGACTTTTGGGTATCCTGTTGTTTTTGATGCAACTCATAGTGTTCAATTGCCTGGAGCAAACGGGATATGTTCCGGAGGGGATAGAAGATTTGTTCCTGTATTAGCAAAAGCTGCCATGGCAGTTGGTGCGAATGTTTTATTCTTTGAAGTTCATCCGGAACCTGATAAGGCATTGTGTGACGGTCCAAATATGGTTGCATTAAAAGATGCTAAAGAACTTTTTGCAATTTGTAAAAAATTATTTGAGGCTGTCAGATAATGAAAATCAAAACTTTTGTTGAAGGTCCGATTGACGCTAATAATTATTTACTGATTGATGAAGAATCTAAAGAAGCCGTTCTTATTGATTGTTCTTCCGCTCGTCCTGAATTTATTCAGGCTGTTAGGAATTCCGGAGTTAATTTAAAATATATTTTGCTGACTCACGGACATTTTGATCATTTACTTGGAATTGATGGATTTAAAGAAGCTTTCGGTATAGATACTTATATTGCTGAAGATGATTTGAATCAAGTTAAACTTGTTCCTGATATGATGCAGATGTTTTTAGGTGTAGCACCTGTGGAGGTTTCAAGTTCTTTGAAGTTTGTTAAAGAAGGTGACGAGTTTAAAATAGGGAGCATAGTAATTAAAGCAATTTCAACTCCGGGACATACAAAAGGCGGAATGTGTTATTTAGCTGAGGATAAATTGTTTTCCGGAGATACTCTTTTTCAAGGAAGTGTTGGCCGATGCGATTTGCTGGATGGCGATTTGAAAGCTATTGTTGAAAGTATCAAAGAAAAACTTTTTGCACTGCCGGATAATACAACGGTTTTCCCCGGACATGGCGCTAAAACAACAATTGGTTATGAAAAAAGTTATAATGAAATTTTAAATATATAGAGGTATAAATATGAAAGAACAATTGGAAAAAATTTATGCAGATGCAATGGCTGATATTGAAAAAGCTGCTACTGTTAAGGATTTAGAAGATATAAAGTTTAAGTATTTAAGCCGTAAAGGTGAATTTAATGAAATTAAAAAGGGCTTGAAGGATTTATCGCCTGATGATAAAAGAGTTATTGGTTCTTTAGCTAATGAAATTACTCAAAAACTAGAATCTTCTATTTCTGAAAATTTTCGTGTTTTTTATGAACAAGAATTGAATAAGAAATTAGAAAAGGAAAGAATTGATGTAACGTTACCAGGACAATATATTCCACGTGGGCATGTTCATCCGCTTACATCAACTACAAACGAAATAGTTTCTATTTTTCAAAGTTTAGGATTTTCAGTTGCACCAAATGAAAATTCACCGGAAGTTGAAACTGAATATTTTAATTTTGATATGTTAAATGTTCCAAAAGATCATCCTGCTCGAGATATGCAGGATACTTTCTACACAAATATTGCTAAAAATGTTGTATTAAGAAGCCAAACTTCAGGTGCTCAAATTCACGTTATGGAGGATCAAAAACCTCCTATTAGAATTATTGCACCGGGTAGAGTTTACAGAAATGAAAATATAAATTCACGTAAAAATAATTTCTTCCACCAAATTGAAGGTCTTTATGTTGATAAAGATATTACATTTGGTGATTTGAAAGGTGTTTTGAACGAATTTATCAGAATTTATTTTGGAGCAAGCCGTCCTACAAGATTTAGAAGCAGCTTCTTCCCATTTACAGAACCATCTGCAGAAGTTGATGTTCAATGTATTATGTGTGAAGGAAAAGGTTGCAGAACTTGTTCCGGTACCGGTTGGTTAGAAATTCTTGGTGCCGGTATGGTTGATCCTAACGTACTTCGCGGTGTCGGAATTGATCCTGATGTTTATTCTGGTTTTGCATTTGGTATGGGTGTTGAAAGACTGGCTATGCTTAAGTATGCAGTTGACGATATTAGATTGTTCTTCAATAATGATGTAAGATTCTTAGAGCAGTTTAAGGGGTAAAGGGGTACTTTAATATTATTTACCAATAGTTTAAAAATCTGTCAAGGCTCAAGCATAGGCTTAAAAAGAAAGGATAACAATGTCAATAATTATAATGATTTTATTACTCAGTTTTTTGGTACTTGTACACGAAGCCGGTCACTTTATGGCAGCGCGAGCTTTAGGTATTAAGGTTTCTAAATTTGGTTTTGGACTTCCTATAGGCCCAACTTTATGGAGTAAAAAAGTCGGTGATGTTGATGTAGTTGTTCACGCATTTTTGCTTGGTGGTTATGTTTCTTTCCCTGATGATGAAAAGGATTCTAAAGACACAGTTCCGGAGCAAGACAGATTTATGAACAAACCCGTTTGGCAACGCATGATTGTAATTTCTGCAGGTGTTATTGCAAATATAATAACAGCGTTTGTTTTTGTTCTGATAACCGCATTTGTTTGGGGTAAATTACCATCAGGACAGTATGAAGTTTATATCAATAAAATTGCAGCAGAAAAAGGTGCATCTGTTTGGGATAGCGGGCTTCAGGCAAATGATCGTGTGATTCGGGTTAACGGTTCTGATATAAATTCAAGTTATGCTCTAACTTTATATTCTAAAAACAGTACACCGGAAGATGGTAAAGTTGAGCAAGAATTTGTAGATGCTAATCTTGCAAAATTAAAGGATTTGAATCCAAACTTGAAGAATACGGATGTTATTGCTGATAAAACTATTATTATCTTGCCAAAATACCAAGATGAGCCTGAAATAAAAATTGATAATGAAACTTTAAAAGGTTATGCTCTTTATAAAGATAATCAAAAAGCCTTAACCGGAACTCAGGTCAAATTAAGAGATTTATTAAAAGGTAAAACTTCTTATGTATCTGAAGGTACTGTGACATTACTAGATATTGCTTATGCTATTTCTGATACTAAAAAACCTTTAAATTTAACAGTTTTAAGAGAAGGCAAAGAAATTAATTTAAATCCTATATATCCAAATAAAAAAGGAATGATAGGGGTTATGATAGAAGCTCGTGAAGTGTTACGCCCGACCAAAAATATACCATCTGCTATAAAGGGTACATTTAGCTATCTTTGGGAACAAACATATATGCTTGTTTACGGATTGTGGCAGTTATTTACCGGTAAAATACCTGTAAAAGATCTTCATGGCATAGTTGTTATAACAAAAATTGGTGGTGATGTTATTCAAAACAGTGGTTTTTTCTCAGGACTATTGTTAACCGCAATGATTTCATTAGATTTAGCGCTTATTAATTTTTTACCGATTCCTGCGCTTGATGGTGGACATTTTATGTTCCTTTTAATTGAAAAACTTAGAGGAAAACCACTTGATGAGGAAACTATCAATAAAATAAGCTCAATATTTTTCTTGTTATTGATAATATTTATGGTACTTGTGGTATTTAATGATGTTTACGCATTAATCAAACATAAATTTTAAAGTTGTAAAAGGGGTAAATATAACCTGACGAAAATAATAAAAAATGTTAGTTTGACAAATTTTGAAAAAGGAGAGAAACTTATGAAAATCAGAACACAATTATCAAAACGGGGGGGGTAACTTTTTAGGGGTAAATATTCTTCTTCTGGGAATTTCCAAGTCATCTCAATGGTATAAAAAAACATGTCACCCTGAACTTGATTCTGGGTCTAAGAATAGATTCCGGATCAAGTCCGGAATAGTCCTCGTCCGGACTGGGCACTATTGCCACCAATTATTTCTAAGTCATCACAATAATTCAGCTTCGCAGGGGATTCGGGTGAGGTGTACTAAAGCCGCATTTACCCTAGCAGAGGTATTAATCACTCTAGGTATAATCGGAGTTGTTGCTGTGATGACTATTCCGACATTGATTGCTAATACAACAAATGCCAGATATCGTTCTCAGTTTAAGAAAACGATTTCTACTTTATCGCAAGCTGCCAGAATGTCACAGGCACAATTCGGATTTGATTATGCCGGAGCAAATGTTGCTTGTCCTCAAAATCGAACAGAAGGTGGAGAACACCATCCTGAAAATATTTCATCTTTTTGTTCTCTTTTTAACGGAACATTATCCGGTGCCGCATATTATGGTATTCATACCAATATTCCAATCAAAGGTGGAGTAAAAAATGTTGAAACCGGATTAAATCAATATAAATTTGTAGGCTCAAATGCTGATTGGTTATATGATACAGGAGCATCATCTTTTTCTGCTTATCAATTGTCTGATGGTACTATTGTTGCATTTAATAAAGCTGCAAAATCTTGTGAAGTTCCTATCGGGAAGCCTTTGACAAATATTTATATTAAAACTGTCCTTTCAAATTGTATTGGGTTCATTGACGTAAATGGTACATCCTTACCAAATAAAGAGGTAACTTGTTCATCAGGAACTAATTCAATTGATATTGGTTCAAATTGTGTTGTTAAAAATACTACAAAATATATGGCAGATATATTTCCTGTAGTTTTCCATGACAGTACGGTTGAGCCTGCTTCCGGTGCTGCTTTATATGTATTAAAAACTGCTAAATAAATAATATAAAGATTTTTATAATATTTTCTTTGTGCTAAAATTAATAGGTAAGTAGCCTATTAAGAAAGGATAAAGGGATATGAATAAAGTTGTAGTTGGAGCACAGTGGGGTGATGAAGGTAAAGCTAAAATTACTGATTTGCTGGCGCAGGATGCTGATTTAATTATCAGATATCAGGGCGGCTGCAATGCCGGTCATACTGTTGTTGCGCATGGCAAGACTTTTAAGTTTCACTTGATTCCGTCAGGTATTTTATATAAAGGAAAAACCTGTTTAATAGGTAACGGTACTGTTATTTTACCGGAATCTTTTCAAGCTGAAATTGATGGGTTAAAAGCTGAAAATATTGATTTATCAGGTTTAAAAGTAAGTCCGCTGGCATCAATTACTATGCCTTGGCACACTGAAGTTGACGGATATTCTGAATCTAATGCCGGAAAAGGTAAAATCGGTACAACAAAAAAAGGTATCGGACCAACTTATACTGATAAAATGCAAAGAATTGGATTAAGAATTGAAGATTTATATTCACAAGAAGCTTTATCTGAAAAATTAGATGTTATTTTACCTATTAAAAATAAACAATTAAAAGAAGTTTATAATTTAAAAACATATACTAAAGAAGAAGTTTTGACATTGTGCGAAAAATATGCAGAAATTTTCAAACCTTATGTATGTTTTGATTGGCAGAATTTACTACGCGATGCAAAGCGTGATGGTAAAAAGATTTTATTTGAAGGCGCTCAAGGTGTAATGCTTGATGTTGATTTTGGAACTTATCCGTTTGTAACAAGTTCAAATCCTGTAGGCGGTGGAGCTGGTATCGGGTCAGGTTACGGTCCTACTGTTATTGATGAAGTTATCGGGGTTGCAAAAGCTTATTGTACACGTGTTGGTGAGGGGCCATTTGTTTCTGAATTAACTGATAAAATCGGTAAATCTATTCAAGATATCGGACATGAGTTTGGGGTAACAACAGGAAGACCTCGCCGCTGTGGATGGTTTGATGCCGTAACAATGAAATATGCTTGTCTTGTTGGAGGTTTAACATCTATTGCTTTAACTAAAATTGATGTATTTGATACCTTTGATGAAGTAAAAGTTTGTACAGCATATAAAGATATAAGAGATGGTAAAATTTATACTTCATATCCAACAGATGTTTATACTCATAAATATCTTGAACCGGTATATGAAACTCACAAAGGCTGGGGGGAAGATATTACCGGAATTCGTAGTTATAATGAACTTCCTGAAAACTGCAGAAAATATCTTGAACGCTTAGAAAATATTTTAGAAACACCTATTTCTATTGTTTCTGTTGGGCCGGATAGAGAACAAACTATTTTTCGAGTTTAAATAATTAAATAATTTGTAACAAAAAAGGCAAAAATTATAACTTCTGTGTTTTTATAAACATATAGGTAGAATTTTTATGAATTTAATTCAGAACTATATATTTGCAAATAAGGTCCCAACTGTGGTTGCAAAACCTCAAAATACTGTAAAAGATTCTGTAGATAACAATAAGTCTGACAGATCTGTTACCAGGATGACTGCAGTCACACCGGATTATAATGTGAAAACTCCAATTGCATATTCACGCATTGGGGATATAAAAATTTCAGATAATCTGACTGCTCAAAGTTATAAACTTGCAAATGGGCAAAGAGTTGTAATTTTACCAAAAGATGGACCAACAATTGTTAAAACATATGTAAACACAGGTTCTTTTAATGAACCGGATAACTTGCGTGGAATAAGTCATTATATTGAACATAATTTATTTAATGGTTCGGAAGATTTGGGAGATAAAGTTTTCTTTGATGAAGTTAATAAAATGGGGGCAGATACAAATGCTTCTACTTCATTTTCTGTAACTGATTATTATATTGCATCCAATTTACTTGGAAGATACGGATTTAGAAAATAAAATACAGCTTCATGCAGGCATGCTTCAGTCTCCAAAGTTTTTGCTTGATAAATTAGAAAAAGAAAAGAAAATTGTAAATTCTGAAATAAATATGTATATGTCTGATGATGAAAGTCTTGGTTTCGCACAGACTGTGAAGAATTTATTTAATATTAAATCATCATCTTTAGACTTGGTTGCAGGAAATACTGATAATATTGATGCTTTAACTCGTAATGATGTAGTTAATTATTTTAAAAGTAATTATTATCCTGCCAATATGGTCACTGTTGTTACTGGCGAAGTCAAGCCGGAAGAAACAATAGAACTTATTTCAAAATACTTTACTGCAAAAAATAATCCTGTACAGCAAAGACATTTTGAACAAATGGTTCCTATTGAAAAGCCGGTAAGACAGGATATTATTTCTCCAAAATCAATTGGTTCAGCATCAGTATTTTTAGGTTTTGCAGGACCTGAAAATAACAATACTGTTGATAAAATTCATCTACAGGCAGCAATATATCTTGCTGCGGGGTTAGAAAATTCAAGAACCTCTAAAATTGAGCGTGAATATGGCATTGGATTAAGTATGATGCCAGAGCGATTGAGTTCACGTCCTGAGGATAAAACAATGATGATGGTAGAAACAAATGTTAGCAATGGTAAAGTTGAAATGCTGTTAAAAGATTTGTATTCGGCAATTGATACATTGTCTAAGGTTCCACCGACAGATGAAGAATTAACTGCAATTAAAAATAGATTAAAGAAAAATTATAATGAAACTTTTGAAGTATCAGCCGGATTAAATCATCATATTGGTCACTCTATGTTGAATAATGATATGGCATATTTTACCGACTACAACAAAATTGTGGATAATATGACTGCTAGTGATATTGTTAATGCTGCAAAAAAATATCTTGATTTAAATAAGGTTGCATTAACAGTTGTTCATCCGCATCAGGTTTCAGAAAAAAATATAAAAGATGATTATAATTTAATTTCTCAAATTCCGTTTACATTTACCGGTTTAAATAAAAAAACACCGGTAGATGTTGATAAAATTTCTAAATACCGTTTGCCTAATAATTTTGAGGTTGTCTTAAATGATGTTAATTCTGATAATATTGAATTGAATATGATTATTGAAGAAAAGAACTGGACACCTAAACAAGCTGCGGTATCTAATATATTATCAAATATGCTTATAACATCAGGTACAAAAGATAAATCAATAGAAGAAATTTTACGTCAATCAGATGTTTTAGCTTTAGATTCTAGCATTAATGCAACGCAGTACGGGATTTCTGTAAATGCAAATTTTCCTAAAGATACTTTAGATAAATCTCTTAAACTAATAAATGAAAAAGTTAAAAATCCTGATTTATCCCAAGAAAATTTTGAAAAAGCAAAAGAACGTCTACGTGATATTTATACGGATGCAGAACCTTCTGTATTTGATAAATTTGATCCGGTAATATATGAAGGCTTACCAAGAGGTTTTAATACTGAAGATAAGTTAAAAAGCTTAGATAATATTACGCTTGATGATATTAAGAAATTTTATGATGATATCTTTGTAAAAGGTCAGGGACAAGTTATTGTGTCTGCGCCTTTTAGCAAAAATCCTGAGTTAAAACAGCAAATATTTAATACTGTTGGTGAGTATTCAAAACTTCAGCCAAGAGATATTTCTCTTGTGAATGTTTATAAGCCAATAGAGAATACTCAAGTATTTACTCAAGCAAACCTAAAGAATCAGGCAAATATTATAGAAGGATTTAAGTTCAAACATAATGATAATTTAAAAGATAGAACTTGTGTTGATTTATTAAATGATATCTTAGGCGGTTCTTCTTCTTCCAGATTATTTTCAGATTTGAGAGAAACAAGACACCTTGCTTATTCGGTATCATCTAAGGTGTCTTATACTGATGATATTGGTGTTTTATCGTTAAGAATAGGAACAACAACAGAAAATATCGAAACCGGTGAAAAAACTTTTGAAAATATCAAAAAATCAATAGATGGGTTTAATGAAAATATTCAAAAACTTACAACAGAAAAAGTTTCAGAAGCTGAACTTACAAGTGTGAAAAAAGCTATGAAGTCTTCTATTTTGACTTTCCTTGAAACAAATTGGGGTAAAACTGTTGATATTACTGCCTCAAACAATTCTCCATATGGGTTTGATTATCTGAATAAGCAGTTAGAAATTATCGATAGTATTACACCTGACGATATTTTAAATACTGCAAGATATATTTTTAAATCAAAGCCTGTTTATTCTTTAACTGCTACTCAGGCATCACTTGATGCAAATAAAGAATTTTTGGATTCGTTAACTAAGCAATAGATTTAATCTGTTCGGCAATTTTTTGAGCTCCGTCAAATTTTGCAAGATTAGCTGATGCTTGCTGAAATTTTTGTAAGTTATTACTATTTTCAATAAGTTCTACGAGTTTAGCTTTTAAAGTTTCAGGATTTGTGTCACTATCTTCAATATAAAGCCCTGCACCTTTTTCTACCATACATTTTGCATTTTTTCTTTGGTGATCGGCTGCTGCGTATGGATATGGAATAAAAATTGGTGCAATAGATGATGCACATAATTCTGAAATACTTAAGGAACCAGCCCTTGAGACTGCAATATCACAAGATTTTAAAACTGTCACCATATCTTCAAAATACGGTTTTATAATAAGATTTTTATCGTTTTTATAATCCGGATAAATTTGTTCTAATTGTTCTATAGCTTTATCATAATTTCTTTTTCCAGTTTGGAGAATTATTTGAATATTATAATTTTGTGATAAATCCTTCAATATCCCAATTGCTGCATCATTTATTGTTTTTGCACCTTGTGAACCACCCATAATACAAAGTGTTAATTTATCTTCAAGTTGTAGATTTTTTCTTGCTTGGGATTTAGTGAGTGTTTTAAATTCTGTTCGAACCGGGTTTCCATTTAGATGGCAATTTGGATTATTTAATTTAAGTTCAGCTTCCTCAAATGCTATAGAAATACTTTTGGCATATGGTGAAAGCTTTCTTGTTACAAGTCCTGGATTTGCATCGCAATCGTGCATTATAAAAGGAACTTTCATTGTTATTCCTGCTAAAATTACAGGCGCTGATACGTATCCGCCTGTTCCAAAAATTACATCAGGTTTGTATTTTTTTATGTAGTTACAACATTTTAACCAAGCAAACAGCATCTTAAATGTCCATTTTATTAGTTCAAAACTTATTTTTCTTGGCATACCGGATGAAATTACCGGAAGAAATTCATAAATTTTATCTTTTACAATTGTAGCTTCAAGATTATTAGGGTTACCAATATAGAATATTTTTCCTGTAGATTCATCTTTTAAAAGTTCATCAGCAACTGCAATTGCAGGATAAATGTGTCCGCCGGTTCCTCCGCCTGTTATAAAATAAGTTTTTTTACTCATTATTTTCTGTCCTTAATTTTTTTATTCTTTGTTTTGAAATATTTAAAAGAATTCCAATCATTGCAAGAGATACAATAATTGATGTTCCACCGTAGCTGATAAATGGTAATGTTACACCTGTTACCGGCATGAATGAACTTGCAACTGACATATTTAAAAATGCCTGAAATCCAAATACAAATGTTATACCTATAGCTAGTAGTTTACCATACATATCAGGGCAACGCTTTGAAATTCTCAAGCCTCTGTGAACTAAAGCTACAAAAAGTCCTACAACAAATAAACATCCAAGATATCCAAATTCTTCTGCGATAATGGCGAAAATAAAGTCGGTATGGCATTCAGGTAAATAAGCAAGCTTTTGAATAGAACTTCCATATCCTGAACCGCTAAATCCTCCTGATGCGAATGCAATTAATGATTGTATAATATTATAGCCTTTGCCTTGTGCATCACTTCCGGGATTTAGCCAAACTGTAATCCTGTCCATTTGATAACCGTGTAAAAGTTTTGGCAGCATAGTTAATATTCCAAATCCCATAGCGCCGCCACCGATTCCTATAGGCAGCCATGGACCACGACCTGCAATATATAGCACAAGCGTTGTCATTGTTAGAATAATTACCATACTTAGGTTGGGTTGTTTAAATATTAATCCAAGAATAATTACCATTGGAAGTATAACGGAAGTTCCGTTTTTTAAGAAGGTATTTAAATCAATTTTGTCTTTAAATAATGATGCCAAAAGCATACAGAACAAAGGTTTAGCCAGTTCTGAGGGCTGCAATTGCATAAAGCCTAGATTAATCCACCGTTTTGCTCCGTTAATAGAAACTCCAAGCGGTGTGAATTGCAAAATTAAAAGTAAAACTATTACAATCCACATAAATTCTTTATTGTATTTTTCAAGTTTTTTATAATCAAAACGGGCAAAAAATCCCATTGCAAAGAATCCAACTCCTGCATATATTGTTTGTTTTATAAGAAAAGATGCAAGATTAACGCCTTCTCTTAAACATTTTGGAGCAGTTGCTGAAAATATTGCAAGTAATCCTATAATAACTAAAAAAGTTACTATAATTAATAATGATTTATCAGGAGGGGAAAGAATTACATCAGAATTATCGCGCTTTCTTTTCCTGCGCTCTTTTCTTTCTCGTTCTTCTCTTTTTGGGGATCTATACTCGCGATAAGACATATTCTTTGAATACTTCTCCTCTATTTTCGTAACTTGTAAACATATCAAAACTTGCGCACGCAGGTGATAGTAATACTACATCCGGATTTAGTTCAATACTTTTATCTATAGCGCTTTGCATTGTTTGCTCTCTAATTATATTGTTAAATCCGTGAGCTTTAAGATTTTCTTCAAATCTTTCAGTGGCTTCTCCAATAAGAATTACAGTTTTAATATGTTTATTTATAGATTCACAAAATTCGCTTAAATCTGTATTTTTATCTCTACCGCCTGCAATTAAAACAACATCTGTATTCTTGAATGAATTAATCGCTACAATAGCAGCTTCAGGATTAGTTGCTTTTGAATCGTTGTAAAATGTGATCCCGTTTTTTTGAGTAATTTTTTCTAATCTGTGTGCAGGTGATTTAAATTCCATAATTGCTTTTTTAATTATGTCATTATTTACTCCTGTTAATTTTGCACAGATAATTGCGCACATTATATTCTGGTAATTGTGTTCCCCTATGAGCGGACAATTTTCGAGTTTAATAATGGATTCTTCAATTCCGTTTTGTTTGAAAATGATTTCTCCATCCTTTTCAAAACAGCAATTTTCGCCGATATTTCCCGCAAACATAAATACTGTACCGGTTACTTTTTTAGAAAGTTCTAAAAGTTTAGAATCTTTAGCATTTAATACGCAATATTTTGCAGTTTGTTTGCCGTGAAATACTTTAGCTTTTGCGTTGAAATAATTTTCTAATCCTTGGTGCCAATCAACATGGTCAGGTGTAAAATTAGTCCAAACCGCAATATATGGTGTTAGTTCAGGCGTCATTTCAAGTTGGAAAGAACTTGCTTCACACACATAATAATCAAGTTTTTTATCAGCTAAATCGCAAGGCGGCTGTCCGATATTTCCACAGGCTTTAACTTGTAACTTTTTACTTAAAATATGTTCGGTTAAGGCTGTAGTAGTCGTTTTACCGTTTGTGCCTGTAATGATTATAAAAGGTGTCTCAGATTCCATATTGGCAAGTTCAAGTTCTGATATTATCGGAATATTTTTAGCATTTATACGCTGCATAATTTCACTATGAGGAGGAATTCCAGGGCTTGTAACAACAAATTTTGAACCATTTATGAAATTTTCACTGTGGCTGCCAGACTCAACATGGATTCCTAAGTTTTCAAGTTCAGATACTTTAGATAAATTTTTATCATTTACCCCGCCTTCTGATAAATATACGTCAGCACCATGTTTTTTTGCTAATTTTGCCGCCGCAATTCCACTTTTTGAAAGTCCGAGAACAAGGACTTTATCTCCATTTTCTATTTTCATTATAAAATTCCTTTACTGAATAATTCATATAATAAAAATGCTATAAGTGAAAAGATTAATGATACGACTGAAAATACTATAACGATTTTCTTTTCACTCCATCCGAGTTTTTCAAAATGGTGATGAATAGGTGCCATTTTAAAAACTCTTTTTCCTGTGGTTTTAAAGCTTGTAACTTGGATTATTACTGATAATGCTTCCATAACAAATACCGCTCCGATAAAAATGAGTAAGAATTCAAATTTTCCTAAAACTGCAATTGTTCCTAATAATCCGCCTATTGCCAAAGATCCGGTATCACCCATAAATACTTCGGCTTTTGGTTTGTTGAATTTTAAAAATCCTAATAATGCGCCTGCAACAGTTGCTGAAATTATAGCAAGTTCCATTTCTCCTAGTAATAAAGAAATAACAGAACACATAATGAATGCCGGAACTCCGCAACCAGCTGCTAACCCGTCAAGTCCGTCTGTAAGATTATAAGCATTTGATGCTCCGGTTATCGTTAAAACCGCAAAAAGCGGATAAAATAGTTTCATATCTATCATCCAGCTTCCAACAGAAAAAATTGTAGCTTCAGGATTTGTTGTAACTAAAAATAATGTAGGTAAAAGGGATATAGCAATTTGTCTGAATAATTTACCACGGGCAGTTAACCCATCGTTATTTTTTCCTTTTATTTTTAAGTAATCATCCTGAAATCCTGCAAAGGTGTAGAAAGCAAGTGTAATTATTGTTATAAGAGCTACAGTTGTCATTTTTTGAGCTAAAAGCAAAGTAATAACAGAAGCCATTATTATTGCTGCAATTATAAAAACACCGCCTGTAGTAGGTGTTCCTTGTTTTTGAGCGTGGTTTTCCGGTGCTTCTTCTTTAATATATTGTCCGATATGGCGTTTCTTTAGCATATCAATGTATGGTACTCCAAACAACATACACAGTACTACCCCCAGTAAAAATGCTATTGTTATCATAATCATAATTTACGTATCCCTCTTTTTTAAATTTTCAAGTATTTGTTCAAATTTCATTGAACGTGATGCTTTTAAAAATATTGTATAACTGTTATTTAAGTTTTCAAGAATGTAACATGAAACATCTGTGTTATTATTAAAACTTTTAACCTTAAACCCTTTAGATTTCAAAACTTTACCAATTTCAGATGCAAGGATACCAACAGTTAAGTATGTTACGTTTGGGTTTAAGTCTGCAAGATATTCACCAACTTGTTTATGATATTCTTTTTCTTTTTCTCCAAGTTCACCCATATCACCTAAAACAACAACCGGATTTTTATAAAGTTCTACAAAAGCTTTTACCGCAGCTTTCATAGAGTCGGGGTTTGCATTGTAGCTGTCGTTTATAAATTTTAAACCATTAATTTCTTCAACTTCCCAGCGCTTTTCTATCGGGTGGTAAGCTTTTAGTCCTCGGTTAATTTCATCAGGTGTTAATCCTAAATGTTTACCTAGTTTTATTGCAGCAAGTGAATTTTCAATATTATAATCGCCTTCAACGTTAAGTTCATAAGTATTTCCATCATAGATAAATTTTGAATAAGATGGAGCTTTTTCAAGTATTTTAACATCATTTATTGAGTAGTATTCTTTCTTGCCTGCAAAATTTATATGATTTTTTATGATATCTTGGTTTTTTGCAATAAAAATTCCGTCTTTATTTAAACCTGATGTAATCTCACATTTTGCTATTGCAATATTATCCAAGCTTCCAAGCCTTCCAACGTGAGCAGAGCCTGAATTTGTTATTACTGCATAATCAGGGTTTAAATGTTTGGAAATTAGTTCAATTTCGCCTAAACCACGCATACCCATTTCTACAATTAACACTTGTGTTGTTTTATCTATACTAAGCACTGTCTGACAAAACCCAATTTCATTGTTATGGTTTGAGAATGTCTTATGAGCTTTGAATTTTTGACTTAGAACTGAATATATAATTTCTTTAGTAGTAGTTTTTCCGGAGCTTCCTGTTATACCAATAACGGTTGGTGCAAGTTTTTTTCTATAAAATTGTGCAAGTTTAAGATAAGCTTGCAAAGTATTATTAACCTTTAAAGCCAGTTTTGCCTTTTTAGTAACTTTGTCAGTAGTTGTGAAATATGCACTTATCTCAGGATTTTCAATAAACTTTTCACCGTCAAAATTGGCACCTTTTAGAGGTAAATAAATATCAGAGTTATTTATATTTCTGGTATCTGTAGATATTCCAAACTCTTGATTTCCCTCTATCTCATCTTTTAAAACAACTGCATTTGTTGCAGTAATTAAATCTTGTTTAAACATCATAAATTAATGATACTGCAAACAATATTACAGAACAACAAAGTTAATAAATATTAAAACTACTTGACATAGCTTTATGACTGAACGATAATAACTATACGTGATTACTCGGGTCCATCGTTTATAAAACCCCACAAGGGTTACGAAACCCACAATGAAAGGAAGAAAAGATGTACGCAATAGTCGAAACTGGCGGAAAACAGTATCAACTTGAAGAAGGTCGTTATGTTGATATTGAATTACTAGAAGGCGAAAAAGATTCAAAAGTAGTTTTTGACAAAATCGTTATGATTGTAAACGGTAAAAAATCTAAAGTTGGTCAACCTTATGTAGCAGGTGCTTCAGTAGAAGGTAAAATCATGTTACATGACAGAGCTAAAAAAGTTATTGTTTACAAACAAAGACCTAAAAAAGGTTACAGAAAAAAACAAGGTCACAGACAAGGCTTTACAAGAGTTATGATTTCAAAAATCAGAACATCAGCTAAAAAGTCTGCAAGTGAAGAAACAGCTGCTGAATAAGTAGCCTAATATCGTATAAGTACAAGTAAAAAGGAGAAAATGAAAAATGGCACATAAGAAAGGTATGGGATCTACCCGTAACGGCCGCGACTC